>JAESGU010000003.1_pt1 | contig 382506 bp, 408 predicted proteins | sample 9266271 | NCBI WGS metagenome assembly JAESGU01 (sample SAMN15740544, study PRJNA653495) | algae metagenome | isolation source: Scytonematopsis contorta HA4267-MV1 and co-occurring heterotrophs from mud... | place: USA: Palolo Valley Trail, Honolulu, Hawaii | collected 2009-07-25 | reverse complement strand
ATCGGCGGGCCCGGACATCGGCGGGCCCGGACATCGGCGGGCCCGGACATCGGCGGGCCCGGACATCGGCGGGCCCGGACATCGGCGGGCCCGGACATCGGCGGGCCCGGACATCGGCGGGCCCGGATATCGGCACCGGCAGGACGCACTTCGCCCAGATGACGCTATAAGCCTATCTTCCTAGGGACGCGAGGTCAAGCGGCCTCGGCCACCACCACCCGGTTCCGCCCCGCGCGCTTGGCGCGATACAGCGCGGCATCGGAAGCGGCCAGCAGCGCCTCGTCAAGCGGCACGGCCTGGTCCGGGCTGCCGGCATTGGCCGCCGCCGCCACGCCGATGCTGACCGTCAGCGGCCAAGTGCCGCCGCCCGCGGCAAAGCCGAGATTGGCGATCGCGGCGCGCAGGCGCTCGGCCGCGGCCTCGCCCTCGGCCAAGGTGGCGCCGGGCATCACCACCACGAACTCCTCGCCGCCATAGCGCGCCACGGTGTCGAACACGCGCACGCCCTCGCGGATGCGGGCGGCCACCGCCTTCAGCGCGGCATCGCCGGTGGCATGGCCGAAGCGGTCGTTGATGTCCTTGAAGCGATCAAGGTCGATCATCATCACCGCCAGCTGCCCCGCCGTGGCCGCGGCCTGTTCGGCCAGCGCCTTCAGGTGGCCGCGCAGGTAGCGCTGGTTGTACACGCCCGTCAGCCCGTCGGTCAGCGCCAGGCTGATGGAATAGGCGAGGTCGGCGCGCAGCCGCTGCTGGTAGAATTTGCGCCTGATCTGGTTGCGCGCGCGCGCGCGCAGCTCGTTCTCGTCCACCGGGCGCATCACGTAGTCGTTGGCGCCGAGATCGAAGCCGCGCAGCAGCTTTTCCCGGTGCTCGGTATCGGCGATCAGCAGCAGGGGTGTTTCGCGCGTGGACTCCTCGGCGCGCAGCCGCGATGCCAGCCGCAGCGGATCGTCCGACCCCAGCGCCAGGTTGACCACGATCAGGTCGAAATCGGCGCCGCGCGCGGCCTCCAGCGCGGCCCCCACGTCGGTGGCGCGGGTCGCGATGATGCCGTCGCGGGCCAGCGCCGCGATGCAGCGCGCGGCGTCCAGGTCGTAGTCGTCCACCACCAGGGCGCGGGCGCCCGACACGCCGGGCCGCGCCGCCGGGCCGTCCAGCACGCCAAGCTGCAGCGTGGTGGCGGTGCGCAGCCGCCATTCGTCCAGCAGGCGCTTCAGCCGCACCAGGGCGCGCACGCGCGCGAACAGGGTTTCGTCCTCAACGGGCTTGGTCAGGAAGTCGTCGGCGCCGGCTTCCAGGCCCTTCACCCGTGCCTCCGCGTCGCCCAGCGCGGTCAGCATCACCACCGGCACGTGTTCGGTCTCGCGCATGGCCTTCAGCCGCGCGCAGGTTTCGTAGCCGTCGATGCCGGGCATCATGACGTCCAGCAGCACCAGGTCAGGCAGCCAGGTGCGGGCGCGCGCCAGCGCCGCCTCGCCGTCCAGCGCTGTGGCGACCTCGTAGTATTCGGCGGCCAGCTTCGCCTCCATCAGGCGAAGGTTGGACACCATGTCGTCCACGATCAGGATCCGGGCGCTCATGTCGGGGGGTGCGTCATCCTGCAACTGCCCGCGCGCGGTTGCAGAACCGCCCGCGATGACACGGGACCATAGGCGCTTCGCTTGGGAAGCGAAAGAACCAGGCCCAGGCCGCGCCGTGCGCGTGCGCGGGACTCGGCCGATCAGGCTTTCGCGCCGGCCCGCGAAGGGTTATGCAGCCGGACTGCCCGTGCCCCAGAAACAACTGTGACAGGACTATGACAGTTCAATCCAGTACTTCAGATGCTCTTGCCCAACCCCCGCGCGACACGGCGAATGCCTGGCTGTTCTTTCGCCGCTGGCTGGCCAATCCGCTGGAGATGGGCTCGATCGTGCCCAGTTCGCCGGCGCTGTGCCGCCGCATCCTCAGCGCCGTGCGGCGCGCGCCGGACGAGCATGTGGTGGAGCTTGGCGCCGGCACCGGCGTGGTTTCGCGGGCCCTGCTGCAGGGCGGCGTGCCGGCCGAGCGGCTCACCGTGATCGAGATCGTGCCCAGCATGGCCGGTTGGCTTTCCGAAACCCTGCCCGGCGCCAATGTTGTGTCGGGCGACGCGCGTGACCTGCCCGGCCTGCTACCGCGAGGCGTGCATGGCAAGGTGGGCACCGTGATCTGCGGCATCCCGCTGGTGCTGCTGCCCGTTTCCGAGCAGCGCCGCTTCATCGACGCGATCGCCGCGGTGGCGCCGGGGCGGGGCTTCCTGCACTACAGCTACTGCGCCACGTCGCCGCTGCCGGCGCGCCGGCACCGACTGGTGGCGAAGCGGGAGGCCTGGACGCCGCTGAACTTTCCGCCGGCCAGCGTGTGGCGGTACATGCCGGCCGCCTGACGCTGCCCGGCGCCCGGGCGCGCCCCGCCCATGTGAGCCGCGACACATGGCGCCGTCCGGTTCCCGGTTATCGTGCGGAGATGTTCCCCTATCGGAACAACAACGCGCCGGCGCGCTGCGTGGGACAGCGGCCGGGCACCGATCCAGGAGTGTGCCATGCATCGCCGTGACATCATGCTGGGCCTTGCCGCCGCGCCCGCCATCGCGGCGTGCGGCATGCCGGGCCAGCCGCCGGTCACCCAGGGCGACCTCAACAGCGCCAGCTTCGCCGGCTACCAGCCGCTTGACCCGCTGGAGGTGAAGGTCAGGAACGCACCCACCAGCGCGTCCCAGCGCCGCAGCAGGATCCTGGATGCGCTGCCCGACGAGACCATGCGCATGGCGGTGGGCGAGTACAAGGCGGGTGTCGGCCTGTCCTATGGCCCGGCCAAGCTGAGCGTGGCGGGCGGCCAGTACATCGTCACGATCGACTACGGCAAGTCGGCGACCTTCGGCAAGGCCGTGCGGGTGAATGCCGCCGCACCCGCCGAACCCCAGGCACAGCCTCAGGCACAGCCGCAAACGCGACGCCGGGTCGAGGTCGCGCAAAGCAGCGGCAGCGGCCGTACGCCGGTTGTGGCCAACGCCGTGATCCCCGTTTACGTGGGCGTCGGGCTGCGGCTGACCGCGCGGCTGACCACGCTGAAATCGGGCATCAACCTGGGCAACCTGATCGTCATCGGCGCCGAGGCCGAGGCCAACGCGCTGAGCGGCACGCTGGTGGTGCAGACCCTGGGCGTCAGCGGCGAGACGATCTCGACCGCGCTGCCGATGCCGAACGAACTCAGCCAGGCGTCGATCCAGAATGCCATCCAGGCACTCGGCACGATGAAGGCGAAGCTTTACGACAACAACACACGTATCGAGCCGCGCGTGGTGGGCCTCTACAATCCCAATGACAGCGGCACGACCGACCTGACGGACGTGGTCGAGGAGCTGCTGCGCGTGCCGCTGGAACTCACCCTGCCGGCGTGACGCGGGCGGGCGCATGTGGCGGCGGGCCGGCGCTGCTCCGGCAGCCAGGTGCGATTGGCCCGCTGCCTCGCAGAGCGGATGTCTTCCCGGCGCGCGCGGCGGCGATCCATGCCAGACTGCCGCCATGACCCCAGACTTCCTGCTCACCTCGTTCGTCGTCATCGCCTCGCCCGGCACCGGCGCGCTGTTCACCATCGCCGCGGGGCTTGCGCGCGGCGGCCGCGCCAGCATCGTCGCCGCCTTCGGCTGCACGCTGGGCATCGTGCCGCACATGGCCGCCGCCATGCTGGGCCTGGCGGCGCTGCTGCATGCCAGCGCGCTGGCCTTCCAGCTGGTGAAATACGCCGGCGTCGCCTACTTGCTCTATATGGCCTGGGCGACCTGGCAGGACCGCGGCGCGCTTCGCGTGCAGCAGCAGATCGACGCGCGCTCGGCGTTGCAGGTCACCACCACGGCGATCCTGATCAACATCCTGAACCCGAAACTCTCCATCTTCTTCCTGGCCTTCCTGCCGCAGTTCATCGCCGCCGGCGAAGCCGCGCCCCTGGCCCGCATGCTGGTGCTGAGCAGTGCGTTCATGGCCATGACCTTCGCGGTGTTCGCGGCCTACGGGCTGTGCGCGGCGATGCTGCGCGACCATGTGATCACGCGGCCTGGCGTGCTGGCCTGGCTGCGCCGCGGCTTCGCCGCCGCGTTCGCGGCCATGGGTGCCAGGCTCGCCTTCGCCGAACGCTGAAAGGGTGCGCGCCGGCCGACCCCGGCCGGCGCGGCCTGTCAGCGCTTCGCGAACTGGGTCTTGCCGAACATCACCTCGCGCTCGGCATCGGTGATGCTGCCCTGGCGCTGGCGTTCGGCCAGTACCGCGCAGCCACGCTGCACCGCCGGGCGCGCGTCGATCGCGTCGAACCAGCGCTTCACGTTGGGCACGTCATTCATGTCCACGCCGCGGCGCTCGGGGAAGCGCAGCCAGGGATAGGTGATGATGTCGGCGATCGAATATTCGTCGCCGGCGAGCCATTCGGCCTGGGCCAGGCGCTTGTCCAGCACGCGGTGCAGGCGTTTCACCTCGTTGCCGTAGCGTTCGATGGCGTAGGCGATCTTCTCGGGCGCGTAGGTGTTGAAGTGGCCGAACTGGCCGAACATCGGGCCCACGCCGCCCATCTGGAACATCACCCATTGCAGGCAGGTGTAGCGCGCCGCCGGGTCCGTGGGCATCAGCCTGCCGGCCTTCTCGGCCAGGTAGATCAGGATCGCCCCGCTTTCGAACAAAGCAAGCGGCTTGCCGCCCGGCCCGTCCGGATCGACGATCGCGGGAATGCGGTGATTCGGATTGATCGCCAGGAATTCCGGCTTGAACTGCTCGCCTTCGCCGATCGCCACCGGGATCACGGTATAGGGCAGGCCAAGCTCCTCCAGCGCGATATGCACCTTGTGGCCATTCGGCGTGGGCCAGGTCCAGACTTCGATCGGTTGCGGCATGATGGGGGTTCCTTGTCGTGTCACCCGGATGGTGACAGCGTCCGGGACCAAGGCAAAGGGAGACGACGGGGTGAAGGGCGATCTGGATGGCAGGGTTGCAATCGTCACAGGCAGTGCGCGCAATATCGGGCGCGCGATCGCGCTGGCGCTGGCGTCGTGCGGGGCGCGGGTTGTGCTGCACGGGCGCAGCGACAGTGCCGAACTGGGCGAAACCGCGAAGCTGCTGGGCGAGTCCGCCACCACGGTGACCGGCGAGACCGCCGACCCCGCCACCGCGCAGCACCTGGTGGCCGCGGCGCAGGAAAAATTCGGCGGGCTCGACATGGTGGTGCTGAACGCGGCGGCGCGCAGCAATATTCCGTTTCCGAAACTGCCGGCCGAGGAATTCCAGCGCATTGTCGGCGGCACGCTGCTGGGTGGCTTCCACCTGCTGCACCAGGCGGTGCCGGCGCTGATCGCGCGCGCGGAAGCAGGGCAGAAGGGGTTCGGGCGCATCGTCGCGCTGGGCGGCATGCACGCCACCAAAGGGGCCGGCGGGCGCAGCCACGTGATGGCGGCCAAGGCGGGGCTGGCGTCGCTGATGCGGGGCGTGGCGCTGGACCTGGCCGACTGGGGCATCACCGCCAACGTGGTGGCACCCGGCAACATCGACACCGTGCGCGGCCAGGCCGCCGGCGCCCGCCCGCCGCACGAGAAGATTCCGCTGGGCCGCATGGGCACGCCGGACGACATCGCCAACGCCGTGCGCTTCTTCTGCCTGCCCGCCAGCGGCTGGATCACGGGGCAGACCTTGCACGTGAACGGCGGCGAGTATCTGCACCTTTAGCGCCGCGCCATGCGCCTTGAAGCAAGGCTGATCCAGGAACCGGCGCGGCTGGTGATCGACTACCGGCTGCACAATCCGCGCGACCGGGCGCTGTATGCGTACGACCTGCTGCAAAGGATCGCGCCCAGCGGCGTGGCAGCCCCTGGGCCGACTCTGGCCTATGCCATGATGGGGGGGCCTGCGCAGGCCACGATCGGAAAATTCCTGGTGCCGATCCCGCGCGGCATGGGCGTGGACGTGCCCGAGATGCCGTTGCTGTGCCGCATCGAGCCAGGCGCCTGGCACCAGGGCCGCGCGGTGCTGGCGCTGCCGCTGTCGCGCAGCGTCGCCTATGCCGCGCCGGGTGGCGCGCTGCCGCCGCGCCAGCTGTCACGGCTGCGCTTCATGGTGGGGTTCCTGGATGCCGCGCGCATCGCGCCCCCCGAGTCACTGGCCGCGCTGCCGCCGCCGTTCGAGGATTTTTTCGGCTGCGCCTATGCCATCGCGATCGAGCAGCAGGAATTCGTCGAGCAGGGTTTCGAGCTGGCGCTGCCCGGGGTGCAGGGAAAGTTTTGAGCCCTCACGCATTCCCCGCGAGGTAGTCCATCGCCGCCTGCACGCCCCCCGCCTGGTGCGGCACGCCGGCGGCGCGCAGCCCCATCTCGACCCCCGAAAGCGTGCCGCACAGCGTGAGATCGTTGAAGTCGCCCAGGTGGCCGATGCGGAACACGCGATCCTTCAACTGGCCCAGCCCGTTGCCCAGCGACATGTTGAATTTTTCCAGGATCGTCGCCCTAAGGCGATCGGCGCTGTGCCCTTCCGGCAGGCGCACGGCGGTGAGTGACGACGAATAGTGTTTTGGGTCGGAACACTGGATCTCCAGGCCCCAGGCGCGCACGGCCCGGCGCGTGGCTTCGGCGTGGCGGTCGTGGCGGGCAAACACGTTCTGCATGCCCTCCTCCAGCAGCATCTCGCAGGCCGCCTTGGCGCCGTACAGCAGGTTGGTGGCGGGGGTGTACGGGAAATACCCGGTGGCATTGGCCGCCAGCATCGGGCCCCAGTCCCAGTAGCTGCGCGGCAGCTTCGCGGTCTCGCGCGCGGCCAGCGCCTTGGGCGACACCGCGTTGAACGACAGTCCAGGCGGCAGCATCAGCCCCTTCTGGCTGCCGGCCACGGTCACATCGACGCCCCAGGCCTCGTGCCGGTAGTCGATGCTGGCGAGCGAGCTGATGGTATCGACCAGCAGCAGCGCGGGGTGCCTGGCCGCGTCGATCGCGGCGCGCACCTCGGCGATCGGGCTGGTGCAGCCGGTGCTGGTTTCGTTGTGCACCACGCACACTGCCTTGATCGCGTGCTGCGGATCCTTGGCCAGGCGCTCGGCGATGGCGGGAGCGTCGGCACCGCGGCGCCAGTCGCCGGCGAGGAATTCCGGCCGCAGCGAAAGCCGCTCGGCCATCTCGCGCCACAGCGTCGCGAACCAGCCGGTTTCGCACATCAGCACCTGGTCGCCGGGGGAGAGCGTGTTGGCGAGTGCGGCTTCCCACGCCCCGGTGCCCGACGCCGGATAGACGATCACGGGGCCGGATGTCTGGAACACCGGCTTCAGCAGCGTGAGCAACTCCGCCCCCAGCACGCCGAAGGCCGGGCCGCGATGGTCCATGGTGGGGTTGTCGATCGCGCGCAGCACCCGGTCGGGCACGTTGGTGGGGCCGGGGATCTGCAGGAAGTGGCGTCCGGCTGGCGGCATTTTCCTTGGCTCCGATATGGACCCGCAAGGTGGGGGCGCGCGACGGAACTGTCCATGGCATGGTGCGGCGATGCATGCCCCTGCCCTGCACAAATCCCGCCGCGTCGGCGATGCTGCCCTGGCCGACCGCCTGCGCCGCGCGATCGCGGGCGAGGTGCTGTGGACTGCCGCCGATCGCGGCCGCTACGCGACCGACGCCAGCATCTACCAGGTCGAGCCGATCGGCGTGGTGGTGCCGCGCACTGAGGACGACGTGGCTGCCACGCTGGCGATCGCGCGCGACGCCGGCGTGCCGGTGCTGGCCCGCGGCGGCGGCACCAGCCAGTGCGGGCAGACGGTGAACGAAGCCATCGTGCTGGACTGCACCAAGCACCTGCGCCGCGTGATCGGCACCGAGGGCGATACCGTGACGGTCGAGCCCGGCATCGTGCTGTCGCACCTGAACGCCGCGATGAAGGCTTCGGGAAAATTCTTCCCGGTCGATCCCAGCACGCATCTGCGCTGCACCATCGGCGGCATGGCGGGCAACAATTCGTGCGGTTCGAAATCCGTCCGCTACGGCATGATGGAAGACAACGTGCTGGCCATCGACGCGCTGCTGGCCGATGGCACCAGGGGGCGCTTCGACGAATCGGGCAATGGCCTGCCGCAGGACCTGCGCGACGCCTTGGCGCGGATCGGCGACGACCACGCCGCCGAGATCGCGGCAAAATTCCCGAAACAGCTGCGCCGCGTCGGCGGCTACAACATCAACGCGCTGACGCCCGACGCACGGCAGATGGGCCGGGCGAATTTGGCGCGGCTGCTGGTCGGCAGCGAAGGCACGCTCGCCTTCAGCACGTCCCTCACGCTGAAGCTGTGGCCGATCAAGCCACGCAAGGTGCTGGGCATCTGCCAGTTCCCGACATTCCGCTCCGCCATGGAGGCGGCGCGGCACCTGGTCACGCTCGACCCCGAGGCGGTGGAGCTGGTGGATGCCACCATGATCGCGCTGGGCCGCAGCATTCCGATCTATCGCGCCACGATCGACGCCATGGTGATCGGCGAACCCCACGCCCTGCTGATCGTGGAGTTCCACGGGCAGAGCGATGCACCGCTGCTGGCGAAGCTTGCTGAGCTCGACACGATGATGGCCGACCTGGGCCACCCGGGCGCCGTGGTGCGCGCCACCGACGAAAAGTTCCAGGCCGGCATCGCCGAGGTGCGCGAGGCCGGCCTCAACATCATGATGAGCATGAAGGGCGACAGCAAACCCGTGTCCTTCATCGAGGATTGCGCTGTCGATCTGGAGCACCTGGCCGACTATACCGAGCGGCTGGAGGAGGTGTTCCGCAAGCACGGCACCAGCGGCACCTGGTATGCGCATGCCAGCGTCGGCTGCCTCCATGTGCGCCCCGTGCTGAACATGAAGGATGCTTCGGACGTGCGGCGCATGCGCGAAATCGCCGAGGAATGCTTTGCCCTGGTACGCGAATACAAGGGCAGCCACAGCGGCGAGCACGGTGACGGCATCGTGCGCAGCGAATTCCACGAAGCGATGTTCGGCCCCCGCATCGTGCGCGCCTTCGAGGCGGTGAAGGATGCGTTCGATCCGCGGGGCCTGCTGAACCCCGGCCGCGTGGTGCGGGCACCACGCATGGATGACCGCACATTGTTTCGCTACGGGCCAGAGTACGCGCCGGCAAAGTTCACGCCGAAGCTCGACTGGTCCGTGCATCCCGGTTCGCTGCTCGGAGCCGCAGAAATGTGCAACAACAACGGCACCTGCCGGAAATTCGACGCCGACGTGATGTGCCCCAGCTACCGCGCCACGCGCGACGAGCAGCACCTGACGCGCGGCCGGGCCAACACGCTGCGCCTGGCACTCAGCGGCCAGCTTGGCGCGGACGCGATGGCCAGCGACGCGGTGGCCGATGCGATGAAGCTGTGCGTCAGCTGCAAGGGCTGCCGGCGCGAATGCCCCACCGGCGTGGACATGGCGCGCATGAAGATCGAGGTGCTGGCCGCGCGCGCCGCCAAACACGGCGTGGGTTTACGCGAAAAACTGGTGGCGCACCTGCCCGCCTATGCGCCCCATGCGTCGCGGCTGCGGCCGCTGCTGCACGCGCGCGATGCCGTGCCGGGCCTGGCGCGGCTGAGCGAGAGGGCACTGGGCCTGGCCGCGTCACGCAGCCTGCCGCGCTGGAGTTCTGCGCCGTTCCAGGACAGCGAAGCGACAATCCCAGGCACGCGGGCCGTAAAACTGTTCGCCGATACCTTCAATCGCTGGTTCGAGCCGGAAAACCTGCGCGCCGCCGTGCGCGTGCTGGGCGCCGCGGGCTACGCCGTGGAGCCGGCGGGTGAAAGACTGTGCTGCGGGCGCACCTACCTTGCCGCCGGCATGGTCGATCGCGCCCGCGCCGAGGCAGCGCGCACGCTGGCGGCACTGGCCGGCAGCGACGACCCGGTAATCGGGCTTGAACCATCGTGCCTGCTGACGCTGCGCGACGAGTTTCCCGCGCTGCTGCCCGGCGACGACGCAAAGCGCCTGGCCGGGCGCGCGCTGTTGCTGGGCGAGTTTCTCGCACGCGAGGCACCCGCGCTGGCGCTGAAGAAGCTGCCGCGCACCGCGCATATCCACGGCCATTGCCACCAGAAGGCGCACGGCGCCTTTCCCGATGCGGTGGCGGCGTTGCGAAAGATCCCCGAGCTCGACGTGAAGCCCATCGCCAGCTCCTGCTGCGGCATGGCGGGCGCCTTCGGCTACCAGGCCGAAACCGCCGAGATCTCCCGCACCATGGCCGAGCTTGCGCTGCTGCCGGCAGTGCGCGCCGCCGCACCCGACGCGCTGATCGTGGCCGACGGCACCTCGTGCCGCCACCAGATTGCCGACCTGTCGGGCCGCGCGGCGCTGCACAGTGCGCGCGTGCTGGCGATGGCGCTCGCGTGATCTCGTCCGCCGCGGTGCTGGAATTCTGGTTCGCCGACGGGCCGGACACCTGGCGCGATGCCTGGTTCAGGCCCGATGCGGCGTTCGACGCGGCGATCGCGGAGAAATTCGCCGCGACCCTGGAGACTGCGGCGAACGGCACGCACGATTCGTGGGCAGCTTCCGCACCGGGCGCGCTGGCGCTGGCGATCGTGCTGGACCAGTTTCCGCGCAACCTGTTCCGCGGCAGTGCCCGCGCCTTCGCCACCGACGCCCGCGCCCTGGCCGTGGCACGCGCGGCCGTGGCGCGCCGCCACGACCTGGCGCTGGCGCCGACGCAGCGGGTGTTCCTGTACCTGTCCTTCGAGCACAGCGAGGCGCCGGCCGACCAGGAGCTGAGCTGCGCGCTGTTCGAGGGCCTGCGCGACGACCCGCGCTTCTCGTTGCCGAACGGCGCGATCGACTACGCCTGGCGGCACCGCGCGGTGATCCAGAAATTCGGCCGCTATCCGCATCGCAACGCGGCGCTGGGCCGCGCGAGCACGGCGCCGGAAAGCGCGTGGCTGGCGGCGGGCGGCGGGTTCTAGCCGCGGGCGCGCCGCCCTACGTAAAATTCCGTCGTACCGCGGCGGCCGGCACCGGGCGGCCGTACAGCCAGCCCTGGCCTTCGGTGATGCCCAGGCTGATCAGCGCGGTGCGCTGGGCGGCGGTTTCCACGCCCTCGGCCACCAGTTGCAGCCGCAGTGCGCGACCGATATCGGCCACGGCGCGGATGATCGCCACGTCCTCGGGTTCCTCGGGCAGGCCGGAGACGAAGCTGCGGTCGATCTTCAGCGTGGTCAGCGGCAGCCGGCGCACCGCGGCCAGCGAGGCAAACCCGGTGCCGAAATCATCGAGCGCGAGCCGCACGCCCGAGGCGCGGATTTCCGCCAGCGACGCGAGCGCGGTGGCGGAGGTGTCCAGCAGCGTGCCTTCCGTCAGTTCCAGCTCCAGCCGGCGCGGGTCGAGCCGCGAGCGGGCCAGGGCGCGCTTCACCTGGTCGGCCAGAACGCCAGCCTCGATCTGGCGGGACGAGACGTTGACGGCAACGATGCCGCGGTTGTTGGGCCACGCGGCAGCCTCGGTCGCCGCGGCCTCCAGCGCCCAGCCGCCGAGTTCCAGGATCAGGCCGCATTCCTCGGCCACCGGGATGAATTCGGCGGGCGGGATCTGGCCCAGCGCCGGATGGGGCCAGCGCGCCAGGGCCTCGGCGCCCAGGGCCCGGCCGCTGCGCAGATCGACGCGCGGCTGGAAGTGCAGCGCCAGGCCGCCATGCGCCATGGCGCGCGCCAGCTCGGCCTGCATGCGCCGGCGTTCGCGGTCACGACTGCCCGGCTTCGGCCCGCGCCTGGCACGCGCCGGCTGCGCCGGCACCACCGCCGCGTTATCCGGCAGTACCGCGTTCGGCAGCGCCTGGTCGCTGTTCGGAATCGGGATGGCCGGCTGCATGGAAGATCATGACCTCGGCCGGCAGAGTATTCATTGCCGCCAGTCTTGTCCACCTTGAAAAATCTAATTTATTGTAGAATGCCAAAGTATGCTGGCCCAGAATAGTAAATCATCAGTAAAAATCCTCGATGCAATTGAACAACGCCGAGCACGACCCCCCGCCTTCACGCTTCCGCAACACGCGCCGGTGCAGCCTCGCGCCGCCTGGCATGCCGGCGTTCCGGCCCACCCTGCTTCTGGTCGCGCATCACGATGGCCGCATCCGATCCGCTTGAAATCGCGCCACCGCCCGTCGATGACGGCAACGACCTGCCGACCAGCGTGGAACTGGCGCACCCGATCTTCCACCGCTTCAGCGAACTGCATTTCCGCAAGTCGGAAGGCGATGGCACGCCGGTGCTTGTGGTAAAACTGTCCGAGATGCCCGCCACGCTGCCGCTGCGCAGCGTGCAGCGCGAATTCCACATCCCCGATGACAGCCCCGATGGGCTGGTGCTGGGCCTGGTCGCCGAGGCACTGGACTTCGTGGCGATGCTGAAGCTGGGCGATCCGCTGCCGCCGGAAGTGCTCAGCGGCAAGGCCAGCTGGGAGCCCGAGCAGCGCCACCGCGAAATGGCGCTGGGCCGGCTTCGGCTGCAGCTGGTGGCCTGGATCGTCGGCCAAAGCAGCATCGTCAACGACCCCGCCAAGCTGGCGCTGCTGGCCGCCGACCCGAAATTCCGCGACCGCGTGCACGAAGCCTTCGACGCGGCTGCGCGCGAGCTTGGCCTGCCGAAGCGCGAGGATGCCATGGCCATGCTGGAAAGCCTGGCCGACGAGCTCGCGCACATCGAGTTCCTGCGCGAGCACCTGATGGGCGGTCTTGCGCGCATGCTCTCGATCTTCCGCCAGGTGCTGCCGCGGATGCGCGCCGACCGCGCGCGCAGCGACACCGCGATCCAGGTGAACCGCCTGCTGGCCGTGGCGGTGGACAAGACCCGCGCCCGCTTCATCGAGGTCGATGGCCATACCAGCGAGGTGCTGTCGGCGCTGAAGAACATCGACAGCCAGCGCGCCTTCATCCGCTCGACCCGCGACTTCCTGTATCGCAGCTGGCGCGCCTTCGAGCCGCTGGTGGAAACCTGGCTGGCGATCGACCCGATCGCGCCCAGCGGCCTGCGCGGCGCCACCGACGAGGCCTGGCGCTTCCTGGCCCCCCGCTTCATGAGCGTGCAGGACTGGCTGGAAGCCGGGCGCGCGCGCGAACGCGACCGGCCGAAGCAGAACCAGATGGAGTGGTAGCGCTTCGGCGGTCCGCGCCGGTTGGGCACGGACCGCCGGAGGCGCGCCCGGCGCGCCCGGCGGTTCAGGCGAAGATGTAGTCCACGCCCGCCACCAGGGTCGTGGCACCGGAGACCGTGAAGGTTTCGGTACCGACCTGGAACTGCCCGCCGCCCAGGCTGGTGAGGCTGGCACCCGCGCCGAAGCCAACCAGGCGGATCACGTCGCCGGCCGCGAAGTCGGCGATGAAGTCGCCCAGCGTCTCGCCCGCGCGCAGCAGGAACGTGTCGCGCCCGGCGCCGCCGGCCAGATCGTCGGCATCGGCACCGCCATCGAGCAGGTCGCGGCCTGCGCCGCCGGTCAGGGTATCGCGGCCCGCGTCGCCGAAGATGCGCGCGGCGATGCTGCCCGCCACCGTCACCGTGTCGTCGCCGGCGCCCGCCTCGACCGTGACCGCGGTGTCGAAGCCGCCGGTGAAGGCCGCGTTCCACTGCGCACCGTTGCGCGGGCTGGGGTTGTCGGCCAGCAGCGCGTTGTCCAGCATGCTGTTGCCCACGCCGGTGACCAGCACGGTATCGTTGCCGCCACCGGTGCGCAGGGAATTGTCGTTGCCGCCCCAGCCGTTGCTGTGCAGCAGCAGGGTGATGTCGTCGTCGCCGTCCGCGGTGGTGATGTCGGACCGCTTCGCCCCTGAGACCAGCAGGTCGAGCCCGGCGGCGCCGGCGGCCGAGAAATCAGCCTCGACCGAGACGAAGTTCGCGATCGCATAGGCGGTGCCGAAGACATGGTCGAAGCTGCCCAGCGTCACGTTCTTGATCGCGTTCCAGGCGCCGATGTTCTCCACCAGGCTGTAGGTGGTGCCATGCAGCGTGGCGGTGCCGGCCCGCACGAAGGCCGCGATGTCGGCGGCACTGGCCGGCGGCGGCGCCTGGTTGGCGGGCGGCGTGCCGGGATAGCCCTGGCTGAAGGCGTAGGTCGGCGCGGTGCCGCCGCCTTCGGCCACGTCGGTGACGGTGATGGTGAAACTGCTTTCGACAACGCCACCGCTTGGGTCGGTCGCACGCGCGGTCAGTTGGTAGCTCGGCGTCGTCTCGAAATCGAGCGGGCCGTTCACGCGAAGCTCGTTGCCCACGATGCTGAACGGCGACGCGTCGACCAGGCTGTAGGTCAACGCATCGCCATCGACATCGGTAGCCGCGAAGCTACCCACCATGGTGCCCACGACGCTGTTCTCGGCAACACTGGCATTCGACAGCACGAGGTTGACCGGTGCGTCGTTCACGGCCGCGACGGTGAGCGTCACGGAGGCCACGGCGCTGTCCGCCTGGCCGTCGCTGGCGCGATAGGTAAAGCTGTCGGTGCCGTTGAAGTCGGCGTTTGGCGCGTAGGTGAAGGCGCCATCAGCGCCGAACAGCAGCGTGCCATGCAGCGGGCCGGCAACCAGGGCTGCGGCCAGCGTGTTGCCATCGGCGTCGGTGTCGTTCGCCAGCACGTTGCCGATAATCGGCGTGTCCTCGGTGGCGGCCACGGTATCGTCGTTGGCGACCGGCGGCGTGTTGGGGGCGCTCACCAGGGGATCGACGCCGCCGAAATTCGCCGCGGTCAGCTGCCCAGGCGTGGCGCCCTGCATGATCAGCAGGTCGCTGAATCCCAGCGGGCCATCGGCGCCGTCCCAATCGACCTGCAGGATCGCGCTGCCGCTTGCGATGTGCAGGTTGCCGGTGGCGAACGGGTTGTCGCCGGCCACGATTTCGCCGGTGCCAAGCAGGATGTCCAGCACGTTTGTCAGGTCCACCCAGTCGCCGGTGACCCCTGCCTCGAAATCGGAGACGATGTCGGCGACCACGCTGAGGTATTCGCTGGCCAGCGTCGCGCCGATCAGGAAGCGGTCCTGGCCGGTGCCGCCGGAGTAGGTTTCGCTCAGCGTGCCGTCGGAGACCAGGATGGTGTCGTTGCCGCCGCCGCCATGCGCGGTGTCCAGCCCCAGCCCGCCGTCGATGTAGTCATCGCCGTCGCCGCCCGTGATCACATCGTCGCCGTCGTTGCCGAACAGCATCATGGCCTGCGTGCCGCTGATCGTGATCGTGTCGGCCAGGCGGCTGCCGTCGATCCGCTCGAAGCCGCTGACCGTGTCGGTGCCGCCCAGCCCGTCGATCACGATGCCGGCGCCATCCGCCAATGTCGCGGTGATGCCGGAAGTCGGCGTGCGGTTGCTGTTGTCGTAGCTCAGCGCGTCGAAGCCGCCGGCGCCGGCGATCACGTCGTTGCCGGCTTCGCCGCGGAACCAGTTGTCGGCATCGTTGCCGATGATGGCATCGTCAAAATTGCTGCCGCGGATGCCGGCCACGCCGACCAGCGTGTCGGTGTCGCCATAGCCGTCGATGACCTGGCCGGCGGCGAGGGTCAGGTCGACCAGGATGCCGATGCCGTCGCCGTCGCTGTCCGGATCGAGCTGATAGGCAGCCACCACATCGGCGCCGCCGGAGCCCGTGCGGAGAATGTCGTCGCCCGCGCCGCCGCTGAGCTGCACGAAGTTACCGGCAAGCGCCTTGCCTTCCAGGTCGTCGGCCAGCTCGCTGCCGATCAGGTATTCGAAGGCATTGGCGGCGCCGATGGTCTCGGCATTGCCGAACTGGTCGATGATCAGGCCGGTGGTCAGGCTGGCCACCACGCCCTGGGTGGCACCGCCATCCTGGAAGCCGATGCTGTCGTAGCCGGCGCTGTCGGCGTAGGTGTCGGTGCCGGCGCCGCCGCGCAACGCGTCGTCCCCGGCGGCGCCCTGCAGCGTATCGTTGCCGGCATTGCCGCGCACAAAATCGTTGCCGGCGCCGCCGTCGATCGTGTCGTCGCCGCCTTCGCCTTCCAGCCGGTCGTTGCGCGCCGTGCCCAGGATGAAGTCGCCGAAATTCGAGCCGCGGATCGACTGGATGTTGATCAGCGTGTCGATGCTGTTTGAGCCATCGCGCGCGGTGCCGGCGCCGATCAGTTGCCCGCCCAGCGTGGTGTCGGCGGTCGAGAGGTTGACGCGCACAAGGGCTGCATCGCCGCGGTAGTCGGCGGTGACCAGCGTATCGACCGCCAGGGCGCGCAGCGTGTCGTTGCCGCCCAGGCCGCGCAACTGGCTGCGGCTGCCGTCGGCCAGCACCGTGCCGGTCAGGAAGTCAACGAGGTTGGTGCCATAGGCGGCCTCGATATTGGCCAGCGTGTCGGTGCCGCCCCACGGGTCGGTGGCGGTGCCGCCGGCCAGGTCGACCGTGACGCCGGCGGTGATCGCGAACACCCCGGTCGACGAGAAGATCGCCGCACCGCCGTTGAAGTTGGTGTTGTAGATCACCGTGTCGTAGCCGCCGCGCCCGTCCAGCGTGTCGTTGCCGGCGAGGCCCCGCAGCTCGTTGTCCAGGCTGTCGCCCAGCAGGGTATCGGCCTCGTTGGTGCCCTGCATCACCTCGAAGCCGCTCAACGTATCGACGCTGGCATCGGCGCTTTTCGTCGCGGTGCCGGCGACCAGGTCGATGATCACGCTGCCGGCGATGTCGGCATACGAGATGCGGTCGGTGCCCAGCCCGCCCGACACGGTGTTGCTGCCCAGGCCGGGCAGGATGATGTCGCTGGCCGTGCCGCCGGTAATCTGGTCGTTGCCCGCCCCGGTGCGGATGCCGCGCACCTCGACCAGCGTGTCGGTTTCGCTGCCGCCGACGGTGGCCGTGCCGGCGCCCAGGTCGGCCACCACGGCAAGCGGGCGGTCGGCGTAGTCGGCCAGGTTCACGTTCAGCTGGTTGCCGCGGATCGTGTCGTTGCCGGCGCCGCCGAACAGGAAGGCGAAATTGCCCGAGGTGGTGGCACCCGTGATGTCGTCGTCGCCCTCGTCGCCGAAGGCACGCTCGACCGAGCCGCCGGTGGTGCCGGTGCGGATGGTGTCGCGGCCGTCGCCGCCCCGCAGCGTGTCGGCGCCGTCGCCGCCATCCAGCACGTCGTCGCCGCCGGCGCCGCTCAGCACGTCGTCGCCGCCGGCGCCGGTGAAGGTGTTGGCCTGGTCATTGCCCAGCATCGTGTCGGCGCGCTGGGTGCCGAAGGCCGCCTCGATGGAGACCAGCGTGTCGGTGTAGCCCCAGGGGTCGATGGCGATGCCGGCGGCCAGATCGACCGTGGCGCCTTGCGTCTGGGCGGCCGGATCATTGGCGGAAAAGATCGTGGCGCCGTTGGTGAAGGCGAAGGTGGTGGCGTAGCGCACGGTATCGAAGCCGTCGCGGCCGTCCACCAGGTCGGTGCCGTTCAGCGGGCGGATGGTGTTGTCGCCCGCATCGCCGCGCAGCGTGTCGTTGAAGGTCGTGCCCGCAAGGGTGAAGGTGCCGACCAGCGTGTCGGTGCTGCCGTCCACCAGGTGGATGGTGGTGCCGGCGGCAAGGTCCACGTCCACGCCGACGGCCAGGTCGCCGTACAGCAGGTAGTCGGCGCCGCCGCCGCCATTGACGATGTTGTTGCCCAGCCCCGGGGCGAACAGTTCGAAGGCGGCCGTGCCGGTGAAGCTGTCGTTGCCGGCACCGCCGCGGGCGCCCAGCACGCCGACCAGCGTGTCGGTTTCGGTGCCGTTCACCGTGGCGGTGCCGGCGGCCAGGTCCACCACCACGGGCAGCGGGCGGTCGGCATAGTCGGCCCAGCTGAACGGATCGCCGTTGCCGATGATGGTGTCGTTGCCGGGGCCGCCGAACAGGAAGTTGAAGAACAGGTCCGGGTTGGCGGGTGCGGCGCGCAGCGTGTCGTTGCCGTCGCCGCCGAACAGGTAGTCGCCGGCATTCGTGGTGACGGAGTCCGCGGCCAGGCTGTCGTCGCCGGCGCCGCCCAGGATCGTGTCGCTGCCGGCGCCGCCGTTGATGATGTCGGGGCCGCCGCCGCCGGAGAGCTGGTCGTTGCCGCCCAGGCCGTTGATGGTATCGGCATCGCCGGTGGCGTTGGCCAGGCCGTTCAGTGACCCACCTTCCTCGATCGGCCGGATGGTGTCGTTGCCGCCGGTGCCGTTGATTGTTGCCATTCCGAGTCGTCCCCCATCTGCTGCGTCGCACCGATCCGGCACGACGATTCAGCGTCGCAACGCCTGGCGCGGCCGGCATGTGACCCGCATCACACGCAACGGCCAAACGTCATGGTTGAACGGATGAACGGCATTGCGCATCATCCATATGGATGATGCAGGGGTGGGCTGAGGCAGATTTTCGCAAGGCCATGAGGGGGGGCAGCGCGTGACGATATCGCGACACAATTCCGGCGTGCGGCGCCGTGCCGGGGCGCGCATCTCCCGATTGCGCGGCTGACCCCGGTGCCGCGGAACCCCGACCGACTTGGCCTCGATCTTTATGCCGCCGTGCTGGATGCCCTGCCGCACGGCGTGGCGGTGGTCAGGCATGACGGCCGGCTGTGCCACGCCAACCGGGCGCTTGGTCGCATGGTCGCGGCCCAGGATGGGCTGGCGCTGGCGCAAACCGGCCTCGCGACACCATGCCCAGCCACGCAGAAGGCGCTGGACCAGGCGCTGGGGTTGGCGCTGGCCGCCGCACTGGGGCGGGCGGCCCTGCCGGGCGGCGCGGCCACGGTCGGGGTGCGCCGGCCTTCCGGCGCGGCGCCCTGGCAGGTCGCGGTGCTGCCGCTGCCGTCGGGCCGCGCGGGGCTGTTCGAGGCCTGGTCGGGCGCGGCCCTGCTGGTGTCGGAGCCGCCGGCGTCGCGGGCGCCCCAGGCCGAGACGCTGCGGCGCGCCCATGGCCTGACCGCGGCGGAGTGCGCGCTGGCGCTGGCGCTGCTGCGAGGTGCCACGCCGGCCGAGCACGCCAGGCGTCTCGGCATCAGCATCGCCACGGTGCGCACGCACCTGGCACGCCTGCTGGCGAAAACCGAAACCCACCGCCAGGCCGAGCTGGTGGCGCGCCTGCTGCGCACCACCGAGCCGTAGGCCCGGCGACGCGCTCTACGCGAAGCCCGGCAGCGGTGCGCCCGGGGCGATGCCAGCGATCTCGCGCAGCAGTTTCCGGCGCACCGCGGCATCGAAGGCGTCAAAACTGCTGGCGACCTCGATGAAGGCGCCGGGGCCGCCGATGACCTGCTCCCGGTAGTACTCGTCCAGCGGCGGCTGGCGCATCGGGAACGGGTCGGGCCGGTCGTTGATCACCGGCAGGCCGTTCACGACGATGCCGGCGGCCACCGCGTCGTCGCGCGCCTGCGCCGCCGGGCGGCCGGAGTTGTTGACGCCGTCGCCCGAGATATCCAGCACGCGCCTAGTGCCTTCGTACTGTGTGCCGAAATGCTTCATGGCATAGTCGATCGCGCCCGAGATCGACGTATAGAGATAGATGCGCCGCGGCGCCTCCAGCACCACCTGGGCGAAGCTTTGGCTTTCGCTTGCGGTGGCAAGCCGGGTCCAGGGGATCAGGGTTTCCTGGATGTGGTAGTCGCTCCAGATGAACAAGGTGACCGCGATGGCGCCGACCGCGCCGGAGGCGATCGCCTCGTGGATGCGGGGATCAAGAAAGGCATTGGCGTAGCCCTTGAATTGCAGCTCCTGCTCCCACGGATCCATGCTGCGCGACACATCAAGTGCCAGTTGCAGTTCAAGATCGACGGGCTCGGCGGTGGCGGCGGTGATGATCTGCGGTCGGGCACGACCGGATACCATGGCCAGGGCGGCGGTGGCGCCGGCCAGCAGAGTGCGCCGGCGCGGACGCGACAGCGCGGCTTCCTCGGCCGTGGCCCGCAAAAGATCGGGCCGGAGTGTGGTGGGGGTTGGCGGCATGGCGCGCCCCTTTCTTTCGGTTGACGTCCTGTTCCGTTGGCCCGGCCATCCGGGCCCGGTCTTCAGTCGAGGCATCTTCAGTCGAGGCATCTTCAGTCGAGGCATCGTCGGTCGGCTTATCTTCAGGTGGCTTACATTCAGGTGGGCCGCCTGCGCGACAAGGCATCGTCCATCAACGTCGTCGCATCGCTAACATTACATATGCATGGTTACAGAAGCATTGCGACCCGGGTTTCGTTCATGCCCTGCGTCACATCGGCTTCACCGGGGCGCCGCTTGGCAGAATAACCGAACGGTAACGACGCACGGCTTGCGCACGCAAGCGCATGTGTCGAGTCGGGTTAAGGGCTCACCGCGCGTTGAGAAGTGTTGCGCTACTCCGTGGCCAGGAAGCGCTTCGCGCCGATCAGCTTCTGGCGCAGCAGCACCGCCACCATCACCTGTGAGTCGAAGGCCTGCTGCGCCGCCATGGCGACCACGTGACCCACCTGCCCGGGCTGCTCCACCTCGTGCACGATCACGCCCATGGCGCGCAGCACGGGGGCCGTGGCCTGGCCCATGGGCACCTGCCAGGGATTGGTTTCGCCGAAATCGCCGCGCATGGTCACCAGGGTCAGCAGCGGCATGCGGCAATTGGCCGGCAGGCTCAGCATGTTGATGCAGTTGCCCACGCCGGAACTTTGCATCAGCAGCGCGCAACGCTGGCCGCCCAGCCAGGCGCCGGCGGCCAGCGCAATGCCTTCCTCCTCGGTGGTCAGCTTCACCGTGCGCAGCCCGGCATCGGCGTGGCACAGCCGGATCAGCCGGCCATGCCCGGCATCGGGCACATAGGCCACCTGGCTGATCCCGGCGGCCTTGAGTGCTGCAAAAATGTCGGCGGGCCAGTCGATTGCGGGGGGCAGGGTGTCCGGCATGACGCGAAGCCTAGGCAGGGTGCGATGTCTTGCCTAGCCGAGTGCGCGCACTGCCGCCTCGCTGCGGGCCGCCACCTGCGCCCAGCCCTTGGCGTCGTGCGCGGCATCGGCAAAGCACAGCGGGGCACCGATGCGCACGCGCACCGGCGCAGGCCGCGGCCAGCGCCGGCTGGGCGGCCAGGCGGCGAAGGCGCCGTCGATGAAGGCGGGCACCACCTTCGCATCGGTGCCCGCCACCAGCGCGCCCAGCCCCGCCTGGAATTTTCCCATCACGCCATCCCGCGCGCGCGTGCCTTCCGGGAACAGCAGATAGACCAGCCGATCCTCGATCAGCCGTTCCCGCAGCGTCTTGATGGCGCGGGTAGAAGTGCGGCCGCGCCAGATCGGCAGCGCGCCCAGCGCATAGGCGCTGAACGCGGCGCCGGCGGCGCTGCCGAAGAACACCTCACCGGCGGCCAGCGCGTGCGCCACCCGGGCGCGCTCGCCGCGCAGGCAGGCGCCCAGCACCAGCGCATCCAGGTGGCTCGTGTGGTTGGCCACCAGCACGAAGGGCGGCGGCGGCAGGTGGTCCGCGCCGACCACCTCCAGCCGGTGGAAGCCGCGCAGCCACAGCCGCACGGCACGCCGCCAGGCGGCCTGCATGGCCAGGCCCACCAGCCCAGGTTCGCGCCCCAGGCTGGCCAGCCGCGCGCGTGGGGAAAGCCCGTGGTCGCGCGCCGGGCGCAGCTTCCAGGGCTCGTCAGCCACCGGTGATCACGCGGGGCACCGCATCCAGCCCGAAGCCCACGAAATAGCCGATGGTGTGGAACGCGGCCGGAGAGACCAGCAGCAGGCTGTTGTAGCGGTCCAGCACGCCGCCATGGCCGGGCAGGGTGGCGCCCATGTCCTTGATGCCGATGTCGCGCTTGATCGAGGAAAGCATCAGGTCACCCGCCTGGCCCGCCACGCTCACCAGCACGCCGAAGCCAAGCAGCAACCAGAAGCGGTCCATGGGCGTGCCGAGATAGATCAGGCCCGTGAGGAACCCCACGATCGGCGCCACCACCAGCACCGCCCCCAGGCTGCCCGCAATGGTCTTGCCGGGGCTGGTGGCCGGCACCAGTTTGCGCCGGCCGAACAGCTTTCCGCAGGTGAAGGCGGCCACGTCGTTGAGAGCCACGGCCGTGAGCAGCAGCAAGACGATCGGACGGTAGTCAGAATCGTTCGCCATGTAGCCCAGATGCGAAAGCCCCATGCCGAACAGCATGAAGCCCAGCAGGGCAAGGCCGGTGCGCTGCACGTAGCCGGAAGGCCGATCGAGCGGGATGGAGCAGACCGCGATCAGGCAGGCGCAAAGCGGGCCCAGCGCCACGAAGAACCCGTACCAGTGATCAAGTGCCGCAAAATTCACCAGCAGGATCGCGGCAACCACGGTGGCGGACACGACGTGTTCGCGGAACAGGCCGGTGGCGCGCGCGAATTCGCGGTAGCACAGCAGCGACAGCAGCGTGACCGCGGCGATGGTCGGCACGCGGCCCCACAGCACCGGGCCCAGCATCAGCGGCAGCAGCACGCACCAGGTGCCGAAGCGCAGCCACAGCTCCTTCCGCAGCGCCGGCGTGCCGCGGCCCAGCAGCGTGATGGCGCCGATCGCGACCAGCGACACCAGCAGCACCGCGGCCACGGAAGCCACGATCAGCCGCGTGACCGGGTGCGCGAAGGCTTCGGTCATCGCGCCGCATCCAGCGCGCGGGCGGCGCGCAGCAGGCGGCGCGCGGCGGTCACCAGCGATCCCAGCAGCACCAGCCACAGCGCCACCGCCAGCAGCAGCGGCGCCTGCGCCGGCAGCGCCGCGCATAGCAGGCCGGCCGCGATCGCCACCGCCATGCGCTGCTGCTTCGCCATGGGGCCGGAGAAATCGCTGGGGGCACCCGCGGCGCGCGCGGTGGTGCGCACATAGGCGGTCGCCATTGCCGCCAGCGCCGCCCCCATGCCCAGCGCGGCATCGCCCGCCGCCACGCCCAAGCCCACGAGAACGGCGGTGTCGCTGACGCGGTCCGGCACCTCGTTCCACAGGGCGCCCTTCGCCGAGGCCACGCCGCGCGCCACCGCCACCATGCCGTCCAGCATGTTGGCCAGCAGCCGCAGCGGCACCAGGGCCGCGCCCAGCAGGAACAGCGCGCGGAGAAATTCCGGCCACCACGCGGTGGCCGCGAAGGCAAGCCCCGCCAGCAGGCCGGCCACCATGCCCCAGGCCGAGATCGCATCCGGCGAGGCCTGGCGCGCCGCCAGCCACCTGGTCAGCACTTGCGAGAAGCCCCACGACCGCGCCGCGATCGGGCGGCGATCGGATTCAACCGGGCCAGACTCGGCGTCGTTGCGCATCGCCCTATTCTGCGCCACAGGGCGCGCCATGGAAAAACCCATCGCGATCATCGGCGCCGGCCCCGCGGGCCTGGCCTGCGCCCGAACCCTCACGCAAGCCGGGCGCGGCGTGGTGCTGCTCGACAAGAGCCGCGCCGCCGGCGGCCGCCTGGCAACCCGCCGCGCCGAGGCGCTTGGCCGCAAATTCCAGTTCGACCACGGCGCGCAGTACGTGCGCGCCCGCGATCCGGCGTTCGCGGCGCTGTTGCGGGGCCTGGTCGCCTCCGGCCAGGCGGCCGAATGGGCGATCGAGGACGACACGCGGTTCGTGGGCGCGCCCGGCATGTCGGCACTGGGCCGCGCGCTGGCCGATGGGCTTGCGCTGACCACCAACGTGACCGTCACGCGCCTCACCCGCGTTGATGCCGACTGGCAGGCGCATGACGCGGGCGGCGGCGTGCACGGCCCCTTTGCCGCGGTGGTGCTGGCCACACCCGCGCCCCAGGCGGTGCCGCTGCTGGCGCCGCACGCGCCGCAGCTGGCCGAGGCCGCCGACGCCACGGTGGTGGCGCCCTGCTGGGCGCTGATGGCGGCCTTCGATGCGCCGCTGCCGACCGTGCCGAACGTGCTGCGCGCCAAGGACCACGCCATCGCCTGGGTGGCGCGCGACAGCGCCAAGCCCGGCCGCGCCGCCGGCACCGAATGCCTGGTGGTGCATGCCGGCCCGGAATTCTCCCGCGCGCATCTGGAATGGGATGCGGCCGCGGTGGCACCACCCCTGCTGGCCGCGCTGGAAAGCCTGGCCGGAGCCCTGCCCGCGCCGATCCACCTGGCGGCGCATCGCTGGCGCCATGCGCTGGTGGAAACCCCGCTTGGCGCGCCGTTCCTGCGCGACGCCGCGATCGGCATCGCGGCGTGCGGCGACTGGTGCCTGGGGCCGCGCGTGGAGTCCGCCTGGCTGTCGGGGGTGGCGCTGGGCCGCGCGATCCTCATGTAACGCGCATGCAGCTGGTGTGGTTCAAGCGCGACCTGCGGGCGGCCGATCACGCGGCGCTGACCGAGGCCGCGCGCCATGGCCCCGTGCTGCCGCTGTGGATCGTCGAGCCAAAATTGTGGCGCGCGCCGGATGCCGCCGCACGGCACTACGATTTCCAGGCCGAGTGCGCCGCCGAACTGCGCACCACGCTGGCGCGGCTGGGCCAGCCCTTGGTGGTGCGCGTGGGCGAGGCGCTGCCGGTGCTGCGCGACCTGCACGCGCGGCACCGCTTCAGCGCGATCCGGGCGCACCAGGAAACCGCCAACGGCTTCACCTTCGCGCGCGACCGCGCCGTGCGCACCTGGGCGCGGGCGGAAGGCATCGCGATGCACGAGCCGCGCCAATCGGGCGTGGTGCGCGACCTGCACGACCGCGATGGCTGGGCCGCGCAGTGGCAGCGCTTCATGGCAGCACCCATCATCGACGCACCGCGCGCGCTGCCGCCCATCGCGATCGATCCCGGCGCCATTCCCGGCGCGGCGGCGCTGGGCCTGCCGCCCGATCCCTGCCCCGGACGGCAGCCGGGCGGCAGGGCCGCTTCACTCCGGCTGCTGGACAGTTTCCTGGCCGGGCGCGGGCGCGACTATCGCCGCGCCATGAGCTCGCCGCTGGATGGCGAATGGGCGTGCTCGCGCCTGTCGCCGCACCTGGCCGCCGGCAGTCTTTCGGTGCGCGAGGCGTTCCAGGCGGCCCAGGCTGCCCGCGCGGCGCTGCGGGACGAGCCGGATGCCGGGGCGCTGCGGGACAGCATCGCGAGCTTCGTCTCCCGCCTGGCCTGGCACTGCCACTTCACGCAGAAGCTGGAGAGCGAGCCCGCGCTGGAATTTTCCGCGCTGCATCCGGCGCTGCGCGCGCTGGGCCATCACGGCGCCGAGCATCCGCATTTCGCCGCCTGGAGCGAGGGCCGCACCGGCTGGCCGTTCCTGGATGCCTGCATGCGATCGCTGGCCGCGACCGGCTGGCTCAACTTCCGCATGCGCGCCATGCTGGTGAGTGTTGCCACCTGCCACCTGTGGCTCGACTGGCGCGCCGTGGGGCATGATCTGGCGCGGAAGTTCACCGACTACGAACCGGGCATCCATTGGCCGCAGGTGCAGATGCAAAGCGGCGTGACAGGGGTCAACACGGTGCGGCTGTACAACCCGGTCAAGCAGGGTTTCGACCAGGATTTTTCCGGCACGTTCATCCGGCGCTGGGTGCCGGAGCTGGCAGGGCTGGATGATCGTGCCATCCACACGCCCTGGTCGGCCGGCGTGGCGGTGGACTATCCGCACCCGATCGCCGACCACGAGGCGGCCGCCCGCGTGGCGCGCGAAAAACTCTGGGGCGCGCGCCGTGGCACCGCCTATCGCCAGGCGGCGGACGCGATCCAGGCGAAGCATGGCAGCCGCCGATCCGGCATGCGCCAGGCGGGCGGCCGGCCTGCCCGCGCGCGCAAGCCGGCGCCCGCGCAGCCACGGCTTGACCTGTGAGTGCCACGACCGAAGCCGCCATCCTTGCCGCCACGGCGGCGCGCGGGCCTGCGAAGTCGATCTGCCCGAGCGAGGTGGCGCGCATGCTCGCGCCCGAAGGCACCGACTGGCGCCGCCACATGCACGAGGTGCGCGAGGCGGCACGGCGCCTGGCGCGCGCCGGCCGCATCGAGATCCTGCGCAAGGGCAAGCCGCAGGACCCGGAGGATTTCCGGGGCGTGATCCGGTTGCGTATCAAGGATGGGGCGTGATGCTGGGCTGGCTGGTCGGGCTGATCTTCCCCGCCTGCGCCTTCCAGGGCGCGGCCGGCCTGCCGGCACCGATGCCGATCGACTTCGCCGTGCTTGAGCGGCCCGCGACGCCCAACACCGCGCTGGCCGCATCGCCTGGCCTGGTGCCCGGCGCCCCCGATATCGTGCTGGCGGATTTTCCGGTCTCGGCCCAGCGGCTGCGCGATGCGCTGGTGGTGGTGGCGGCGATGCAGCCCCGCGTCCATCCGCATGCCAGCACGAATGCCAGCGATGTCGCGCAGGACCATTTCGTGGCGCGCTCGGCGCTGCTGAACTTCCCCGACCTGGTCACCGCGCAGGTTTTCGCCCGCGGCGAGAACCAGGCGGGGCTGGTGCTGTACTCGCGCAGCGTGTACGGGCGGTCGGATCTCGGCGCCAACCGCGCGCGGCTGGAAACCTGGCTGGGCGCGCTGGCGAACCAGCTTCGCACCTGAACCCTTCCGCCAAGGACGCTGCATGATCGAGGGCGCCAAGACCGTGCTGGCCGACATGTGGGCGCTGGCAAAACCCTGGTACGTCAGCGAGGAACGCGCCAAGGCACGCGGCCTGCTGGCCGTGGTGGTGGCGCTGACGCTGGTCATGGTCGGCATCAACGTGGTGTTCAGCCTGTGGCAGGCGCGCTTCTACAACGCGCTGCAGGAAAAGGACTTCGACGCCTTCGTGCGGGAACTCACGTTCTTCACCGTGCTGGCGGCGATCGCCATCATCATCAGCGGCTACAACGTGTACCTGAAGCTGGTCCTGCAGGTGCGCTGGCGGCGCTGGCTGACCGAACGCATCCTGTCCGCCTGGCTCGCCGACCGCGCCTATTACCGTATCGCGCTGATTGACCAGGCCACCGACAACCCCGACCAGCGCATCGCCGACGACCTACGGCTGTTCGTGTCCTACACGCTGTCGCTGGGGCTGGGCCTGCTGGATGCGGTGGTCACGCTGGTCAGCTTCATCGGCATCCTGTGGGGCCTGTCCGGGCCGCTCACGCTCATGGGCATCGACATTCCCGGCTACATGGTGTGGGTGGCGCTGGTCTATGCGGGGCTGGGCACGTGGGGGGCGCATGTGTTCGGCCGTCGCCTGGTGCCGCTGAACTTCCAGAAGCAGCGCGTGGAAGCCGATTTCCGCTATGGCCTGGTGCGCGTGCGCGAACACGTGGAGGGCATCGCCTTCCACAAGGGCGAGGCGGACGAGCACGCCAGGCTGGATGTGCGCTTCGCCGCGGTGATCGGCAACTGGATGGCGTGGGCGCGGCAGACCAAGATCCTGTCCTGGTACACCACCTTCTATGGCCAGGCGGCGGTGATCTTCCCCTTCGTCGTCGCCTCGCCCGGCTATTTCGCGGGCCGCATGCCGCTGGGCGAGCTGGTGCAGACCAGCACGGCCTTCGGCCAGGTACAAAGCAGCCTGTCGTATTTCGTCACCGCCTACGACACGCTGGCGGAGTGGAAGGCCACGGTCGATCGACTCAGCACCTTCCGCCGCGCCATCGAAGCCGCGCGCGCCGCCGCCAATGACGGCGTGGCGGTACGCGAAGGCGCGGGCGCGGCGCTGGCGGGCGAGCAGCTGCGCGTTGCCCTGCCGCAGGGCCGCGTGCTGATCGAGGACGCGACCCTGCGTGTGGCGCCCGGCCAGGCGGTGTGGCTGGCCGGCGCCAGCGGCACGGGCAAGACCACGCTGCTGCGCGCGATCGCCGGCATCTGGCCCTTCGCCACCGGCCAGGTCAGCGTGCCCGCCGGCAAGCGCGTGCTGTTCCTGCCGCAGCGCCCCTATATTCCGCCCGGCACGCTGCACGCCGCCATTGCCTACCCCGATGGCGCGGCCGCGCACCCGGCCGAGGCGGTGCAGGAGGCGCTGCAGGCGGCGGGGCTTGGTGCCCGCGCGGGCGACCTGGAGCAGGACGCCGAATGGGACCGCAAGCTTTCCGGCGGCGAGCAGCAGCGCCTGGCCTTCGCGCGCGCCTTCCTGCTGCGCCCGGATTTCGTGGTGCTGGACGAGGCCACCGCCTCGCTCGACCCGGATGCCGAGACGGCGCTGTACGCGGAGCTGCGCCGGCGCCTGCCGGACGCGGGCATCCTGTCCGTGGCGCATCGCGACAGCGTGGGCGCGCTGCACGACCGCAAGGTCACGCTGGTGCGCGACGGCGAGGCACCCGCACGGCTGGGGTAGCTACCCGAACCTGCGCGCCGAGTAGGGTGTCAGGTCCACGCCCGGATCGCGCCCGGCCAGCAGGTCGGCCACCCACAGCGCGGTCTTCGGTGCCGCGGCCAGGCCGACATGGCCGTGCCCGAAGGCATGCACCACGTCGTTCGTGGCGCGCGCGAAGCCGATCACCGGCAGGCCGTCGGCAATGCTGGGGCGATGGCCCATCCATACGCGCACGCGATCGGCCGGCAGGTCGCGCGGCAGCGATGGATAGGCGCGCAGCAGGAAATCCCGCAGGATCTCGGCGCGCCTCCAATTGGGCGCGGCATCCAGGCCGGCCAGCTCCACCTGGCCGGCGCAGCGCAGCCCGCCCGCCATGCGCGTGACCGACATCTTGCCGTCGCTCGGCATGGTCGGCGTGCGCGGGCCGGCGCCGTCCGGCGGGTCGAGCAGTTGGGCATGGTAGCCACGCTCGGTCTCAAGCGGCACGGCGTCGCCCACCGCCGCTGCCAAAGCGCGCGAGTGAGCGCCGGCGGCGATCACCGCGCGCTCGGCCGGCACCGCGCCGGCATCAGTCAGCACGGCGCGCAGGCGGCCGGCCTCGATGCGGAAGCCGGTGGCGGCGGCGCGCTTCAGCACGGCACCCTCGGCCACCGCCGCGGCCGCCAGCGCCGCCACCAGCGCGCCGGGATCGCTGCAATGCCCGCCCGCCTCCACCAGCACCGCGAAGCCGTAGCGTCGATCCAGCGCCGGTTCGCGCTGGCGCAGCTCGTCCGCCTCGATCTCGATCCAGCGCACGCCGTTGTCGCGCCTGAGCCGCCAGGCCAGCGCCTCGGCGTCGAAGGCAGCGCGGTCGGGGAAGATGTACAGGATGCCCTGGCGGTGGATCAGGTGTGCCACGCCGGCATCGGCGGCGAGCGCCTGGTGCTGCTCGGGCGCGTCGTGCAGCAGCGGGCGTAGCGCGCGGGCGGTCGCTTCCACCTTCGCCACCGTGCTGCCGGCCGCCAGGAAGCGCATGAGCCAGGGCAGCATGCGCGGCAGATAGGCCGGGCGGATCGCCAGCGGCCCCAGCGGGTCCAGCAGGAATTTCGGCACCTTCCGCCAGATGCCGGGCATCGACATCGGCACCACGGAGGCGGGCGAGAGCCAGCAGCCATTGCCGTAGCTTGCCGCCTGCTCGCCGCCCGGCGGGCCGGGATCGAGCAGGGTGACCGCGTGCCCCGCCTGCACCAGGCGCAGCGCCGTGGCGGCGCCGACAATGCCGGCGCCGATGACCGTGACGTTCACGCGGCCGCCGCCAGCGCGCGATCCAGGAAGTCCAGCCGGTCCTGGCCCCAGTACGGCACGCCGGCATGCAGGAAGGTGGGGCTGCCGAACACGCCGAAGCGCACCGCATCGGCGTTGTTGAAGGCCCAGGCCGCCAGGATCTCGGTGGATTCCTCGGCAGCCAGCAGGGCCTCGCCCGGCATGCCCTCGGCGTCGGCGATCGCGACCCGCGTGGCGGGCAGTGCGATGTCCTGCTCCTCGACCCACACTGCGCGCAGCAGCGCGTGCGACAGGCGCAGCGCATCGAAGCCCCGCGCCTGGGCGGCCATCACCAGGCGGCCGGCTTGGCGCTGGTCGGCGGGCGGGTAGTGGCGCGGCGCCAGGTTCAGCGGCATGCCCAGGAAGTCCCGGAAGCGCGCCAGCTCCAGCGCGTGGTAGCGCTGGCGCGGTTCCGGGCGGGCGCGCAGCGCGATGCCGCCAGTTTCCACCACCACCTCGCGGAAGTCGAACGGCCGCAGCACCAGCCTGGCCTGGTGGCGCGCGATCATCGCCTGCAATCGCGGCCCCGCGAAATACGCCCACGGGCTGCTCAGCGTGTAGAAGCACTCGACGGTTTGCGTCATCCGGGCATGATGCGGCGGCGCATACGGGGCGCAAGGGGGAGAGCGTTCGAATGCCATCACCGCTGCTGATGTCGGCCACGCAACTGGCCGAGGCGTATCGCGCCGGCACGCAAAGCCCGGTCGAGGTGCTGGAAGCGGTGATCGACCGCGCCGGCGGCGTGCAGGAGGCGCTCAATCCGTTTGCGCTGATCGATGCCGCGAACGCGCGCGCCATGGCGGAAGCCAGCCACGCGCGGCATCGCGATGGGGCGCCCCTGTCGGTGCTGGATGGCGTGCCGATCGCGGTCAAGGACAACGTGCAGGTGCGGGGCCATTGCCGGCGCCACGGCAGCAGGTTCTACGCCGACGCGGCACCCGAGACCGAGGATGCGCCGGTGCCGGCCAATCTGCGCGCCGCGGGCGCGGTGCTGTGGGCGCGCACCACCATGCCGGATCATGGCTGGAAGGCGCTGGGCGACTCGCCGCTGTACGGTCTGACCGGCAATCCGTGGAACGCTGGGCTTTCGCCCGGCGGGTCATCGGGCGGCTCGGCGGTGGCGGTGATGACGGGCTGCGGGCCGCTGGCGACCGGCGGCGATGGCGGCGGCAGCATCCGCGTGCCGGCGGCCTGGTGCGGGGCGCTCGGCATCAAGGGCACCACCGGGCGCGTGCCGCACCTGCACGAAGCGGCCACCGCCACGCTGGTGTCGAACGGCCCGCTGGCGCGCAGCGCGCTGGACGCGGCGCACTACATGGCGATCACGTGCCGCGCGCACCCGCATGACCCGATCACCGCGGCGCTGACGCTGCCCGATTTCGTGGGCGCCTGTGATGCCGGGGTGTCGGGCCTGCGCGTGGCACTGGCGCGCAGCATCGGCTTCGCCGATGCCGGGCGCGACGCGCATTGCATCGACGAGGCGGCGCGCGTGCTGCGCGATGCCGGCGCCAGCGTGATCGAGGCCGAGCCGCCGCTGTGGCACGCCGAACCTGCCTTCGCCACGCTGTGGCACGCGGCGCATGCCATGTCGCTGGCGCAGGTGCCGCAGGACCGGCTGGTGCTGGCCGATCCGGGCATGCTGCACAGCGCCCGCCAGGGCTGGCGGCTGGACCCGGGCGCCGATCGCCTGGCGCAGCTGGAGGCGAACCGGCTGATGCGGGCGCTGATCGGCTTCTTCGTGGGCGCCGGCACCAGCCCCGGCTTCGACCTGATGCTGTGCCCGATGATGCCGGTGCCGCCGCTGAAATCGGAAGCGGGCTTCGAGACCCCCGATCGCCAGAAATATCCGAACTGGTGGGATTGGACCAACTTCACCTGGCCCTTCAACATGACGCGCAGCCCCGGTGCATCGGTGCCGTGGGGCGTGCACGCGGATGGCTTGCCGAGTGCCGTGCAGCTGATCGCGCCGCACTACCGCGAGGACACGGTGTTCCGCGCCGCCGCGGTGCTGGAACGCGCGCGGCCCGTGGTGATGCCGCCTGGTTGGGCCTAGAACCGTTTCACCGAAAGCAAGTGCGGTGAAATGACTCCATGACTTTGTCCGGTCGCGTTTGTCCCTGGCGTCAGGCGGTTCCGCCTGACTTGAAAACGCTCCGGCACGCTTGACCCTGTCTGTTGCGGCATCGCAATCTTGCGGCCGATTGATGGGGGAGTCTGGAGCATGGGTGGCGGCATCGGCTGGATCGTTCCGCGCGGCGCGGTGCTGGCGGTTTTCGTGGCGCTTGCCGCCTGCGCGCCCGGCACCACCGCCCACGACACCCATGTGCAGATGGCGGTCACCACCGAGCCGCCCGGCGCCGCCTGTGTGTTCATGCGCGAGAACCGGCAGATCGGCGAACTGGCCGTAACGCCCGGGGAGGTGCAGTTGCCCAGCGGGCGCGAGCCGATCGTCATCACCTGCAGCAAGCCCGGCCACGTCACCGCCAGCTACGTCAACACCACGCCGAACCGGCCGCGCCCGTCCGCGACCAACCTGGGCTACAGGGGCGGCAGGCTGCTGGCTGCCGGGCTGATCGAGCTCGCGATTGCCGGCAGCAATGACGGCTACGACCGCACGGTGAGGCTGACGCTGCGGCCGGCGGCGGCCGGCGCTGCATCGGGTGAAGCGGAACCGAGGGCGTCGTCGCAGATCACGGGCAAGCTGCCGCGCACCGGGAACTGACGCGGTTTGCATGGCGCGGGGCCGCTTCGCGCCCTAGGCTCTGCCCGCCACAAGCACCACGCCACGGGAGGCCACCATGCTGCACCGCCGCGCCCTGCTGTCGCTCATTGCCGCCACCCTTGCCCTGCCCGCGCTGGCATGGCCCGTGCTGGCCGCCGAGTACCCGGTGCCGCGCCAGGGCACATGGACCGCGCGCGATTTCCGCTTCCATACCGGCGACGTGATGCCGGAGCTGAAACTTGCCTATCGCACCGTGGGCGAGCCCACGGGCGAACCCGTGCTGATGCTGCACGGCACCGCAGGGTCGGCCGCCAGCATGCTGACACCCGCCTTTGCCGGCGAACTGTTCGGCGAAGGCCAGGCGCTGGATGCCAAGAAGTATTTCATCATCCTGCCCGACGCGATCGGCGCCGGCGGCTCCTCCAAGCCGTCCGACGGCATGCGGGCCGGCTTCCCGCGCTACAACTACGACGACATGGTGGCCGCGCAACACCGCCTGCTGACCGAGGCGCTGGGACTGCGGCGCGTGCGCCTGGTGATGGGCAATTCCATGGGCGGCATGCTGGCCTGGGTGTGGGGCATCACGCACCCCGACTTCATGGACGCGCTGGTGCCCATGGCGTCGCAGCCCACCGAGATGTCCAGCCGCAACTGGATGATGCGGCGCATGATCATCGACAGCATCCGCAACGACCCCGCCTGGCAGGGCGGCAACTACACCACCCAGCCGCCGGCGCTGCGCGTGGCCAACGCCTTCTTCGGCATCGCCACCAACGGCGGCACGCTGGCCTGGCAGCGCCAGGCGCCGACGCGCGAAGCGGCGGACCGGCTGCTGGATGCCCGCCTGGCCGCGCCCTTCACCGCCGATGCCAACGACTTTCTGTACCAGTGGGATGCCTCGCGCGACTACAACCCCGCACCGCTGCTGGAGCGCATCACGGCCGCGACGCTGGCGATCAACTCGGCCGATGACGAGCGCAACCCGCCGGAGACCGGGCTGATGGATGCCGCGATCAAGCGGGTGCGCAACGGCCGGGTGCATCTGATCCCGGCCAGCGCCGAAACCTCCGGCCACGGCACCACCGGCAATGCCCGCTTCCATGCCGAGGAGCTGCGCGCGTTCCTGGCCGCCGCGCCGCGACGGGGCATGTAGCCCTTCGCAGCCAACGGTCGTGCTTGCCCCTGTTCTGGCAACGGAATAACATCGTTGCGCGCTCGGGACGGGTCACGGAAGCCGACCAAGGGAGAGCCAGGAATGTCCAACACCACGCGGCGTGGCGCGCTTTCGGGCGCGGCCAGCCTGTTCGCCATCGGCACCGCCGCGGCCCAGCAGCCGCCGGCGCAGGTGCAGCCGGGCTCGCAGCGGGCCAACCCGCAGATCGCCCGCCCGCAGGACCTGACCATCCGCCCGATCGTGCGGCAGCGCCGCAATGTCGGCACCATGGCCATCAACGACCCCGTGCTGGTCAGCTACCGCGCCGCGGTCCTCGCCATGCGCGCCTTGCCGGCCAGCGACAAGCGCAACTGGGAAAACCAGGCAAAAATACACCAGGACCACTGCCCGCACGGCAACTGGTTCTTCCTGCCCTGGCACCGCGCCTATCTGTACGCGTTCGAACGCATCTGCCAGCAGCTGTCGGGTGACGCGAATTTCCGCCTGCCGTACTGGAACTGGACGTCGGACCGCACCATCCCCGCCGCGCTGACGGTTGCGACCGTGGATGGCCAGCCCAACCCGCTGCGCCATTCCCGCCCCAGCTTCGGCGCCAGCGAATCGCTGCCGGACAGCATCGTCGGCCCCACGGTGATCGAGGACATCCTGGACGAAACCAGCTTCGGCATCTTCGCCAGCGGCAAGCCCACCGGGCAGAACAACACCAACGCATCGTGGCAGCGCGCCAGCGGCAGCTACGGGCCGCTGGAAGGCACGCCGCACAACAGCGTGCACGGGGCACTGGGCGGCGACATGGGCACCTTCATGTCGCCGCGCGATCCGATCTTCTGGCTGCACCACTGCAACGTCGATCGCTTGTGGGACAGCTGGACGCGCCGCGGCAACGCCAATACCAGCGACGCGAACTGGCGCGACTTCCAGTTCCGCGGCGCGCAGTTCGTGCGCCAGAACGGCGCCACCGCCTACGAGCCGCAGTGCAAGAACCTGCAGAGCGTGCAGGCCCTTGGCTACGAGTATTTCCGCCCGCTGGTGGTACGGCCCGACCTGCTGGACCGTATCCGGCCGCTGGGCGTGCTGCAGCGGATCGACCCGGACCGGCTGGTGGCATCGCCGCCGGCCACGCCACCGGCTTCGGCCTCGGCTGGCGGCAGCCAGGTATTCCGTGTGACCCTGCCCGCGAACCTGGCCGCGGCGGTGGCGCGCGCCGCCCGGCCGGATGCGCCGCCCGCGGGTGCGGCCGCCAACACCAACCAGGCACCGGTCAGCCAGGGCCGCGTGCTGGCGCGCATCACCGCGGTGCCGCCGAGCCAGCCGGGGGCGGCGGTGCGCGTGTTCATCGGCCGCGACAGCGCGGACGCGACCACGCCGACCAGCGACCCGCATTACGTGGGCAGCTTCGCCTTCTTCGACGATCCCGGCGCGCATGCCGGGCACGGCGCGCCCGCCTCGGGCCCCACGCCGTTCGTGCTGGACGTGACGCGCACCGCGCAGACGCTGGCCCGCGCTGGAAGGCCGCTGGGCGCGGAAACCAGCATCGTGCTGGTGCCGGTCGGCGTGACCGGTGGCACCCGCGACGTGACCGTGCGCGAGGTGACGCTGGTTGCCGGGTGATCGGGCGGCGCGTTCTGCTTGGCGCGGTGCTGGCCGCCCCGGCCTGCGCGCAGCCATTGGCGGAAGCGCGCGTCGGGTGGACTGTGTCGTTGCCGCTGCCACCAGGCGGGCCGGAGCTTTCGGTGCTGGAGGTGGCGTTGCGCGCCTTCACGCCACCCGCGCATGGCAACGCGACGGTCGCGGTGGCGCTGCTGGCGCCGGACGGCACGGCGCGCGCGATCGGCCGCATCGCGGTGTTCCCGGTGGCCGCGTTTGGCGAGTCCGATCCGCCCCGCGCCTACCGCTTCCGCCTGCCGGCTGACCTGCCGCGAGATACGGCGGGCTGGCGCGTCGTGCTGAGCGTTGAGGGCACGGGCGATCCGGCGGCGCGGTTCCGGTTTGCGGTGCCGGAGCGTCGGACAGGGGGCTGATTTCGAGAACGCGCGGGCGTGCAATTCAACTGTTGCGCGCCGAAACGCGCCGTGCGATGCGTCGCTGGTGCGCAAGCGCACAGCAACGGGGGTGCGTCGCGCGGCAGGGTGCCGCGGCGAACGCAGGCGACGGGGGATTTGGGGATGCGACAGATCGTGGCGCCGCTTGCCGGCATTGCCCTGCTGAGCCTTGGCGCATGCAGCGCGATGTTCGGCGGCACGACGCAGCAGATCATGGTGAACACCAACCCTGCCGGTGCCGAATGCGGCCTTTATCGGCAGGGCACGCGCATCGGCATGATCGCAAGCACCCCGGGCGCGGCGCTGGTCGACAAGACCAAGCACGACATCACCATCCTGTGCATCAAGCCCGGCTTCGAGCAGTTGACCTGGTACAACCGGTCGGGGGCCGACGCCAATACCGCCGTGAACGCCGCCGCTGGGCTGCTGCTGCTGCCGCTGGCCCCGATCGGCTGGGCGATCGACAGCGCCAGCGGCGCCGACAACAAATACGAAAGCCCGGTCAACATCACCATGGTGCCGCTGCCGCCTGGCGCCATCGCCGCTTCGGCAACCCTGCCTGCCAGCCTGCCGCCCACGCCTGCACCGGCATCGGCCGCGGTGCCGTCGACCGACGCCGCGCAGGCGCCGCGGCCGTGATCGTGCGATCCCAGCACATCAGGCGCCCATGGCGGGCAGGATCGTGAAGCAGGCGTGGCGCGCTGCCATGGTCGCGGTGCTGCCGGTCCTGGGGGCGTGCAGTTCGATCATCTCCGGTGCCAGCCAGCAGATCACGGTGAACACGAACCCCGCCGGCGCGGCCTGTGCCCTGTACCGCGAGGGCAACCGCATCGCCATGGTCGAAAGCACGCCTGGCACCGTGCATGTGGTGCGTACCAAGGATAGCATCACCGTGCTGTGCGTGAAGCCGGGCTATGAGCAGGTGACGTATCTCAACCGCTCCGGCATCGAGGGGTCCACCTACGGCAACATGATCGCCGGCGGGCTGGTCGGATGGGCCATCGATAGCCGCAGCGGCGCCGACAACAAATACGAGAGCCCGCTGAACATCACGCTACTGCCGCTGCAGCCCGGCTCGACCCAGGTTTCCCAGCTGCCGACCAGCGTTCCGTACACCCCGCCGCCGCCGCGGCAATGATGGGCACAAGCGCCGCGGCGCGGCCAGGCCGTGGTGCGGCGGCGACTGATGCGGTAGGCACCCTGCGTTGCCCCCGCGCCGGAGCCCTGCCATGCCGATCCATCGCCGCGTCGCCCTGACCCTGCCCGCGCTGATTGCCTGGCCTGTCCGCGCGCAGGCCGCCTGGACCATCGCCACCGAGTATCCCGCCACCGCCATGCCGGGCGAGGGCATCGCCTTCTTCGCGCGCGAGGCAACGCAACGCGCGGCCGGCGCGCTTGCGGTCGGCGCCACACCGAATGGCGGGCGGTCGGCGGCGCTGCCGGCGGCGGTGAGCGAGGGGCGGCTGCAGGCGGCCTGCGCGTTTGCCGGTGCGCTGGCCAACGAAACCCCGCTGTTCGGCCTGTCCGCCCTGCCCTTCCTGACCGGCTCGGCCGCCGATGCCGCGCGCCTGCTGGCCGCGGCGCGCCCCGCTTACGCCGAGACGCTGGCGCCACGAGGGCTAGTGCTGCTGTACGCGACGCCCTGGCCGCCCTCCGGCATCTGGTCGCGCGCCGCCCTGCCGGGCCCGGAGGCGCTACGGGGCCTGAAACTCCGCACCTTCGACGCCACCAGCACCGAGGTGTTCCGCGCCGCCGGCAGCGCACCCGAGCAGATCAGCTTCGCCGATGCCATGCCGAAGCTGCGCGAGGGCGCACTGGACGCGGTGCTGAGCAGCGGCGATGGCGGCGCGGGCGCCAGGCTGTGGGAGGTGCTGCCGCATTTCACCGGCATCGACTATGCGTGGCCGCTGTCGCTGGCGTTCTGCTCCACGGCCGCGCTCGCCGGGTTGCCCCCGCCGGCACAGGCGGCGGTGCGCGATGCCGCGCAGGCCACCGAGGCGCGACAGTGGCAGGCGATCGAAACCCGGCTTGCGGAGAACACGGCGCGCATGCGCGCGGCCGAGGTGACGTTGGCCGATGGCAGCGCCGCCCTGCGCGGCGCCTTGCGGGACGCGGCGGCGCCGGTGGTGCGGGCGTGGTCAGCCCGCGCCGGCGAGCACGGAGCCCGCGTGCTGGCGGCCTATCGGGGGTAGCGCCGAACCGCCCCCTCCTACCCCGCCGCGGCGACCGCGCGCTTCGCCATCACGCCCACCAGGTGCGCGCGATACTCGGGGCTGGCGTGGATGTCGCCGTTCAGGTCGGCGGCCGGCGTGGTGATCTTCGCCACCGCGTCCGGCGACCAGGATGCGCCCAGTGCCGCTTCCATGGCCGCGTGGCGGAACACCCCACCCTGGCCGGCGCCGGTCACCGCCACACGCACGCCTGCCGACCCCTTGGCCACGAACACGCCCACCATGGCGTAGCGCGACGCCGGGTTGGGGAACTTCATGTAGGCGGCCTTCTCAGGCACGGGGAACTCGATGGCGGTGATCAGCTCGCCCGGCTCCAGCGCGGTGGTGAACATGCCCTGGAAGAATTTTTCGGCCTCGATACGGCGCTTGTCCGTGACAATCGTAGCACCCAGCGCCAGCACGGCGGCGGGATAGTCGGCGGTGGGGTCGTTGTTGGCCACGCTGCCGCCGATCGTGCCGCGGTTGCGCACGGCCGGGTCGCCGATGCCGCCGGCCAGCTTCGCCAGCGCCGGAATGGCCTTCGCCACGTCCTTGCTGGACGCCACGTCGGCGTGGCGGGTCAGCGCGCCGATGGTGACCTTGCCCCCTTCCACCTTGATGCCCTTCAGCGCGGCGATGCCGGACAGGTCAACCACCTTGCTGGGCTTGGCCAGGCGTTGCTTCATGGTGGGCAGCAGCGTCATGCCGCCGGACACGGGCTTGGCCTCGCCATCGGCCTTCAGAAGCGCCACCGCGTCAGCAACCGAGGCGGGCCTGGCATAATCGAATTCGTACATCGTGCTCTCCTCGGTGATTATTCGGCAGCTTGTGGCATGGACTTCGCCGCAAGCGCCTTCCAGATTTTCTGGGGGGTGGCGGGCATTTCGATATGCGCGACACCCAGCGCGTCGCACACCGCACCGATCACGGCGGGCGGGCTGCCGATGGCGCCCACCTCGCCGCAGCCCTTGGCGCCCAGCGGGTTGTGCGTGCACATCGTGTTCTCGGTGGACACGGTGAAATTCGGCAGGTCGTCGGCGCGCGGCATGGTGTAGTCCATCATGCTGCCCGACAGCAGCTGGCCTTCCGCGTTGTACACGCAGGTCTCCAGCAGCGCCTGGCCGATACCCTGCGCCACGCCACCCTGCACCTGGCCTTCCACGATCATCGGATTGACCACGCGGCCCACGTCATCGACCGCGGTGAAGTTCACGATGCTGACGGCGCCGGTTTCGGGTTCGATCTCGACTTCGCAGATATGCGCACCACCCGGATAGGTGAAGTTCTTCGGGTCATAGAAGGCGGTCTCGTCCAGGCCTGGCTCGATCTCGTCGATCGGGTAGTTGTGCGGCACATAGGCGGCCAGCGAAATCTCGGCCAGGGCCTTGGATTTGTCGGTGCCGGCGACCGAGAACTTGCCGTCCTTGAACTCGATGTCCTCGACAGCGGCTTCCATCAGGTGGGCGGCGATCTTCTTGCCCTTGGCGATGATCTTGTCCATGGCCTTGACCATGGCCGACCCGCCCACGGCCAATGAACGCGAGCCATAGGTGCCCATGCCGAAGGGGATCTTCGCGGTATCGCCGTGCACCACGTCGATCTGGCTCAGCGGAATGCCCATCTGGTCGGCCACCAGCTGGGCCAGCGTGGTTTCGTGGCCCTGGCCGTGGCTGTGCGTGCCGGTGAACACGGTGATGGACCCCGTAGGATGCACCCGGATGTTCGCGCATTCGTAAAGGCCCGCGCGCGCGCCGAGCGACCCCACCACGGCCGAGGGCGCGATGCCGCAGGCCTCCAGGTATGTGCTGATGCCGATGCCGCGCAGCTTCCCCTTGGACGCGGCGGCCGCCTTGCGCGCGGGGAAACCGGCCCAGTCGGCCGCCTTCAGCGCGGCATCCAGCGTGGCGTGGTAGTCGCCGCTGTCGTATTGCAGCGCCACGGGGGTCTGGTACGGGAAGGCATCGCGCGGGATGAAGTTCTTGCGGCGAATGTCCACCCGGTCCATGCCCATCGCGGTGGCGCACTGATCGACCAGGCGTTCCAGCAGGAAGGTTGCTTCGGGCCGGCCGGCGCCGCGATAGGCATCGACCGGCACGGTGTTGGTGAACACGGCCTTCACCTCGGCATAGATCACCGGCGTGGTGTAGGTGCCGGCCAGCAGCGTGGCGTACAGATAGGTCGGCACGCAGGGCGCGAAGGTGGACAGGTAGGCGCCCATGTTCGCCTTGGTGTGGACCCTGAGTGCGAGGAACTTGCCGGAAGCATCCATCGCCATCTCGGCGGTGGTGACATGGTCGCGGCCATGCGCGTCACTCATGAAGCTTTCGGTGCGATCGGCGGTCCATTTCACGGGGCGGCCCAGCTTGCCGGCCGCCCAGGTCACGATCGCCTCCTCGGCATAGTGGTAGATTTTCGACCCGAACCCGCCGCCCACGTCGGGGGCCACCACGCGCAGCTTGTGTTCCGGGATGTGCAGCACGAAGGCGCCCATCAGCAGGCGGATCACATGCGGGTTCTGGCTGGTGGTGTAGAGCGTGTAGTCGCCGGTGCTGGAATCGTAGTCGCCGATCGCGGCGCGGGGTTCCATGGCGTTGGGAATGAGCCGGTTGTTGACCAGCTCCAGCCTGCCCACCTTGTGCGCGCCGGCAAAGGCGGCATCGACCACCGCCGGATCGCCGATATGCCAGTCGTAGCAGATGTTGCCAGGTGCCGTGTCGTGCACCAGCGCGGCACCAGGTGCCGTGGCCGCGCCCAGCGTGCTGACGGCAGGGCGGGTGCGGTACTCCACGTTGATCAGCTCGGCCGCGTCCTTGGCCGCGTTGCGGCTTTCGGCGATCACCACCGCCACCTGGTCGCCCACGTAGCGCACGCGATCGACCGCCAGCGCGGGGTGCGGCGGCTCGGCCATGGGCGAGCCGTCCTTGTTCTTGACCAGCCAGCCGCAGGGAATGCCGCCAACATTGTCCTTGGCCATGTCCGGGCCGGTGAACACCGCCACCACGCCCTTCGCCGCGCGCGCGGCCGTGGCATCCAGCTTCACGATGTCGGCGTGCGGATGCGGGCTGCGCACCATCACGGCGTGCAGCTGGCCAGGGCGGTTGATGTCGTCGGTGTACTGGCCGCGGCCGGACAGGAAGCGCAGATCCTCCTTGCGCTTCACCGAAGCCCCGATCCCCTCGAACGGCACGACGGTTCCGTCAGGCATGCTCGTTTCCCTCCGTGGCGGGTCCGCTTGCCCAGGATAGGGCGCGGGCCTTCGTGTGATTTACTCCGCGGCGACCTTGGCGCCGGCCGTGCCGGCGGCGCAGGCGGCGATCGCCTTGACGATGTTGTGGTAGCCGGTGCAGCGGCACAGATTGCCCTCGAGCCATTCGCGGATCTCGTGCTCGGTGGGCTTGGCGTTCTTCTGCAGCAGGTCGACCGCGCTCATCACCATGCCGGGGGTGCAGAAGCCGCATTGCAGCGCATGGTGTTCGCGGAACGCCTCCTGCATCGGATGCAGCGTGCCGTCGGCGGCGGCCAGGCCCTCGATCGTCAGCACCTTGGCGCCTTCGCACTGCACGGCCAGGATGGTGCACGCCTTCACGCTGTCGCCATTCACGTGCACCACGCAGGCGCCGCATTGGCTAGTATCGCAGCCCACATGCGTGCCGGTGAGGCGCAGTTGTTCGCGCAGGTACTCCACCAACAGGGTGCGGGTCTCGACAGTGCCGGTCACGGCCTTGCCGTTCACGGTCAGAGAAATCTGGGGCATGCGGGTCCACCCTCCGTTCCGGTCTTGTTACGGTCCATCTCGGGGTGGACCGTTGCGGCGCGCAGTCTCCTAGCCCGGCGCGGGTGGCGTCAAGCCGCCTTCGCCACGCCGGCATCCGCCGCCGTTCCGTCATGCAGATGACACGCCGCCAGGTGGCCAGGGCCGGTCGAGCGCAGCACCGGCTCCTCGGTGCGGCAGCGGTCGAACACGAAGGGGCAGCGCGTGTGGAAGCGGCATCCAGGAGGAGGTCGGATGGGGCTGGGCACATCGCCCTTCAGGATGATGCGTTCGCGCTTCGCGGTCGGGTCCGGCACCGGCACGGCACTCAGCAGCGCCTGGGTGTAGGGGTGCGTGGGGTTGGCGAACAGCCGGCGGCGATCGGCCACCTCGACGATCTTGCCCAGGTACATCACCGCCACCCGGTGCGTCATGTGCTCCACGATCGCCATGTCGTGGCTGATGAACAGCATGGCCAGGCCCAGCTCGCTTTGCAGGTCGGCCATCAGGTTCACCACCTGCGCCTTCACCGACACATCCAGCGCCGAGACGGGTTCGTCGCAGATGATCAGCTCGGGGTCGGTGGCGAGCGCGCGCGCGATGCCGATGCGCTGGCGCTGCCCGCCCGAGAATTCGTGCGGAAACCTGGTCATGGATTCCGGCGGCAGCCGCACCTTGTGCAGCACCGCGGCGACGCGGTCGGTCAGTTCGGTGGCGGAACTGGCCATGCCGTAGTTCACGATCGGCTCGGCGATGATGTCGCGCACGCGAAGCCGCGGATTGAGGCTGCTGAACGGGTCCTGGAACACCACCTGCATCCGCTTCCGCAGCGGCCGCAACTGGGCGGCCGGCAGGTTGTCGATGCGGTTGCCGTCGATCAGCACCTCGCCGCCGGTGGGGTCGGTGAGCCGCAATATGGTCTTGCCCACCGTGGTCTTGCCGCAGCCGCTTTCGCCGACCAGCGACAGGGTCTCGCCCTTGGCGACGCTGAACGAAACGCCATCCACCGCGTAGACCCGCGCCACCGTGTTGCCCAGCAGCCCGCCCCGGATCGGGTAGTGCTTCTTCAGGTCGATGACCTCGAGGACCGGAGCCTGGCTCATGCGGCGAGCGCCTCGTGCTTGGCGTGGTGGCAGGCCACCTGGTGGCCGGGCGCCTTGGCCTCGATCGCCGGCGTGACGCTGCGGCAGATGTCGGTGGCCTCGGCGCAACGGTTGGCGAAGGCGCAGCCGATGATGGGCTTCCTCAGGCTTGGCACCAGGCCCGGGATTTCGGCCAGGCGCGTGGCGCCGGCTTCCTCCAATGACGAGCCCAGCTTCGGCACCGCGCCCAGCAGGCCGCGCGTATAGGGGTGGCGGGGGCGCGCGAACAGGTCATGGGCGGTGGCTTCCTCGACCTTGCGGCCGGCATACATCACCACCACGCGCTCGGCCATTTCCGCGATCACGCCCAGGTCGTGGGTGATGAGCAGGATGGCGGCACCCACGGTCGATTTCAGCCCGCGCATCAAATCGAGGATCTGCGCCTGGATGGTGACGTCCAGCGCCGTGGTGGGTTCGTCGGCGATCAGCAGCTTCGGGTTGCAGGCCAGCGCCATGGCGATCATCACGCGCTGGCGCATGCCGCCGGAAAGCTGGTGCGGGTATTCGCGCACGCGCCGCTTCGCTTCCGGGATCTGCACGATCTCCAGCATCTCGATGGCGCGTCGTTCGGCCGCGCGCGCATCCATGCCCTGGTGCAGGCGCAACGTTTCGCCGATCTGCCGGCCGATGTTCAGCACCGGATTGAGCGACGTCATCGGCTCCTGGAAGATCATGCTGATCTCGTTGCCGCGGATGTCGCGCATGGTCTTTTCCGGCAGAGTCAGCAGGTCGCGGCCCAGGAACCGCACCGCGCCCGAGTGCTTGCCGGGCGGCGTCGGCACCAGGCGCATGATGGACAGCGAGGTGACCGACTTGCCGCAGCCGCTTTCGCCGACGACGCCGAGCGTTTCGCCGGCGTTGATGTGGAACGAAACGCCATCCACGGCGCGCACCGCGCCGTCGGCCGTGTTGAAATGCGTGCGCAGGTCCCGCACGTCGAGCAAAGGCTCGCCAGCAGTGACTCGAAGGGGTTCGGCCATGGCGGCTAGATCCGCTTCGCCAGGCGCGGATCGAGCGCGTCGCGCAGCCCGTCGCCCAGCAGGTTCACCGCCAGCACGGTGATGGACAGGAACAGCGCCGGGAAGAACACGATATAGGGTTTCACCTGCCACAGCGCCCGGCCTTCGGCCATGATGTTGCCCCAGCTGGGCACGATCGGCGGCGTGCCGGCACCGATGAAGCTCAGGATCGCCTCGGTGATCATGGCACCGGCGCAGATGAAGGTGGCCTGCACGGTCAGCGGCGCCAGCGTGTTGGGCAATATGTGCTTCCAGATGATTTTTGGCGTGGAACTGCCGGCGGCGACGGCGGCTTCCACATAGGGCTGCTCGCGCAAACTCAGCACCACGCCGCGTACCAGGCGGGAGACGCGCGGGATTTCCGCGATGGTGATGGCGATGATCACGTTCTGCACGCTGGCGCGGGTGAGTGCCATCAGCGCGATCGCCAGCAGGATCGACGGGATCGACATCATGCCGTCCATGATGCGCATCACGACCGCGTCCAGGATGCGGATGAAGCCCGAGAACAGGCCGATCACCAGCCCCGCGGCCGAGGCCAGGATGGCGACCGAGATGCCGACGATCAGGCTGATGCGGGTGCCGTAGACCACGCGCGAATACACGTCGCGCCCCAGCATGTCGGTGCCGAACCAGTATTCGGCGGAAGGCGCCCGCGTGCGGCGCGCCGGCGCCAGTGCCTGCGGGTCGGTGGTGAACAGCAGTGGCGCGAACACCGCCAGCAGGATCATCACGCCCAATATGCCAAGCCCCAGCGCCACCGTGGGATGGCGGCGGATGAAGGTGCGGATGCGGCCGCGCCGCGGCGCGGGCGGAAACAGCTCGTCCAGCTTGGCGGCGGCCGTATAGGACGGCCCCGCAACAGCCATGGTGTCGGGCGCCATCAGTACCGGATCCTTGGGTCAAGAACGGTGTACAGCAGGTCGATCAGCAGGTTCAGCAGCACATAGACGAAGCTGAACAGCAGTACCACGCCCTGGATCACCGGATAGTCGCGCCGCAGGATGGCATCGACCACCAGGCGGCCCAGGCCGGGAATGGCGAACACGCTTTCGGTCACCACCGCACCACCGATCAGCAGCGCGATGCCGATGCCGATGACGGTGACGATCGGCACCGCGGCATTCTTGAGGCCGTGCACGAACAGCACACCGCGGCTGCCCACGCCCTTCGCCTTGGCGGTGCGCACATAGTCCTGCTGCAGCACCTCCATCATGGTGGCGCGCGTGATGCGCGCGATCAGCGCGATGTACACGCTGCCCAAGGCGATCGCGGGCAGGATCAGGTTCTGGATGAACGGCCAGAAGCCGCGGCTGATCGGCGTATAGCCCTGCACCGGCAGCCACTGGATGTCGAAATCGGTGCCGAACAGCCAGTTGATGCCGTTGTTGATGCCCAGCCCATCGAGGGCGAACACATAGGCCAGCACATAGCCGGTCACGAAGACCGGCACGCTGAACCCGAACACGGCGAAGGCCATGACCAGGCGGTCGATCCAGGTGCCGTTCTTCCACGCCGCGATCACGCCCATGGGCACCGCGATGGTCACCGACAGCACGAGTGTGACCACCATCAGCGCCAGCGTGGGTTCGATGCGCTGGCTGATCATCAGGCTGACCGGCAGGTTGGTGAAGATCGAAACCCCCAGGTCGCCGCGCAGCACGCCGAACAGCCATTCCCCGAAGCGCACCAGGTAGGGCCGATCAAGCCCCAGGCTCGCGCGGATGCGCTCCACGTCCTGCGGCGTGGCCTGGTCGCCGGCGATCACCGCGGCCGGGTCGCCGGGTGCCAGGTACAGCAGGCTGAACACGAACAGCGCGACCACGGCCATCACCGGAATGGTCGCGATGATACGGCGAACGATGTATGCCCACATGCGCCTGGCCTATCCTTTCGCCACACCCCAGAAGATCGGGAACGCCGCCTTCTGGAGGCCGTTGACTGTGCGTCGCCACGCCTGCGGCGCATAGAACATGCCGGTCGGCACGTACACCACATGATCCAGCGCCGCGCGCTGCAGTTCCTCGACGATACGCTTCTGCTCGTCCAGCGCCTCGGCCTGCATCCAGGCGTCGCGCAGGGTCTCGATCGTGGCGTTCTCAGGCCAGCCGTACCAGGCATGCGTGCCGTTGGTGCGCAGCGCCGAATAGGCGGCGGGGCTGACGTGATCGACGCCCGAATGCCAGGTGTGGAAGGCGTTCCAGCCGCCCAGCTCGGGTGCGGCCATGCTGGCGCGCCGGCGTACCACCGTGCCCCAGTCGGTCGCCACGTTCTCGACCGCGAAGCCGAGGGTTTCCAGCAATGCCGCGGTCACGCGCGCCTGGGCGGCGTGGATCGGGATGTCGGTGGCGGTCAGCAGCACCACCCTGGCGCCCATCTGCCCCGCCTCGGTGATCATGCGGCGGGCGCGGGCAATGTCGCGCGGGCCGGCCAGCACCTCGCCGCCGGCTTCGGTATACAGCGGGGTTTCGGGGGTGAAGAAGCCGGGCAGCCGGCGCCACAGCGTTTCCTCGTTGCCCATGATGGCGCGCATGTATTCGGCCTGGTCCACCGACAGCATCACGGCCTGGCGCACCCGCACATCATCGAACGGCGGGTGCAGGTGATTGAGCCGCAATGCGGCCATGCTGCCCAGCGGATCAAGCTGGTCCACGGTGATCGCGCGGTGCCGGCGCAGCGCGGGCAGATGGTCGGCCGAGGGCGTCTCCAGCCAGTCCACCTCGCCCGCCTGCAGCGCCGCCGACGCGGCCTGCGGGTCGGGCAGCACCACCCATTCCACGCGGTCCAGCAGCGGTACCTTGCCGCCCGAGGTCCAGGCGCCCGGCTCAGGTCGCGGCACATAGGCCGCGTACTTCTCGTACACCGCGCGCGACCCGGCCACCCACTCGTCGCGCTTGAAGCGAAAGGGACCGCTGCCCACGATCTCGCTGACCTGCGCGGCCGCGCCGGCGGCATCGGCCAGGCGCGCCGGCATGATCGCGGGCATGGGGGCTCCCGACTTGCCCAGCGCGTGCAGCAGTTGCGGATAGGGGCGCTTCAGGCGCAGGCGGAACTGCCGGTCGTCCAGCGCCGCCATGTCATCCAGCAGTGCCGCGATGTGCTGGCCCATCGGGTCGGGGCCCATCCAGCGGCGCAGGCTGGCCACGCAATCGACGGCCGCCACCCTTTCGTTGTCGTGGAAGCGCAGGCCGTCGCGCAGCGTGAACGTCCATGTCAGCCGGTCGTCGGACAGCGTGTGCCCCGCCACCATCTGCGGCTTCGGCGTCATCGCCGCATCGATGCCGTACAGCGTGTCCCAGACCAGCTGCGCATGGTTGCGCGTGACGAAGGCGGTGGTGGCGATCGGGTCGGCGACCGACAGGTTGGCGTGCGGCACGAAGCGCAGCACACGCGGCGCCTGGGCGACCGCGGGGCACGCCAGTGTGGCCACCGCCGCCGCGATGCCGCCTGCGATCAGCCTGCGTCGTGCGACCACGCGCGCCGTGTTCCCCTCCGTGTCCCGGGTCAGCCGGACTTGGCGATGTTATAGAACACCAGCACCGGCGCCTGGATCACGCCGGTGATGGTGCGGCGCCACACATCGGGGTGCATGAACGACCCCAGCGGCACGTAGGGCATGTTGGCCATGGCGGTTGCCTGCATGGCATCGGTCGCGGCCTTCTGCGCGGCGGCATCGGGGGCGGCGAACCAGGCGCTGCGCTGGCGTTCCATTTCGGGGTCGGTCGCCCAGCCGAACCAGCCGGACGTGCCGTTGCCGCGCATCGGCACATGCGCTGCCGGATTGATGAAGTCGGCGCCGCCCCACGTGGTGTGGAAGATGTTCCAGCCGCCCTTGTCGATCGGTTCGCGGCTGGCGCGGCGCTGCACCAGCGTGCCCCAGTCGGTGCTGACGAAATCCACGTTCATGCCAAGCTTGCGCAGCAGGTCGGCGGTGACCTGGCTGACCGCGAAGATGGTCGGAAAATCGCTGGGCGCGATCAGCACCACGCGCTCTCCGCTGTAGCCGGAAGCAGCCAGCGCCGCCTTGGCCCGGTCGATCGAGGGGCTTGCCATCACCTCGCTGCCCAGCGCGCTTTCGTTCGCCGTGCCGCAGGTCCAGAACGACAGGCACTGGCGCCAGCCGGCGGGATCATCGCCGACCACGGCGCGCATGTAGTCTTCCTGGTTCACCGCCATCGCCACGGCCCGCCGCACCGCGGCGGAGTCGAACGGCGGATGCAGGTTGTTGAAGCGCAGCATGGCGTAGGTGCCGAGTTCGTTGCGCAAATGCACCACCAGGTTGCGGTTGCGCCGCAGCGTCGGCAGCAGGTCGTGCAGCGGCAGTTCCCAGAAATCCGCCTCGCCCTGCTGCATCGCCGCCGCCGCCGTCGCGGGGTCGGGAATGATGTTCCATTCGATGCGTTCCACCCGCGCATGCTTGCCGCCGCTGGTGAAGCTGGGTGGCTCGGGCCTTGGCTGATAGGCCGCGTGCTTCGTGTACGCCACCTTGGCGCCCGGCACCCAGTCGCCCGGGATGAAGCGATAGGGGCCGCTGCCGATCGGTTCGCGGATCTGCGTGAAGGGGTCGGTTTCGGCCACGCGCTGCGGCATGACGAAGCAGGGGCTGGCGCTGTCCTTGCCCAGGGCCGCCAGCAGCAGCGGGAAGGGGCGCTTCAGCCGGAAGCGGAACCGCTTGTCGTCCAGGCTTTCCAGCTCGTCGGTGGCGGCCATCAGTTCCAGGCCGAACTGGTCGCGCCTGGCCCAGCGCCGGATGCTGGCCACGCAGTCCGCCGCCCGCACGCGCTCGCCATCGTGGAAGACCAGGCCGTCGCGCAGCGTGAAGGTGTAGGTGCGGCCCGCATCCTCGATGCTCCAGCCCTCGGCCATCTGCGGCCGGCCGATGCCCTGCGCATCGACCGACACGATCTGGTCGTACACCAGGAAGCTGTGGTGGCGCGTGATGGTGGCCGTGGTCCAGATCGGATCAAGCGAGGTCAGGTTGGCCTGGGGGATGATCTTCAGCACATTGGCGCCGGCGGGCTGCGCCAAAGCGGGGGCTGCCAGCGGTGCCAGGGCGGCGGTCTTCAGCAGGTCGCGTCGTTGCATGGTGTCGGTCCCCTTGCGGTCAGGCGCGCTTCAGATTGAGCGGCAGTGCCATGCCCTTCAGCACCCCGGTCAGGTTGCTGCGATAGGCAGTGCGGATGAAATACTGGCCCAGCGGCCAGAACGGCACGTCCTGCCAGAAGGCGGCCTGCACCTTGCGGCCGATCACCTTCTGCGCGGCCAGGTCGGGCGCGTCGAACCAGTCGTTGCGCAGCTGCTCCAGCGCGGGCGAGCTGGGCCAGCCGAACCAGGCATCGCCGCCATTGCCGCGCAGCAGCGGATGCGCGCCCGGGTTGCCCAGATCCATGCCGGCGAACAGCACGATCACGGCGTTCCAGCCGCCGGCCGCCGGCGGGTCCTTCTTCGCCCGCCGCCCCAGGATCGTGCCCCAGTCGCTCGACGCCGGTTCCACCGTCAGGCCGGCGCGGCGCATCGCGTCGATCGCGACCAGCGTCAGCGCGTTGTTGTTCGGGATTTCCGACGGCAGCAGCATGGTCACCGGCGCGCGCCCGGCCAGCACGCGCCTGGCCGCGTCGAAGTCGCGCGGGCCGGACACCGCGGCGATGCCCTCATCCGATGCCAGGGGCGAGGCGGGCGGGAAGCAGCCGATGCCGTCCGACCACAATGTGCGGTCTGCCCCCATCACCGCGGTCATGTAGTCGCTTTGCACGATCGCCCGCAGCATGGCGCGGCGGGCTTCGGGGTCGTCGAAGGGCGGGTGCAGGTGGTTGGGCCGCAGCATCGCCATGGTGCCGCTGGTTTCGATCTGCTCCACCCGCACGCCGCGGGCGCGTTCCAGCAGCGGGCGCAGGTCGTTCGACACGCTTTCGATCATGTCCACCTCGCCCGCCTGCAACGCGGCCGAGGCGGTCGAGGGGTCGGGCTGCACGGTCCATTCCAGCCGCTCGAAATGGGCGAGCTTGGCACCCGCGGTCAGGCTGGGCGCGTCCTGCCGCGGCACATAGGCATCGTTGCGGACATAGACGGTGCGGCTGCCCGAGACCCGTTCGTCGGCCTTGAACAGATAGGGGCCGCTGCCGGTGATCTCGGTGATGGCACGGCCGGGATCGTTCGCCGCCAGCCGCTCCGGCATGATGAAGCAGGGATAGGAGCTGGCCTTGCCGATCGCGCTCAGCAGCACGCCGAAGGGACGGCTGAGCCTGATCTCGAAGCGCCTGTCGTCGATCACGCGCAGTTCGGCAACCCGCTCGGCCATGGTCTGGCCATGCGTGTCGCGCTTCATCCAGCGCGCCAGGCTGGCCACGGCGTCCCTGGCGCGCACGGGCTCGCCATCGTGGAATTTCGGGCCCTGCCGCAAGGTGAAGGTCCAGCGCTTGCCGTCATCCTCCACCACGTGGCCCTCGGCCAGTTGCGGCTGCGGTTCGAGCGCCTCGTTCAGGCCGTACAGCGTGTCCCACACCAGGTGGCCGTGGTTGCGCGTGGGATAGGCGGTGGTGACCAGCGGATCCAGCACCACCAGGTCGGCGGCGGGCACGAATTTCAGCACCCGCGTGCTGGGGGGCTGCGCCAGCGCAGGGCGGGCAAGCGACGCGGCGGCCGCCGCAGCCAGCAGATCACGTCGTCGCATCGCTTGCCCCATGCTGTTGCCGGTCAGCCCTTCCGCACGCCGAAGAAGATCGGCAGCGGCGCCTTCTGGATGCCGGTGATGTTGCGCCGCCACGCCTGCGGCAGGAAGAACTGGCCCGTCGGCACGTAGCTGACATCGGAAATGCTGGCCTGGTCGATCTTCTCGGCGGCCGTTTTCGCCGCCTCGGGCGTGGCGCTGTCGAACCATTCCGCGATGCCCGCTTCCACCGCCGGGATCTCCGGCCAGCCGAACCAGGCGCTGCCGCCATTGGCGCGCATGCCGGAATAGGCGGCCGGATTGGCGCAATCCGCCCCGGCGAACCAGGTGTGGAAGATGTGCCAGCCGCCCTGTTCCGGCGGGTCCTTCTTCTGGCGCCGGGCACCCACGCTGCCCCAGTCGGTGGCGACGAAATCGACGTTGATGCCAAGCTTCTTCAGCACGTCGGCAGTGACTTCCGACTGCACCTTGGTGATCGCGATGTCCATCGCCGCGATCAGGATCACCTTCTCGTTCGCATAGCCGCTTTCGGCCAGCAGCTTCCTGGCGGCGTCCAGGCTGCGCGGGCCGGTCATCACGCCCTTGCCCAATTCCGTCGCCAGCGGCGTGTTCGGCGTGAAGAAACTGTTCATCTCGCGCCAGCCGGACGGGTCATCGCCCATCAGCGCGGTCATGTAGTCGGCCTGGTTCACCGCCATCATCAGCGCCTGGCGCGCCTTCACGTGATTGAACGGCTTGTGCAGGAAGTTCACCCTGAGCGCGCCGATATTGCCCAGCGGGTCGGTCTGCTCCACGACGATCTGGCGGTTGCGCCTCAGCGTCGCCACCAGGTCCGGCAAGGGCGTTTCCCACCAGTCCACCTCGCCATTCTGCAGCGCGGCGGATGCGGTGGCTGGGTCGGGCATGACCTGCCATTCGATCCGCTCCATCGCCGCGATCTTGCCGCCCGAGAACCATTCGCCCGGCTCCTGGCGTGGCACGTAGGCATCGAATTTCTGATAGACGCTGCGCGAACCCGGCACCCATTCGTCGCGCACGAAGCGGTAGGGGCCGCTGCCGATCGCCTCGGAAATCTGCTGGAACGGGTCGGTTGCCGCAATCCGCTCCGGCATGATGAAGGCGCAGTTGGTGCCGGTCTTGGCGAGCGCGAACAGCAACTGCCGATAGGGGCGCTTCAGCCGGATCACCACGGTGCGGTCATCGGTCGCCACGACCTCGTCCAGCACCAGGCGGATCTGCCCGCCCATCACGTCGCGCGCCATCCAGCGCCGCAGCGACTGCGCCACGTCGCGCGCCAGCACGGGTTCGCCGGTGTGGAAGCGCAGCCCCTCGCGCAACCTGATGGTGGTGGACAGCCCGTCGCCAGAGGTTTCCGCCCCCTCGGCCATCTGGGGCTTCGGTTCGAACCGGCTGTTGATGCCGAACAGCGTGTCGAAGATCAGCACGCTGTGATTGCGGATCACGAACTGCGTGGTCCAGATCGGATCGAGCGAGCTGACATTCGCCTGCGGCACGAAGCGCAGCGTGCGCGCAGCCGCGCCCTGCGCCAGCGCCGGCGCGGCCAGCCTTGCAGACAGCGCCGCGCCCGCGGCGCCAGCGATCAGATCACGTCGCTTCATTGTTCAGCCCCCGTGTTGTCGTGCACGCCGGGGACCGGCGTCTTCCCAGATGCCTGTCCTTTGCCTGACCGCGCCCGGCCACGCAAGGCGCATCATGCCTCCTTGCGGATGTTCCAGAACACGGGGATGCCCTTGACCATGCCGGTGACGTTGCGGCGCAGCGCCGTGCGCTGGACATACTCGCCCAGCGGCAGGTAGGGCACGGTTTCCAGCGCAACACCTTGCATTTCCGCGCCGATCCGCTTCTGCGCGTCCAGCGTCGGCGCCTCGAACCAGGCGTCGCGCAGGGTTTCCAGGCGCGGAATGTCGGGCCAGCCGGGCCAGGCGCCCTGGCCGTTGCCGCGCATCAGCAGATGCGCCGAAGGGTCAAGGAAATCATAGCCGTTGAAGGCGGTGCACAGGATGCTCCAGCCGCCCTTGTCCAGCGGCTCCTTGCTGGTGCGGCGCTGCACCGCGGTGCCCCAGTCCATGGCCTGCACATCGGCATTCACCTCCAGCCGGCGCAGCAGGTCGGCGGTCACCTCGCTCATGGCCTTGGGCGCGGTGATGTCGGTGGGGTTCAGCAGCACCACGCGCTCGCCCTTGTAGCCGGCGGCGCGCAGTGCCGCGCGCCCGGCCGCGATGTCGCCCTTCATCACGCCCATGCCATCGCCGCTGCCCAGCGGGCTGATCGACGCGAAGAAGCCGGTGCCGCCGCGGATCGCATCCGGCTCGTCGCCATTCACCGCGATCATGTAGTCGGCCTGGTTGATCGCGGGCAGGAAGGCGCGGCGGATCGCCGGGTTGTCGAAGGGCGGCTGCAGGTGGTTGAAGCGCAATATGCCGGCCAGGCCCACCGGGTCCTGCTGCGTCACCTCGATCGCGCGGTTGCGGCGCAGCAGCGGCAGCAGGTCGGGCGCCGGCTGCTCCCACCAATCCACCTCGCCGGCCTGCAAGGCCGCACCGGCGGTGCCGCCATCGGGAATGATGCGCCACTCCACGCGGTCGAAATTGGCGCGCTTCGGCCCCGCGGTCAGGCTGATCTCGCCGCCCTCGCGTGGCACGTAATGTTCGCTGCGGGTGAAGGTCAGCGCGCTGCCGGGCACCCATTCGCCGCGGTTGAAGCGATACGGGCCGCTGCCGACATAGTCGCTGATCTGGGTGAAGGCATCGGTCCTGGCGATGCGCTCCGGCATGATGAAGGGCACATTGCTGCTGGGCTTGCCCAGGGCCGCGATCAGCAGCGGATAGGGCTTCTTCAGCCTGATGCGGAATTTCCGGTCGTCGACCGCCGCCATGCTGTCCAGTGCTGCTTCCAGCCGCTGGCCCATGCTGTCGCGCTTCGCCCAGCGCGCGATCGAGGCGATGCAGTCGGCCGGCGTGACCCTTTCGCCATCATGGAATTTCAGGCCGGGGCGCAGCGTGATCTCGTACGAAAGCCCATCCTCGCTGGCGGTGAAGCCTTCCGCCATCTGCGGCTGCACCTGGAACTTCGCGTCCGACGCGAACAGCGTGTCCCACACCAGGTAGCCGAAATTCCGCGTGATGTACGCGGTGGTCCAGATCGGATCGAGGCTGCCGGGGTTGGCATGCGGCACCATGCGCAACAGCCGCTGCGTCGCGGCACCCTGCGCCAGCGCGGGGGTGGCCAGGGCCGGTGCCATTGCCAGCGCGGCCAATGGCAGCGGCGCCTTCAGCAGCGAACGTCGCAACATTGTCGGGTCTCCCGGACCTGCATGCATGGCGGCGGGGATTTCCCCTTGCCGCACCCCTGCCCGACTGTGACAACTCATGCCGCCCGGTTCAAGCACCCATGATCCCGCTGTGCCGCCGGGAACAGGCAGGCCAGGCGGGGCATGGCATCACTGCGCCAGACAGGCTGAACCAGCCAGGAGGGCCAACCCATGCCGGTATGCTTCGCAGAGTTCCAGGATCCCGTGCCGCTTGCCGCCGGCCGCGCCGTGCTGCTGGCGCAGCTTGCCGATGCGGCGCAGCTGCCGCACGAGGCGGATGCCTCGGGCGGGCTGGTGCCCGCCGCCGCCAGCCGCCTGACCGATGCGCATGGCCCGCGCGTCTATCCGCTGCGCGCGCTGTGGGACGGCACCTGTTTGCCGCCGCGCCGCATCATCGAGCTGCGGCTGAACGACGCCTGCTGGCGGCTGGAGCTGGAGCACGGCCAGGCCGGCTATCGCGCCGTCGCGGTGCGGCCCATGGCCGGCCCCGGCAGCCAGCCGGTGCCCGACATCTGGCAGGTCAAGGCCAGGCCGCCCGCCCGCGTCGCAGCCTAGGCTTCGCCCAGTTCGCTGCCCGCCAGCGCCTCGCACAGGCGCGCAAGCTCGGTATGGTCGCGGCCCGGCCCCAGCATGGCGGCGGCCGCGGCCCAGACCTCGCGGCAGTGCGCGGCGAAGGGCGCGGGCGTGGCGCTGTCGCGCGCCACCTCCAGCGCGATCGACAGGTCCTTCACCATCAGGTCCAGGCCGAAGCCCGCATTGAAGCCGCGGTTCAGCACGAACTGGCGGAATTTTCGCTGCGTCGAGTTGTTCATGCCGCTGGAGGCATTCAGCACATCCACCATCATCGCGGGATCGAGGCCGAAACGCTGGCCGATCAGCAGCGCCTCGATGCCGATCAGGAAGCCGCCGGCGGACACCAGGTTGTTCAGCGCCTTCATGGCATGCGCGCTGCCCACGGCGCCGGTGCGCGCCACACTGCTGCCCATGGCGCGCAGGATCGGCAGGGCGCGGTCGATCGCGGCCACGTCGCCGCCCACCATGATGGCCAGCGTGCCATCCGTGGCGCGCGGCACGCCGCCCGAGACCGGAGCATCGATCAGCGTGCCGCCGGCTGCCTGCACGCGCGCGGCCAGCGCCCTGGTGGCGGTGGGGCTGCCGGAACTCATCTCGATCACCAGCGTGCCGGGGCCAAGCCGCGGCAGCGCCGCGTCCAGCACGGTGCCGACGACCGCACTGTTCGGCAGCATGGTGATCAGCGTGTCGCAGCCGGCGGCCAGCATCGCGGCATCCTCGGCCGCCTGCGCGCCGTGTTGGGCGGCCAGCGCGCGGGCGCGCAAAACATCGGCATCCAGCAGCAGCAGCGCGTGCCCGGCCTGGGTCAGCCGCGCCACCATGGGGGCGCCCATCGCCCCCAGCCCCACGAAGCCGATCACGCCCGCCATGCCGTTTTCCCTCGTTGTCGGATACCGTTGGGCAGCCACTGTTCCACAGCGCCGACGATTGATCGAACCCGCATGCCCGACCTCGATGCCCTCCGCGCAGAAATCCGCGCCAGCTGGCTGGCCGATGAGGCCACCGCCCTGCGCGCCATGCTGGCGGCCGACCCCGGCGCGCAGTCACCGCAGGGCGAGGATGCCGAGGCGCGCATCGCCGCCCGCACGGTCGATCTGGTGCGCCACCTGCGCGAGGGTGCCAATGCCGGGCTGATGGAAAGTTTCCTGGCGCAATATGGGCTTTCCACGCAGGAAGGTGTGGCCCTGATGTGCCTGGCGGAGGCGCTGCTGCGCGTGCCTGATGCCGCCACTGTGGATGCGCTGATCCAGGACAAGCTGGCGCCCGGCGACTGGGGGCGGCACCTAGGCCAGTCGAGCTCGCCGCTGGTCAACGCCTCCACCTGGGCGCTGATGCTGACCGGGCGCGTGATCAGGCCGGACGAGACCGCCGACTGGGACGTGCCAAGACTCCTGCACCGCGTGGTGCGCCGCGCCGGCGAGCCGCTGGTGCGCACCGCGGTGGGCCAGGCCATCCGCGTGCTGGGCGCGCAGTTCGTGCTGGGCCGCGACATTTCCGAGGCACTGCGCAATGCCGCGACGCATGAGGCGCGCGGCTTCACCTATTCCTACGACATGCTGGGCGAGGCCGCGCGCACCGAAACCGACGCGCAGAAGTATTTCCTGAGCTACGCGCGCGCGATCGCCGCCATCGCCGAACACTGCCCGCACGCCGACCTGCGCCAGAATTCCGGCATCAGCGTGAAACTCTCCGCGCTGCATCCGCGCTACGAGTACGCACAGAAAGCGGCCGTCATGGAGGAGCTGGTGCCGCGCGTCGCGGCGCTGGCGCTGCATGCGCGCAACGCCAACATGGGCTTCAACATCGACGCCGAGGAACAGGATCGGTTGGACCTGTCGCTCGATGTGATCGAGGCCGTGCTGTCCGCCCCCGCGCTGCGCGGCTGGGGCGGCTTCGCCGCGGTGGTGCAGGCTTACGGCAAGCGGGCACCCGCGGTGCTGGATTGGCTGCACGCGCTGGCACGCCGGCTTGACCGCAAGATCATGGTGCGCCTGGTGAAGGGCGCCTACTGGGATGGCGAGATCAAGGCCGCACAGGTGGCGGGCCTGGCGGGCTATCCGGTCTGGACGCGCAAGGCGGCGACCGACCAGGCGTATCTGCATTGCGCGCGCAAACTGTTCGGCATGACCGATCGCCTCTATCCGCAATTCGCCACGCACAACGCGCACACCGTGGCCGCGATCCTGGAGCTTGCCGGCAACACCGGGAATTTCGAGTTCCAGCGGCTGCACGGCATGGGCGAGGCGCTGCACGCCCGCGTGCGCGCCAGCACCGGGCATCGCTGCCGCATCTATGCGCCGGTCGGCGTGCACAAGGACCTGCTGGCCTACCTGGTGCGGCGGCTGCTGGAAAACGGCGCCAACAGCAGTTTTGTGCACCAGGTGCTGGATGCGGATGTGCCGCCCCAGTCGCTGGCCCGCCCGCCGCGCGAGCGCCTGGCCGCGGTCGCCACGCTGCCCAATCCGCGCGTGCCGTTGCCCGAAAAAATGTTCGGCGCGGCGCGGCGCAACAGCGCGGGCGTGAGCCTGGCCGATCCGCCCAGCGTGGCGGCGCTGCAGGCCGCCATGGCGCCATTCCGCGCGCATCTGTGGCACGCCGGCAGCGGCCGCGCGGTGCTCAATCCGGCCGAGCCGTCCGACACGGTCGGCACCGTGGCCGAGGCGACACACGTGACGATCGATGCGGCCATCGCCGCGGCATCGGCCTCGACATGGGGCACGGTGCCGCTGGCCGACCGCGCCGCCTGCCTCGACCGCGCCGCCGATGCGTTCCAGGCGAGCCTGCCGGAGTTCCTGGCCCTGCTGGCGCGCGAGGCGGGCAAGACGCTGCCCGATGGCGTGGCGGAAGTGCGCGAGGCGATCGACTTCCTGCGCTACTACGCGGCCGAGGCGCGCGCGCACCTGACCGGCACGGCGCCGCGCGGCCCCTTCGCCTGCATCAGCCCGTGGAATTTCCCGCTGGCCATCTTCACCGGCCAGGTTGCCGCGGCCCTGGTCGCGGGCAACCCTGCGCTGGCCAAGCCCGCGCCACAAACCCCGCTGGTCGCGGCGCGCGCTGCCGCACTGCTGCACGAAGCCGGCGTGCCGGCCGATGCACTGCACCTGCTGCCCGGCGGCGCCGAGGTGGGCGCGGCGCTGACGCAGGATGCCCGCATCGCCGGCGTGGTGTTCACCGGCTCGACCGGGGCCGCGCGAAAAATCGAGGCGGCGATGGCCGGGCACCTCGATCCCGATGCGCCGCTGATCGCGGAAACCGGCGGCATCAACGCCATGATCGCCGACAGCACGTCGCTGCCCGAACAGGTGGTGCGCGACGCCATCGCCTCGGCCTTCCAATCGGCCGGGCAGCGCTGCTCGGCCGCGCGCCTGCTGTGCCTGCAGGAGGATATCGCGGAGCACACGCTGGAGATGCTGAAGGGCGCGATGGACACGCTGCGGCTGGGCGACCCGTGGCACCTGTCCACCGACATCGGACCCGTGATCGACACGGCCGCGCGGGACAGGATCGCGGCGCATGTCGAGGCGCATGCCGGCCAGGTGCTGAAGCGGCTGGCCGCCCCCGCGCGCGGCAGCTTCATCGGCCCCACGCTGATCCGGCTGGACCGCGTCGGCGACCTGGCCGCGGAAGTGTTCGGCCCGGTGCTGCACGTGGTGACCTTCGCCGCCGGCGGCCATGCGTCATTGGTGGATGCGATCAGCGCGCAGGGTTTCGGGCTGACCATGGGCCTGCACACGCGCGTCGATGCGCGCGTGGCGGAGGTTGTTGCCCGCGCCCGCGTCGGCAATTTGTATGTGAACCGCAACCAGATCGGCGCGGTGGTGGGCGTGCAGCCCTTCGGTGGCGAGGGCCTGTCGGGCACCGGCCCCAAGGCCGGCGGGCCGCACTACCTCGCACGCTTCGTGCGCGGCGCTGGCATGGCGCTGCCGCCCGATGCGATCGTGCTGCCTGGCCCGGCCGGCGAGAGCAATCGGCTCACGCACCATCCGCGCGGGCGCGTGCTGCTGCTGGGCGCCTCGCCCGCGCTGGAGGCGCGCATCACCGCCACCGGCAACACGCTGGTGCGCGACGCGGCGCTGACCGATCCCGCGATCGACGCGGTGGCGCATGCCGGGCCGGTGGCCGAACGGCGCGCCATCCGCAAAACCCTGGCGGCGCGCGAAGGCCGGATCATCCCGCTGCTGACCGAGGCCGACCCGCCGTCGCGCTTCCTGCTGGAGCGCACGGTTTCGATCGACACCACCGCCTCGGGCGGCAACGTGGCGCTGCTGTCGGCGGGCGAGGATTGATCCTCAGGCCAAGCCCGGCCCCCACGTATCCGACAGCGTAAAACCTTCCGGGAACGGGTCGCCCGGGTCGCGCAGCAGCTGGCTGGTGCCATGGATCCAGGCCCGCCCCGACACGCGCGGCAGGATTGCCGGAAGCCCACCCACGCGCGTCTCGCCCAGCACCTCCACGCCGAACGTGCCGCCGATGGTCGAACGCGCCGTCAGCGCGCCGCCCACGCGCACCTGGCCGCGCGCCGCCAGCGCGGCGGTGCGCGCAGCACTGCCGGTGCCGCAGGGCGAACGGTCGATCCGGCCGGGCCACAGGATCGTGGCATTGCGCATCACCGTCTGCGCCGCATCGTCCCAGCCGCGGAACATCACGTAGCTGATGCCGGACAGGGCGGGGTTCTCGGGATGGCGCGCGTCCAGCGCCTGGTTGGCGGCGGCCAGGATGTCGATGCCTGCCGCCACAAGCGCGCGGGCGGCGGAGGGTTCCATGGAAAGGCCAAGCTGGCCAGCATCGACCAGGAAGTAGAACACGCCGCCGAAGGCCACGTCGCCGACCACGCGGCCGATGCCGGGCACCTCGACCGCCACGTCCAGGTCGAGCGCGAAGCTCGCCGGCATGTCGAGCGCCACGCGCTCGCACCGCCCGTCGCGGCACGCCGCGCGCGCCACCACCAGGCCGGCGGGCGTATCGAGGCGCACCACGCTTTCAGGCTCGGTCATCGGCAGCAGGCCGGTTTCCAGCAGCACCGTGGTGACGCACATCGCATTCGACCCCGACATGGCATGCGCGCGGTCGATCTGCATGACGATGAAGCCGGCATCGGCATCGGGCCGCGTGGGCGGCAGCAGCAGGTTGGTGGTCATGGCGCAGGCGGCGCGCGGCTCGCTGACCAGGAATTTGCGCAGGCCCGCATCCTCGTTGTTCAGCCGCGCCATCTTCTCGGCCATCGTGGCACCGGGCACGCCCAGCACGCCGCCGGTGACGACGCGGCCGATCTCGCCCTCGGCATGCGCATCCACGGTCGAGACCAGGCGTGAAACCCGCATCGGAAGCCTCCTGCTGCGGCCTGACGCTGCCGCGTGGCGCCGAAACACTCAAGCGATGCCGGATGGGGGCGCGCGGTTCCTGGCGTTGGACAAGGTCTCGGCCAGCTATGGCGCGGCCGATGTGCTGTCGGACGTGACGCTCGGCATCGGCCGCGACGAGGTGGTGGGGCTGATCGGCCCCTCGGGTTCCGGCAAATCGACCCTGCTGCGCACGCTGGTGGGCCTGCTGGCGCCGCGCGCCGGCCAGGTCACGCTGGATGGCGAGGCGCTATTCGGCATTGAATTATGGCACGCGCCGCCCCCCCAGCGCTGCCAGGATCGCCTTCGCCCGCGCGCCGGCGAACAGCGCGTCCACCGCCATCGGCAGCCGCCTGCGCCAGTTCGGCCGCTCGCGATCGGTGCCGGGCAGGTTCACCGCCACCGTCTCGCCGGCAAGGTCATCGGCCTGCACCAGTTGCAGCGCGCATGGCGTGGCAGCGACGTGGGCGTGGATCGCGGCGGCCAGCGCGTCGCTGAACGGATCGCGCGCATCGAAGCGGCCGCCATCAGCCAGCGCCGCCAGCAGCGCGCCGCGGTCGGCGGCGCGTGCCGCCCGCGCCGCGCCGATATCGTCCAGCAGGCCCAGCGCGGCGCGCTCGGTCAGGTCGGCGCCGTCCCACCAGCCGGCCAGCGTCGGCAGGTCATGCGTGGACACGCAGGCCGTGGCCAGCGCCGGCCAGGTGGCGGGTGGGCGCAGCGTGGGGCCGTCACGCTCGAACCACAGCACGCGATAGGACAGCAGGCGCGCCGCCTGCATGCGCGCCGCGAAACCTTCCGGCACGGTGCCCAGGTCCTCGCCCACCACCAGGCACTGGTTGCGGTGGCTGGCGGCAGCGGTTTCGCGCAGCAATGCCTCGAACGGGAAATCGAGGTAGCAGCCATCGGCGCCGCTTGCCCCCTGCGGCACCACGAACAGGCGGCGCAGGCCCATCACGTGATCGATCCGCAGCGCCGCCGCGTGGCGCATGTTCGCATCCAGAAGCCGCGCGAAGGCCGGCAGCAGGCCAGGCGCATGCGGGTTGGGCGGCGGCAGGCCCCAGACCTGGCCCAGCGGCCCCAGCGGATCGGGCGGCGCGCCGATCGAGAACCCCTTCAGGAAATTGTCCGGTTGCGACCACACCTCGGCGCCATCCGGTGCGGCACCGACGGCAAGGTCGCGATACAGCCCGGCGCCGGCGCGCGCGGCGGCTGCCATCTGCGCATCGGCCAGGAACTGCAGGAATTCATGGAAGCCAACGGCGCGCGTGTGCCGGCCGGCAAACGCCGCCACATCGGCCGATGCCGCATCGGCCAGGCCGCCGGGCCAGCGCGCGGTGTCGGTGTGCCGCTCGGCCTCGGCAATGGCGGTGAAGGTCGCGAAGCGCCGCTGTGCCTCGCCGCCGGCGGTGCGGAATCGCATGAAGTCGGCCCAGGCGGGATGATGTTCGTCGAGGCGCTCCCAGGCCGCGTGCAGCACGCGGCGCTTGGCGGCCCACACGGCCGGATAGTCCACCACCGCGGCGTCGCGCAGTGCCGCGACATCGGGGGCGGCGCCGCCAGGCAGGCAGGCCATGTCGATCAGCAGCGGCTCCAGGAAGCGGCGATCGCTGGGCTGGTAGGGGCTGGCGCGTTCGCGGTCGATCGGCATCAGCGCATGCGGCGGGCTGATGCCCACCAGCATGGCGCCCTGCCCCATCGCGGCACGGGCAAGGTTGGCAAGTGCCGTGAAATCGCCGATGCCCTGGTCGGCCGCGTGGCGCAGCGCATAGGTCTGCGCCGCGATGCCGAAGCGCTGTCCGCCATCGGCCAGGTCCTCGGGCAGGAAGCAGGCGCCTGCGTCCTCGCGGGCCGATGGCGCCGCGATGCGGGCAAGACTTTCCCTGGCCTGCGCCGCGGTCTCGGCCGGAAGATCAAGCGCGCCCAGCACGGCGCATACCGTGGCGCGCGGCACGGCGTGTGCGGTTCCGTCGATCTCGTGCCAGGTGGTGCTGATGCCGGCGGCATGGGCCAGGCGTGCCAGCAGCACGGGATCGGCAGCGTCGCGCCGCGGCAGCTGGGCCGGACGCTCGACCAGCAGCAGCACGGCGCGGCCAGCGATCGGCACGGTGCCGGCCACGGCGCCGGCACGATCAGGCACAGCGCTGTCGGCCACGATGTGCCACGCAAAGCCCCAGCGCTGCGCGGGTGGTGTGACCACCGTGTTGGCCTCGGCGCCGTTCACCGCGACCAGCGCGCGGTCACCCTGTGCATGTAGCACGGCCATCAGCGCTCGCGCCGCCGCCCAATCCCCGTGGCCCATCACCGCACCGTCGGGGCGGTGCCAGGTGACGTCCGGAATCTCGCCGCCGTCATTGGGCGTGCCACTGAGCGGCCGTGCATCGTGCAGCGCGGGGTGCGCGCGCCGTGCCGCGATCAGGCGCGCGGTGAACGCTGCCAGGGCATCGTCCGCCCTGCCCCAGTCCACCCACGACAGCGCGTTGTCCTGGGCATAGGCATTGTTGTTGCCGTGCTGCGTGCGGCCCAGCTCGTCGCCCATTGCCAGCATCGGCGTGCCGCGCGCCAGCAGCAGCGTGGCCAGCAACGCGCGCGCATCGGCCTGGCGGCGCGCGAGGATGGCAGTGTCCTCGGTCGGCCCTTCGACGCCGTTGTTCCACGAGAAATTCTCGCCGGCCCCGTCACGCCCCTGTTCGCCATTGGCGTCGTTGTGGCGTTGCGAGTACGAAACAAGATCGGCCAGGGTGAAGCCGTCATGTGCGGTCACGTAGTTCACGCTGTCGGACGCGGCGCGCCTTCCGAACAGGTCGGTCGAACCGGCCAGGCGCGTGGCGAGCCGGCCCAGCTGGCCCGCATCGCCGCGCCAGAATCTGCGCACATCGTCGCGGAAGCGGTCGTTCCACTCGCCCCAGCCGGCAGGGAATTTTCCCAGCTGGTAGCCGTCGCGGCCGATGTCCCACGGCTCGGCGATGATCAGGCCTTCGCGCAGCACGGGATCCTGGCGCATGGCGGCCAGCAGCGGTGCCTGCGCGTCGAAACCGCCATCGCGGCGGCCCAGCGTGGTGGCGAGGTCAAGCCGGAAGCCATCCACGCCAGCCTGCGCCACCCAGTGGCGCATCGCGTCCATCGCCAGGCGCAGCGGCCAGGGCCGGTCGAGCGCCAGCGTGTTGCCGCAGCCGGCATCGTTGGCATAGCCGCCGGCGTCGCGCGGATCGACGCGGTAATAGGCCGCATTGCCCAGGCCGCGCAGCGACAGGGTGGGGCCCAGGCGATCGCCCTCGCCGGTGTGGTTGAACACCACGTCCAGGATCACCACGATGCCGGCCGCGTGCAGTGCCGCCACGGCGTGCCGCACCTCGGCCATGCCGCCGGGCGCCAGGCGCGGATCGGGGGCGAGGAAGGTAATGGGGTTGTAGCCCCAGTAATTCGACAGGCCCAGCGGCGGCAGGTGCCGCTCGTCGATCCAGGCGGCGATGGGCAGCAGTTCCACCACGGTCACGCCAAGGCGCACGAGATGCGCGATGGCGGCCGGGTGCGCGAGGCCGGCGAAGGTGCCGCGCAGCGCCTCGGGGATGGCGGGGTGCAGCCTGGTGAAGCCGCGCACGTGCAGCTCGTAGATCACGTACGGCGCGCGCGGTACCGCGCGCGGGGCGAGCGGCGGCAGCGTCGCGGCCACGATCGCCTTGGGCACGAACGGCGCGCTGTCGGTGCCGTCGGGCGCGTCGCCGGTGTCGAACAGCGCCGGCGCCAGCGTGCAGGCGGCGTCCAGCGCCGTGGCATAGGGGTCGATCAGCAGCTTCGCCGGATTGAAGCGATGGCCCGCCTCGGGCTGCCAGGGCCCATGCGCGCGAAAACCATAGCGCGCGCCGGCGCCGACGCCCGGAACGAAGCCGTGGAACACATCGCCGCTCAGCCCGGCCAGGCGGTGCCGCGCCTCGGTGCCGTTGAACAGGCAGAACTCCACCCCGCTGGCACCGGGCGCCGCAACCGCGACGTTGACGCCACCCGGCACCAGGGTCACGCCCAGCGGTTCAGCCAGGCCGCGGTCCTGGTCAGCCATGCGCGGCGATCGTGGCCCGGAACAGTGCGGCGTATTGCGCGGCGGAGCGCTGCCACGACACGTCGGTCGCCAGCGCATTGGCCTGGATGCGCCGCCACGGCGCGCCTTCGCGATACAGCGCGGCGGCGCGCAGCATGGCGGCACCAAGCAGCTCCGGCACGGGCGGCGCGAAGGTGAAGCCGGTGCCCCAGCCGGCTGCGCGTGCCATGTCGTTGGCATCCACCACGGTATCGGCCAGGCCGCCGACCCGCGCCACCACCGGCGGCGCGCCGTAGCGCAGCGCGCACAGCTGCGCGAGACCACAGGGTTCGAAGCGCGACGGCACCAGCAGCGCATCGGCGCCGCCATAGATGCGCCTGGCCAGCGCCTCGTCGAAGCCGACCAGCGCGCCGACCTGGCCGGGGTTGGCGGCGGCGGCACCGCGCACGCGGTGTTCCAGCTCGGCATCGCCGTTGCCCAGCAGCGCCAGCTGCGCGCCCGCGGCGAACAGGGCGGGCAGCGCTTCCAGGATCAGGTCGATGCCCTTCTGCCAAGTCATGCGGCCGACGAAGCCGAGCAGCGGCGCGGCCGGATCGGGTGCCAGGCCAAGCGCCTGCTGCACGGCCAGCCGATTCTGCCGGCGCGGCGTGACATCGGTGGCATCGAAGCGCGCTGCCAGATGCGGGTCGGTGGCAGGATTCCAGGCATCGGTATCAAGCCCGTTCAATATGCCCGACAGCGCATCGGCGCGGCCGCGCAGCAGGCCATCCAGGCCCATGCCGGCGGCGGGGGTGCGGATTTCGGCAGCATAGGTGGGCGAAACGGTGGTGATGCGATCGGCAAACCAAAGCCCGGCCTTCAGGAAGCCCACCCCGCCGAAATACTCCAGCCCCGCGGTGGCAAAGGCCGCCGGCGGCAGGCCAAGACGCGGGAAGATGGCAGCGGGGAACTGGCCCTGGAACGCCATGTTGTGGATCGTGAACACTGAGGGCACCTGCCGCGCCGCGAAGCGCAGATAGGCGCAAGCCAGGCCCCCCTGCCAGTCATGCGCGTGCACCAGGTCGAATTTCTGGCCGCGCAGGCCCTCGGTTGCGACCAGCGAGGCGGCGGCGCCCAGGGCCGCGAAGCGCAGCGCGTTGTCACCCCAGGGGTTGCCGTCTTCCGTCTGGTACGGGTTGCCGGGGCGGGCAAAAAGGTGCGGCGCGTCGACCGCGATCACGTCGAGCCCCAATGCCTGGCCACGCACCAGCCGCGCGGGGCCGCCGAACAGGTCGGGCAAGGCGCGCGCGCTGCGGGCGGCGCCCAGGGCCGCCATCACCGCGGGGTAGCCGGGCAGCAGCGTGGTGGTTTGCACGCCATGGGCCAGCAGCGCCGCCGGCAGCGCGCCCACCACGTCGGCCAAGCCCCCGGTCTTGACCAGCGGCACCGCTTCCGATGCGACCGCCAGCACACGCATGCGCGGCTTCACGCCGGCGCGTCAGGCATTCGCCAGGCGATCCAGCATGGGCTGCGTGATCAGCACCACGCCCTGGTCGGTGCGGCGGAAGTGCCGCGCGTCGCTTTCGGGATCCTCGCCGACCACCAGGCCCCTGGGGATGCGCACGCCACGATCGACGATCACTTTCGTCAGCCGTGCGTCGCGCGCCACGTCCACGCCGGGCAGCAGCACCGCGCCGTCCAGCGTGGCATAGGAATGCACATGCACGTTGGTGAACAGCAGCGAGCGCCGCACCATGGCGCCTGAGACGATGCAGCCGCCCGAGACCAGCGAAGCCATTGCCTCGCCGCGCCGGCCATCCACGTCGTGCACGAACTTGGCCGGCGGCACGACCTCGGCGTAGGTCCAGATCGGCCAGTCATGGTCGTACAGGTCAAGCGAGGGCACCACGTCGGTGAGGTCGATATTGGCCTCCCAGTAGGCGTCCAGGGTGCCCACGTCGCGCCAGTACGGCAGCACCTCGCTGCTGGCGCGCACGCAGGACCGCTCGAAGCGGTGCGCCACCGCCTTGCCGTGCTTCACCAGCCAAGGGATCACGTCCTTGCCGAAATCGTGGCTGCTGTTCGGGTCGGCGGCGTCGCGGCGCAGCTGCTCGATCAGGAATTTCGTTTCGAACACATAGATGCCCATGCTGGCCAGCGCGAAATCCGGCCGGTCGGGGATGCTGGGCGGGTCCTTCGGCTTTTCCACGAAATCGGTGATGCGGCCGGTGCGATCGACCGCGATCACGCCGAAGCCGGTGGCGTCCATGCGTGGCACCACCATGCTGCACACGGTCACGTCGGCGCCCTGCTCCACGTGCTGCTGCAGCATGGGCTCGTAGTCCATCTTGTAGATGTGATCGCCGGCCAGTAGCACGATGTGGCGCGGCGCATGGTCGCTGATGATGTCGGCGTTCTGGTGCACCGCGTCGGCGGTGCCGAGGTACCACAGGTTCTCGCTGACGCGCTGGCTGGCAGGCAGGATGTCGAAGCTTTCGTTGCGTTCGTGGCGCAGGAAATTCCAGCCGCGCTGCAGGTGACGGATCAGGCTGTGCGCCTTGTATTGCGTCGCCACCGCCACGCGCCTTATGCCGCTGTTGATGGCGTTGGACAGCGCGAAATCGATGATCCGCGACTTGCCGGCGAAGAACACGGCGGGCTTGGCGCGCCGGTCGGTCAGCTCCATCAGCCGGCTGCCGCGCCCGCCGGCCAGCACGAAGGCCATGGCGGTGCGGGCCAGCGGCTGGTGGAAGGTGGCGGGGCTGCTATTCGGCATGGGCACCCAAACTCCCTTGGCGCGCCGGCGCGTCCGGCGTCAGGTAGATCGCGGCCAGCGGCGGCAGGTGGATGTCGGCCGAAGCCGGCAGGCCATGTGACGGCACGGGAACCGCGTCGATGCCCCCCAGGTTGCCCGCGGCGCCCCCGCCATAGCAACCGGCATCGGTGTTCAGGATTTCGCGCCAGCGTCCGGCGGTGGGCAGGCCGACGCGATAGGTCTCACGCGGCACGGGGGTGAAGTTCACCAGCACGGCAACCGGCGGCCCACCCGCGCCGTCGAAACGCAGCCAGCTGAACACCGAGCGCTCGGCGTCGTCGGCGTCGATCCACCGGAAGCCCTCGGGCCGCGTGTCGGCCGCATGCAGCGCGGGCAGCGTGCGATGCAGGCGGTTGAGATCACGCACCAGCGCCTGCATGCCCCGGTGGGGCGCATGCTGCAGCAGCCACCAGTCCAGCTCGCGCGCCTCGCTCCATTCGCGCCAGGGGGCGAATTCCTGGCCCATGAACAAAAGCTTCTTGCCGGGATGGCCCCACATGAAGGCGTAGTAGGCGCGCAAGGTGGCAAAGCGGTCGGCATCGTCGCCCGGCAACCGGCCCAGCAGCGTGCCCTTGCCGTGCACCACCTCGTCGTGGCTGAGCGGCAGCACGAAGCGTTCGTTCCACGCATACATCAGGCCGAAGGTGACCAGGCTGTGATGGTGGCGGCGGAACAGCGGGTCGGCCGCGACGTAGCGCAGCGTGTCGTTCATCCAGCCCATGTTCCACTTGAAGGCGAAGCCCAGGCCGCCTTCCGCCGGCGCATCCGACACGCCTTTCCAGTCGCTCGCTTCCTCGGCCATGGTCAGCGCGCCGGGCGTGGTTTCGGCGACCAGTGTGTTCATGCGCTGCAGGAAGGCGACCGCATCGCGGTTATCGTTCGAGCCATCCTCGTTCGGCGCCCATTCGCCATCCGGGCGCTGGTAGTCCAGGTGGATCATCGAACTCACCGCATCCACGCGCAGCCCATCGGCGTGGTAGCGCTCCAGCCAGAACAGCGCGGACGCACACAGGAAGGCCGAGACCTCCTTGCGGCCATAGTCGAAGGCCGCGGTGCCCCAGCCCTTGTGCTCGCCGCGGCGCGGGTCGGGGTGTTCGTAAAGCGCGGTGCCGTCGAAGTGGCGCAGCCCGTGGTCGTCCTTGGGGAAATGCGCCGGCACCCAATCCAGGATCACGCCGATGTTTTTCGCATGCGCGCGGTCGATGAAGCGCGCCAGGCCCGCGGGCGGGCCCATGCGGGCGGTGGCGGCGAACAGCCCGATCGTCTGGTAGCCCCAGGAGCCGTCGAACGGATGCTCCATCACCGGCATCAGCTCGACATGCGTGAAGCCCAGGTCGGCAACGTACGGGATCAGCGCATCGGCCAGCTCGTCCCAGGTGTAGAAGCGGCCGTCCGGAAGTTCCGGATCGGGGTGGCGGCGCCAGGACGGGGCATGCACCTCGTAGATCGCCATGGGGGCTTCGCGCCAGCTGGTCGCGCGCCGGCGCGCCAGCCACGCCTGGTCGGTCCAGGTGAAGTCTGCCGTGCGCGCGATGATCGACGCGGTGGCCGGCCGCAGTTCCGCGGCGAAGCCGAACGGATCGGCCTTCAGCGGCAGCTTCGTGCCGTCGGCCGCGTGGATCTCGTATTTATAGGCGTGGCCGGGGCAGAGCTCGGGCAGAAAAATCTCCCAGATGCCGCTGTCGATCCGGCGGCGCATCGGGTGCCGGCGCCCGTCCCAGGCGTTGAAGTCACCCACCACGGCAACGCGCGCGGCATGCGGCGCCCAGACCGCGAAGCGCACGCCGGCGACCCCTTCATGCGTGATGCAATGCGCCCCCAGCCGATCATGCAGGCGGGCGTGGGTGCCTTCCAGCAGCAGGTGGTCATCCAGCGGGCCAAGTGCTGGGCCGAACGCGTAGGGATCGAGAAACGCCCACGTCGCCACGGCATTGGCCGCGCGCAGGCGGTACCGCGGCGCGGGGTTCGGAACGGGGCCTTCGAAGAACCCCGCCGGGTCGCGGCGCGCGAGCGGGAAGGCCGTGTCGCCGAACAGCGCCTCCAGCGTGTCGGCGCCCGGCACGAAGGCGCTGAGCCAGCCGTCATGCGGGCCAAGCAGCGCGAACGGATCGGCGTGGCGCGCCGCCAGGAAGGTCGCGATTTCGGCGTCGGGCGCGCGCGTCATGCGGTGGCGCGCGCGGGGTGCGGGGGTCTCTCCACCCACCAACCTCGCGCCTGCTACCGGCCCACCGGCACGCCCCAGATTTCGGCGTATTCCGCGATCGTGCGGTCCGACGAGAACCAGCCCAGGCTGGCGGTGTTCAGGATGGCGGCGCGCTGCCACGCTTCCTGGTCGCGCCACAGCGCATCGGCGCGGCGCTGCGCCGCCCAGTAGGCGTCGAAATCACTCGCCACCATGAACCAGTCATCGCCGCGCAGGCTGGCCACCAGGTCCTTGTAGCGGTTGCGGTCGTCGGGGCTGAACACGCCGCCCTCGATCGCCTCCAGCACCTCGGCCAGGCGGTCGGACGCGGCGATGGCATGGCCGCCGCCGCTGCGCTCGCGCCGGCGCGCCTCGACCTCGGCGGTGGTCAGGCCGAAGATGAAGATGTTGTCCGGGCCGACATGCTCCAGGATTTCCACATTGGCGCCATCCAGCGTGCCCATGGTGATGGCCCCGTTCAGCCCCAGCTTCATGTTGCCGGTGCCGGAAGCCTCCATGCCCGCGGTGGAGATCTGTTCCGAAAGGTCGGCGGCCGGCACGATGACCTCGGCCTTGGAAACGTTGTAGTTCGGCATGAACACCAGCTTCAGGCGGTCATGCAGCGTGGGATCACCGTTGACCACGCGGGCCACGTCGTGCGCCAGCTTGATGATCAGCTTGGCGCGGTGGTAGCTGGCCGCCGCCTTGCCCGCGAAGAATTTTACGCGCGGTACCCAGGAATGATGGGGTTCCGCCCGCATCGCGTCGTACAGCGCGACTGTTTCCAGCACGTTCAGCAATTGGCGCTTGTATTCGTGGATGCGCTTGATCTGCACGTCGAACATCGCGGCGGGATCGACGCGGATGTCGAGCCGCGTGCGGATCGCCTCGGCCAGGATGGCCTTGTTGCGCCGCTTCACCCCGGCAAAGCGGTGGCGGAACTCGGCGTCGTCGGCGAAGGGGCGCAGGGCTTCCAGCGCCGTCGCGTCGTCCAGGATGCGGGCGCCCACCACATCCTCCAGCAGCGCGGTCAGCGGCGCGTTGGCCTGGTGCAGCCAGCGCCGGAAGGTGATGCCGTTGGTGCGGTTCACGATGCGCCTGGGCGCCAGCGTGTGGAAATCGCGGAACACGGTTTCCTTCATCAGCCCCGTGTGCAGCGCCGACACGCCGTTCACCGTGTGCGAGCCCACGAAGGCCAGGTGCCCCATGCGCACGCGCCTGCCATGGCCCTCGCCGATCAGCGAAACCGACCCCAGCAGGCCATCATTGCCCGGATGCGCCGCGCGCACCGCTTCCAGATGCGCCGCGTTGATCTGGTAGATGATCTGCATGTGCCGCGGCAGCAGCCGTTCCATCAGCGGCACCGGCCAGCTTTCCAGCGCCTCGGGCAGCAGGGTGTGGTTGGTGTAGCTGATCGTGCCGGTGGTGATGCGCCAGGCCTCGTCCCAGGCGATGCCGTGCAGGTCGATGCAGATGCGCATCAGCTCCGGCACGGCGATGGCCGGATGCGTGTCGTTCAGCTGGATCGCCACGCGGTCGGGCAGGGATGAGAGGTCGCCATAGACGCGCAGGTGCCGGCGCACCAGGTCCTGCAGCGCGGCCGAGGCAAAGAAGTATTCCTGCCGCAGCCGCAGCTCCTGCCCGGCCGAGGTCTCGTCGCTGGGATACAGGATCTTCGAGATCGATTCCTGGCGCACCCGATCCGCCAGCGCGCCGACATGGTCGCCCAGGTTGAAGGCATCGAGCTTCAACGGGTCGGTGGCGCGCGCCGACCACAGGCGCAGCGTGTTGATGTGGCTGCCGCGCCAGCCGACGATCGGCGTGTCGTACGCCACCGCCTGCACGATCTCGGCCGGGTGCCAGACATGCATGTGGGTCTCGCCGGCAACCGTTTGCTCGACCCGGCCGCCGAAGCCGATCGGGTGCGCGATCTCGGGGCGGGCGAACTCCCACGGGTTGCCGAAATTCAGCCAGTCCTCGGGGTATTCGTGCTGCCAGCCATCCTTGATGTGCTGGCGGAACAGGCCGTGGTCGTAGCGGATGCCATAGCCGAAGGCGGGAATGCCCAGGCTTGCCATGCTTTCCATGAAGCACGCCGCCAGCCGCCCCAGGCCGCCATTGCCAAGTGCCGCATCGGGCTCGGCCTCGCGGATGGTGTCGAGCGAGACGCCGAAGGGCGCCAGCGCCGCCTCGACCTGGCCGGTCAGGCCCAGATTGTTGATGTTGTCGCGCAGCAGCCGGCCGATCAGGAATTCCAGCGACAGGTAATAGACCTGCTTGGCGCCGGTGTCGTAGGCCTGCCGCGTCGCCGCCAGCCAGCGCTCGACGATGCCGTCGCGCACCGCCAGCGCCGTGGCGATGAACCATTCGCGGTCGGCCGCCCCCTGCTGGGTCTTGCCCACGTCGTACGTAAGCTTGCGCAGGATGGCCTGGCGCAGCGCCTCGGTCGCGGCGGCGGGATCGGGGCTGTGCGGTGCGATCATGTCCACGGTCGGTCAGGCCTCCTGGTCGCGGCGGGAAGCGGCATGGTGCCGACACGCCACGAAGGGACGGTTACGAAACACGGCGGCATACGCAAGTATTTCCGTGCCTCACACAAGCGTGCCGCGTCTTGCTGTAACGCTTTGTAAGCCGTGGCATGCAAAGCGACGAAGCTGCGCTACATTGGCGGTTGCCATGCTGGATGCCCCGCACCGCCCGACCGAAGGGCCGCTTCCCATCCGCGCCGCCCCGCGCGCCATGCCGGCACGCCGGTCGCGCGCGCGTTTCTGGCTGATCTCGGCCGTTCTGCTGGTGCTGGCGGCCGGCGGCGGCGGCTTCCTCTGGTGGCGCACCGCCGCCCCGGCCCCGGTTGCCGACCCGGTCGCCACCATCGCGCAAGGCGATATCGAGGATGTTGTCACCGCCGTGGGCCGGCTTGAACCGCGCGACTTCGTGGATGTCGGCACCCAGGTGTCCGGCCAGCTGCGGACCATCCATGTGCAGGTCGGCGACCAGGTCGAGGCGGGCAGGCTGCTGGCCGAGATCGACCCCACCGTGTTCCAGGCCCGGGTCGAGGCCGACCAGGCGCAGCTTGCCAACCTGGCCGCGCAAGGCGCCGAGCGCGAGGCCCGCCTGGTGCTGGCCCGCCAGCAATTGCAGCGCCAGCGCAACCTGGCCCGGGTGAACGCCACCAGCACCGAGGCGGTGCAGGCCAGCGAAGCCGAGGTGAAGGCGATCGAGGCGCAGATCGAGGCGCTGGGCGCGCAAAGCCGGCAAACCCAAAGCCAGCTGAAAGGCAACGAGGCCAACCTGTCCTATACCCGCATCTTCGCGCCCATGCCCGGCACCGTGGTGGCGGTGCTGGCCAAGCGCGGCCAGACGCTGAACGCCAACCAGTCGGCGCCGCTGATCCTGCGCATCGCCGACCTGTCGGTCATGACCGTCTGGACCCAGGTGAGCGAGGCCGATGTGGCGCGGCTGACCGTGGGCATGAAGGCCGGCTTCGGCACCTTCGGGCACGGCGAACGGCGCTGGCAGGGAACCTTGCGCCAGGTGCTGCCGACGCCGGAGGTGGTGAACAACGTGGTGCTGTACAACGCCATCTTCGACGTGCCGAATGAAAGCGGCCAGCTGCTGCCGATGATGACGGCGCAGGTGTTCTTCGAGATCGGGGCCGCGCGCGGCGTGCCGATCGTGCCGCTGGCGGCACTTCGCGCCCCGCTGCGCGACCAGCCGCCCGGGCCCGGCACGCCGTTCTCGGTGCTGGTGCGCCGCGAGGATGGCAGCACGGAAGCGCGCGCGATCCGCACGGGTGTGGCCAACCGCGCGCAGGCGGCGGTACTGTCCGGGCTGGAGTCGGGCGAGAGCGTGGTGCTGGGCCGCGGCCTCGCGCGCCGCCCGCCGCCCAACGCCGTGGCACGCAGGCCCGGCGCGTGAACGAGCTCACCGAAGCCAGGCGGTTCGCGGCGGGTGCCTCGCACGCCGCACCGCTGATCGCGCTGTCGGGCATCACCAAGACCTATGGCGGCACGGATACCCCGGTGCAGGTGCTGCACGGCATCGACCTGGAGATTTTTCCGGGCGAGTTCGTCGCCATCCTGGGCGCCTCCGGGTCCGGCAAATCGACCATGATGAACCTGCTGGGCTGCCTTGATCGCCCCACCACGGGCGAATACCGGTTCGATGGCCAGGATGTGGCGGGGCTTGATCCGGATGCGTTGGCGGCCCTGCGGCGCGAGACCTTCGGCTTCGTCTTCCAGTCCTACCACCTGATCCCCACCGCGACGGCGCTGGAGAACGTGGCGATGCCCGCCATCTATGCCGGGCTTGGTGCCGCGGGCCGCACCGCGCGGGCCGGGGCGCTGCTTTCGGAACTCGGCATGGCGGACCGGCTGGATCATCGGCCCTCGCAACTGTCCGGCGGGCAGCAGCAGCGGGTCGCGATCGGGCGCGCGCTGATGAATGGCGGGCGCGTGATCCTGGCCGACGAACCGACCGGCGCGCTGGATACCGCCACCGGCCAGGAGGTGATGGCGCAGCTGGCCGCGCTGAACCGCGCCGGCCACACCGTGATCCTGATCACCCACGACCGCGACGTGGCGCGGCACGCACGGCGCATCGTGGAGATGCGCGATGGCCGCATCGTCGCCGACAGCGGTGCCGCGCCGGCTGCCCCCGCTGCCCTGGCCGATGTGCCGCGCGCCGCCCCTGGCCCGCACCCCTTCACCGGGCTTGGCTCGGCGCTGCTGCTGGCGCTGCGCAGCCTGGCGGCGCACCGGCTGCGCACCGCGCTCACCCTGCTGGGCATGGTGATCGGTGTTGCCTCGGTGGTGGCGATGATGGCGGTGGGCGAGGGCACGCGGCTTCAGGTGGTGGAGCGCTTCAACTACATGGGCGTGAACAACCTGATGGTGCGCCCCGGCGGCCCGAACATCCGCTGGGCGCCCAGTACCCTCACCATCGCCGATGCCGAGGCGCTGGCGCGCCTGCCCAATATCGCGGGATCGCTGCCGGAGATGGTCACCAACGTCACCGTGCGCACCGCGCTGGCCGACATGCAGACCGGCATGAACGGCACCACGGAAGCCATGCTGAAGGTGCGCAACTGGCGCATGGACCGTGGCGTGTTCATCAGCGCCGAGGATGTGGCGCAGGGTGCCGCCGTGGCGGTGCTGGGCGATACCGTGCTGAACAGCGTGTTCCTGCCCGGCGAGGACCCGATCGGCAAGTTCGTGCTGGTGAACAACATCCCGTTCCGGGTGATCGGCGTGCTGGGCAAGAAGGGCGCGGCCCCGCAGGGCTGGGACCAGGACGATGTGATCTTCGTGCCGGTCACCGCGGCAGCGCTGCGCGTGACCGGCCAGCGCTTCGTGCGCAGCATCATGCTGCTGGTCGAGGATGCCGCGAAGCTTGAAGAGTCGATGCGCGACATCCGCACCACGCTGCTGGCGCGCCACCGCGTGGAGGATTTCTCGACCCGCAGCATGACCGAGGCGATCGAGGCCGCGGCCGCCACCGCCGACAACTTCACCGTGATGCTGGGGGCAGTGGCGGCGATCAGCCTGCTGGTCGGCGGCATCGGCGTGATGAACATCATGCTGGTCGGCGTGGCCGAACGCCGGCGCGAGATCGGCATCCGCATGGCGGTGGGGGCGCGGCGCGGCGACATCGCCGCGCAGTTCCTGACCGAGGCGGCGCTGGTGGCAAGCCTGGGGGGCCTGGCCGGCGCCGCGCTGGGCCTGGGCGTGGCGGCGGGGCTGCCGCTGTTCGGCACCGCCACCGGCATCCAGGCGGGGCCGGTCGTGCTGGCGCTGGGCACCGCGGTGGCCACCGGCCTGGTGTTCGGCTTCGCCCCCGCGCGCAAGGCCGCGGCGCTCGATCCGGTGGCGGCGCTTGCGGCGGATTAGAGCGTTTTCCAGCCAGGTGGGATCACCTGGCGACTCGGAAAACGCGACCAGCCAAGGACTGCCAAAGCATGATCGCTTCAATCTGAAGCGATCATGCTTTGGCCTGGTGGCACTTGCGCTGCTGCTGGGCGCCTGCTCGCTGAACCCGTTTGCCACGCCGCGGCCGGACCTGGCCACACCCGTTGCCTGGCGCGACGTGCCGGGCGACACGGCTTTCCCCGATGCCGACTGGTTCCGCGCCTTCAACAGCCCCGACCTGGTTTCGCTGGTGCAGGCGGCGCGCGCCGGCAACCAGGACCTGGCGGCAGCCGGGGCGCGCATCGTGCAGGCCGATGCCCTGGTGCGCATCGCCGGCGCGCCGCTGCTGCCGACGCTGGATGCCACTGCCGATGCCGCCGCGACCGATCGCAACGGCCGCACCCGGCGCACCTATGGCGCGGGCCTGGCCAGCCGCTGGGAAGTCGATCTGTGGGGCCGCAACCGCGCCATCCTGCAAAGCGAGAAAGCGCGTGCGCTTGCCGACCGCTTCGACCGCGATGCGCTGGCGCTGACCATCGACGCCTCGGTCGCCGACACCTACCTGCTGCTGGTCACCGCGCGCGAACGCAGCCGCATCGCAGCCGCCAACCTGGCAGCGGCCGAGCGGGTGCTGGCGCTGGTCGCGGCACGGGTCGCGAACGGCGCGGCGTCCCCCCTCGAACTCGCGCAGCAGCGCACCACGGTGGCCCGCCAGCGCGCCACCCTGCCGCCATTGGAACTGGGCGCCCGCCAGGCCGAGCATGCGCTGGCCGTGCTGCTGTCGCGCCCGCCTGGCGCGCTGGCACCGGGCAGCGACCGGCTTGATGCGCTGACGGCACCGCCGGTTCCTGCCGGCCTGCCCTCGGAACTGCTGCTGCGGCGGCCGGACCTGGCGCGCGCCGAAGCCAACCTTTCGGCCGCGTCGGGCGATGTTGTGGTAGCGCGCAAGGCGCTCTATCCGTCGATTTCCCTCACGGCGTTTGGCGGCGCGGAAAGCACCGTGCTGGTCAACCTGCTGAACGGCAATTGGCTGACCAGCGTGGCCGCCGGCGTGACCGCGCCGATCTTCGCGGGCGGCCTGCTGCGCGGCAGGATCGCCTTCGCCGAGGCACGACAGGACGAGCTGGTGGCGCTGTATCGCGCGGCCGCCTATGGCGCCTTCGCGGATGTCGAGGATTCGCTGGCCGCGATCAGCGCACGCACGCGCGAGCTGGCCCTTTCCGAGGATGCCGCGAGTGCCGCGCGCACCGCCTTCGCCCTGGCCGAGGCCCAGTATCGCGAGGGCGCGATCGACCTGTTGAGCCTGCTGGAAAGCCAGCGCGCGCTGTTCGCGGCCGAGGATGCGCGCGCCATCGCCCGCGCCGAGCGCTTGCGCGCGGCGGTGGCGTTGTATCGCGCGCTGGGTGGCGGTTGGCGCGCCGCGTAGCTCTCAGCGCGCTTGCCTTCAGCGCAGGCCCAGGAAGCCCAGGATGGCCAGCACGATCACGACCAGGCCCACGAGGTAGATGATGTTGTTCATGCCGCCGCGAACGGTCGGCGGGCAGCATGGTTGCATCAGGCAAAGCGGAACCGGCTTTCCTGCCGGAAGGCCTGGCCCGGGCGCAGCACCACGGTAGGGAAATGCGGCCTGTTCGGCGCGTCGGGGAAACCCTGTGGTTCCAGCGCCAGGCCGGCGCGCGGGCCATACGCACGGCCATGCAGGCCGGGCACGGCAAGCGCCAGCGTGTGCGCATCGAACACTTGCAGCCCGACCGCGTTGGTTTCGATCGCCAGGGTGAAATCGCCTGACCCGCTCTCCACCGTGGCCACCGGAACGGGCTCAGCCGCGCCGGGCGGCGTGCGCAGCACCAGGTTGATGTCGTAGCCAGGCTCCGGGTGACCCGATGCACGCAAGGCGCGGCCCTGGCGGAAATCGTACGGCGTGTCCGTCACGCTGCGTACCTCGCCGGTGGGGATGCCGTCGCGGTCGGTGGGGGTGAAGAAATCGGCGGCGACGGTCAGGCGGTGCGCGTCGATCGTGGGTGCGTCGTCCAGCACGAAATACGGGTGGAACGCCAGGTTCACCGGCGTGGGCAGGGTGGTGGTGGCCTCCAGGATCACCTCCAGCGTGCCGGGTGGGAGCAAGCGGTAGGTGCACAGCGCGGTGACCGCGCCGGGAAACCCCTGGTCGCCATCGGCGGAGTCGATGCGCAGCGTCACGAAATCGCTGCCCGACGCCGCGATGCGCCACGCGCGCTTCGAGAAGCCGCCGGCGCCACCATGCAGCGTGTGCCGGTCGCGATAGTTGCGGTCGATGCGGTATGTCGTGCCGTCCAGCGTGAAGGCGGCGCCGGAAATGCGGTTCACCACGCGCCCGCAGATGGCGCTGAAGTTGCGCGAATGCGCCAGGTAGTCGGGCAATGTCTGCAACCCCAGCACAACGTGGCGCGGCCGGCCGCCGCGGTCGCGCACCATCAGGTCGCGCAGCACCGCGCCCCAGGTGATGATGCTGGCCTCGATCCCATCGGCGCTGAGCGTGACCTGGTCGATCGGCGTGCCATCGGGCAGCGTGCCGAAAGGTTCCTGCATCCCTGGCGTCGGCATCGTTCCTCCTTCAGTGTGGTGGCCAAGGGCAAGGATGGGGCAAGGAAGCGGACGTGGCCACGGTCAGCCTGCGCAAGCTGAGAAAACTGTTCGGCCTGGTCGAAGTGGTGCGCGCGATCGACCTCGATATCGCCGATGGCGAGTTCGTGGTGCTGGTGGGGCCCTCGGGCTGCGGCAAAAGCACCTGCCTGCGCATGGTGGCCGGGCTGGAAACACCCACATCCGGCGACATCATGATCGACGGCGCGGTGGTGAACGAACGCGACCCCAAGGACCGCGACATCGCCATGGTGTTCCAGGACTATGCGCTCTATCCGCACATGAGTGTCGCCGACAACATGGCGTTCAGCTTGCGCTATCGCGGTACCGCGCGCGCGGAAATCGCGCGGCGCGTGACCGCGGCGGCTGGCATCCTGGATATCGCGCACCTGCTGCAGCGCCGGCCGCGCGAATTGTCCGGCGGCCAGCGGCAGCGCGTGGCCATGGGCCGCGCCATCGTGCGCGACCCAAAGGTGTTCCTGTTCGACGAGCCGCTTTCCAACCTGGATGCCAAGCTGCGGGTCGCGATGCGCACCGAGATCAAGCGGCTGCGCGACCGGCTGCGCGCCACCACCATCTACGTCACGCACGACCAGGTGGAAGCCATGACGCTGGCGGACCGTATCGTGGTGATGCATGGCGGGCGGATCGAGCAGGTCGGCACGCCCGAGGAAATCTATGACGCACCAGCCACCGCCTTCGTCGCGGGCTTCATGGGCGCGCCGGCGATGAACCTGCTGCCCGGCGCGATTTCCGGCGGTGCCGCGGTGCTGCCGGGCGGCGCGCGGCTGGCCCTGCCCGCGCCGCTGCCGGATCGCGACACGGTGACGATCGGCCTGCGGCCCGAGGCACTTGCCTGGGTCGCCAGCGGCGGCGCGCTGGTCGGAGAGGCCGCGGTGGTGGAACCGCTGGGTGCCGAGACGCTGGTGACGATCGAACTGGATGGCCACGCGCTGCATGCGCGCGTGCCGCCGCGCAGCGTGCGCGCGGCGGGCGAAACGGTGCGGCTGGCCGTGGCACCCGACACGCTGCATCTGTTCGATGCGCAAAGCGGCGCACGGCTTTGACACAAATGACCGTGGGCCTGATCGGCTACGGTGCCTGGGGCCGGCACCACGCGCGCGCCCTTGCCGCGGCGCCCAGCGCGCACCTGGCCGCGATCGCCACAACGGGCGAGGCCGCGCAGGCCGACTGGCCGCAGGCACGCATCCATGCCGATTGGCAGGCGCTGCTGCGCGATCCTGCGATCGAGGCGGTGGTGGTCGCCGTGCCGAACCACCTGCATGCCGAGGTGGCAATCGCGGCGCTGCATGCCGGCAAGCATGTGCTGCTGGAGAAGCCGATGGCGCTGCGGCTTTCGCAATGCGACGCGCTGATCGAAGCCGCCGCGCGCGCGGGCCGCGTGTTGACCGTCGGCCACGAGCTGCGCGTTTCCACGCAGTGGGGACGCATGGGCGCGCTGATCCAGCAAGGCGCGATCGGCCGGCCGCAGGCGGTGCACATCACGCTGTTCCGCTTCCCCTATCGCCCGGGTTCCGGCAACTGGCGCTACGATTCCGCGCGCGTCGGCTCCTGGCTGCTGGAGGAGGCGGTGCATCATGCCGACCTGGCACTGTGGTGGCTGCGCGACGCGGGCCTGCCCGCGATTGTGCGCGCCGACGCCGTGGGGCCTTCGCACATGGCGCGCTCGTTGTCCGCGACGCTGGCCTTTCCCGGCGGCGAGGTGGCAAGCCTCAGCCTAACCGTGGCCGGCTTCGAGCACCACCTGGCCGTCACCGTGATGGGCGAGGATGGCGCGATCCGGGCGCTGTGGTCGGCCGCGATGGACCGCGCGGACGAAGCGCAGGCCAGCCTTGCCGTGTTCCGTGGCCGCGCCGCCCCCGGCGAGCGCGCCACGCCGGTCGCCTTCGACCGCTCCGGCGAGATTTTTGAACTCGAAACCCAGGCCGAGGCCGCGATCCAGGGGTTCCGTGCGGGCCGCGCGCTGGTCACGCCCGAGGAGGGGCGCGCCGCGGTCGCCGTGTGCCTGCTGGCCGAACGCTCGGCCCGCGAAGGCCGGGCGCTGGCCTGGCACGAGGCGGAAGGCTAGGCTTCCACGAAACGATGGGAGGATTGCCATGTTGCGTCGCCGTCACGTGCTGCTTTCCAGCGCAGCACTCGCCATGCCCGCCATCGCCCAGACGCGGCGCAAAATCAGTTTCCTGACCTGGAACATCATCGACCAGGAGCCGCTGATCAAAGGCTGGATCGCGAGCTTCGAGCGCGCGAACCCAGGCGCCGAGGTGGAGTGGCTGGACAAGAAGGGACCGGAACTGCCGGCCTTCTACCAGACCCAGCTGGCCGCCGGCACGCCGCCCGATGTGATCAACACGCAAGGCGCACTCTGGCTGGAATACGCGGCCAGCGGCGCATTGCTGGACATCTCGCCGATGCTGGCGGCGGCGTCGGACATGCAGGGCCGCTTCAACGCCAACTACCTGGCGAACTGGACCTACGAGCAGCGCAGTTTCATGGTGCCGTTCTACATCACCAAGACATTGCTGTTCTATAACAAGCCGATGTTTTCACGCGCTGGCCTTTCCGGCCCGCCGCAATCGGTGGACCAGGTGCTGGACCACGCGGCGAAGATGGCAAGCGGCGACACCACCGGCCTGCTGACGCTGAACTTCGACTGGCTGTACTGGCCGTTCTTTGCCGCGAGCGGCGTGAAGCTGCTGACCGACGATCTCAAGCGCCCCGCCTTCAACACGCCGGAGACGGTCGCGCTGGTCGAGAAGCTGGCGCGCGCATCCGACAATGGCGCGATCAACAAAATCTCCTGGACCGGCCGCTGGGTGGAACCGAACGGCGCCTTCGCCGCCGGCAATGTCGGCATGCTGCACGCGCACAGCCCGGCCTATTTCTTCGTCAAGGGCCAGGGCAGCTGGGTCAACCCCGACACGATCGGCGTGGCGCATTTCCCCGGCGGCTATGCCACGCCCAACAGCCACGGGCTTGGTGTCAGCAAAGGCTCGCGCCACCCGGAACTCGCCTTCGCATTCCTGAAGCACATCACGGCCGAGGCGCAGGCCGGCCAACTGGCGACGCAGCGGCGCATCCTGACCGGCAACACCGCGGTCGATACCGCGCTGCTGGCGTCGCTGCGCAACGAGGACCCGACCGTGCACGCGGTGCTGACGACGCAGCTGGAGCACACCGACCGCATGGTGGGCAACTGGCCGCTGGCCAATGACAGCCGCATCAAGGACGCGTTCTGGCCGGAGCTGCAGAACGCGCTGCTGGGCCGCAAGCCCGCGCGCCAGGCCATGGCGGATGCCGAGCGCCGCGTCGCGCGGGAGCTTTCCCGCGCCTGAGATGGCCACCTGGTACAGCCGGAAGCACACGCGCGAGAAAATGCTCGTGCTGTGCTTCCTGGCCCCCTCGCTGCTGATCTTCCTGCTGTACCGGCTGATCCCGATGGGCTGGAACCTGATGCTGAGCTTCCAGTCGTGGTCGCCCACGCGCCCCGCGCGCTGGATCGGCGTGGAGCACTACGAGGAACTGTTCCTCGACGACGAGGTGTTCTGGCAGGCGCTGACCAACACGCTGATCTGGATTTCTTCCGCCCCCGTGGCGATCGCCTTGGCGCTCGGTATCGCGCTGCTGGTCAACAGCGACCTGCGCGGGGCGAGCGTTTACCGCACCATCGTGTTCCTGTCGTACCCGCTGATGACGGTGGCGGTGGGCATCATCTGGCGCTGGATGTACGACGAGCGCGGCGGCTTCATCAACTGGGCGCTGCGCAGCCTGGGGCTGATCGACAAGCCGCTGGGGTTCCTGGCGTCGTTCGACATGGCGCTGCCCAGCGTGATCGTGACCGACATCTGGCAGGTCATCGGCTTCTACATGATCGTGCTGCTGACCGGGCTGCAGGCGATCCCGCAGCACCTGTACGAAGCGGCCCGCATCGATGGCGCACCCGGCTGGGCGCGCTTCCTGCGCATCACGCTGCCGATGCTGCGGCCGTCCTTGTTCCTGTGCGCGGTGATCGGGCTGCTCAACAGCTTCACCAGCTTCGACCTGGTGTACATCATGACCAATGGCGGGCCGGGCCACGCCACGGAACTGCTGGTGACCTACATCTACAAGGCCGGCTTCGGACAGACCCGCTTCGACTACGCGGCCGCCATCACCGTGGTGCAGTTCGTGCTGCTGCTGGGCCTGACCTGGCTGGCCAACCTGGCTGCCGGCGGCAATGCCGGCGCGGTGGAGCGCGACTGATGCGGCCCGGCTTTCCCTGGGCGCGGCATGCGGTGCTGGTGCTGGTCAGCATCGTCATGCTGCTGCCCTTCTACTGGGTGCTGAAAACCGCCATCACCGACGAGAACATCTACGCCTATCCGCCACGGCTGCTGCCGCTTGATCCGCACCCGTACAATTTCGTCGATGTGTGGTACCTCATTCCCTTCCCGCGCTACCTGCTGAACAGCGTGCTGGTGTCCGCCATCGTGGTAGCGGGGAACGTGGTGCTGAACGCACTGGCCGCCTACGCGCTGACGAAGCCGTTCGCCGGCAAGCGCGCGGTGATCCTGCTGCTGCTGTCCTGCATGCTGATCCCGTTCCAGGCCACCATCATTCCCGCCTACCTGGTGTCGGCCAGGCTGGGCGTGCTGAACACGCACCTGGGCCTTGCCTTGCCGCTGCTGTCCACCATCGTCTGCATCTTCATCTACAAGGCCGCGTTCGAGGCGGTGCCACGCAGCCTGATCGACGCGGCGCGGATCGACGGGCTTGCGGAATGGCGCATCATCCTGCGCGTGCTGCTGCCGCTGTCCAAGCCCGCCATCGCCACCAACGTGATCCTGGCCTTCATCTGGTCGTGGAACAGTTTCATGTGGCCGCTGATCATCACGCGCGATGCGACGATGCAGACCTTGCCACTCGGTCTCGCGCGGTTCCTGTCGTATCTGGAAGACACCACGGGCGCGCTCTATGCCTTCGTGGTGATGGTCCTGGTGCCGGGGATTTTCGTGTTCCTGATGGCGCAGAAGGAATTCATCCGCGGCCTCACCTCCGGGGCGACCAAGGGATGATTTTTGGCTGGGCGCGCAATCGCTGGGTCGTGGTGCCGGCGCTGCTGGCGGGCATGATCGCCGCGTGGAACATCCACGTCGCGGCCAACGCCAATGGTGTGATCGAAGGCCGCGTGGTCGATTCCCGCGGCGCGCCGATTGCCGGCGCCGCGGTGACCCTGTTCAACCGCAGCTTCATCACCAGCGAGGCACGGCAAAACGTGACCACCGACGCAGGCGGGCGCTTCCGCATCACCGGCAACGCCAGCCACGCGGTGCAGCTTGGCGCGGAGGCTCCGGGCTTCGCGCCAGGCCCACGGCGCACCGTGCGCCTGCTGTTCCGCGCGCAGGATGTGACGCTGGCCGATCCGCTGGTGCTGGTGGGCCGATGACGCCGAACGGCAAGACGCGACTCATCGGTATCGTCGGCGACCCGGTGGACCACATCAAGGGTTTTTCCGAGTACGATACGGCACTGCGCGCGGCAAACGCCAACGTGGTGTACCTGCCGTTCCACGTCGCGCCCGCTGGCTTCCAGCAATTCGTCGCCGGCGCCCGGCACATGCGGAACCTGGCGGGGCTGGTGGCAACGATCCCGCACAAGCTTGCCGCCCTGGCAGCCGGCACGCCGGACGATGCCGCGCGCATGGCAGGCTCGGCCAACATGCTGCGCCCGGCGGCGGGCGGCTGGCAGGCCGGCAATTGCGACGGCGCCGGCTTCACCCAGGCCGCGCGCCAGGCCGGCATGCGCATCCACGGCGCGCATGTGCAATTGCTGGGCGCCGGCGGGGCCGGCCGCGCCGTGGCCATGGCGATCGCGGCCGAGCAGCCCGCGTCGCTCGCGGTGCACGACACGGATGCGTCGCGCGCCGCGGCGCTGCTGGCCGACCTGGCGCGGCATCATCCCGGCGTGCCATCGCGCATGGCCCTGGAGCCCGCCACGCTGCTGGTGAACTGCACTCCCGCCGGCATGGGCCACGATGCCACGCTGCCCTGCCCGCCCGAGCTGGTGCCGGGCGCAGGCGGCGCGGTGTACGACATCGTCAATCGCGCCGACACGCCCTTGCTGGTGCTGGCGCGAAGCAAGGGCGCATTGACGGATCACGGCTATTCCATGATGACCGCGGAAATCCCCATCATCCTGCGCTGGATGCTGGAGCGTTGACGCCTTCGCGCACGGTCATCCTGCATGCCGATGATGTCGGCATGTGCCACGGCGCCAACCAGGCCTTCCTGGCGCTGCATCGGGCGGGAAAGATCGACTGCGGCAGCGTCATGGTGCCCTGCCCCTGGTTCCCCGAGATCGCGCGCGCGGCCGCCGCCGACAAGTCGCTCGACCTGGGCGTGCATCTGACGCTGACCAGCGAATGGCTGGGCTATCGCTGGCGCCCGCTGACCGGGCCAGGCCGCGGCCTGACCGACGCAGACGGCTTCTTCCACCGCGATGTCATCAGCCTGCGCCGGGTCCTTGATGTCGCCGCATGCGAGGCGGAGATGCGCGCGCAGATCGACACGGCGCTGGCCGCTTGCATGGCGGTGACGCACCTGGACACGCATATGGGCGCAGCCCTGGTGCCGGAGCTGCTGGACGTCACGCGCGCGCTCGCCCGCGAATACCGCTTGCCGCTGCTGCTGCCACGCCGGATCGAGACCTATCTGTCGGTGCTGCGCCTGGGCGAGGTTGATGCCGCGGCTTTCGCCAATGCCGGGCCGATCGACGCCTTCGCCATGACTCCCGGCCACGCGCCTGGCGAGGCCCAGGCGGCTTACCATGCGCTGCTGACCGGCGTGGGGCCTGGCACCACCTTCGTGTCGCTCCATCCCAACCTGGCCGGCGACATCGAGGCGATCACCGCGCACCACCCGCGCCAGGATCCGCGCTGGCGGATCGAGGAGGCAGAGCTATTCGCCTCCGGCCTGCCCGATCGCTGGCTGGCCGAGGCGGGCATCGCGCGGCGCGGCATGCGCGGCCTCAGCCCTTGATCGCGCCGGCGGCGAGCCCTGCGATGAAGTAGCGCGACAGGAAGCTGAACATCACGAACAGCGGGGCTGCGATCAGCGTGGCACCCGCCATGCCCTCGCCCCAGCGCATGTCGAACGAGCCGAGCATGCTGGCCAGCCCCACCGGCAAGGTCTTCTGTGCGTCGGACGAGACCATGACCAGCGCGTACGCATAGTCGGTCCAGGACAGCAGGAAGGTGAACACCGCAACCGTCACGATGCCGGGCAAGGACAGCGGCAGTACCACGCGCAGGAAACTGCCAAGCCGCGTGCAGCCATCGACCATGGCGGCTTCCTCCAGCTCGATCGGCTGCGTCTTGAAGAAGCCCCACAGCAGCCACACGCCCAGCGGCAGGGTCAGCGTGCAGTGCGCGATCACCAGCGCCAGCAGGCTGTCGGCGATGCCGAGGCGTACGAACATGCCATATAGCGGGATCGCCAGCAGCATGGGCGGGAACATGTAGGCGTACAGCATCGACCCGATGATCAGGTTGCGCGCCGGCACGCGGAAGCGCACGACCGCATAGGCGATCATGGTGGCGGCGACCAGCGTGATCGCCACCACCGAGAATGCCACCACCAGGCTGTTGCGGAACTGCACCGGATAGTCGGTGAGTTGTAGCAGCGTCTCGTATGCCTCCAGCGAGAATCTGCCGGGGATCAGGCTGGGGGCCGCGAACAGCGCCGACTGTTCGCGGAACGACGAGATCACCATCCAGTAGATCGGAAATCCCGCCCAGGCGACCATGGCCGCGATGCCCCAGCCCAGGCCGATGCCGCGCAGCAGTCTCACCGCTTCTCCTCCAGCGGGAACAGCCGGAAATAGATCGCGACCAGGCCCGACAGCAGCAGGAAGGACAGCGTGGCGATGGCGGCACCGCCGCCCACGTCGAACAGGGTGAAGGCACGCTTGTAGGCCAGCACCGGCAGGTGTTCGGTGGCGCCCAGCGGGCCGCCCTTGGTCAGCAGCCAGATGATGTCGAACTTGTTGAACATCCAGATCGCGCGCAGCAGCACCACCACGGTCAGCACCGGGCGCAGTTGCGGCAAGGTCACGTGCAGGAAGCGCGAAACCGGGCCCGCGCCATCCACCCGCGCGGCCTCGTACAGCGCGGCGGGAATGCCCTGCAGCCCGGCCAGCACGCAGACGGTGACGAACGGTGTCCATAGCCACACGCTGGCCAGCACCACCGATGCCATGGCGGTATTCGGGCTTTCGAACCATGGGATCACGCCAAGCCCCAGTTCCAGCGTGAGCGCGGTCAGGATGCCGAAGCTGCCATCGGTCATCCACTGGAAGGTCATGGCGACCACGACGGTGGGCAGCAGGTAGGGCAGCACCACCAGGCCGCGCACCAGGCGGCGCAGCGGGAAGGCCTGGTCCAGCAGCATGGCGAAAGCGAGCCCCAGCGTGACCTGCGCCACGATGGCAAGCCCCGCATAGACCAGGCCGTTCCACGCCGCCGCCCAGAACGCCGCCTCGTTCAGCACCCGCGCGTAGTTGGCGAGGCCCACCCAGCGCGGTGCGGCAACAAAGCTGTCGGCGGTGTGCAGCGAAAGCCACACCGCGTGGCCCACGGGGAACAGCACGAACAGTGCCGTCACCATGAGCCCCGCGGCGAAGAACAGCCAGATCACCCAGTCGGTGGAGGAACGCACGCGCCGCCTGGCCTCAGGCGATCGCGCGCTTCATGGCCTGCACCGCCCCTTCCACGCACTCGGCGGAGTTCATGGTCCGCAGCACCTTGTTCTGGATCATCTCCGGCAGTGCATGCGCCTGGAAGATCTTTGCCGGCCGCAGGTCGGGTGCCGGGCCTTCGGTATCGATGCTGCGGATGATCAGCTTGTCGTCGGCCAGGAAGGCGCGGCTCATGTCCACGGCCGCCTTGTGCTTCTCGATCAGCGGATGCGCGAGCCAGCGCGGGTCGTCGTACACGTCCAGGCGCGGCGGCTGGAAGTGCAGCGGTGCGGAGTGCAGGAAGTTGATGTAGTGCGCGTCGGACCACCACTCGAGGAATTTCAGCGACTCCTCGCTCATCGCGGTCTTGCCGACCAGGATGCCGTCGTAGCCGTGGTTGATCGCCTGCGCGCCGCCGGCGCTGTCGGGATACGGCATCATCCCGTACTTGTCGGCCATGTCGGGGTGGCGCTGTTCCAGGTATTCGATCATGCGCCCGGCATAGGGCGCGTGCGCGGCCTGGTTGGCGCCGAATTGCGCCATGGCCTGCACGAAGCCGAACTGCGACGACCCGGGCGGCATGGTCTTGTACAGCTCCGCGAAGAAATCCAGGAACGCAGCCGCCTTGGCGCGCATTGCCGGCGTGTCGAAGGTCAGGTTCCAGCGATCGTCGAACAGCGCCACGCCCTCGGCCCACATGAAGCCGAAGGTCATCCAGTTGGTCGCGTCGTTCGATCCGATCGGCGTGGTGTGGCCGAAGCGCCGCGCCGTGCCCTCGGTCATGCATTTGCGGCTGTTTTCCAGATACTCGGCCCAGGTCTTCGCCGGCGTGAGCCGCAGCTGGTCGTACAGGTCCTTGCGGTAGTAGAGCCAGCAGAAATTGTAGTCGTAGGGGTACCACCAGGTCTCGCCGTCGATCGGGTACAGGATCTTCGGCCCCCAGCGGTACTTGTTCACGACGGACGTCACCGGCACCAGGTGGCCTTCGCGCGCCAGGGTCAGCATGTGGGCGACGAAGATGATCATGTGGATGTCGTACGGCCGCCCGCCCCGGATCGCGGCCACGGTGCGCGTATAGGCGTCGATCGACGGCACGGTGTCGATCGTGACCTTCACGCCCTTCTCGCGCTCGTACTGCGCGGCGGCGACGCGCAGGGCGCGCACGCTGTCGATCGCCGGCTCCGCGTTCAGGAAGCGCAGCTCCTTCGGCTGCGCCACCAGCGGTGCCGGCAGGGTCGTGGCGGCCACGCCGGCCGCCGAGGCCTTCAGCAGGTGCCGGCGCGCCAGATGCCAGATGTCGTTGGTCTTGGTCATGCAGAATCCTCCCGGTTGATTGCGTTACGTGGCAGCCAGCGAAGCGCCGCTTTGGTGGTCGAACAGATGGATGCGCCCCGACTGGGGGGCGACGGTGATGGCGTGGCCGGCGTCCACCGCATCGTCACGCGCGACCAGCGCGCGCAGTTTTGCGCCGGACGCGTCCAGGAACAGCAGCATCTGCGCGCCCAGCCGCTCGACCAGTTCGACGCGGGCGCCGATGCCCTCGGCGGCGGGCAGCAGGTGTTCGGGCCGGATGCCCAGCACCACGCGCGTGCCTGCGGCCGGCAGCGCGAAGCGCCTGGGATCAAGCGGCAGCGCCATGGCGCCCGCCTGGAACACCGGCCCTTCCGCCACGACGCCCTCGACAAAGTTCATCTCAGGCGAGCCGATGAAGGCGGCGACGAAGCGGCTGGCCGGGCGGTCGTACACCTCCAGCGGGCGGCCCACCTGGCGTACCTGGCCGCGCTCCATCACCGCGATCCGGTCACCCAGTGTCATCGCCTCGACCTGGTCGTGGGTGACGAAGATCATCGAGGTGCCGACCTGCTTGTGCAGGCGCGCGATCTCCTCGCGCATGCGCACGCGCATCTTGGCATCCAGGTTGGAAAGCGGCTCGTCCAGCAAAAACGCCTCCGGCTCGCGCACCAGAGCGCGCCCCAGCGCCACGCGCTGCATCTGCCCGCCGGAAAGCTGGCGTGGGCGGCGCGACAGCAATTCCGTGATGCCAAGAATCCCGGCGGCGTGGCGCACGCGGCGTTCCACCTCGGGCCGCGCCAGGCTCTGCATGCGCAGGCCGAACGCCATGTTGTCGAATACCGACTTGTGCGGATAAAGCGCGTAGTTCTGGAACACCATGGCGATGTTGCGGTCGCGCGGTTCCAGGCGCGTGACGTCGCGGTCGTTGATGCGGATGGTGCCGGAAGTCGACTCCTCCAGCCCCGCGATCATGCGCAGCGTGGTCGATTTGCCGCAGCCCGAAGGGCCGACCAGCACCATGAACTCGCCATCGGCCACGGCCAGGCTGACCGCATCGACCACGGTGGTGGCGCCGAAATTCTTCGAGACGCGATCCAGCGTCACCGCCCCCATCTGGCCTCGTTTCCTCCCAGGCTGCGAAAAGGCTCGCGCACGGATTCCCGTGTGTCAATCAAGCGCGCAGGCGTGCCGCACGCAGCACGACAAGCAACAGCAGCAGGCCGGCCACCCCCATCACCATGACCGCGCCGGCGGGACCCAACGCATCCGCCATGGCGCCCATGGCCAGCACGCCGACCGGCCCCAGCCCGATGCAGGTGGTGGTCAGCCCCAGCACGCGCGAGCGCGCCTCGGCCGGCGCATGCAGGATCACCAGCGCGGTCTGCAGGCTGGCGAATACCGCGGTGCCGATGCCGCCCAGCGCCAGGGCAAGCCAGCCCATGGCAAGCGTGGGGGCGGCCACCAGCAGCAGCATGGCGGCGAAGAACGCGGCCGATCCGGCGGCCATGCCGGCAGGCTTCAACGGCGCGCGCCCCACCACCGCCATGGCCAGGCCGGCCAGCATCGCGCCCGCCGGCTCGGCCGCGGCCAGCAGCCCGATGCCGACCGGTCCCGCGCCGAACAGTTTCTCGCCCAGGGCCGGCAGGATGGCGCTCAAGGAGAAACCAAAGACATTGGTCAGTGCCGTGACACCCAGCACGATCACCAGCGCGGGCACGCGCAGCGCCACGCGCCATGCCTCGTTGATCTCCGCCAGCAATTGACGTCCCGCAACGATGGGTCGCGAAACCTGCCGGTGCGCCACGCCATGCACCAGCACGAAGGCCAGCACGTGGCCGGCGCATGCGATCAGGAACGCCGGCGCCAGGCCGAATGCCTCGTACAGCAGGCCGCCCGCCAGAGGGCCGATCATGCGCGTGGCACTCCCGGTCATGGTGTCGATCGCCACCGCCGTGCCGATGTCGCGCGCTTCGACTGCCTCCAGGAACATGCGCCGGCGCGTCGCCATGTCGCCGGCGAAGGCAAGCCCACCCAGGAAGCTGTTCACCGCCAGGTGCCAGACCGCGAGCGCTCCCACCAGCGACAGCAACGCCACCACGGCCGTGCACGCCGCCGACATACCGATCACGGACAGCAGCATGCGGCGCCGGTCCAGGCTGTCGGCCAGCACGCCGGCAAGTGCGCCGCCCAGCAGCATGGGCAGCGACCGCGTCATCAGCACCACGGCGACCGCGAAGGCCGACTGCGTCACCTCGTAGGTGAAGATGCCGGTGACCAGCGCTTCCACCCAGCGCATCCCGGTGCCGATGCCGCCGGCGCCCCACAGGCGCACGAAGGCGGGTGTGGCGAACAGTCGGCTCACCGACCGGTCGCGTGGCGTGGACTCCATGATGGCGTGCGTTGCCCGTTTCCTCGGGCGGCAGAGTCGGGCGAATGCGTGCGCTTGTCGAGTGACGCGCGATCAGTTTTCCGAAGCACCCACCTCGATCAGGCTGATGATGTAGTCAAGCGCGTTGCCCACATCGGCTTCCATGCTGCGCCGCGCGGCGGCGGCATCGCCGCGCGCCAGCGCGCGGATCGTCGCGGTGCGCAGCGTGCCGCGTTCCTGTCCGGTGTAGCCGGGAAACAGCAGCCGTACATGCGGCGCCGAGCGCAGCCACAGCCCCTCGATCAGGCCCACCAGCGCGGGCATGCGCGCGGCGCGGTAGATGGCGAAGTGCAGCCGACTGATGCAGGCGATCATGGCCTTGGCATCGCCACTGGGCCGCAGCGCCACGATGGCCGCGTCCAGCCGCTTCACCTCGGCCAGCTCGGCCGCGGTGATGCAGGTGGCGGCGCGCTCGGTCGCCAGGCCCTCCAGCGCCACGCGGATGTCGCGCAGCTCGCGCAGCGCCTCGGGCGACAGCAGGGGCACGCGCATGAAGCGGTTCGGCTCGGCCTCGATCGCGCGTTCGGCGGCCAACCGTCCCACCGCCTCGCGGATCGGCGTGGGGCTGATGCCGAAGGCCTCGGCCAGGCCGCGGATGGTGAGTTTTTCGCCGGGGGCGAAGGCGCCGGTCATCAGCGCCTCGCGCAGCCGCGCATAGGCGTGGTCGCGCAGCGTGGTGTGCTCGACCGCGCCGAACATGCCGGCAAGCTTCACGTGGCGGGTCATCGCGCGCCCTGCCCCAGGCGGCGTTCCAGGGCGCGGCTGTACGCGGCCATCGCGGCGCACAGCACCAGGTAGATCAGGCCGATGAAGATGTACGGCTCGATATAGATGCCCCACCACTGCGCATCGGCGCGCGCGATATTGGCGGTGCCCAGCAGGTCCATCATGGAGATCACCACGACCAGCGAGGTGTCCTTGAACGCCGCGATGAAGATGTTGACCAGGGAAGGAATGACGATGCGCAGCGCCTGCGGCAGCACCACCAGCAGCTGCACGCGCCAGAAGCCCAGGCCCAGCGCCGTGGCCGCCTGCGCCTGGCCTTCCGGAACGGCCTGCAGGCCGCCGCGCACCGCCTCTGCCATGTAGGCGGCGAAGAACATGGCGAAGGCCGCCTGCGCGCGCGCCAGCTTGTCGATCTCCACGCCTTCGGGAAGGAACAGCGGCGCCATGATGGAGGCGACGAACAGCAGGCTGATCAGCGGCACGCCACGGAAGAACTCGATATAGATGGTGGCGAGCCAGGCGATGAAGGGCGGGCCTTCGCGCCGCGCCAGCGCCAGCGCGACGCCGGCGATGAAGGCGGCACCGGTGCCAAGCCCGGCCAGCATGAAGGTGAGCGGCAGGCCGGACCACAGCCGCGCCTCGACCCGCGACAGCCCGGCCACGCCGCCCCACATCAGCGCGGCGATGGCAACGAGCCCCGCGACCCACGCCGCCATCAGCACGCGGGCCGACGGCGCGGCGTCGCGCAGCGTGGCCCAGGCGGTGCCGGCCAGCAGCAGCAGGAACAGCAGGCAGGCCAGCGCCGGGCGCCAGTGCTGGTCGTAGGGGAAGGTGCCGAACAGGATCTGCCGCCAGCGGTCCTGCACGAAGGCCCAGCAGAAGCCGCCACCATCCACGCACACCCTTATATCCGCCGGCATCCAGGTGCCGTCGGTCACCAGGTAGCGCCAGCCGGCGCGCAGCAGCAGCGCGGCCAGCGCCAGCATCACCAGCGTGGCCAGCGCATTGAGCGGCCCGTTGAAGCAGCTTTCCCGCACGACATTGAACAGCGTGCGCGGCGGTGCCGGCGGCGGCGGCCGCCCGCCCTCCAGCGCCATCGCGGCAGTCAGTGTGCTCATGCGCCCACGCTCAGGCACCACGCCGCGCCAGCCGCGCGTTCCACGCATTCATGAACGCCGCGGTCGCCAGGCTGAGCGTGAGATACACCAGCAGGATCAGCACGATGCATTCCACCGCGCGGCCGGTCTCGCTGATCGTGACGGTCGAGACCCGCACCAGGTCGGGGTAGCCGATCGCCACCGCCAGCGACGAGTTCTTGGTCAGGCTCATGGCCTGGCTGGCCATGGGCGGAATGGCGCTCAGCAGCGCCTGGGGCATGACGATGAAGCGCAGCACATGGCGGCGCGCCAGGCCCTGCGCGGTGGCGGCTTCGATGCTGCCGCGCGGCACGCCCAGGATGGCGCCGCGCAGGGTCTCGGCGGTGAAGGCACCCTGGTAGAATACCAGGCCCCACAGCAGCGCGAAGAACTCCACCGGCAGCGTGCCGCCGCCCCGGAAGTTGAAGCCGCGCAGCGCCGGCACGCTCCAGACCACGGGATCGGCCAGCAGCCACAGCGCGGCGGCCAGGACCGCGACGAACGCCACCAGGCGCGCGCGCCGCACCACCAGCGCGGCACCGATCGCCAGCAGCAGCGCCCACAGGAACGCCCATTGCGGATCGGTCACCGGAAACACCAGGCCGCGATTGGACAGGAACATGCTGCCGGGCAGCGCGATGGCCTGCCGCGGCCCGGGCAGCAGGCGCACGATCAGCTGGTGCCAGAACAGCAATTGCAGCAGCAGCGGCGTGTTGCGCGCGAGCTCGATGTACAGCCACGCCGCGCGGGAGACCAGCGGGTTGCGCGCCAGCCGCGCCAGCGCCACGCCAAGCCCCACGCAGAACGACAGCACGATGCCCAGCAGCGCCACCAACAGCGTGTTGGCAAGCCCCGCGACGAAGGCGCGCAGGAAACTCTCGCCGGCACGATAGCCCAGCAGGTTGTCGCCCATCTCGAACGCGGCGCGGCCGGACAGGAAGGCGAAGTTCAGGTCAAGCGAGCGGCGCGCCAGGTTGGCGGACAGGGTGGACGCCATGGTCCACAACAGGCCGGCGACCAGCAGGGCCGCCAGCACCTGCCAGGCAATCGCGCGCTGCCGGGCGCTCACGCGCCGCAGGAGGGGCGTTGCCCCTCCTGCACCTCCCCACCAAGGGCCGGAGGCCCTTGGAACCCATTGCTTCGCCGTGTCCCCCCTTGCGGGGGGCACAGCGAAGCAACGGGGTCCAGGGGTCCCTGACCCCTGGCGGGGGGATGCAAGGGGGGCGGCGCCCCCCTTGCGCGCGTCAGCGCCAGAGCGGTGCCCATTGCTGACCGCCATCCCGGGCCAGGCGGTTCGGGCCGCGATCCAGCCCGTACGGCTTGCCGTAGTTACGGTCCCAGATCTCGCCGTAGTTGCCCACCGCCTTGATCACATCGACGACGAAGGTGTTGGAGAGGCCGGCCTTGCCACCAAGTTCGCCCTCCACGCCCAGGAAGCGGCGAATGGCCGGATCGCGGCTTTCGCGCATCTGGTCCACGTTGGCCTGGGTGATGCCGTATTCCTCGGCTGTAACCAGCGCCCAGTGGACCATGCGCGCGGCCTGGCTGAACGCCAGGTCGTCGCCGCGCACCACCGGCCCCATGTCGGACTTGGCAAAGAACTCCGGCAGGATGATGTGGTCGCTAGGTACGCGCAGCCGCGCCCGGCGCGTGGCCAGGAACGGCGGTTCCAGGGTCACCACGTCGCAGCGGCCTTCCTCGTACAGCGGCATCATCTGCGCGCTGGTCTCGATGGCCACGGGCTTGAAGGTCATGTTGCGTGCGCGGAAGTAGTCCGCGATCAGGCTGTCGGTGATGGTGCCCGCGATCACGCAGATCGTCGCGCCATCCAGGTCGGCCAGCTTCGTCGCGCCGCTGCGCTTGTGCACCATGAAGGCGTGGCCCGAATACAGCGTGGGGCCGATGAAATCGAGCCCGAGTTCGGTCTCGCGCTGGATGGTGACCGTGATGGCAAGGGCCGCCATGTCGATCTCGCCGGAGCGCACCGCCGGGATGCCCTGCGCGAAGCTCATCTTCACGAAATCCACCTTGTCGCCGCTGCCCAGGAAGGCAGCGCCCATGGCGCGGCAGAAATCGACGTCGAAGCCCTGCCAGCGGCCCTGCGCATCCAGCGTGGCCAGGCCCGGCACGTTCTCGTAGATGCCGCAGCGGAACTGGCCGCGATTGCGGACTTCGGCGATGCGGCCCTGCGCGTCGGCCGCGGCGGGCAGCAGCGCCGCGCCAAGGCCCAGTGCCAGGGCGGCAGCCTTCAGCATGCTCATTCGATCGTCCCTCCCCTAATAGGTCTGGCCCACGGCGACCTGCCGCAGGTCCTCGTTGGCCTGGCCACGCACTTCGCGCACCGCGGCACCCACGTCGGCCACGTATTCCTCCGCCACTTCGTCGTGCACGGGGTTCAGCGCCAGGTGGAAACCATCCGGCTCCTGCTGGCGGCTGACCAGCCAGCCGCGCCGATCGAGTGCCGCGGCCAGCGCGTTGTGCTCGATCGCGGGGTCGGTGGCGCGCCACACGAAGATGCACATGCCATAGGGGCGCAGCACCTCCAGCCCCGGGATCTTCGAAATGCCATCGACCATCACGTCGCGCGCGCGAAGAATCTTCTTCGCGCAGTCCAGGTAGCCGGCTTCGCCCAGGTAATTCATCACGGCCCAGGCCGCGGCGATGGCGCCGCCGGGGCGCGTGCCGGTGGTGGAATAGCCGGCGTACAGGCCACGCTCCCAGGCGCGGGATTCGAACTTGTGGAACTCGCGCCAGGCCGCGTCGCGCACCATCATCAGCGACGCACCCTTCGCCGCCATGCCGTATTTGTGCAGGTCGGCCGAGATCGAGGTCACGCCAGGCACGGTGAAATCCCAGTCCGGCATCTTCTCGCCCAGCCGCTTTGCCCATGGCAGCAGGAAGCCGCCGACGCAGGCATCCACATGCATCCAGATGCCGCGCGACTGCGCCAATGCGGCGATCTCGCCGATCGGTTCGACCAGGCCGAACGGATAGTTGGGTGCGCTGCCCACCAGCGCCACGGTGTTGGCGTCGATCGCCGCTGCCATGCCGGCGACGTCGGGCAGGTAGCCGGGGCCGGTCGGGATGCGGCGCACCGCGATGCGCTGGAAGTCGGCGGCGCGGTTGAACGTCAGGTGCGCGGTCTGCGGGATCACGATGTTGGGCTCGGTGATGCCGCGCTCGCGCCGCGCCCGTTCGCTGGCCGCCCGCAGCGCCAGGAAGATCGATTCCGAACCGCCCGAGGTGAAGGTGGCGCCCGCGCCTGGCGGCGCGTGCAGCAGATTGAGGCCCATGACGATCACCTCGTCCTCCAGCCGCTTCAGGCTGGGGAAGGCGCGCATGCCAAGCCCGTTCTCGCTCCAGAAGGTGGTGTAGGCTTCCTTCTGCACGCGCTCGAGCTCCTCGTTCAGCCAGTAGAAGTAAAGCGCCATGCGGCCCTGCCGCCACGAGTAGTCGCCCTGCTTGGCGGCCTCCAGTTCGGCCTTGAGTTCGGCCCAGGGGCGGCCCTGTGCGGGAATGGCGTGCATTGAAGACTTCCTGTTGCGGTGATCAGGCGGTGGGGCGCATGCGGGGCGCCAGGGTGAAGCCATCGACGCGCGGTTCATACGCCACGCCCGCCTTGCTGGCCCAGTGGTTCATGGTCCAGTGCGTCGGGATCACGGCCACGTCGGCCATGGCGATGCTGGTTGCCTCGCGCAGCAGTTTTTCGCGCGCGGCATCGTCGATGGTTTCCAGCGCGGTCGCGATGCGCCGATCGACCTCGGCGTTGGAATAGCGGCCGCGATTGCCGCGGCCCATGGCGCGCGCATCGTCGTAGGTCGCCAGCGCCGTGCGCATGGTGGTCATGCCGCCCGACGACCCGGCACCCCAGGAATTGAAGAAGAAGCTGAATTCCAGCCGCGCCACGCGCGGGAAGAAAATGGTGCTGGCCATGGCATCCACCTCGGCCCGCACGCCGATGCGCGCGAACATCTGCGCCAGCGCCTGCAGCACCTTCTCGTCGTTCACCAGCCGGTCGCTGGTGCCGTGGATCACCATGCGGAAACCATTCGGCAGCCCCGCCTCGGCCAGCAATCGTCGCGCCTGGTCGGGGTCGAACACGGGGGCCGGGATGGCGGGGTCGTGGCCGAATACGCCGGCCGAGACCATCTGGTTGGCCGGCTGCGCCAGGCCCTCCATCACGCGGGCGCAGATGGCGTCGCGGTTGGTCGCCAGCGCCAGGGCGCGGCGCACCCGCGCATCCTTGAACGGGTTGGCAATGGCGCTGCCATCATGCGCGGTCACGCCCACGGCCTGGTCGCGGTGCATGTCGAAGGCGAAATAGACGATGCGGTTGCCCACGCTTTCCCACACCCTGGTGCCGGGATTGGCGCGCAGCCGCGGGATATCGACCGGCGCCGGCTGCTCGATCAGGTCCACGTCGCCCGACAGCAGCGAGGCGGTGCGCGACCCGGTGGCGCTGATCGGGCGGAACACCACGCGCGCATAGGGCGGCGGGCCGGCCCAGTGGCGCGGGTTGGCTTCCAGCACGATGCGCTGGCCGCGGGAAAATTCGGTGATGCGATAGGGGCCGGTGCCGATGGCCGCGGCCAAGGTGTTGAAGTCGGCGGTCCTGGCGGTCTCGGCGATGCGCGCGGGCACGATCATGACCGCGCCCATGTAGTTGGGCATCAGCGGAAACGGCGTGGCGGTGCGCAGCACCAGCCGGTGGTCGGTCTCGATCACCGCGTCGGTGATCTGGCGTACGTAGGTGGCAAACGAGCTGGGGCTGTTTTCCACCTTCGGCACGCGCGCGAAGCTGGCCACCACGTCGTGCGCGGTGAACGGCGTGCCGTCGTGCCACACCACGCCCTGGCGCAGCGTGAATTCCCAGGTCAGCGGATCGCGCGCGTGCCAGGCGGTTGCCAGTTCCGGCAACAGCTCCATGCGCGGCCCCTGCCCCACCAGGAACTCGAACACATGGCGCTGCAGGTTGATGGAAGGGTCGTGGTCCTGGAAGTGCGGATCGATCGAGCTTGGCTCGGCGGCGGTGGCGATGGTGAGCGTTTCGGCCCGCTGGGCGCGCGCGATGCGGGGTGCGGCAAGCAATGGGGGCACCAGCAACATGCCGCGTCGCGTGACGACAGGATGGATGCTGCGCATGGTCTTGCCCTCCCTGGCCGGCGGCCCTGGTGTTGGATAATGTGATCACATGCACCACCTGGTCGGCAAGCCCAGCCATCCTTTCGCCGCCGCTTCAGGCGGCGTGGGCGACCCTGCCTCGCCCTTCTATCCCCGCCCCTACAATCCCACGCCGCCCCATGCCCACGGCTTCCCGATCGAGGTCGCGCCAGCGCCCATCGAACGTTGGCGGGCGGGCAATACCGGCATCCCCTTCGCCTGGTCGTTCGCCGCAACGCGGCCCGGCCCGCACGTGGCGCTGGTCGCGCTGACGCATGGCGACGAGCTGTGCGGCAGCTTCGCGCTCGACCTGCTGCTGCGCGAGGCCGTGCGGCCGGCGCGCGGCACGCTGACGCTGATCTTCGCCAACTGGCAGGCGCATGACCTCTGGACGCCGGCGGCGCCGAACCGCGCCTTCTTCATCGACCACGACATGAACCGCGTGTGGCGCCCGGACATGCTGGACAGCGACGCGGACGGCGTGGAGCTTCGCCGTGCCCGCGCGCTGCGCCCGCTGATCGACACGGTCGATATGCTGCTGGACATCCATTCCACACAGCAGCCGTCACCGCCGATGCTGTTGCCGGGCGATGCGCCGCGCAAGGCGAGGTTCGCGTGCACGCTCGGCTGGCCGGGCCTGGTGGTGCAGGATTTTCCCGGCAGTGCGCCGGGGCGGCTGCGCGACCACACGGCACTGGGTGCCGCGCAGGGGCAGCGCGTGGGCCTGGTGGTGGAATGCGGCCAGCACTGGGTGGCGAGCACGGGCGACCACGCGGTGCAGGCGTGCCTGCGGTTCCTGGCGCATCTGGACATGCTGGATGCCGGTTTCCTGGCGGCCCACGCACGGCCTGCGCCGGCCGCGGCGCGGCACGTCATCACCACGCACCTGGTGGTGGCGCGCGGACCGGGCGCCGCGCTGGACCAGGCCTGGCCCGACATCGCCGAGGTGACCCAGGCCGGCACGCGGCTTGGCCATGACGGCATCGAGGAAATCCGCACGCCCTATGCCAACGCCATGCTGGTGCTGCCGGTCGAGCGCCCGCGCCCCGGCCTGCCCATGCTGCGCTTTGCCCGCACGGTGGACGCCGCCGATGCGGCACGGGACGCTTGCTGAAACCATCCGGGAGGAACGGCAATGACGCGCACGACGCTTGGCCTGGCCGCGCTGCTGCTGGCGTGCGGCGCCCATGCCACCGAACTGCGCATCGGCGTTTCCGCGGCACCCTCCAGCCTCGATCCGCACTTCCACAACCTGCTCGCCAACACCATGACGTTGCAGCACGTGTTCGAGCCGCTGACCTGGGAGGACAATGACGGGCAGATGGTGCCGAAGCTCGCCGCGTCGTGGCGCATTGTCGATGACATGACGTGGGAATTCACCCTGCGCCCGGATGCGCGGTTCCACGATGGCACCCCCTTCACCGCCGAGGACGTGGCCTTCACGCTGCGCCGCGTGCCGACCGTGCCGAACAGCCCCGGCCTGTTCAGCACCTTCACCCGCCCGATCACCAGCATCGTGCTGGTGAACGCGCATACGCTGCGGCTTGGCACCGCGGCACCCTATCCGTTCCTGCCGCGCGACCTGGGCAACATCATGATCCTGTCGGCCCGGCTGCACGCGGAAGCGGGCGCGGCCGACTTCGCCAGCGGCCGCGCGGTGGTGGGCACCGGCCCCTACCGCTTCCGCCACTACACCGCCGGCGAGGTGCTGGGCCTGGCCGCCAACCCTGGCTACCGCGAAGGGGCACCCCCCTGGTCGGCGGTCACGGTGCGCGCGATCGCGCAGGATGGCGCGCGGGTGGCGGCCCTGCTGGCCGGCGATGTCGCACTCATCGATCGCGTGCCGGGCGGCGACCTGCCCCTGCTGCGCAACGACGCGCGCATAAAACTGGTCAGCGTCGCCAGCGCCAACGTGGTTTACCTGTTCCCGGACGGCAACCGGCCGGATGCGCCCTTCGTGACCGATGCCGCCGGCCAGCGCCTGCCCGCCAACCCACTGGCCGATCTGCGGGTGCGGCGCGCCCTGGCGCTCAGCATCGACCGCGACGCGATGGCCAACCGCCTGCTGGATGGCCAGGCCGCGCCGGCGCTGCAATTGCTGGGGCCGGGCGTGGAGGGCCGTGGCGAGGATGCGCCTTCGCTTGGCTACGACCCTGCCGCCGCACGCAGATTGCTGGCCGAGGCCGGCTATCCGGATGGCTTCGCGCTGACCATCCATGGCCCGTCCGGCTTCATCCTGGACGATGCCAAGATGCTGCAGGCGGTGGGCCAGTATTTCACGCGCATCGGGATCCGCACGCGGGTCGAGGTGCAGCCGCGCAACGTGTTCTTCCCGCGCGCCACCGCCCGCGAATACGCGATGTTCCTGGGCAGCTGGACCGGCACGTTGGGCGCCAACACGCTGCGCGCCCTGGTCACCACCTATGCGCCGGACAAGGGCTGGGGCGCGTTCAACCGCCAGCGCTACAGCAATGCCGCACTGGATGTGCTGATGGATCGCGCGCTGACCACGCTGGATGATGCCGCGCGCAACCGCCTGATCGCCGAGGCTGAGCGCCTGGTGCTGCTGGACATGGCGGTGATCCCGCTGGTGTTCACCAAAAGCAGCTGGGCCATGCGGGCCGGCCAGGTGGAGTACGCGCCGTCGCCGCTGGCGCGCACGCAAGCCATGCTCGCACGCCCGGCACGGTAGCTACATGACGCGCACCCGCACCCCCGCCCGGTCGCTGTGGTCGAACAGCGTGGCCGCGATTCGGTCCAGCGTGATGTCGTCGGCCGGATGGAAGGGGCGGCCCAGCACATAGGGCAGTTCCTTCGGCGCGAAGCGCGACATGCCGGGCGTGTCGGCCTGGATCGGCGTGGCCACGCCTTCGAACGACAGCTTGAAGTGGAAGAACGACTTCGCCACCACCAGGTCCTGCGCGGCAATGTCGATGCCGTGCGTGGTGAATGCGGCGGGGTCCTGCGTCAGCCCCGGCTCGCTGGTCAGCAGCAGCGTGAGACTGCCGGCGCGCACCGTGGCGCAGGGGCCAAGCCGGCTGGGCTGGCCGCGCATGTAAAGCCCGGTATTGACGAAATCGCCGTCGGCCAGGTGCAGCACGGTGGCCGACAGCGGAAAGGGGCGCGTGCCGGGCGTCAGGCTGCCGCCGACCTCGCGGGTGATCACGCCGCCCACGCCGGCGGCGCGCGCCGCCGCCACGGCAGCGGCATCGGTCAGCGGCAGCGCGACGCGGAGATCAAGCCCGCGCTCGTGCAGCCGCCAGGGCAGCGCGGTGCTGTCGCCAGGCGCGCCGGCCAGCACGTTGTCGCCCTTGTCGCCCATCACGAAGGGCCGCGCGCCGGGCTCGGCCAGCACGCGGTCCAACACCGCGTCGATGTCCGGGAAACTCATGACGAAGCGGTCGCGCGCGTCCCACATGCGGGCGCCGATGTCCTGGGCCGCGGCGATCGCGGCGGTCGCGTCGCCGTTGCCGATCGCCAGCACCACCTGGCCGATGCCCGGCGCATCGACAAAGCTGTGGTTGTTGAAGATCGAGTAGTCCACCAACGCCGGCGCCTTCGCAAGCCAGGCGCGGCCAAGCTCGTGCAGTTCCAGCAGCGGGCCCGCGGCGGTTTCGGAATTGCCGCGCGACATGAAGGGCAGCCGCACCGCGGCGGTCACCGGGCGCAGCGCGCCTTCCAGCATCGCCAGCACCAGCCGGGCGGCGCGCTCGCCGGCGGCCTGCAGGTCGCTGTGCGGGTTGTGCTTGCAGGCGGTGATGATGTCGGCGGCGGCCAGCATGGTCGGCGTGCAGTAGCCGTGCAGGTCGAAGCCGGCGGCGATCGGCACGGAGGGTCCAAGGGCGCGGCGCAGCGCCGACAGCAGGTCGCCCTCGGGGTCGTTCAACCCCTCCACCAGCATGGCGCCGTGCAGCGAAAGGCACACGGCATCGGGTGCATCGTGCGCCACCTGGCGCAGGATGGCGTGGCGGAACCCGTCATAGACCGCGCGCTCGACCGGCCCGCCGGGGCGCGCCTTGGCGGACAGGCTGGGAATGATGTGGGCGCCGGCCGCCGTGAGGGCGCGGAAGATGCCGCCCAGGATGCCGCTGGAGCTGCGCGCGGCATCCAGCATCGCCGCACCTTCGAAAACGAAAAAATCGGGGCCGCGCGTCAACGTCGGGTTGAAGCAATGGCCTTCGTGGAACAGATGGGCCACCAGAATGCGTGGGCGGGGCATGCGGTCTCCTGGGCGGACTGCTCGAAACGCTATGGCAAGGAGTGCGCCCCAGCAATGCGCCCTTGAATCCACCGGCGCGAGGCGCCATGCTGTCGTGCTACGTGGGGTCGCATGAATGATCCCGCGGGCAAGCAAGGGAGAGTTGGAATGGCCTGGAAGAAGCCCCGCATCACCGAAATCTCGCTGGCGCTTGAAATCAACAGCTACGCCTGCGCCGACATCGGCTGAGCCGACCCAGGGGGCCCCCCGGCCCCTGCTTCACAGATGCTGAAGGCCATCGTGCTGGGCGCCGCCGCGGGCGGTGGCTTTCCGCAATGGAATTCGACCGGCCCGGGCTGCTCGCGCGCCCGGGCCGGCGACCATTTTGCCCGGCCGCGCACCCAGGCCAGCCTGGCGGTGTCGGCTGATGCTGAACGGTGGGTGCTGTTGAATGCCTCGCCCGATCTTCCCGCCCAGATCCGCGCAACCCCGGCGCTGCATCCCGTGCCCGCCGCCGGCAGGATGCGCCATTCGCCGATCGCGGCCGTCGTGCTGACGGGGGCCGAGGTGGACACCATCGCCGGCCTGCTCAGCCTGCGGGAGCGGCATCGGTTTTCCATCCTTGCCGCGACCGCGACGCTGGATGTGCTGGACGCGAACCCGATCTTCTGCGTGCTCGATCCGGCGCTGGTGGCGCGGCACGCGCTGCCGCTGGAGACGCCCACGGCGCTGCACGACAGCGCGGGCGCCGCACTTGGGATCACCGTGGAAGCCTTCGCCGTGCCCGGGAAGGTCGCGCTGTTCCAGGAACAGGGTGCCGATCCCGGGCGGGCCGACGGCGGCGAGACGATCGGGCTGCGCGTCGCAGCCGATGCAGGCCACCTGTTCTTCATCCCCGGCTGCGCGGCGATGACCACGGCGCTGGCGGACCGCCTGCGCGGGGCCGACTGCGTGCTGTTCGACGGCACGCTGTGGCAGGACGACGAGATGATCCTTTCCGGCGCGGGCGCCAAGACCGGCGCGCGCATGGGGCACATGAGCGTCAGCGGGCCCGCCGGCGTGATCGCCGCCTTCGGCCCACTGGGCGTGCGCCGGAAAATCCTGATCCATCTGAACAACACCAACCCCGTGCTGCTCGCCGACAGTTCTGAGCGCGCTGAGGTCGAGCAGGCTGGCTGGGAGGTGGCCGAGGACGGGATGGAGATTGCCGCATGAGCGATGCGCTGCCCCGCGCCGAACCCCTCAGCCCCGAGGCGCTGGAAGCAGCACTGCGCGCGATCGGCGATGCGCGCTACCACATCCACCATCCGTTCCATCACCTGCTGCATGGTGGAAAACTGAACAAGGGCCAGGTGCAGGCCTGGGCGCTCAATCGCTACTACTACCAGGCCAGCATCCCGGCGAAGGATGCGTCGCTGCTGGCCCGCCTGCCGACGCCGGACCTGCGCCGCGAATGGCGCCGCCGCCTGGTCGATCACGACGGCGATGGCGAGCACCCCGGCGGCGTGGAGCGCTGGCTGAAGCTGACCGACGGGCTGGGGCTGGATCGCGACTATGTCACGTCGCTGCGGGGCCTGCTGCCGGCCACGCGCTTCGCCGTGGATGCCTATGTGCGCTTCGTGCGCGACCGCACCCTGCTGGAGGCGATCGCCTCGTCGCTGACCGAGATGTTCTCGCCGGCGATCATCTCGCAGCGCGTATCGGGCATGCTGCGCAACTATGATTTCGTGACCAGCGACACGCTGGCCTACTTCACGCCGCGACTGACCCAGGCGCCGCAGGACGTGGCCTTCGCGCTGGGCTACGTGAAGCAGCACGCGCTGACGCGCGAGCTGCAGCAGGCCGCGCTGGATGCGCTGACCTTCAAATGCGATCTTTTGTGGGCGCAGCTCGATGCGCTGCACCACGCCTACGTCACGCCCGCGCTGCCGCCGCCCGGCGCCTTCGTGCCGTGACTCCAAAATTCCGCCCCGGCGTGCGGCTGCACCACGATGCGCTGCGCGACCGCTGGGTGGTGATGGCGCCCGAACGCATGTTCGTGCCGGACGAGATCGCGCTGGAGGTGCTGCGCCTGGTCGATGGCGCGCGCGACCTGGACGCGATCGTGGACACCCTGGCCGAGAAGTTCGCCGCCCCGCGTGAGGAGATCGCCGGCGACGTGGCCGCGATGCTGGGCGACCTTTCGGCCAAGGGCGTGGTGGCGGCATGACCGCCGAGGCACCACTCGCGCTGCTGGCCGAGCTCACGCATCGATGTCCGCTGCGCTGCCCCTACTGCTCCAACCCCGCCGAACTGGCGCGCGCGGCCGACGAGCTGGACACCGCAACCTGGGCGCGGGTGTTCCGCGAAGCGGCGCAACTTGGCTGCCTTCAGGTGCATCTTTCGGGCGGCGAGCCGACGTCGCGCCGCGACATCCTGGAGATCGTGCGGGCCGCGCGCGATGCCGGCCTTTACACCAACCTGATCACCGCCGGCGTCACGCTGGATGCGGCCCGTGTCGGCGCGCTGGTTGAGGCGGGGCTCGATCACGTGCAGCTCTCGGTGCAGGATTCCGACCCGGCCGGCGCGGAGCGGATCGGCGGCTATGCGGGGGCGCATGCGAAGAAGCTGGCGGCAGCCGCGGCAGTGCGCGCAGCGGGCCTGCCGCTCACGCTCAATGCCGTGGTGCATCGGCAGAACCTGGATCACCTGCCGGACCTGATCGCACTGGCGCTGGAACTGGGCGCGGGGCGGATGGAGGTGGCGCATGTGCAATACTACGGCTGGGCGCTGGCCAACCGCGCCTGGCTGCTGCCCACGCGCGCGCAGCTTGATGGAGCGACCCGCGTGGTCGATGCGGCGCGCATCGGCCTCAAGGGCCGGCTGGTGATCGACTACGTCGTGCCGGACTACCACGCGCATCGCCCCAAGGCCTGCATGGCCGGCTGGGGCAGGAAATTCCTGGCCGTGTCGCCCGCCGGCAAGGTGCTGCCCTGCCACGCCGCCGAAAGCATTCCCGGCATGGTCTTCGCCAATGTGCGCGACACATCGCTGCACGACGCCTGGCACCATTCCGCCGCCTTCGAGAAGTTCCGCGGCACCGCCTGGATGCCGGAACCCTGCGCGTCGTGCGACCGGCGCGAGATCGACTGGGGCGGCTGCCGCTGTCAGGCGGCGGCGCTGCTGGGGGATGCGGGCGCCACCGACCCCGCCTGCGCACTGTCGCCGCACCACGCCATGCTGGCCGATGCGATCATCGAGGCTGCTTCCGGCCAGGCAGGTTTCGTCTATCGTGAGTATCGCCGGGTCGCCACACCCGTCGCCTGAGCACCAAGAAGGGAGGAGACACGCATGGTCCGAACCAAGGCCCTTGGCCTGGCTGCCGCGCTGATGCTGCCCGCGATCGCGGCGGCGCAGCAGGCCGCCGCGCCCCCCGCCTGGCAGCAGGGGCGACCGCCGGAACTGGCGAACTCACGCCTGGCGCCGCACGCAACGCCCGTCACCGTCACGCCGCCTGAGCGCATTCCGGTGGCACAGCTGCGGGCACCCCAGGGCTTCCAGGTGGAGCTGTGGGCGCACGGCATGCCGGGTGCGCGCATGATGACGCGCGCCCCGGACGGCACGATCTTCATCGGCACCCGTACCATCGGGCGGGTGTACTGGGTGAAGGACACGGGGGCAGCGCGCCAGACCGGCGTGTTCCTGTCCGGCCTGCAGCAGCCAAACGGCGTGGCGATGCGCGACAATGCCCTGTTCGTGGCCGCGATCGACAAGATCCTGCGCATCGACAACGCCACCGCCAACCTGGCCGAGCCGAAGCCCACCGACCTTACGGCGAATTTCAACATCGCCAACGACGCGCATCACGGCTGGCGCCACATCGCGTTCGGGCCGGACGGGCGGCTCTATATCCCGCGGGGCGTGCCCTGCAACATCTGCGAGACCGACGGCGACAAATACGCGGCCATCTTCAGCTTCGCCCCCGACGGCTCCGGCCGCCGCACCGAGGCGCGCGGCGTGCGCAACAGCGTGGGCTTCGACTTCCACCCCGTGACCGGAAAACTGTGGTTCAGCAACCACGGCCGCGACTGGGCCGGCGACAACAACCCCAGTGATACGCTGCACGTGAACTTGCGCACGGGCGAGCACCATGGCTTCCCGTGGTGCGCCGGCGGCTGGCAGGACCCCGCCGTATCCGGCCGCCTGTGCAGCGAATTCCCGCCGCCGGCGCTGATCCTGGGCCCGCACGTGGCGCCGATCGGCACCCGCTTCTACACCGGCACGATGTTCCCGGAGCAGTACCGCAACGCGCTGTTCGTCAGCCTGCGCGGCAGCTGGAACCGCGAACAGGTGGCGGGCTTCGAGGTGGTGGTGGTGCGCGAGATCGACGGCCGCCTGGTGCAGGAGCCGTTCCTGACCGGCTTCCGCGACGACGCCAACCAGCGCTTCCTGGGCCGCCCCGTGGATACGCTGACCCTGCCGGACGGGTCGCTGCTGGTCGCGGACGAGCAGAACGGCGCGATCTACCGCGTGTCCTACCGCCGGTGAGGCTGCTTGGCGTGGCGCTGGCGGGCGTTCTGCTCGCCGGCGCCGCGACCGCGCAGGACGCCCAGCGCGGCAAGGCGCTGGCCGAGGCGCGCGCCTGTGGTGCCTGCCACAGCATCACCGGCGCCAGCGTGCCGGATGGCACGCCGGTGCTGGCGGGCCAGCACGCGGCCTTCACCACGCTGCAGCTGGTGCTGTTCCGCGAAGGGCTGCGCCGTGTGCCGGTGATGCAGGCGGCGGCCGCGGGGCTTTCGGATGGGCAGATCGAGGACCTGGCCGCCTTCTACGCAAGCCTGCCGCCCGCGCGCACGCCGCCATCGCCGCCAGACGCGGCGCGGCTGGCCCAGGGTGCCCGCCTGGCGGCGGCGATGCATTGCGGCAACTGCCACGGCGCCGACTACGGCGGTCGCGACAACATCCCGCGCGTCGCCGGCCAGCGCGAGGATTTCCTGGCGCGCACCATGCGCGAGTACCGCGACAACGTGCGGGTTGGCGGCGACACGCAGATGAACGGCGTGCTGCACCGCCTGCCGGACGCCGACATCGACGCGCTGGCGCATTTCCTGGCGCAGCAGGACTGAAGAACAGCGCGCGGCCGAAGCCGTGCGCCGCCCCAGCTCAGGCAAGCAGCATCAGGCGAACAGGAAGTCTGCCGCCGTCCAGACGTGCCCGTTGCTCGCGGTCACGCTGGTGGTGCCGAACGTGAAGCCGGTGCCTGAGAGCGTCAGGGCATCACTGCCGGCCAGCACCACCCTATCGCCCTGGGCAGCCGAGAAGTCGGTGATCTCGTCGGTGCCGTCGGTGCCGTCGAAGCGGAACCTGTCGGCGCCCAGGCGACCGGTCAGCAGGTCGTTGTCGTCGCCGCCGGTGATGTCATCGGCCCCGGCGCCGCCGCGGATCGTGTCGTTGCCGGCGCCGCCCAGGGCCACCAGCCTGGCCAGCGTTGCCGCCACCGCTTCGATCGTGTCGGCGCCGCTGCCGCCATCCACGGTCGCGGTGGAGAAGCGGCCGTCATAGCCGGGCCGCCAGAACGAGCCGTTGGCGGGCGCGGCATTGTCGGCCAGCAGCGTATTGTCCTGCGTCGAGCGCAACACGTCGCTGATGGTGACCGTATCGTCGCCCGCGCCGGCGCGGATGGCGGCGGTGTTGGTCCAGCCGGCCTCGTTGCTGTGGAACACCCAGTTGACCGAGTCGTCGCCGGCGCCGGTCACCAGGCCGGCCTCGGCCAGGCTGGCACCGCCGCGCTTGGCCCCGATGACGTTGACCGTCAGGTCGCGATCGAGTGCGTTGGTGAAGTCGAGCCGGACGTCCACGAAATTGGCGACCGTGATCACGTCGCCCAGCGCGGCATTCCAGCCGCCCTGCGTGACCGCGTTCTTCACGCTGTTCCAGGTGCCGGCATTCTCGATCAGCGTGCCCCAGGCAGTGCCGGGCGTGACGGTCACGTTGCCGCCAGGCCCGAAGAACGGACCGGCCGGCGCCAGGCCCAGGCCGACGCTGTTGTTGGAGAAGCGGATGCCGTAGTCGGTCGGCCCGCCTTCGTTCACGTCGGTGACGGTGATGATCACCGGCAGCGTCGCGATGCCGCCATTGCCGTCGCTGGCGGACAGCGTCAGCGGATAGGCGGCGAGGGTTTCGAAGTCGAGCGCGCCGTTCACCAGCAGCTGGTTGCCGACCACGCTGAACGGGCCGGCCGGGCCGATGATGCCGTAGCTGAGCGCATCGCCGTCGGCGTCGGTGGCGGAAAGCGTGCCCACCACCGTGCCAAGCGGGCTGTTCTCGGCCACCGCGGCGTTGCCCAGCGCAAGCCCGGCCGGGGCATCGTTGACGGGGTCGATGGTGACCGTGAGCGTGGCCGTATCGGTGAGCCCGGTGTCGTCGGTGACCGTGTACTCGATCGTGTCGGTGCCGAAGAAGTTGGCGGCCGGCGTGTATTCGATCTCGCCGGCGGCGGTGACCGCGGCGGTGCCGTTGGCCGGGCCGCCGGTGATCGACACCACCAGCGGCAGCAGGCCGTCATCCAGGTCGTTGGCCAGCACGGCGACGACGATGGGGGTGTCCTCGTCGGTGGTGGCGTCGTCGTCATTGGCAACCGGCGGCGCGTCGGCCAGGTCGCCGATGGTGATCGTCACGTCGCCCTGGGCCGTGCCGCCGGCGCCGTCGCTGACGACGTAGCGGAAGAAGTCCTGCTGCCCGCCGGCATCCGGGTTGGCGGTGTACAGGACCTGGTTGCCGACGATGGCAACGGTGCCGAAGGTGGGGAGGACCGCGAAATCGACGACCGCCAGCGGACCGCCATCAATGTCGGTGTCGTTGGCCAGCACATCAAGCAGGGTGGGCGAGCCTTCGTCGGCCGCGACCGGATCGGGGTTCGCGATCGGCGCGTCGTTCACGGCATTGACCGTGATCTGAACCAGGGCGGTATCCGAAAGCGTGCCGTCGCTGGCCGTGTAGCTGAACGAATCGCTGCCGTTGAAATCGGCATCCGGCGTGTAGGTGAAGCTGCCATCCGGGTTCAGCACGACCACGCCGTTCGTGGCCTGGACCAGCAGCGTGGCCGTCAGCGCATCGCCATTGGCGTCGGTGTCGTTGCCCAGCACGCTGCCGGCGATCACGCTGTCCTCGTCGCCCGAGGCGGTGTCGTTGTTCGCCACCGGCGCGGCGTTCACGGTCGAGGCCGCGACGGTGACGTTGACGATGCCCGGCACCGAGATGGTGCCGTCGGTGATGACGTAGGTGAAGGCGTCGGCGCCCGAGAAGCCGGCGTTCGGCGTGTAGGTGATGGTGCCGGCGACGGAGTCGAACACCGCGGTGCCGTTGGCGGGCGTGAGCTGCACGCCAAGCACTGCCAGCACGTCGTTGTCCGGGTCGCTGTCGTTGGCCAGCAGGGTCGCGAGCGGGATCACCAGCGCGGTTTCGAACTGGGCGTTGACCGCATCGGTGCCCGCCACCGGCAGCGCGTTCGGCGCGGGCGGCGGTGCCGCCACGTCGATCGTGATGGTCGCGGTATCGGTGCCGCCGCCGGCCAGCGTGATGGTGTAGGTGAAGCTGTCCTGGCCGCTGAAACCGGCATTCGGCGTGTAGGTCAGCAGGTTGCCCACCTGCTGCACGGTGCCGTTGGCCGCGGCGCCGACCGCGGTGACGCTGATGCCCGCGCCGATCGGGTCGCTGTCGTTGGCAAGTGGGGCCACCGTGACGGGATCGCCGGCATCGGTGCTGGCGGCGTCGTCCGCCGCATCGGGCAGCATCGGCCCGTCATCGTTCAGCACGGTCTGCTGCGCGGTGGCGCTGGCCACGGTGTAGCCGGCGGGCGTGCTGGTGAAGCCGACGCGCACTTCCTCGTTCAATTCGGCAACGAGGTCGCCGGAGATTTCGACGGTGAAGGTCTTTTCCAGCTCGCCGACCAGCAGCGTGACGCTGCCGGAAGGCAGCACGCCGCCATGATCGGCCGCGTTGCTGAAGCCCAGGCCCACGGCCTGCACCGCCCAACCCACGCTGACCTCGTCCAGCCCGTTGCCGGTGCGGAACACGGTGAAGGTCAGCGTGGCGATGCCGGCGTTGCCTTCCGCCACGTCGCCCATGGGGCTGACCAGGCCGATCAGCGGCGGCGCCGGCGGCACGAACACGTCAAGCCCGTCGTCCGGATCCTCCGAGCCCTGCGCGCCCTGGATGAAGCCGTCGTCGCCGGTCAGCAGGATGTCCAGGATGGCGGCTTCGGCCAGGAACGGATCGGTGATGCCGGCGGCGGCCACCAGCGCCGCGGCGGCGGCGACCTGCGCGGTGGGCAGGTCGCTGATGCGCAGCGGCACCGGCGGGAAGTTCAGCACCTGGAAGTCGGCGGTCGCCTCGCCCGCGCCATAGACGAACAGGCTGTCGGCGTCGGTCACCCGCCAGTCATTGGCATAGAGGCCGTACAGGTCGTTGATGTTGACCGGCTGGGCCAGCACGGTGCCGTCGGCCAGCTGGATGTCGTTGGCGAAGCTGCCGTCGTAGTCGCCCAGCAGCCCTTCCATCGTGTTGGCGCGACCGGCACCGATGAAGGGCGAGATGTTCAGGTAGGTGCCGCCGACGCCATCGACGCGCACCTGCTCGCCGGTGTCGTTGTCGCTGAACACATAGCGGCCGGTGGCCTCGTGGTACACGCGGACATTGCCGCTGAGCAGCAGCGGGTCGGTCCCGGCCGCCACCGTGGTTGCCACGCCATCGACCAGCAGCGTGCCGTCCACGTGCAGCATGAGGGTGTGGGTGCCGATCGCGGCGGCCACGGCCTCGACGATGGTGACCTGCGCGCCGGTGTACCAGGGCGCGGTGCGGATCTGCACCTCGAACGTGTCGCCCGAGGTCGCCCGGGCCAGCACGAACTCGCCCCAGCCCTGCATGTCGTAGTAAAGCCCGTCCCAGCTGACGAAATGCGGGTCGCCCCAGGCGCTGCCGCCGCCGCCGCCCGGTGGCGGGGGCGGCGGATCCTCGGGCAGCACGACGATCTTCAGGATCGCCGGATCGAGGCTTTCGCGCCCCTGGGAATCGACCGCGCGATAGGTCGAGATGAAGGTGCCGCTGGAAAGCGCGTTGAACTGGAAGAAGCCGTTCGCGTCGATGGGGATGCTGCCGCCCTGGAACGCGGCGGAAAGCGGCGTGTCGCCCGGCGGGCTGCGGTCGTTGGCCAACACGTCGCCGTTGATGCTCTGGCCGATCGTGATGGTGTAGCGATCATCGGCCGCGACCGGCTCCTCGGCTTCGACGTTGATGCGCACCACCGCATCGTGCGGCCCGCCGTTCTCGACCTCATTGCCGAAGAAGGGCTCCACGGAATAGTCGTTGTAGACAAAGGTGAAGCTGTCGTAGCCCACGAAATCCTGGGGCGGAGTGTAGTCGAAGGTGAAGTCGTCGCGCAGCACGACGGTACCGCCCTGGTCGCTGGTGGTCGTGCCGACGTAGTTCCGGAAGAAGTCTCCCGGGAGGCCGACATCGGGATCGACGAGGAAGGTGAAGAACTCGAGGATCGCGAACAGCGTCTCGTTCTCGACCGCGCGGTATTCCGGGATGTAGGTCTGGCGCGGGTCGTCGTTGACGTTCCGTACGGTGATCTCGACGGTGATGTCCTGGCTGAAGCTGAAGCCGTCGGTGATCACGTAGGTGAACGTGTCTAAGCCGTAGAAATCGTCGTCCGGCAGGTAGCTGAAGGTCTCGCCGGGGATGTTCAGGATCAGCGTGCCGTGCAGCGGGTTGGTGAAGTCGGTGATGAACAATCCCGCGTCGCGCGCCGACGCCTGGGTGCCATCGGGCCGCACCAGGTAGTCATTCGCCAGCACGTCGATCTCGACCTGGCCTTCCTCCTCGACGGTCGCGGAATCGTTCACGCCGGTCGGGTCGCCGGAGCCGACGGTGATGTTGACCGTGACCGTATTGCTGGCCAGCCCGCCCGGATCGACCACCGAGTAGGTGAAGCTGTCGAAGCCCAAGAAGTCGTTGTTCGGCGTGTAGGTGAAGCTGTCGTCAGCGACGTTCAGGATGAGCGTGCCGTTCGTGGGATTGGTGAAGTCGCCGACCAGCAGGGTGTCGCCGTCGGGATCGATGTCGTTGCCCAGCACGGCGAACGTCACCGGCTGGCCGACCACCGTTTCGGCGGTGTCGGCGACCGCGGTCGGCGCCTCGTTCAGATTGTCAACGAAGATGGTGAACTGGCGCTCGATCCCGTCGCCGCTGGGCTCCTGCGCGCGCACGGTGAAGGTGAACTGGGTCTGGAACTCGAAGTCGAAGCTGATGCTGGTGAAGACCTGGTCGCCGACGATGGTCACCGGGCCGCTGATGCGGCTGTAGGTGATCGGATCGCCTTCGGCATCGTTTGACGAAAGCGTGCCCAGCAGCACGCCTGGCGGCAGGTTCTCGAAGATCGCCTGCGTGCCGGTCAGGAAGATGTCGGTCGGGCCCTCGTTGATGTTGTCCACGAAAATGCGGATCGTCTGGTCGGTGAAGGCCCCCTGGGGGTCGGTCACGCGCACCACGATGTCGTGGAAGGTCGCGGCCTCGTAGTCCAGCACGCCGGCGGTCTTCAGCACGCGGCCATCCAGCACGAAGCGGCCGCCGGCGTTGTTCTGCAGCGCGAAGGTGAGGTCACCCAGCGGCGATTCGGGGTCGCTGGCCGAAAGCGTACCCACCGTCACGCCGATGCCGGTGTTGACACCCGACACCAGGTTTTCCGGCGTGGTGCTGTCGTTGATGCCGATGTTGCGCGGCGCGTCGTTGGTGCCGTTCACGGTGATGGTCACCGTGGTGGCGCCGCTGCCCAGCGTGTCGGCGACTGCCTGATAGGTGAAGCTGTCGGTGCCGTTGAAGTCGGCATTGGGCGTGTAGGTGAAGCTGCCGTTGGTGTTGAACGTGACCGTGCCGTGGGCCGGGTTGCTGCCCAGCACCGCGGTCAGCGGCCGGCCCAGCGGGTCGGCGTCGTTGCCCAGCACGCCGGGACCGGCGACCACCAGCTGCGTGTCCTCGTTCGTGACGTAGCTGTCCTGCGTCGCGGTCGGCGTGAAGGCGCCGTCGCGCACGCTGAAGCGCCACACGCCGGGCAGGCCGGTATTGCCGATCAGCGTGTCCAGGTCGCCGGTCGCGGTGGTGCCGCTGCCCGGCAGCTCGAAGATCGCGGTGTCGTCCTGGTTGGCGAAGCCGGCGCGGCGCGCGCGGCTCGCGTCCATGAATTCGTAGCGGTAGATGATGTCGAAGTCGTCGTTGCCGCGGCCCACCAGCTGCAGCTGGAACGCCACGGTGGCGGAGCTGCCGAAACTGTAGTTCGCCACGTCGTCCCAGGTGGCGGTGAAGGTCTGGGTGGTGTCGTCCAGGTCCCAGTAGACCAGGTTGCTGCCGGTGCTGTTGCCCCCGGCCGAGGGCACCACCACGCCCGCGCGCGTATCGAGGTCGGCCCAGCCGCCGGCGATGATGGCGAAGGTCGTGCTGGCGCCAAGCGGAGTCGGGTTGAACTGGCCGATCGCCTGCGTGAAGGTGATGTTGCCGTTGTTGTTGACGAAGATCTGGCTGATCGGCAGCCCGTAGAAATCCAGCGCCGAGCCGAACAGCGCGGTCACCGGGATGGCGGCCGACGAGCTGTCGTCGTTGCGGAACAGCACGTTCTCGCCGAAGCCGGCCGTGCCGCCCAGCGTGTTGACCAGCCGGCCGTCGGTGACGCCGGCCAACGGGTCGTAGTTGGCCGCGACGTCGTAGGTCAGGTCGGCGAACTGCAGGAACTCGGTGCTGGTGATCGTGTCGGTGCCGTCATCGCCATCGGACGCATCGATGTCGGTGATGGTGATGTTGCTGCCGAGCTGGGTGATCGCGTAGCCGGCGCGGGCGCCGGCGAACACCGCGGTGTCGATGCCCGCGCCGCCGATCAGCGTGTCGTTGCCCGCACCACCGGTGCTGGTGTCGTTGCCGGCGCCGGCGTTCAGCGTGTCGTTGCCGCCCAGGCCATCGATCGTGTCGGCGCCGCCATAGCCGAAGATGGTGTTGTCGTTGCCGTCGCCGACCAGGGTCTCGTCCAGCTCGACGAAGTTCACCACCACCGGCGCGGTGTTGGTGGTACCGCCGGGGAAGCTGGCCTCGTACGTAAACACGGCGGTGCCGGTGGCCGGTGCCGCCTGGGAGATGGTGAACGACCCATCGGCCGCGCCGAAGTTGAGCGCATAGGCAGGGTCCGGCCCCTGCACCAGCGCGAAGCCGATCGGCCCGTCGCCGTTCACGTCGGCATCGTTGATGCCGACGCCGGACGCGGCCACGACATCAAGCGTGCGGCCCACGCCCACGGTGTAGAAATCCACCAGCGCGGAATCGAACACCACGTTGATGGTGACGGTGCCGGTGCCGACGGCGCCGAAATCATCGGTGAAGAGGAAGTCGAACGAATCGGTGCCGATGAAGCCGCTGTCAGGCTGATAGCTGAAGCTCAGCAGACCGGCGCCCTGGTCGAAATCGAGGTCGGTCAGCGTGCCGTTCGAAGGCCCGTTGGTGTAGCCGGAGAACTGGAACGAATCGCCTTCCGGATCCTGCACGAGCATCGCCGTGCCGACGCCGCTGTCGGCGTCGATCGTCAGCACGATCGGCTGGCCGACAGGGCCCTGGTTCTGCGAAAGGCCAGGCACGTCGGCCAGCACGTCCACGGTCACGTCGTCGAACTGCAGGAAGGCCACCACCTGCGGCCCGGCACCTGGCGTCAGCACGGCCGACCCGACATCGTCGATGCCGCCGGCGCCGACCGTGTCCTCGACATACAGGCGGCCATTGGCGATGAAGATGCTGAAGTTGGCGGCATCGCCCGCGAAGCGGGCCGTGCCGATGGCCAGCGGCTGCGCGTCCAGCGGATCGACGTCGGTGGCGGCAAACTCGAACACGTCGTCGCCGTCGCCGCCTTCGCCGATGTCGCCGACCCCAAGCTCCAGCGTATCGTCGCCGCCTTCGCCGAACAGGAAGTCGTTGGCGAGGTCGTCCAGCCGAAGGTTGCTGTTGAAAGGGTTGAAGTCGGTACGGCCGCCCAGCAGCGTGTCGTTGTCGTCGCCGCCCAGCAGCGTGTCGGTATCCTCCTCGCCCACCAGGAAGTCGTTGCCGGTGCCGCCGATCAGCGTGTCGTCGCCGCCGCCGCCATAGACCTGGTCGTTGCCGCCCTGGCCATCCAGGATATTCTGGCCGCCGCTGCCGGCCAGGAACGGATCATCGGCCAGGTCGGAGCCCAGCGCGTTCTCGAAGTTGATCGCGGAGTCGCTATTGCCGTAGCCGTCGCCGAACACGTCGCCCTGGCCCAGCACGATGAAGGCGCCGCCAGGAGCGTTGGTGAAATCCAGCGTGTCGATGCCGTCGCCGCCATCCAGCTCGTCGAGACCCGCGCTGGAGGCGACGGTGTCGTTGCCGCCGCCGGCGGCGACAAAATCATCACCCGCGCCGGAGTCGATGCGGTCATCGCCCTCCGTCGCGTCGGGCAGGCCGCCCAGCGAGCCGCCCAGGGCGGCGGTGCGGATCACATCATCGTTGTTGGTACCGTTGATGTCGGCCATGGCGACGCATCCCCCCAGCAACGCCACCCCATCGCGGCGAGGCCAACCCCCAGTCGGCGCGTCTATTTTTTAGGAGATTTGCAACCCGTCCAACCAACCCAGGGTTGCGGCGAGGCATTTTGCGTCGCGGATCATGCGACAGGTCACGCCGCCGCATGCCCAAGCAATCGCTGCCGTACAATCGCAACCACCGGCCACAGCACCAAGACCAAAGCCGCCGCCATGATCGATCCCACCAGCCAGTTCGACCAGAAGATCGCGAAGCTGCCCTGGCTCAGCAGCAGGGATTGCCGGAACGCCTGTTCGGCCCGGTCGCCCAGCACCAGCGCCAGCACCAGCGGCGCCAGCGGGTAGTCCAGCTTCTTCATCACGTAGCCGATCACGCCGAACACCAGCATCAGCACGGTATCGAACAGCGCGCTGCTGACGGTGAAGGCGCCGATCGCGCAGACCACCAGGATGATCGCCGAGATGATGCTGAACGGCACGCGCAGGATGGCGGCGAACCAGGGCACGCAAAGCAGCACCACGATCAAGCCGACCACGTTCGACACGTACATGCTGGCGATCAGGCCCCACACGAAGTCCTTCTGTTCCACGAACAGCATGGGGCCCGGCTGCAGGCCCCACATGATCAGGCCGCCCAGCAGCACCGCCGCGGTGGGGCTGCCCGGCACGCCCAGCGCCAGCATGGGCAGCAGCGCGCTGGTGCCGGCAGCGTGGGCGGCGGTTTCCGGCGCGATCACACCCTCGACCCGGCCCTTGCCGAAATCCTTGCCATGCGGCGACAGGCGCTTGGCCACGCCATAGCTCATGAACGAAGCGGGCGTGGCGCCGGCCGGCGTGATGCCCATCCAGCAGCCGATCGCCGACGACTTGGCCAGCAGCACCAGGTGCTTCGGAAACGTGGCCCAGGTGCGCAGCACGACCTTCAGGTCGATCGCAGCACTGCGGCCGCGGAACGAAAGCCCCTCCTCGATGGATTGCAGGATCTCGCTGATGCCGAACAGCCCGATCACTGCGACCAGGAAGTTGAAGCCGCGCAGCAGTTCCTCCGAGCCGTAGGTCATGCGCAGCTGGCCCGTCACGGTATCCAGCCCAACGGCGGCCAGGATGAAGCCGAACAGCATGGCGGCGATGGTCTTCAGCACATGGCCGGTGCCCAGGCCGACGAAGCAGGCGAAGGACAGGAACATCACCGCGAAGAATTCCGGCGGCCCGAAGCGCAGCGCGAACTGCGCCACCAGCGGTGCCAGGAAGGTGATCAGGATGATGGCGACGAAGGCGCCCACGAAGCTGCCGGTGAAGGCCGCGGTCAGTGCCTCGCCCGCCCTGCCCTGCTGCGCCATCGGGTAGCCGTCGAACGTCGTGGCCACGCTCCAGGGCTCGCCCGGGATGTTGAACAGGATCGAGGTGATGGCGCCGCCGAACAACGCCCCCCAGTAGATGCAGGACAGCATGATGATGGCGCTGACCGGCGACATGCTGAAGGTCAGCGGCAGCAGGATCGCCACGCCATTGGCGCCACCCAGGCCGGGCAGCACGCCGATGACGATGCCCAGCACCACGCCCACCAGCATCAGCAGCAGGTTGTCGACCTGCATCGCGATGGCGAAGCCCTGCATCAGGGCGCCCAGGTCGCTCATGCGTCAGAACCCCAGCGCGTCTTCGATCGGGCCCTTCGGCAGCGGCACAAGGAACCACAGCTCGAAGGTCAGGAAGAACAGCAGCATCGTGCCGAGTGCGACCACGAGCGACGCGAGCCAGCCGAAGCCGCCCAGCATGCGCATGAACCACAGGATCAGCAGCACCGAGGCCAGGTAGATGCCGATCGGCCCGATCAGCGCCACATACACGATGGTGGGCAGCAGCACCGCGGCCACGTGCCTGGCATGCGCCCAGTCCAGGAACAGCCCATCATCGCGCCGATGGCGCACCGCCAGCACCAGATTGCCCAGGCTTGCCAGCACCAGGCCGATGCCCAGCAGCATCGGGAAATAGCCGGCCTGCGGCCCATCCTCGCCCCAGCCAGCGCCGATGCGCCGCGCGTCCCAGATCGCGGCTCCGCCCACGGCGGCCAGCACCAGCGCGGCCACCGCCTCCATCAGCGCGAACCCGATGCCGCGGCCGGATGCGTTGCCTGACATGCGGCGGCGCTAGCGCGGTGCCAGGAAGCCGGCCTCCTGCATCAGCGCCCGGTGGCGTTCCTCCTCGCGCGTGAGCCAGTCGCCATAGGCCTGGCCGGTCAGCGTGGTGGTATTGAAGGCACCCTGCTGCATCAGTTCCGCCCATTCCGGCGTGGCCCGCACGCGCTCCATCAGGCCCACGTAGAACGCCACCTGCGCGGGCGTGGCGCCGGGCGGCATGAAGATGCCGCGCAGCATCAGGTATTCCACGTCCAGGCCCTGCGAGCGGCAGGTGGGAATGTCGCTCCAGGCCATGGTCTCGGTCATTTTCTGCGTGACCGGCAGCGCCTGGCTGTCGAACACGCAAAGCGGGCGCAGCGCGCCGCTGCGCCAGTGCGTCACCGCCTCGATCGGGTTGTTCACGGTGCTGTCCACGTGCCGGCCGACCAGCTGCACCGCCACCTCGCCGCCGCCCCGGAACGGCACGTAGGTGAAGCTGTGGCCGATGGCACGCGTGATCGCGGCGGTGATGATGTGATCCTCCTGCCGCGATCCGGTGCCGCCCATGCGCAGCCGCTGCTGGCCGGCGGCGGCGACGAAATCCTGCACGGTGCGGATTTCCGATTCGGCGTGCACCCACAGCACGAACTCATCGAGCGCCAGCATGGCAACGGGCGTCAGGTCGCGCCAGTTGAACGGCACGCCGGTGGCCAGCGGCGTGGTGAACAGGTTGGACAGCGTGATGATCAGCGTGTGCGGATCGCCGCGCTTGCCCTTCACTTCCAGGAAGCCTTCCGCGCCCGCGCCGCCGGCCTTGTTCACCACCACCATGGGCTGGCGCATCAGGCTGTGCTTGGACACGATGCCCTGGATCACGCGCGCCATCTGGTCGGCGCCGCCGCCCGTGCCGGCAGGAACAACAAATTGCACCGGCCGCTGCGGTTCCCAGCCCTGGGCATGCCCAGGCGCCGACGCGGCCAACACGCCGCCGATCAGTGCCGCCGCCAGCGGCACGCCCCACATCCTGCCCATTCCTGTCATTCTCCCTGGCTGCCCGATCAGCCGTTCCGGAATGCCGCCGGCACGAAACCGGAGTCAAAACAATTCGCCCTGCTGGCGCAAATGTCAGCAGAAGGTGTGCGCCGCCGGATTGTGGCAAACGCACCGGCGGTTCACCGGGTGGACCGGGGTTTTCGCCGCGCGTGCCGCCCGCGGCCACGGCCCGGAGACAATGCGGCCAGTTGACGCGTTAGGTATAAACGCCTATCTGCGCCGCGTCAACGCAGCCCGCTTCAACGCAGCCCGCGTCAACGCAGAAAGTCCGGCTCGATCAGCCGCGGCAGCAGCAGCGCCATTTCCGGCCACAGGATCAGCCCCGCCAGCACCGCCAGCATCGGCAGCAGCATGATGCAGGTGTCCTTCAAGGCATCGATCATGCGCATGCCGGCGATGGAACAGCAGATCATCAGGCACAGCCCATAGGGTGGCGTGACCAGGCCGAAGGCCAGCGACACGATCCCGATCATCGCGAAATGCACCGGGTGGATGCCGGCCGCGGCCGCGATCGGCTGCAGGATGGTGCCGACGATGATGATCGCCGGGATCGCATCCAGGAAGCAGCCCACCACCAGGAACACGCCGGCGATGAAGAAGCCGGCGGCGATCGGCCCCATCTGCCATTCGGCCACGCCCGCCAGCAGCGCCTGGGGAATGCGGTAATAGGCCAGCAGCCAGCCGAACGCGCTGGCCGTGCCGACGCAGAACAGCGCGATCGCGGAAAGCCGCCCGGTCTCGGCGAAGGCGGTCCACAGGCCGCGCAGGTTCATCTCGCGATACACCAGGATCGACAGCACCCCGGCATACAGCACCGCGATGCAGGCACTTTCCGTCGCCGTGAACCAGCCGAAGATCTTGCCGCCGATGATGATGAACGGCGTCAGCAGCGCCGGCGCCGAGATCAGGAAGCCGTGCAGCAGCTGGCCCCAGGTCGATCGCTCGTAGGTGGGATAGCCCCGCGCCTTGGCATAGGCGTGCACGGTTGCCATCTGCACCAGGCCGATCAGCACGCCCGGAATGATGCCGGCCAGGAAAAGTGCGCCGATCGACACCGTCAGCACGCCGCCCCAGACGATCATCAGGATGGATGGCGGGATGATCACCGCCAGCACCGCCGAGACCGCGGTGATCGCGACCGAGAAGGACAGGTCGTAGCCTTCCTTGGTCTGCGCATCGATGAAGATCTTTGACTGGCTGGCGGCATCGGCGGTGCTGCTGCCGGAGATGCCGGCGAAGAAGATGCTCAGCACCACGTTGATCTGCGCCAGCGATCCCGGCAGGTGGCCCACCAGCGCGCGCGCGAAGATCACCATGCGGTCGGTGATGCCGCCCACGTTCATCAGGTTGGCGGTGAGAAGAAAGAACGGCACCGCCAGCAGGATGAAGCTGTTGTAGGCGTTGAAGGTTTCCTGCACCAGGATCATCGGCCACAGCCGATCCTCCAGCAGCAGGATGGGCAGGCAGCCCAGGCCCAGCGCCACCGCCACCGGCACGCGCAGCGCCAGCTGCGCGAAGAACAGGCCGAACAGGATCCACGCCGCCTGCGCCGATGAAAGCACGCTGGCGCCCATCAGACCGGGCCCTGCGCGGCGCCGGGCGGCGCCGGGCGCGTATCGATGCCGGTGCGCAGCACGGCCAGATCGTCCCACAGGCGCTCGGCCTGGAAGATGAACCAGGTGATCCCGGCGATCGGCCAGGCGATGTGGATCAGCCACAGCGGCAGTTCGGCCAGCTCGCTGATGCGGAACCAGGCGCTGTCGGTGAACTCCCAGCCGTACACCACGAACACGATCGCGAAGACCAGCACGAACAGGCCGGAGATCATGTCCAGCGCGGCGCGGGCGCGGCCGTGCAGCGACGGGAACAGGTCCACGGTGAAGTGCGTGCCCTCGCGCACCGCCAGCATGGCGCCGATCATGATCATCCAGACCAGCAGGAAGCGGCTGAGTTCCTCGGTCCAGATGTAGCGCGGCAGCAGTTCCGTGAAGCGGGCGAAGATCTGCAGCGCGACCGGGATGATCAGGATCGCCACCGTTGCCACCAGCAGCACGTCCAGCAGGCGGCTCCAGGCGGCGGTGACGCGGCGCATGATCGACCGCGTGCCGGGATGCGGCATGGTGTATGGCGTTCCGTGGAATAGGGCGCGGGGCGCGGCAGACTTGCCGGCCCCGCCGAACAATCAGGACGTCAGCGCGTTGATCCGCGTCATGATGCCGTCGGCGTCGATCTCCTTGGCATAGGCGGCCATCACCGGGGCCACGGCGCGGTTCATGGCGTCGCGCTCGGTGAAGGGAATGCGCTTCAGGCGCCCGGCCCCTTCCAGCGCCACCAGCTTGGCTTCGTCCTCGCCGCTTTCGGTCTGGCGGCCGAACTTTCCGGCCTCGCTTCCCGCGCGCAGGATCGCGTCCTGCAGCGGTTTCGGCAGACGCGAAAAAGTCTGCGTGGCGAAACAGATCGGCCGGATGGTGATGGCGTGCTGGGTCATCAGCAGGTTGGGGCCGACCTCGTAGAAGCGCATGGTCTCGACGCCGGCGGCCTCGTTCTCGCCCGCCTCGATCACGTTGTTCTGGATCGCGTTGTAGATCTCGTTATAGGCGATCACCTGGGGTGCCATGCCCGCCGCCTGGAAGGTGCGGCTCCAGATCGGGGCACCCTGCACGCGCACGCGCAGGCCCTTCAGCTCGGCCATGTTGCGCGCCACGCGGTTGGCAAAGATGTTGCGCACGCCGCCGCCGGCCCAGCCGATCAGCATCACCTTGGCGCGGCGGTCGATCTCCTCGGCCACCGGCTTGAACAGGTCGGCGTTCAGCACCTGGTCCCAGTGCGCGAGGTCCCGGAACAGGAAGGGCGCGTCGATGAACGGCGCGGCGCGGCTGAAGGTGCTCATGTGCGCGGGCGACACGATGCCGTAATCCACAGCGCGGCCGGCGCTCATGTACTCGAAATACTGCTTCTCCAGCCCCAGCGAGGAATTCTTGTGCAGCACGAAGTTCACGGGCTGGGCGGTGTAGTACTGCTTCACCAGCTCCTCGAACCGCACCAGGGCGCGGTTGAACACGTGGTCGTCGTTGAACTGCACGGCGCCGTTCAGCGTGATGCCCTGGGCGCGCGCGGTCCGGATCGCGGGCAGCGCCAGCGTGGTGCCGCCGATGCCGGCCAACAGCGAGCGTCGCAGCATGGAAACCCTCCCTTTGCCTGGTGCCGGATGCCCGGCTTGGCGCGAACCCTAGGCGATCCTGGCCGATCTGCAAACGTTGCGGGCGTGGCGGCGCGGGCCTAATCAGCGGCGGCATGATGCTGCCGCGCGAAAAAATCCTGGCTGGTCCCACGCCGTACGAGACCGCGCCGCGCCTGGCCGAAAGCGCTGGCCTTGGCGCAGTGTGGATCAAGCGCGAGGACCTTTCTGGCGCGGCCTTCGGCGGCAACAAGCTGCGCTCGATCGAGCTGATCCTGGGCGCCGCGCGCGCGGCGGGCGCCGATACGCTGGTCACCACCGCGGCCAGCCAGTCCAATTTCTGCCGGGCGCTGGCGGGCTGCGCCGCGCGCGCGGGCTTCGGCTGCCGGCTGCTGCTGCGCAGCGCCGGCGGACGGGCGGAAACCGGCAACCTGCTGCTGTCGAAACTGTTCGGCGCGGAGATCAGCTTCATCGACGCCACCGACCCTTGGGATTCTTCGATCCGGGCCGCGCTGGACGACGCGGCCGAGGTTTTACGCGCACGGGGGCACACGCCCTATGTGGTGCAGCTGCCGGGCGAGACCGCCGCCCTGGCCGCCGCCGGCTGGGCGCTGGCCGCGGCCGAGCTTGTCGAGGACTTTTCCCGCGTTGGCGCCACACCCGACGTCATGGCGGTGGCCTGCGGCTCGGGCCTGACGCTCGCGGGCCTCGCGGTCGGCTTCGCGCGGCACGGCGTGGCGACGCGGCTGCTGGGCGTCTCCGTGCAGCAGCCGGCGGCGCGGCTGCACGACTGGGTCGCGGGCGTCACGCAGCGCACCGCCGCGCTGCTGGGCTGGCAGGTTGCCGACGCGATGGCGCGCGTCAAAATCACCGACGATCAGATTTTTCCGGGCTACGCGCAGCCCAGCGAAGCCGGCATGGCGGCGCTGCTGCGCGCCGCGCGGCTGGAGGGCCTGGTGCTGGACCCCAGCTACACGGGCAAGGCGCTGGCCGGGCTGCTGGCCGCCGCCACGCCCGGCGGCACCGCCGCCTTCCTGCATTCCGGCGGCGCGCCGGCCATGTTTGCTGAGGCCGAGGCCGTGGCGCGCGCGTGCTGACGCTGGAGCTTTCCGCACCCGGCCGGCATCACGGCACGCTGGCGGTTGCGCACTCGCACGACCGCTCGGCATACGGTCAGGTGGTGATTCCGGTGGTGGCACTGGTGGGCGGGCCAGGTCCCACGGTGCTGCTGGCCGGCGGCGTGCACGGCGACGAGGGCGAGGGGCCGCTGGCGCTGCTGGCGTTGGCCGCGCGACTCGATCCGGCGTCGCTGGCCGGCACCGCCATCATCGCGCCGGTGCTGAACCCGCCGGCGCTGGCGGCCGGGGCGCGCTGCACGCCGGAGGATGCCGGCAACCTGGCGCGCGCCTTTCCGGGCAGCGCCGCGGGCAGCCTGACGCAGCGCCTGGCCGCTTCGATCGACGCGCAGCTGCTGGCGCGGGTGGCAGCGGTGCTGGACCTGCACAGCGGCGGGCGCACGCTGGAGTTCCTGCCCTGCGCGCTGGCCCGTATGCCGCCGGAGGCGGCGCTGGCGGCGCGCGTGCAGGGGCTTGCAACCGGGCTGGGCCTGCCGCGCGCGGTCCTGGCCGACCGGCCCGAGGCGGGCGGCACTCTGGTGGCGGCGGCGCTTGCGCGCCGCGTGCCGGCGCTGGCCACCGAGATCGGCGGCGCCGGCGGCGTCACAGCCGCATCGGTGACGCTGGCCGAGGTGGCGGCCGAGAATTTCCTGCGCGCCATGGGCCTGCTGCCGGCCACGCCGCCGCCGCCCTGCCGCGTGCTGCGCACCCAGGATGGCGGCGTGCTGCGGGCACCCTGGCGCGGCCTGTTCCGGCCCCGCTTCGCGCTGGGCGACCTGGTGCGCACGGGCGACCTGGCCGGCACGCTGCACGACCCCGAGCGCCCAGACCGGGTGCCTGAGCCGCTGCACTTCGCCGTGGGCGGCGAGGTGGTGGCGCGCGGCGTGGGCGTGCTGGTGCAGGCGGGCGACGCGCTGGCGCAGGTGGCGGCGTAGAGGCGGCGGAGGCGAAAGCGCCCCTCACCCTGTCCCTCTCCCGAGGGAGAGGGAACCGTTCAAGGATAGGCCTCGCCAGGGAGCGTCCCCTCTCCCTCGGGAGAGGGACAGGGTGAGGGGCGCTTTGCGGCGCCCAGCGTTTCCCTATACCTCCAGCCGATCCCTGGGGCTGCCCGCGTCGCGCCAGCGCGCGAAGGCGGCGCGCGTGGCATCGGTGGGCGGATACAGGCCCGTCATCGCGGCACCCGCTTCCAGCCGCAGCCGCACGTATTCCTCGATGGCCTCGCGCTCGATCACCTCAGCGCAGGCCGCGTCCCATTCGCGGGCGGGGCACACCACCACGCCGTCGGCGTCGCCCACCACCATGTCGCCGGGGAAGATCGTGACGCCGCCGCAGGAAACCGGCAGGCCGTGATCGACCAGCATGAGCGCGGCGGTGGAGCTGGCCGGGGCGGGGCCGGCGTGGAACACCGGCAGGCCCAGCGTGGCCATCTCCGCAACGTCGCGCATGCCGGCATCGCACACCACGCCGGCCGCGCCGCGCTGGCGCAGGCGCAGCGCGATCATGCCGCCAAGAATTCCGCTGCGCGAGGACCCCATCGCCGCGATCACCACAACCGCGCCCCGTGGCGTCGCCTCGTAGGCGGCGGCGAAGGGACCCTTGGCGTTGTAGGGATGGTAGCGGTCGGCAAGATCCTCGCGCAGCGGCAGGTAGCGCACGGTGTGGGCGGGGCCGGCGAAGGGCGCCTGGCCCGGCGCCAGGGCCGCCACGCCATCCAGGCAGTGGCTGCGCAGCCCCAGGCGGCGCTGCAGCACCGATGCCAGCGCCGCGGTGGGCGGCGCCGTCATGTGCGCGGCAACAGGGGCGTCACGCGCTGAACAAGGCTGGCCATGGCGGCCTCGGGCGTCTTCATGCCCAGGACCGCGGCCTCGCACTCCTCGCGGATGATGCCGGCGGCGCGGGGGGCTTCATCGAACGCGGGCATCGGAATGCGGGAGACGCGCAGCACGCGGCGCTCCTCGTCGGCGTACGGCACGGTTTCGCGGAATTTCGGGTCCTCGTAGGTCGAGTTCCGCACCGGGCCGTTGCCGTTCAGCGCGGCGGCCAGCGTGGATGGCTTGCTCAGCATCGACTTGATGAAGGCCCAGGACAGGTCCTTGCGCGGCGCATTCTTCGGGATGGCCAGGCCCCAGAACTCCACCTTGGCGGGCGCGATCTCATACTTGCCGCGCAGCGTTTCGGAAACGGGCGCGCCGAGCGTCACGATCCTGCCGGGGAACTTGCTGCGCGCGGGGTCGTTGTAGATGCGGTTGCGGCCCATGCTGCCGCCGCACATCGCGGCCCGCCCCTGCTGCATCCAGGTGTTCACATCCTCGGTCTGCAGCGCGCTGATGTTCCGCGGGAAGGCGCCGGCCTGATACAGGTCGCGCAGCAGGCGGATGGCGTTCAGCACCGGCGGCTGGTCGGCCACGCAGCGGAAGTCGGGCGTGATCAGCTCGCCATCCCAGGCGCGCACGACGTCGATGACGTTGGCGTAGTCGAGCCCGCCCATCACCCAGCCCACCACCGGGGTGCCATCGCCGCGGCGATACACGCAGCGCTTGGCGAACTCCGCCATCTCCTCCACGGTCCTGGGCGGCGCCGCGATGCCGCGCTCGGCGAAGATCTCGGTGTTGTAGTGCATGCCGGAACTGGCGTGGCGGAACGGCAGCGCCAGCGTGGCGTCCTGCACCTTCATGCCGCTCATCAGGCCCGGGAAGATGTCGGCCGCATCCTCCGGCGGGTCACGGCTCAGCCAGGCATCGAGTGGTTCGAACAGGTTCAGCGCGCGCGGCGCCGCCTGGGTGTTCAGCAGGAAGCCCACGTCGATCGTGCCACGATCCAGCGACGCCTCGCGCTGCAGCCGCTCCCACAGCGGGCCGGTATCAAACGTCACCCACTGCACCGGCACGCCGGAATCGCGCGACCAGGCCGCGCCGATGTCGCCGCCCTGCGCGCCGGTGGCGACGATCTGGTGCACGCGATGCGCCAGCACCTGCAGCGGCGCGGCCTGGGCGCGCAACGCGGGTGCCGCCAGCATGGCCCCGGCGACGCCCAGCGCGGTTCGGCGTGTGATGGTCATGGCAAAATCCTCCCCAGCGGTTTGCCGGAAGGTTAGAGCGTTTTCGCGCCAGGCGGAATCGCGCGGCGACTCGGAAAACGCGACAAGCCCGGATACCGCCTGTAGCCTAGCGCCATGTCCGGGGACGATCTGATCATCCGCGCCGTGCGCGCGCACCCTTTGCGCGCGGTGCTGTCCGGCACGCTGACCACCGGTGCCGAGGCATGGAACGCGATCGAGATCGTGGTGATCGAGGTCGAAACCGCAAGCGGCCTGGTCGGCATCGGCGAATGCCTGGGCCGGCGCGGTGCCGCCGGCTACGCGCGCTTCATCGAGGCGGCGCTGGCCCCCGTGCTGATCGGCCTCAGCGCGCATGACCGGCTGGCGCTGTGGGCGGCGCTGCGAAGGCAGCTGAGCGGCCGCACCGGCGGCATGCTGATCGAGGCCATCGCCGGCATCGACATCGCGCTGTGGGACCTGGCCGGCCAGGCAGCCGGCCAGCCGATCTGGCGCCTGCTGGGGGGCGTGGGGCGGGCGCGCGTGCCGGCCTATGCCAGCTCGATCAACTGGACCGATGATGCGGCGGTGGAGCGCGAGGTGGCGGACGCACTGGCGCGGGGCTTCACCCAGATCAAGGTGAAGATCGGCCAACCCGTCGTCCGTGCCGCCGCGCGCGCAAAACAGGTGCGGCGGCTGGTGGGCGATGGCGTGCAGCTTGGCGCCGATGCCAACTGGGCCTACGACGCGGACGATGCGCTGCTGGTCGGGCGCGCGCTGGCCGACGAAAACTACTGGTTCTTCGAGGAGCCGATCCGCCCTGGCGACCACGCCGGCTACCGGCGCCTCTCGCAGCACCTGCCCATTCGCCTGGCCGCCGGCGAAAGCGATTTTTGCGCGGCCGACAGCGCGGGCCTCGTCGCGGATCACACGCTGGGGCTGATCCAGCCCGACATCGCCCGCAGCGGCGGCTTCACCGAAACCTGGCGCATTGCCGGCCACGCAGCACTGCACCACGTGGCCTATGCGCCGCATGTCGGCTGGTCGGGGGGCGTGTGCGCCGCCGCCAGCCTGCACATGGCGGCGGCGGCGGAAAACTTCCTGACCTTCGAGTGCATGACGGTGGAAAACCCGCTGCGCAGCGCGCTGACCGACCCCGTGCTGGGCGATGTTTCCAACCTGCAGGGCGGCCTGCTGGACGTGCCCGCTGCACCCGGCCTTGGCGTGCGGCTGACGCCGGATGCGCTCGAAAAATTCCTGATCCGCGACTGATGCAGGAATCGCTGCTGGCACGGCTGCTGTTGATCGCGCCCGCGCAGGCGCTGGTCGGTGGCGTGATCCTGGTGCCGGCGCTGTACCTGGTGTGGCTGTCCTTCCACAGCTCGACCTTCGGCGCTGAGGCCGCTTTCGTGGGCCTGGCGAACTACGCGCGCATCCTGGCCGACCCCTATTTCTGGCGCGCCATGGGCAACACCGCGATCGTGGTGCTGGCCGTGGTGCATCTCGAACTGCTGCTGGGCCTGCTGATGGCGCTGCTGTTCGCCAGCGGCCTGCCGTTCAGGAAATTCCTGCTGGCCGCGGTGCTGGCGCCCTATGCGGTCAGCGAGGTCGCCGCCGTGGTGATGTGGCGCACGCTGTTCGACCCCGATGTCGGGCATGTCGCCTACGTGCTTTCGGCACTTGGCCTGCCGACGCTGGAATGGGCGGTGTCGCCCGCGCAGGGCCTGGCCATGGTGGCGCTGCTGAGCGTGTGGCTGCACCTGCCCTTCACCTTCATGATCCTGTACGCCGCGCGCCTGGCGCTGCCGACTGAGCTGTACGAGGCCGCGCGCATCGACGGCGCCACCGGCTTGCAGGCGTTCCGGCGCGTGACCCTGCCGCTGCTGGTGCCGGCCCTGCTGATCGCCGCCCTGTTCCGCCTGATCTTCGCCTTCCGCCTGTTCGGCGAGGTCTGGCTGCTGACCCAGGGCGGGCCGGCGCGCAGTACCGAGGTGGTGGCGGTGTACCTGTATCTCGAAGCGTTCCGCTACAACGCCTTCGGCGCCGCCGCCGCGACCGGCTGGCTGATGGTGCTGGCCAGCCTGGTGCTGGCGGCACCCTATCTGTGGCGCCTTGCGCGATCGCATGCAGAAGCCTAGGCGGCTGATGGTCAGCGTCGGCAAGACGCTGGCGGTGGCGCTGATCCTGCTGTGGTCGCTGGCACCGATCGCGCTGATCGTGTCGGCCAGCTTCAAGCCCGAGCGCGACATTTTCGCCGTGCCGCCGACGCTGCTGTTCGAGCCGACCCTGTCGCACTACGCGGCACTGTGGCGGCGCTGGCCGGATTTCTTCCGGGCCCTGGTGAACTCGCTGGTCGTGACCGTGCTGGCCACCCTGCTGGCGGTCGCTGCCTCGGCGCTGGCGGGCTACGCCTATTCGCGCTTCCGCGCGCGCTGGCTGGACGCCTCGGCGTTCTGGCTGATCGTGGTGCGGCTCATTCCGCCCATCGTGGTGACGCTGCCGCTGTTCCCGGCAGTGAATTTCCTGGGCCTGCAGGACACGCACGCCTGGCTTGCCATCCTGTACGCCACGTTCTTCGTCAGCCTCGGCACCTTCGTGATGCGCGCCTTCATCGACCAGATCCCGCGCGAGCTCGATGAAGCGGCCGCGGTCGATGGCGCCGGCCGGCTGCGCACGCTGCTGCGCGTGATCCTGCCGCTGGCGTCGCAGGGGATGCTGGCGGTGGCGGTATTCGTGATCGTGTTTGCCTGGAACGAGTTCCTGTTCGCCTTCATCTTCACCAGCACGCGGGCGCGCACCGCACCGCTGGTGCTGGCCGAGATCATCGGCAATTTCGACGGCGTGGAATGGGGCGTGCTGTTCGCCGCCGCCACCGTGCAGCTGGCCCCGGTGCTGGCCTTCGTGTGGCTGACGCAGCGCTACCTGGTGGCGGGGCTGACCGCGGGGGCGACCAAGGGGTGAGCTACTTCACCGACGAGAACGCGGTCGGCACCAGAATCTCGTTGTGCACCTGCGCCACGATCTGCCCATCGGCCTCGGTGCGGGCGCGCGTGGCGTGCCACTCGGGGTCGGCGATGAAGGCGGCCCATTTCGTCTCGCGCTCGGCCAGGGATTGCCATTCCAGCAGGTAGTACAGCACCTGGTTGCTGGCGCCGATCGCCACCGTCCAGAAGCCAGCCTGGCGGATGCCGTGCTTCTCCCAGATCTTCAAGGTGGCGGTTGCGAAGCGGTTCAGCAGCGCGGGCAGTTTTCCGGGCACGCAGTGGTAGATGCGCAGTTCGTGGATCACGTGGGCTTCCTTGCCAATACGCCTATTGCGGGCGGATGCCCGCCTTGCGCGCGGCATCGCCCCATTTCGCCATCTCGGCCACCACATAGGCGTGGATCTGCTCCGGCGTCGAGGTCACCACCTCGGCGCCCAGCACGCGGTGCTTCTCGATCACGTCGGGGCGCTTCAGGGCGGCCACGCAATCGGCGTTGAGCTTCGCCAGCACCGCCGGCGGCAGCCCGGCGGGGGCCAGGATCATGCCCCAGGTCGCGGCCTCGAAATCCTCGCGGAAGGCTTCGCGCATGGTCGGCACGTCGGGCAGTTGCGGCGCGCGCGCGGCCCCGGTGGTGGCCAGGCACTTCAGCGTGCCCGCCTGGATGTGCGGCAGCGCCGCCGGCACCGTGTCGAACATGATGTTCACCCGGCCCGCGATCAGGTCGGGATGCGCCTGGGTGCTGCCGCGATAGGGCACGTATTCCAGCTCGATCGCCGCGGCCTGCGCGAACAGCACGGGCGCCAGCCGCACCACGCCGCCGGTGCCGGCGAAGGTGACGCCGGGGTTCTGCTTCGCGAACGCCACCAGCTCGTTCGGCGTGGAGGGGCCGAAGGATTTCGCCGCCACCAGCGCCAGCGGCGTGGCGGTGGTTTGCGTGACGAACGTGAAGCTGGTGATGGTGTTGTAGGGCAGCCTGTAGAAGGCGTCGTTCACCGGGTGGCCCACCGAAACCAGGCCCAGCGAATGGCCATCGGGGGCGGCGCGCGCCAGCACCTCGGTGCCGATCACGCCATCGGCGCCGGCGCGGTTTTCCACCGGCACCGGCTGGCCCCAGGCGGCGGCCAGCGGGTCGGCCATCAGCCGCGCCGTGATGTCCGAAACGCCACCGGGCGTATAGGGCACGATGATGCGTACCGGGCGGTTGGGAAATGCCTGCGCGGGCGCGCCACGCGCCAGCAGCACGGCCGGCGCCGCCAGCAGGGATCGTCGAACCAGCCGCATGGCAAACTCCTGTCTCAATCGAGCCGCAGCGCAAGCCGCTGCACCATCGCCTTCTCGTACGCGGCACGCTCGCGCGCGAACTCGGTATAGGCGGCGCTGTCCAGGTAGCTCACCGGCATGTCGAAGCGCGCCCGCGCCGCCTGGTTCGCGGGGTCGAACAGCGCGCGCTTGAAGGCATCGTGCAGCACCGCGGTGATCTCGGGATCCATGCCGCGCGGCCCGACCAGGCCATAGGGCGAGATCACCACCATGTCGTGGCCCAGCTCGCGCAGCGTCGGCACCGCGGGGAAGCGCGCGGCACGCTCGGCCGACCACACGCACAGCAGGCGGAACGTGCCGGCTTCCACGTGCGGGGCCCAGGCGGAACTGTCGGCGATGCAGTCGATCTGGCGGCCCAGCAGCGCGGTGATGCCCTCGGTCGTGCCGCGGAACGGCACGTGGGTCATGTCCGCCCGCTCGCGGGTCAGCAGGTCCTCCATCGCCAGGTGGTTGGTGGTGGCGATGCCGCTGGTGGAGTAGGTGAGCCTTCCCGGCTCGCGCCGCGCGGCCGCCATGAATTCCGCCCAGCTCTGCCACGGGGAATCCGCGCGCACCACCACCCCGAACAGCCAGCCGGTCAGGCCGATGACATAGGTGAAGTCGGTCACCGGGTCCCAGGGCGGGCGCTGCATCATGTAGGGCTGGCGGATCACCGACAGGTGCTGCTGCGCCAGCGTGTAGCCATCGGGCGCCGACTGCATCAGCATCGCCGCCCCCAGCGTGCCGCGGGCACCGGATCGGTTTTCCACCACCACCGGCTGGCCCAGCAGCGGCGCGGCAAGCTCGGCCAGCGAGCGCAGCTGCACATCGGCCGAGCCGCCCGGCGGCCAGGGTACGATCAGCCGGATCGGCCGCGTCGGGAAATTTCTGGCGCGCGCCAGACGCGGCGCGGCCAGTCCTGGCGCGGCAACTGCGGCGCCCAGCGCAAGCCCCGCGCGGCGGGTGATGGGCATGGCGATCCTCCCGTTGCCGCCGTTTGCCCGGCGTGCGGCGGCATAACAGCAAGGATTGCACCGCGTGCGCAACATCGCCTGGCTTGCAGCGGCAGCGCGCCGATGCTTGCCTGCCCGGCCAGGGAGGACGCTGATGCCGCAAGCCGGGCATGTGCGATACGCGTGGCAAGCCTCGTATCCGAAGGGCATTGCGTGGGACACGCCGATCCCCGCGCAAACCTTGGGCGCGCTGCTGCATCGCACCGTGGCCGCGCATGCCGATCGCGTGGCGCTGCGGTTCCGGGACAGCGCCATCACCTATCGCGATCTCGGCGCGTTGGCGCATCGTGCTGCGGCGGCGCTGCTGCGCGAACCGCGCACCGAAACGGGCATCGCGCTGCTGCTGCAGAACTCGCCCTGGCACAGCGTGGCGTTCTTCGGGGCCGCGCTGGCCGGGCGGCGGCTGGCGCATCTCACGCCGCTCGATCCGCCGCTGGCGCTGGCGCGCAAACTGCGCGAAACCGGTGCCCGCACGCTGCTGACCTCGGCCGCGCCAAAACTTCTGGAAACCGCGCAGGCGCTGTGCGACCAGGGGCTGGTCGATCTGCTGCTGGTCGCGGATGACGCGCACTGGGGTGGCGGCGCGCCCGCCCCGCTGCCCGACCGCGCGCATGATTTTCGCGCCTGGCTGGCAGGGGCGGCACCGGCCACCTTGCCGACGATCGACCCGCACGAAACGTTCCTGCTGCAGTTCACCGGCGGCACCACCGGCCTGCCCAAGGCGGCGATGCTGAGCCAGGCCAACCTGGCCGCCGCCGCCGCCATGCAGGTGATCTACCAATCCTGCCGCGGCATCGCCGCCGATCACGCCGAACGCGTGCTGCACGTGCTGCCGCTTTTCCACATCTATGCGCTGAGCGCGCTGAACCGCTATCTGTCGCAAGGCGCCGAGGTGGTGCTGCGGCCGCGCTTCGATGCCGCCGAGACGCTTTCCGACATCGCGGCGCACCGCATCGAATGCCTGGCCGGCGTGCCCACCATGTGGATCGCGCTGCTGGAGCACCCGGACCTTGCGCGCGCCGACCTTTCTTCGCTGCGCTGGTGCAATTCCGGCGGTGCGGCGCTGCCGGTGGAAATCCAGGCGCGCGTGGAACGCCTGACCGGCCGCCCGATGGGGGGCGGCTGGGGCATGACCGAAACCGCGCCCGCCGGCATCGTACTGCCGCCGCTGGGCGGGGCACCCGCGGGGTCGATCGGGCTGCCGCTGCCGGGCGTCACGGTGGAGGTGGTGGCGCTTGATGATCCGCGCCGCGTGCTGGCGCCAGGCGAAACGGGCGAGCTTCGCATCAAGGGCCCCAACGTGTTCCAGGGTTATTGGAGCCGGCCGGACGAAACAGCGCAAAGCTTCGTCGATGGCTGGTTCCTGACCGGCGATATCGGCCGCATGGATGCGCAGGGCTTCTTCTTCCTGACCGACCGCAAGAAGGACCTGATCATCTCGGGCGGGTTCAACGTGTATCCCCGCGCCATCGAGGAGGCGCTGCACGAACACCCCGCGATCGCCGAATGCGCGGTGATCGGCGTGCCGGACGCCTATCGCGGCCAGGCGGCCAAGGCATTCATCGTGCCGCGCGCCGGGCACCAGGCGCCGGACCTGGCGGCGCTGCGCGGCTTCCTGGAGCAGCGGCTGGGGCGGCACGAGCTGCCGGCCGCGCTGGAGGTGCGTGCGGCGCTGCCGCATACCCCGGTGGGCAAGGTGGCGAAGCTCGTGCTGGCCCAGGAACAGGCGGCCAACACGCCCCCGCATGCCTTGCCGACGATCGCAGGCGCCACATAAACGCTTGATTCGTCTATAAAAAACAGCGTTGTTTTATCAAACACTGGTTGAGTGTAGGATAGCTTACGCTTTGTTTACGTTTGCGTTGAGGGGAGGTCCGCTGTGCCCGATTGGGGTCGGGAAACCGGACTGTCTGAGCCGCCATTGGCGTCGGTCGCGCTGGCCCCGGTGGCCAGCCCGCCCGCGCGGCTGGAGGCCGGCTGGATTGTGCTGAGCGACTGCCGGATCGGCGGGCATGATGGCCCGCCCGATATCGTGCTGCTGCACCCCGCCATCGGCGTGGCGCTGCTGGAAATGGAGCCGCGCTGGACCGCCGATGCGGAAACGCGCTTCCGCCAGCGGCTGGACGCGATCGGCTTCCCGCGGCACTACCCTGGCCACCTGCCGGTCATCCACCGCAGGTTGCGGCCCGCCGACCTGCCCGAACTGCCGACCCTGCTGACCGAGGCCTTCAGTTGGCAGCCGCGCCTCAGCCTGCCGGAGGGCGGCGCCTGGGTTGCCATGGCCCGCCGTGCGCTGGCCGACAATGCGGCGCCGGCACCGTCGCGCGCCGCGGCGCAGCCTGCCACCCCACGCTCCGGTATGACGCGCGGCCGCAAGCTGGCCATGGGCACGGCTGGTGCCATCGCGGCCGGCATCGCGGTGCTGATCGCGCTGCCCGATCCGCCGGACCTGGCGCCGCAGGGGGCGCCGCAGGGCCCGCCCCGCGCCGCGCCCGTGGCGGCCGTGGCCGCGCCGGCGGGCGCGCCGCCTGCCATATCGCCCCCCGCCTTGCCGCCTCCTTTGCGCCTGGCCTCGTCCGGGCCGGTGGCGCTGCCGGCCGCCGCCGCATCCGCAGCCGAAGCGGCACCGCCGGCCGCCGCGACCGCCGATGCGGCGCCGCCGCGCCACGACGAGCCGCCGGCCCTGCTGGCCCTGGCGGAGCCGCCGCTCATGCTCGCCCAATCGGCCGCGGTGCCGCCGGCATCGCCCGGCGCCCCCCCGTCGCCCGCCACGGCGGCGGCGGTGGTGCCCGAGCAGCAGGCGCCGACAGCCTTGGCGCCGCTGGAACTGCCGCCCGATCCTGGCGTGCTGGCGATTGTCGCGCCGCCGCCGCTTGCTGCCGTCGAGCCGCCGCCCGACCTGACGGTGCTGGACTTCGTGCCGCCGCCGCCGCCCGCGCTGCTGCCGCCGCTCGAGGCGCCGCCCGCGCTGGTGCTGGTGGATTTCGTGCCGCCGCCCCCGCCGGCACTGCCGGCACTGGAGGCGCCGCCCGCGTTGGCCGTTCTGCCCTTCGTTGCACCCCCGCCCGTGCCGCCGACCCCGCTGGCGCCGCTGGAGGCACCGCCGGTGCTTGGGGAGTTGGCTTTCGTTGCGCCGCCGCCTGCACCGCCGGCCGCGCTGCCGCCGCTTGACCTGCCGCCCGGCGTGATCGAGCTGGCCTTCGTGCCGCCGCCGGCACCGCCACCAGCACCGACACCTGTCGTGGTCGCACCAGTCGCCGTCGCACCGGTCGCGATCGTGCCGCCACCGCCGCCGCCACCGCCCGCCGCGCCGCCGGTCGCGCCGGCGGCCATCGCGCCTGCGGCACCAACGCCCGCGCCTGCGGCCCCGCCGGCGCGCGTGGCGCAGACAACGCAGGACCAGGCCGTGCTGACCGCGCTGCTGCGCCGGGGCGAGCAGTTGCTGGCCATCGGCGACGTCTCCGGCGCCAGGCGATTCTTCGAACGCGCCGCCAATGGCGGCAGCGGCCAGGCCGCGCTGGCCATGGGCCAGACGTTCGACCCCGCCGGCCTCGCCGCAATCGGCGCGCGCGGCATTCCGCCCGACCGCGCCCAGGCACTGGCCTGGTACCGCCGCGCCGCCGCCCTGGGCGAGGCGGACGCCGCACCCCGCATCGCCGCCCTGGAAGCCCGACCATGATCGAAACGACGCCGCCGTCCCGCCGTGCGCTGCTGCTGGGCGCCGCCGCCAGCCTTGCGGCCGGTCCGGTGCTGGCACAGACCGCCGCGCAAAGCGCCATCAGCGCGCTGACCGCGCGCGCCAATGCCGGCACGGTGGGCATCATCTCGGGCGGCGTGGACGGCACCTATGTGCGCTTCGCCGCCGACCTCGCCAATGTGCTGGACGACGGCGAACTGCGCGTGCTGGCGATCATCGGCAAAGGGTCCTTGCAGAACATCAGCGACATCATGCTGCTGCGCGGCATCGATATCGGCATCGTGCAGGGCGATGCGCTGGCCTTCGCGCGCCGCAACCGGCTGCTGCCCGGCGTGGAAAACCAGATCCAGTACATCGCCAAGCTGTACGACGAGGAGATCCATCTGCTGGCGCGCGAGGAAATCGGCAGCGTCGCCGACCTGGCCGGCAAGGTGGTGAACGTGGATGGCCGGGGCAGCGGCACGGCGATGACGTCATCGCTGCTGTTCGGCATGCTGGGCATGCCGGTGCAGGTGGCGAACGACCCGCAGGACGTGGCGCTGACGAAACTGCGCGCCGGCGAAATTGCCGCCATGGTGTTCGTGGCCGGCAAGCCGGCGCGGCTGTTCGCCGGCATCGCCCCCGGCAGCGGCCTGAAGTTCCTGCCGATCGCGGCCACCCCCACGCTGCTGGAGACCTACCTGCCGTCCACCCTGACCAATGCCGACTATCCGGGCCTGGTGCCCGAGGGGCCGGGCGTGGACACGATCGCGGTGGGCGCGGTGATGGCGGTTTATGCCTGGCCGCAGGGCCACGAGCGGCACCGCAAGGTGGCCCGCTTCATCGAGGCGCTGAACGCCAAGTTCCCCGAATTCCTGCGCCCGCCGCGCCATCCGAAATGGCGCGAGGTGAACCTTTCCGCGCAGGTGCCGGGTTGGACGCGCTTCGATCCCGGCCTCACGCCACGCGCGCCCCGCCGGCCGGGCGAGGGCGGGTAGAGCGTTCTCAAGTCAGGCGGAATCGCCTGACGGCTCGGAGAACGCGACCAGACAAACCGAGCGTTCTCAAGTCAGGCGGAATCGCCTGACGGCTCGGAGAACGCGACCAGACAAACCGAGCGTTCTCAAGTCAGGCGGAGCCGCCTGACGGCTCGGAGAACGCGGCCAGACAAACCGAGCGTTCTCAAGTCAGGCGGAATCGCCTGACGGCTCGGAGAACGCGACCAGGCAAACAGGGCGGCCTCGACAGATCGCGGCACGGCTGGCCACACTCCGCCCTGCAATCGGGGGGGGCGGGCGGCGCATGGCGGATGACAACGGGGCGGGCGGCCTGGTGCAGCGCGTATCGCGCTGGCTGGCTTGGCTTGCCGGCGCGATCATCCTGCTGGGCTGCGGCTTGCTTATCACCATCGACGTGGTCACGCGCGCGATCTTCCGCCGCGGCATGGTGGAAAGTTTTGAACTCTCCGGCTATGCGCTGGCCGCCGCGATCGGCCTGGGCCTGGCGTTCACCGTCACCTCGAAGTCGAACATCCGCGTCGATATCGCGCTTGACCTGGTGCCGCGAACACTGCGCCGCGTGGCCGACCTGGTGGCGGCCGCCTGCCTTGCCGTGGTTGCCTGTGCGCTGGCGTGGTTCTGCTGGGGCACGCTGGCGCAGTCCTGGAGCATGGGGGCGCGATCGGTCTCGATGCTGCAGACGCCCATGGTGCTGCCACAGGGCGTGTGGTGGGCCGGCATGCTGTGGTTCGCGATCGTCGCCGTGCTGGTGCCGCTGCACGCTTTGCGATGCCTGCTGCGGCGCGATCCGCAGGGCTTCGACAGGCTGGTCGGCAGCCTGCGCGTCGAGGACGAGATCCAGCAGGCCGGCGCCGCGCCCAAGGCCGCGCCCGACGCATGATCGCAACCGCGCTGACCCTGCTGGTCGGGCTGGTCGCGATCAGCCTGCCGATCGCGGCGGCGCTTGGGCTGATGGGCCATGCGCTGAGCGAACGCTACGCCTTCTTCCCGATGACCGGGGCGCTTGGCGAACTGGCCTGGAACACGTCGAACGACTTCATCCTGATCGCCGCGCCGATGTTCATCATGATGGGCGAACTGATGCACCGGTCGGGCGTGAGCGAACGGCTGTTCACCGCGCTGGCACCATGGTTCGCGCGCGTACCGGGAAAGCTGATCCACACCAATATCGCGGCCAGCGCGATCTTCGCCGCCACCTCGGGCAGTTCGGTTGCAACCGCGGCCACGATCGGCACGGTCGCGATCCCGAACATGGATCGCGGCGGCTACAGCCGCAAACTGTTCCTGGGGTCGATCGCCGCCGGCGGCACGCTGGGCATCCTGATTCCACCCAGCATCAACATGATCATCTATGCGGTGCTGACCGATACGTCGGTGACGAAGCTGTATGCCGCGGGCTTCATCCCGGGCTTCATGCTGGCGGGGCTGTTCTCGGTGCTGGTGTTCGCGGTGTGCGTGGCGCGGCCGGCGCTGGCCGGGCCGCCCGGTGCCACGCACGGGCTTTGGGCGGCGCGGCTTGCGGGGCTGGTGCACCTGCTGCCGCCCTTGGGGCTGTTCCTGATCGTGGTCGGCTCGATCTATGCCGGCATCGCCACGCCCACCGAAGCGGCGGCCGTGGGGCTGATCGCCACGCTGGGGCTGGTGGCGGTGAACCGGCAGCTCACCTTGCCCGTGCTGCTGGCGGCGTTCGAGGGCACGGTGCGCACCACCTGCATGGTGATGCTGATCGTGATCGCCGCGTTCTTCCTGAACTTCGTGATGGTGTCGATCGGGCTGATCAAGGCGATCACCGACCTGGTGCTCGGCCTGGGCTGGCCGCCGCTTGGCATGGTGCTGGCGATCATCGGCTTCTACCTGGTGCTGGGCTGCTTCATGGAAACGCTGTCGATGATGATCGCGACCACGCCGGTGGTGGTGCCGGTGATCACGGCGCTGGGCTATTCGCCGATCTGGTGGGGCATCGTGTTCGTGATCCTGATGGAAGCCGCCCTGATCACGCCGCCCGTGGGCCTCAACCTCTACGTGGTCCAGGCCGTGCGCCGGGGTGGCCCCTTCGCCGATCTGTGCCTTGGCGCGCTGCCGTTCGTGGGCATGATGCTGCTGATGATCGCGCTGCTGATCGCCTTTCCGAACCTTGCCTTGTGGCTGCCCGGCCTGCTGACGCCGCGGGCCGCCTGAACCAACCCGAAGGAGACGCGCATGCGAAAACTCGTGGCCGCCCTGGCCCTGCTGGCTATGCCCGCGCTGGCCCAGCCGCTGCCGGAAACCCGCTTCAACGCGGTCGGCACCATCGGCAACCTTTCCATGTACCAGAACAAGGAAGTGCCGTTCTGGAACGAGACGATGCCGCGGGTTTCGGGCGGCGCGATCCGCGTGCAGGTGAAGCCCTTCACGGAACTGGGCTTCCGCGGCCCGGAGATTTTTCGCCTGGTCAGCCAGGGCACGCTGCAATTCGCCAGCACCGTGCTGAACTACAATTCCGGCGAGGTGCCGATGAACGAGGCCGCCGACCTGGTCGGCCTGTTCGGCAGCGTCGAGGAACTGCGCCAGGGCGCCGATGCGATCCGCAGCGAATACGCGAAGTTCCTGGAGGCACGGCACGGCATCAAGCTGCTGGGCTTCGGCACCTACCAGGCGCAGGTGATCTACTGCCGCGATGCGTTCACCCAGGTGGCCGACCTGCGCGGGCGCAAGGTGCGCGCAAGTGGTGCCTCGCAGCAGGCTTTCGTGACCTTCCTGGGCGGCTCGCCGGTGACCATCGCCTTCGCCGAGGTGCAGCCGGCGCTGGCCAGCGGCGTGGTGGATTGCGCGATCACCGGCGCACTCAGCGGCTACCGGTCGCGCTGGCATGAATCCGCGCGCTACATCTCGCCCATGCCGGTGAATTTCGGCCTGGTCGCGCACCTGGCCAATCTGCGCTGGTGGAATTCGCTGGATGCGCGGGTGCGGGCGCTCTTGGAGCTGGAACTGCGCAACCTGGAAGCCGGCATCTTCGAGCAGGCCAGCACCGAGACCGCGACCGGCATCGCCTGCAACACCGGCACCGCACCCTGCGCCGAGGGTGCGCCCGCGTCGATGCGCCTGGTGCCGCTGACGCCGGCCGACGAGGCGCTGCGCAAGCGCGCCTTCACCGAGGCGATCCTGCCGGCCTTCGCGCAGCGCTGCGGTGCGGAGTGCGTCACCACCTGGAACGCCACGGTGGGGGCGCTGGTGGGCACAACGGTGCGGTAGGGGGGCGGAGGGGCGGCCCCCTACCCGCCCCATTGCCGCAGCCGCCGCGCGGCCTCGGCCATGTCGTCCTCCGGGCCGCAATAGCTGAAGCGCAAGAAATGCCGCCCGCGATCGGGGTCGAAGTCGATCCCCGGCGTCGCCGCGATGCCGCACTCGGCCAGCATGCGCGCGCAGAACGCCACGCTGTCATTGGTGCGGTGCGCCACGTCGGCGTAGATGTAGAACGCGCCCTCGGCGGGGCTGAGGCGATCGAAGCCGGCCAGCGGCAATTCGCGCAGCAGCAGGTCGCGGTTGCGCCGGTAGCGCGCCACGTTGGCATCGAGTTCGGGCGCGCAGTCCATCGCCGCCTCGGCCGCCACCTGCGCCACGTGCGGCGCGCTGATGAACAGGTTGGCGGCCAGGCGTTCCACCGGCCGCACCAGCGCCTCGGGCAGCACCAGCCAGCCGATGCGCCAGCCGGTCATCGACCAGTATTTCGAGAAGCTGTTGACGACGATCGCATCGTCAAGCCCGGCCGCGGTGGACAGCGCCTGGCCGTACTGCAGGCCATGGTAGATTTCGTCGGAGATCAGCCGCACCTGGCTGGCCGCGCACCAGGCGGCGATCGCGGCGAACTCGGCCGGGGCCAGCATGGTGCCGGCCGGGTTGCCGGGGCTGGCCACCACCAGGCCCGCGGGCCGCGGGTCAAGCCGCTCCAGCATCGCCACCGTCGGCTGGTAGCGCGTGGATGCGTCGCAGGGCAGCAGCGCCGGGTGCATGCCCAGCGCGGTCAGCACATTGGCGTAAGGAGGATAGAAGGGGGCGGCCATGGCCACACGGTCGCCGGGATCGAAGGCGGCCAGGAAGGCCAGCGGGAACGCACCCGATGCGCCCACGGTCACCGCGATGCGCGCGGCCGGCACCGCCACGCCGTACCAGTCGGCGTAGTGCCGGCTGATGCGCTCACGCAACGATGCGATGCCGAAGATTTCGGTATAGCCCATGGTGGCGCCGCCCTGCAGCGCGCGCATCACCGCGTCGGCGGCCCCCTTGGGCGCGCCGGTGCCGGGCTGGCCCACCTCCATGCGGATGGTGCGGGGCTCGGTCGGCGCGCGCCCCGCCTCGCGCGCGACCACGGCGGCGATCACATCCATCACGATGAAGGGCGGCGCATGCGCGCCCTTGCCCACCTTCAGCGCCATGCTCAGTCGCCGCCGACCGCCAGGCCGGAACTGCGCGGATCGGCGGCCCAGCCGCACTGGTTCGGGTCACCGGGCAGATAGCGCCAGCAGTTGATCGCCACCACCCGGCCCTCGCCCTGCGGCAGGCCGGGGCGGGGTGCGGCCACGGCGTCGGCCACCGGCTGCTGGCCGCCCAGCGTGCGCGCCGCCGCCGCCGCCAGCGCGGCGGGCGCCGAGGCGCCGCCCGACGCGGCGGCGACATAGCGGAACGCGCGCACCCGGTCGTTCGCCACCAGCAGCACCGGCAGCGGCGGCGCGGCGATGCGGCCGGTGGGTGCGGCGGCCAGCAGCATGCCGGTGCCGGGCACCATGCGGCCGGTGCCGAACAGGTTGTTCATGGTCAGCGCGCAGGCCACCGCGTTGCCGTCGCGGTCCAGCACGACAAACGCGGTGCTGGCCGGTGCGCTCGGCGCCGGCACGACCGCGTTCAGCACCGCGGCGGCACGCGCATTGGCATCGCCCGCGGTGCCGGCCTTCAGCGCGGCGAGTGCCGCGGCCGAGCCAGGGCCAGGCGCCAGGAAGATCAGGTCGTTGCCGACGCGCTCGCTGGCCGCGGGCTCGGCGCGCGGCACCGCGGCGCGCAGGTCGGCCAGCGTGATCGCGCCGCCGGCCTGCACCGAGCCGTCCGCCAGCCGGCGCGCCAGCGCGCCCTGGTGGAAATCGCCCGGCCCCAGCGTGCGGATCGTGCCCAGCGTGTTGGCCAGTTGTGCCTGCACCAGCTGCTCGCCCTCGGCCAGCGCGTTGCCACGCGGCACGAACACCGCGCCCGCCTCGGGGTCGCGCGCCAGCAGGCCCGAAACGGGCGCCAGGTCGGCGGCGAAGCTGCGGCTGATCGGCACGCCGAAGCGGGCCATCGCCTCGCTGGGCGACACCAGGCGTTCGAACTGCAGCCGCCCGCCCATGCGCACCTGCAGCGCGAACAGGCCGCGCGCCAGCAGCGGCACCGCGGCCGGGCGGTCCGAAGCGGGATCAGCTGCTACGGGCGCGCGGGCCTGGAAATCGAAGGCCACGGTTTCGTTGCGCTCCCGGCCCAGCGCCACGCACACCCCGCCGCCACCCAGTCCGGCGCGCGATGGCAGGGTCACGCTGAGCGCAAAGCCCAGCGCCACCGCGGCATCGGCGGCCGTGCCGCCGGCCGACAGCACCTCGCGCGCGGCCAGCGCCGCGCGCGGCTCCTCGGCCGCCACGCCGCCCAGGAAGCCGCGCACGAAGCCGGGCACGCCCTGGGTGGGACGGCCGCTGCCGGCAATGCCAAGGGTTTCGCAGCCGGGCAGCAGCAGCGGAAGCAGCACACACAAGCTTGCTTTGAGCCGCGCGCGCACGGGGCTAAACCTGCCGCGCATGGGAAGGATGCCGGTCGCGATCGGGCGCGCGCTGCTGTTGCTGTTGGCCTTGTGCTGGGCCGGCCTGGTGTGGCCGGGCCAGGCCCAGGCCCAGCGAATCGTGCAGATCCGTGACGCCGAAACCGAATCCATGCTGCGCGCTGTCGCCGCCCCCTTGTTCCGCGCGGCCGGTCTGGACCGCAGCCTGGTTCGCATCATCATTCTTCAGGACCGTGCCATAAACGCCTTCGTCAGCACGAACAACCGGATGTTCGTGCATACCGGCCTGATCCTGGGCATCGACGGGCTGGACGAGCTGGCCGGCGTGCTGGCGCACGAAACCGGCCATGTCAGCGGCACCCATATCGCGCGCCTGCCGGCCGAGATCGAGGCAGCGATGCGCCAGATGATCGTGGCCATGGTGCTGGGTGGGGCTGCCGCCGCGGCCGGCGGCGGCCAGGCCGGCATCGGCGTGGCCGCCGCCGGCCAGACGCTGGCGCTGCGCAGCTTCTTCGCCTTCACCCGCGCCCAGGAGAATTCCGCCGACCAGGCGGGGCTCCTGTTCCTGGAACGCGCCGGCTGGTCCGCACGCGGCATGGTGAAGCTGTTCCAGCGCCTGGCCGACCAGGAATTGCTGCCGGCCGATTCGCAGGACCCCTACATGCGCACCCATCCGCTGACGCGCGAGCGCATGGACGTGGTGACCCAGGCCGTGGCGCGCTCGCGCTTTTCCGACACGCCCATGCCGGCGGCACTGGAACACCGCTTCCGCATGACCCAGGCCAAGCTGCTGGGCTTCACCGAAGCGCCGCTCGTGGCGCAGCGCCGGCTGGAAGGGCGCGACGACATCGCCGCCGAATATGGCCGCGCCATCATCGCCTGGCGCTCGGGCCGGCTGGCCGAGGGCATCCAGCAGATGGAGAAACTGATCGCGGCCGAGCGCGGCAACCCGTTCTTCCACGAATTGACCGGCCAGATGCTGTTCGAGTCAGGCCGCGTGCGGGAAAGCCTGACGCCGTACCGCGAGGCTGCGCGGCTTGCCTCGGGCGAGCCGCTGATCCGCGTGGCGCTGGCCCGCGCGCTGCTGGAAGCCAACGACCCGCTGCTGCTGCGCCAGGCCTTGAGCGAGGCGCAAGCGAGCCTGGCGCTGGAACGCGACAGTGCCTTCACCTGGCGCCAGCTGGGCCTGATCTGGACGAAGCTGGGCGACCAGGGCCAGGCTTCCCTGGCGCTGGCGGAAGAAGCCTTCCTGCGAGGCGACCTGCGCCAGGCGCGCAGCGCCGCGGCCCGGGCCGAGGCGCTGCTGCCGGCAGGCCCGTCGCGCCTGCGCGCGCAGGACCTGGCGGCGGCAACGCGCGTGGAGCGCGAGGAAAGGAACCGGCGATGACACGATTGCCCCTGGGGCTCCTGGCGGCCCTGCTGTTTGCCTCGCCCTGCATGGCGCAGCCCTTCACGCCCGAACAGCGCGCCGCGATCGTCGATATCCTGCGCGAGGCGCTGGTGGCCGACCCCACCATCCTGCGCGATGCCGTGACCGCGCTGCAGGAAGCCGAGGCGCGCGAGGCCGCCGCCACGCAGGCCCAGGCCATGGTCGCGCGCGAGGCGCAGTTGCTGCGCGACCCGGCCGACCCGGTACTGGGCAATCCCGACGGCGACGTGACGGTGGTGGAGTTCTTCGATTATCGCTGCCCCTTCTGCCGGCGCGCCCATGCCGAGGTGCGGGCCCTGCTGGCCGCCGATCGCGGCGTGCGCTACGTCGCCAAGGAACTGCCGATCCTCGGCCCCGCCAGCCAGGTTGCCGCGCGCGTGGCACTGGCCGCGCATCGCCAGGGCAAGTGGGACGCGGTGAACACAAGGCTGATGAATCTGTCGGGCGAGCCGACCGAGGCGACCATGATCGCCGCCGCGGTGGTCGCCGGTGCCGATCCCGCCCGCCTGCGCAGCGACATGGAGGATCCCGCGATCACGGCGCAACTGGCCAGCAACCTGGCGCTGGCGCGCGCCCTTGGCATCACCGGCACGCCGGCCTTCGTGATCGGCGGGCGGATCACGCCAGGTGCCGTCGATCGGGCGGAACTGGCGCGCCTGGTGGCAGCCGCGCGCCCCAGGTGATCATCCGCCGCGACCCGGACGCGATCCGGCTGGTGCCGCAGCCGGCGCACGCCCACCTGGCAGCGCAACTGGCCCGGGCGTGGGACGTCTCGGCGCTGCCCGCGATCGGTGCCGCGCGCGAGGATGTGCTGCTGGGGATCGCGCTGCACGACCTGGCCTGGGCGGCATGGGAGAGTGCGCCCACGCTGAACGACGCAACCGGCCTGCCGCACGGCTTCCGCGAGGTCCGTGCCCGCACGCACAGCGCGCTGTGGGCGCAGGCGGTGCGCGACGCGGAAGCCTTCGGCCGTTTTCCCGCGCTGCTGGTGTCGCTGCAGGGCAGCCGCATCTATGGCGAGTTCTTCCGCCGCGACCGGGCCGAGGCACCGGACCTGGCCGTGGTCGATGCCTTCCTGCCGGCGCAGGTGGCGATCCAGACGCGGCTGGCCGATGGCATCGATCCCGAGGCGGTGCGCCAGGCCAACCTGCTGCTGGGCGCGGTCGATTGGCTGAGCCTGCTGCTGTGCGGCGACACGATCCGCAGCGCGACCGTGCCGGCCTGCCCGCTGGCGGGCGGGCCGGGCGACGTGACGCTGCACCCTGCCACCATGACGCCCTGGCCCTTCAGCACCGACGTGCTGGAGCTTGCCGCCGACTGCATCGTGCTGCCCGCCGATGCACGCTTCGCCGATCCGGCCAGCCTGCACGACGCACTCCGCCAGGCCCCGCGCGCCACGCTGCGCTGGCGGCTGGCGCGCGGGGGATAACGCGGCGGCAACAGGATTGGGCCGGGCGGCCACGCGGTTGGCGGCCCAGGACTGTCCTGCAACAAGAACAAAACACGAATACTGATCAAGACCGGCCCACAACCGCCGGGAATCCCTAACAACCCCTTTCCACACCCTGAATAGCGCCAGAAACCCAAGAAATTCCTGGCATTTCCTGGATTCCGTGATTGACCGCCCGTTTCAGCCCATGCTATCCCATAAATGCCCAAATCGGGGCGGAGACTGGCTTTTCCACGCCCCGATCAGGCTCCGGCCACCAAGCCGACAGGGGAACAAGGGCCGCTCTGGCAAGAAATGTCCGATTTCCTGGGCACGTATCGGATCCGACTGGACCGCAAGGGCCGCGTCAGCGTGCCCGCCCTGTTCCGCGCGTCGCTGGCGCGCCTGGGCTCGGCGGAACTGATCCTGCGCCCCAGCCACAAGGCGGCGTGCATCGACGCCTGGACCCGCGCGCAGCTGGATGCCGCGGCACCCCAGGTGAACCGGCTGGCGCTGTTCAGCGACGAGGCCGACGTGGCCAGCGCCGTGCTGTACGCCGATGCCTACCCGACCACGCCCGACGCCGAGGGCCGCATCGTGCTGCCGGAGGATCTGATCCGCCACGCCGGGCTGGAGAAGGACTCCGACATCGCCTTCCTGGGCCTGGGCTTCACCTTCTCGATCTGGCGCGAGGCGGAGGGCCTGGCCTGGCTCGCCGACGTGCGGGCCCGCGCGCGCAGCCAGAACCTGACCGTGGCGCGCACATGACCACGCAGCACAAGCCGGGGCATGTTCCCGTCATGCTGGCCGAAATCGTGCGCGCGCTGGCGCCGCGCGACGATGCCACCTATCTCGATGCCACCTTCGGCGGCGGCGGCTATGCGCGTGCCATCTTGGGTGCGGCGCGCTGCACGCTGTGGGCGATCGACCGTGACCCGGACGCCATCGTGCGCGGCGCCGCCCTGGCCGAGCAGTTCGCAGGCCGCCTGCACCTGGTGGAAGGCCGCTTCGGCGCCATGCTCGACCTGCTGGCCCGGCACGGCGTAACCGCGCTGGACGGCGTGGTGCTGGACCTGGGCGTGAGTTCCTTCCAGATCGACCAGCCGGCGCGCGGCTTCAGCTTCCGCGCCGATGGGCCGCTGGACATGCGCATGGGTGCCGCCGGCCCCACCGCCGCCGATCTGGTGAACACGCTGGACGCCGCCGCGCTGGCCGAAATCCTGCGCGAGTTCGGCGAGGAACGGCACGCCGGGCGCGCCGCCCGCGCCATCCTGCGCGCGCGGGCCGAGGCGCCGATCACGACCACCGGCCAGCTGGCGGAAATCCTGCGCCGCGCCGTTCCCAAGGCGAAGGACGGCATCGACCCCGCCACGCGCGGCTTCCAGGCGCTGCGCATCGCGGTGAACGACGAGCTGGGCGAGCTGGCAGGCGCGCTCGACGCCGCCGCCACGCTGCTGCGACCGGGAGGACGCCTGGTGGTGGTGAGCTTCCATTCGCTGGAGGATCGCCTGGTCAAGCGCTTCCTGCGCGATGCGTCGGGCCTGGCGCCCAACCCCTCGCGCCACGATCCGGCCGGGCTGCTGGCACGGCCGGCGCGAAAATTCCGCCTGCTCAATCGCGACGCGCTGGAACCCTCCGCCACGGAAATCGCCGCCAACCCCCGTGCGCGCAGCGCGAAACTGCGCGCCGCCGAAAGGCTCGCATCATGATCCGCGCCAGCACCATCGCCCTTGTCGGCCTCGTGCTGGGCGCCGGCCTGGTGACCTACCAGATGAAACACCGGGTGGCGAAGCTCGACCAGGAACTGGTGCGCGTGCAGCGCGAAACGCTGGTCGAGCAGGAACGCCAGCACGTGCTGGACGCGGAGTGGTCGCTGCTGAACGAGCCCGAGCGGCTGCGCCGCCTGGCGGAGCGGCACTTGCCGCTGGCGCCGATGCAGCCGCGCCAGTTCAGCGACCTGGGCGACGCGGTGCGCCGCCTGCCCGCCGCCGCGCCCGAGGCGCCGCCGGCGCCTGCCCCCGCCGCCGCTCCCTCCCCCGCTCCCGTCGCGGGCGAGGGACGGGGTGAGGGGGCACCCGCCGCGGCGCCCCCGGCCGCGCCCGCCGCCCGCCCGCCGGCGCGGCAGTTGGAAACCCGCCTGGTGCCGCCCGGCAACGTGCGCCCGGCCGCCGCCAGCATCACCCAGGAAACGCTCGCCCCCCCGCCCGGCATCGCCGCGCGGCCCGGCAGCGCGGCGCCACGCCCTGCGCCGACGCCAGCGCCCGCAGCCGCCCCGGCCGCGCGCCCGGCGCTGGCCACCACGCCGTTGCCCGCCCCCGTAGCACGCCCGGCCGCGCCGCCCGCCATCGGCTCGGCGCTGGGCGGCGGCACCAGCCTGCCGCCGCCGGTGCCCTGGACACCGCCGCCACGATGACGGCAGCGCCCGCCCCGGAAACCTCGGTCGGCGCCGCCGCCGCGCCCGCCGGCCTGCCGGTCGCGCTGCCGCGCAGCGTGGCCGCCGAAAGTGCCCGCCGCGCGCAGCTGGAACAGGGCCGCGCGCGGCTGGCCGTGGCGATGGTGGGCTTCGGCGTGCTGTTCAGCGCGGTGGCGCTGCGCCTGGCCGACGTCACCGTGCTCGGCCCCTCCGAAACCCGCCGCGCCTCGGCGGTGATCGCGGGACCCTCGGTTTCGGTCGCGCGCACGGAATCCCGCGTGGAACGGGGCGACATCACCGACCGCAACGGCGTGCTGCTGGCAACCTCGCTGCCCACCGCCGCGCTGTACGCGCACCCGCGCGAGCTTTCCGACCCGGCCGATACCGCGCGCAAGCTGGCCTCCGTGCTGCCGGGCCTGGATGTCGCCGCCCTGACCGAGCGGCTCAGCGGGGAGCGCCAGTTCGCCTATATCCGCCGCCAGATTTCGCCGCGCGAGCAGGACGCGGTGAACCGGCTGGGGCTGGAGGGCGTCTATTTCCAGCGAACCGAGCGGCGGGTGTATCCGCAGGGCCGCGTCGGCGTGCACATCCTGGGCGGCGCCGACGTGGATGGCCGCGGCATCGCCGGCGTGGAACGCTCGTTCGACGCGCGGCTGCGCGAAACGCCCGAGGAGCCGCTTCGGCTCACCATCGACGTGCGCGTGCAGACCGCGCTGCGTGACGTGGTGCTGGCCGCCATGACGCGCCACAACGCGATCGGCGCCGGCGGCGTGGTGATGGATGTGCGCAACGGCGAAGTGCTGGCCATGGTCAGCCTGCCCGACTACGACCCGGCCGAGGTTGCCACCGCGACCGAGGCGCAGCGCTTCAACCGCACCAGCGTGTGGGTGTACGAACCCGGCAGCACCATGAAGCTGGTCACGGCGGCCATGGCGCTGGATGCCGGCACGGTGAATCTGTGGGGCGGCTACGACGCGTCGCGCCCGCTGACCATGGGCCGCTACACGCTGTCCGACTTCAAGGGCAAGAATCGCTGGCTGTCGGTGCCCGAGATCGTGGCCTATTCGTCCAATATCGGCGCCGCGCGCATGGCGCTGGACGTGGGGCCGCGCAACCACCGCGCCTTCCTGGAACGCCTGGGCCTGACCGCGCGCCCGGGCATCGAGATGCCGGAAGCCGCACTGCCCATCGTGCGCCCGGCGCGCGACTGGAAGGAACTGGACACGGCCATCATCGGCTTCGGCCACGGCATCGCGGTGACGCCGTTGCACATGGTGACCGCGATCGCCGCGATTTCAAACGGCGGCATCCTGTACCGGCCCACGCTGCTGGCGCGCGACGAAGCCACGGCCGCGGCGCGCGGCGTGCGCGTGATCAGGCCCGAGACCAGCGACACCATGCGCCGCCTGATGCGCCTGGTGGTGACCGATGGATCGGGCAAGGGCGCCGAGGTGGCCGGGTATTTCGTGGGCGGCAAGACCGGCACGGCGTTGAAGCGGAAGACCCGCGGCCGCGGCACGGATGAGAACCGGCGTGTCTCGACCTTCATCGGCGTGTTCCCCATGCAGGCGCCGCGCTACGCCATCCTGCTCACGCTCGATGAACCGAAGGCCAGCCGTGAAACCATGGGGTATGCCACGGCCGGCTGGGTCGCGGCCCCGGCCGCCGGCGAGCTGATCGCGCGGATCGGGCCGATGCTGGGCCTGGCGCCGGCGCTGGGCGATGCGCAGGCCATCCAGGCGTCGCTGGCGCAGCCGATGCAGCCGGCGCGCCCGGTGGCGCGGCCCGTGATGCGCCCGGCGGCGGGCACCGCGCCCGCCGCCGCACCCGCGCGCCCCGCGCCGGCCAGCGCGGTGCTGCCGCCCGAGACGCCCCGCCGTGCGACTCAGTGACATGATTCCCGGCGCCCCCCCGATCGAGATCGCAGGGCTGACGGCAGACAGCCGCCAGGTCGCGCCAGGATACCTGTTCGCTGCCCTGCCCGGCGCCCGGGACGACGGCGCCCGCTATATCGCGGACGCGGTGACGCGCGGCGCCGCCGCCGTGCTGGCGCGCACCGGTACCGCCTGGCCGCACGGCGTTCCCGCGCGCCCGCTGCTGCTGGATGCCGAGCCGCGCCGCGCGCTGGCGCTTGCGGCCGCCGCCTTCCACGGCGCGCAGCCCGAGACCATCGCGGCGGTCACGGGGACCAACGGCAAGACCAGCACGGTCGATTTCCTGCGCCAGATTCTTTCGCACCTCGGCCGGCTTGCCGCGTCGATCGGCACGCTGGGCATCATCGGGCCGGCGGGCCGCGTGGGCGACAGCCTGACCACGCCCGACCCCGTGGCGTTGCACGCCGCCCTGGCCGATCTCACGCGCGAAAAAATCACGCACGCGGCGCTGGAGGCATCGAGCCACGGCCTGGCGCAGTTCCGGCTGGATGGCGTGCGCCTGGCCGCCGCCGGCTTCACCAACCTGACGCGCGACCATCTCGACTATCACGGGTCGATGGCCGAGTACCGCGCGGCCAAGCTGCGGCTGCTGCACGACCTGCTGCCGCAAGACGCACCCGCCGTGGTCTCCACGACTTTGGACGCGACAACACGCGCCCAGATCGCGCGAAAAATCCTGACGGCCGGCGAGGGCGGAGATTTCGCGCGGCTGGAAAACTGGCGCGCGCTGCCCGACGGCCAGGCCATGTCGGTCATGCTGGATGGCGTGCGGCGTGACCTGGTGCTGCAGCTCGCCGGCAAGTTCCAGGCGGACAACGCGCTGCTGGCCGCCGCCCTGGCCGTGGCAATGGGCGAGGATTCTGCGCGCGTGCTGGATGCGCTGGCGGCGCTGCGGCCGGTGCGCGGCCGCATGGAATTTTCCGCGCGCCTGCGCAGCGGTGCCGCCGCCTACGTGGACTACGCGCACACGCCCGACGCGCTGGACCGCCTGCTGACCGCGCTGCGCCCGCACGCCACCGGCCGCGTGATCCTGGTCTTCGGCGCCGGCGGCGACCGCGACCCCGGCAAGCGCCCGCTGATGGGCGCGGCCGCGCGCGCCGCCGACGTGGCGATCGTGACCGACGACAACCCGCGCAGCGAGGATCCCGGAAAAATCCGCGCGGCCGTGATGGCGGGCCACGGCACCGCGATCGACGGCGGCGACCGCCGCACCGCAATCGCCATGGCGCTGCACATGGCGCAGCGGGGCGACGTGGTGGCGGTAGCCGGCAAGGGGCACGAACCGGGCCAGGAGATCGCCGGCCACGTGCACCCGTTTGACGACGCCACAGTGATCAGGGAGATCGTGGGATGAACGCCGCCACCATGCCCGCCTTGTGGACCGGCTCGGAACTCGCCCAGGCGCTGGGCGGCCAGGCCAATGTCGCGGTCGGCGCCACCGGCATCAGCTTCGACAGCCGCACGCTGGCCCCCGGCGAGCTGTTCTTCGCCATCAGGGGCGAGGCGCAGGACGGCCACGCGCATGTCGCCGACGCGCTTTCCCGCGGCGCCTCGGCCGCGGTGGTGGCGCATGCCGTGGACAACCTGCCGGCCGCCGCACCCCTGATCTGGGTGGAGGATACGCTGGCCGCGCTGACCCGGCTTGGTGCCGCGGGCCGCGCGCGCTTCCGCGGTGCCGCCATCGCCATCACCGGCAGCGTCGGCAAGACCACCACCAAGGACGCGCTGAAGCACGCGCTGTCGGCGCAGGCCCTGACCCATGCCAGCCCCGCCAGCTTCAACAATTTCCTGGGCGTGCCCGTCACGCTCGCCACCATCCCCCGCGCGGGAAAATTCCTTGCCGCCGAGATCGGCATGAACCATCGGGGTGAGATCGCGCCGCTGGCCCGCCTGGCCCGGCCGCATGTCGCGGTGATCACGTCGGTCGAGGCGGTGCATGTCGGGCATTTCGGCAGCGTCGCCGCGATCGCCGAGGAGAAGGCCGATCTCCTGCTGGGCCTGGACGATGGCGGCACCGCGGTGCTGCCGGCCGACAACCCGCATGTCGGGTACCTGACGAAGCGGGCCGAGGATGCCGGCGCCGACCGGATCCTGACCTTCGGCGAGCGCGATTGCCACGTGCGCCTGGTCGGGTTCGAGGGCGCCGCCGACAGCGCCACCGCCACCGTGCGCGTGCTGGGGCGCGACCAGGATTTCCGCATCGGCGCACCCGGCCGGCACGTGGCGCTGAACCTGTGCGCGGTGCTGGCTGCCATTCTGGCCGCCGGCGCCGACTGGCGCGAGGCGGCGGCAAGTTTCGCAACCTTTGCCCCCGGCACGGGGCGCGGCGCGCGGCGCCAGGTGCGCACCGCGGATGGCGGCACGGCGCTGCTGCTGGACGAGAGCTACAACGCCTCCGTGCCCTCGATGCGCGCGGCGCTGGCGGTGCTGGCGGCGCAGCACGCACGCCGGAAACTCGCCGTGCTGGGCGACATGCTGGAGCTGGGCGACGCCGGCCCCGCCATGCACGCAAGCCTGGCCGAGCACGCCGCCACAGCCGACCTGGTGTTCACCTGCGGCCCCCTGATGCGCCACCTGCATGATGCGCTGCCCAAGGCGAAGCGCGGTGCGCATGCCAAGGACAGCGCAGCCCTTGCCCCGATCGTGGCCAAGGCGCTGGCCGATGGCGATGCGGTGACGGTGAAAGGCTCGCTGGGCAGCCGCATGAAGCTGGTGGTGGCCGCCCTTGATGATCGAATCGGCTAGGCATGCTGTTCCTGCTTTTCGCGCCGCTGGGCGACCAGTTCATCGCGTTCAACCTGTTCCGGTACCTCACCTTCCGGACCGGGGCCGCGGTGATCACGGCGCTGACGGTGGCGTTCCTGGCCGGCCCCGGCGTGATCCGCTGGCTGCGCGCGCAGCAGCGCTTCGGCCAGCCGATCCGCGACGACGGGCCGGAACGCCACCTGATCGAAAAGAAGGGCACGCCCACCATGGGCGGCGTGCTGATCCTGATGGCCACCGTGATCTCCACCCTGCTGTGGGCGGACCTGCGCAACGGCTATGTGTGGGCCGTGCTGGTGGTCACCGTGGGCTTCGGCGCGATCGGCTTTGCCGACGACTTCCTGAAGGTCAGCAAGCGCAATCCGAAGGGCCTGCGGTCCTGGCACAAGCTTCTGGGCCAGGTCGCGGTGGGCCTGGCCGGCACCGCCTGGATCGTGGCGATCACGCGGGCGCCGCTGGGCACCAGCATGGCGGTGCCGGTGTTCAAGGAAGTGCTGGTGCCCATGGGCATCGGCTTCTTCGCCTTCGGCACGCTGGTGATGATCAGCGCCAGCAACGCGGTGAATCTGACCGACGGGCTGGACGGCCTGGCGATCGTGCCGGTGATGATCGCGGCCAGTTCGTTCGCGCTGATTTCCTACCTGGTGGGCAACCGCATCTTCGCCGACTACCTGCAGATCCATTTCGTGCCCGGCACCGGCGAGCTCGCCGTGCTGTGCGCGGGCCTGGTCGGCGCCGGCATGGGATTTCTTTGGTACAACGCGCCGCCGGCCAGCGTGTTCATGGGCGACACGGGATCGCTGGCGCTGGGCGGCGCCCTGGGCGCGATCGCGGTGGCGACCAAGCACGAGATCGTGCTGGCGATCATCGGCGGCCTGTTCGTGGTCGAGACCGTCTCGGTCATCGTGCAGGTGGCATCCTTCAAGCTCACCGGCAAGCGCGTGTTCCTGATGGCGCCGCTGCACCACCATTTCGAGAAGAAGGGCTGGGCCGAACCGACCATCGTGATCCGCTTCTGGATCATCGCCCTGGTGCTGGCCCTGGCCGGGCTTTCGACGTTGAAGCTGCGATGAGTGACGGTCGCCACCCATTCGCGGGCCAGCGCATCGCGGTGATGGGCCTGGGCCGTGCCGGCCTGCCGTCTGCCCGGGCGCTGGCGCGGCTGGGCGCCACGGTCCGCGCCTGGGACGATTCTGCGCGCGCGGTCGCGGAGGCGCGGGCGCAAGGGCTGGCCACGGGGCCGCTCGATGACCTCGCGGGCTACGATGCGCTGCTGCTCAGCCCCGGCATTCCCCACATGCTTCCCGCGCCGCATCCGGTGGCGGCGGCGGCGCGACAGGCGGGCGTGCCGATCCTGTGCGACGTGGAATTCCTGTATCGCTGGGTGCGCGAAGCGGGCAGCCAGGCGCGCTTCGTGGGCATCACCGGCACCAACGGCAAAAGCACCACCACCGCGCTGCTGGGCCACATGCTGGACGTGGCCGGCGTGCCGAACGCGGTCGGCGGCAACCTTGGGCCGGCCGCGCTCGATCTCAAGATGTTGGGGTCGGACGGGGTGTACGTGCTCGAAATGTCGAGTTACATGTTGGAGCGAATCGCCACGGTGCGATTCTCTCTCGCCGCCATGCTGAACCTCTCGCCGGACCACCTCGACCGCCATGGCGACATGGCGGGTTATGCGCGCGCCAAGCGGCACATTTTTGATCGCCAGGATGCGTCATGCGTGGCCGTGATCGGCCAGGACGACGCACTGACCGCGGCAACCTTCCCCGGCCACGCGCGAAGAATGCCGATCAGCGGCGGCACGGCGCAGCCAGGCGGCGTGTGGGCCGAGGGCACGGTGCTGCGCGACGATGCAGGCCCGATCGTTGATCTCGCGCGCGCGGCCGCGCTGCCCGGCGCGCACAACGCACAGAACGCCGCCGCTGCCGCCGCGCTGGCATTGGCGCTGGGCGTGGCGCGCCAGCACGTCGCCCAGGGCATCGAGAGTTTCGCCGGCCTGGCGCACCGGCAGGAACGCGTGGCGGTGCGACATGGCGTGGCCTTCGTGAACGACAGCAAGGCGACCAACGCCGACAGTGCCGCGCGTGCGCTGGCCTGCTACCAGCGCATCCACTGGATCGCGGGCGGCATCGGCAAGGCCGGCGGCATTGCGGGCCTGGTAGAATTCTTCCCGCGCATCGCCACGGCCTGGCTGATCGGCCGCGATGCGGATGGCTTCGCCAGAACCCTCGCCGCGCACGGCGTGCCGCACCGCGTGGTCGGCACGCTGGACGCCGCCGTGGCCCAGGCCGCCACCGAGGCACGGCCAGGCGACACCGTGCTGCTCAGCCCCGCCGCCGCCAGCTTCGACCAGTTCGCCAATTTCGAGGCGCGCGGCGATCGCTTCCGCGCCCTGGTGGCAAGCCTTGCCAACGGAAAGGCTGCCTGATGGCCGCGCTGACCCGCGCCGATACCTCGCTGCTGGGCCGCTGGTGGTGGACCGTGGATCGCTGGACGCTGGCCGCCATCGCCACGCTGGCGGGCTTCGGCATGCTGCTGGTGCTGGCAGGCTCGCCGGCGGTGGCGCTGCGCAACGGCAGCGACATGTATTTCTTTGTGCGCAAGCAGGTGGTGTTCCTGCCGGTGGCGCTGCTGCTGTGCGTCGGCGCCAGCCTGCTGCCGCTGCGTCTGCTGAAGCTGGTGGCGCTGTGCGGCTTCCTGCTGGCCGCCGCACTCACGGCCTTCACGCTGGTGGGCGGCGTGGAGATCAAGGGTGCGCGGCGCTGGATCAGCTTTCCCGGCGGCACGCTGCAGCCTTCGGAAATCCTGAAGCCGTGCTTCTCGGTCGTCACCGCCATGCTGCTGGCCCAGGCGCGCAGCACGCCGGGCTTTCCCGGCACGCTGATCGCGCTGGGGCTGCTGGGCTGCGTGCTGGGCCTGCTGAAATTGCAGCCGGATATCGGCATGGCGGTGATCGTGACCGCCACCTTCTTCGCGCAGTGGTTCGTGGCCGGGCTGCGGCTTTATTGGGTGGTGCTGGCGCTGGGCGGGCTCGTGGGCACGGGCGTGGCCGCCTATTCGTTCTTTCCGCACGTGCAGTCGCGCGTGCAGCGCTTCCTCGATCCCAGCAGCGGCGACAGCTACCAGATCACGGTGGCGCTGGAAGCCTTCGCCAATGGCGGCCTGTTCGGCCGCGGCCCCGGCGAGGGCCGGGTGAAGACCATCCTGCCCGACGCGCATGCCGACTTCGTGTTCGCGGTCGCCGGCGAGGAGTTCGGCCTGGCGCTGTGCCTGCTGCTGGTGGCGCTGTTCGCCTTCGTGGTGCTGCGCGGCTTCACGCGGCTGACCAGCGAGACCGACCAGTTCGCGGTGCTGGCCGGCACCGGCATCCTGACGCAGTTCGGGCTGCAGGCCTTCGTCAACATGGCCAGCACGCTGCACCTGATCCCGACCAAGGGCATGACCCTGCCGTTCATTTCGTACGGCGGCTCGTCGGTGGTGGCGCTGGGGCTGGGCATGGGCTTCCTGCTGGCGCTGACGCGCCGGCGCAGCCACGGCGAGACCGCGCGGGGTGCCGCATGAGAGGGGCCGCCATGCCGCCGATCGTGATCGCCGCCGGCGGCACCGGCGGCCACCTGTTCCCGGCCGAGGCGCTGGCCGCCGCCCTCATCGCGCGCGGCCGGCGCGTGGCGCTGATCACCGATGCGCGCTCGGGCGCCTATGTCGCCGCCGGATTTTCGGGCCTGGAGACGTTCGTGGTGCGGGGCGGCGGCATTGCCGGGCGCGGTCTTTTGCGCGGTGCTTCGTCGATGGCCGCGCTGGCCGCCGGCACGGTGCAGGCGCGCGGCATTCTGGCGCGGCTGAACGCGGCGGCCGTGGTGGGCTTCGGCGGTTATCCCAGCCTGCCGCCGCTGCTGGCCGCGCGCATGCTGAAGCGTCGCCCCGCCACCGTGCTGCACGAGCAGAACGCCTTGCTGGGCCGCGCCAACCGCTTCATGGCCGCGCGCGTCGATCGCATCGCCGTGGCGTTCGAGGCAACGCTGGGCGTGCGCGACTCCGAGCAAGGCCGCGTTGTCGTCACCGGCAATCCCGTGCGCCCGGCCATCGCGCGGCTTTCCGGCCGCGCGCCCCGCGTGCCGGACGGCCGGCTTCACCTGCTGGTGCTGGGCGGCTCGCTGGGGGCGCGCGTGTTCGCCGATGTGGTGCCGGCGGCCGTGGCCACGCTGGCGCCTGCCTTCCGCGCGCGGCTCAGCATCGTGCAGCAGGTGCGCGCCGAGGATTTCTCCCGCGTAGCACAAGCCTACGCCGCGGCCGGCGTGGCGGCCGAGCTGTCCCCCTTCTTCAGCGACGTGGCGCAGCGCCTGGCGCGGGCCGACCTGCTGATCGCGCGCGCCGGCGGCGGCCAGGTGGCGGAAGCGGCCTGTGCCGCCCTGCCCGCGCTGTTCGTGCCGCTGCCCAGCGCGATCGACGACCACCAGACCGCGAATGCCCGCGCCGCCGCCGAGGCGGGCGCCGCATGGGTCGTGCCGCAGCCCGATTTCCGACCCGGTTGCCTGGCGGCACGGCTTGAGGATTCCCTCACCACGCCCGGCACGCTTGCGCGCATGGCCGCGGCCTCGGCCGCGCGCGCGCGGCCTGATGCGGCGGATCGGCTGGCCGACCTGGTCATGTCCCTCATTCCCGCGGATCAGCTCGCATGAGGGCGCTGCCGCTGGACATCGGCGTGATCCACTTCGTCGGCATCGGCGGCATCGGCATGTCCGGCATCGCCGAAGTGCTGCACACGCTGGGCTACCGGGTGCAGGGCAGCGACATTTCTGACAGCAGCAACGTCAATCGGCTGCGTGCGTCAGGCATTCCGGTGGCGATCGGGCACGACGCGGCCAATCTGGGTGCCGCGGAAGTGGTGGTGACCAGCACGGCCGTGAAGCGCGACAACCCCGAGGTGGTGGCCGCACGGCTGCGCCATCTGCCGGTGGTGCGCCGGGCCGAGATGCTGGGCGAGCTGATGCGCCTCAAATGGTCCGTCGCCATCGGCGGCACGCACGGCAAGACCACCACCACGTCGCTGGTCGCCGCCGTGCTGGAAGGCGCGGGGCTTGATCCCACCGTGATCAATGGCGGCATCGTCAATGCCTACGGCACCAACACCCGCATGGGTGCGGGCGACTGGATGGTGGTGGAGGCGGACGAAAGCGACGGCACCTTCGTCAAGCTGCCCGCGGTGATCGCCGTGGTCACCAACATGGACGCCGAGCACCTGGACCATTACGGCACGGAGGCCGCGATGCAGGCGGCGTACGATGCCTTCGTCGGCAACATCCCGTTCTATGGCTTCGCCGTGCTGTGCATGGACCACCCGCATGTACAGGCCATGATCCCGCGCCTGTCGGACCGGCGGATCGTGACCTACGGTTTTTCCCCCCAGGCCGACGTCCGGGCGCAGAAAATGCTGTCGGACAAGGGCGGCGCCACGTTCGAGGTCACGGTGGCCGATCGCGCCACCGGGCGTTCCCGCCTGCTGCCGCCCATGCGGCTTCCCATGCTGGGAAGCCACAACGTGCAGAACGCGCTGGCGGCGATTGCGGTCGGCACCGAGATGGGGCTGCCGGACGAATCGATCCGCTCGGCGCTGGCCGCGTTCAAGGGCGTGAAGCGCCGCTTCACCCGCACCGGCGAAGCAGGCGGCATCGCCGTGATCGACGATTACGGTCACCACCCGGTCGAGATCGCCGCCGTGCTGAAGGCCGCGCGCCAGGCTGGGGCCCGCGACGTGATCGCGGTGGTGCAGCCGCATCGCTACTCGCGGCTCGCGTCGCTGTTCGAGGAATTCTGCACCTGCATGAACGATGCCGGCACGGTGATCGTGGCCGACGTGTACGCGGCCGGCGAGCCGCCGATCGAGGGCATCGACCGCGACGCGCTGGTGGAAGGCTTGCGCGCACGCGGGCATCGCAGCGTGGTGCCGCTGCCGGGACCTGATTCACTCGCCGGCATGGTCAACGCCATCGCGCGCCCTGGCGACTACGTGGTGTGCCTGGGTGCCGGCAGCATCACCACCTGGGCCAACGCGCTGCCGGCGGAACTGGCGGCGCTGCAGGCCGCGGTGAAGCGCGCATGATGGCCGCCCCCCTTCCTCCCTCATTGCCTGCCGTGCGCGGGCGCCTGACGCCCAATGCGCCGCTGGGGCCGCAAACCTGGTTTCGCGTCGGCGGCGTGGCCGAGTGGCTGTTCCGACCGCTCGACGCGGACGACCTGGCGCAGTTCCTGGCCGCGTATGATGGACCCGTGACCGTGCTGGGTGCCGCCAGCAACGTGATCGTGCGCGACGGCGGCATTCCTGGCGTGGTGATCCGCCTTGGCGGCGCCTTCTCCGAGACAGTCACGCACAGCGCAGGCGTCATCGCCGGCGCGGGCGCGCTGGACGCCACCGTCGCCGAGCATGCCGCCGCCGCGGGCCTCGCCGGGCTGGAATTCCTGTCGGGGGTGCCGGGCAGCATCGGCGGCGCGGTGGCGATGAATGCCGGCGCCTATGGCACCGAGGTGAAGGACCGGCTGGACGCCGCCGACATCGTCACGCGCGATGGCCGAAGGCTTCGCCTGTCAGCGTCCGAGCTTGGCCTGGACTATCGCCGCAGCGGGCTGCCGGACGGCGCCGTGGTGATCCGCGCCTGCTTCCGCGCCGCACCTGGCGATCCCGGCCCCCGCATGGCGGAGATCAAGGCCGCGCGCGAGGCCACCCAGCCCGTGCGCGCCCGCACCGGCGGCAGCACCTTCAAGAATCCGCCCGGCGCCAAGGCGTGGCAGCTGATCGACGCCGCCGGCTGCCGCGGCCTGGTCCGCGGGGCCGCGCAGGTCTCGGAAAAACACGCCAACTTCCTGCTCAATCTCGGCACCGCCACCGCCGCCGATATCGAGGGCCTGGGCGAGGAAGTGCGCCGCCGCGTGCACGCCCACAGCGGCATCGCGCTGGAGTGGGAGATCAAGCGCCTGGGCCTGCCGCTACCCCGGCTGGAGGCAGCGCCATGAAGGTCGCGCTGCTGAAGGGCGGCATCTCGGCCGAGCGGCCCGTCTCGCTCTCCTCCGGCGCACAATGCGCCGCCGCCCTGCGCGAGGCCGGGCACGAGGTGACCGAGATCGACGTTTCGCGCGATCTGTCCCTGCTGCTGGCAGCGCTGACGCCCAGGCCCGATGCCGTGTTCAACGCGCTGCACGGGCGCTACGGCGAGGATGGCTGCATCCAGGGCGTGCTGGAATGGCTCGGCATCCCCTATACGCATTCCGGCGTGCGCGCCTCGGCACTGGCCATGGACAAGGCCGCCGCCAAGGCCACCTTCGCCGCCGCCGGCCTGCCGGTTGCCGCGCACCGCATCATTGCCCCGTCCGAGATGGCGGGGGGTGATCCGATCGCGCGACCCTATGTACTGAAGCCGGTGAACGAAGGCAGCAGCGTCGGCGTCAGCATCGTGCGCGTGGGCGACAACCGGCCCTGCCACCTGGCGGCCGAATGGACCTTTGGCGACCGCATCATGGTGGAACCCTACATCGCGGGGCGCGAGCTCACCGTGGCGGTGATGGGCGAGGGTGACGCGGCGCATGCGCTGACCGTGACCGAGATCGCCACCGACCACCGCTTCTACGACTTCTCGGCCAAGTACGAGGAGGGCGGCAGCCAGCACACCCTGCCCGCGCGCGTGCACCCGACGATCGCGGCCGAGGCCATGCAGGTGGCACTGGCCGCGCACCGTGCCTTGACCTGCCGCGGCGTGTCCCGCGCCGATTTCCGCTACGACGACACGGCCGGCGAACCCGGCCGCCTGGTGCTGCTGGAGGTCAACACCCAGCCCGGCATGACGCCCACCTCGCTGGTGCCGGAACAGGCGCTGCATCGCGGGATGAGCTTTGCGCAACTGTGTTCCTGGCTGGTGGAGCAGGCGCGATGCGACGGCTGAAGCCCGCCACCGCGCAACGCCCCGGCGCCTGGCGCCTGCGCCTCCGGCGTCTCCGGAAAATGCTGCGCCCGCGCGCCCTGCTGTGGGGCGGCGCGGTGCTGGGGGCGCTGGCGCTGGTCGCGGTCAGCGTTGGCATCTGGCGGGGCGGCGTGATCCAGGGCACGGCCGATGCCCTGTACGCCGGCGCGACCCACGGCCTGGCGGCAACCGGCATGCGGCTGGCACGGGTCGATGTGGAAGGCCGCGTGCACACGCCGCAGGCGGCGATCATGGCCGCCCTTGATGCCGAGCGGGGCGCCCCGATCCTAAAAATCTCGCCGCACGAGGTGCAGGCGCGGCTGCTGGCCAACCCCTGGATCGAGCGGGCCGAGGTGCGGCGCATCCTGCCCGACCGCATCGAGATTTCGCTCACCGAACGCAAGCCCTTCGCGCTGTGGCAGCGCCAGGGCCGGCATGCGGTGATCGACCGCGAGGGCACCGTGATCGCGGAGGAGCGCGTGGGCGAATTCGGCCCGCTGCCGCTGGTGGTGGGTGCCGGTGCGGCGCCGCTGGCGGCCGGCATCCTGGAGCTGGTCGATCGCCACCCCGCCATCAAGGAACGCTTCCGCGCCGCGGTGCGCGTCAGCGAGCGGCGCTGGAACATCCGCCTTGCCACCGGCGCCGACGTGATGCTGCCCGAAGGCGCCGAGGCCGCCGCGCTGGAACGCCTGGCCAGCCTGCACGCACAGCAGGCGCTGCTGGACCGCGCGCTGTCCGCCGTGGACATGCGCCTGCCCGACCGCATGGTGCTGCGCCCGCTGGCACCACCCGCGGCCGAGCCCTCCACCACGCCGCCGCGGCCGGCCAATGCCAGGGTACGGGGATGACGCCATGAACGACCTGGCCAAGCCGCCGCAGCGCGCGGAGAACTTTGACGGCAGCGGCGCGCCGCCGGCCGAGCGCCGGCGCGGCCGGGTGCGCAGCGGGCTGATCGCGGCGCTGGATGTCGGCAGCACCAAGACCGCCTGCCTGATCGGCCGCATCGACAGCGACGGCAGCTTGCGCGTGCTTGCCTCCGGCATGGCGCGCTCACGCGGCGTGCGGCAGGGCAATGTGGTGGACCTGGAGGAAGCCGAGGCCAGCATCCGCCACGCGGTGGCGCAGGCCGAGGAGCTGGCGGATACGCAGATCGCGGTGGTCACCGCCACACTCAGTTGCGGCCAGCCCGCCAGCCGGCAGCTCAACATCCAGATGAACCGCGATGGCGACCCGGTGAACGATGCCGACCTGCGCCGCCTGCTGGCCGCCGGCCGCGAGCGCGCCGTGGCCGAGGGCCGCGACGTGATCCACGCCGTGCCGATGGGCTACGCGGTGGATGGCACGCAGGGCATCGCCGACCCGCGCGGCATGTTCGCGCGCGACCTTTCCGCCCGCGTGCACGTGGTCGATGCCGCCACCGGCCCCTTGCGCACCTTCGGTGCGTGCCTGGCGCGCTGCGACCTTGATATCGAGGCGATGGTGGCAGCGCCCTATGCCGCCGGGCTTTCCGCGCTGGTCGATGACGAACGCGACCTGGGCGCCACGGTCATCGACATGGGCGGCGGCACCACGCAGATCGCGATCTTCGCCGAAGGGGCACTGCAGCACATCGAGGTGGTGCCGGTCGGCGGCGTGCATGTCACCAACGACATCGCGCGCGGGCTTTCCACCACGGTGGCACACGCCGAGCGGATGAAGACGCTGTACGCCTGCGTGCGCGGCAGCCCGGCCGACGACCGCGAGGTGCTGCCGGTGCCGATGGTCGGCGAGGACGACCACCAGATCGCGCGCATCCCGCGCAGCATGCTGGTGGGCATCGTGCGCCCGCGGCTTGAGGAAACTTTTGAGCTGGTGCGCGCGCGACTGGATGCGTCTGGCCTCGGCCGGATTTCCGGCCGCCGCGTGGTGCTGACGGGTGGCGCCAGCCAGTTGATCGGCGTGCGCGAGATGGCGGCCGAGATGCTGGAAAAGCAGGTCCGGCTGGGCCGGCCGCTGGCGATAAGGGGCCTGGCCGAGGCCGCCAGCGGCCCGGCCTTCACCGCCGTCGCCGGCCTGCTGGTGTGGTCGGCGACCGATGGTGCGCGGTTGCGCGACCTGGCGCCGCACGCAACCCGGCCGGGCGTGCTTCGGCGCCTCGGCGCCTGGCTGAAGCGTATGGCCTAGTCACGATTCGATGTTGCACAAACACCGCTCCGCAGGAGTACCGGAAAAATGGTTCTGAACCTCTCCATCCCGCCGCAGGTCCACCCGGATTTCCAGCCGCGCATCGCAGTGATCGGCGTCGGCGGCGCCGGCTGCAACGCGGTCAACAACATGATCGCGCTGGAGCTTGAGGGCTGCGACTTCATCGTCGCCAACACCGATGCGCAAACCCTCGCCGCCAGCCGCGCCGAGCGCCGCATCCAGCTGGGTCCGCATTTGACCCAGGGCCTGGGTGCCGGCGGCAAGCCCGAGATCGGCCGCGCCGCGGCCGAGGAAGCGGCCGAGGACATCCTGGATCACGTGGAAGGCGCCCACATGATCTTCGTCACCGCCGGCATGGGCGGCGGCACCGGCACGGGGGCCGCCCCGGTGATCGCACGCATCGCGCGCGAACGCGGCATCCTGACCGTGGGCGTGGTGTCAAAACCGTTCGACTTCGAAGGTCGCAAGCGCAAGGCCAGCGCCGATTCGGGGATCGAGGCGCTGCAGGCGCATGTCGATACGCTGATCGTGATCCCCAACCAGAACCTTTTCCGCCTGGCGAACGACCGCACGACCTTCCAGGAAGCGCTGAAGCTTTCCGACAACGTGCTGTACATGGGCGTGCGGGGCGTCACCGACCTGATCGTGAACCCGGGCCTGGTGAACCTGGACTTCGCCGATATCCGCACCGTGATGGGCGAGATGGGCAAGGCCATGATGGGCACCGGCGAGACCGAGGGCGACAACCGCGCGGTGCGCGCCGCCGAACTCGCCATCCAGAACCCGCTGCTGGAGGACACCAGCATGAAGGGTGCCCGCGCGGTGCTGATCAACATCACCGGCGGCTACGACATGACGCTGCACGAGGTGGACGCCGCGGCCAAGCGCATCAAGGACGAGGTCGAGGACGACGCCAACATCATCTTCGGCACCGCCTTGGACGAGGGCATGACGGGGCGGGTGCGGGTATCCGTGGTGGCCACCGGCATGCAGGCGGAAATGGCGCTGAAGGCGCCGCCCCTGCCCGCCAGCGAGGACAAGGCGGCGGCACGGGTGCAGGTGCTGCGCCCGGTGATGCAGCCGGCCGCCTCGCCGATCCGGCGCGTGCCGGAGGAGGCGCCGGTCGTGGCAGCTTCACCGGTCGAGGCACCGGCGCCGGTGCCCGCGCCGGAACCGATCACGGCACACTCCCCTGCGGTGGAGGAACGGCCGGCCGCGGCGGCGCGCAGCCTGTTCGAGGCGGCGCCCCCGGTTGCCGCGGTGGCGCCGGCGCCGGCAACCCCCATGGCGCGTGGCGGCAGCATCTTCCGCAAGATGACCGGCCTGGTCGGCGGCCGCGCCGAGCCGCCGGCAGCCCCCCCGCCCGCACCGACGCCGCGCCAGGAACCCACGCTGATCGACCGCGCCGAGCCGCGCCCCACCGCGCGCGGCAGCGCGCCGGACGACGCCAGTTTTGAGATCCCGGCCTTCCTGCGGCGCCAGGCAAACTGAGTAGGTCGCCCCCCGCGGGGAGGTCGCGCCGCCATGTGGTTCGGTCGGAAACGGGCGCCTGCACGGGTCCCGGAAACGGCCTGATCTGAACCGGCTGCGTATCGACCGTCGATTGAAAAAGCGGCAGAATCAAGGCCAACCGTGGCGAAGTATGGCGGGGAGATTGTTACAGCCGGTAACCTAGATTGATTTCCGCCGCCGCCGCGTTGCGGCCTAGGGTGCAGTGCGAAATTCCCTGAACGACCCGATCCTCCATTGGGTTCCGCACTGAGTAGGATGCCACCTTGGCCACAGCCGCCCACACCGACCTGATGCTGGCCGAAGCCCCCGCCCCGACCGGGGTGGGGCCGCGACGTGCAGCAGGCGCCGAAACGGCGCGCCTGCCGGCGCGCCAGCGCACGCTTAAGGCCGCGATCGGCGCCACCGGCGTGGGCCTGCATTCCGGCGCCCGCGTCACCATTCGCCTGGTGCCCGCGCCGGTGGGCCACGGCATTGTCTTCCTGCGCACCGATACCGGCGCCCACATCCCGGCGCGGCACGATCACGTCGTTGATACGCGGCTTTGCACCGTGCTGGGCGTGGGCCACGACCCGGGTGCGCGAATCGGCACGGTCGAGCACGTGATGGCAGCCCTTTCCGCCGCCGGCATCGACAATGCCCTGATCAAGGTCTCCGGCCCGGAAGTGCCGATCATGGACGGCTCGGCCGCGCCCTTCACCTTCCTGATCGACTGTGCCGGCATCGCCGCCCAGGATGCCGCCTTGTCGGTGCTGCAGGTGCTGCGCCCCGTGCGCGTGAAGGAAGGCGATGCCACGGCGGCCCTGCTGCCGGCCACCGACACCCTGCTGCGCGACGAAGGCGCCAGGCTGGCGCTGGCGCTGGAGATCGATTTCGCGGCCGATGCGATCGGCCACCAGGAACGCGCCCTGCTGCTGACACCCGACCGCTTCCGCGACGAGCTCGCCGCCGCGCGCACCTTCGGCTTCGCCGAAGACCTGCAGCGGTTGCGCGCGCACGGCCTGGCGCGGGGCGGGTCGCTGGCCAATGCCGTGGTGCTGGCCGGCGGCAAGGTGGTGAACGAGGGCGGGCTGCGCTTCACCGATGAATTCGTGCGCCACAAGCTGCTGGACGCGGTCGGTGACCTGGCGCTGGCCGGCATGCCGATCCAGGCCCGGTTCGTGGGCCACCGCAGCGGGCATCGCCTGAACAACCAGCTGCTGCGGGCACTGTTCGACCAGCCGGAGGCGTGGCGCATCGTGCCCGCCGGCGCCAGGCCGAAGCGCGTGCCCACGCCGCGCGCCGCCGCCGCGGCTCTGCCGTCGGGTGCGATTGCCGCCGCCTGACAGCGGGCCGCGCTGCACGTTCCGCGCGGGCGTGCTATAGACCACGCCGTGTTCATCCTTCCGGTGCCTCGTTCCATGCCGCGCCTGCTTGCCTGCCTGCTTGTGCTGCTGCCGCTGCTGGCCGCCTGCAGCAGCGGCCCGACGCGCGAGGAGATTCTGGCGCAGCAGGATCGGCCCGTGGAAGACCTGTACAACGCCGCCGCCGAGGCCATGCAGGCGCAGCGCTACACCACCGCCGCCCTGCTGTTCGACCAGGTCGAACGCCAGCATCCCTATTCGTCCTGGGCGGTGAACGCCAAGCTGATGGCCGCCTATGCGCACTACCAGGCGAACAAATACACCGAAGCCATCGGCGCGCTGGACCGCTTCATCGAACAGCACCCGGCGCATCGCGACATCGCCTATGCGTACTACCTGCGGGCGCTGTCGTACTACGAGCAGATCGTCGATATCACCCGCGACCAACGCGTGACCGAACAGGCCATGGCCGCGCTGCAGGATGTCGCCAACCGCTTCCCCGACAGCGCCTATGCCCGCGACGCCCGACTGAAGATCGACTTGGCGCGCGACCACCTGGCGGGAAAGGAAATGGCGATCGGGCGCTACTACCAGACGCGCCACCTGCATGCTGCCGCGATCAACCGCTTCCGCCGCGTGATCGACGAGTACCAGACCACCAACCACGTGCCCGAAGCCCTGCACAGGCTGACCGAAAGCTATATGTTGCTGGGCCTGCGGGAAGAAGCCCGCAAGACCGCCGCGGTGCTGGGCCACAACTTCCCCGGCAGCGTCTGGTACCAGGATTCCTACGCCTTGCTGGTTGAAGGCGCCCCACCGGCGCCCGACCGGCCGGGCTTCGTGACGCGCGCCTGGAACTCCGTGTTCTGACGCACGCAACCCGATGCTGACGGGTTCATGCTGACAGGCTTGGCAATACGCGATGTGGTGCTGATCGAACGCCTTGACCTGGCGTTCGGGCCCGGGCTGGCGGCGCTGACGGGTGAGACCGGCGCCGGCAAATCGATCCTGCTGGACAGTTTTGGCCTGGCGCTGGGTGCGCGGGCCGATGCCGGGCTGGTGCGGCCGGGCGCCACACAGGCCAGCGTGGCCGCCAGCTTCGCCCCGCCGCCCGATCACGCCGCGCGCAAAATGCTCGAGGAGCAGGGTTTTGACGCCGAGGAGCTGGTGATCCTGAAGCGCGTGGTGCCGGCCAGCGGTGCGGCCAAGGCGTTCGTGAACGACCAGCCCTGCGGCGTGGCGTTGCTGAAGCGCCTGGGCACGCTGCTGGTCGAGTTGCAGGGCCAGCATGACCAGGTGGGCCTGGCCGATCCCGCGACGCACCTGGCACTGCTGGACGCCTATGGCGACCTGGCCGTGCCGCGCGGAAAGGCGCGCGAGGCGTATCGGGCCTGGCGCAGCGCGGCGGCCGCGCTGGAGCAGGCCGAGGCCGCGATCGCGCGCGCCCGGGCCGACGAGGATTTCCTGCGCCATGCCGTGGCCGAACTCACCACGCTCGATCCGCGCGACGGCGAGGAGGATGTGCTGGACGGCGCGCGCAAGGCGCTGCAACAGGCCGAGCGCCGGGCCGAGGTGCTGGCGGCCGCGATCACCGAACTCTCCGGCAGTGGCGGGCGCAATCGGCGCGACGGGCCGGGCGTGGCGTTGGCCGCGGCGGCGCGCGCGCTCGATCGGCTGCCGCCCCCCAACGAGGCGCTGGCGCCTGCCCTGGCGGCGATCGGCCGCGCCCAGGATGCGCTGGCCGAGGCGGAAACCCTGCTGGAGCGCCTGGCCGCCGAGGCCGCGCCCGATCCGCGCGGCCTGGAGCGCGCCGAGGAGCGGCTGTTCGCGCTGCGCGCGGCGGCGCGCAAGCACCAGGTGCCGGTTTCCGGCCTTGCCGCGTTGCGCGGGGAGCTGGCGGACCGGCTGGGCGCGCTGGATGCCGGCGAACACCGCATCGCGGCCCTGACCACCGCCCTTGCCGAGGCGCGCGCCACCTATGTCGCCGCGGCCGAGGCGCTTTCGGCGGCACGAAGAACCGCGGCGGCCCGACTGGACAAGGCCGTGGCAAAGGAGCTGCCGCCGCTCAAGCTGGAGCGCACGCAGTTCTTCTCGCGGCTCACGCCGAAGCCCGAAGCGGGCTGGGGCGAGGACGGCATGGACCAGTGCAGCTTCCTGATCGCCACCAACCCCGGCAGCGAACCCGGACCGATCGCGCGCATCGCCTCGGGCGGCGAGCTCTCGCGGCTGATGCTGGCCCTGAAACTGGTGCTGGCGCGCGGCGGCACGGTGGGCACGCTGGTGTTCGACGAGGTGGATAGCGGCATCGGCGGCGCCACGGCGGCGGCGGTGGGCGAGCGCCTGGCGCGCCTGGCCAGGGGCGTGCAGATCCTGGTGGTCACGCACAGCCCGCAGGTCGCCGCGCGCGCCGATGCGCATATGCTGGTGGCCAAGCGCGTGTCGGCCAAGGGGGCCGCCACGCGCGTGGAGACGCTCTCTGGCGAGGCACGGCGCGAGGAGCTGGCGCGCATGCTGGCCGGCGCCACGGTGACCGATGCGGCCCGCGCGGCGGCGGATAGTTTGCTGGCGAGGTGAGGCGGATGGACGCCGACGATGAGCCGCTGCTGGGATGCGAACTCATCCGTATCGGGCTGGAGACCTACAGCATTGAGCTCCAGTTCGATCGCTTCGTCCTGGAAGTCGGCGCGCCATTCCACCTGGCGCGGCCAGGGTACTCGGCACTTGATTTCCGCCCGGTCGAGAAACAGGGCCACGTGAATGCACTTTGGTGCTTGATCGCCGCAACGATCGACTCCGTTGTGTGGCCCACGGACGCTGTGGAGAAGGCGGAGATTCGAATTCGGTTCAGTTCGGGCGCTGAAATCAGCATTCCACCCGCCGGCTTCCCCCGCGGCACATTGCGGGGGAAGGGTGTGCATGAGAGTGGTGCGTTGATATTCGAGGAATTCTGACGGTCTCTTCGTAACTGCAGAGTAACGGCACTTTTGCGGTGGTAAGGCAAACAGGACAGTGAGCAGGAACGAAGTAATTCAACGGTTCAACGCGATCGAGCCGCTCCTCAGAAAGCGGCGTTGCATTCTGGGCCTTACGGTCGCATCAACTGTTGCTGCGTGCGCACCGCCTGAGCAACGTCACTATGCAAACATATCACCGCCACCTGAAGATCGTGAGATTGTCGCCACCATTGCCGCTTACGTCAGGCAACATTTGCAATGGCGAGAGACCGATTATGCGATCTACTACTTCACCGAGACCATCGGATACTGGGTATATCGCGTGACCCATCGGGACGATCGTGCACCCTGTCCGGGGCCACCTTTTCCGGGATGCCGACCCGGCGGACCGAAATCAGTTGATGTCATGATTCGTCAGTCTGACCTCCGCATTGAGCGCGTCCTTCGCCATGCTGATTGAGGTTTCCTGCAAGTGATCCGGCACCCAAGAATCACCGTCACGACCTGTCTGTTCCGATAGATGGCCGACAAGACCAACCCCGCCGCCGAGGTCGCGCGGCTGGTGGCCGAGATCGCGCGGCACGACGTGGCGTACCACCGCAACGATGCGCCCACCATCAGCGATGCCGAGTACGACGCACTGAAGCGCCGCTACCGCGAACTCGCAGCCCTGCACCCCGATGCGGTGCCGGAGGATGATCCCGATGCACGGGTCGGCGCCGCCCCTGCCGAGGGGTTCGCCAAGCGCGCGCATCGTGACCCGATGCTGTCGCTGGACAACGCCTTCGACGCGGCCGATTTCCGCGGCTTCTGCGCAACCGTCCGGCGTTTCCTGCGGCTGGGCGCCGACACCGCGCTGGCCTTCGTCGCCGAACCGAAGATCGACGGGCTTTCCATCAGCCTGACCTATCAGAACGGCCGGTTCGCCTTCGGCGCCACGCGCGGCGACGGCACGGTCGGCGAGGACGTGACCGCCAACCTGCTGACCATCGCCAGCCTGCCGAAGACGCTCATCGGCGAGGCGCCGGCCGAGATCGAAATCCGGGGCGAGGTCTACATGACCCGCGCCGACTTCCTGGCCATGAACGACGCGCAGGCCGCGTCGGGCGGAAAAGTGTTCGCCAATCCGCGCAACGCCGCCGCCGGATCGCTGCGCCAGCTCGATGCCGGCATCACCGCCACGCGACCGCTGAAACTGTTCGCCTATGCCATGGGCCACACCAGCGCCCGCGTGGCCGAAACGCATGGCGAGTGGCTGGATCGCCTGCGCGGCTGGGGCTTCGCCGTGAACCCGCTGTCGGAGAAGATCGAGGGCGACGACGCGGCCGAAGCCTTCCAGGCACGTATCGGCGAACAGCGCGCTGCCCTGCCGTACGACATTGATGGCGTGGTGTACAAGCTCGACCGGCTGGACTGGCAGGCGCGGCTGGGCTTCGTCGGCCGCGCGCCGCGCTGGGCGATCGCCTGGAAATTCCCGGCCGAGCAGGCCGAGACAACGGTGGAAAACATCACCGTGCAGGTCGGGCGTACCGGCAAGCTGACCCCCGTGGCGGAACTGGCGCCGGTGACCGTGGGCGGCGTGGTGGTGCGCCGCGCCACGCTGCACAACGAGGACTATATCGCCGAGCTCGACGTACGCGTCGGCGACACCGTGACCATCCAGCGTGCCGGCGACGTCATTCCGCAGGTGCTGGCCGTGGTGCTGGCGAAGCGTCCCCTGCGCACGGCGCCCTGGGCGCCGCTTCAGAAATGCCCGGCCTGCGGCAGTGCGGCGGTGCGCGAGCCGGGCGAGGCCGATCGCCGCTGCACCGGCGGCCTGGTCTGCCCTGCCCAGGTGCAGGAGCGGCTGCGGCATTTCGCCTCGCGCGCCGCACTCGACATCGAGGGCCTGGGCGAAAAGACCGTCAGCGAATTCTTCGCCGACGGGCTGCTGACATCGCTGCCCGACATTTTCGCGCTGCCCGCCCGCGAGGCTGAGATTTCCGTACGCGAAGGCTGGGGCGCCCAATCCGCACGAAAACTGTCGCAGGCGATTGCGGCGCGCCGGCGGGCGCCGCTGGAAAAATTCATCCTGGCGCTGGGCATCCGCCGCATCGGCGAGGCCAACGCGAAACTGCTGGCGCGCCACTACGGCAGCCTGCGGCACTGGCGGGACGCGATGCTGGCCGCGCAGGTCGTGGGGTCGGACGCGCGGGCGGAACTGGGCAGCATCGCCGGCATCGGCCCCGCCATCGCCGACGAGATCGTCGGCTTCTTCGCCGAACCCCGCAACCTGGCCGTGCTGGATGCGCTGGCCAGCGCGATGGAGGTGCAGGACGCCGTGGTGGCGCAGGGCGGCGCGCTGGCCGGCAAAACCGTGGTGTTCACCGGCACGCTCACCACCATGAGCCGCGACGAGGCGACCGCATGCGCGGAAAACGCGGGCGCCAAGGTGGCGAAAAGCGTGTCCAGGAAAACCGACTACCTGGTGGCCGGCGCCGATGCCGGCAGCAAGGCCGCCAAGGCCGCGGAACTGGGGGTGCAGGTGCTCAGCGAGGAGGCGTTCCGTGGGATGGTGGCGTAGAGCAGGATCCGCCCAATCCGGTTTATCCCCTGCCGCGGTGAAGTAGTTCGCGCAGGGCCTTGAGCTTGGCGAAGGCGTTTTCGATCGGGTTGAAGTCCGGCGAACAGGGCGGCAGGTAGAGCAGAGCCGAACACCGGAGCCGACGGACTTTTTCAGCAGCCTGCTAGCTGAAGCCCGGCACCAGCATCATCAGGTCGGTGACCTCGGGCCGCGCGCCGGCGGCGGTCAGCATGTGGTGCACCTGGCCGCGATGATGCGTCTGGTGATTGAACATGTGGGCCACCAGCAGCCAGCGCGGCCCGCTCATGTCGCGGTTCACGGCACCGCTGAACCAGCGCAGCTCGCTGCTCAGCGCGCCATCCTCCAGGCCGCCCGCCCAGGCCTCGATCGCGGCATCGGCGGCCACGCGGGCGTCGGCAAGGGCCGCGAAATCGGAAACCAGCGCGTGGCTCTGGCCGATCGGCACCTCGGGCTTGGGCCAGCCGGCGAAACGGCTCATCCACATCCGGTCACCCCACAGCAGGTGGTTCAGCGTGCCATGGATCGAGCCCCAGAAGCCGCCGCGGTCCAGCCGGCGCGCGCCATCGGTCAAGGTCGCCGCGGCGCCATAGAGCGAGCGGTTCTGCCAGGCATTGTAGCGCGCCATGATGCGCGCATGGTCGGCCGAGATCATGGCGCAAGGCTTTTGTAGAAGTACAGCGTATCGCCGAAGGTCCTGCGGTCGGCGTTGAGCGCATAGCCGGGCACGCGCCCGATCTCGGTCCAGCCCTCGGCGCGGTAGATCGGCTCGGCGTCGCTGCCGGCGGCGGTGTCCAGCGTCAGCAGGGTACGGCCGTGGCCGATCGCCGCCTGCTCGGCGCGCAGCAGCAGGGCGCGCGCGATGCCACGGCCCCTGAAGGCCGGGTGCACCAGCAGTTTCTCGAGCTCGGCGCGGTGCGGCTGGTTCTCGCTCATGGCCAGGTCAAGTTGCACCGTGCCGGCAATGGTGCCCTCGTTCCAAGCGGCCAGCAGCAGCACCTTGCCGGCGGCGACCTCGGACGCGGTCTTGCGCCAGAATTTCTGGGCACGCTCGCGGCTCATCGGCGGCAGGAAGGAAACCGATGCGCCGGCATCGACGCAGGCGGCAAGAATCTCGGCCAGGCGACGTTCGGCGCTGGCAGCCGCCGCCGCGTCCAGCACCTCCACCACCAGGCCGGCGATCGGCTTGGTGTAGCGGAACTCCAGCGATTTCGAGACGTCGTCCAGCACGCGGATCGATCCGGAGCGCACATAGCCGTGCTTCTCGTAGAAGCGGTGCGCGGTCTCGAAGCGCGTGTCGGTCCACAGCACGATGCGCTGCGCACCCTGCTCCCGTGCATGCGCCTCGGCACGGCCCAGCAGGTCGCGCGCGAGACCACTGCCGCGCGCGGCGCGGGCCACGTACATGCGCGCCACTTCCCAGGCGCGGTCGGCGTGCAGCGGATAGGTCGCGACCATGCCGACGATCGCGCCGACCTCGTCCTCGGCCGCCCAAAGCCTGCCGCCCTTGCCGGCGCAATAGGTGGCGAGCGCCCGCAGCTCCGGCACCTCGCCGTCCAGGTCCATGATGCAGCCGGGATACTCGCTCCAGCAGGCGTCGATCAGCGCGATGAATCCTGCCGCATCGGCATCGCTTCCGTCGCGGATCGTGGCCGTCAGTGGAGCGCGGCGCAGAATTCTTGGATCCGCTTGCATGCTTCTTCAAGCGAGGCTGTGTCGGTCGCGTAGCTGACCCGGATATAGGGCGACATGCCATAGGCCGCGCCGTGCACCACGCCCACATGCGCCTCGTCGATCAGCGCCATGGCGAAGTCGAAATCGGTGTCGATCCGCTTGCCGCCGGCGCTGGTCTTGCCCAGGCAGCCGGCGATGTTGGGATAGACATAGAAGGCGCCTTCGGGCGCGTGGCAGGACATGCCCTTGGCCTTGTTCAGCGCCGCCACCACCAGGTCGCGGCGTTCCTTGTAGATGGCGGCGCGTTCGGCCACCAGGTCCTGCGGGCCTTCCAGCGCGGCCACCGCGGCGGCCTGGGCGATGGTGCAGATGCCGCTGGTGGCCTGGCCCTGCATGTTGATCATGCCCTTGATCAGCGCCTTGGGCCCGCCGCAGAAGCCCACGCGCCAGCCGGTCATGGCGTAGGTCTTCGACGCGCCGCTGACGGTCAGCACACGGTCCTTCAGTTTCGGCTCGACCGCGGCGATGGTGCAGAACTCGAAGCCGTCGTACACAAGGTGTTCGTACATGTCGTCGGTCATGACCCAGACATGCGGGTGCTTCAGCATCACCTCCGCGATTGCCTTCATCTCGGCCTTGGAACAGGCAGCCCCGGTCGGATTGTTCGGGAAATTCAGGATCAGCCATTTCGTCTTCGGCGTGATCGCCGCATCAAGGTCCTCGGCCCGCAAGCGAAAACCGTTGTTCTGCGGGCAGGGCACGAACACCGGCTTGCCGCCCGGCACCTTCGCCATGTCGGCGTAGCTGATCCAGTAGGGCGACGGGATCACCACCTCGTCGCCCGGATCGACGGTGGCCATGAGTGCATCGAAGATGATCTGCTTGCCGCCATTGGCGACCATGATTTCATCGAGCGCGTAGTCGATGCCGCTGTCGCGTTTGAACTTCTTCTGCACGGCAAGCTTCAGCGCCTTGGTGCCGTCCTGCGGCGGATATTTCGTGTCACCGGCCAGCGCCGCCTGGTAGGCGGCTTCGATGGCGTGGCGGGGTGTGTCGAAATCCGGCTCGCCGACCGCGAGGCTAATGACCTTGATGCCCTTTTCGGCCAGCGCCCGCGCCCGCGCGGTCATCACCACCGAGGCGGAGATTTCGACATCCTTCAGGCGTTCGGCGAGTGCGGGCATGATTTTTCCCTGAGTCAGTGCAGTGCGGCGCAGAATTTCTGGATGCGCGTGCACGCCTCCCGCAGCACCTCGTCCGCGGCCGCGTAGCTCACGCGGAAATGCCCGGGGTACAGGAAGGCGCTGCCATGCACCACGGCCACGCCGGTTTCCTCCAGCAGGGCGGTGACGAAATCCTCGTCGTTGCTGATGGTCTTGCCGCCGGCGGAAATCTTGCCGATGCAGCCATGGATGGCGGGGAACACATAGAACGCGCCCTCCGGCTTGTGGCAGGTCAGGCCCGGCGCCTTGTTCAGCATCTCCACCACCATGTCGCGGCGCTTTTCGTAGGCCCGCCGCATCACCTCGATGCTAGCCTGGTCGCCGGTGAGGGCTTCCACGGCAGCGGCCTGGCTGATGCTGCTGGTGTTCGAGGTCGATTGGCTCTGCAGCTTGTCCATCGCCTTGATCAACGCCACCGGCGCACCGCCAAAGCCGATGCGCCAGCCGGTCATGGCATAGGCCTTGGAACAGCCATTCATGGTGATGGTGCGGTTCTTCAGTCTTGGCTCGACCTCGACGACCGTGGCCGGGCGAAAACCGTCATAGGCAAGCTTCTCGTAGATGTCGTCGGTGAAGATCCACACATCGGGATGGCGCAGCAGCACGTCGCAGATGCCGCGCAGTTCCTCGGCGCTGTATGCGGCGCCGGTGGGGTTGCACGGGTTGTTCAGGATGAACCACTTGGTCTTCGGCGTGATCGCGGCCTCCAGCGCCTCGGGCCGCAGCTTGAAGCCGTTGTTCTGCTCCGTGGCGACGATCACCGGCTTGCCCTCGGCCAGCGCCACGATGTCGGGGTAGCTGACCCAGCAGGGGCTGGGGATGATCGCCTCGTCGCCCGGGTCGATCGTGGCCAGCAGCGCGTTGAAGATCACCTGCTTGCCGCCGGTGGCGACCAGGATTTCCTCCGGCGCGTACTCGATGCCGTGGTCGCGCTTGAATTTCTGGGCCACTGCCATCCGCAGCGCCTTGGTGCCGGCAACGTCGGTGTATTTCGTCTCGCCCGCCTCGATGGCGCGGATCGCAGCGTCCTTGACGTTGCGGGGCGTGTCGAAATCAGGCTCGCCGGCCGAAAGGCTGATGATGTCGCGCCCCTGCGCAGCCAGGGCGCGCGCCTTGGCGCTGACCGCGATGGTCAGGCTGGGGTTGATGCGGTCAAGGCGGCCGGCGGTGAGCTGCATGGCGGGTCCCGGAATGAAGGCCCGCGCACGCTAGCGGCAGATCATGGGGTGCGGAAGCCCGCGCCCCGCCGCGCCAGCCACAAGGCAGCCATGAGGCAAAGCGCCACCAGCGCCACCATCAGCGTGGCCAGCGCGTTCAGCTCCGGCGTCAGCCCCAGCCGCACCGCCGAGAAGATCACCATCGGCAGGGTGGTGGCGCCGGGGCCGGAGACAAAGCTCGCGATCACCAGGTCGTCCAGCGACAGCGTGAAGGCCAGCAGCCAGCCGCCGGCCAGCGCGGGCGCGATGATCGGCAGCGTGATCGCGAAGAACACTTTTATCGGCCTGGCACCCAGGTCCATGGCGGCTTCCTCCAGGCTGCGGTCGAAGCCGCGAAGGCGGCTTTGCACCACCACGGCGACATAGGCGGTGGCGAAGGTGATGTGGGCAATCGCGATGGTGCCGGCGCCACGCCCCGAAGGCCAGCCGATCGCCTGATCCAGCGCCACGAACAGCAGCAGCAGCGACAGGCCCGTGATCACCTCCGGCATCACCAGGGGGGCGGCGACCAGGGCGGTGAACAGCGGGCGCGCGGGGATGCGCGCGACGCGCACCAGCGCGAAGCCGGCCAGCGTGCCGAGAATGGTCGCCCCCGTGGCGCTGATGGCAGCGATCCGCAAGGAAAGCCACGCCGCTTCCAGCAGCGCGGCATTGTTCCACAGCGCCACGTACCAGCGCGTGGAAAACCCGCTCCAGGTCGTCATCAGGCGGGAGTCGTTGAAGCTGAATACGACCAGCAGCGCGATCGGCAGGTACAGGAAGGCGTAGCCGAAGATCAGAGCGGCGGTCAGGCCCCACCTTCCTGTCATGAATGGCACCTCATGCGCTGCGCGCCTCGGCGCGCTGGAACAGCGCGATCGGCAGCACCAGCACGGCCAGCAGCACGAGCGCCAGGGCCGAGGCCACCGGCCAGTCGCGGTTGCTGAAGAATTCCGCCCACAGCACCCGGCCGATCAGCTGCGCATCGGGCCCGCCCAGCAGCTCGGGGATCACGAACTCGCCGACCGCGGGGATGAACACCAGCATGAAGCCCGCGATCACGCCGGGCATGGCCAGCGGCAGCGTGATGGCGACGAAGGCACGCCAGGGTTTTGCGCCCAGGTCGGAAGCGGCTTCCAGCAGCGCGGGGTCAAGCTTCACCAGCGTCGCATAGAGCGGCAGCACCATGAAGGGCAGGTAGCAATAGACAATGCCCAGGTACATCGCGAGATCGGTGTACAGCAGCGCCAGCGGCTCTTCGATCACGCCGAGCGCCAACAGCGCGATGTTGATCCAGCCGAAATCCTGCAGCAGCCCCACCCATGCGGTGACCCGCAGCAGGAAGCTGGTCCAGAACGGCAGCATCACCAGAAGCAGCAGCAGCGCGCGCCGGCGGTCCGGTGCCCGTGCAATGGCAAGCGCGATCGGAAAGCCCAGCAGCAGGCACAGCAGCGCGGAGATGCCGGCCACGCGCAGGCTGCGCAGATAGGCGGACACGTAGAAATCATCGGCGAACAGCGTTTGCAGGTTCGCGACGTTGAGCTTCACCGAAAAACCCTCGGCGCCCCATTCCACGATCGGCGCATAGGGTGGAATGCCCTCGGCCGGCAGGCTGAGCGCGATCTTGGCAACGATCAGGAAAGGGGCGGCGAAGAACAGCAGCAGCCACAGGTAAGGGATGGCGGCGACCAGCAGCGCGCCCCCACCTTGCTTCATTCCGCCAGCACCACGCTGGCATGCGGGGGCCAGTCGATCACGACCTGGTCGTGCCAGGTGATCGGCATTTCGGTGATGCGCCGCAGATTGGGTTCGGAAACGCGCACGGTGCGGCCGTCAGTCAGCGCGACCAGGTACATGAAGAAGTCGCCGTAATAGGCGATGTCCTGCACCTGGCCTGCCAGCGTGTTGGGCGCGGAAGGCGGCGCCCCGCCCTTGCGGATGCGCATCTTCTCGGGCCGCACGGCCACGAAAACGCGTGCACCTTCGGGCTTCGGCATGTCCGCGTCGCACGCGAACACGGCGTCCAGTTCCGTGCTTTCCACCCGTGCGCCGGCTGCCACGATGCCGGCGAAGATGTTGGCGGTACCGAGGAATTCCGCGACGAAGCGGCTGTTGGGATACTCGTACACTTCCGCCGGCGTGCCGACCTGCGCCAGCGCGCCACGCTCCATCACGGCCAGGCGGGTCGCCATGGTCATCGCCTCCTCCTGGTCGTGGGTGACGATCACGAAGGTGACGCCCAGCCTCTCCTGAATGTTCACCAGTTCGAACTGCGTGGCCTCGCGCAGGTTCTTGTCGAGTGCCGCCAGCGGCTCGTCCAGCAGCAGCAATTTCGGCCGCTTCGCCAGCGCGCGGGCCAGCGCCACGCGCTGCTTTTGCCCGCCGGAAAGCTCGTGCGGGCGGCGCTTTTCCAGCCCCGCCAGTTGCACAAGCGCCAGCATCTCCGCCACGCGGTCGCAGATTTCATGGCGCCCTGCCCGCTCCTGGCGCAGGCCGAACGAAATGTTGTCGAACACGCTCATGTGCGGGAACAGCGCGTAGCTCTGGAACATCATGTTGACCGGCCGCGCGTATGCCGGCACGCCCGCCATGTCCTGGCCGTCGATCACGATCGCGCCCGCATCCTGCGTTTCGAACCCGGCCAGGCAGCGCAGCAGCGTCGATTTGCCGCTGCCCGACCCGCCCAGCAGCGCAAAGAACTCGCCACGGAACATGTCTAGCGTCACGGCATCGACCGCGACGACCGGACCGAAGCGCTTGGTCAGGCCCTGGATGCGCAGGAACGGCACCGCAGCCGGATCGCGCCACGGCGCGTCGGCGCCGGGGCGCGAAGCGGCGCTCAGCGCCCGGCCTTGAAGCGCGCCCACAGGCGGGTGCGCGCCCGCGCGGTTGCGACATCGACAGGACCGACCGTGAACAGGCGCGCCTGCATCTCGGCGGGCGGGAACACGCTGGGATTGTCGCGCACGGCGGGGTTGATCAGCGGCCAGCTGGCCGGCACGGCGTTGGGGTACTGCACCTTGTTGCTGATCTCGGCCATCACCGCCGGCCGCAGCAGGAAGGCGATGAAGGCGTGCGCGTTCTCGGCATTGGGCGCGTCCTTCGGAATGGCCAGGATGTCGTGCCAGCGCTGCGCACCCTCGCGCCCCGCGATGTAGGTGACCTTGACGCCGCGCCCCGCTTCCTCGGCCCGGGCCGCGGCCTGGATCACGTCGCCGGAATAGCCGAAGGCCAGGCAGGTCTGGCCGCTGGCCAGCACGTCGATCACGCCGCCCGAGGCGAAGTTGCGGATATGGGGGCGGATCGCCAGCAGCGTGCGTTCCACCTCGGCCAGGTCGGCGGCGGCAGTGCTGTTCGGGTCACGGCCCAGGTAGCGCAGCACGGTGGGGATCACGTCGGTGGCGCTGTCCATCATGGTGATGCCGCAGCGCGCCAGGCGGCGCGCGTGGGCTGGGTCGAACAGCAGCGCAAGACTGTCCATCGGCGCTTCGGGATAGAGCGCCCTGATGCGCTCGGCATTCACGCCCAGCCCGATCGTGCCCCACAGATAGATCGCGCCGTGCCGGTTGCCGGGATCGGCCCCTTCCACCGCGCGCATCATGGCGGGATCAAGCCCCGACCAGGATTCTATGCGCGCACGGTCGAGTTCCAGCAGCGCCCCGGTGCGCACCAGGCGCGAGAAGGTCGGCTCGTCGGTCGGCACCACGATGTCGTAGCCGCTGCGGCCGGCGGCCAGCTTCGCTTCCAGCACTTCCAGGCTGTCGTAGACATCGTAGCGCACGCGGATACCGGTTTCGCGCGTGAACTGGGCGACCACGTAGGGGTCGATGTAGTCGGTCCAGTTATAGACATTGACCACCCGTTCCTGCGCGGTGCCTGGCAGCACGGCACCGAAAGCCACCATCAGGGCAATGGCGGCGCGGCGGGCAAGTTGGGCGGGGCTGGGCATCTTCACGGGTCCTCCGGCGCGGCGACAGTGCGATCCTAGCAGCGTGAAATCGGGACCGGCCAAGTAGCGCCGGTGCGGCCCCCGCGGCCGAGTCTTGTTAGGCGCTTGATCCTATTTTTGTCTTGACTTTGATCCTATCACCAGCGATGATCCGCCCCGTCAACGCCCAAGCCGCGCCCTGCGCGCGCCATGCGGGCCCCGCCCAACCATCAGCCGAAATCACCGTGCCCGCGCAAGCGGGCGCGCCGCGACGGAGTTTCAGCCACCCATGCCCTTCGCGATCCGCAACCTGGCGGGCCTGGCCTATGCCGGGAACGTGACCCTGTGGCGCTATCGCAGCGCCGGCGACACACGCGCCAACCTGGCCGCCCCCGGATACTTCGCCGCCGCCGGCCACCTGCTGCGCGTCGGTGACGTGGTGCTGGCCAGCGCCACGGACGGGCCGATGATGCTCGCGGTGCAGGCCGCGGGGCCAGGCGCGGCCACGCTTGCCAACCTGCGCACCGGCACGGTCAGCCCGCCGGCTTCGGCGCTGGCGGCAACACTGGCCGGCACGGGTCGGCTCAGCGCCAGCCTGACGCTGGGTGCGGCACCCGGCATCGCGCTGCCCAATGTCGCCTCGGGCGCGCTGGTGGCGTTCTACGACTTCACCGATGCCAGCTTTGAAACCGGCCGCGGCGCCGGCGCGCTGACCGTGCTGGACCGCAGCGGCAACGGCCATCACATCGCGATGTCGGGTGCTTCGTATGTGCCGACTGCCGACACCACGGTGCTGGGCGCAGGCCGGCGCTGCCTGATGTGGGACGATGCCGGCAGCGTGTTCAATCCGCTGCGGCGCGACAGCTTCACCGCCGGCTCGCTGAACTTCAACGCGGTCGGCATGACCGTGGTGGGCGCCGCGCGCTGGGAAAACGCCGGCAACAACGTGAACGGCGGCACGCTGGCGCGGCTGCAGCGCCAGGGCGAAACCGGGTCGCTGAACCGCGCCGGCATCATCAGCGGCTTCAGCGCCGGCATCTTCGCCACCGCGACCTGGGCCGGCGGCAGCAACAGCAGCAACGCGACCGAGAACTTCGCCAGCGGCAACCCGGGCACCAAGGTGCTGTCCGGCCGCATGGGCAAGAACACGCCCACCGAGCTGCGCGACAACGACACCATCACCAATGCCGCCGGCAGCACCACGCAGGACGTGTCGGTGACCCCTGGCTGGGACCTGTCCATCGGCGGCGCCTTCCGCAACACCGCGTCCGTCACGCCGCGCCAGTACCTGGTGGGTGTCGCGATCTACAGCAACCGCCTGGCCGATACCGATCTGGCCGCGGTGCGCGCCGCCTTCGCCGCCGCCGCCAACACCACCATCACGGTCTGAGGACACACAATGCCCAAGCTTCTTGTCCTCGGCCACGGCCAGAGCCAGTTGCGCTTCTTCTATCTCGGCCAGGAAACGGTCGAGACCGGCCAGGCGCCCACGCCGCCCACCGGCAACACGAAGATGCTGGAGGCGCTGGCCGCCCGGCTGCCGGGCTGGTCCATCGTCGGCGCCAGTCACGGCGCGTCCGACACGCAATTCCTGGACAACTGGGTGGTGCCGGAGACCGCGGGCGATGCCGGCTTCACCGTCAATGCCGTTGCCTTCCTCGACCTGGTTGCCAGCACCCTGGCCGCGCATCCGGATGCGACGCATGTGGTGGTGAACCACTTCGTGCAGACGCAGGACTGGAAGGACAACCTGGCCAACGCCGCCTTTGCCGGCCGCTACCTGGCTGCCATGAAGAAGTGGGAAGCGAAGCTCGCGACCCTGATCGGCGCCAGGCCGTGGGTCTGGGGTTACTGCCACATCGGCAACCGCAACATGTCGGTCGATGCCGACAACATCACCGACGCGCGGCGCCTGATGAACGCGGTGGCCGGGATCGAGCCGCACCCGCTGGTCACGCCCGCCGACCGCATCAGCCGCTTCCGCATCCTGGCGATGCCCGGCATCTGGCGCGCCAGCCGCGGCAGCGCCAACGCCGCCGACAACGACCCGGCCGGCACGGCCGGCGACTTCACCCACCAGGGTGTCGCCACCTCGCGCCGCATCGCCAAGGAGATCGCCCAGGAAATCGCGCGCTGGGCCGGCGGCACGATCGAGAGCACGCGTGGCCACCCGCATTGCGTGGGCGCCTGGCGCACCTCGTCCACCAGCTTCCGCGCGCGCTTCTTCATCACGCCGGGCGCGGTGCTGAAGAACGAAACGGCGCTGCGCTTCCCGGTGCAGGTGACAAGCCAGCCAATCGGCAACAACGCGGGCGAAACACTGTCGCCCACGCTGCTGGAACCCACCGCGCTCAGCATCGACAACAGCCGCGCCGCACAGGGCATCGCCGAGATCACCTGCACCATGGCCGATGCGCTGGCCAATCCGTCCTACCTGCATTTCGGCGCCGCGATCCCCGACTACGTGCGCGTGGGCGAAGCCGGCACCTCGGCTGCCGACCGCAGGCTGCCGCTGCTGTTCGAGGACGCCTCGCCCGGCGCCGCGCTGACCGTGGCCGCCGATTTCGCCGACATCGCCAGCCCCTTCGTGCCGCTGCCGGTGGCCGACCTGCACAACCTTCCGATCCGCGATGGAGATCCTGCCGTGACCGCATTGTCCAACTACGCCGAGACGCTGGCGATGAACGCGCTGATGACCGGCACGCGCCACGTGGCGCTGGGCAGCGCCAGCAGCGACACGAGCTTCACCGAGTTCTCGGGCGGCAGCTATGCCCGCGCGTCCGGCACCTTCGCTGTGGCCGGCAACCAGGCCAGCAATGCCGCCACCCTGGTATTCCCGGCGCCGACCGCCGACTGGGGCCAGGCCACGCACATCGCGGTGTTCGATGCGGCCACCGGCGGCAACCTGCTGTGGCACGGCCCGCTGGCGGCACCGCTTGCCATCGCCGCCGGTGCCAGCGCGCCCCAGATCGCCGCCAGCCAGCTTGTGCTGAGCCTCGACTGACCCAGGAAGGACCCGACCCATGTCGCTTCAAATCGATGACCTGTCGGCGCTTGCCTACGCCGATGGCTTCACGCTGTGGCACTACCGCAGCAGCACCGATACCCGCGCCGCGTTGTCGGCCCAGGGCTACTTCGCCGGCGTCAACCACATGCTGCGGCCCGGCGACATGATTCTGGCGCGCGGTACCGATGGCTCGGCGCTGCTGCACGTTTCCGGCGCCGGACCGACGCTGACCGCCGTCGCGTTCTGAAGTCCCTGCGCGCCCCCGGGCGCGCCGTGCCGAAGGCACGCCAGCGGCGCCACGGCACGGCCCCGTGCCTTGAACATCCGCCCATCAGCACAACTCCGCTTCCACCCTGCATCGAAGGACCATGCCATGCCGGCCGCGATCGCTGCCCTGCTGATGGCGCTTGGCTGCGCGCCGATCCAGATCGCCACGCCGCGCGGCGACGCGTTCGGCATCTGGGTCTGCCCGCCCGTGATCGCCGACGAATCCGCCACGCCGCCGGCCGCACCGCCGCCGCGCGAGGAAGGGGCGTGATGCTGTGCGCCACCGCACTGGTGCTGCTGATGGACGTATCGGGCAGCGTGAGTGCGGAGAATTTCAGGCTGCAGCGCGAAGGCGTGGCGGCAGCGCTGCGTGACCCCGCCGTGGTGCGCACGGTGGAGAACGGCCCGCCCATGGCGCTGACCCTGATCGAGTGGGACTCACGCCAGGCCGTGGTGCTGCCGTGGCGCGTGCTGCACGACCGCCACGATCTGGCAGATGCGGCCGATGCGATCGACACGGCGCCCCGCGCCCTGCAGTTCGGCGCAACCCATGCCGGCGATGCGATGGCCGCAGCACTCGACGCGATCGAAGCGGCGCCCTGCGCGGCCGAGCAGGCCGTGATCGACGTGTCGGGCGACGGCGAATCGAATGGCGGCCTGCCCGCCGCCGCCGCACGCGACCGCGCCGCGGCGATGGGCGTGCAGATCAATGGCCTGGCCATCGTCACTGACACCGAACCGATGCTGGGCCACTGGTACCGCGACAATGTCATGACTCAGGACGGCTTCGTCATCGAGGCCGCGGGTTTTGCCGACGTGGCCCGCGCCATGCGCCGGAAGATCATCGTCGAGATTTCCCGCGCGCCCCAGGCACCCCTGCCGAAGAAGGAAAGCTGAGATGCTCGCCGCCCTGCTGCCCGCGCTGTTCCCGATCCTGGGCGATGCCATCAAGCGCATCTTCCCCGACCCCGAGGCTGCTGCCCGCGCCCAGCTTGACCTGCAGATGGAGGTGATGCGCCGGTCATCCGAGCTGGAGGCGGCCGCCAATGCCATCGTCAAGGCCGAGGCGGAAAGCGAGCACTGGCTGACCGCATCGTGGCGGCCGATCCTGATGCTGACCTTCGGTGCGCTGATCGTGGCGCGCTGGCTTGGCTATGCCGCACCCGGCCTGAGCGAGGTCGAGGTGACAAAACTGTGGTCGATCGTGGAGCTTGGCATCGGCGGCTATGTGATCGGCCGGTCGGCCGAGAAGGTGCTGCCCAGCATCGCGGAGGCGGTGCGGGATCGGCCGCGGCGGTAGCGGCGCGGCGCGGCGACCGATACGCCGCGCCCCGCGCCTACATCCCCACCAGCGCCAGCGTGCGCGCGATGCGGGGCGCGCCCCATCGCGCGGGCGCGGTGGGCCGCTCGCCCTCGAACGGCACGTCGCAGCCCTGGCCTTCCTGCAGCACCACACAGGACCCGCCGGACGCCACGCTGACCGAGCCGTGGCGCACGAACACCACGTAGCGCCGATCGACCTCGCCGGCGAAGAACGCGGTGCCGCGCACCGCCACCAGCGCCCAGGCGCTTTCCACCGCCGCCGGCATCGCGCCAGGCGGCCCTTCCAGCCACACGCCACCCCGCCGCCCCGCGCCAAAGCTGATGCCGGCGGGTGCGGTGCCGCGGGCTTCCAGCACGAAGCGGTCGATGCGCAGGCTGGCTTCCGCCGTCAGCCGAAGGGCGATGCCCCCGGCCAGCTGCACCGCCAGGCGCGACGCAGGGCCGGTGCGCAGCGTGTCGTTCAGCAGCACCGGCGCGGGCGGCGCCAGCGGGCGGGATTCGCTGCCGAAGCGCGCCTCGGCCCGGCCGACCGCCTCGGCCACGGCGCCCACTTCGGTGCGGGTCTGCGCGCGCGCCGGCACCGCCAGCGCAAGCGGCGCCAGCAGCAACGCCCGGCGGCGATGCCCCGCATCGGCGGGCAGATTTTCGGTCATGACCGGCAGGATCCCCTGAAGTCGAACCGTCGCACCATAAGGGCCGCGCATTGCAGCGGTGTTTCCGCGATCGCCTTCAGATTTTCGCTTGTTTCGCCAGCGCCACCAGGCACAGCAGCTCGAACAGCACCTGCGCGCCGCATTGCGCGGTGTTGGTGGTGGCATCGTATTGCGGCGCCACCTCCACCACGTCGCCGCCGATCACCGGCAGCCCGGCCAGGCCGCGCAGCAGCGCCAGCACCTCACGCGGCGCGAGGCCCCCCACTTCCGGCGTGCCCGTGCCGGGCGCGAAGCCGGGGTCGATGCTGTCCACGTCGAACGAGATGTACACCGGGCCGGCCCCCACCTTCTGCCGCGCGCGTGCAACGATGGCGGGGATGCCGAGCACCGGCACTTCGTCGCCCCAGATCACCTCCATGCCGGCATCGCGGCTGAACTCCCACAGATAGTCGCCGCCGCCCCGGATGCCGATCTGGATCGTGCGCTTCGGGTCCAGGTGGCCTTCCAGAACGGCAAAGCGGAACGGCCCGCCATGGTGGAATTTCGAGCCCTCGTACTCGCCCGACGTGTCGCAATGCGCATCGATATGCACCATGCCGAGCGGCCCATGCTTTTTCGCCAGCCCCGCCATGATCGGGCGGGTGATGGAATGGTCGCCACCGATCGAAAGCGGCACCACGCCACTGGCGCCGGCCGCCGTGTACCAGGCCTCGATGTCGGCATGGCAGCGGGCGAGATCAAAGCGGCTGGCCATCGGCACGTCGCCCACGTCCGCCACGCGAAGCGAATTCATCGGTGCGACACCCAGCACGCGGTTCCAGGGGCCGATGCGCTCCACCTGGCGCACGGCGCGGGGGCCAAGCCGGGCGCCGGCGCGATTGGTGACGCCCAGGTCCATCGGCACGCCGACCAGCGCCACATCGAGGCCGGCGAACTTGTCCGAGAACGCGCCCGGCGCCGGCGGTGCGCCCAGGAAGGTTGCGATCTCGGCGAAGGGCCATTTGCGCTTGTCGCCCTGGAACTGCCTTGCCGCCACCTCGCGCAGCACGGGATCGAAGATCGTGCCGCCTGGGGCGTTCGCGTATTTCGCGAACAGGTCGTCCTGCTCAGTGTCCATGGGGGGTCCTTCCGTCGCGGCCAGGCGGACCATAGCAGACCAAGGGGCCGGGGAATTTGTCCGAAACAGCGATCAGCGGGCCGGCACGATTCCGGTGAACGCCAGCACCATGGCGGGCGCATCGGCATCCGGCGTGGCGCGGCCCAGGGCGCGCATCAGCAGGCTGGCCTCGCCACCCGGCAGGCGATGGCCGCCGCCGACGATCTCGTACAGCACCGTGGGTGCTGCGCAGGCCACGCCATCGTGCCGGCGCACCCAGGGGTCGTCGGGCGCGCCGCGATGCGGCAGCACCACGGGGGCGGCGGCCCAGGCGCAGCGGTTCAACGTGCGCCACAGCGCGAAGCCATCGGGGCCTGACAGGCGCCGCTGCACCTCGATCAAGCCGGCCACCACCACGCGGCCATCCCAGCGCACGATCGGGTCGGCGGTGCCCAGCGCCATCAGCACCGGCACCGGGCGTGACGGATGGCAGGTGGCGGCGGCGTCGGCCGGGATCGTCGCCTTGAAGATGATGACGCTGGCCAGCCGCTCGGCGCGGCGGCAGGCGTAGTGATGCGCCATCATGCCGCCGTTCGAGATGCCCACCACATTTATGCGCGCGGGATCAGCGATGCGCGCGGCAACGAGGCGGTCCAGCAGCGTATCCAGGAACCCCACATCATCCGCCCAGCCCAGCGGATTCTGGTAGGTCGCGGCCAGCGCCCCCTCGTTCCACAGCGGGCCATCGGAATCGGGGAAGGCCAGCACGGCACCGGCGGCGGTGGCGGCTTCGGAAAGGCGGATGAAATCGCGCATCAGGCTGCCGTTCAGCATCGCGCCGTGCAGCACCACGATCAGCGGCCGCGGCCCCTGCCCCGGCGCGTCCGGCCGTTCGATCAGCGCCACGCGGGCGCGCCCATCATACAGGAAGGTCTCGTGGGTCACGCCCGCCAACACGGGCGATGCCAGCAGCAGGGCCAGCGCGGCGAGCAGATGACGCATCAGGCCAGCATATCGGCAAGTTTGCGGGGTGCCACAAGCCGGTAGCTGCGCTGCACGATCGCGGCCACTTCCCGCCAGTCGGGGCGGCCGGTCAGGTGCATGCCGATCCAGCCCTTCGGCCCGACATAGGGGGGCACGAAGAAGCGATCCGGGTCGGCGCCCACCAGCACCGCCTGGCTGCCCGGCGGCGCCTTGCACCACAGCGCGAGGCTGCGCCGGTCGCCGACCGCCATGACGAAGATTTTGCCGCGCACGCGGAAGGTGGGCATGTCCCAGGTCTCGCGCTCCTCGGCTTCGGGCAGTGCCAGGCTGATGGCGCGCAGGCGATCGAGAGCGGTGGGCATGCCTGGAGTGTAGGCATGCGGCGGCGAGCCTTGCAGATCGGGCAGCGTTACGATACGTATATCCCAATTGGATATACACGAGGTCAGCATGGCGAGCTCCACCGTGTTCACCAGCAATCGCAGCCAGGCGGTGCGCCTGCCGAAGGGCGTCGCCTTCCCGGACGATGTGCACCAGGTCGATATCCTGAAGGTCGGCGCCAGTCGCGTGATCGTGCCGCGGGGCCGGCGCTGGGACGACCTGTTCCTGAACGGGCCGCGCGCCACCGAGGATTTCCTGTCCGAAAGCGCGCAGCCGTCGGCGGATCAGCGCGCGCCATTCTGATGCTGGCCTTCATGCTGGACACCAACATCTGCATCCACGTGATCAGGACCTATCCGCCGCAGCTGCGCGACCCGTTCAACGCGGCGGCCGAGCAACTGTGCATCTCCAGCATCACGCTTGGCGAACTGCATTACGGCGCGGAGAAGTCGGCGCGGCGCGAGGCGAACCTTGCCGCGATCGGCCAGTTCGTCGCGCGGCTGGAGGTGCTGCCGTTCGGCGCGAAGGCCGCGGCGCATTACGGCCAGTTGCGGGCGGAGTTTCAGCGCGCGGGCACGCCATGCGGGCCGCACGACATGCAGATCGGGGGCCACGCCCGGAGCGAGGGGTTGATCGTGGTCACCAACAATCTTCGGGAGTTCGCGCGCATGCCCGGCGTGCGGGCGGAGGATTGGCTGTAGGGTTTGGCGCGCCAGCGTGGACGAAACTGATAACTACGTTTCCGCCGGAGCACTATGATATTCTTCTCTTTGGTCTGCGAATGCTGCCGAAAGCGTCCGAGAACCGTCATCACTACTACGATCGAGGGTCCCGTTTCGCCGCGTTCCGGATGCGGCAGCGCTTTCAAAGAGATTGGCATTGAGTAATCGACGTCCATCAGCCGCTCGCCTCCACTCACTTCAACACGGAAAGAAAGGTGTCGCCAGAACCGCAAGTATGCCAAAGGCGGCGATATTCCAGAACAGCGAGCGGATGAGCGTTATCCCGGATATATAGAGCGCGGTTAAGCCATGCGCCCGCCGATATAGGCAATCGACCCCCAATAGGTCAGCTCATTGTCAACGCCTACCGCCTGAGTGATGAGAACCGCCGCGGCAAAGAACGGAAACGTCTCCATGTAATTGTGGAAGTTGCGGTTGATGAGCCCGGAAATGGGCTTGAGCGGCGGCATCTCGACGTCGCGCGGGCTGGCGGCCCATTTGAGGCAGTACTGGGCATCTGCGGCCTGCGCCGCGGCGACGAGCTGAAGGAAGCCCCAAAGACTTGCGGCTGCCAGCACCATTAGCTCGAAACTCATGCCCATCGTTGTGTCCTCTTCCAAACAGGTGCGGCCGGTCTTCAGCACTCCGTGCTAACCCGCTTTTCTCGCGCGACTAAGCGCCTCGAGGTAGATCGAGATAGCCTGGATCGTATCGATCCGATCAGCTTCTACCGGCGTCGGGCGCGAACAGCACGGCCCTGGCGAAACCCGGTTCGGAGAACACGATCGTGCCATCTGGCAGACCCAGGATGCGGTCGACGGCGATCCCCTGCTGGCGCAGGCGCTCATCGAGCGCGGCGGCAGCTTCTTCGGCATGCGGCGTGCCCGATGCCTCGATGGCGCGCGCCACTGCGTCATGTGTCGAGGCGCCGAGTTGCATGATGATATCGGCGGTCGTCGCCGGATCGTCGATGCGGAATTGGCCCTCGTTCTTCCCTTGCCACAGAATATCGACGAAGAGTGGCAGCACGACGCCGCTCACCGCGCGATTGAGGCGGTGGTAAAGCACGATGTTTTCAGGCTTGAAGACCGCGTCGAAAGCGGCGCGGTTCGCTGCGGCGTTCTCCAATTTGAGCTGGCGGGATTGCGAGAGGACAGCATTTATCCGGGCAACGGCGTCCAGGCCACGTTCCTCAAGAATTGGCTGAAGGCGCACCACGCTTCCGGCTGCCATCCGCTCAGCAAGGGCTTCGAGCAAGTCCTCCTTGGCTGAGAAGTGGTGATAGAAGCCGCCCTTGGAGACACTGGCGTGTTCCATGATGTCGGCGACCGTGGTCGCGGCATAGCCCTTGCTGAAGAACAGAGTCTGTGCGCTGTCGAGCAGCTCGCTGCGCCGGATATCGGCCTTCTTCTTGACCCATCCGGCCATAAATACTCCCGATTGAAACCGACCGTCGGTTTGAATTATAAAGGCCGATAACCCGCTGCGCAATCTCCGACGCGGGGGGCTTACTCGGCGAGGAGTACCTGAATGGCCGCGGCAGAATCGAACGTTTTTTTGGAGCAACGGCACAATTTGGATTTGGCACCCTGTACAATCCGCGTCGAAGACTTGGCCTTCCGCTATTCCGGACAGGATAAGCCCGCCGTCGACGGAGTAAGCTTCTCAGTAGCGCATGGCGAGGTCTTCGGCCTGCTCGGCCCTTCAGGGGCAGGCAAGAGCACCTTGCAGAAGGTACTGACTCGGCAGCAAAGGCGTTTCGAGGGCTCGGTCCAGATCCTTGGTAAACCGCTTGCGGTCTGGGGGCAGGATTATTTCGAGGTCATCGGCGTTGGGTTCGAGCTGCCCAACCACTACGTCAAATTTACTGCAGTCGAGAACCTCAGATTCTTCGCCTCGCTCTACAGGCGAAAGAGTCGCGATCCGCTGGAGCTGCTCGCACTGGTCGGCCTCGCGGACGCCGCGCACAAGAGGGTAGAGACCTTCTCCAAGGGCATGCGCATGCGCCTCAACTTCGTGCGTGCGATCCAGCATGATCCGGAGATTCTGTTTCTCGACGAACCGACTGCCGGCCTCGACCCGGTCAATGCCGGCACCATCAAGCGCTTGATCGCCGAGCTGCGCGGGGCCGGCAAGACCATCTTGCTCACCACGCACAACATGAACGATGTCGACCAACTCTGTGATCGAGTCTCCTTCATGGTCGCTGGGCGGTTCGCGGCTCTCGATGCACCCGAGGCGCTCAAGGCGAAATACGGCCGCCGCACCGTGCGGATCACGCACGGCGACGACCTAACCGAGACCGACGAGTTCCCCCTCGATGGGCTTGCCGATAATGCGCGTTTCCACGCCATTCTCAAGGCCGGCTCCGTGCGCACGCTCCACAGCCAGGAAGCGAGCCTCGATCAAGTGTTCAGCGACGTCACCGGCACCTCGCTCGATCACGTGGGGGAAACGGTATGAGCGGGGCGCTGTTCCTGCGGCTGGTACTTTGGGATGTCCGCGTGCAGGCGCGCGAGCGCATCTATCTTTTCACTGTCTTCACCACAGCCTTCTTCGCGGCGGCGGTGGCGCTCATGCCCGCTAACGCGCCGGCAACGGTGATCACCGCCATTCTGTTCCTCGATCCGGCCGTGGTCGGCATGGGCTTCGTTGGCGGCCTCGTGCTGCTGGAGCGATCGCAGGGCACGCCGCCGGCGCTCGCCGTTACACCTGCCTCGCCGGCCGATTACGTGCTCGCCAAGCTTGTAACCTTCCTGGGGCTGACCATCGCCGGAGGACTCGCTATCCTTGTCTTCGCCCATTGGTCGCCTTCGTCGGCGCTGCTGCTGCGCATGACGTTAGCGTTGGCGGCCACCGGCGTGCTCGGCGTGCTGGGCGGCCTGGTCATGGTCGCGACGGCCAATTCCCTGAACCATCTCATCGCCCGCGCCTTTCCGGTCTCGATCGTGCTCTATCTGCCCTTTCTCGCTCATTTCGGCGCGGTCGAAGGCGGGCTTTCCTGGGCCCTGTTCGGGATCAATCCCGGCCACGCCATGCTGCGCGCGCTGCTATGGGCGGCGGACCCGTCCGCCGTCACCCCCGCCGAGACGCTCTACGCCTTCGGCTACATGGCGATCATCAGCGCCGTCCTGCTGCGCTGGGCTCTCGCCCTGCAAATCCGCACCGTCGGTCACGTCGGTAGCTAACGTGCCATAGGAGGAACGCCGTGTCCCCGCTCATGAGCCTCGCCGCTCACGATCTCGCCAGCATCCGGCGCGACCAGGTGCTTACCAACATCATCGGACTGATGCTGGGGATCGTAGCCATCGCTGCCGTCTTGCGCGCCCTCGGCTATTTTTCCGACTGGTGGGTCACGATCCAGCTCGTCCTGCTGCTCGGCTACATGCCCGGTGTGGGCTATCTGGCGGCGGTTCTGGTCCTCGACGAGATGGACAGCGGAGTCGACCGGGCGCTGCGCGTATCGCCACTGCCGCTCAGCCACGTGCTCGCCCTGCGCATCGGCATGTGCGTCCTGTTCGTGCTGTCCTACGGCCTCGTGATGGTGCTGGTGACGCGCATGATCGTGCTGCCGCTGGTCGATTGGTTGCTGCCCCTCTTGGCGCTGTCGCTTGCCAGTGTCTGGACCACGATCACCGTGCCGGTGCTGTCGCGCGACAAAGTGCAGGCGCTCGGCTTGTTCAAGGCGCTCAATCTCTATGTGCAGATCGCCGCGCTCTATCTCTTCATCCCGCAAGATGCCTGGTACACGCAGGTCCTCTTCCTGTCCCCCGCCACATGGTCGGTGACATCGATCCTGGCCTTCATCGAAGGCGCGACGGCCGCGGGCTATCTGTGGGCGATGGGCGGCATCGTTTTCTGGGCTGTCCTCATCGCGGCGTCCGTCGGTGCCTATCGGCGCAGGCAAGAACGCGATGCGGCGTGATGCACGATGATGCCACGGCATTGGCGACCCGCCGAACGGCAATCACTGATGCGAACGCCAAAAGATGCCGAAAACCGCCCGGTCTACGATAACGAGTTTCGGCCAGTGTGACCTGGCGTAGCGGATCGCAGGACATCGTACATTCGGCGGAGATGGCGCGCTCGAGAGGATTCGAACCTCTGACCCCCAGATTCGTAGTCTGGTTATTATCTCTGAATTACAACGTCTTACTGGTAGCAATTGTGGAAAACACGATGTGATCGGCCAATCCTGGTCACGCATGGAAAAATGCTCATCACATCCCCATATGATACTCTGGCCCTTGCCCCACACCTCGTGGGGCCTGATGAGCGCCCCAGACCGGGCGCGCGAAAGGGAGGCCCAATCACATGGGCACCAGAGCTGATTTCTACGTCGGGCGCGGCCCCGAAGCCGAATGGCTGGGAAGCATCGCCTGGGACGGCTACGACGTCCCACTGGCGCTCCGAGAGGCCCAGACCGAAGCGGATTTCCGCCTGCAGGTCGACGCCTTCCTCAAGACCCGAGACGATGCGACCTGGCCGGCCGAGGGCTGGCCCTGGCCGTGGGATACGAGCGAACTCACCGATTGCGCGTACGCCTTCGACACCAACGCGGTGTTCGAGGAGTACGCCGGTTACTGGTTCTCGGCGCTCAGCGACAACAATGAGCGCGAGGTCATGCTCGAGCGCGGCCCCGCCGACCTGGTGCGCTGCACCTGGCCGGACATGGCGGCCCGCAAGAAGGTGAAGCTCGGCGGTCCAGGCTCCGGAATCATCCTGATTTCCGGCTGACCGCATCTTCTGAACCTGCGCCCCCGCCCCTGTGGCGGGGGCTCCCTCGACCCCACACCGCGTGGGGCCTGACGAGCCGGCCAGACGCCGGCGAAAGGGAAACACCCCATGTACACGAACCAGTATCCTTTGAGCGTCGTCCGAGGAGGGAACGTCCTGTCTCGGCATCGCAACCTGGATGCTGCGAGGGCCTCCCTCGCGCGCGCCGCCCGCGCCAGCAAGGGTATCCAGATCGATCTGTTCGACCGGGGCAAGCACCTCGAGTGCGTGATGATCATCCCCGCCTCGGCTGAGAAAGGGGTCGGTCAATGATCATCACCGCCGATGACTATCGCCTCTACGCAGAAACCAAGATCTGGTACCTCGCCCCGGGCGGCACCAAGCTAGGCCTGGCGCTGGGCAGCAACGGCGAGGAGCACATCAACATCCTCACCCAGGGGATCAAGAACAAGTGGTCCGCAAGAACCACGGTGATCAAGCGCGATCGCGTGTTCTTCGATCGCAAGCTCGCCCGGGCGGCTTGGCGTCGCAGCCAGTTCAACCCGCGCAATCGGGATGAACTGAACGCGCGGAAGGCCAAGGCCGACCGCGTCGACGGCATGGACCGCGACGACCTGGGCGAGAGCCCAGATTTCTGATCCGAAACCGCCCCCCTGGGTTTTGACTCGGGGGGAGCGGTCGGGGAATCATCCCCATGAAGAGGAGCTATCCGATGAAGTTCCAAAAACGCGTCGGCCTGACCCCGCGGCAGCGGCTCGCCCGCCTCCGCGAGGTCATCGCCGATACCCCGGCCGAGACGATCGAGATGGCCAAATGGAGGTCCGTGTGCGGCACCACCGCGTGCATCGCAGGACACGGTGCCATGGATCCCGTCCTCCAGGCCGAGGGACTGAATCTATTGCCGCTCACGGGGAGCCTCAGCATCCATGGGCTGTTCCACAACAGACCGCAGGAACTGGCCAAGTTCTTCGGTATCAATGATCCCAGGATGGTGACTGCTTTGTTTTACGACCTCATTGCTCCGGCAGGGGAAGAAACCAAGGCTCGGCAGCTGGCCCTGATGGACCAGCTCCTGGAAGAGCGTGTCGAAGCCTGATCCGAAACCGCCCTGGCCCATGGCCGGGGCGCGTCGGCCACCAATCAAGGTGGCGCTGAAGAGGATCAACCTGATGAGCACAGCTTTCGAACTGTTCCAGCTCATTCGCGATGCCACGCCCGAGAAAATCAACCAGCACATCCTGAAGGAGGCCGTGCACAGGCACTACCGCGCCGCGCTCTGGGAAAACCCAGATGGCAGCTTCGATCTGAACATCCGCCGCCTCTCCACCGAAATCTGGATCGGGGAGGTCTCTCCCGAACCATTCGCGCTGGGGGGCAGCAACCGCGGCCTGGTCGCGATCTACATGCAGGCCCTTGCCTTCGGCCATCAGGCCGCCGAGATCCAGAAGCTGGCGGATCGCGCCTATGAATTTCTGGGCCGCACCGATGGCCACGGCGTGCTCCACGTCAAGAACGTGAAGCCCAGCCTGACCTATGAGCCGAACAGTCCCTGATCCGAAACGCCCGTCCGGGTTGTCCGGGCGGTGCGTCTGCCCAATGGGCACTGACGAGCGACACCCGGCTCTGATAGGCTGCGACCCCTCACAGGGGGAGGGCCAAGCATGTCCGGATGGGTGCTGATATTCTGGATCTGGAGCAGCCCGGGCGTGGTTGCCAATCCACCGACGGTTCCGCCGACGGTCATGACCGCGGTCTATGCCTCATTGGAGGCATGCCAGACCGCTGGCGAAGCCACGCGGCGGCTGATTTACCAAACCCAGTCCAGGGGCGCGAGCTTCGCCTGCTCATCGCAGACGACGGGCGAAACCATCCGCGTCCTGCCGCCCGCCCCGTAGCCGCGGGCGCCCTTCCCCGCCCATCGGCGGGGCTGAAGAGCCGGCCAGCACGCCGGCGAAAGGGAAAGCCATGAGCTGGATCTTCGGATTGCAGACTCAGCCGCTCGGCAAAGGCGTCGACCACACCGAGGCCTTTGCCTGGTTCCTGCTCGACAGCGACTGGGAAGTCGCCGTGCGCGAAGCGGTGGCCATTTGCTCCAACTACCTGCCAGAGGGCGAGTTCATGAAGGAACCTGAGTCCTCCATGAGCGACGACGCGATCACCGAAGTCGTCGGCCAGTGCGATCGAGCCTATGTTCATGGCTTCGTGCTGGCGGCACCCGGCTCGATCCCGAAATCAGCCTGACCGAAACACCCCTGCCCATCGTCGGGCAGGGCGTGTCTGCCGGCATCGTCGCCGGCCTGAAGAAGTCAACCACATGTCCACCTTCACCGACTTCGGGAGCGGTCCTTCGTATGAGGAGGGCGCCGCCACCGGCATCACCGAGAACGCAGGCGATTGCAATCGCCTGGAATGCCGCGCCTTCATGCTGGCCATCGAGCGCGTCTATGGCGCGCCGCCCGTGGGCCTGACCATGAAGATCCGCGGCAACCCGCACGAGTTCGGCACCTACTACGAGGTCCGGGCCTACTACCAGTCCGACGATCCTGCGGCAGTCGCCTGGGCCTTCGCCGTCGAAAACGGTAATCGGCTCCGAAGCTGGGCCGACGCAGGCATGCAGGCCCCGGTGGTCTACAACGACCGGCACCAGTCGATCGTGATCCGTCACGACGAGAGCGAATGGATCACCGGCCCGGTGCCCGTGTCCGCCTGACCGAAAGCGCCCCGTCGCATCGCGGCGGGGACGCTCGGCCGGCACCATCGCCGGCGCTGACGAGGTCAACCACAATGGACGACCCCTACACGCCGCTGCACCTGCAGCGCTGGGAGGATTATGACCAGGAGTGGCCCGCCCGTTACGTGGGCACCCAATGGGACGGCTGGTACCGCTTCTTCGGTCGCAACCGCGACAGCGGCCCGCTCGAGCTCTCCAACTTCGATGCCGCACTCAGCGCCATCGGAGGCGAGAGCGACGGCGTGGTCGTCACCCACTGCACGCACGCGCTGTGCGGTTGGGTCGAGGTCATCATGATCAAGGCCGACGCCCATGAGCTGCTGGAACGGGCCGACGCGATCGTGGAGCGCTACCACGACTACCCGGTGCTCGATGAGCCCGACTACACCGAGCGCGAGCACCTCCAGTGCCAGGATTTCTGGAACGGCTCCGACCCCCGGAGCCGGATCTATATCCTGCGCCAGTCGAGCGCGCCCGCGTGCCTGGCCCTGCTCGAGTATGGAGACATGCTCAGACAGGACACGGGCGAGGTCTATGATCGCGTGCGCGGCCACTGCCTCGACTGATCCGAAACCGGCCCCCTGAGCTTTGACTCAGGGGGAACGGTCGGGGAATCATCCCCATGAAGAGGAGCTATCCGATGACAGTACTTGATCTAAGTCGAGCCTACTACGTCAGTTTCGAACCCTTTTCCGGCACCTGGTCTGTCCAGGTCCCACGCGCCGCAGCCGATCAGGAAACCCTGAGAACCGTCTGCGAGGGTTGGCGCTATTTTCCCACCGATCACACAGGTGACACCGTGTGGCAAAGAGTCGCGCAGCACTCGCTCCACGTCAGCACAAAAAAATTGGGAGAACAGATGGCCGCCCAGCACGTGCTTGCCATCGTCGAGAAACTCGATGCCATGGGCCTGACCATGTACGGCTCAACGCGGGGGCTTGCGACCTATGAGTCTTTGAAGCAACTCGGCGTGCTGCCCCTGAAGGAATGACGAAAGCCCACCGGGAAGATCCCGGTGCGGCTCTGCCGGCCATCATCGACCGGCGCTGAGGAGAAACCGATGAACACAGAGCCCGTCATCCTGCTGACGAAGCGCCTGCTCGACCTCGATGCCCATATCCACAGTGAAATGGCCGCCAGACGCGGGCATGCTCCAGGCATGGATAACGCCCGACGCCATCGCTTCGAGGAAACTCAAGCGGTGGTCGCGCGGCTCATCGATCAGCCGTGGCAAGCGCCCACACCGTGGGACCACGACGATGCAGAATGGATCATCAGCGGACTGCTCTTGATCAACGAGGCGCTGCGATACGGGTGGAACGGAGGTTTCGACCTGTTACATCCCGTCGCCATTGGCGCCAGGGCGATCTTACCAGACAGGGTGGGACGTCTGCTGGTTGCGCGGTACATTGGCGACAGCTGGGTTTTCGACACGCTCGTCGAAGAGCCCCACCCGGATATGGTGCATGTTCCGACCCTGGTGGTTCACAATCACCGTTATCGGATCAGCCGCCCCGGCTCATGGCACCCGGGAGAGCCGACCGTCCGGACCGAACATACGGCGCCGACCATCGCCAATGTGCTGTGCAATGCCGCGATCAACAGCAGCTCCTGAAACGCAAAAAAGGCCCCCGAGGGATCACTCCCCCGGGGGCCTTTCGTGCGTCTGTGGCTCAGGCTGCGTCCATCAGCTCCTTGGGCACCCAGAGCCGCACCAGAGTGTCGCCCTCGACCATGCCGTGGATCAGCCCGTCGGTGCCGCCCAGCACCCGCACACGCGGATCCGCGTGGTGCACGTGGAAAGCCTGATCGCCCACCGTCCAGAAGAGGTAGCCCTCGCGAACACGCACACCAGGAATGGCCGGATCGCTCTCCCAGGTTGGGGCCGGGGGCTCGCCCCCCTGTTCGCTCACGGCTTTGGCGGCGGAGGTGTGGGCGGCGCGTCCTTCGACAAGGCCAGGCCAAGGCCTGCGGCGGCCATGCCGAGCGCCGTCAGCGATTCCCAGAGCTCGGGCTTGATCAGGATGCCCAGGCCGGCAGCGGCCGCGGCCAGCCCGGCCCAGGTGTTCTTCTCGGCCAGGCGGGCCAGGATGTAGGAGATCCCGCGGTTCATGGCGTCACCTGCACGGGCTGGTCGCTCTCCCAGCAGAGGGCGCTCATCTTGCCCAGATGCTCGGCCTGGCGCGCCCGGTCGGTGATCAGCGCCCTGGTGGCGAGCGTCGCCGCGCAGAAGGCCCGCGCACCATCGGCGAGCAGGGTGACCGCGCGCTCGGCCTCGCTCGCATCCTTTGGCACCGTCGTACACGCCGATAGGCTCAGCGCCGCCGCGGCGGCGAGTGGTACACGCATTTCATTTCTCCTCAGGAGTTTGTGTCAGCCAAAAACCATGGCGGAGATCAGGTAGGATTCTCCGCCACCGCCACCACCGCTTGGAAAGTCCCAGGCGCCAATCGCCGGCGGGTTCGGTCGAGTCTGGTTGATAATGTCGGTCGTGGGCGCATCGGCGTTGGCGCCGTTGCCGTCCAGGCTGCCGCTGGTCACGGCCCGGAAATCTTCCGAGCCGCTGGTGATGACCTGGAACTGGCTTGCGTAGGTCAGGCTCGCCTGGTTGCCGCTGCCGAAGCTGATCGACCCGTCGCTGGCGTTGTTGTTGCCGCTGATGGTGCCGGCGAAGTTTGTGGAGAACCCAAAGACCGCGCAGTTCTTGATCACCGTCGTCGCATACACGCGATTGATGCCCGTGGTCGCGGCCGCTGCCGACCTGACGATCGTGCAGTTCTTCATCGTCAGCGAGCCCAGGCTGGAATCGACGCCAGGGTTCGCGCCGTTGTGCAGGATCAGCGTGGACCGGATTTCGCCCGTCGCGTTCCAGCTGACCCCGCGCCCCCCGACCCCCTGGATGATACAGCGCTCGACGATGACGCCCGTGTTGGAGCTGCCGTCACCGTTGGTCCAGAGCACCGACAGGTACGCGGTGTCCTTCTTCAGCTGCATCCCATAGATCTCGAAGCGCGGGATGCTCGCCTTGATCACCGAGTCGACGCCGGAGGTGATCCGGATGCCGACACCATTCGATGCGTTGTACCGCAGCGCATTGGTCGCGGCGCTCGCGTGGTCGGCAAAGCCCTGGCCCGAGGCGGGACGCAGGATGACCTTCTGGCTGCCCGTGTTGTCGATGTCGCTGTCGAACACCAGCTCGGCCGAGGTGACGAACTCGGAGTCGTTGTAGCACTCGCCGATCTCGTCGCCGCTGAAGGTCAGTGCCTCCAAATAGGTGATCCACGCGGCAACCGTCGAATAGTCGCGGCCTCCGCCACTGCCGATCGTCTTGGTCGCCATCAGCTTCGCCCCGTGAAGTGCAGCGGATCGACCGGCGCTTCCTTGCGCACCAGGGCGTGCCTCAGCTGGTCCCAGGTGCGGTGGAACAGGCCGTCGGTGCCGCGCAGGCCGAGGCGGCCCAGATCGATGGACCAGGCGCGCTTCAGCGCCAGGGCGCCGCCCCTCTCGTCGGCGCCGATGCTGGCGCAGTAGGGCGTCAGTTCGCGGGCCGAGACGCCCGACACATGAAGGCAGACGAACAGGTTGCTGCCCAGCTCGGCCTGGCTGAATGCGTGCGCATCGTCGAGTGCGTCCAGCAGGTCGCCGGGACGCAGCGCCGTCGGGCTGCCGACCTTGAACGGCGCGGGACCGCGCACCAGCAGCTTAGCCACCGAAGGTCTCCCGCGCCTTCGCCATCGCCCGTGCCAGCCAGTCGGGAACGGGCCCGCCCTTGACCATGGAAGATTCGATCTTGGGATCGGCAAGCCACATGGGGCGACCGTCCGCGCCGGGCTGCCAGCAGGGGAACGCGCAGGTGAACCTCGTGTCGGGCTCGACCGCGACGACGCCGTGCCAGACGTGCGCCTCGACAACGGGGAGCGAGCCGGCGGCCACGATGCGATCAATGATCTCGCCGCGGTCGTCCTTCACCAGCAGGCGCAGCGGCACGGTGCTGAAGATGACGTGGGCATACTCGTGCGGATGCAGCGGCACGCCATCGCCCACGTTCGGCAGATGGTTTTCGTGCGCGTGGAAGCCGCCGCGCGTGAAGGTCCTGAGAAGCTCTCGGCTCATGTCAGCACGCTCGATGTCCGGTCGTTCATTGGGTTGGCAAACGTTGAAAACGAATCCAGGGCGATCAGCCTCGCCGCCTCGGTCTGGATCGTACTGAACCCCGACAGGCCCATGGCCACGGCCATCGAGTAGGCCGAGAAGCCCACCTGCTGATACTGGTTATCGCCAGCGTAGGTCAGGCCGTAAGTGTTCGGCTGCGACCCCAGCAGCCGAGCGTTGACGAAGCCGACGCTGGTGCTGGTGATGTCGATCGCCGTGCCGCCCGCCGTGGTCGCCACGCGAAACGTTTTGTTCGACCCCACCCCAGGATCACTGACATCGCGCGCATACAGGCTTTGGAAGGCGGTCGGACCCGCGCCGGATCCCGTGATCAGGATCCGATCGCCGTCGGCCATGTTGAACTGTGCCGGCGGGTCCACCGTGATCGTGTTGCCGCTCACATCGACCGACAGCAGGTCCAGCAGGTAGTGCACCTGGTTGATGTTGGTGACCAGCGCGTAGATCTCCGCCGTCGAGATCAGGACCTGGTAGACGAACCAGTGGAACAGCCCCACGTCGGCATGCACCGCCGCCGGCAGCTTGCCCAGGAACTCGCCGAAGGTTTTGGCGCCCGCGTACTTGGTCAGCCCGTACGTCGCGGACACCGCCTCGATCATGTAGTCGGTGTTCCACGGCGCCAGATAGGTCTTGATGTTGCCGGCGTTCGCGCCCCCCTGCTCGATGATGTAGGGCATCAGGCCGTTGTTCTGCTGGAAGGTCGGCAGCGCGGTGACGCGCGCGTTCGCCTCGTCGTAGGTGACCTTCAGGCAGTCCTGCAGATAGGTGTGCAGCCCCGCGGCATCCCAGTGCGCGACGCTGATCATGCCGGCGGCGTGGCCCATGTTGGCCATCGCCCAGGCATCCTCGCGCACCTGGTAGGGATCGAAGATCTGGTAGCCGTAGCGGCTGGCGCTGGCGTTGTTCCTGCTGCTGTTCAGCTCGCGCGACAGGATCGTGTAGTTGGCGGTCTCGACCAGCAGGTCGAAGTACTGCGGCTCGCCCGTGATGCCGGCCGCATACATCACCGGCCCGCCGCCCCAGTGATTGAAGCCCTCGGCGAGGATGACCCCGGTGGAGTCGCCAGTAGGCATGGTGAAGCCCGTGCTCTGGCCCGGGGAGCCGTTCCAGCGGATCGAGGTCGCCACCGCGGTTCCCATGCCCGTGTAGGGCGTACCGCTGGCAGCGTTCAGCACCGGGACCGTGCCGGTGCCGCTGTTGCGCACGCAGATCGTCGCGTGCCCCAGGCTCAGGCCCGCGACGCGCACGGTCTGCTCCTGCGTCGCGGTCTGCAGCTGGAAGTGCGTGGCCGCCCATTGCGGCTGCACAGCGATCTGGGGGTGCGCCCCCGTGTCGCCGAATCGGGAGCGCAGCGGGCCCTTGCCGTTCGGGACGTAGCTGTGGGTGGCGAACGCCGTGGGCGTGTGGTCCACCCGCCAGGTCGGGATGCACTTCGTCGATTTCAGGTAGGCCTTCGGGAACACCCAGCGGCAGGTGTTCTCGGTCGAGACCGACCCGCCGCCCTGGGCGAACTGGTACTTGCCCTCGCCAGTGGCGGTGAAGACGCTGGCGAAGTGCACGACTTCGATGTGCGGGGTGAAGGTGTGGGTGCCCGACCCGGCCGAGGAGGGTGTGATGACGTTGAAGTCGCCGACTGAATCGCTTGCAATGGGATAGAGTTGGACCGTGTTGGTGCCGGTCACGCGCAGGTAATAGTCGGTGCCTGTGCTCAGCCCGCCAGGCAGGGTGCCCGTCGTGGTCATGCGGCCGGCCATGCCAGTCTCGAGGCCGTGGCCGGTCATGGTGACCGTAACGCTGCCGCCGCTGGCGGTGAAAGTCTTGGCGCTGCCGGAGGTGAGCGTCGCGATCGTCGAGGCGCCGTCCTTCACCACCAGCGAGGCGAAGCTGCGCTTGACCTTCGACGGGCTGTCCACGTTGAGAAACGGCGGAACGATGCGCGACAGCAGGCGGAAATGCGCCAGCGTGCCGCTGTCGTTGGCCAGCACCTGCACGTAGTCATACGAGTGCAGCTGGCCGTGCGCGACGTTGCCGCTGTCGCGCAGCTGCGTCCGCACGCGGTACACCGGCCCCGCCTCGCCGTTCATGATCAGCAGGACGCTGTCGTTGTCGCTGATCCCCCGGTCGACGCTCGCGGTCCATGTGCCGGTCAGGTTCGTGATTCCGGTGATCTCGGTCTTGAAATCGCGGCCGGTGATGGTGGTCAGGTCCAGCCCAGAGGTCACTGGCGCCGCGCCGCCGCCCCAGACCTCCACGTCCTTGGTGGCGCTGCCCGCGATGCTGGGGGCGATCAGGATGAAGCTGATGTGCTGGGCGCTGCCATCGGGCCAGCGCGCATTCACGCGCCAGGTGGCCTTGCGCGTGGTGCCGTCGATCTTCCACTGCGGGTGCTGGCCGCTGGGCAGGTCGCCCTCGCGCAGCCAGATGCCGGCCATGTGCGTGGGCGCCGCAGCCTGGGTGCTGCCGCTGGTGTTCACCAGCTGCAGCGTCGCGATCAGGCCGCCCGCGCCACCGAAGTCGGGCACCGCCTGTCGGGCCGCGCCCGCTCCCCGCGTGCGAAGCCTGGTCCCGTAGGTGCGCGCGACCGGCATCTCAGTTACCGGTCCTGACACCCTCGGCGACGAGCGCGATGCCCGTCAGCGATGACGCCGAGGTCACCACAACATCCCAGTAGGCGCCATCGCCGCTGGTGCCCGTGGAGGCCGTGTCGCCAGCCGTGCTGGTCAGTGCCACCGCCGAGCCGAAGCCGTTCACGGCCGTGCCGTTCTTGCGCACCTGGATGCTGGCGGTGCCGCCGACGGTGCGGCACTTCCAGTTCACCCAGTTGACCGGGAGGTCGCCCTCCAGGCCCAGCGCATAGGTACCGTTCGCCGTGATCGGCAGGGTCAGGCGCCACTCGGGCTTCTGTGTGCGGGCCTCGAAGGCCGTGCCGGCGTTGTTCAGCACCATCACCTGGTTGGCCGCAAGAGTCAGGCTGCCGGGGATGGCCGTGCGCCAGTAGGGATCGGCCGTGCCCTCATAGGTGATCCAGCAGCCCTCACCGGGGTAGAGCACGAAGCTGTCGTTGCCCGCGGTGTTGAACCCATCCGTGCCGGCACTGACGGTCCAGGCGGCGCTGCCGATGTTCTCGACCAGCAGGCGGTCGAGCGCCGTGAAGCTCGTACGCACCAACGTCGCGGTCTGGCCAGCGCTGGCGGTGTTCAGGTAGACCACGCCGTTCCTGTCGCTGTTGGTGATGTTGCCCGTGGCGGTCACCACCCGCAGGCTGGCGAAGCCCGCGGCGCCACCGCCGCTGGCAGCCTGGAAGGTCGGCAGCGCGCCCGCGCCGTTCGAGGTCAGGACCTGGCCGCTGGTGCCCAGGCCGGCGACGCTCTGCAGCGCGCCCGTGGTTGTGGTGCCACCGCACAGCACGGCATAGGCCGTCGTCGCCGAAAGGCCGGTGCCGCCATCGGAGACAGGCACGTCGGTGCCACCGGCCCGGTAGAGCACGTTGCCCTCGACGGACACGTTGCCCGCGCTTGACCGCGCCAGGGTCGTGTCCGTGGCGGCGCCCAGCTCGATGGTCGCGAACTGCGGATTGTCGGCAGTCCCCAGTCCCAGGGTGGTTCGCTGGGCCGCCGCGTCGGCGTCGTCGACCAGCGCGCGCGCCGCGGCGGTGAAGGTCGCGAGCGCCGCGGTGCCGCTCCCGGTGAAGTAGGGAAGGCGGTCGGCCGCGCTGGTCAGGCCCGCGATCGCCGTGATCTCCGCATCCAGGGAGAGGACCTCGAGCGAAGTCTCCAGCGACTGGAGCGCCGCCTTGATCGTCACGTTGTCCGCGATGGTCGTGCCCGTGAAGGTGCCCAGGTTGACCGCGCCGTCGGCGACACCAGAGAGCGTCACCAGATCGTCGATTGAGAGGTCGGCCTTGGTCTGCACGATCGTGCGGTGCGCGTAGTCACCCGCGCCGGTGGCGCCGACGAAGCCGGCGGAACCGGCCTGCACGAAACTCGAGAACGGCAGGTCACCCGTGAGCGACCCCACAGGCAGCGCCGTGCAGTTCGACAGGTTGCCAGACCCGGGGGTCCCCAGCACCGGGGCCGTGAAGGTCTTGTTCGTCAGCGTCTGCGTCGCCGTCAGGGTCACGACCGTATCGCCCTCGACCGAGATGACGCCCGCACTCACGCGCGCGATCGTCGTGTCCGTGGCGGCGCCGATGTTGATGGCCGCGAACTGCGGGCTGTCGGTCGTCTTCAGCCCCGTGATGTCGGCCTGTAGCGCGAGCGCCAGGATGTCGGCGATGCTCTCGCGCCCGTCCGCGGTGCCGTTGTCGCCCCAGAATTCGGAAGCGCGGGTCAGGACAACAGGATCGAGAAGCGGAATCGTCTTGTTGGCCATGGATCAGCTCCTCTCGACCATCTGGTCGCCCCCGCGCGTGGTCAGGTTGTCGCCCGCCCTGGTCACGAGCAGGTCGACCGCCGGCGGTGGCGGCGGCGCCCCGGGCTTGCCCGCCGTGACCAGGCTGAGCTGCAATCCCATCATTGTGTGATCTCCACCTAAACCGAGACGGGCCGGCCCTCGAAGAACAGGACCTTGCCACCGGAAACCTTGGTCATTGCCTTGCCCGTCTTGGTCGGCACCCGCACGGCATCGATGATCTGCTGGCTCACCGTGGCCCGCCATCCGGTGCCGCTGTTCGCGAGCGCGCCCAGCGAGTAGCCCGACTCGTCGAAGGCCCAGAAGCAGATCGGGATGCCCTTCTGTCGCGCCGCCTTGGCGGCCCAGCCCAGGCGCTGGGCCTTGAGCACCACGTCGGCCAGGATCCAGCCGTGCTCGCCGATGATGACCCGCACACCGTGCCGCAGCTGCTGCTCGTTGATGCGCGAGATCACCGTCTGATACTCGCTCTCGACGGTGAGCCCGAAATTCCATGATCCCTGGTTCGAGGGGTAGAAGTGTGCGGTCGCCATCGTGTTGCGATCGCCGCTCAACGGGTGGGCGAAGTCGCGCAGCCCATAGGCGGCGTTGTAGGCCGGGTAGCCGTAGATCAGCGTGTGATCGGGCATGAGCGCCCGGAGCGCCGCGTGTTGGGTGCGCACGAACGGCAGGTAGTCGAGCCAGCGCTGCGCCTGCTCTGTCGGATTGTTGTCGGTGTAGAGCCACACGGGCTCGTTCTCGGTGCTGAAGGCGACCTTACTCGCCGGCCAGGCCTTGGCCGCCAGGTAGGCGTAGCCGGCGTTCTCGATCTCGTGGACGATGGATTCGCCCCAGCGCACCACCCGGTCGCGGAGGTTGGAATGCTGCCCCCCCCAGTAGAAGGCCAGGCCGGCGGCAAGCATGGCATCGACCTGGCCGACCATCGTGCCAAACGGATAGCGCGCGATCGACGTGCCCTGGCGCCAGAAGTTTCGGTGCAGCATCCAGGTGCCGGCCGTGACGCTCAGCACCCCCAGGTCAGCGCGCGCCGACCCCGTGTTGATGATGATCACGTCGTTGACCGAGCTGTCGATCGTGAGCGTGATGTCCGTGTTCGCTGGTAGCGTGTACCCGTCATACGAGATCGGCTGGTTCAGCCTGATCACCTCGCCGGCCTTGTGGATGTAGCTGCCGCCATCGAGCTGCAGCACGATCCGCTCTGGCGTCGAGACGTTGGTGCTGCGCCGGACCGAGACGACCTTCCACTCGCAGAAGTTCACCGAGGTCTTGTAGGCGTCATAGAGGCCAGTGCTTTCGGGCGACCACAGGTAGTGGGTGCCCCGGACGAAGTCGACGCCCTGGGCCTTCAGGAGCGACCAGGCATCGGACGCATAGCCGCGCGACCAGAGCTTCTCGCGGTCGAACTGGATGCCCAGGAATCCGGGCTTCCACTGGGGTGCGTCGTAGGGCACCTCAGTTGATGCTCAGGATGAGCTGGCCGGCCGCCAGCTGCGGCGCCGGGTCGGCATTGTTGATCTGCAGCGGAGCCTCGGTCGGGCCGTGCCAGATCATGTTGCCGCCCGAAGAGGCATCGAACACGGCGATGTGGGTCGCGATCCCCCAGTCGGCCGTCGGGCTCGGAAACACCAGGGCTGCGGTGTTGCTCGCCTGGCTGCCGACCAGGGTGAAGCTGCCCGAGGCGCGAGCATATCCGCCGCCCGTGAATTCGGTGAACCCGGTGTCTGAGCTGCCGGTGCCCAGCGCCGCGTAGCGGGTGCCGGTCATCAGGGTGCTCATGCACAGGGCTTCGGCGTAGTCGGATAGGGCTGACACGTCAGGATCTCCGTCGCGCAATGGGATTGCGTGCGTGGCCATCACCGGCATCGGCACATAGGGGCTGGCGATGTCCGCGAAATCGGCGGCCACGCTCAGCACGGCGCCGGGGCTGGCGTCTTCGTAGAGCAGGCAGAGCTTGCGCTCGGCCGGGGTGGTGCCGAGCTCGCCGACGCGCACATAATCCAGCAGCTCGGCATCGAAATAGAGGTATGCCTCCGGCGGCATGGGCGCCGACATCGTACACGTGATCTCGGCGATCCCCTGTGCGGCCCTGGTGTTGTCGATGCTGAGCGCCGTCGGCGTCAGCACCACCGGCCCCAGGGTTTCACCCGCGTTCTGACCGATGATGTTGGCGCTGATCTGCACGGGAATCGCGAGCGGCGTCTCGGTCTTCAGCACCGAGCCGGGCGTGATGAAGAAGCGGGCCTTGAAGCTCGTGTCGTTGATCTTCCAGGCCGCGGTGCAGCGTGGGTGGCCCATGGTGCTCTCGACCGTGCCGCCGGCCCAGCGCGCGATCTCGTGGCCCATCTCCTTGCCCAGCCGGCGCGAGCCCGAGACCCCCTGGTGGGTGAAGTCCCCAGGGGTTCCCAGCGGGTTGTTGGAGGCGGCGTTGGCGGTCGTGCGGCTGCTGCGCCAGATGCCAGGCTGGGTCAGGATGCGGAAGCGGTTGATCCGGTCCGAGGCGCTGACCAGTGGGTGCTTCTCGACCCCGGCGATGGCGTTGATGAACCGGCGCGCGTCGGTGATGTTGTCGGGATCGACCGAGGCGTTGCGCTCCCCGATATGGCAGTAGCCCCACATCCAGGGGAGCGCCCCCAGCAGCGCGGTCATCTTGGTCTCGAACTTCTTCATCGCCGCGATGTATCGGGCGCCGTAGGTCGGGGTCAGGAGGTTGTTTTTCCAGTCCTGGGTCTGAACGACGTGGTTGACCGCCACCTTGGTCGTGTCCGGGTTGGCAGAGACGAGGTTGCTGACCACGGTGAAGAAGTCCGTGGCGTTGACCGTGAAGCCCGCGTCGCCGGCCGTCTCAGGCACCACCCAGTCGTCGAGGAAGCTCGTGTTGGCCGCGCCGCTGTTGCCGACCACGACCGACCAGCCGGTCATGCGGGCGACCAGCGCGTCATACATCTTGGTGTTGCCCGTCGGGGGCGAGGCCGCCTGGCCGATCTCGACGGTCTCGTTGCCCAGGTAGAAGAAGCGGAGCTGGCTCTGGCCGTGGTTCAGAACGAGAAGCTTGGGCATGCCTGCGCCTCAGACCGTGATGGTGACGTTGGCGGCCGTGGCCATGACGCCTCGAACGGCCGCCAGGTCGCCGTCGCTCAGGCGGCCCGCGAAGATCGCGCTGGCCACAAGGTACTGGCGCGGTGTCACCGACCCGGTGTTCCGCCAGGCCCCGCCGAGCACGATGTTCAGCCCCCCGGTGGTCGAGATGTTCTGCGTCGTGGTCGAGCCCGCGGTGGTGATCGTGCCGTTGGTGCGCAGCTCGCTGGCCACGCCCTTGCCCGTGCGGGTCGAGAGCACGTGGGTGCCCGTACCAACGTTGTTCTGGGTCGCGGCACTCGACTGGCTCGAGCCGGCCCATGTGCCGGTGACGTTCAAGCCGGCCGAGTAGCCGACCACGAGGCCGGTCCGATTGAACGTGCCGGTGTCGCCGTTGCGCTGGGCGCGTCCCAGACTGCCCGGGTTGATGTTGTTGCCAACGTTCTCCCAGCGCACGGCCGTCACCTCGGTGAAGCCCGTGGCGTTGGTCGCGATCGTGTTGGAGAACACGATGTTGCGCAGCGGCAGGTTCCCCGTCGCGGTGTTCCAGACCAGGCTGCGGCGCCCGCCGCCGATCGCGGTCAGATCCTCCGTCGGCACATACGCGGCCGCATCATCGAGGGTGATGTGATAGCCGTTGGTGCCACGATCCAAGACGGTCAGCGCGTCTGCGGCCCGGCCGGTCTCGAAGCTCGCGTGCGTGAAGTCGTAGAAGGCCAGGAGCGTGCCGGACGTGACGTTCGGCAGCGTGATGCCCACGGGCACGCCCAGCGTCACCGTCGCCTTCAGGAAGCCCGTGCCGCGCAACTGCTTGCCCAGCCCACTCGGCGGCGGCGGCGCGCCCCCCAGGGGCTTGAAGATCGCCATCAGGCTCGGCAGGACCGACATCAGGCGCCCGTGTCGCCCGCGAGGTTGAACACGTTCGCGGCCGTGGCGTGCAGCCGCATGGCCGCGTGCTGGCCCGCGGTCTTGGTGTGGCCGCTGCGGTTGTTCAGCGTCGTGCTCGAGGGGCTGATCGTGACCTGACCCGTGCCGGCCTGGATGACGGCGCAGACGAAGCCCGCGCCGAGCCCCGTTGGTAGGGTGACCGTGACCGAGGCAGCATTGGTGAACACCAGGGTCTTGCCGTTGTCGCCGGCGACGATGGTGTATGTCGTGCCCGACTGGGTGTTGATCGCATCGGCGGTGCCGACCGAGCTGATGGTCGTGCCCACGACCGCGATGTTCATGCCCGCGACGGCCGTGCCGGGGACGCCGAGCACGAACAGCGTCGGCACCGAGGCGATGGTGAGCTTCATCACGTTGATCGACGAACCGCGGCTGGCGGCGGTCGCGGCGCCCGCCGGGGCCACCAGCGTTACCCCCGCCTCGACGGAGACGGTGCCGACACCGCCGTCATGCACGATCCGGCATGAGAAGCCGTCGGCGAGGGCGAGCATCCCCTGCAGTGTCTGGTTGCTCTTCACCAGCAGGGTGCGGCCGTGGTGGGTGCTGGTGAGGTTGGTAGCGGCCGTGATGTCGACCGTCTGGGTCTCACGCGCCTTGTTCGCCAGCAACTGCACGTCCACGAGCTTCATCTCGCCCGTGTCGACCCCGAGCATCGTGGTCGAGAACGAGATGGTGGAGAGCGCCGCCAGCGTAGCCGGATCCTGCGTGTCGATCGAGAACGTCAGGTTGCCGGTGCCGCCGACCGTCCTGATCAGACCCGTACCGGCCAAGGCGGCCGATGCAAGGAACGAGGCGATCGACGCGCGCTGGGTCTCGGTGCCCACGCGCACCAGCATGTCGTGCGTGGTGGGCACCACCGTCGCCAGGGGGTTCAGTTCGTCGGCGCGCTTGTCGGCCATGTTTCAGCTCCAGAGCAGGCGGTCGCCGCCGCTATTCACCAGCAGCCGATCGTTGGCGACGTTCACCAGGAAAGTATCGGTGGTCGGGACCGGGTCGGTGGCGTCGAAGACCTCGATGAAGGTGACGCTCAGCGAGCGCGTCGTCGGTCCGGTGAAGCCAAAGCGCCAGGAGCCGTCGACGATGAATTTGCGAGCCACGGTTTCGTCGAAGGGCGTCCACAGGAAGGCCGTGGCCACGTGCGCCCGGAAAAAGGCATCGAGAGTGCGCGCCTGGGCCGCGGTGATCGTCTCCCAGGTGAGCATCCAGCGGTCGGTGAGGTAGTTCAGGCCATCGGTGCTGCGCTGGTTGTAGCCGTCACCGAACTGAACGATGTTGACCTTCGCCTGGGTCGATCGCTCAGCCGGGTAGCTCGGATTGACCTGCGGGTTGAACGTCAGCAGCGCCATCCCGCCCCCCGATCAGAACCCATATCGATGTGATCCGCCCTCATAGCCGAGGGGCGGAGCGCCCGTCCGCGCCGGGGGCGCAAAAACCGAAGCCACGATCTCGTGACGTCACGGACTGCCCTTGATATCGCCGCCGATCGGCGTCCAGGTCTCGTAGTCATAGTCGTCATCCCGAGCCCAGCCCGAGACGACGAAGCCATTGGCGACGAAGGTGTGGCTCCCCCCCATGACCAGCGTATGGACGTTCATGTCGGAGGCGTGCCCATGCTCGGCCCACATCGTCGAGATCGCCTCGTGCGTGCCGTCATGCCGAAGCAGGCGGTCGCCGACCACCATGGTCTCGATTGGGGTCCGCGTGAATTTCACCAGCTGGCGATCGACGATCTCACCACCGGCCATCATCACCGGGTACCATTTCATGTGCTCGGCCCAGCAATCATCTGGGCTGATCGACGCCCACCCCCTCTCGGTGACGTGCCGATGCTCGGCGGTCGTCAGATGGTAACCGTTGATGCGCCAGAGCGCGCGGCCCGCAAGCTTGGGAACGTCGATGGCGAGCACCTCGTTGATCTCGCCATGGGCGCCGACCATGAAGTCGCCTGGCCTGATCGTCTCGATCGGCACCCATGCGCCATCGGCGCGCAGCACCAGCGTGCCGGGTGGGAAGCAGGTGCCGCCGCCGCCGCCGCCACCACCGCCGCCGGGCGGAGGCGCGACCGTAATCTCTGCCCATGTGGTGCCGAAAGTCAGGACCACGTCATCACCTGAAACGCTGGGCACGACGGTCAGCCCGCTGATCACCATCTGGCCCCCGGCGACTGGCGGCGGCGGCGTCAGACTGGTGACGATACGCAGGCTGCGGACGTTGATGTTGGTGCCGGTCTTGTCACGCACGAACTTACCGGTGCCGACACCGACATTGCTGGCGGTGTTGACCTCTCCAGCGACGCCGGCCGCGAGCTTGCCCGCCGTGATCGACAGGTTCTGGTAGGCCGCGGTCGGGATGCTCGCGGCTCCATACTTGGCGGCCACGATGGTCCCGTCCTTGAGCTTGCCGCCGTCGATCTCGTTGTTGGGCACCGCAGCGTTCGGGATGCTCCCGGTCGCGTACTTCGCGGTCGTGACACACCCGGCCTGCAGCTGGGCGCTGCCGACCGAGTTGGAGCCCAGCTGCACGGTGTAGGTGCCCGTGCCCGGGTCGCCCTGCATCCAGACGGTCTCGACCGCGCCATCCCAGAAGACGAGCTGGCTGAGACTACCGCTCGGCTTCTTGAGGAACACGCCCTCGGTCAGATAGGTCGGGCGCGCGGTCCCCGAATTCATGGTCCGCAGCGCCGACCAGAGCCCGTTGAGAAAGCCCGCCAGGTCGGTACCGTCATCGACGGCCGCGTTGATGGTCGGGAACGTGTACTGCGTCATGGAACCTCAGATCTCGATGCCGTAGCCCTTGGCGACCCAGTCGATGGTGCCGGCGATGCCGGTGCCGCCGTTGTCGAAGAGCCGGACGCGGAAGCTGCTGGCCGTCTGGTTGTCGACGACATAGCGATCGGTGCTGCCGAGGCCGTATGGGGTGACGACGATCGCGGGCACCGCCTTGAACGCCGGATCGAACACCAGGGTCTCGCCGCTGACGCCGATGCTGACGTTCCTGGCGCCGATCACCCGGTCATCCATGTCGACGGTGACCTCGAGATTCGAGGTCGCGACGTTGGTGTAGCCATCGAGATCCGTCAGAACCCAACGGAAGCTCATGGCCCGGCACTCGATTTCCTCGATGCCGACAGGCCGGTAGGCCGACCAGGTGGGCGATCCCGATGGATTGTCGTCGGTGGTGCGCACCAGCAGCACGCCATCCCACTGGTCACTGACGTTGCCCGCCAGTGGCTCGGCCACCGCCAGGGGCTGCCAGTTTGCCATCACCGAGCCGGGAAGCGTGCCGGACGTCTGGGTCTTGTAGGTGATGCGGGAGCGGAACTTTGCGCCCAGGTCGAGCAGACCGAAGTCGTAGGTGCCGCTGCTGCTGACACCCGTGGCCAGGCTGGTCCGGCGCAACTGGCTGGCCGAGACCGTCAGGCCCGTCTTGGTGCCAGCGAAGGCCGGCTCCTCGGTGAACACCTGCACGGTGTTCAGCACGTTGATGTCGCCCGAGAATACCGCGGTTCCGGCGACGGCGCTGGCGCGACCGACCGACGAAATTGCCTTGATCAGGAAGGTGCCGGCGACGGCCGGCACGTTCAGGAAGGTGCCGTCGATCTGCTCGGCCAGCACGGCACTGCCGGTCCAGGTGGCGCCGATGAACACGGGCGAGTAGCGAATGTCATAGCGCACGGCCGCGTGCTGCGCGATCGGGTCCCACGAGAGATCGATGCGGCCACGGTTGAGCGCCGCCCGGAAGTTCAGCACGTCGTCGGGCAGGAAGTTGAAGCCCGCTGGCACGAAAACCAGCTCGGCCCAGCTGCTCTTTCGACCCAGCACGTCGGAGGCCCGCACCCGGGCGCGCCATGGGCCGATCACGTCCGTGATGTTCTCGACCACGGATGTGACCCCGGCGGTCTTCTCGAGCGTCTCGTAGATGTCACCGTTCTCGGGCCGGCTGATCTCGACTTCGTAGAGCGCGGTGCGCGGATCCGGCGAGGGCGACCAGCTGATCGCCACGCCCGCAAGCGGGGCCAGGCCGCGGCTGCCGATGTAGTCGAGGTAGCTGACATTCGTGGGCGGCTTGAGCGAGCCGGTCGGCAGCCCGGTCCAACTGTCGGGCGCGAAGGCCACATCGTTCTCGATGGTGTCCCACTTCTCGGGCACGTAGTTGATGGCCGAGATCTCGAACAGGTGGGGCTCGACCTGGACCTTCGAGATCACCCGGAATGACTTGGGCTTCAGGTCGGTGCCGACCAGTTGCCAGATCGCGTTGGGCGCCGGTGCCACCGAAAAGGTGGGGGAGACGCTCAGTACCGTGTAGATGTTCGGCGGGTTCACCACCGGCCGCTCCTGGAGCGTACCGTCGGGCATCACGACCCTGATGGTGTAGTTGCGACCGACCTCGAGTTCGGTGGGCGCGTCGAGGGTCACGCTGCCCGTGGTCGCGGCCACGAGGCGACCGCCGTTGCGCACGCCCACCAGGTCGCGGTCGAGCACCGAGACCACGTCGCCGGGCATGATCGCAATGTGGTCGAGCCCGGCCCTGTAGGCGATGACCTTGCTCTCATTGGCTTCGGTGAAGGCGATGTAGCGACCGTGCCGCCGGGCCAGGCCCCGTTGGGTCACCCCCAGGGGCCGGATGTCGGCCTTGCGCAGACCGAATTTCTGGATCAGGCCGTCTTCCTCGTAGACGTCGGTGCCGACCCGGTAGTTCAGCGTCGGGTCGTTCCACTGCGTGTAGATGGCCGAGTGGCGCGCCTTGAGCGCGCTGCTCTCATACTGGAAGTCGCCCTCCACCACGTTGGCGTTGGTGACCAGCATCACCGGATCGCGCGGCGCGTCCTGGGAAAGGCTGATCGTGCCGCGGGTCCAGAAGACCATGGCGTGCATCGCCGCCGCGATGGCGACGACCACCCGATAGGCGTCATCGTCGTCGGTGATCCAGCCGTTGAAGGTGTAGCGCGGCTCCCAGCCGCCGAAGCCGTCTGGCACCAGCTGGTCGTTGCGCTTGGCCGCCTCGTAGAGCACCCATTTGTCGACCTGGCTGGGCACGATCCGGTCACCGAGGCCGAAGCGCGTGTTGGTCAGGATGTCGTGCAGCACCCAGGCCGGATTATCGGTCCACTCGCTCTTGAAGCCGCCGTCCCAGACGCCGTCGTAGTAGCGCGCGCTGGGCAGGCCCTTGCCCACGGTGTTGGCCGCCGGGCTCGAGAAGAAGTTGTGCACCGGCAGGGAGGTCTTGCCGAAGACGACGCCCCCGTAGCGAAACTCCCCGGTGACCGACCCGGCGGTGCCGAAGCTGCCGTAGATCCCCAGCTTCACATCCGTATGTGTTGCCGAGAACTGCCAACGGGCGCTGCAGCGATACCAGCCATTGCCCAGCGCGGTCACCTGGGAGGCCACCAGCGTCTGGTTGGGCGTGCCGTTCGTCACCGGTGTATCGACGACCCCGGTGTTGAGGTTGAATTTGGCGACCACGCAGTTGCCGATCCCGGCGGCGAGCCAGAGGTAGGCGTAGAACCCGCAGTCGGCCTGGCGCTTGACCCACATGGTCGCGGTCCAGCTTTCGCCCGCCGCGGGGGCGGCCCCGGTCTTCTGTTCGATGGTCCAGGCGGTGCCGACCGCGGCCGGCTGGGCGCCGATGCCCAGGGCCAGGCCCCAGGGCGCGTTGGCATCGGTGACCGCGCCGATGAAGCGCGTCTCGGTCGAGCGGACCCAGACGCCCGCGCCACCCGAGGTGGCCATCGGGCTCAGGTCGGCGGTGCCCAGCAGCGGGCACGTCAGGTCATAATTCTCTGGGTAGTAGTTGTTGGGCACCTGGATGATGCGCCCGTAGATCTCGTACCAGCGGCTGGGGATCTGATTGCCGAAGATCTCGGCGTCGGCGGCCAGGGCCACGTAGGCGGTGTCCGCATAGGCAACCAGCTGATCGACGATCAGCGTGTAGCTGGCAAAGACCAGGTCGGTCTGCGAGCGCGTGGTGTCGCTGTCGGCCGAGATGCGAACGACCCGCAGGTCCCAGTTGGGACCAGGCATGGGAAGCTCGATCCGGTAGTTTCGGTCATAGGCGCTCGTACACTTGCCGGAGATCGTCTCCTCGACCGGGCGCAACCAGGTGCCCGAGCCGGTGCGGCGCACCTCGATCGCGAACTTCACGGCGTTGCCGATCAGGTCGCCCTTGTCGGTGCTGTAGTAGAGCGACGGGATCCTGACGGTCACCCGCACGGCCGTCGCCTCGGGCTTGGTGAAGCTGCGAATGACCGGGGTCGCGACCACGACCTTCTGACCGACCGAAACCTCTGATTCGACGGCCTCGAAGCCAGGGCACGGATCCTGGTCGGGCAGGCCCTGCATGAGCGCCAGGCTGACGCCGCGGAAGTTGTAGTGCGCGGTGCTGTCCTTCAGCTGCGCGCCGTTGAAGTAGATGCTCTGCTCGGCGTTGACGAAGCCCCTGATGGGGCCCTCGCTGATGACGTCAATGATCTTTGCCGTCGACTTCGAGCGCAGCGTGTTGGGGTCCTCGCGCGCGACGTAGCCGCCGCCGCCGCCCTTGCCACCACCGCCGGCGCCGGCAAGCACGAACGGCTTGGTCACTCGCGATCCACGGCGGTGCCGAAGAGCAGGCCCACCTTCCCGTACTTGAACGCCGGGGTCGTGACGTGCTGGCCGGAGACGAAGTCCTCGGACTTGATCGAGGCGGCGCCCACGACCGAGCCGGTCAGGCACTTGCCATAGGCCAAGGGCACGGGCGTGCCCTCTTCGTTGATGTTGACCGGCCCGGAGAAACCGAAGCTCTGGTTCGCCGCCGCCGTCTGGGTCTCACGGCGCTTGGGCTGGGGCGTCATCATCTGAACGACCCCGGTGAGGATCAGGCCGAGCCCGAAGGTCGCGACGCCGCCATAGGTCAGGGTCAGGCCCGCGACCGAGACGATCGACGTAGCCATGCCCAGGGTCGGACCCAGGGCACCCACGACGGGCGGGGCCAGAATCAGGGCGGCCGCGAGCAGCACGGAGCCGAGGATTATCTTGCCCGTGCCTCCACGGCCACCGGCGCCGGCCAGCATGGGCACGAAGTGGTAGTCGCCCTGTCCGCGCCAGCCGAGGCGCGTTTCGTCGATCACGTCGCCGCGGCGACGGGGTCCTCGGATGACCTGCCAGCTGAGGTCGGCGATCAGCAGCCGGATCTCGGGGAAGTTGGCGATCAGGGCGCGCGTGGCCTCGGCCGGGCTTTCGACGTCGAAGCGATGCTGGCGCCCGAAACGACGACCCGCGGCACCGTAGAGATGGACCGTCCGCATCATTCGCCGTACCTCAGGATCTTCTGGACCAGGAAACGCCAGTTGCCCAGCGGCTCCCGTCGTGAGAGCCGCTGGAACGTGTGGTGGAGGATCAGGCCGTTGCCCAGGTAGACGGCCCCGTGGTTGGAGACCTCGGAGCGGATCTTGAACAGCAGGACGTCGCCAGGCGCGGGATCGCCTCCCACTTCGGTGAAGCCCGCCTGCCCGAAGCCGTCGACATAGAGGTTGCCACCGTCCAGCCACCAGTCCTGGTCGCGCGGAAACTCCGGCAGGTGGGCGCCCCGCTCGGCCAGATAGTAGTCACGGATCAGGGCATAGCAGTCACCGCGCCCATCGGAGCCAGAGGGGCCGTGCCGGAAGGGGCGACCCAGCAGCGGGGGCCGCTCGATCGAGGCGCCCCACCACCAGAGCGGGGTCGTCGCCTCTGCGGTGCAGCAGATCAGGCCGTAGGGCACGTCCATGGCGATCTGGCCGCGCATGTCGAGCGCGCTCGGCCAGTCCGGCCCGTCGGGATGGCTGTGGACGACGCCCAGCACGCTATCGTAGTCGACCTCGGCCGGATCCATGGCCCAGGCCTTGAGCGGATCGGCCGCCACGTTGGTCTTGGGCTCGAAGCCCACGCTGGTGACGATGCCGCAGGCCTCGTTTGGATAGCTCGACATCGCGTGCTCGCGGATGGCATCGAGCGTCCCGGCGTCAATGATCATTGGCTCTTGAGGTCCACGCGCGCCATGCCCGGGAAGGCCCAGGTCGGCAGCGGCTCGTTCGGGAATCGCTTCGCACAGTCGGCGAGCAACTTGCCGCACTTGTCTGCCGCGGGATCGACGGTGCTCTCGCCCTTGGCGTTGAAGTAACTGGCCCCGTTGTAGGGGCAGCTGACCTTCGTGTAGTCGAAGGCGCTGCCGTTCCAGCGCCGGTAGCGTCGCCCGCAGGTGTCGCGCAGCATCTGGCGCCCGGGCAGACGTCGGCCCTCCTGGTCCGTGGCGGCCGTGAGCTCCCACTCGACGATCGTACGGTTCTGCTTGGCCAGGCGTTCGATCCGGAAGACATCGATCGCGAAGACCGTCGGGTCTGCCCCGGGCCGGCCGTCGAGATAGCGGTCGAGCGTGACCTTGCGGGTGATCTTGGCGCCCAGCAGACCGTCGATATCGGGGAGGAGGCTGACGACGACGCCGCCCAGGTTGTTGATCCGCAGGCGCGGCATCGGCTGCTTGCCGCGCCCGTTGTAGTCGAAGCCATCGGTTTCGATCGGCACCGGGTTGTAGGTCACGGCGTCGAAGATCACGGGCTGGCCATCGATCGGGCCCGGCGCCCAGTGGAACAGCAGGGAGCCACCGATCTCACTGTCGTCGAGCGTGAACAGTTCGATCACGGCCCCGACGTTGATGTCGAGCCATCCGGCGGCGAGCGCCATCAGCGGCGCGCCCCGTTATCGTAGAGCATGCCCCCGGGCCGACCCTCTTCGCGCATCACGTCCAGGACCAGCGATTTCATCGACTTCGCGATCTCTCGGCCCATGGTCTGGCTCTGGCGTTCGTTCATCGCGTCGCTCTGACCGGCCGGCGCGGTGACGTTGATGGTCGGCGCCACGACAATGCCACCGCCGCCGCCGCCGGCGCGGACACCCAGCATGCCGCTGGGCATACGCACCAGGGGCATCACCGCCTCGGGCTTTCCCCCTTCGCCGGCGGCACCGATGTCGAAGGTCATGGGTTCGCGAATCACGCTGTTGGTCGGCAGGCCGCCCTTTTCGAAGGGGTGGATGCGGATCATCCGACCCGAGGCGAAGGCGTTGCCCTCGGCCGACCCGAAGAGCGAGAGCGCGGCGCTGGCGATGCTCTGGAAGATGCCGCCCCCGCTGCTGCCGGACCCGCCGGAGAACTGCCGGCTGATGAAATCGAAGCCCGCGCCGGTGATGCTCTCGATGCCGCGCTCGAGCGGCTTGGTGAAGGTCGAGCGCAGGATGATCTGCTGGATCGTCTCGCCCAGGCCCTGCCAGATGTCGCGCGCGTTGCGCCCCCTGATGATCGCGATCTCGGCCGACTGGCTGATGGCCTGGCCAACCTGGAGGTAGCTGTCGCGGATTTCCTGGGTGAGGCGCAGTTCTTCGCGGGCGGTTTCGATCTGGCGGGCCCGACCCTCCGATGCCGCGGTCTCCTCCGGGGTCCGGCCCGCGTTTTCCGAACGCTGCCTCGCGCGCAGGGCTCCGACCTCGCCGGCCAGGCCGGAGCGCGAGTATCGGTACTGGTTGGCGCGCTGGAACTGCAGCACCTCGAGTTCGTTGTTTTCGGCCCGCTCCTCGCGGACGGCGCCCTGGCTGCGGCCGGCCCGGGCATTCTCGTTGCCCAGGCGCGTGTATTCGGCGATCAGGGCCTCGACGGTCTGTCGGATCTGGGCGTTGCCCGTGGCTTCGGCCGCGGCACGCAGCACCGCGGCCTCGCGGGCCACCTGCTGGGCGCGCGCCAGGTCCTCGACCGCGGCGGCACCCTGCTTCTCGGCCTCGGTGAGCGCCCGGCGGTTTTCCAGCTCCTCGCGCAGACCGGCCGTGCGCTCGGCCATGCCGCCGCGCTCGCTTTCGACCAGGTTCCCGAGCAGGGCGCCCCGCAGGGCCGGCCCCTGCCCCGCGGCGGCCCCGCCCAGGGCGATGCGCTGGGCCACCTGGGCGTCGATGCCCTCGATCGCGGCACCCGCGCGCCCGCGCGTGAGCAGCGCATTGGTGCGCCGCGCGCGCGCCAGCGTGTCCTGCTCTGTCTGGAAGATCCCCTGGACGCCCGAGCCGGCGACGCCCGAGCCGATTTCGGACAGGGCGGCCCGGTAGTTGGCGTCGGCAACGGCCGGATCCTCGCCCTGGGTGCCGATCGCGAACTGGCGCGCCACACGCGCCCTGGCGGCTGCGGCGCCCGCGCCCGTGGGGGCGACCCCGGCGCGGGCCAGGGCCTCACGCTGACGCGCGTTGTCGATGGCGACACGGTTCCCGGGCCGCCTCTGGGCCTCGTAGAGGGCCTCGAGCTCGGCGCGCACTTCGGGCGGCACCGTGGAGGGCGTGGCGTTCTCCAATCCGGCGCGGCCGCGCGCCTGGTTGAGCACGAACTGCTCGCGCTGCTGCTGGCCCTGGTTCATGCCCGCGAGCTCGTTGGAGGTCTCGATCGAGGCGAGGACGCGCATCTGGGACGTCAGGGTCGCGACCGCGCGACCGGCCTCGGCGGTGGCTTGAGACTGCTCGCGCAGCGAGGCGATGTACGACCGGATGGCCTGCTCGGCCTCGACGTCGCCGGCGGCGCGAGCCCGGGCCAGGCCCTGGGCCTCTTCCCGGTCGATGCTCGCGTTGCGCTGGGCGTCCTCGACCGCGAGGCTCCCTCGCGGCACGGCCGCGAGCAGGGCGCGACTGATCTCGGCCTGGCCACGCAGATCCGAGATCCGGCCCTGGCCCTGGATGAGAAACTGCCCGGTGTCCCGACGCGCCAGGCGCTGGCGAATCTCGTCCTCTGTCCCCTCGAGAGGGTTGGCCTCGAAGCGCCGGCGGGTCTCGATGCCCAGCTGGGCGCGGTAGCCGCGCGCAACGTCCGCCTGCGAACCGGGGAAGCCGCCCAGGGCGCGAGCCAGCGTCTCGGCGGCCTCGGCCTCGTCCTTCATCTGGGCGATCGTGGCGACCGCGGCGGTGCGGCGCCGATCCCGCGCCTGGGCCAGTTCGTTCTCGGCCACGGCCAGGGCGCGCACGCGATCGCCCGTCTGCTCGAGCACCTGCTGGTAGGCGAGTTCCGAGGTCTGTAGGTCCTCGATCGCGGCGCCCCGCTCACCGCGGTTAAAGCCGCCGCGCACGGCACCCCCGACATTCTCAGAGAGCCGACGCTGGGTGTTGGACTGGCGCAGGATCGGCGCCGAGGTCTGGCTCGCGAAGAGCCGTCCAAAGACGTCGGATTCCCCCTGGGTAAACAGGTTCTCGCCGCCGAGATCGAAGTCCGATGGGCTGATGCCCAGGCTCTGGGCGTACTGCGCGGCGAACAGCCGGCGCTGGAAGGCCCCGACGCTGTCGAGGTTGCCGCCCTGCAGGCGCGCCTGGTAGTCGAAACCGATGGACGGATCGGCCGCGACCGAGCCGCGGAAGGCGTTGCTGCCGTAGATCCGGTTGAAGCGCCGCTGGGCGTCGGGCAGGGCGATGCCCGCGCCCGTCGCGGTGGGGATGTAGTTGCGGACCAGTTCCTCGTTGGCGCTCTCAGCCGCCACCAGACCGGCCATGCCGGTGTCGCCCATCAGCTGAAGGGACTGGGCCTGGCTGAGCCGGCGCATCTGGCGGTCGCGGGCACTCTCGGGCAGGCGATTTTCCTCGATCGCGCGCTGCAGCCGGCCCTCATAGTCGCTGGGCCCCATGTTCAGCAGATTTCGCGCCGTGATCGACGCATACGCATAGGCGCCCGTGATGGGTCCCACGTCACCGCTGAAGAAGTCGCTGGCGGCCCCGGCCACACCCTGGCGGGCGGCGAAGCCCCCGGTGGCGAAATTGTCGTACCAGCGCCGGATGCCACCGAACATCCGGTCCGTGGCCTGGTTGGCGTAGATGTTGAGCAGCCCATCCGGGGCCGGGCCCTCGCCGCGCCGGAAGGCCTCGTACTGGTTGCGCCGCGAGAGCAGCACGTCGCGCTCGCTCTGGCCGAAGCGGAACATGCGGCCGAGGTCGGGGCCCTGCATGCCGAAGTCGGAGCGCAGCGCCTCGAGGCTCGCGCGGTTGCGCTCGGCCAAGGAGGCGCCCCCAGAAGCCAGCTCACGGGCCGCGGCGGCCCGGCGGCTCGCGTCGTTGCTCTCGAGATCGCGGCGCCTTTGGTCCTCGGTGAGAAACCGCTGGCGACTGAGCGCGTCTGCGCTCTCGCTCGACAGGGGGCCGAAGACCATCTGGATGTCGCGGGTGCGCTGCAGGCTGTCGCGCGAACCCCGAACGCTGCTGGTGAAATTGCGGAGCACGCTCTCGGCGTCACGCAGGCCCAGCCCGTTCAGGGTCACGCCATACTGCTCTAGGACCGAGCGCGCCTGGCGGCCCTCGGCCGTGACGTTCTCGAGTGCGAGGGTGATGCGTTGGAGCGCCGTCGAGGTTTCGCCCGCGGAGAGCCCGATCGCGCGGGTCGCGCGCACGAAGTTCTCGGCCGAGGCGGCCGACTGGCCATACAGGCGGCTCATGCTCTCGAGCTGCTTCTGCAGCTCCATCATGCCCGAGCCGCCGGAGAAGACGCTGCCCCTGGTCAGGGTATCCATCTTGCCCACCAGGTCGTCCAGGCTCTTGGCCGTCTTGCTCGCGGTCTCGCCCAACAGCAGGGTCGCGCGCTGGTAGTCGGTGAGCGAGCGCACCCCCTGGCTGAACTGCTGGTTCAGCTGGGCGCTTGAGCGGCCCATGCTGTCGGCCGAGGAGCGAAGCCGGTCGAGCGAGGTGATGGCCCGTTCCGCCGGGCCGCTGTCGATCGAGAAGGAGAGGCTGGCCACGTCCATAGGTCAGCCCTCCTTGATCTGCATGAGCTCGCGCAGGCCCCTGGCCATGGTGCCCACGTAAAGTCCGTCCAGGCGGCGGATGGTCTCGAGTCCCCATTCGGTGAGGCGTCGCTCCCGCAGGATCGACCACGACAGGATCTCGGTGTTGGTGAGCGCCACGGGGAAGCCCTGAGCCGACAGGCCACGGCCCGCGGCGATTTGGTGGAAGACGGCCCAGATGTCCTGGGCCGCGGCGGGCAGCGGCGGACCCTCGAGCTCGGGTGGAGTCCTGTTGAGCTGGCGCTGCACGCTCAACAGGGCCTCGCGCAGGCTGCCCCCGTCACGCAGGGGCACGTCGAGCTTGAACTGGTGCTCGGCGAATTCGAGGAGCCGCCCCGTCAGTCCCGCAGGAAGTTCCCGTCGTTCTGGACGAAGGCCATGGCCTGCTCGCGCACGGTTCGCATGCGCGGGTCGCCCCAGAGGCGCTTGGCATTTTCGGGGCTGAAGCCGAAGGGCTGGTCGTCCATGCTGGTCATGGACCAGCCGAGCGTGCAGGCCGAGAGATATTCGACGTCGTCGCGATCCTTCTCGGCGTCGTTGGCGATGATGCCCTTGTTGGCGCGCTCCATCTGCCGGTCGCGGATCCTGGTGTAGGTCTGGCGCGCCGTGGTGCTGTTGCGGCCCAGCAGGGTGATCGTGACCGGCCGGCCTTCCTCGTCGAGCACGGCCTTGTTGGTGCGGGGGTTGACCACTTCCATGGCCACCCCCTCCTCGGCACGGGTGAATGTGTCGAGCTTGGCGATATCGAACATTGGTCCTCCGGTGTGGGGTTCACTCAGCAGACGACGGCGCTCAGGCGGCGCTGTCCTGGATCGAGAAGATCGTGCGCTCCGAGTTGAAGCCCGCGCCGCCGGCGATGTTCTCCAGGCTGACGAAGCTGACCTGCTGCGTGATCGAGCGGTCGCTGTCGCCCTTGGCCGCCGAGGTCGTCTTGATCCTGGGCAGCACGATCGACACGAAGGGCGCGTTGATCGAGTTGTCCGAGGTCAGGTAGAGGTGCAGCGACGTCTCGGTCTCGTCGATCAGCTGGTTCATCAGCGCCTGGTCGGTGACGTAGACCGTGAGGCTGCCCTCGCAGCGCACGCGCGCCTGGAAGATCTCGGGGACGATGTTGGAGCCCACCACTGGATTGGCCTCGAGTTCGGTCGCGAACGACACCTGGCCGGCCACGACGGTGGCGATGTCGACGCCGCCGAAGCGCAGGGCCCCGTTGACGGCCGCGAGGCTGTTGTCGGTCGTCGGCCCGTTGGGCGAGGCGAACAGTCGGCTGCTACTGATGGGCGTGACGATGTCGCGACCCACCATCTGGGCATCGAAGGTCACGAGGCCGGTGGCGGGCAGGTTGAGCCCAACCGACTGCACGCGGCAGCCCAGGTAGCGCTCGCTCGACGGCACGTCGCCGAACCACTGCTCGACCGTGTAGCTGTAGTACTGCTGACTGGTGAAGGGCATCCAGGTCTTCTTGCCCACGACCGTGCAGGTGACGCTGTCGCCCGAGGCCTTGGCGGCCACGACCTCGTTGCCGATGCCGGTGACGGTCATGACCGTGGATGTGAGGGCCGTGATCCGGTAGTTGCGCGCGTTGTTCGCCACGCCGCCGGTGGTGAAGCCGGTCCAGCGCACGACGTCGCCGACCTTGAAGCCGTCGGTCAGGTAGTCGCCCGCGGCGCGGGTGAACGTGCCTGGCGGGCCGGCCGCGGCGGTCACGTTGGTGAGGGCCCCGGTGTTGATGCCCGTGGTGAAGGCCCGGCGCGCGACGCCCTCGAAGAAATCGACGTAGGCGCCGGGGCTCAACTGGCCCGACAGGCTGCCCTGCACGCGACGGACGCCGTGGCGCAGGTCACGCACCATCTGGGAGGGCAGGATCTCGTTGGACTGGTAGATGTCCTTGGAGAACTGCATGCCACCGCTGACGCGCCGCAGCACCGTCCCGGCTCCGGAGGCGGGTACCCCGAACGTGGTTTCCCGCGCCAGCACCAGTTCCTTCTGGATGCCCTTTGCGAACGCCATTGCGATGGTCCTTTCTGCTGGTAATCACATTCTGATGTGATCTGCGGGCACGGGTTGGCGGCCGCCGCGAGGGCGCGGGCCGCCTTATCTCTGGATCAGCAGATCAATCAGCCGGCGTTGCTTCGGCCTCGTCGGCGGCGCCCGGCTCGAGCGCTTCGATCAGGCCGGCGCCGAGCGCCTCCTGCAGATCCTTGGCGCGCGCTTCGTCCGGCCACTCGGCGAAGTCGTGGACCTCGCCGCGGAAGTAGATGCGATCGTGACGCTTCAGCTCGTAGGCGAGGACCCGGTACATGCTCAGTCTCCGATGTTGAGGAACCACTGCATGACCACCGGGGCGTTGACCCAGTCGCCTGCATCGTATTTCGGCTGGGGCGTCGCCTCCTCGATGATCACCGGGCGGCCCGCACTGGTGGGCAGCGTCAGCGCCCGTGGGAAGTGCGCGATCAGGGCGTCGATCTGGGCGTTGTAGGCGCCTGGCCCTTCGCCTGCCGGCCAGTAGACCGAGACCTGGTAGGTGCCGATCCACTGGTGCGCGGCCGACGGGCCGGCGCCCATGCTGCGGCGCTGCCTGGCCACCAGGGTGGGCGCCAGGTAGGGGCGTCCCACCGTCGGTACATACGGCTGGTCGGGCCAGGCGATATCGATGCCCGTGAGCAGCGCCAGTCGATCGTGCAGGACCGCTTCGATGGCCGCGATGCTCATCCCTGGCCCTTCATGTCGGCGAGCACGCGCTCGGCGATCGATGGGATCTCGGCCATGGTCTGCTGGGCCATGCCGCGCCCCGGCTGGTTGAAGCGCCGGCCCAGGCTGTCCTGGCCGACGAAGCCGTATTCAATGCGCCTGGCGTAGGCCACGGGGTTCAGCAGGATGATCTTGTCGCCCACCCTGGCGCTGGCGATGCCGCCGCCGCGCCCGCCATCAGGACTGGAAACGGCCGTGGCCAGGGCTTCGCCAGCGATGCCGCCGACGACGCCACCGACGGCGCCGCCGATGATGGTGCCCGCGATTGGCACCGCCGATCCCAGGGTGGCGCCGACCGCGGTGCCCGCGGCCGAGCCCAGGGCGCCGGCGACGTTGATCTCACCACCCTCGGCGACCTGCCCTCCCACGGTGCCAACGATGGCGCCACCGATGCTGCCCACCGGGCCCAGGGCACCGCCCAGAGCGCGCACGGCCACGGCCTTGCCGGCGATGCCGCCGCCGGCGCCGCCGATGGTGCTGGCGATGCCTCCCGGAGCGGATCGGGGCGCCGCCTTGGGCACCGGGTCACCTTCCTTCATGGCGACCCAGTTGGCGCGCAGGTAGCCCGTATCGACGGGCGTGAGCTGCTGCACCCGCACCAGGGCCGCCTGGGCGATACCGCGGAAGGCCTCGTCGGCCCTGCCCTTGGCCTTTTCGCACCAGCGGGCGACCGAGACCGAAAAATCCTCAGCCACCGCCGCGACCGAAGAAAAGTTTGGCCAGCTCGTAGATGCCGAAGGCGACGCTGCCGCCGCCGGCGCCAGCGGCGCCATACTTCACCGAGCTGCCGGATGTCGAACTCGACACCTGGGCCGAGATCGCGAGCAGTTTCTCGGTCAGGGTCGCGACCTGCAAATTCAGGGTCGCGTTGTTCCTGGTCATCGTCTCGAGATCGAGGAGCACCTTCTGGTAGGCGGGCCCGACGATCGAGACGCGCTCGGCCAGTACCGCGACAGACTGTGAGAGACCGGAGACCGCCTTGGTAAGTTCGCGCACGTCAGTCGTTAGTTGTCTGACATCTTCACTGGACTCGCGTTGGTTGCTTTCCAGGACGCTGATGCGCGAATTGGCTTCTTCGGAGATCGGCATGCGCTACTTCCTGAGCAACAGAACCCATTGCACGACCTGCCCCTGCACGAGCTTGGAGGCGACACCCAGAACCTTGTGGTCGGCCCCGGCCCAGATCAGGAGGTCGCCCAGACGCGGCGGTTGGCTCAGCCCCTGGGCTGGCACCAGGACCTGGCTGTCGCTGCCGCTGATCTCTGTGCCGGGGAACCAGCGCTGGTCCAGCTGCATGCCCTCGGCCGCAACCGTCTCATCCGCCGCCCACGAAAAGGTCGCAGCCTGGCCATCCGAGAGGCCGACGAGCAGTGCCTGGACCGGGATCGCGGTCCAGACGTTGGCGACCGCGAGCGCCGTTCCGGTGACCAGGATGGTCTGGGGCCCGACCAGGATGCGATCGCCGGCGAGCAGGCGCCCCACCGCGGTGGTGGCGCGCAGGCTCATGCTCGTGGCGCCGCCAGCGAAGGCGCCGTTGACGACCGCGCTCACGACCCTGGGGGGGTTCATCGCCGCCTGCGGGCCGCCGGAGCTTGTGACGTGCCTGAGGGTCGCGGTGCCCCCGCGCTGGCGGGTCCGGACCCCGATGCGGTGGGCGACGTAATCGCTGCGGCGCATCAGGGCATGAACGTCGGGAGATGGGAATCGAGATAGGAGCGCGCCGCCGGCGGGATCGATCCCGGACCGGTGCTGATGAAAGAGCCGCCGAAGACGCCGCCCGCGCTCTCCGAGACCAGGTTTGGATCGGCGGCGGTGCCGAACAGCATGGCCTGCAGGGTCATCAGCGTCGCGGTCCGCACCTCATCGGGCAGGGTCGTCCAGCCGGCCGTGTATGTGACCTCGACGTTGAGCTCGCCCAGGGTGAAGGTCCCGGAGCGCAGTTGGATCATCCGTCCCTGGAACACGAAGGTGCCGGACGCGACTGCCTGGCCGTCGATCAGGATCGAGGAAACGGCCGTGATCGGCCAGCGACTGGTGAACAGCCGGCGCCCGCCCAGGCCGTCATAGAGCTCGGTGCTCGCCTGGGAGGTCGCTGGTCGGTCGAGGTAGTCTTCGACGGCGGCCGAGGCCTTGGTGATCAGGTCGGTGATCTGTGTGTCCTGGGCGCTGTCGGTGATGCTCATCCAGGCCTTGGCCTCGTTGAGCGTGACGAGCGCGACCACGGATCAGTTCTCGGCCTTGGTGGCCGTGAGTTCCTGCAGGATGGTGCGCAGCTGCTTCACCGAGCGGCGCTTGTCGGGATCGACGCCCAGGGCGTGCAGCTGGGTGAGCAGGGCGGCCTTTTCCTCGGCCTCGGTGGGCTGGGGCGCGGGAGCCGGCGGGGTGGGCACGTCCGCCGGTGGCTGGGGCGCGGGAGCCGGCTGGTCCGGCACGTCCGCCGGTGGCTGGGGCGCGGGAGCCGGCGGGGTGGGCACGAGCTCGACCCTGACGCCGTGTTCGGCGAGCGCGTTGATCGCAGCGGTCGGCAGGCCCTCGTGCTCGAACATGCCGTCGGCGATGGGGATCATCATGCCGTCGACGCTGACGCAGGAAACATCCGAGGGGGTGACCCGGTAGAGTTGCATTACGAAGCATCCTCCAAATAGAATAGGCCGGGTGGAGAGTATCCACCCGGCCTTGTTCAGTTCAGCCGCGCGCGATGTTGGTGATCACACCAATCGAGGGCGGGAAGTAGCACTGCAGGACCTGATCGGTGTACACGCCGTACTCATATTTCCGGGTGCGCAACGGCCATTCCAATTGGTAGTAGTCCCTGCGGCACTTGATCTGGTTCACGTTCTGCACACCACTCAACTGGTAGGGCAGCTCGTGGGCCAGGGCCAGGATCGTGCCGGGCGGCACGCTCGGGTGCAGCTTGATCGGCACCTCCATGGCCATCCCCATCCCGAACGGGTTCAGGTAGCCCCGGACCAGGCCGGAGGCGACGATGTTCCCCTGCGCGGTCTGGAAAGTGAACCGCTGCGCCGCCGTCGAGGTGCCGGTCAGCACCTTCTTGCGCAGCCCGGCCATCTCCTGCTGGTTCACCCAGATCTCGGTCGGGCTCATGCGGTAGTTCGTCCAGTAGGACTCGAGCATCGTGTCGATCTCGACGATGCCGCCCGCACCGTCAGCCGTCAGCGGCGTGCCCGTGCCGGCGGTGCCTGTGGGCTGGGTCGCCCAGTAGGCGCCCGAGGCAACCGGCGTCGCCAGCCCCAGGAAGCCATCGTGGATTGTGGCGTTCGTCGAGTAGTCGGTGGAGCCGCCACCGATCATCAGCGCCGTGCCAGAAGGCAGCGCGGTCACCAGGATCGAGTTGATGGTCGTCACCCCGGCGTAGCGCTCCGAGGCCGCCGGCCCGACATACCAGGCGTAGCCCACGGCACCGCGCACGGGCGTCACGCTCGCGCTGACCGTGTTGGTCGTGGTGCCACCCGTGACCACGGTGGCGTTGGCCGACTTCTGCGCCGAGCCAGACCCATACTGCGTGGTCGTTCCGTCGGCGTTCGTGCGGGTGATCTGGCCGCCGATGCCGCCGTTCTGCTGGGTGAAGGCCCAGCCCTCGAGCGTGAGCGCCACGCAGATGACCGACACCGTGGTGGTCGCCGCGATCGTACCGCCGGTCGTGGCGGTCGACAGGGTCGGCGTCGGGGTCACACCCAGCGCCTGGGTGCCGGCGCCGCCGATGATCACCGTCTCCTCATACTGCATCAGGTGCTTGAGCACGCCCTGCACAGCACGGGCCTTCACGTCGTCGAAGCCCTGCGAGGCCTGATCCGCCTCGAAGGTCGCGCTGTCTTCGATGCCCAGCGTGCGATACGCGGCCAGGTATTCCTTGACAGTGGTGGTCACCAGGCCGCCGCGGGCGCCCTCGCTGACACCGACCGACATGCCGGCCGAACCGATGGCAGTGATGGCCCTCCAGTTGGCCTGGATGCCCATGCCGCCGCTGACGCGCGGCAGCATGTTGCGCAGCGGCGTGATGATCGGGGTGAAGGTCTTGGCCGGCCCTTCGAGATCGAAGGCGGTCAGACCCGTGAGCTGGTTGTTCGACTGGGTGAAGGCCTTGGCCAGCTCGTTGCCATTGCCCACGCCGAGGTTGCCCTCGACAGACTTCTGGATCATCGCCAGAACGGTCGCGATTGAAGGATTGATCACCGGAACACATCCCTGTGTCGGAAGACCGCTGCCCATGCGGCGGGTACGGGCGGGTCCGGTGCTCAAGCGGAGGTGACGAGCGGGGGCCGATCCCATCAGTGTGTGATAGGCAAATACGCGTAGCCCCGGCCGCGGAACGCGGGCCGGGCAGGCAAGGTCAGTCGCGGCCGGTCAGCCCATGAAGGGACGGCCGCCGGCGCTGTGGATGTTCTTGATCTCGAGGAGCGTCGCCGCCTGCGGGTCGCGCTTGCGCAGCTCCTCGATGTTCACGGTCTCGGTGCGGCCCTCGATGGTGACGCCCTCGCCGCCCTTGTCGACCGCCCGGACGAAGCCCTTGGGCGCCGCCGGCTGGGTCTTCAGCAACTTGATCTCCGCCTCGGACTTCTCCAGGCGGGCGCTCATCGTGGTCAACGCCTGGGCCGCGGCGTTCAGGGCCTCGACCACCTCGGGCGAGGGCTCGGCCTTGACCAGCGCACTCGCGCCGGCCGCCTTCTCAGCCTCAGGCTCAGCCTCCGCGCCAGCCTTTTCCTCGATCTCCTCGGGCGCAGGATCATCCTCGCCGACCGGCTCGAGCTCGATGCCCGCCGCGGCCAGCACCTCGTCCGTCGGCGGATCGATCACGACCGACCCGTCCGCGGCCTCGTTGGCCACGCCCAGGATCTCGCCGTCCTCCAGGTCAACGACCAGGCCGTCGTCGGTCAGGCCCAGATCCTCGCCCGACACGGGATCCTGGAACACGGTCAGGGCCTCGACATCCGCCTTGGTCAGCGTCAGGCGCCGCACCGCCTTGGCAAACGGGGGCCGCTTCTTCTCGCCCTCACCGCCCTCACCGCCCTCACCGCCCTCACCGCTCTCGTCGGGCGCTCCGTCGGCCGGAACCTTCGCGCCCGGCTCGGGCCGGGCCGCCATCGGCGGCGGCGCGTTCCCACCCTCGGGGTCGCCACCCATGTCGCCACCGGCCTTCTGCAGGCTGTCGACCACGAGCATGATCGAGGCCGCGAGCTTGCCCAGCACCTCGAGTGGATTGATCTCGCCGCCCATCTCGCCGCCAGACTCGGCGCCCTCACCGGCCGGCTCGGCGCCCTGCGCTTCATCCCAGGCCTTCGCCAGCGGCTCGGTATCGACGCCGGCCAGCGAAAGCATGTGGCTCCCCAGTCGGGCGAAGCTCGCCTTCAGATCGGCCGGATCGGTGGCCATCTTGGCCAGCTCCTCGGGCGCATCGACCTTCAGCGCCACGGCCGCGTCGGTCCCCTCTGTACCCGCGGCGGGCACCATGATCAGCGCGCGCGGGTCATCCTTGGGATCCTGGTCGGTGGCCAGGGTCGCCCGGTCATTGACCATGGCACGCAGCAGCAGCTCGCCGTGGTCGATCCAGCCCTGGAGCATCTCGCCCGTGGCCTCGTTCACCGGCGCCTCATCCGTGCCGGGCACGAACTCGTTGCCCTCACACAGGCTGTTCACCCGGTCCTGGGCCTGAGCCAGCGCCTGGGCGAAACGAACGACGTGCGGGGCCTCGATCTCGTGCTCCGCCTCCGCCTTGGCCAGGTCCTCGACCGTGTTCGCCACGTGGTCGGCGAACTCGCCCAGCGACTTGGTCAGCAACGCTTCCGCGTCGGGAGCGCCACTGGCCAGGATGCCGGTGACGCTCTCACGGGCACGCGCGATCATCTCCTCACGTGTCATCGTGAGAGCTCCTTTCTGCATGGAACCGCCAAAAAACAGGCGCCGGCCGAGCCGACCAAACTGAGTTCCCGTGGCGGCTCCCCGGGAACGTCCGACACGCCGACGGCGCATCGCGAGATCAATGGCGGTCATCCCCGTCGTCGGTGACGACGACTGGGTCCACCCTGCCCCGCATTCCATGATCAGGGCTGGAAGAAGCGCTGGATCCGCGCCGCGGCCTCTTCGCCGTGGCGGCTGGTGACGAAGCGGTAGACCGCGCCCCCGGCCTCCTCGCCGGCGACGGCGCCAGCGACACCCCCGGCGAACGAGCCGGCCGGGCCGCCCGCGGCGCCGGCGGCGGCGCCTCCGAGTGTGCCCAGGATGTTGCCCGCCAGGCGCATGCTCTCCTCTATGGCGGGGCGCAGCGGCTCTTCGTAGGTGCCGGGGGAGGGCTTGCCCGCCACCTTGTAGCCAGCGTTGGCCACCGCTTCGCCGCCGACCTTGCCGGCCGAGCCTGCGACGCCCGAGGCCGCGAGCTTGACCCCGAACCGGCCGGCCCGGGCGACGATCCTGCCACCAGCGGGCAGGAACCGCTCGGCCGCCTGCCAGGCGGCGGTGCTCGAGGCGATGCTGCCCAGGTTGCCCAGCGCACGCACGGGCTCGAAGGGCGAGCGCTCCTCGCCCGTGTGCGCCCTGCTCGCGGCGAGGCCTTCGGCGACACGACCCGCCCGCTCGCCGTGGCCGCCCTTGGGAGCGAACTCGCCGCCCGCGATGCTGCCCTTGGCGTGACGCACGAACTTCGACTCATCCCAGGCCTTGGCCAGGCCGGCTCCGGCATCGAGCTTTTCGATCAAGATCCGGCCCGTGGACTTGATCGAGTTCAGCATGCGTCGGCGCACGAGGCCCAGCAGCTCGGTTTCGTCGAGCGCCTGGTTGCGGGCGCGTTCGATCTCGTAGAGATCGCCCGCCAGCTCGGCGATCTGGTTTGAGAAACTCTGCCGCTGCTTCTGCGGATCATCGGAGGCGCCGAAACCCCTGAGGGTGCGCTGCCACTGGGCGCTCTGCTGTTCGTCGAAGCTGTAGGAATTGACGGCGCTCAGGATCTCCGAACCGAACTTGTCCAGCCGGATTTTCACCTCAGGCGCACTCGCTGCGCGGGCAGAGAGCACCGGCACCTTGGGTGCGGTCGGCGTCACCACCGGCGTGTCGGCCGTGGCACCCCGGATCGGCCTGGACGAGATGATGCCGTAGGCACTCTTGGCCTCGCTGTCGTTGAGGTCGCCGCGCAGATGCAGGGTGCCGACCAGGCGGCGCATGTCGTTGCGCTGGTCCTGGTTGGCGAAGTCGCGCCAGCGATCGAGCTCGTTGCGCACGCGCTGCTTGATCCCCGTATTGGCGTCGGCGCCGGCGGCGATGCCGCCCTTGCCGAAGAACAGGTCGACGCGATCGTCCAGGGTCAGCAGCCGCGCGTCTTTGTCAAACAGGCTCGAGAGCGCCTTGAAGTAGTCGTTCTGCCCGAGCGAGTCGCGCTCCTGCCGCCGCATCCTCGCGATGGCCCGACGACGAACCGAGAGGGCCTCGGCGTTGCCGGCCCTCACCTCGTTGGGCACGCCACCCTTGCCCAGGAACTGGAATCGGCCAGCATCGTCGGCGTCACCGTTCTCGATCTTCTTCGCCTGGAAGGCCGCCGAGATGGCCTTGCCGATGGTCTGCCTCGAGGCGTCATTCTCAGGCTGGAAGGCGTTCTCGCGCCTACCCTGGTCGCGCTGCTGCCCCTGCTGCTGGCCCGGCCTTTCGTACAGGGTGCCGAAGCGAAGTGGGGTCTCGACCCCGCCCTTGATCTCGTAGCCCGAGGCCCACTTGCGCTGGCCGTCGTTCGCATCCACGAAGGTGACGCCGATCCGGCCGTCGCCGTTCGACTGGATCTCGGAGACGGGCTTCAGCTCCTTGCCCGGACGCTTCCAACGGTCGCCCCACTGGGGCAGCAGCGCATCGTCGGTGATCTTGATCACCCCGGTGGCGCTGAGCAGGCCCAGGGTCTTCAGGCTCGCCTTCTTGGGCGAAAATTTCCAGGTTCCGTCGGACTGCTTGTCGTAGGCGATGCCGCTCAGCAGCTCGCGGGCTCGACCGCGAAGCTTGACGGCGCTGTTGGAGATCGAGGTAAGCCAGGCGCTGGCCTGGTGATGGAGACCGCGGTCGAGCAATTTGGGAACCTTCTTCAGGTCCTTCAGCACCTCGGCCTTGTAGCGCCCCGCGGCCTCGGCCGCGCGCATCAGAGCGGCGCCCGCGCCCTCGGGCAGCGTCGCGGGCGCCAGCTCACGCAGCTGGCCCAGAGCACGGCTCACCTCGGCCTCGGCGATCTTGCGCACCTGCAGCGCCTCGATCTTCGCGGTCTGGGCAAACCTGGTATCAACCTCGTCCAGGATGCGCGCGCGCACCTGGCGCAACGCCGCCTCATCGGGTGGCGGCTTCAGGAAGATAGCCTCACCCTTCGGCGGCTGACCCGCCAGGCGAAGCCCGCTGGTGGTGACCTCGTCGACGATCTTGGGCATCGGGATCTTCGCGTGATCGGCCGCGGCCTGGGCCAGGGTCGTGTGCCCACTCGCCTGGGTCTGGTGCTTCATCTCCTCCACCAGATCGTCGAAGGCCTTGGTCGCCTGCTTGAGCTTCTTCTCGATCTCGGGCACCGCCTTGGCCGCGGCATCGCGCGCGCGGTGCAGCGCCAGTTCGTCGGGATCGCCGGTCTTGATCGTCTCGATCGAGGCCTTGTGGGCCGCAGCATACTCCCGCCCGAGTTCCAGGAACCGGTCGACCTTCTTCTGGGCCTTGCCGTCGAGCTTCAGCACCGCCGTGGGCACGGCCAGCGCTTCGGTGCCCGCCGTGCCCCGCGCGAGGTTAGCGCGCCCGAGAAAGTCCTTCAGCTCACCCAGGTCGGTCTTCAGGGCCTGCCCCACGGCAGTGTGGTCCGACAGGCTCTTCTCGGCCTCGAGCTTGGCCTTGTCGCGCACGTCGCCGAGCGTCTTGACCGCGCGATCGAGCCGCTTCTGGTCCCAGCCGGCCTTGAAGGCCCCCTTGTTGGGTCCCGAGAGGGTCATCGCCTCCTTGGTCACGGCCGCGACCTGGCGCGCGTGCGCCTCGTCGATCTGCAGGCGCATCCAATTCGCGGGCGAGCCCGCGGCGGCTGCGATGTCGTCGTCGAACTGCTTGCCCACACGATTGCGGGTCTCGGCCAGGGTCATGCTCTTGGTGGGCAGTGCGATCCGCGCCTTGCGGCCCACCTCGGGGAATTCCCTGGTCAGGTCGATGTTGCCGCCGACACTGATGCCCGTCTTCTGCGCCCGAGCGGTCAGCTCGCGTTCGACCCGGGCCTGGAACTGGTCGAGGTTGCCGCGCGCCTTGTCCGCGACATCGCGGATCACGGCCGAGGCGGCCTTCATGTTGCCGCGGCGCAGGCCGAGCACGACGGCCGTGCCCGAGGCGAGGCCGCCGGCGACGCCGACCATGAAGGCCGCCTTCTCGCGGCTGGTGAAGCGGCCCTCGGCGTCGCGATAGGGGTTGCCCGCGGCATAGGTGGCACCACCCGCGGCGAGGCCCCCGGCGGCGGCGGCCGTGGCGCCCGCGATGGCGCGGCCCGAGGCGCCGACGATGGCCCGGCGCACCTTGCCCGTGCCGTAGCGCACCACGGCCGGGCCGATTCGGCGCTGAAACCGGGAAATTGCTTGGTTGGCGATGCGGGCCATCGAGGCCGCGCTCGGCACCGTCGCCTTTGCCAGGTCTTGCAGATAGGCGGCCTTGACCAGCGCCAGCTCCTCGGAGCCGGCAACGGCAGCCAACAGGTCCTCGCCCTGGGCCATGCGCTTGACCAGCGCGGCCCCCGCGTCGACCTTGTCCACCCGGCGCGGAAACAGGCTGTCGAGCACCGGGCCCACGGCGCCCGCGGCGTGGTACAGACCGGTGCCATACGCAACGCCCGGAACGGCGGCACCGGCAAGCCACACAGCCTTGGGCCCCCCTGTCTTGCGGGCCGCGGCCAGCACACGGGTCCGCGCCGCGGTCCAGGCGCGCATGCCCAGGTCGGCGGCCACGCGCGCACCATGGTCGGCGCCGTTGGCAGAGCCGCGGACAAACCGGCGATAGGCCTCACGCGATGGCGGCCGCAGCCCGAAGGCCAGCGCGGCCCGCCCCAGCAGGGGGCGCGTCGCCGTCGTGGCCAGCAGCACGGGCACGCCGACCGCGACCTTGGCGGCGTTGCCGGCCACGGCGCCCGCGACCCTGCGGCCCGTGCCGCTGAAGGCGCGGTTCGCCAGGCCAGATCCCCAGGAGGCGGCACCAAGGCCGACGCCCGCAAGGCCAGCCAAGGGGGCGCCCAGGGTGGTGAAGCGCGTCTCGGGAATGACCTGGGTGTGGGCCGCCCGGTACTGGTCGTCGCGCTCCATGTCGGCCCGGTGACGCTCGGGCGACTTGCCCCCGCCCTTGGGTGCGAAGCGGCCGCCGTTGTCGCGGCGGTGCTTCCACTCCTCGAAATCCTCGGCCTTGGCCAGGTGGTCGACGAAGGCATCGACCTTGGCCATGGCGCTCTCCTTGTCGCGCCAGCCGCGGCCGTGAACGGTCTTGACGTCGGCCAGGCGCAGGCGTCTGCGCGGGTCGGTCTCGGCTTCGTTGTGGGCGATGACGCGCTTGTTCAGGGCTTTGATGACCCAGGCGTCATAGACCGGCTTGGTCACAGCGGCTCAGGCGCTCTTGCGCCGGCGGCGCCAAGCCAGCAGGCCGCCGCCGATCGCAGCGGCACCCACGGCAGCACCAGCGAGACTGCGGATCTTTCCCCCGGCGCGCTTGAAGCCACGAACCCCATGGTAGGCCCCACCAACGGCGCTCGCGGCGCGCGATGCGCCCAGGGCGCGGCCGTTGTCATAGGCGATGCGGGCCGCGCGCAGCCCGGAACCGAGCGCGCCCTTCTCCATCTCACCGTAGGTTCGAGGCGCGGCCTTCACCAGCGCGCTGTAGCTCGGCGGGGGCGCCGGGGGCGCCAGCTCTGCATAGGTCCGGGCGCGGCCCCTGAGCTCCAGCTGTCCGGTCATGCCGTCGGCCTTCACCAGGTCGATGATCCGGCAGGTCGGGATGCACGGACTGTCCACGAGCGAGACCTCGGCGACCCGGGGCGTGTAGCGCGTGTGCTCGCCGTCCTTCCAGCGATGCGCGTAGGAGCCGCCGACGGAAAGACCTGTATAGACCCCCTCAAGGCACTTAGCCCATTCCACATCGTCAACGACCTTGGCGCAGATATCGATCGCCTTCTCGCCGTCGTTGTAGGTTAGATCGACAAGCTTACCGGCGACGCCATCTTTCTTGTGCATGACGCGCAGGTTGCCCTTACTCAGGCCTCCGGTGGCATCCTCGAAGCCCTTCGACCACGCCTGGAACGCTGGCTTGGCCGTCGCGTAGTCGAGAATCTCGCCAGACTTGTCCGGCACCTCTTGCACCGCACGCCCGAAGATCAATCGGCGTTCAACGTCGATTTTGGTGAGGGGGATCGTGATGTTCATGTGCCGACCTCTTTCGCAGCGCGGCGCTGGCGCCAGATTTCACGCATCCGAGCGGCGATCGCCACCCGTTGTTCCTCAGGCACCGCTTTGCCTTTTCGGGCCGCGCTCATGCGCGTCCTCGTTTCATCGGACATCTTTCGCCCACGCAGCTTTGCGGCCTGCCGCGCCTGAACCTCAGGAGAAAGCGGCGGCCGTTTCCAGCCGGACGCGATGAGGGCGAGCTTCCCAGCAACTGCATTTGCGATGCGCTCGGGCGAAAGCTTACGACCTGTGAGTTTCGCCCGAATGGCCTCACGCTGTGCCTCAGGGATGATCCGTCCCTTGTGGATCGCAGAGATCTTCCGCTTCCACTCCTCGCTTTTCGGCCGTCCACGACGCTGCACCGATAGCTTCTGCTTTGTGGCCTCGGTGTGCTTCACACCCAAGCAGTTCGCAGCCGTCGGCGACACATTGTAACCGACAGATGGATCCCACGATTTGTGCAGATCTAGATGTGCCTGCTCGCGCACCAGCATCTGATCGACATCACAGAGCTCGATGACAGTGACCGCGAACGCCGAAGGCCCGTGCTTCACCCACGCACGTTGGAGCAACAGGCTATGGTGAAGACCTTGGTTAAGGTCGGTGACGTGCTTGAACAATCGGGCGCGCATGTTGCGGCTGCTGCCGATGTAGACCTTGCCAGATCCAGCGTGGCAAACCTGATAGATGCCGCTCGCAGGGGGCAGATGAGCAAGGTCCACGTCAGGGCCTCAGCGGTTGGCCCAACGGTCCTGGGCGGCCTTGCGCAGGTCGACCGCGGTGTCGGCCTTGTGGGCACGACCCATGCCGCCAGTGCGCTGGTTGTACACCGAGCCGCCGATGCGGATCGCCGCCTTGGCCGCCGCGTTCGCGTTTTCACGGATGCTGCCCTTGACCGCGACCTTCTTGGCCCGGATGCGGCCGCCGTTGCTGGCGTGCAGGCCCGCGTTCTGCGAGCCCACACCCTTGCCCGCCGCGGCGGGAATCACGCCCTCGGTCGCGGGCTTCAGTTTGGCGCCCGCCTGGCTCTTGTGGGTGCCGATCAGCGGATTGACCGAGCGGAGCATGCCGCCGAGCATTTTCTTCATCGGATCATCGGCGGCCCAGGCGTCGAGCAACTGGCCCTGGGCGTCGGCATCACCGGCGAGCTTGCTCAGCTGGGCACCGATGTTGGCCGACTGGGCGAGACGGATCATCTCGCGCTGGCGGTCCGCTTCCGGAAGCTCTGCCATGGCCTGGGCGATCTTCTCGAGCTGGGTTTCGAGGTCGTTCATCGTGGTCTCCTTGTTCAGGTCGGTGGTGGCGTCGGCCTTGTTGGAGCGCGTGGCCCGGTAGGCGCCATAGCCCGCAGCGCCCGCGCCGGCGGCAACGCCGCCGTGGAAAGCGCCGACACCCAACCTCCGACCGAGCTTCATCGCGCCCATGATCTTCCTCGGATTGGTGGGCGTCCGCCTGCCCTGGAAGTCACCCATGGCCAGCGCACCGGTGGCACCGGCACGGTTGGCCCCAACGCGGTAGCGGGCGACGCCAGCCTTCACCGCGCCCTGAGCACGCCCCAGGACGCTCATGACACCTGCCATGCTGGCCTTGCGCAACAGGCTGTCGCCAGCCCACTTCGCGAGCTCGACCTCTTCATCGGGGCGCGTGCCGTTCTTCTCCAGCAGGCGGCCGACCTCGATTGCATATCGATGCGCCAGCAGCGCCTGGCCCTGGCGCTCATGCTCGGGCACCAGGGCGAGCAGGGCCCCCACCTCGGGCATCAGGTTCGGATCCTCGATCTTCTCGACGCCAACGCGGTTCATGCTCTGATCTTTCCTGGGTGAAAGGCGGCCCTCGATGGCGCGGACGATGCCGATGCCGCCGACGGCGCCGGCCGCGGCAGCAACGGTGGGCAGGCTGACCTTGAGGCCCAGGCGACCGATGTGTCCGGCCCCGGCCTTGACCCGACCGACGGCGCTGGCGCGCAGCTTCGCGTTCCTGACTCGGCCGATCGCGCGGAAGACCCTGACCTTGGCGCTCATGACGAAGCCTCCTGGACCGCGCGCTCCACGGCGCGCGCTTTCGCAACCGGCGCCCAGGAGATGGTGCACCGACAATTCACGGTATGCTTGGCCGCCGCCTCCGGATCATGCGGATGCCGGATCGTGCTCCCGTCCGAACAGACGAAGGGCGTGTCGATCCCCACGACCGAGCGGCCATTGAGCTCGACGTGCAGGTCGCGCGTGCGGGCGTCCCGCGTGGCCACCCAGGTCTTCACCAGGGTCATCGACGGGTTCTCCGTCAGCCAGGCGCGGGCGGCCGCGACGTTGCCCAGATTGGTGGCCCGCAGCGCCTCGGTCCGGGAGATCGTCGTCGCCCGGAAGGCCAGGAAACGGCGGTAGTAGCCGTCGACCATGCGGTCCACGCGCTCGGGCGTCAGATTTTGGTTACGGTCGATCGCGGCCTGGAAGGTCCGGTCGAAGCGACGGTCGCGCAACTCGCGCCGCAGCGCCGACGGATCGAGGGTCTCGAGCTGCCGGCGATAGCGCTGCACCTGCTCGGCCTGCCAGGCGGTCAGCCCCACGGTCTCACGGATGTCGCGGGCCATGTCCTGGGTCGGGCGGCCCTCGGCGGTGCCGCGGAGCAGGATCGTGCGGATCGCCTGGGTCTGCTCGCCCGAGATCTCGCGAACCAGATCGAGGCGGTATCGCCGGAGTTCGCGCTCGACCAACGGATTCCGCAGGTCGAACGACACGGCGAGGCGCCGCTCCCGATCTGGTCCACCCGACGGATCAAGCTGGCCAATGGCCTCACCCGCCCCGCCCGAGAAGAGATCGTCCAACACTTCGGTGGAGCGGTCAATGTCGTCGGCCGCCTGAGCGGGTGTGGCGGCCGCGGTCTCGCGCGCACTGCGCCAGCGCTGAAACATCCGCAGCAGGGCCTCGGCCAGGGCGCCCTCGAGGTCGGCCTTCGCGAGTGGCGCGCTTTTCCCGAGCGATTCCTGCAAATCTTTGCGCTTGACCGCGAGCGCCCCCACCCCAGCGCCGACCAGGGCGCCGACCAGGGCCGTGCGGTTGCGCAGCCGCCTGGCCCGCGACAGCGCCCAGGCCGAGAGACGCCCCACGTCCTGGCGCAGCTTGGCCCGCGCCGCGGCCTCGGCCCGGACGGTTCGGGCGCGGGCGACACGCTCGATCCTGCCGATCGCCCGCGCGGTCTTCGCCGCGATGGCCTTGCGCTCGACCGCGATCGCGGTGGCGATCTGTTTCTTGGTCCAGCCGCCCCTGAACACAGACTTGGTGTGCGCCCTGACGTCGGACTCCGCGGGCGCTCCACGCGCCTTCGGCGCATCCAGCTCGATCCCGGCGTTGCCCTTGGCCTTCCGCTTCCCTGGGGCGACGAGGGCCGCGCCCGGGGTCTTACGGTTCCGGAACGCCTGCAGCTCGTTCTCGGCCTCCTTGAGGTAGACGTTGAGAGCCCGCTCCTGACGGTGGCCGCCCTGCGCGTCCTTGAACTCAGGGAAGTCGGCGGCTGGATCAACGTAGAGGTCGGCACGCATGCTCTTGATGCTCTGGACCCGCCGGGCGAGCCGCTGCTCGATGAGCTTGAGCACCTGGTTGTTGTTGACCGTGCCGATCGTCGGAAGGTGGCCGAAGCGCTGCACACGCCGGGCGGCTGCGGAGAGGGGACGCTCCTGCAACCCCATGCCGGGCATGGCGCGGCGCGTGCGCTCGCGGTTGAGCTCGTTGGCCACGGCGCCGCGCACGGGCGCGCCCGAACCCCGTATCCACTTCTCGCGCTCGGCGAAGTCGTTCTGCAGCAGGTTGGCCCAGCCACGCACCTGGGTGCGCGCGCGGTCCACCGCGGTCTGGGCATCGACGGCCCGGCGCTGGGCCGCGTCGAGCACCCGGCGTTTGAACGTCCGGTCGGCGACCTCGTGGGCGACCAGGGCGGCGGCCCCGGCCCCGGCCAGGGCACCGACGCCCGCGGCGGCCCAGCGCGCGCGGGCCGCGTCCCGGCGCTGCTGGATCTCGGCCTCGGAGAGCGGGGCGCCCGCGGTACGCTTCTCGAGCATCAGCGCCGCCAGATCGGCGAGGTCGCGATGTTCTGGCTGAGGCGTGTGCGCTGGTATCGCGCGCGCTGCGCGATCTCCGAACGCCGATCGGCCAGGGCCTTCTGGGCCAGGGTGGTGGGCGGGCGCATCTGCGGCTGGTTGTTCAGGGCCGCGCCGGCCCAGCGGGCGCGGCGGGCCACGGTGGTCGTGTCGATCGCCACCAGTGTGGCCAGGCCCTTGCGCAGCACCAGGTCGGCGAAGGCCTTGGCCACCCGCTCCTCCGGCGAGGCGCGCCGCCCCATCGACAGGGCGATCGCCATGGCCTGCTGGCGGTCCTTGACCACGGGGCCGTTGCGACCCGAGCGGAGCCGGCCGCGCTTGAACTCGCGCATGATGTCCGCGACCTTGACCGGGTCGGGCGCCCGCACCGCGTAGTCGGCGAGCTCGCTCCGCGGCGCCATCCTGACGCGCGCCTGACCCTCGGTCGGCAGCACCTCCTTGAGATCGGCGCTGGCCATCTCGACGAAGGGCAGGAGCCGGGGCTGGCCCAGGCGGGCACCCCGATAGGTGCGCGTGCCCTGGTCGAGCATGGTCTGGCGCACCGCGTAGTCATAGGCGGCGCGCACGTCGCCTGGATCATCGGTCTCGCCGATGAGGCCCTTGGCGCGCGCGGCCTCGATCAGCCCATCGCGCCGGGCGCGGGCCGCGCCGACGGCCTTGATCTTCACGTCGGTCCGCCCGTCCGCGAAGGGGGTGCCGAAGGCGGCACGGATGCTCGCCAGGGCCGGACCCTGCTCGGCCCCGAGCTCGTTGGCCATGCGCTTGCGCGCATACCGCATGAACGGCAGCAGCGGCGTCAGCTCGACCTTGGTCTCAGCCGAGAGCTTGTAGTCATAGCGGTGCAGGCCAGCGTCGTGCTGGGCCAGGGAAACCGCGTGCGCATAGGCAAGGCGCACGGCCCTGGGGGTGGCGCCCTCGGGGATCAGACCCCGCTCGGCCGCGCGCTCGAGGTATGCTGGCCGGCGATCGCGCGCGATGGCCTGGGCCGCCTGGCGCAGCCCCGCGTATTCCGCGGCGGCCATCTTGCGCGGCCGCTGCGGCAGGTGATCGACCTCACCGAAGGTGCTGGTCGGGGCCTCGGTCGCCGAGGCCATGCGGAACACCTTGGACGAGGCGTAGCGGGTGCGCACCGGCGCCGCAGATGGGACCTGGCCGGGCTGGCGCTGGCTGGGGCCGCCCCCCTGGTCGGCGAAGCGACCGGCCCGGTCGCGGCGAACCCGCGCCTCGTCGAACATCTTCAGCAGCGCCCCGACCTCGGCCAGATCGCTCTTGATCAGGTCAAGGCGCACGCGCGTCAGGCCGGGAAAACGGCGGCGTCGAGCTCGTGGTGGGGCGCGTCCCAGCCCCAGTCGATCCCGTGCTTCATCGGCACCTGCAGCTTCAGCGCCGCGCTGCGCACAGCCAGGTTGATGAAGTCGAAATCCTCGGGCGCCATCTCAGGGATCGGCCTCTCCGAGATCGGGTAGATGTCCACCGCGTGGCCGGTCAGATGCCGGCTCTGCAGCGTCTTGGTCCGCCCGGCCGCATAGAGCTCCTTCTGGCGCTCGAGACTGCGCCGGCCCTCGCTGATGAACCAGCCCTCGGCGCCCGTGAACTCGCTGGCCGCGAGCTCGAGCACCGCCACCAGCTGGGAGTGCAGGCCCTGCATACGCAGGCGGTCGCGATCGGTCAGTTCCATGATGGCCTCACATATCGATGTGGAAACAGGTGCCGCCTCACTTCGCGAGGCATGCCTGGAGTTCGCGCTTCAGGCGCTCGACCTCGAGCATCAGCTGCGGCGCCGCGGCCGCGAGGGCCGCCGAGGTCAGCGCGCTGTCGGGTCGGTAGATGTCGGACCAGTGGGGACCCTGAAAACCGATATACGGGTTGGGCGCCAGACGCTCTTCCATCGGGGCGTTCCTCACGTTGAACCAGGAGCGACGTACAGACAGAGGACTTGCCCGTTGGGTCGAATGCACAGATGCCAGTCGCCGTCGCCGCTGCGCCGGATCCGCGGATCCGCGGGCACAAACAGGTCGTCCACCGCATAGGGCCGAGGGTGCGCCCCCAGGGGCAGCACCACCCGATAACCCTGGGGCGTGATGCTGACGAAGCGCGCCTCGATCATCGCGCAGTCGTTGTGCGCGGCGCAGCACTCGTTGGGATACTCCCAACCTGAGGGCGCCTGGTGCGCCCAGGCGGGCACCACCAGGAGAAGAAGCGCGAGCGCCCTGATCATCGGGGGGGTATGCCGTTCACGAAGCCGGGCAGCACGACGCGGTAGCGCGGCACCCGATGGTCGGTCGCCTTGATGCGCTCGATCTCCGGAATCACGGTCACCCCCACTTCTGCCCAGGCGGCAGCGATCCGGCAGGCCAGGATGGCCGCCCCTTCCCTGGTTCCAAAATCCTTGGTCCGATGGTCACCCTGCGAACGCCCGCAGAACTTCGGATGCCGCCAGCTCATGAACCACGGGCGAGCTGCGAGGCCTCGTCGATCGCCTGGTGCATGAACGCCGCCATCGTACCAGACGGAGGGTCGGACTCCTCCTCATCGACCAGGGCCTCGGCGCGGATCATCGCCCTGGGCGTCAGCGCCCCGTCGACGAAGTTGCGCAACCCGGGCGGCAGCTGCTCCAGCACCTGGGCGGCGGTCTGGCCAGAGATGCCGGCCCCGGGCGCACCCCCTGGGATCGGATTGCCCATCGCATCCACCGCTGGCGGGGCCTGGGGCATGGTCAGACCCTGGGCGATCGCCTTCTTCATGTCCTCGACGGTCATGAAGCCCAGGGGGCCGATGCCAATGCGGATGTGCGGCAGCCCCAGGGGCTCGAGGCCGAGCTCCTCGCGCACCTCGTCGAGCGACTTGATGCCCCGCTCCATCATCTGCAGGTCCATGGACAGCTGCTCGGCCTGGTCGAGCTTGCGGATGCTGTCGAAGACGAATTCGAGGCCCGGCTCGTTAAAGGCGACCTCGATGATGCGATCCATGAGGCCCTTGAGCCAGGCCATCATCGGCAGCAGCCCCTCTTCGAGGGCCGAAGCGTTCGCGGTCTCGGCCGTCGCGCGGTTCTGCATCCGGATGAACGGCAGTGCCGGCAGGCTGAAGGCGTACATGATCACCCGGGCCAGCCACTCGTCATACTGGTCCATCAGGCCCGTGCCTGCGCTGGCGCCGGTCATCACGGGGTTGATCCCCGCGGGCACGAATTTGGCGCGGCGGCGCAGGCTCGGGTTGCCCTCGATCATCGCATCCCAGTAGGTCTGGAATTCCTTGATCTGCGCGGGCGTCCAGGTCTCGGGCACCGAGATGATCGAGTCGGGCATATTGCCCGCCGTGTAGTAGTCGAGCTGGCTGAGCTGGCGACGAAGCCCGATGTTCACGGTCATCAGCACCTGCTCGACCGGGGACATGCCGTAGAAGCGGCTGCTGCGCGGATTGCGCGGCATGTAGATCAGCTCGTCCGCCGTGTAGTTGGCGACCACGACGCCCTTGAGCACCTGCTGGTAGGCCGGCTCGGGCGGCATCGGCGCCCGGCCCGTGCCATCGACCAGGACCTTGATGGTCGCGCCGTCGACCACGTCGAGCGAGTAGAGGTCGCCGCCGACGGTCTTGCGCACGAACACCGCGGGCGCGTCGATCACCAGCTGGTCCTCGATGAGCTCGCGCATCCAGCTTTCCCAGGGCAGGCGCCGGTCGGGGCTGCGCAGGCAGCGTTCGATCTCGGCGCACCGCGGGGTCGCCTTACGGAAGCGCTTCTTCGCCCCCTCCTGGCGGGGCAGGATCGACCACTCGAGCTTGGCCATCTGGTCCTTGCGGGTTTCGATCGCGAGCCGCATCAGGTCGTAGCCCGTGGTCGGGTCGGCCATCCGGCGCAGGATCTCGAACGAGATCGGCTCGGACGAGCGGGGCCGGTAATTCTGGTTGAGCGCGAAGGGGTAGTCGGTGGCGCGGCCCTCGACCTCGGTGCGATCGGCCACCACCGGGGTGAGCGGCTGGCCCGGCCCGAAGAAGGGCTCGCGCCGCACCCTGGGCATGGGCTGATTGGTCTCGGTCCCGAGGCTGCCGAGGTCGGCGCCCTGGATCGGGGGGCGCGCCTCTCCGCGCAGGGGGAAGCCGATGCCGGCGACGACGCGACGGATGAACTCGGGCGCGATGAGCCTAAGGATGCCGCGGGCCGATCCCGGCGGCAGTCCCGTGTTCTCGTCTGGCACTGCGGCTTACCAGAGCAGGATGATCGACGCCGTCGTGCCGGGCAGGACCGCGGCCAGGCGGTAGGGGTAGAAGGCCCCGGCCGAGCAGGCGAAGGTCACCGACTGGCTGCCGCTCTTCATGCGGCAGACGACGTCACCGGCGACGTTGCAGTGGAAGCCCCTGATCGTGACCGCCATGTCGGAGGCCGAGGGGGTGGCGGCCGCGGCGTTCTCGGCTGGGCCAGCGGGGCCGGGCGACATCGGGAACGGATCTATCGGCATCGTCGGCCTCCTCGCGGCAGCGGCGTTCTAGCGAAGGTCAGCTTGGGATCGGGTGCACGGTGGGAGAACGGCGAGACCTGTTCCCAACAAGCGCGCTCGGCCAGCACGCGATGGGTCTCCGGGGGCAGTGAATCCAGGCTCGGCCAGGCCTCCAGCCAGCCTGACCGGCTCCCAATGAGCGCGGCGCGGACCTCGACGGCCATCTGGCGGCCGTCCTCGTAGGTCTGCTGCAGGAACGTAGGCCATTTCTCATACTCGACGGGCCAGCCCAGGTTCTGGCGCACATGCTCCCAGCCGAGCATCAGGGCCATCTTCTTGATTGGATTGTCACCCACGAGGGCCTTCAGGAGCTCACTCGAGCTCCTAGGGTACAAACAGAGTTCACACTGTGAATTCGCCCCCTTAGGCATGCCCATATCCCGGGGCGAGGCTGGCGAACAGCGCGTTGGGAACGATCAGCCCCAGGTCCGAAACCTGGTTGGCATCCAGAGCGACCAGGCCTCCCTGGGAGTGGACGATCACCTTCGGGTCGCCCTGCGCGTCCGTCTGGCGACCGTGCAGGGCAAAGACCAAGGGGGCCGACTTGTCAGCCGGGTAGACGAGCACCAGACCCGCCTGCGCCATGGTCAGGCCCGGCCGCTCTGGCGACTGAAGCTGGCGCACCTCATTGGTCATTCCGTTTCTTCCTTGCGCTTCTGGTAGGCGACCTCGCAGTGCGCGGCGCAATAGGGGCGCCCCTCGACCGAGGGGCTACCGCAGAACCAGGCGCGCGGGTGGGCGCGCCAGTCACGCACGGGGAACGCACAGCGTCGCGGGACCGGCAACACCGTCGGCGCCTTGTAGGTGCCGGCCACGGAGCGCTGGGCGAGGTTCTTCGCCCTGGTGATGTTGGCCCGCAGTCGGACTTCAGCCTGATCTGGCACCGGTGTCGGCTCGGGGGCCTTGGCCTCAAAAACACCCGGCGCCTGGGGCGTCCGGGCGCCGGGGCGGCGCGTCAGGCCCCCTTGGTTCGCTGGGGCGGCCGACGCGCCCCCTGGAGGCGCCCCGGATCGGGCGCCGGTCCCGCGCCGGGGGGGGCGCCCCCCTCGCTCGGACCAGTGTTGTGTCTCGCGCACCCCGCTGGGCAGCCTCGTCTGCCCGCCGGTTTCGACCAGGGTGATTCGCCGGCTGTTGCCGAAGCGCTCGACCCTGATCAGCTTCATGGCCTTCAACTGGTTCAGCTTCTCGACCACGGTGACGGCGTTGATGTCCCAGCGCGCCCCAAGATCGCTGTTGGTCGGGAATGACCGGCCGGCGGCGATGCAGGCGCGGATTTCATCCATCAGGGCCGCGCGCAGCCAACCGGGATCGATGCGTGCGCGCGGCATCAGCGGATCACGCCGCGGGCTTTCCGTCCTTGCCACCGCGGTGGATCGTCATGTTCACGACCTTGCTGCTCACCGCTTTGTCCGGCATGGCGAGCACGCACATGGTCAGCGCGATCAGGCCGAGCGAGAGCGCGCACATGAGGATGAAGATCCATGCGGCGGTCGCGACCGCCGCGGCCAGGGCGCAGAAGGCGACGACGACCACAAAGGGCATCGCGACCAGGGCGAGGCAGAAGCGGACCAGCACGTTCATCGGCCGTCGCCTTCGGGCATCTGCATCACCCAGTGGCCATAATCGAGGAACAAGCCGATCGAGCGACTGAGTTTTTTCAGCTCGTCGAACGACTGGTCGTCGACGACGTTGAGCGAGCCGCGGCTGATGAAATCCTTCGCCCAGTGAAGGGCGCGCTCGCGGTTGGCGACGCTGATCGGTCTTGTTGAGGGGTCGTTACAAACGAGCAGGCCGAGTGAGTCTTTGCCGGTCTGCATGTATTCCCAGGCGCTTCGAAAGGCCTCGACCTGGTCGTCGTTCCAGTAACTGGGAACCCCGAGCTCGATCACACGCGGAGCGGCGCTCATGGCACGCTCCGGCGCGAGTTGCTCTGGCCCTGCTGCGCGCGCCACTCCTCCTCGCAGTCGCGGGACACGCGCGTGAGCCGCACGCCCGTCGAGGCCGTGACGAGCGAACCGAAAATGACGCCCAGGCCGATCCCCATCAGCGGGCCGACCACATGGACCGGCGCCTCGACCAGGCCGCACATGACCGCGAACCAGACGCAACCGATGCCGGCGGCCACCAAGGGCGGGGTGAGCACCCTGACCACGTGGCTCATGGCCACGATGGGCATCAGCTTTGCCGCCGATCTGATCTCGCGCTCCGAGATCGGGCACAGCACCTCGAGATTCCAGACCATCGCCACCCCCTTATCGATTCCACCAATGGGGGCATGATAACATCAAAATGTGTTATCGGGTCAAGCGCGCCGAAGGGCCTCGATCTCCTCGAGCGCCAACCCCGTGGCGACCGCAATCTCTGGGTCGGCCATCTGGCCCTGGGCGATCAGCTCGCGCGCGCGCTTCAACATCGCGTCGCGGAATTCGGCGCGCATCAGGTCGAGCATGCCCTGCTGGTTCTGGGTCAGCAGCCGGTGCGCGCCCGTGGCGGCGTCCACCTGGTCGTCGTGCGAGGCGTTGGGGAACATCTGCATCTCGACCAGGAACTCTTCGTTCCAGTCGGCGCGCAGCAGCAGCAGGTTGCCCGCCTCCACCTGGGGGGCCAGGATCTCGGCGCGGGTGAACTTCGATCCCGTCTCGGGCTCCGACACGACCATGTAGCCGTTCAACATCGTCGTCAGCGCCCTGATCTGGGCCTTGCCCGCCTGACCGGGATCCTGGCTCAGCCCGATCGTGACCCCCGTACCATCGAGCTGCGCGGTCGCGAGAAGGAGCTTCTCCACCCCAAGGGGCGACAGGCGCTCCCGGATCACCGAGCTGATGACGAACCGCCCGTCGGGCAGGCGGCCCATCCTGACGCCCACGGTGTAGTCGGGGTCGCCCCCGGGCTTGGGCTCGGTCCCCGCCAGGTCCCAGCGGCGGACCCAGCTGATGACCCCGGGCGGGATGGCCTCGCCGATGATGAAGTCGGCGCGCTTGAACAGCCCGCCCTCGCGCGCCGTGGGGCGCTGCTGCTGCTGACCAGCGAAGGCATAGGCCCCGAGGGTCTGGCGCTGACGCTCGATCGCCTCGAGGGGCATGCGCGCCGGCCACAGGGGTTCGCCCTCGACGCGAGGGTCGAGCGCGTATGCGTCCGGGTGGTCGGCCTCAAAGAGCGCGGGCAGCACCACCTTGTGGTAGCCCTTGCGCATGCAGTGGCCGGCCACGTCGTCGTTGTGCAGGCGCTGCTGGATCACCCCGAAGGCGCCGGTCATCTGGTCGTTGAGGCGCGAGCTGATGCTCTCGAACCAGAATTCGCGGGCTTCCTCGCGGCTGATCTCGGTGGTCGCCTCCTTGGCGTTGTGCAGGTCGTCGCCCAGGATGGTGTCGGCGCCGTGGCCCGTCACGCCCGAGCCCGGCGTGGTGAGAAACCGGTGCCCGCCCGCGGTGGTCTCGTAGTAGGTCTTGGTGTCCTGGTCCTTGCGGAACTGGACCTCGGGCCACCGCTGTTGGAACCAGGCGCTCTTGACCAGGCGGCGGCTCTTGAGCCCGTCGCGCACGGCCAGGCGCTGGTCGTATGAGGCGGTGATGAACTGGTGGGCCGGATCCCAGGTCCAGACCCAGGCGGGGAAGCAGACCGAGACGAGCAGCGACTTCGTGTGCCGCGGGGGCACGCAGAGCACGAGCTCACGGAAGTCGCGTCGGGCCAGGGCCTCGAGCGCGTCGCAGATCGCGCGCAGGTGCCAGCCATCGACGAAGGGCGCCGGATCGATGTAGCGCCATGCCATCCGGAAGAAGTGCCAGAAGCTGCGGCGCCCGAGCTCGCGCTCGATCTCGATGCGGTTTGCGAGCGCCAGGTCCTGCACCTGGGTGAGGTCGAGCGGCACGGTCAGCGACGATCAGGCCGGTGTTCCATCACACAGGCGCTCCACCAGGGCATAGATGTGACCGACGGTCTCGAGGCCCTCCATGTCGGCGTCCGGGACGTCGATGCCGAGCCCGAGGTTGAGCGAGATCTGGATGTCGACCATGTCGAGCGAGTCGAGACCCAGGCCCTGCAGGTCGGTTTCATCGGGGACCGGGTCTCGGGCCGCGGCCTCCTCGGGGACGACGCCCGCGGCCTCGAGGATCGCGGTCGAGACCAGGCGCCGACGCTCTGACGCGGTCATCGGCGGCGCCGGGGCTTCACCCTCGTGGGCTTGGCGATCGCGGCGATCGCCTCGGTGATCACCGCCGGGTCGGGCAGCGGCGTCACCTTCATCAGGGTTCCGACCAAGGCATCGGTAAGGGACGCGGGCTTGATCCCTCCGACGCTCGAGACGCCGAGCCGCGGCGGAAAGTCGGTGGGGGCGAGACCACCCGGGGGCACCGCATCGGGCGCCGGGGTGAGGACCTCGATGTCGATGCCGAACACGGCCTGCCCCCCGGCGGGGATGTGCCGGTCGATCATGAACTCATGATCGAGATCCTCGCCAGTGATCTTGAAGCGGAGCGGCCATCGGTGTGCCACCGGCTCGCCTGGCACATACTCGTCGATGATGAGCCGGCCCTTGATGCGCATGTGCAGCCTCCTGGTGGGGCGCCCCTGTCGCACATTTTCATGTGTTTTGGAAGCGTGGAGCCCCGCGCCGGTTTCGACCCGGCAACCATCCCCTTACAAAGGGGGCGCTCTGCCATTGAGCTAGCGGGGCGAAAGCCTGTGGAAGCTACCCAGCAGACTGGAGGTTATTCAACTCGGCCAGCTGGCGCTCCTTGCGCGCCTTGTATCTCGCTCTGGCCATGGCTTTGGACCGTTCCCGCAGTTTGTCCTGCCACTTTTCCCGGTCCTTCTCCTGGCGATTGCGGGCCACACGCTCACGGAAGCCGCCGACCAGCGGTACGGCCCCTGGGTTTTCAGGGGGTGGGCCGAGAATATCCAGGATCTCGATGATGGCCTGCGCTCTGGGATCGCGGCTGGCGCCCGACCGCATATCCTCGAGGGCGGCCGCGGCCCGTTCCTTGCGGAGCGGCCCCAACCTCTGCATGGCCGCGAATTCCTGGATGAGGGCAGCGCGGCGCGCGGCAGGCAGATCGGGATAGTGTCGGTCCAATCCGGCGACGAACTCGTGTTCGGAGAGCGGCGGCGGCCGCAGCTTGATACGGAGCGACCGCTCTATTTGCTCCAAGACATGAAGCACGGCTTTGTTGATGGGCATCGCGGCTTGCGCTCACGTTATGCTTGTGTGTGGCAATCCGAGCCGGGGTGGTTGCAGAGGCCCGATTCGAACGGGCGACCTTCTGGTTATGAGCCAGACGAGCTACCGGGCTGCTCTACCCTGCATCCGAAGGCTTCCGCGATGGCCAGACCAGCTCAAGGGCACCAGCACATACGCTCGTTTTATCAAGGCTTTGGCCCACGAAATGCGGGCCGAGAACACCACCCCAAATCAGCTGGCTTCTGCGATGGCCAACACGTCGGCCGAGCGCCCCGGCGTCCCGGGCGGCCGAACTGGCTTTGCGACGTTGCCGGCATCCCACTTGCGTGTGCCGGGCGTAGCCAGCCCCTACTGTAAGGTTGCCCGTGGGGCGACGAGGTTCTTTGCTCGCGCTTCGTACCGGCCACCGCAGAACTGAATTCCTCCGAGCGCCCGGTGATCAACCGGGCGGCCCCCTGTGGGGGCTTGGCTCCCCTCGCGGGGCACTCATCTCGGTCCCCGGCCACAACCCCTGGCCGGATGGGTTAGCAGTTGCCGCCGGAATTTAGGGCGGTCCGTTTCATACCGTTGCTCTACCAGGCTGAGCTACAGCAGCCTTGCGACCGCTGGTCCGATTTGAACGGACGACCTACAGTTTCCAAAGTAACGGGCCTGATCGCCAAGCAGCCCGCACCGTATCTCACACTTCGATGTGCCGTGCAAGTGGCTACTGGAGGGGCGTTACTTCCACCGTTCGCCCTGTGCTCGATGTCCGCGGGGAGCGCCCCGCCCGATCTGGCCAGGCCATCGCAGGACTCACGCCGAGCGTGACCTCGGCAGTAGCGACGCGCGTTCTACCACGGGCCCGACGCACGAAGAAAGGCCGGCGCTGCTCAGCCCTCAATCATCGGCCCCTGGGGCGGACGCTTCAGCGCCGTGCGCGGCGCCTGGCCGTCCACGGCCTCCAGGACCGAGCCCAGGGCGGCCAGCTGCTCGGTCGTCATGGTCTTGGCGTCGAGCTTCACGCCCACACCGACGTTGACCTGGGTGGCGGGCAGCGGCGCCCCGTCCTTGCCGGTGAGCTCGAGGCGCCGGGGCCCCATGTCGAGCTGCAGCGACTGGCGCTCGAGCCGCTGGATCGACGAGGCCAGGTTGAGCATCGTGTTCAGCACCGTTTCGGGCGGCACCTGGCCGAGCACGTCCTGTGCGGTCGCGCGCTTCTGGGGGTCGTCGTGGATGAGGTTGCCCAGGAGGGTGTGGAGCCGGGTGAAGTGCTGCTTGAGCTGGGCGGTCCGGGCCAGGTGGTCTTCGATGAGGGCTGCCGCCTTGGGGGCGATGGCGTCGATGATGGCGAGGTCTCGGACGAACTCGCGTTCGGCGGCCATGAGCAGCGCCTGCTCTCGCGTTCGGGGCTTCTGGAGCACGCCCGTCCGGGGGGGTGTTCCAGGGTGTTCCATGGGTTTCACACCCTCGGGTGTGAAATGTGTTCCGGCCTGCTGCTTTGGCGAGCGCGGGGCTTGATCTGCGGGTTTCACACCCTGCTTGGATTTGGTCCTGTAGAGGGCGGTGTCTACGATGCGTTCGCCCGGTTCGGGCCAGGCCTCGAGGATGCGGCGCTTGCGGATGCCCGAGGCGTCGACGCCATAGGTTCGGGCCAGGTCGTTGGTCGTGCCCAGGCCTGCGACATAGTCGGCGCGGATGCTGGCCCAGATGGAGGGCGGGTGGCCCTTAGGCATGTGGGATCGACCATTTTCGGTGCATTTTCGGAGCTTTTCTGCGCCTAAGTGGTTGAATATATGTGGAGAATCACCACATACGGTATGTCAACGACGATTCTGAGTGTGCGACCGGGTAGCCAATGAGCCCGGCTGACGAGGCCCCTTTGGCAAGGGGCGAACGCATCATCACTCAGGAGATCGATCCGATGACCTTCAACACGAAGAAGATCGCTGCCGTGGCCGAGACCGCGGGCCTGCTGACCTCTGGTCTGGCGGGCTACCGGTTGGCGGTGCTGCTGCTGCCGCTGGTTCCGATGACGGCGCCCGTTTTGGGCGCCATCGCGGTCGGGGGCGTCGTTGTCGCCGTGGGCGCCAACGTGGCGGCCCGCTACCTGGGCAAGCCCCAGGACAAGGCCCTGGAGCAGGCCGCGTGATCTTCCTGTTGGGTGCCCCCTGTGTGGGGGCACCCACCCTCGACCCCACAGCGTGTGGGGCCTGATGAGCCGCCAGTCTGCGGCGAAAGGGGAACACATCATGACCAGCAACAAAATGAACGCCCGCATCTACGCCGCTTCGGCGGTGGGCTTCACCGGCCTGGCCATTGCCTGGCTCCCGATGATGCGCGCGGGCACCATGTTGGTACCGGGCCTCAACATCGCGGTCAACGCCCTGATGGCCGTCACCTGCGTGGCAGGTGCGGTCTACGAGTGGCGCAAGTCCAGCAGGGCGACCCCGCCCTCTGACGAAGCCCTGGCGGCCTGAAACCAACGACGCGCGCCCGCTCTGGCCCCAAGGCTGGGGCGGGCGCGTCGCCCTTTCCGCTCCCTGATGGGGCGGACTGATGAGCCGGCCAGCATGCCGGCGAAAGGGAACGACCCATGTACCGACTTCTCGGCTTTGCCCTGCTGGGCATCAGCGGAGTCGCCGGCGTGATCTTTGCCGCGACCGGCGTGTTCCTCATCTTCGAGGACGACCCGACGGTGCAGCAGATCATGTGGGCCGCGGCGCTGACGACAGGCGCCGCGGCCACGACCTTCTACGGGCTGCTGGCGCTGCACGAGTGGCGGCGCCGACGCCCCAGGGTGACGATGATCACCCCACGTCCTGGCCATCCCGGAGGATGGGATCGCACAGGATGATCGCGCCCGAAATGGTTCGGGTGGCCGACCTCACACCGGGGTCGGTCATCGACCTCGCGGGCGACCGCTACGCCGACGCCGACAGCACGAACACGACATTCCAGTTCGAGCTCGTCGTGGTCGACACCGTCGCGATCGAGACCCCCGAGACCATCGTGGTCACCCTCGAGCAGGATGGGAGCTTCGGCTTCCCACCCGATCATCGGGTGCCGCGCTACTGGATCGACCGACGGGACTGACGACCGCCCCCTGCGGGGGGCGGCCCCTTTCCCCACCACCTGGTGGGGGCTGACGAGCCGGCCAGCCGCCGGCGAAAGGGAGGAACGCGCGCATGAGCGCCGACCCACCGGAGCGAGAATTCGTGGTCCACCGCTATGTCGACCAGTGTCTCTGTCACACGGGCATCGTCATGGCCCGCACCGTCGAAGAGGCGGTCAGGATCGCCGCCGATGATGAGTTTGGCGTCGACTGGGACCTCGAGCAGGGCGAGACCACGACCTATGACCACCGCGCCTTCGAAGCCGCAGATCCGGATGATCCGAGCCGGACCGCGCGCACCGAGCGCGGCTGATCGAAATGCGCGCGCGCGCCCCTCCCGCGAGGAAGGAGCCGCGGCGTGCATCCACAGCGATGTGGGCCCCCATCCTGTGCCGAAGAGGCAGCCGGGGCCAGGAGCACATACCATGCCCAAGCAGCCCGATTATGTGCGCGATGCGCTGGCCGCGGCCCGCGATACCCTGCAGGACCTGCAGGACAGCCTGACCGGCGAGATCAAGCTCGACGAGCAGGAGATGCTTCGGCGCACCAGAGCCGCAGCCGCGGTGGCCCATCGGGCCATCTGCGGCGGCGCCAGGTCGACCCGCGAGGGTCTGCGCCAGATGCGCCGCGCCTGACCCTCGCGCGCAAGGCCCCCTACCCTTTTCCGGGTGGGGGGCCTTTCCATTTGACTCCCGGCTCACCACATTTAAGTGTATCTCGTTCGCCTCTCATGTGAGAGGCGCCGACGAGCGCCCGCCGGTTCGTGGGCGCGAAACGAGAGGACCCACTCCGATGGAGGAACAATCCGTCTTCGAGGCCGCGCCCGAGCGCACGCTCCGCGATCGGGCGGCCGACATCGCCGAAATCTGCGCGCGCATCTGGTGCGCGACCTTCGGTCGCGAGCCCACCATCGAGGAGGGCCGGGCCCTGCTCGAGGAACTCGCGGTCCGGCTGGGCCACGTCCTGCTTTGCACCGCGGACATTCGCGCCGCGCTCGCTGAGCAGGGCCTGACCCTGCAGCCCAGCTCGTGGCGCCGCTTGGCCGAAAGCCTGCGCGAGCAGCGTCCCGAACTCAACGATGGCCCGGTGGCGGACCTGATGAAGGCCCAGCTCCTGGACTGGCTGGACGAGCAGTCGGCCGTTCGGATCGCACGCTACCTGGCGGCGCCCCGCGCATGAACATCGCCCTCGACGAGGACGAGCTGCTGACGCTGATCACGGCGCTGACCAGTTACGGTCAGCAGGTGGCGACCCAGAGCCAGGCCACCGACTGGACGGCCTGGAACAGGGTCGAGGCCCTGCGCCAGCGACTGGTCCGCACCATGGCGCCCCAGCAAACGGCCACGACGCGCTGACGAAACCCCCCGCCCCACACCGGGGCGGGGCGGTCGCCCGCAATCCCGCGGGCCTGAAGAGGAGCAAACCAATGACAGACCCGGAACCCGTTGGCCTGACGCCGCGACAGCGGCTGGCCCGCCTGCGCAAGGTCATCGCCAACACACCGGCCCAAGCAATCCACATGAGCGCCTGGGTTTCACAGTGCGGCACCACCGCGTGCATCGCGGGCCACGGTGCCCAGGATCCGGTCCTCCAGGCCGAGGGCCTGGAGCTGACCGATGGCCCCTGGCCTTCGCCGACCGTCAACGGCAACCCCGTCGGCAACATCGGCCTGTCCGAGTTCTTCGGCATCAGCAACGACGCCGGGACCGTGCTGTTCTATTCCGATGATGCCCGGCCCCGGCACCAGACCAAGGACCGGCAGCTGGCCCTGATCGACCGGCTTTTGAAAGAGCCGGTCACAACCTGATCCGAAAGCGCCCCGTCGCATCGCGGCGGGGACGCTCGGCCGGCACCATCGCCGGCACTGAAGAGGATCAACCAGATGCCTCAACACCAACTGCCCGACGACTGGCTCACGCTCGCGCTCGACTCCATGCCCTCGGGCAACGCCGTGGCCACCCAGATGAAAGCCTGCTGCAGGCTCGTGCAGGACATCGCCGAGCAGATCCAGCAACGCTTTCCCGAGGGGGTCGAACAGGTGCCCGAAACGGAGCTCCTGTCGATCGCGGCCGATGCCCGCCGCGTGCGCGAAGCCCTGGCCATGATGGCCCACGCGACCAGGCGCCGCTACGGCACCCTGGTGGGCCACGCCGTCAACGGCGAGGGCGTCGATGCCCATCCGCGCTGACAGCTACCAGGAGGCCCTCGGGCTCGCCCACGCGGCGGGCACCGACGCGGCCCACCGCCGGCGCCGCCGGCAGGGCCGCCCCACCTGGAACGAGGAAGACCGGGACCACGCGTGCGAGATCCACGAACGGGTCATGACCGCGCTGGGCTACCCGTATCCCGTGGTGAGGGCGCCTCCCGAAGACTGATCCGAAAGCACCCCGTCGCACCGCGGCGGGGCCGCTCTGCCCGCAATCCCGCGGGCCTGAAGAGGAACCACGCGCATGACACCCTACGAGAGGCTGGCCTTCGTCACCGACCTGGCGGCGAGCATTCCGCCCGATCAGCTGGTGATGACCCGCTGGACCGACTTCTGTGGCAGCCCCGGGTGCATCATCGGCCACGCGGCCATGACGCCCGAGATGCAGAACGAGGGACTGACGCTGCGCCACCTGTTCGACGACGGGCGCATGTTGTTCCCCTTTGTCGGGGAACAGGAAGTCCGCAGCGAGTCCATCGGACCCGTGTTCTTTGGCATCACAAAGCAGGTGTCCGAGTCGCTGTTCGGCCTCGAGAGCAAGCCACGTACGCTGGTCGCACGGCTGAAGCGCGCGCTCGACTACCATCCTGACCGACCCGCCTGATCCGAAACCGCCCTGGCCCATGGCCGGGGCGCGTCGGCCACCAATCAAGGTGGCGCTGAAGAGGATCAACTCCCATGGAAGAACCGACGCTCGAACGGCTGCTCTTTGCCGGCGAAATCGGCATCGGCCTGGCCATCGGCTACGCCATCGACAGGCTCGTGCCCATCGCGGCCGCGGCCGGGGCGCTGCCAATGCTGGCCCTGCTGATCGTGGCCCTGCCCCTCGCGGGGCTCACCCACGAACGCCGCCAGGAACTGCTGGCCCGACGCGTCATGAACACCTCGGGCGGCAAGGTCGTCAGTCTGCGACCAGCCTGATCCGAAACCACCCTGGCCCCACGCCAGGGTGGGTCTGCCACCAATCAGGGTGGCACTGAAGAGGAACACGACCCACATGAGAGTCCTGATCATCGACCCCGCCAAGCGTGAGATCCGCGAAGAGCGGGCACCCCACGCGCGCGACCAGATCGCCGAGTTCGGCCGCTGGGCGCGCGCCACGCTCAACGGGTTCTTCTGCGTCGGCGGCAGGCTCCCCAACGGGGACATCCTGCTCGTCGACGACGAAGGGCTGCTCAAGTTCCCCAGGGCCCCGGCCTTCCGGATCCCGTCGGTGACGACGGGCACCCTGGTCGGCACCGGCATCCTTGTCGGCAACGACCCGCCCGAGGACTGGACCGACGCGCGCTCCTCACTCGAGGAGCTCGCGCCGCTCGTCGCCTGGCACGAAGGGCCCGTCGCGGTACCGCCGATCCAGGTCATCGCCGTCGACCACAAGGGTTCGGCCACGGTGACCACGATCCCGATCAAGTCGCGCGCCTGAACCTGCGCCCCCGCCCCTGTGGCGGGGGCTTCCTCGACCCCACAGAGTGTGGGGCCTGAAGAGCCGCCAGTAGCGGCGAAAGGGAAACACACACCATGTCGAACGACATGATGCGCGCCATCGCCATCGGCTCGATCGCGCCGCTCGACCGCCGCCGTCTGCCCGCGCCCTTCGGGGCCTGGCTCGGCGTCGGCTGGTGGAACCCGAGCGATGGCCCCAGGGCCCAGGCCGACTGGGGAATGCTGCTCTCCGTCTTCGGCTGGCCCGACAACGCGAGCAGCAAGGTCTTCACCGCCGCTGAGCTGGGCCTCCCCCAGATCGATCAACAGATCGAAATCCTGGCCATCCACGAGGGCCAGGACGGCACGATGGACACGCTCCTCGAGCTGCACGAGCAGCTCGAGAACTACGGCTGTCTGTGCGAGGACTGGGGCGAGCAGGTCGACCGGTGGCTTGCCGCCCGGTGGTCGACGCTCTCGTGGCCGGACCGGGCCAAGCATCTCAAATTCGCCGAGCTGCCCCAGCGACTGGCGATGGTCGAATGGCACGCCGTCCATGAATACGACGAAGCGGGCCGGCTCTATGAGAGCCTGGCCGAAGACTGGTGACCGGGCCCAGCGCCCGGTCGCGCTCGCCCCGCCATGTGGCGGGGACTGACGAGCCCGCCCCAGCATGGGCGGGCGAAAGCGCAAAGGAGACCGGCCATGCCGGAACCACGACCGCGCCTGATCATCCGCGCCAACTACGCGCGGCTGGCCATGAAATTCGCCTCGACCGACTCCAGCAGATTCTACCTGCAGGGCTTCTACGCGCAGCCCGCACAAGATGGCGGGCTGCTGCTCGTCACCACCGACGGGCACCGCATGAGCATCTTCCACGAAAAGTGCGGCCGCCTCGAGGGCAAGCCCCAGATCTGGACCTTCTCGGGTCCCGAGCTGCTGTCCCTGAGAGCGACCGAGCGCATGCTGCGCAAGACCCTCCAGGGCGCGGCCCTGGAGAGTTGGCTCGACATCACCTGGCCCGAGGGCGAACAGCCCACGGCGCGGATGTTCATGGCCGACGCGGAATCCCCCGAAGAGGGGGCCCTGCCGGGCACGAGCTTCCCGGTCCGCGTCATCGACGGCACCTTTCCCGACTGGGAACGGGTGGTCTACCAGCAGGGCGCCACCACCAAGCGGCGCCTGGTCAGCCACGACGGCGCCTTCAGTGCGCGCTATCTCCGCGGCTTCGTGGAGCTGGCCAACGACTGGCGGCCCCTCGGCGTGGGAGAGGGATCGATGGCGCTCCTGCAATGGGAATCGTCCGACCGCAAGGATCTGGATCCCATGGTTCCAGCGGTTATCCAGTGCCGGCCCGACATGATGGGCATCCTGATGCCCATCCGGGACGACATGCGCTGGACCCGCGGCGCGCCCACCTGGTTCGTCCCGGCGCGCTTCGAGCGCGCCGCGGCCTGACCAAATGGGGCGGCCCCCACCGGGGCCGCTCCCCCGCTCGGTCCCCCCTGGGACCTTGAAGAGCGCCCCGCCTTCTGGGGCGCGAAAGCGACAACCCCTTGTAAATCGGGGTCGAGTGATTATCTATATTGTGCCTGAGGCGAGCTGCCCCCACTGGGGCGCCCCCGGGCCACCTGGCTGACTAGCCCTTCCCGCCGCAACAGCAACGCAGAAGCGGAACCGTGGAAAAGACCAGCCTAGACTCATTGCCTTAGCGCCCAGCCTGGGCAACTGGGCACCAGGTGCGACGTGCCAACAAGTTCGCCTGAAGAGCCCAACCCGAGCCGAACCGCGCCTCATGCGCGGTGGCCCGTTTAGGGGCGAAGCCGAGGCCGCTCCCAGTTATCGGGCGCGGCCGAGGCCGCGAACAGCAATCGCGTCCCTCGCTGTTCGCCGCGACGCGGCACAAGGCCGGCATGCAATGCCGCCGGCGCCCGGCACTTGGCGACTTCTCCGAGGTCGTCGCGCCCCCCCCGATACGAAAACCCCCCGAGGCCATACGGCTTCGGGGGGTTTTTGCGTCTGGACGCAGCTGTGCCCGGAACGGATAGTCAAGCATTCATCCCGGATCGTCAACAGGTTGTGGGATTCGGATCCGGCCGCCCCATCAGGTTGAGCTCGGGCGCCTCATCAGGTTGAGCCGCCAGTGCCGGACCAGCGCGTCGAGCGCCAGCGGCAACGCCTTCCGGCCCAGCGCGTTCAGCGGCAGTTCGAGGCCCACGGCGTTCTCCACGACGGTGAAGACCGCGCGACCGACGCCGCGCTCGATCGTCGTCAGCTGGTCGAACGCCGTGGGCACATCCACATCAGAGTCGTCGAAGCCCTGGGGCATCCGCTCGTCGTAGCGCGCGGTCACCAGGGGGCGGAGGCCCGCGGCCGCGTAGATGCCCCGGAATTTGTGCGCCGCGGCCAGCCGCAGTCGCCGTTCGTCGCCGTCGCCGAGCACACCCTGATCGGCCAGAATGTCGACCTGGCTTTCGCCCATGACCCTGGCGCCCTCGAGCACGACCAGGCCGCCCTTGGTGACGATGCGCGCCTCCATGGCCAGGCCGCCCTGGTGATTGGCCCGTTCGGGCGGCCCCTGGTCGGCGATGGCCTGGCCACCGACGATCACATCGACCGTCTGGGTCTTGACCCTGCGGCGTCGGGCACGCTTCGATCGCTTTGGCACCCCACCACATAACAATGTGAATCCAGGGGTTGCAAGCACGGGGGATGCGCGGCCCCCAGAATCGGCATTCTACCTAGAGTTTGGTATAGATGCCGAGCATGACGGCCAGGATCTGCACCCTGTCGCCGTTGTGGAGCCAGAGCCCGCCCGCATATTGGTTGGGCACCTGGATCGCCGCGGTCTCGAGGCCGCGGTGGGCCGTGCGGGTGACGATCCAGAGCGCGCCCGCATCGGCCTGGATCTCGCGGACCGTGATCTCGATCATGTCGTCGGCGCGCACGCGCTGGACCACCACCTTCCTGCCGGCGCGGAGGGTCTCCTTGAACAGGCCGAAGGGCATGCAGACGCCGATGCTGCCGGGCTCGTAGATCGCGTCGAGTGAGCCGCGGCGGAGCTCGATACCGTAGGCGCTGGGCGGCAGCTCCACGTCAGGGACCGCGACCTCATACTGCCGACCGGGCTCCAGCTCGGCACCGCGCATCCAGATCCCACCCTCGGCGGCCATCCTGATTGTCACGGTCCGTGTCTCCCTCGCGGTCAGACTGATGATCTCGCCGGTCAGCTGGCCGACGGTGGTGCCTGGCACCACCTTGGCCAACCGCCCGAGCGTCTCAAGCGAGAGGGACTGCGTACGTCCTTGAAGAAAATTGTAGATCGCGTTCGCGCTGTTGAGGCCGGCCTGCTTAGCCCACTCGGCGGGTTTCAGGTTGTGGGTGGCCATGAACTGCCGAAGCGCCCGCCTCCTCCTCGTTGCCCGTCCCCCGACGGCGTGATCTTCATACAATCTAACCATGGTTCACTCAACCCCCAATCGTCATTGTCGAACACATTCGGATATGTCACTCACGCTGGTCATGAAGACCGGAGCCGAGATCCTCATTCGTCGCGTTCGACAGCAGATCGATCGCTCGAAGATGCCGCTGCGCGAAATCGCGAGGCGCGCGGGCATTCACCACAACACGCTGAGATCGTTTCGCGACTTCAACTGGAACCCTCAGGTGCAGACCCTACACAAACTCGAGGAAGCCCTTGCTTCCCCGCCGATAGCACGGACGGCATCGCGACCCACGGGGCGCAATGCCGATGTGCCTGGATAGCACATCAGAATATGCCCACCAATACAAAATTTGCCGGTTTCTCAGCAAATGGCACGCATGCCCGTCCATCAGGGTGTTTGCTGCGTCTGCGGCCGGGGCGACGCGCCCTGGGGCTGGATGCCCTTTGACCGCCCCTGGCCCGAGGCGCTGGCCCGGCGCAAGAACTGGTGCACCCGCCACCGCCCGCCCGAGCTCTTCCCCCAGGCGCCGCCAGATCGAGACCCCGATCCAGACCCGCATCGTTGACTGGTTCAACCGCGCGGTGGCGCCCGACCAGGCGATCATCCTTGCCGTCGCCAACGGCGAGCGCCGGAATCCCATAACGGCATCGATTCTACAAGGGGCGGGCGTGAGGGCCGGCGCCAGCGACCTGATCGTGGCCGCCACCGGGGGCCGCACCCTGTGGTGCGAGGTCAAGGTTGCCAAGAGCGCGCTGCACAAGCGCACCTACCCGTCGAAGGCCCAGCAGGCCTTCAGGACCGAGGTCGAGGCCCTGGGGCACCGGTATGCGCTAATCTACTCGGAATGGGACCTGCAGGACCTGCTCGATGAGCTGGGGCTCAGGCTGCGCTTCCACCTGGTTGGTCCCCGGCCGCCACACTGACGGCCGGGGCGCCCCGTGTGATCGGAACTGTCGCGAACCTCGGCTCGCTCACCTCATACGGCGCTGTCAGGGGCATCGGCTCGCTCGCATTCTCCGGGGCCATCGACCGTTGCGGCTCGCTCAACGTGTTCGGTGCTGTTCTACACGCCGGCTCGCTCTCGTGGTTCGGTGCTGTCGCGGTTCCCGGCTCGCTCTCATAGTTCGGTGCTGTCTCTAAAGCCGGCTCGCTCCAGGGCTCCGGCGCTGTCCGACGCGTCGGCTCGCTCAAGCCATTCGGTGCTGTCTCGGATCGCGGCTCGCTCAGGCTCTTCGGTACTATCCGCGACTCCGGCTCGCTCAGCGTGTTCGGTACTGTCTCAATCTTCGGCTCGCTCAAGGCGTCCGGTGCTGTCGCGGTTCCCGGCTCGCTCTCGATGTCCGGCGCTGTCAATATTGACGGCTCGCTCATCAGTTACGGCGCTGTCTCACCCATCGGCTGGGTCGGGGGCGTCCACAGCGGCGGCGGCACGTAATCAGCGTGTCCCAGCTGCGTGATCACGTAGGGCTTCGGCGGCTCACGCCCGTGCGCCGCCACATAGGCCACATGATGCCAGTGACTCAGGAACATCTTGACCGCCACGCGCTGCGACCTGAGCTCGATCCTGGCTGGCGGCAGCATCGGCACCCCAGACCCTGGGTCGCCCGCCAGTTTCTTCAGCAGCCCCTGCCTGGCCTCGGCCGGAGCGGCCAGATACTTCACCGCGGCATCGGCCGACAGGCGGCCAGAATACCAGACCAGCGCGTCGGTCTCGGCCCCGAAGCGGTTTGCCCTCAGCTTCGCCTCAGCCTGATCGCCGTAGCGACCGGCGACGTTGCCCTCCCACTCGTAGCGCTTGCGGCCCTGGTACAGGTGGCCATAGTGGGCGTCCTCGTAGCCCGACACCTTGACGAAGCTCTGGCCGATCTTCCAACACAGGGTCTTCAGCCGCGCGTTCCACGGCCGCTTCTGACCCTTCTCCCAGGTCTGATCGCGCGGATCGAGCAACCCGGCGAACGACCAGATATGGCCCACGGTCTCGCGGCTCGCGGCATCGATATGGGCGATCAGGCCGGCCGCGAGCACGGGGCCAATCCCCTTCTGGGCGCGACTCCACCGACCCACGTCGCTGGCCATCGAATACCGATCGAGCGCGCCCTTCACCTGCTCCTCGAGCGTGCGGTTCTGCTTGGCCAACCACTCGATGACCTGGTGGGGTTCCGGCTCCTCGCCGTCGACCATGTTGCGCACCTGGTTCTCGCTGCGGATGCGGTTGCGCTGCATGGTGTAGTAGGCGTCGACCAGGAAGCGCACCTGGTCGAGGCTCATGATCTGGGCCGCGACGCGCATGTCTCGGCTCAGACGCTCCACGGGCGTGAGCATGTGTTCCATCGGATTGACCTCCAGCGTTAGGGTTGCGTGCTCAGGCTGCGCAGGTATTCGATCCGGGTGGCCGGCAAGCCGACCACGGTGGCGATGTCGTCGTCGTCCAGGCGGCCCTCGCGGATGAGCGCCCGCGCCTTGGCCACCCGGGGCCCCTGCTCGTCGCTCATCTTGTTCGGTGCCGTCTCTGTTCTCGGCTCGCTCCTCTCGTCCGGTGCCGTCTGGTTCTTCAGCTCGCTCCACCTATCCGGTGCTGTCTGGGTATCCGGCTCGCTCTGCGTTTTCGGTGCCGTCTCTGCTCTCGGCTCGCTCGCTATGCCCAGTGCCGTCATAGTCATCGGCTCGTTCTCGCTGCTCGGTGCTTTCGGCATCTCCGGCTCGCTCAGCGTTTTCGATGCCATTACCGTCATCGGCTCACTCGGCGCGCGTCGGCGAAGGCGCTTGGTCAACGCGGCCTGAAAGACCGGGGGACCCGGCAGGGCGTTCAGGCGCTCACAGAGCACGCCCACGGGCAAGCCGCGCCCGCCCTGGTCCTGCAGGAGGGCCAGGCGCTCGGGCGTCCAGAGCGCGCCCAGGCCGTGCACCACGGCCCGCACCGGCTTCGGCTCGCTCGCTGCCTTCGGTGCTGTCCAGACTGACGGCTCGCTCTCGATGTCCGGTACTGTCTCTGCACTCGGCTCGCTCAACGTGTTCGGTGCTGTCAGAGACGCCGGCTCGCTCTGCGTGTTCGGTACTGTCTCGTTCTTCGGCTCGTTCAAGATGTGCTCGTCCAGCCAGAGCACACCGCGCACAAAGGCCCGGCTCTCTTTGTCGAGCAGCATGTCCCTCGCCAGCAGCCGCTCAAGCAGCGCCCGCGCCACAGGGCCCAGGGCACTCATCCGCGCACCCGGGCCTGCGGCGATGGCAGCCGGGTCACCCCCAAAGCCGCCGACCGGGCGAGAAAGAGCTCCCCACGATCGGGCCGAAGGTGCCCAGCATAGGCGGGCAAGGCGTTCTCGTAGCCCTCCCAGAGCACCATCAGGCGCTGGCCCTCACGGCCCGTGATGACCCCACGGATCCCAGACGTGGTCGACCACACCCGGTCACCGACCTCCCAACCATCGAGCATCAGGGCCTCCGCCGACGAGCCGGAGCGGGCTCGGCACCCGCCTCGGCCACCACGGCCTGGCGGATCAGCACCTCGTCGGGGCCAAGGCGGGCTTTTCGCAGGCTGACCCAGGTCTCGGCACTGGCCACGGGCTCGCTCATTTCGGATCGACAGGCGAGCTCGCGCTCCCCGTCTGTCGGGGCGGGCACGCAGATCAGCACCAGAACCAGAACCAGCATCTGCGCATGATAGACACACTTGAATGTGGCGCCAAGGCCAGAAAAGACATCTGTGTGTGTTATCCGACCGCGCCATAGGCGACCGGAGTCATCTTGGGCAGCAACCGCTTGGTCACCGGGCTGAACCGCACGACCACCTTGTCGCGCTTCGACAGATGACCCTGCCTGGCCTTCCAGACGTGAAACTCCAGCTCGTCGGTCTTGTCGTGCTCCGCCCGGTGCACGGTGATCCCCAGTTGGGGCTTGTTGTTCCAGCCCGCCGAGTAGGCGATGTCGTAGCCGGTCGGCACCCTGAGCTTACCCCCCTTCTTCTCGCGCTCGATCTTCTTCGGGTGGGCGACCACCACGACCGAACAGGCGAGCTCGACCACGAGCTTGCGGATCCGCTGCAACTGCTTCGCAATCCACTCGTCGTTGGTCATCCTCCTGTCGGGCGGGTAGCCGATCTCGATCTCGTTCCAGGGATCGATGATCGCCAGCCTGGTCCGGTTCCGGCGATGCGACAGGCGCACACACTCGATGATCCAGTCGAGCGTCGGATCATCGGCCGCATCGTCAGGCTCCAGGAACGTGTAGTGCGCGTTGACCCAGTCCATCAGCGCCGGCAGGTCCTCGGGGGCAATGCCCGGGCCGCTCTTGCCATCGTAGAAGGGCTGGCGCGCCTTGGCCGCGACGATGTTCTTCACCAGATCGACGGCCCGCATCTCGGGCGAGCAGATCAGCGTGTGCCAGGGCTCGCCCCGCGCATCAGCCTGCTCGGCCAACAACACGGAGTAGGCGATCGTGGTCACGGTCTTGCCGTAGCCGGGCACGCCCGTGACGACCGCGAAGGTGCCCTCCTCGCGCGAGAACCGGAACAGGCCATCCAGATCGTCGATCCCGCAGGCATAGCCGGTATCGCGCTGGCCCTGGCGCTCGGCGGCCACGCGCTCGCCCAGGGCCCGCCCATCGAGGATGCCCGGCATCGGATAGGGTCGCGCGCCCTCGACCGCGGCACGCACGGCCTCGGGCCCAAGCTCGCGCAGCACGTCGCCCCCGTCCTTGCGGGGCCACTCCACGAGCCAGCAGCGCTCCTTGCCCATGCGGCGCGCGATCTCCTCGGCGTGCGCCCGGCCCGCGTCGTCGGTATCGACGGCGATGACGATGCGCTTCAGACGCTGGAAGCGCTCCTCGGTCCGCAGCGCCTCATACCGGTCGTCATCGTCATTCTCCGGGTCATAGGTGTCGCTGACCCGGGGGGGCGCCCCATCGGGCAGGGAGACGACCTGACGGTACCCGGCCTCCCACAGGGCCAGCACATCGGCCTCACCCTCGACGATGATCCCCAGATCGTCGGCCTCGAGGCTGTCGGCGTTGAAGAGCGTGCGCCGGCTGTGTCGATCCTGGCGGAATTTCTTGGGCGACCAGCGGTATTTGTGGTTCACGACCTCGCCGTGGTGCACGTAGGGGAACACCATGGCCTCCTGGTCCTGCCAGACGGGCTTGCCCTGGTCATCCAGCACGGGGCGCCCCTCGGCATCGAAACGCGGCAACCGCATGGACGTCGTGAACACGCCCAGGGCGTCCACGGTTTCGGCCGAGATCCGGCGCCTGGCCCACCAGGCGTAGAGCGGCAGGCGCCGATCCTGCTGCTCGGGCGGGATCGGTTCGGGCTTTACCGGCGGGGCCCGGTCCTTGCGCGCGCGCGGCGCACTCGGATCCCGGGGGCCGGTGCGGACGCTGTCGGTCCAACCGCAGTTGTTCGCCCGGTTGCAGAGCCAGACGGCGCCCTTGCCGTCGTCGTCGATCGTGACCCGGAAGTTCCGTTCCCGGGCGCGACCGCCGTTGCAGCGGGGGCACAGCGCATCGAAGGTCTTGCCCGGCGTGGTCGCGGGGATCCGGATGCCCTCGCGATCGAGGGCCGCGTGCAGGTCGAGTGCCGTCACAGGCGGGACCTCCCGGCGACCAGGGATTCGAGCAGCGCGAGCTTGGCGCGGTTGCGGGCCCCGAATTCAGGATCGGTCAGGAACTCGGCGTCCGCCTGGTGGTCGGTCCGCGGCGCCGGCGGCTCCTCAGCGTCGGGCTGGGCGAAATCCTCGTAGTGGTGGTCGGCCTTGGGGTTGCGCGCACCCTCGAGCCAGCAGCGACGCCAGTCGACCTTCAGGCCCTTGGGGCCGGTGACGCCCTCCCAGAAGGCCTGGAAGTTGAGCCATCGGGCGATGGCCTCGCGGGCGCCGATTTCGGGGAGGCCGAGCTTGGCGCGACCGGCGTTGGCTGCGCTGAGCCATTCGGCCGGCAGGTCGCCCGAAGGCACGCGACTAGGAATCTTTGACCTTCGCGGTTTTTCCGGGGTACTGGTCGCGTCGCAGACCTCCTCAGCGGCAGGGGGTGTCACCGCGGGACCGGCGGCGGGTTCGGGCGCCCCCGCGAGAGTGGTCGCGCGCGCACGCGCGCTGTTGTTCTCTTCCCTAATCTCTTCCCTTATCTCTTCCCTTATCTCTTCTCTAATATCTTCGGGTGCACTGGGTGGACGGGTGGAGTCCACCGAGTGGACGGGTTGAGTCCACCGAGTGGACGGGTGGAGTCCACCGAGTGGACGGGGTGAGTCCACCGAGTGGACCCGTTCACTCTGGGGAGGCCCGTCCACTGGGCGGACCCCCCCGTCCACTGGGGGGACGGGTGCCGCAGGCTCGGTCAGCACCACGAACGGGCCGGGCTCCCCATCCCACTTGAGAATGTATTCATTGACGACCCCGCCGCCCGAGCGCTTCTTGATCAGGCCCAGGGTTTCGAGTTCGGCCATGGCCTTGAACAGACCGGAGCGCGACAGCCCGGTCAGCGCCTGCAACCGGGGCAGCGCCGGGCGGGCGCTCCCCCACGGGTCAGCGTGGCCGGCCAGGGCCAGCAGCAGCAGCTTGGCCCCAGCATTCGCGGTCGGCTGCGCCCAGGCCCAGCCCGTGGCGACGAAATTGATGTACGAGACGTTCACGGCAGCACCTCACATCTAAATGTGAGCCGTAGACGCGGCCTGATACCAGATTTTCACTTGCACGCCCGGTCCACACGCAATATGTATGGGCCAAGCCCAGCGTCTACTGGGCCAGCGCGCTCGCCGCCGGATGTCGCTCCGGCCCGAGATATGGACGGCCCCGGGCGTTCAAACCGGGGCCGTCGCCTCTTTGGGCGAGACGCAGACCCTACGCCTCCACCACTGATTCCACAACCATGGAATCGCGGTTGCACCCGAGCGGGCCAATCCCCATATCAGAGATGTGACCGAAAGCGCCCAGGCGCTCCGGCGCAATCCCGCGCCGCCGATGAGGTCACCCATGGACCCAGACCGACCACCGACGCTGCGACTGAGCCAGCCCATCCGGCTGGCCACGCGGCTCGCCCAGCCATCCCGGACCATGAGCCCGGGCTGGCCCCCGCTCCTTCGTCGCTCGGCGCCCAGGCGCCAGCCACGCAAGGCGCCCAAGCCACGCTGACCCTCGAAAGCCCCAGGCCCCCAATGCGGGGCCTGGCGCTCATGAGCAATCCCGCTCATTGACAAGAGGACCGCATGGAACTCTGCACCATCGCCTTCGAGGACGGGCCCGATGATTTCGAGTACGTCGATCTCGACAAGGCGATCGCACTGGCGGCCACCGCGCGCGAGAAGCTCGCGGTGATCAACGCCACCGCCACCGGGGACCCGGTCCTCGTCGCCACCCATGACGGCCGACAAATGAGCGTCGCGCCAGACACCATGGCAGACCCCAGCTTCCGCCAGGTTTGGCGTATGCTCCGGGGTACCGACTGGACATCCAGGGAAGGCGACGACGACAACCCCGACCCGATCGCCTCGATCGCAAACATGAGCGCGATCGACGATCACCCCGAGCACGGCGACCGGCCCTTCGAGGCCGTGCCGCAAAACAGGGCCACCGAGGGCCTGCTCGGCCAGCTCAGAGGGGGTGAACGCCTCTACGCGGTCACCGCCACCCTGCAGCTCCCCGAGTTCACCTACCCGGTGTTTGTGCGCGCCTCCTCCGCCGAGGAGGCAAAGGCGCGCATGACCGCCTGGTCCCGGGCGTCGAAGCAGAGCGAGCACGTCGATTTCGACCTGCTCGCCTGCCTGCAGCAGCTGCTGCTGGATCAGCGCGCCGGCCTGGGCAACAACATCAGGCTCGTCGCCAGCGACGCAATCCTCGAGGCCCACCACTCGGAGTACCTGCACCATCGCGACCTGCTGCAGCACGAGCTGCACCATGGTCGAGAGGAGTGAGCGAAAGGCGCGCCGTCGCCCGATGGGCGGCGCCCGCCTCGTCCAATAACGGACCAGAGGAGCTCATCCCATGAACTACGACGTCACCGTCGTCGACGAGAGCAACTGCCCGTCGGCGATGGACCTCAAGACCTACCTGGCGCGCATGAGCGACGGAACCGAGGCGCCGGTCGCGGCCTATCTCAGGGCCAAGACCGGCGCGGTCCCGACGACCCTGCTGTCCGACAACAGGGTCCTCATCGTTCGCGCCTACCAGGCTGGGGACGAGATGCTCGACCGCCTCGATTTCGAGGCACTGTGCGCGCAGATCGTGGCGGGGACGACAAAGACCAGGCACGAGGTGACCATCGATGTCACGCTCACCACGGTCCTGCGCTTCACCACCACGATCGAGGCTCCCGACCGGGTCAAGGCCGCCGACCTGGCAGAGGCCGGCATGGACGATCCGTCCAGCCGCGTCTGGGCCGATATGCTCGACCACCTGCGCGACCGCGCGGCGGTCGAGCTCAGCCCCAACGACGTGCGGCACGCCCACGTCACCGAAGTGGGCAATGGCTACTGATCCGAAACCGGCCCCCTGGGCTTTGACTCAGGGGGAACGGTCGGGGAATCATCCCCATGAAGAGGATCACCCGATGGGAAGTGGAACCATTCCAAGCCTGAGGCCGCGGCAGCGTCTCGCCCGCCTCCGCGAGATCATTGCCGAGACGCCGGCCATGTTGATCGACATGAACAAGTGGCAATCCGTTTGCGGCACCGTGGCTTGCATCGCCGGCCACGGCGGCATGGATCCGGTCCTTCAAGCCGAAGGACTGAAGCTGTCCCCGCAGCGGCTCCTTACCCTTCATGGGTGGACCGCTACGGACACGGCCCTGGCCGTATTCTTTGGCATCAGTGAGGCCGCGGCACGGACCTTGTTCTACATCGAAAATGACCGCACCTCCGAACTGACCAAGGCCCGGCAGCTCGCTCTGATGGACCGACTGCTCGAAGAGCCTGTTGAAGACTGATCCGAAAGCTCCGGCCGCCGCGTGCGGCCGCGAGCTCGGCCGGCGATCCGCCGGCGCTGATGAGGATCACTCCGATGAAACCACAGCAGACGCCGATGTCGATGGACGTCCTGCGACTGCAGAGCGCCATGGCCCACATGGGCATGAGCGCCGCCTTCCTGTTGCAGCTCAACGAAGCCATGGGCATCGCCGGCCTCAGCAAGGCCGATCAGCACTACGTCACCGGGCCCGTGATCATCCAGCCCGGCGGCGGCTGGGAGAAGGACATTCCGCCCTTCATCCCGAAACAGGTGCGCGCGCAGCGGCTGGAAATCGTTTACGGGTTCCGGCCCTGGATCTGCGCCCCCGCGGAGATCTGCTGCGCCCTGTATGCACCAGGCTTGGAGGCCCCGCTCCCTGAGGGGCTGGGCCGGCTCTTCATCTGGGCCAGCATGACCTGCATGGCCTATGAGCAGCGGGTGTCCCTGGCGCAGTATCTCGAGCAGAACCCGGCGACGGCGAGCATCCAGTGCCCGACCGACGACCAGGTGCTGAACGACGCGACCGCGACCGTGAACCGCGAGTACGCGGAGCTTGCGTCAACGATCCGCCGACGGGTCGAGGCCCACAAGGGCAAGATCCCGGCCCGCTGATCCATGCCCCCGGGGACCTTGCCCTGGGGGCATTGCCTTCGCACATATAAATGTGCGCTGATGAGCGCCCCAGACCGGGCGCGCGAAAGGCAAGACCATGCCAAGACCTCTCGTATTGACGAAGTGTCAGGCCGATAGTTTCACCGACAAGTCGAGAGAGCGCATCGTTGAGTTCACCGATCGCAAGACCGGCCTTGGCGGCCTGATCAGTTTCCGCCGCCAGGACGATGGCATGCTCGACGTGCATGTGTATCGGCTGGATCCGAAAGTACGCATCTTCGTCGACAAAGCGAATCTGGGGCTCCCTCAATGAGCAACCTGGATCCTGACATCAACGACCTCCTGCAGGTCGCGCGCGCCACGCGGGCACTCCAACTCGTGCAGGCATCCCTGCCGGGATCGGTGGAGACCCGGTGCCCACTCAGCTTGGCGTGCCTCTTGGCCCAGACCGCGCTGGATGAATACCTCTGCTCTGAGGTTACGCCCGCGCAGACACTCGTCATCGCGAAGCAACTCGAAGCCGAGGAATACGCCAGACCGGAAGCGCCGAAAGAGCGGCATCCGCTCTACCAGAGCGTCTTGGACGCAGAGGCCGCCTGGTCGGCGGACCTGGTCGAAGAATTCTCGAGCGGTGCGAGCGAGATGCGCCACCAGCCCGAGGGCAGGGCCCTGGAGACCCACGGGGCCTTCATGAGCGCTCTGAGTGCCTGGAATGACGCGGACCGACCGCTAACAGCCGAAGACTGAGCCCCCGGGGCACCGCCCCCGGGCCTTCTCGCACACCGCGTGCGAGCTGATGAGCCGCCAGCAGCGGCGAAAGGGAAACACGAAATGACACCCTACGAGAGACTGAAATTCGTGCGCGACCTGATCGACGGCATACCCGAAGACCAGGTCAGGATGAGCACCTGGATCTACCGTTTCGGGGTTGAAGGAGGCTGCGGCACCGTTGGCTGTGTCATCGGCCATGCGGGCCTTACGCCCGAAATGCAAGCCGAGGGCCTGACCCTTATCCGGCCTTCCAAGGTCCCAAAGATTGACGGTCGGTCCATCTACGGATGCGATGACCCCAGGCTGGCCAAGTTCTTTGGCCTTACCGAGAGTCAGAGCGAGGACCTGTTCACTCCCTTCTTGAACAACAAAACGCACTTCCTCCGGAACGCCGACAAGATCCTGAAGCGGAGCGCACCACCCGCCTGACGAGGCGCCCCCAACCCCGGGGGCGGCCGAAGCGCGCGCCCCACAACCACATGGTTGTGTGGGCGGCGCCGCGGGATCACCCCTGGGCGCGCCACCCGCCGCACCCAACAAGGAGCTACCGATGAACACTGACACCACACTCGTTGGGGTACGTGCTGTCACCGCCTCCCGCGGCAGCCTGAACACCAGCGTGAGCCAGCAATGGTTCTCACGACCTGATGACCAGAAATTCCTGTCGATGGATGCGCTCATCTCGAGCCTCCACGACCGGACCGACCTGTCGCGAACCAACACCTTCGAGTCGAAGAAGCTGCGCGTCAGCGCCAACCCGGACGACAACCATACGCTCCTGCTCGAGCGTGACGGTGGAGCCCAGATGCAGATGACGCACTGGGCTTTCGGGCAGCTCTGCACCTGGACCCAGTCGCCCGCCGCCTACCTGCGCAAGATCCCGGCCTTTCTTTCCGGGCTCTGTCTTCAGCATGGCCTGGTCAAAAGCCCGGCCGAGGTGCTGAAGCTCTTCTGGCAGGAAGATCAGGCGGGCGGGCCGGATCAGCTGCGAGCCGCCACCAGCCCGGGCTATGGCCGCATCCTCGACCTGGATGTGGCCCGCGCCATCAACGAGCGTCTCGACGAAAGCTGGAAGGTGCCGGGCGTCATCGACTGGGGCCGGATGACCTACAACCCCAACGTCGATGTCACCAAGGCGACGACCACACTGTACGCCTCGGACCGCGATGTCTTCATCTTCCTGTGCCGCGATCAGTTCCCGATCGAGGTCGGCAAACTCCCCGACGGACAGCCGGACCTGCTGTTCCCGGGCATCATCGTCTCCAATTCGGAGACCGGAAGCCGAGCGCTGAACATCCAGACGATGTATCTGCGCGCCGTCTGTCAGAACCGCTGCCTTTGGGGCACCGAGAACCACAAGTCGATCACTATCCGTCACACGAGCGGTGCACCCGACCGGTTCATCCACGAGGTACAGCCCCAGATCGAGAGCTTTGCCCACACCGCGGCGAACGCGGTGACCAGCAAGGTCATCGACGCCAAGGCAACGGTTGTCGCCAAGGACGATGATCAGCGTTTCGAGTTTCTGCACAAGAAGCTCGGCCTGCCGAAGCCGACCACCAAAGACATCATCGAGACCGTTCTCCGCGAGGAGGGGCACCCGATGACGTCTATCTGGGACGTCGTGCAGGGCATGACCGCGCACGCGCGGACCATCCCTTATCAGGACGAACGCGTGGCCTTCGAACGCCGCGCGGGCGACCTGATGGCCAAGGCCTAGGCTCCACGAAAGGCCGGCCCACCCCCATCCGGGTGGGTCGTGCCTCGCGCCCACACGGGGCGCGTGATCAGTGGAGACACCATGAACGTTGAACTGATGACCGTGCGTCTGGGATCCGACGACGATCCCGCCCACTTCCTGGTCGCGATCCAGCGCATGATCGACACCAGCACCGACATCCTGTTGGTCGACCTGCCCGAGACGAACATCCGGACGCTGATGCCGCTGCCCCTCCGCCTGGTGGAGCGCGCGCTCGGCGATCGGCTTTCGGGGGCGATCATCTGGTTTCACGTCGGGTGGCGCGAGCTGCTGGCCCGACCCTACGCGGACTACCCGCCCACCAGCCTGATCATGCTCAACGGCACGACCGGCCAGCAGGCTCGGGATGCCGTGGGCAGTTACCGCTACCGCCATCATCTGCTGACCGCAGCCGAGGAGTGGTTGGAGCGGGCCTACAGGCACGTGAAAGTGGTATGAGCAACAGGGCTCCTCCGTCAATTCGACGGGGGGCCCTGTTGTCGTTTCCGCTCATCTCCATATTCCTGAACCATCTCAATGTAGGGATGGGCAATCCGAGGAGGAGGCGATGCGCGTATTCCGTCTGGCCGGCGTCCGCGCCCTGGAGACGGCGCGGCGCTGGCGTCGCGCCCTGGTCGAGACCATGGGCGCCGCCGTGGGTACGGCCGTCTGGTTGCTCGCGGCGGTGCTGATCCTGTAGCGCCGGCGCCAGCCACGCAGGGGGCGTCATCCTGATCCAGGGTGACGCCCCCTGTTGCTTTTTGGGCTTGACCTCTGACACATCTGAGTGTGATATGTGGACATCGTCGTGAAAGGGAACGCACGATGCTCACGGAAGCGGGGCTGGCCGATCTGGCCGGCATGGTCTGGAGTGCCGAAATCCATCAGGCGCGCCGCGCCTTCATCGGCGGCTCGGACATGAAGATCATCGCGTCGGGCGACCCCGATGCGGTGAACCAGCTGGCACTGATCAAGCGCGGTCGCCTTGAGCCCGAAGACACCAGCGAGAGCCTGCCCGCCATGTTGGGCAAGTGGACCGAGCCGTTCAATCTGGCCTGGATGCAGCGGGCGCGGCCTGGCCTGACCTTGGTCGCCAACCGCACCACGGTGCTGGACGCCAAGCGCCCCTGGATGGCCTGCACCCCGGACGCCTATGCCACCGATGAGGTCTACGGCGAGTGCCTGATCCAGGCGAAGCACCTGAACGCCTTCGCCAAGGAACGCGATCAGTTCGCCGACTATCTGCCTCAGATGCACTGGGAGCTGGGGGTCACGCGCCGGCGCTGGGGCCTGATCTCGATGATCCGGGGCAACACCACACACGTGTGGGCCCCCATCGAGTTCGATCCCTTCTATTTCTCGCGCATCCGCGACGCGGCCGAAGCATTCTGGACCGCGGTCCAGGAGGATCGCGATCCCCACTACATCGCGCCGCCGCCGCCGCCCATCGCCTGGGAGGAAATGGAGGCCGCGACCGACATGACCGGCAACAACGTCTGGGCCGACCAGGCGGCCGCCTGGCTCGCGAGCTCGGAGGCGGCGAAGAAATTCGATGCCGCGGCCAAGGAGCTGAAGAAGGTCATGCCCCCCAACAGCAAGCGGGCCGAGGGTCACGGCATCGAGATCAAGCGCGACAAGGGCGGCAAGCTCCGCATCGTCGCCATCGAATCACAGAACGAGGAACAGGCCGCATGAGCTACGACAACGATCCGGGGCCGCCTCCCGCGTATCCCGAGGAGGCGCCCGCCGCTGGCGCCCCCGTGCATGTCTCGGTGCAGAAGCCGGCGCCGACAATTCGCACCAGCCCCGAATTCGACCAGGTGGCCGGCGCCCTTGCCAGGGCCCAGGGCGCCTTCCCGGAGCTCAAGCGCGCGGCCCAGGCGACCGTGGAGTTCAAGGACCGCGCCACGGGCACCAAGCGGGCCGAGACCTACACGTATGCCACCCTGGCGGACGTGCTCGCGTGCATCCGCAAGCCCCTCTCCGAGAACGAGATCGCTCTGGTCCAGGCGCCCGTCCAGGTGGGACCGGGCAAGCATGTGATGCTCACGCGCCTGATCCACGCGTCCGGACAGTGGATCGAGAGCGAGACCCCGATGTTCCTGGGCGAATTCGTCAACGCGCAGCGTTACGGGGGGGCGGCCACCTACGCCCGTCGTTACGGCGTTCAGATGATCACCGGTCTGGCCGCCGAGGAGGATGATGACGGTCACAAGAGCCAGGGCAACGAGGCCCAGACCGGGCTCCGCCCCGCGCGCGATGAGCAGGAGGCACCTCCCGCGAACGACCCGGCGCCCAGGCGCACCAGCTCGCGTGAGCGGCCGGCGCCCAAGCCCAGGGCGGAACCCGATGACGGCGTCGAGGCCAGGTCGCGCGAGCTGATGGATGAATTCACGAAGGCGGACAACCAGGTCGAGGCCGCACGGCTCTGGATCCGGCGCTATCCGGATCTGGTGGCCATCGCGCGCCAGAACACGGGGTACGCCGAGATGGTGGCCGAGGCGGCGGCCCACACCTGGCCGAATGTGAAATTCAACCGCGCCAACGACAGGACCGGCGAGGTCGCGAGCGCCGAGATCGATGGCAAGCTCGTCGAGCCGGATGAACCGGCGACGCAGAAGGATGCAGCATGAGCTACTCGATCAACAAGGTCATCCTGGTCGGCAATCTCGGCCGGGATCCCGAGGCCCGCAACACCCAGGCGGGCGGCAAGATCGTCGGCTTCTCGGTCGCGACGAGCGAGAGCTGGACCGACAAGGCCAGCGGCGAGCGTCGGGAAAAAACCCAGTGGCACCGCATTGCGATCTTCAACGAGACCCTGGCCGATGTGGCTGAGAAGTACCTGCGCAAGGGCAGCAAGGTCTACGTCGAGGGCCAGCTCGAGGGCCGAAAATACCAGGCCCAGGACGGCACCGAGCGCGAGGCCTTCGAGGTCGTGGTCGGCCGCTTTCGTGGCGACCTGGTGGTACTCGACCCGAAGGCGGATGACGGTGGCCAGCAGCGGCCCGCGCCGAGGGCGCCAACGAAGAACGGAAACGGCCAGGCTGGCTGGGATCGCAAGCGCGCTCCGGCGCACGACGACGACATCCCCTTCTGAGGCAGGGCCATGAACTGGAGCAGTCCGAAGCGCGACCGTGAACCCCACAACGATGTGGTAACGCAGGTGCGCGACATCGTCACCGACGCCGATGTCGATGAGAGCCTGGACTTCCTGCGCGACGTCGCCGAGGTCCTGGGCGACCAGAAGGGCAACATGATCCGCAACGAGGAGCTCCGGCGCCGGGTCCGCTCTCAGGTCGCCAACCAGTACAAGAGGCTGGGCCTGGAGGCGGCGGCGCGCATTGCCGAGGCATCGGACCAATACCGCCGCGCCATCGAAGATCAGGTGGAGTCCGCGGCCGCCTACGAGGTCAGCCGCGCCAAGCAGAAGTTCCACGAAATCCGCATCGAGGTCTGGCGCACCATCCAGGCCACCAGGAGGGCCGCCCGTGTCTGAGATCGAGCAACGGACGATGGCCCTGGCCTCCGATCTGTCGAGGCGCGGGCTGGCCGAGCGCGATGGCCTCCTTCTCGCCGCGGCCGCCCAGCTGGTGACCCTGCTGACGCCGCGGGGCACGCCCGAGGTGCCGGCTCGACCGATCCCCCAGGAGCGGGCGAGCCGAAGCGAGGCGCGGCGGCAGAGCCCCGAGCTGCGCAAGCTCCTGGCCGATGTGGCCGCCGCCGTCGGCAGCGACGTGCCACCCCCAACCGATCCCACACCGGAGGACTGAGTATGCCGTTCGAACCCATGGAGACCGGGCGGGCATCGCGCTCGACGGTCGGCACCGAGCACAACGTCTGCATCGGGCTGTACCCGAGCGGGGGAGAGCGCGCGCTGTGCTTCCGTTTCGGCGCCCAGGTCGTGGCCAGCCTCGGCTGGACCGCGGGCGAGCTGATCATCGTCGACCAGGGCACGGGTCGCGACGCCGGGGTGCTGCAGCTGCGCCACGATCCCAAGGGTAAACGCCTGAGCCGGGGCAGCGAGAGCGACATGGCCCTGGTGATGAAGACCGGGACCAGGCGGCTGAAGCTCTACAGCTACACGATCGAGCGCAGCGGCATGGTCGAGGTCAACCACACCGTGTTCGGCGGCATTTTGATGGTGAAGGTCCCCTCGTGGATGGTGTTTGCCCACGAGGTCAGGGTCGAGTTGGCGCCGACAGATTCGTCGATGAAGACGATCGCGCCGGAAGTGCCGCGCGGGAGGGGGCGGCCCGAGAGCCCGCTCGGCCCCAACGGAATTTTGGAAGGTCATCTTTTCGGCGGCGAAGGGGCAGGTAAGTGAGCTTCCCCGACCTGCCCGCCGCACTGGCCGATCTGCTGGCCGCAGTCGACGCGCAGCAGTCTGTGAGGTCCGGCGATTTCGAGACCCAAAGCAGTGACGCCATGGCTCTCCATGCCGCCCGCGGTCGCGCCCACGCCGCGCTGGAGGCACACCGCGCACTCAAGGCGAGCCCGCCCTGCGTCACGACCCAGAAGATCGCGGAGCTCAGGACGTTGTTGTCGCGCGCGACGCCCACGCCTTGGACCCATTGGGTTGAGAACGGCCTGGTGGTCAGCGGGATCGTGAGCAAAAACACGCCGGGCGCGATCGAGCATGACAAAACTGGCCGCACGGTCTGCGACTGCTCGGATCCCGACGGCGAGGACATTGACCAGCACGACGCCGCTCTTATCGCGGCGGGCATCACCGCGCTGCCGGCCCTGCTCAATGCCGTCGAGATGCGCAGGCTGAGTCACGAAGACAGCGCCGCCTTCACCAAGGCGCTGCAGGAGCCCGACCATGGCTGACAAGACCAAGGACGTCGGTGGTGTGGCGGCCGACCGGCTGCAGAGCATCGTCGAGCGCATCGAGCGTCTCGAGGAGGAGAAGAAGGCCCTCTCCGCCGACATCAAGGACGTCTTCGCCGAGGCCAAGAGCGCGGGCTTCGACGTCAAGATCCTGCGCCTGGTGATCAAGCTGCGGGCGCTCGATCCGGACACGCTGCAGGAGCAGGACACGCTGCTCGAGCTCTATCGCCGCGCGCTGGAGGTGTGAGCCGAATGCCTGATCATCCGTTCCCGATCAACGGGCTGAACGATGCCGTTCGCACCGCCTTGAACAAGATGCTGGAGCGACTGCCAGAGCTGGCCGGCGCTCTGAACGAATTCATTTCGGAGGTTGAAGATCGCGTCGAGTGGAACATCAAGGACGGCTGGACCATGAGGCTCTCCCTGGTCGTGACCGCACCCGCGGGCGATCAGGAGCGCCCGCAATGATCCGCGGTCCGGCGCCGACCGACGAAGAATGCGAGGAAGCCGCCCGCTTCGTCAGTCGCACCAGCGCCGACATGGTGCGACTGGCAACGCTGCTGCGCCGCGTGGTGCAGGACCGCAAGGAGCTGCGCGAGCAGGTCGCGCTGCTCAAGCGCGGCGCCAGGTGCATCGAATGCAGCGGCCAGGTGTGGTAACCGCCGCGCTCGAGCGAGAATGTTTTTTCACCGAAGGAGACGCGCCATGACCAAGACCAACCAATTCCGCCAGGGGGACGTGCTGCTGAACACGATCGGTAGGCTGCCCGCTGGCGCAGCGCTGGCGCACCAGGGCACGGTGCCCGGGCGTGTGGTGCTGGCCTACGGCGAGGCCACCGGGCACCACCACAGCCTGGATCTGAGCGACGGTCGCATCGCGCTTTTCCACGACCCCGCCGGCGGCGCCTACCTGGTCGTGGCCGAGGGGCCGGCGGTCGCGCTCGAGCATCAGAAGCACGACACGATCATGCTGCCGCCGGGCATCTATCAGATGCCCGTGCAGGTGGAATACACGCCGGCAGAGATCCGTCGCGTGGATGACTGACCATGGCCAGGCACAAGGCTCTATACGAACTGACGCCAGGGCATCGCGAGCAGCTTGCGCCCTGGTGCGATCGGTGGATCGCCAACGCCATGTCTACGAAGGCGATGACCGAAGCCGATCGTGAGATCTGCCGTCGCGCGGTCATCGGGCTCTACGCCGCGGCAAAGCTTCCGCCGCCGAAGCACATCGTTTTTGTGCCGTCGCCGATGACGCTCGCCTTTGCGGGCGGATTCTCGGCGGCGATCTGGCATCTGAGAAAAGATGACGTTGAGACCAGCGCCGCGACCACGGACGCGACCACGGCCGCGACGATAGCCGCGACCAGGGTCGCGACCGCGGCAGCGACCAATGCCGCGACGCGGGCCGCGACCAGGGCCGCGACCAGGGCCGCGACCACGGACGCGACCACGGACGCGACTGAGGCGGCGGCGTGGGCCGCGACGGAGGCCGCGACGGAGGCCGCGACCAGGGACGCGACCACGGACGCGACGGATGCCGCGATCACGGACGCGACTGAGGCCGCGACTGAGGCCGCGACCACGGCCGCGACGTGGCGCGCGACCAGGGACGCGGTCACGGCCGCGACGTGGGACGCGACCGGGGCCGCGACCAGGGAGGCGACCGAGGTCGCGACCACGGACGCGACCAGGGCCGCGACGAAGGCCGCGGCCAGGGACGCGGCCATGGTCGCGACCATGGCCGCAGACGATCTATCCCAATGGTATTTCGTCGGCGCCGACATGCGCGCCCTGGCCAAAGTCATGGGCCTGGGCGACTTCGGAATCCAGTGCGCTGCGCGCACCTGGCAGATGTGGCAGGGCGGCAATCAGTGGTCCGCATATGACAGCTATCTCAGTTTTTTCCGTCACGTTGCGCGCCTGCCTATCGACTACTCCGCCTGGGAACATTGGGAAACCCTGTCCCTGCACAGCGGACCGCGCATCATGCACCCCGACTTCTGCATGATCAGCGACCGCCCCGAGATCCTGATGGTTGACGGCGAACATCGCCCCCATCGCGACGATGGCCCGTTCTGCCGCTGGCGCGACGGGGCCGCGCTCTATTCGGTTCATGGAGTGCGCGTGCCAGCCTGGGTGATCGAGCAGCCGGAGAAGCTGACGGAGCAGCACATCGAAGACGAAACCAACGCAGAGGTGCGCCGCGTCATGCTTGATCGCTTCGGTCTTGCCCGCTGGCTGACCGAGACCGGCACGACCGTCGTGTCAGAGGCGCCGGCGGATCACCCCATCAAGGGCCTGCGCAGTGCGCGCCTGCTCCGCCGCGAGGTTGCGGACGACGAAGTGATCGTGATGGTCGACCTGCTCAACTCGACCCCCGAGCCGGATGGCAGCACGAAACGGTATCAGCTGCGCGTCGATCCGAACGCCTACGACGGCCGGGCCGGCACAAACGTTCTGGCGGCGGTCGCTTCAACGTGGCGCGGGCCCGATGGCGCGCTGATGTTTGCACGCCCCGGAGACTACGCACCGGAGATCGAAACCTGATGGGCCAGAACACCACCATCGAATGGGCCGACCACACGTTTTCACCGTGGTGGGGCTGCACCAAGGTCTCGGCCGCCTGCGATCACTGCTACGCCCAGACCTGGGCGCGCCGGTGGGGCGTACAGTGGGGACCGCACGCGGAGCGCCGGATCGCCGGCGACGCCACGTGGGAAAACCCGCATGCCTGGAACCGCAAAGCCAAGCGCCTTGGCCGCCGCTACCGCGTGTTCTGCGCGTCGATGGCCGACGTGTTCGAAAACCGCCCGGAACTTGAGGCGTCGCGGGCGCGCCTGTGGCAAACGATCCGAGACACCCCGCGGCTCGACTGGCTGCTGCTGACCAAGCGCCCGCAGATGATCCAGCGCTACCTGCCGGCGGACTGGGGCGACGGTTGGCCCAACGTCCGGCTGGGCACCACGGTCGAGAACCAAGCCGAGGCCGACCGCCGTATCCCGCACTTGCTGGCGGTTCCGGCAGCCGTGCGGTTTCTGTCGTGCGAGCCGCTGCTGGGGCCGATGGACCTGCGCAAGTGGCTGTCCCCCTGGACCTGCGCCGACTGCGAGTTCCACGGCTGTGAGGATGACGCTGGACCGGATGGTTGTGGTCAGTGCGGAACGCGCGACGCATTTCCGGCAGACGCTTGCAAGGTCTGCGACGCTGACGATCAGCAGGCCAAACCATCCTGCCCTCAGTGCGGCAGTCATCGCTCATTCCAGCGTGACCACGGATTCAAGTTCGATTATGGCAGCCGCATCGACTGGGTGATCGCCGGCGGCGAAAGCGGCCCCGGCGCGCGCCCCTCACACCCGGACTGGTTCCGAAGCCTGCGCAATCAGTGCCAGGCAGACGGGGTGGCGTATTTTCACAAGCAGAACGGCGAGTGGTTGGACGAGCGCGCGGCCACCGCGGCAGGTCGCGCACCAGGCCCCGACATGTTCGACGCGGACGGCGACCCGAAAGGGCCGCGGTGGCACTTCTACGATCCGGACGACCGCATGGGCGGCGCGATGATCCGGGTCGGCAAGCGCGCCGCCGGCCGCCTGCTCGACGGCCGCGAGCACAACGAGGCGCCGCGCACGCACGAGGTCATCGATGCCTGACGACATCAAGTGCGCGCCCTGGGCGCAGACCTATTCGGGCAGGGCCGTCGATCTGCTGGCACCCCAGCTCGAGCAGATCGACATCAAGGACATCGCCATGGCCCTGAACCGCCTGCCGCGCTTCAACGGCCACACCCTTCTGCCATGGTCGGTGGCGGCACACTCCGTCGCGGTGGAGCGCGAGCTCGTGCCGACCGGGGCGCTGCCGCTAGAGGCCGAGCGCCTGGCTGCGCTGCTGCACGATGCGCACGAGGCCTATACGGGCGACATCATCAGCCCCATGCAGGCGGCCCTCAGTGGATCGGGCATCAAGACGATCCAGGCGATGGTGCAGCAGGCCATCCATGCCCGCTTCGGCTTGCCCCGCCTGCTCCCGGACGCGACCTGCGTGGAGATCAAGCGCGCCGACCTGGTGCTGCTCGCGACGGAAAAGGACCAGCTGATGAGCCGTCCACCGCGCCCATGGATGGATCTGCCGGCCCCGTCTCAACAGAGGCTTGACCTTGGCCCCTGGGCGGACACTGCGCTGTTCGAAGAACGGTTCGTCGCCCTGATGCGTCTCTGGCACAGGCTCGATTTGAAGGCGGCATGAACATGAACAACAGCACGCTGAAGGATGCTGGAGAAAAATGGGAGCTGAGGATCCGCACCATCAACAACGGCTACCTGGTCGAACTGATTGCCGGCGGCTCGTTCAGGACGGTCTCATCCCACTACGCCAAGGACGCCGAAGGCGTGGTCGAGATCTTGGCCTCCGTCATGGGTGCGCGCGTCGACGTGACGAGGCTTGAATGAGCGCCGAACCGCTGTCCCGTCGCGACCGTGAGGATATGCTGAAGCTCGTCCGCTCGCGCGAGCGGGTGGCCAAGAGCATGGCCTCGGCGCGCTCCGCCGCCCTGATGGCCGACTTCGAAGCCCAGCTCGACCGCCAGTATGCCTATGACGAGGACGCGATCTGGCAGGCCGCGGCGGAATTCGCGAAGGAGGCCGTGGCCATGGCCCGCGGTCGCATCGCCGAGCGCTGCGGCGAGCTGGGCATCCCCGCCCAATTCGCCCCCGACCTGTCCGTGCAGTGGTATGCGAGGGGCCGCAACGCCATGGAGGGCGAGCGCCAGCAGATGCGCCGCCTGGCCAAGCGCCGGATCGAACAGATCGAGGCCTCGGCCCGGCTTGAGATCGAGCGCGCCTCGGTCCAGGCCCAGGAGCGGCTGTGGACCGATGGGCTGACCTCGGACGCGGCACAGACGTTCCTGGCGTCGCTGCCGACTGTCGAGGGTCTGATGCCCACCCTGAACCTGCAGGAGGTCCAGGCCGCGCTTGCGACGCCCAAGAGCCTGGCGCAACCACCGGCGTTTCCGATGCTGGAAGACGACTGATGCGCCACTGCCAAAAAACACATTTTGATGTGCTATGCGGCATGACCATGGCATGGCTCACCACGCAACCGAACCCGCGGTCGCCCGCAACAGGGCATGACGCCGGCCAGCGCGGCTGGAAGCTCCATGCGGTGAAGGCCAGCCCGACCACCAAGCTGTCCAGCCTGCGCTTGCACCCGAGCCTGTGCGGCCTGGTGCCCTCACACGGCTGGGGCCTCGATACGTTCATCGAGGACCGATGCCGTCGCTGCACGGCCGCCGTAGAGCGCCTGAGCGCCGGGGCCACCCGATGATGGCCGTCGAGATCGCGCCCTGGAATGCGTCGTGGAGCGGCGAGGACCGCTACGAGGTGCGCCCATGTCGCTGGGCCCAGGGCCGCCCCGCGATCTGGCAGCCGCACGCGCCAGGCACGGGGCGGCCCCAGTTCGCGGCCCCGCACATGGTGCGCCAGCGCCGCTCTGTGAGCGAACGGCGCTGCACCGTCTGCGGCGAGAAGACCGCCCCGGCCGACCGCTGGCACTTCGACATGCGGACAGTGATGAGCGGCCACCTGGTGACGACCGAGGCGCCGGTGCACCGCGCCTGCGCCGACCGGGCGATGCAGCTGTGCCCGGTGATTCGCAGCAAGGGCCTGGTGCCCACGCCGTTCCCGAGGGGCTGGGTCGTGCTCGCCGCCATGATCGGCGGCCCGCATGTCGAGCGCGACTTCGGGCTGCGGATCCCCGAGGTCGCGCCCGTGGTGGGGCATCTGAAATTCGCCTGGCCCATGCAGCAGAGGATGGCCCGATGAACGAGCTGGTGAAGAACTCCGAGAAGGTTTTTCAGGAGAAGCTGATCGGTCGGATCCGCGAAGACATCCGCGATCTGATGCCCGAGGAGGTCATTACCGGGCTGATCGAGCGCGCCATTCAGGAGGAGTTCTTCAAGCCCAGGCTGGTTGAGGACGGTCGCTGGGACAAGCGCTACAAACCATCCGAATTCGTGGAAGAGGTGATCAAGGCGGCGCAGCCGATCCTCCAGGCCGCGGTGTCCGACTTCGTCAGCGCCAACGGCGACATGATCAAGACCGCCGTCACCGGACTGCTGAAGAAGGAAGCGGTGGCCATCATCCTGGGCAAGATGATCGGCCAGGAAGTCAGCGCGGGCCTGTCCATGGTCGCCAACGCGATCACCAACCGCCGCTGACGCCGGACGATGTCGTCTCACCGCTCGCAGGCGTTCAATCTCGTGCAGTCCCGGGCATCCGGCACGCCGGTCACGGTCGCGCGCTTCGTCTGCAGCCAGTGCGGCGCCCACGCCGAGCACAAGGTGAAGTCCAACAACCGCCTGGTCCCGGAGTTCATCACCAGCTGGGCCCGCGATCTCGGCTGGGACACCAAGATCGATCAGAAGAGCGCCAGGTGCCCCGACTGCGTCCGGCGCCGGCGCGAGCGTGTCAACGACACCGAGGCCCAGCTCAGGGCCTGGACCGCAAAACAGACCGCCAAGCAGGAGGCCACCGTGCCCGATCCCGTACCGATGCCCATTCCGACCGACCGCCGGCCATCGGCACATCAGCGCCAGCTCATCCGCACCAAACTGGATGGGCATTTCGACGACGCGAAGGGTCGCTATCTCGAGGGCTACTCGGACCAGCAGATCGCCGACGAGCTGAAGGTGCCGCGCGTCTTCGTCGAGCAGATCCGCGAGGCCGCCTACGGGCCGGTCCGGGTCAGTCCCGAGGTCGAGGCCCTGGAGCGCGACCTGAAGGCGACGATGGAGCGCCTCGCGAAATTCGATGCCGAACTCGCCGAGCTGCGCAGGACCTGCGCGACGCTCGAGGCCCGCATGAAGGCCTGCCTGTGAACGTCGAGGTCCGCAGTCGCGAGACCGGCCAACTCCTGGGCCTGCTCCTGGGCTTTGAGTTGAATACGAGCCTGCGCGAGACGATCATCACCTGGACCGATTACCCCCCCGTGGATCTGAAGCCCGGGGCGATCGTGTCCAGCGGCATGATTCTGCGCTCAAGCCTGGTGCTGCGCAACCAAAGCGGGGCATGGAACCATGATCACGAGAGGCACCGGATCTATTGCGTAGATGTCTGGGACGCCCAGGCGGACCTGCTGAAGCGCGTGCCCCAGTTCTATCCGATCCCCAGGCCCAGAGGGCCGTGCCCTGAGTTTCCCGAGGCCGGGAGTTTCTGGCGTCACCATCGGGGGCAAATCTACTGCGTCCAGGGCGTCGCCAATGAGGTCGACACCGAACGCTTTCCCGCCCAGGTGGTCTATCACGATCATGACCGCAAGCGCTGGTCCCGACCGCTGCGTGACTGGCACCAGAGCTTCATCCCATGGCCCAAGGGCTGGGATCCCAAGGGATGAACGAGACAGCAGCCCCGCCCGCTCCCCCCACATGGGCGCGTGGCTGCTCGGTGGCCTTGGCGGCGAAAGTCCCCGCGGCGTGCCGGTCGGGCACCGACACCCCACCGAATGCAGTTCCCCCCATGGCCAGGGTGCGGGGGATCAACCTTCAGGAGCGCGCGACGTGACCGACAAGATCGACATCAGCCCCGAGGCCGTGGCCACGCTGCTCGAAGAGCGCGAGCGGATCGATGCCGACTTCGCCGATGAGATTAAGCGCCGTGGGGGCACCTTGACGGAGCTCGTCAACTTGGCGATCGCGCGTCGCACGACCGCGGTTCTTCGCGCCATGGCCGAGGAACGTGATGAAGCCATGGCAACCGTCGAGGGGATGATAACCCGGATGCGCGCACTGAGAGATGCTCAGGACGCGGTCAGAGGTTTTGCCGATGAGGTCAAGCAAGCCGAAGGCGAGGCAGCGATCGCAGCCGCTCATGCGAGCGGGTTCGCAGAAGCTCTGCAACTGCCACAGCTTCATTCCTCTTTCCAGAATGCGGTGGCCGCCTGGATGGAGGAATGCTTCGGCGCCGTCATCGCGGCCGACGTGACCGAGCGCAATCACCGCTTCCTCGAGGAGGCCCTCGAGCTGGTCCAGGCCAATGGCACCACGCGCGGGGAGGCGCTGCAGCTGGTCGACTACGTGTATGACCGGCCCGCTGGAGAGGTGGGTCAGGAGATCGGCGGCGTCATGGTCACGCTCGCCGCGCTCTGTGAAGCCGTCCGCCTCAACATGGAGGTCTACGGCGACATCGAGCTGAAGCGCTGCTGGGACAAGATCGAGAAGATCAGGGCCAAGCAGGCGGCGAAGCCCCGACACGGACCCCTGCCCGAGGCACCGGCGACGGTTACAGTGCCGGTGGAGCCCACGCTGGGCCTGCTGATGAGCATGGCCATACGCATGGACCACGCGCTTGGCCACCCCGGCTACTACGACGCATCGCCTGACAGCATGCTCTTTGACCCCCACGGCCCATCCCATGCCCAGCGGGTCAAGTGCATGCTCTCCGAGATGCGCCAGGTGCACGAGGAGATCGTGGGCACCGGTTTCTACAAACCGAAGAAGGAAGACGATTACCGCAGCCTGATCCCCAATGACGCGCTTGTGCCCAAGGACCCGCAGCGGTGAACGCCGCGGTGGGTGACGTCTGGTATCGCATCGACGACGCGCGCTACGCCGGCCCGGCCGACGAGTGCGGCGACCCCACGGGCGCGGTGTTGGACGTGAAGATCCACACCTTTCGGGTCGCCAAGGTCACGCCCAAGGGGGTCTGGCTCGTCGACAGCGATGGCACCTACAAGATCCGGCGCGCCCATGCCGCTCTCAACGATTTTGAGGAGATCAACCACAGGCCCATCACACCGCCCCAGCGGTTCGTACTCTTCGAGGTCGGCAGGGCCTTCGCGCGCGCCACGCTCCAGGAGGCCCTGACCAGCTACGAGGCGCGGAAGGCCCGCCAGGCCCGCATCTATCGCAAGAGGGCCGATGATGCGGATGAGCACGCCAGGATCGCCCGGCACCAGGTTGATTACAGGCTGCACCAACTCCGCATCCTGGTGCCTGCATGATCGGCGACATTATCCAGGGCCGGGGGTTCACCGGCGTGCCGATCTACACGAGCGACTTCATGGTCGAGCGCGCGCAGCACTCGCGCTCCCCCGCCAGGGCCAAGCGGCGCGCCCGCCTGGGCCACCCCCAGCACTTCGTGGACCGGCCACGCCGCGACGTCCTGGTGACCGCAGACGGCAGGATGTTCTGTCACCCGGCCGTCTATCACCAGATCCTTCAGGAGATACGCGCCCGTGCCGAAACCTGAAGAACCCCTCTCCTGGGGCACCGACCGCATCATCTCCGACCTCAACGAACGGCTGCGCGCCGACCGCTGGCTCGTCTGCAACGAGGTCTGGCTCGACGACCGCGGCCACGCCCGCGCCGACCTCATGGCCCTGCCCCGCAAGTTCAGTGCGCGCACGGCCCTGCTTTTCGAGGTCAAGACCAGCCGGGCCGACCTCACGGGAGAGCTGCGCTCGGGCAAGTGGCGCAAGTACCTGCAGCACGGTGCCGTGGCCTTCGCCTATCCGATGGGCCTGGCCAAGCTCACCGAGATTCCCAAGGAGTGCGCGGCCATCGTGCGCCACACCGGGGGTTGGCGCTGGGAGCGCGCGCCCCGGTGGCAGCGGGCGCCCGAGATGACGCCCTACCTGTGGATGCGCCTGGCCATGAGCGTCTCGGACGAGGCGCTGGATCGGGGCATGAACACCTGGCGCCCGCGTGCGGTGGCGGCCCACAAGATCGCCTGGCAGTCGCGCCTGGCCTTCGCCCATCGGGTCTCCCAGATCGCACTCAAATTGCCACACTACGAGGAGTGGACAGCCAGGGCCGAAACCGAGTGGCAGGCGCTCTACAGCGAGGTACAGCGCCTGCGCGATCAGAAGGAAACCCTCGAAGCCCAGGTGGCCAACGTGCGCATCCAGCTGACGAAGCTGCAGGGGGTCTGACCGTGAAAACCGACCCCTTCGATGTCGAGCCGAAAGATCGCGAACCTTCATGGGTGCACTGCAGGGCCTGTCAGCATGAGTGGCCGGGCGTCTGGCTGCCGATGGAAGCGCTGCTGGCCTGCCGGGTCATGAAGGCCCACGGCAAGCTCTGCCCACGCTGTGGCGCGAAGAAGGTCAGCGTGGGCAGGGTGAAGCCATGATCCCGGTCGAGGCCCTGGACCAGCACGTCGCCATCTGCGGGGTCAGCGGGTCGGGCAAGACCTTCGCGGCCAAGGGCGCCGTCGAACACCTGCTGGGCCTTGGTCGCCAGGTCATCGTGATCGACCCGACCTCGGTCTGGTGGGGCCTTCGGGTCGCCGCCGACGGCAAGGGCGCGGGCTTCCCGGTCGCGGTCTTCGGCGGTGAGCGCGCCGACGTCGCCATCGACGACGAGGCCGGCCCGCGCCTGGCCGACCTGCTGATCGAGCGCGGGATCTCGGCCGTCATCGACGTCGGTGAGATGACCATGGGCGCGCGCCGTCGCCTGGTGACCGGACTGCTCGAAAGGCTTTACCACAAGAGCCGGAAGCCCCTGCACCTGGTCGTCGACGAGGCCGACGACGTGGCGCCCCAGCGCCCCCTGCCCGACCAGACGGTCATGCTTCACCGGCTCGACCAGATCGTGCGGCGAGGTCGTGCCCGGGGCTTCCGGTGCATGCTGATCACCCAGCGGCCGGCGGTGCTGCACAAGGACGTGCTGAGCCAGGCGCAGACGCTGGTGGCCATGAAGCTTACCGCGCCCCAGGACCGCAACGCGATCGGCGCCTGGATCGAGGGCCAGGCCGACCGCGAGGCGGGCCGGGCCCTGCTGGCGGCGCTGCCCAAGTTGGCCGTCGGCTCCGGCTGGGTCTGGTGGCCCGCGGGCGGCGTGCTCCGCGAGGAGGCGTTCCAGGCGATCACGACCTTCGACAGTTCGCGGACCCCCGAGCACGGTGATCCCGAGCCAGTGGTGCCGGGCGCGGGCGCCGCGATCGACGTGGGCGCCCTGGTCGCGGCGATGGGCGTGCCAGGGCGCGCCGATGAGACGCCGGGCCAACCCGGTGTGGGCGGCCTCACCAAGGCCGATGTTGACGCAGCCTATCAGCGGGGCCTGACCGAGGGCTTCACCCAGGGCTGCAACAATTTCCACGGATTTTGGCAGCAGATGCGCGCCGCGGTCATGGGCTCCCAGCAGCATCTGCACGCCATGGAAAAGGCCCTGGACCTGGCGAAATTCCGGGTCCAGGGCCCGGCGCGGCCCGAGGTCACATCCCAAGGGGTGGTTGGCGAACCGCGTGCGATGCCCCCGCCGGCTTCGGGCGGCGGGGGCACACCCAAGGGGGCGGAGCGGCGGATCCTGAGCGTGCTGGCCGCCGCGGGCCGGCCGCTGACCCGTCGCCAGTGGGCGACCATGGCCGGCATGTCCGCCAGCTCCGGGACCTTCAGCAACTACCTGAGCCGGCTGCGCGGACAGGGCGCCATTGTGGAGACCGAGGCGGGCTTCAGCGTCGCGCCCGGCGTCGCGGTCATGCCGGGGGCGCCCGCGAGCGCCGCGGCGCTGCGCGAGACCTGGAAGACGACCAAGTTGCTGAGAGGGGGGCCGGCCCGAATGATCGACGCACTGGCCGCGGCCGGTTCCGACGGCATGGATCGCGCGAACCTGGCCGAGCGCGTGGGCATGGTCGCCACCAGCGGCACCTACACGAACTACCTGAGCCGGCTGCGCGTGAACGGCCTGGTCGAGGTGGTCAGGCGCCGCGTCACCCTGGTTTCGGAGTTGCTGGGATGAAGATGGCGGATCAGGTCACCTCGGCCGGCCAGCCGGCTGCGCGCAGCCGCTCGGCGACACGCTCCACCACCAGCATGGGGATGCCCTCACTGCTGCTGAGCGCGATCGTGTCGGGCTTGCCGCCCCGCCCGGCCAGCAGCTCGCGGGCGACCGACAGGGCGCGGTCGGCCAGGATGCCGGCGGCAGCGTCGGCCACTTGGTCGAGCCGCTCGAGCGCGACGCGCAGGATCCGGGATTCCCAGTCGGCCGGCACTGGCTCGTGGCCGCATTTCACCCGGCTCATGAATTCGGTGCGCACAGAAATGGCTTGGGCCAGCGCGGTTACCCACGCTGGCCCAAACAGCAACTGGCCGAGCACGGCCAGGTCGGTGGCGGTCATGTCAGGCGGCCGCGTCGCGGTCGCTCTCGGCCTGCATGGCCGCAGCGTCCTCGTCGGTCATGGCCTCTTCGCCACCGACGAAGGCCTCGCTACTGACTATCTGCGCGTAGATATCCGCGGTGGCCGCGGCTTCGTCGCGCACGGTCGAGAAGATGACGCTGACCCGCCAGCCGCGGCGGGGGTTATACAGCCACAGTTCCCAACCACGGCTGCCATCGGCGGCGCGCACCTCGTAGTCCGAACCGTCGTTGGTCACCAGGCGGCGTGCCGCCGCTTCCAGCGACAGGCCGGTGGTGCGGATTTTGCCGGAGCTGGTGTCGATCATGGTGTAGGTGGTGTTGGTCATGGTGACCTCCTCCTCGTGGAGCGGCGCCATCGCCGCTCTCTATGCAAAGATAATTGTATCTCGGCGCACTGGATGCAAGGCGCCTGTGCACAAACTGCAGGAGGTTCCTGATGGAAGCCCGTAGCGCGATCGCGCGGCGGCGGCTCGAGAAGGCCGAGCAGGACAAGAGCGCCCAGTTCTACCCGACCAGCCCGTGGATCACCGAGGCCCTGCTGGCGCGCGAAAAGCTGCCCGGCCCGGTGTGGGAGCCCGCCTGCGGCGAGGGCACGATGGCCCGCGTCCTCGAATCACATGGCTATGTGGTCGCAGGCACGGATCTCAACGATTACGGCTACGGCGAGCCGCGCCTGGATTTCACCCTGGCCTATACGGTCCCGAGCGTGGACGGCGTCGTATGCCGCACGATCATGACCAATCCGCCCTTCGGGATCGCCACGCTGTTCGTCAGGCACGCGCTCGCGCTCCCCGGCATCGAAGCCGTGGCCATGCTGGTGAAACTCAGTTTCCTGGCCGGCCTGGAACGAAGGCGCACCATCTACAAGGAGCACCCGCCCCACCGGGCATGGGTCTTTTCGGCCCGGCCCGCCTTCATGATGGGCACGACCAACACCAAGGGCATCTCGGGGGTCTTCGAGTATTGCTGGCTGGTGTGGCGCCGCGGTCCGGGCGAGCCGTGGCCGGCGCAGGAAACCCGCCTCGGGTGGATCGACGCGCGCGCCCGCGACGCGCTTTGAGCCGATACGAAGCCACTTGCCATCAGATACATTTTGATGTGATATGCGCGCCCACAGTGTGAGAACCCTTCCGTGAACGACGAACCCACGATCAATGGCCAGTCCGCGACCGATCCCGAGCCGACGCTGGCGAGCGTCAACGCCCTGGCCCTGCAGGTGGCGGCCGACATGCTGTGCCAGCAGTGGCTGCACCTGACGCCCCCGGGCGCGGGCATTCAGACGCAGATCATCGCGGCGGTCCTCACGCTGCAGTTTTCCGCCAGCACCTTGGTGCGGAACGGCGAGGCCAAGAGCAAGGTGCTGAACGTCTTCGACCAGTGGGTCGCGCGCGCGCGCCGCGAGGTCGAGAACACCCCGACCGGGGCGCTGCGGATGCCGCCCGGACTGATCCGGCCATGAGCGCCAATCACAACCGACTTGCAGCCCTGTCCTACGCACAGGGGTTCACCCTTTGGCACTACGCCACAACGCCGGGCGAGGACGTGCTCGTTCCGAATTTCTGGGACGCGCTGGCGCACATCCTCCGGCAGGGCGACCGCGTCCTGTGCAGCGGCCGGGGCCAGTGCCTTGACCTGGCGTGCATCGCGGCGGGCGCGCCCAGGACCGAAATGCGGGTCATGGCCGCGCCCTCTGCAGAGCCCTCCAAAGTCGCGGCCGCATGACCGACATCGCCAACCTCTGGCGCTTTGAACTGCGGGGGGGCAGCAGCGCCGATCCGCGCCACGGCGCGTGCCTGCTGGATGCCGTGTCATGGCTTGAATACGGCACGCTGGGCGATCATCCGCCGTGCGTGTGTCCGGACGCGATTGCGCCCTACGCGCGGCTCGCGAACGATTTCCTGCCACACCTCCAGCGGCAGCGGCTCAAGATTTTCATCCCGCGCCTTGTGGGCACGGTCGATCCGGATGCAGTGCGCCCGCGCATTGAATTCCTGGTGCGTCACACCGTGCGCGCGCTGCTGCCGCTGGCGTTCGATGAGCGGCTGCCGCGCGTGGCCACCAGCCTGCGCGCGCTGCCGCCGGACGCAAGCATGGCGGATTGCCGTACCGCCGCCGGCACCGCTGACCGCGCCGCCGCCTCCTACACCCGTGCCTACGGCCCGTTCGTTCTCCACGACGGCGCCGCGAAGTGGACTGCCGCTGCTCGCGCCGCCGCCCGCGCCGCCTTTGCCCGCGCCCCCGCCGACGCTGCGAAAGCCGCCGCCGAAGCCGCCGTTTTCGTCGGCGACGCCACTTTGCCCGTACACGCATACGCACGCGGCACCTTGCCTGTCTACGACGCGGTGATCGCCGGCCTTGATGGCATGCTGCGCATTGGGCGGCAGGCCGAGCCGCTGGACGTTGGCAGCGCCACCGAGGCGGTTCACCGCTTTGCCGCCGCGCGCGGTGAGGCGATGCCGGCATGACCTGGGTGGTGGTGGTCTGGGTCTGCACGCTGCTGGGGCCGGCCCTGGAGTGTGATCCCGCGACGCGCCAGGCGCTGCCCCAGAAAGATCGGGGCGCCTGCATCGCCGAGGCCCGCCGGATCCGAGAGACCGAAACCGGTCGCACCGCGGCCTGCGTGATGTGGCACCCATGACCCGCCTGGCCCTGACCCTCGACGAGCTGGCGCTGACCCGCCACGCACTGGGCCTGCCCAACAAGCGCAAGCGCAGCTATCGCAACCGCTACGTCGTCGGCCCCGGCTGCGACGATCACGTCCTGTGGATGGACATGGTCGAGGCCGGGTTTGCCCGTCGCTACGACGGCAGACCGCTAACCGGGGGCGATGACCTGTTCGTGCTCACCCGGGCGGGGGCCGCGCTGTCGTTGCGCGCGGGCGAGAGCCTATGCGGCGAGGATTTTCCGGACGCCGTCGCATGAGCCGCAACCTGTGCCGCACCGACTGCGCCATCTGCACGGGCCCCGTGCGAGTGGTCAGCGCCGCGCCCATGCGCGTGTCATCAGGAGCGCCCCCGATCACGGGCAAGGATGCCCAATGCGCAGCCTGCGGGACCAAATACTTTGCCTGGTTCGGTACGCATCATCCAGGGGCGAGCACCGAGGGGGTGATGACCGCAGCGAGCGACTTCTTCGACCTGTCCTATCGCAGCACGATGAATGATGAGCCGGGCCCCGACGACCTGCCGGCCGGCAATGTCGAGGCGCTGCTGGTCGTCGAGATCGACGGCCGCGAGGTCTACCGGAACGCGATCAGGCGATGACCGACCGCCCCATCATTTTCAGCGCCCCGATGGTGCGCGCGCTGCTGGCCGGCACCAAGACGCAGACGCGGCGGGTGTTGAAGCCGCAGCCGCCGACGCGCGAGAAATTCTTTGGTGCCCAGTTCAGCCTGTGCCCCGCCGTGGCGGCGGGCGTGAAGATGTATAGCCAGAACGATTACGAGCGACTGCCGAAGCACCCAACACATTGGGACCTGTGCGGCTCGGTTGGCGTTGCTCGCAACGCTGGATTCCCCGCCGTGTATGACGCGCGCCATGCAATCGGCGACCGCCTGTGGGTGCGCGAGACATGGTCCCACACGGGCACCGGCGTCTGGGAAATTCGCGACGTCGATCATGCCTCGGATGGATCCGTCGTCTACCGCGCCGATGATGCGCTGGCAGATGGCCTGGTGTCGAAGTGGTGGTCGCCCATCTACATGCCGCGCCGGGCCAGCCGCCTGACGCTGACCGTCACCAGCGTGCGCGTCGAGCGCCTGCACGACATCACCGAGGAGGACGCCATCGCCGAGGGGGCAATACGGCGCAGGCACATCACCGCATCAACGGGTGGGACCACCCTGCCGCGCCCCGAAAGTTTCAGCTTCGACTGCGATCCGATCACTGGCGAAGAACTGGCCCGCGCGCGCACGGCCCGGCAGTCATTTGAACTGCTGTGGGACAAAATCCACGGCCACGGCTCCTGGGACGCCAACCCCTGGGTCGTGGTCATCACCTTCACCAAGGAAGCCGCATGAGCTCTGCGCGCCGCAGCCTGTTCAAGCGCGTGGCCGGCCTGGTCGCGATCGGCACGGTCGCGCCCCGCGCAACCGCGCGGCTGCCCACTGTTTCGGTGTGGCAGCCTATCGTCGAAGGTATCGGCAAGATGCCCGTCGAGGGACCGAGAGCCCATGCCGAAAAGGGCCAGAATTACGACCCCGACAAGATCAAGCTGTGGGCCAGCCTGATGAGGGTCCGCAGGGGGCAGCACGCCATGCGGGCCGATCAGGCGCGTATGCTCGGTCTGCCCCCGCACCTGGCGAGCATGCACAGCTGCGCGCCCTGGTGGCGCGCGCGCAAGGCCCTCGAGTGGTCGCAGAACGAGCGCGACCTGCTGGATGTTCTTGAGGAGGAAGTGCGCGCCCGGATCTTCGCCAAATGAAGAAGGCCGACGCCCTGCCGGACGGCCTGTCGCCGCGGCTGCTCTCGACCGCCCAGGCGGCCGCGTTCTTCGGGCTGAGCGCCGGACTCTTCAGACGCGAGTTCCGGGCGCTGCCGACCATCAAGGTCGGCGCCAGGGTGCTCTACGACCTGAGGGTGCTGGAAAATCACGCCGACCGGCTGTCGGGCCTCCGCGGTCGCGGGATGAACCAGCTGCACGATGCCTGGAGACAGCGCCGGCAGGAAGGAAAAGAACACCGATGAACGCCCACTGTCCTTTCTGGCGTGGCGTCCGAAAGCTTGCCGGCAACGTCGCATCACTCGTCTGCGCCATTTTGTTCGCCACCTGCATCCTCTGGCTCATGAAGGGCGAGCTTCCGCTCCAGGGCGAGGTCGCGCTGGCGCTGGCCTGCTTAGCCTATATGCGCGCCCGTGACGCCGAGAAGAAGAGCGAGCGCGCCGGTGGCTGAGCCCTGGCACCTGTTGGGGTTCATGACCTTCGCGCGCGTGGTCCCGCGCAGTTTCTGGTGGATGTGGCCGATGCGCTGGACCTGGTCGTTTGCCTGGCGCATTCCGCTGTTCGTGGTCGCCAGGGCGCTGGGGTTCCCTATCGCGGTCGCGGCCGTGGCCCTGCTGGTATGCTGCTGGCCCTTCGTCATCGTGGCCGACTGGTGCGAGACCTGGGGCGAAGCCGATGACTAAGGGCCGGCCCACAATGAATTTGTGGCAGCGCATCGGCAAGAGCGCCGGCGGCCGCGAGCACAACGACACGCCCAATCACCAGAACCGGAGGCGCTGCGCATGGTAAGCAACCAACAACTTCTTCTTTATCTCAAAGACAAGCCGCTTGGCGACATAAAAAACCTGCCCGCCGACCTGTCGCCCGTACAGGCGGCGGAAGTGCGCGGCCTGCTGACCCATTTTTTTCTGAGTTTTGGCCTGGCTCTCGGCGGCGTCCCGCAGTGCGTGATCGACGATGCGGTCGCGATGGTGCGAGAGGCGGCGACCAAGACCCCGTGAATCTTCAACCCGAGGAGTGTACGTGATGCAACATGACTTCATCCTGCTCGACCGTTCCGGCTCGATGCAGACGCTCTGGACCGAGGCGCTCGGCTCGATCAACGGCTACGTCCAGAAACTGGCCGAGAGCGGGGTCGACACCGGGGTCACGCTCGCGTGCTTCGACCTCGCCGACACCACCATGTCGTTCGACATCCTGCGCGATCGGATCACGCCCTCGACCTGGCGGCCGGTCAGCGATGCCGACGCGAACCCGCGGGGATCGACGCCGCTCAACGATGCGGTCGGCAAGATCGTCGCGCTCGCCGAGGCCCACCCCTACGACAAGGTCGCGATCATCATCATGACCGACGGCCATGAGAACGCGAGCAAGGAGCTCTCGGTCGACCAGGCGAAGGCGGCGCTCGATCGGTGCCGGGCCAAGGGCTGGCAGGTGATCTTCCTGGGCGCGAACTTCGACAACGCGAAGCAGGCGGCCGGCTACGGCAACTCGTCGTTCGCCACCGCGTCCGTGGCCAGGCAGAACCTGTTCGTCGCGACCACGAACGTCGCTGCATCGCGGGCCGTCTACGCGACGACGGGCGCTCCCATGGGCTTCACCGACGCGCAGAAGCAGGACCTGGCGCAGTCCAATGGCTGATCCAGAGGAGGAGGAGGCCCGGACCCGCGTGCTGGCCACGGGCAAGGCCTGGTGGCCGCTCAGGCAATGCAGCCTCTGCAACACGACAATCGGATACCGCGTCATCGGAGAGATGCCCTATTTCGACAGCAATTGCCGTTGTACGACTTACTGGTCGCCGCTCAGGACTGCCGCATGGTCGAAGATCGCAGACCTGATTCAGGAAGCGCCCAGTGAACCCTGACGGCCTGATGCGCCAGTCGTTCATCGGGCTGGGCGACACCGTGGGACTCCGCGGCGATGGCCATGTGCGGAGCCTGCTTGCCGACGGCCGGGGCGCCTTCTCGGTCGACGAGTTCTCGGACGACTATACCTACCGGTGGCGGCTCTCCTACGCCTGGGGGCCGCCACCGTTCCTGGTGGTGATCGGAATGAACCCGAGCACCGCCAGTTGCCGGCGAGCCGACCCGACGGTCACCCGCTGTGCCCGGCGCGCCGCGGCGCTCGGCCTGGGTGGCCTCGAGATGGTCAACCTCTACGGCTTCATCTCGACGCTGCCGACCCCGATGTTCGAGCTGCCCGAGGAGCGTCGCGGCGGCGGCCTGGTCGGCAACCAGGCGATCCTGTGCGCCGTTGATCGATCGGGGGGCGGGCCGATCGTATTTGCCCCTGGGAGCGACCACAGGCTGCGCCACAGGGCCCTCGAGGTCGAGTTGCTGCTCCGGGGGCGGGGCCACCCTTTGCAGTGCCTGGGCACCACCCAGGAGGGCCTACCGCGCCATCCGACGCGGGTGGGCTACGCCGTTCCGGTGCAGCCCTGGTCGGGAAGCTATGCCGCGTGATCGGCGCGGCCCCCTCAACACATCATTCAGGACAACCGCTCATGACTTACGAAGAATTCCGTGACGCTGTGCGCATGTCTGAACAGCGCGAAATGCTTGCAGAAAAAAGAGAGACCGCAAGAGCGATGATGGCCCGGTCGGAGAAGAACATCATGCTGGTGGCCGTCAGGTGCGCCGAAGCGTTCGCGATCATCTCCGACCAGATTGCCGACATTGATGCAGAGCTCGCCAGACTTGGCATCACCAAGGCCGACGCGCCGACACAGGAGGACCACCATGGACCACAGTGAACTGGATCTGGCCGCCCGGCTTTTGTCGCGCCACCGATACCTCACGGAGAGGCAGGCTCTGGTGAGGCACCTCCTGTCCGAGAACGACAAGACGGAGGTCGATGTGATCATGCCTGGCGCCGAAGCGATCGAGATCATGGCTCGCCAGGTTGCGGCCCTCGACGATGAGCTTGCCAAGCTCGGCGTCACCCGGGCGAGCGCGTCTGGCGGAGGGTGAAGGGATCGAACCATCATCCTCTCGGATGGCCTGGTTTTCAGGACCAGTTACCCGCCACGGGCGCCACCCTCCGCGATAGGCCTTGAATAGTGCCCTTGGAGCCTCGATGGTAGAGGTGCCGATCTCTAAAATCGGTGGAGCCGGTTCGATTCCGGACAGGGGCGCCACCAACCAGAGGACCAGAACCATGCTGTAGCAAGCCCGCGCACCACCGCTCTCCGCATCGACTGACGCCGATGCAACCCTCAAGGAGAGCGACCAATGTCGACCGTCTACCTGAAGATCAAGATCATGTCCCTGGCCGCCGAGGCCAGGATCATCCGGGCCGAACAGGCCAGACATCGCAACCGGGGCCGGGGTGGCCCCAGCGACGTCTGGTGGGGCCTCCATCATCACCGCACCCGGGACGTCCGCAGCGAGGCCCGCTCCGCCAGCCTGGCTTATGGGTTTCTGCGCGGGCGCGCCCTCGCTCGTATCGAGCAGCGGACCCACACGCAGCCCAACTGGAAACGCGTCGAGGACCTGATCCGCAAGTATGGCGAGGGCGACCTGCGCGAGCGCATGCAGCGCTTCACCGAATGGAAGGAGGTCGACAGAAAGGCGCTTGCCAAACACATTTAGATGTGAGATAGAGCCTGACCGCTTGGCGTTCAGACCGGTTACTTCTCGAAATAGGAAACCGGTCCAACATACTTTCCGGCGGCGATGAATCTCCAAGGGGGCTCCGGCCTCCGGCTTCAGATAAGGGCTTGGCGCAGGCTCGGGTTCCTTCTTGTAAAAGGCCAGACCCGAACCGTCCCCTACCGGCCCTTCGTGCGTATGTCAGGCCGGTTCGGGGGAGCCGGCCGCCTTGTTTTGGGGGGAAGCGCGATCATGCGCACCAACACGGCCGTCCGCGACACCCACAGGCATGTGACCCACGAGGGCGCGCCCGCGACCAGGGCCAGCGCCGTCGACGAACTGCGTCGCACGGTGATGACCTGCATGCTCTGGGAGGACACCTTCTACGAGGAGGGGGTGGCGATCACCGAGCGCCTGGCCGATCTGGTCGGGCGCTGCACCGACGCCCAGGTCGTGGCCGTCGCCGAGCAGGCACGCAACCAGATGGGCATCCGCCACGCGGCCCTCTGGCTCGCGGTCATGCTGTTCGAGCAGAAGCGCCCGGCCGCGGGCGAGCGCGCCCTCGGCGCGGTTCTCCGTCGCGCCGACGAGCCGGCCGAGGTCCTGGCCCTGTGGTTCAAGAACGGCCGGCGCCCGGTGCCCTACGCCATGCGTCGGGGCCTGACCGCGGCGCTCCGCACCTTCGATGCCTACCAGCTGGCGAAGTATGACCACGCGCGCTCGGCGATCCGGCTGCGCGACCTGCTGCGCCTGATCCACGCGAAGCCTCACGGGGCTGCGCAGGCTGCGCTCTGGCGCCTGGCCGTGAAGGACGAGCTGCCGGTGCCCGACACCTGGGAGGTCGCGATCTCGGCCGCCGGTTCCGATCCGGATGCCAAGCGCGAGACCTGGGCGCGGCTGGTGCGCGAGCGCAAGCTCGGTGGCTTGGCCCTGGTGCGCAACCTGCGCAACTTGCAGCAGGCCGGGGTTCCGACCGCCGAGGTGGCGGCCGCGATCGACGAGGCGCAGTTCGCGCGCATGTGGCCCTTCCAGTTCGTGGCCGCCTGGCAGCACGCGCCCGACTATGCGGTGCCGCTCGAGGCCGCGATGTTGCGTGCCCTGGCGGGCCTGCCTCGCCTGCTGGGCACCACCGCCGTGCTGGTCGATGTTTCGGGGTCGATGGTCGGCACCCCGGTGTCGGCCCGGTCCAAGATGGATCGGCTGCACGCGGCCGCGGGCGTGGCGATGGCGGCGCGCGAGCTCTGCGACCGGCCGCGGATCTTCGCGTTCGGGACCGGGGTGTCGGAGATCGAGCGGCCGCCCTCGGGATTCCAGCTGCTCAACGCCATCCGCCAGTCGCCGCACTACAACGGCGGCACCCGCCTCGGTGAGGCCGTGCGCACGGTGATGGAGACCGGCCCTCGCCGGCTGATCGTCATCAGCGACGAGCAGACGAGCGATCAGGTCACGCCGCCCGGGCGGGACTGCCTGGCCTGGATGATCAACGTGGCGCCCTACCAGCACGGGGTCAGCTACCGCGATGGCTGGAACCGGGTGGACAGCTGGTCGTCCCAGGTGCTGCGCTACATCGCGCAGAGCGAGGGCCTGGACGCTCGTGAGGGTGATGAGCAGGGGGACGGCGCATGAGGCGCCGGACCCTTCTCCTTGGTGTCGCGGCGGCTCCCCTGGTGGGGGTCGCCGCGACCGCGCTCCCGGAGCCGATCGTGATCCAGGTGAGGACGGTCGCGCCCATGATCACCGGAGCCGAGCTTATGGACGCCTTCGACGAGTGGATGGCCCGAAGCATCGTGGCTGCCTTCTCGCTTCCAATCATCCCGGATGCAGCGGAGGCCCGTCCGTGACCAAGCGCGTTCGTTTCCACGGCTACTCCGACGACAACTTCGCCTATGACGAATGGAAGGACGGTCGCTGGGGCGGCGGCGACGAGATCGGCCAGGAGACGGCCGCCTGGGTCATCGAGGATTTCGGCAACCAGGGCCTCCAGGTCTTCGGCACCTACGCGCCCAAGGAGATCGACGGCGGCGTCTGGGTCGTCGGGGTCGCGCCGCTCGACGAGGATGAGCAGTTTCCAGACTGGCCGATGAAATTCGAACTCCACGAGAACGGCTACTCGCTGGCCCTGGTGATCGACCTTCCCGACAGCGCGAAAATCCGCCCGAGCAAAGGAAGCAAACCCGACAGTGAGGACGGCGACTGATGCCATCGATCTACATTGATTTTGCAGCCGATGACGATCACTGGCGCGGCAATGCAGACGTCTCGGTGGTGGACAGTGACGCCCTGACGGGCAACCACCCGGCGCTGAGGGTCGGTGATCTCGAGATGGTGTTCACGATCCCGCAGTTGGTGACGCTCTCCGAAACTCTCGACGCCTGGCTGAACGGGATGCCCATGAAGGTCGTGGGGCGAACCGAGCGGATCGTGCTGCAGGCGATCAAGGACACAATCACCGACAGCCCCGAGAGTGTGCGCCGCGCGTACATGAAGAAAGAGCCCGAGCACCTGGCGCACGAACTCTACCTCAACATGAAGCTGCGGGGCCTGAAGTTCAGGCTTGGCTCGGACCAGGAAGACCAGGACGAAGGACCGCGTCAGGCGCGCATCCGGAGAGCGATGAACAAGCCAGAGGAACAGGGCGCATGAGCTTCGAGCGCCGTGCCGACCGCCACGAACAGCGTGCCCGTGAACTGGCCCAGGCCGCCGCGTCATGGGCCGCTTCCAGGCGAAGAAAACGCTCGACCGCGACGAGATGGAAACCTGGCTCGGGGCGCGCGGCGTGCTGTTGGTCGGCGGCGGCCTCGACGAGAGTCCCATGGCCTATCGCAGGCTCGACCAGGTGCTGGAGCACCACGCGGACAGCGTTCGGGTTCTGCACCGGCTGCGGCCCCTGGCGGTGCTGATGGCCGGCGCCAACGAGATCGACCCGTTCAAGGACTGAGCGCCGTGGGCGATCGAGATCTCTACACGGGGCCGCTGACGGTGGCGGCCAGGCTCCCAGATATCCAGACTGGCCAGCCCGGTGGCGTGATCATGCTCGGCTTGGCCTACCTCTCCGACAGGCCGATGGACAAGCTCACAAGGATCCGGATCGAGATGTCGGCCGAGGATGCATCGGATTTGTTGCGGCACCTGGTCCAGATGATCCACTCGGCGCGCGGCGAGTGACCGTGTCCGACTATCTGTACGAGGACAGCTACAATCAGGTGCTGCAACGCCTGACCCCCGAGGGCAAGCGCCTCGACTGGCTGGAGCTTGTCGATGAGCGCGGGAACGTCCTGGTCGAGCACTCGTGGTGGCGATTTCGGAGCGAGAGCAGGTCCGACGGTCTGTGTCGCGAGCTGCTGAAGGTCAAACTCGATCTCAGGTTCGCCCGCAGTCGCCTGGCGCTGGTCGAACGGTGGACCCTGTGGTTCGCCCTGATGTGGGCGCTCACGATGCTGCGCCTCGCACTCTGATGGTGCGCCGGGTCAAGAAAACGGTGCCGTTCGAAGCGTGCCGACACCGCGCTCTGGCGACCCTCGATACCATGAAGCCGACGGTGGCCTCGATGGTGGCCCAGGCCATCTGGCCTGAGGCGCGATTCTGCAACGCCCAGGGCGCGGGCTTCGCTGCCTCCGGGGTGCTGAAGCGCCTTGAGCGCGAGGGCCTGGTCCGCTGGACCAGCATCTACGACGACCGGCGCCGACATTTGGGATCGGGCTGGGTGAAACTGAAACAAGGAGGACCATCGTGAACGACCAACCGCACATGACCCTGGAACAGGCCCAGGCGACCGTGGCCGAGAAGGTTCACCCCAGGGTGACGCTCGAGAGCATGAAGGCCAAGATCGCCGAGGTCACCTACCTGCGGCACAAGCACCTGACGATCGCGGTGGTCGAGATGACCAACGGGTTCATGGTGCTGGGCAAGGCCGCCCCGGCCGACCCGCGCAACTACGATCCCCAGGTGGGCGAGCGCTATGCCTATGAGGACGCGATCAAGCAGCTCTGGCACCTCGAGGGCTATGCGCTCTGCGAGCGCCTGGCCGCCGCCTGATGGACTGGCCCGCGCGGATCGAAAACTACGACCGCGTCACCGGCTTTCCGCGCAGCCTGTTCGTCGCCGGCGACGGGCGCGTGGTCGGCACCTGGATCATGGGCAACGACTATCGCGTGAAGAGCGGCTACTACGGCGGCTATCCGGCCGGCTACCTGCGCCGCGTCGCCGCCCTGTTCCCCGACCGGCAGCGCGTTCTGCACCTGTTCAGCGGGCGGGTCGAAACCCAGGCCCTCGCCGGAGACACCCTGGATCTTCGCGCCGAGGTGGACCCGACCTTCGTGGCCGATGCGCATTCCATGCAGGGCGTGCCCCTGGCGGACTATGACCTGGTCCTGGCCGACCCGCCCTACTCGATCGAGGATGCCGAGCGCTACCAGACGTCGATGGTGAATCGGAACCTGGTGCTGCGCGCCCTGGCCCAGGGGTTGCGGCCGGGCGCGAGGGTCGTGTGGCTCGACCAGGTGCTGCCGATGTACCGCAAGGACCAGTGGGCGATCGAGGCGGTGATCGGCATGGTCCGCTCGACGAACCACCGCTTTCGCCTGATCACCGTGTTCGGGCGCCGCTAGTCCACCCACATTTCATTGTGCCACGCTCCTGGTCATGCACAGTGACCAGGGCATCAAGCTCGTTCGCCGCCGTCTCGCCGACGGCACCGAGCGCGCCTACCTCTATGACCGCGCAACCGGCCGACGCCTGCCCGATGACCCGGCGGCTCGGGCCACCGTGGTCGAGGATCTGCGCCGCCGAGAGCGCCTGGCCCGAGCGCCAGAGAGCGGCACCTTCGAAGACCTGATCAGGCGCTACTACGCCCACCCTGACTTCACCGCACGGCGACCGCGGACCCAGACGTTCTACCGCGAGCACATCGAACCCCTGAGAAAAGTGTATGGGGACCTGCCCGTGGTGCTGATGAGCACCCAGTGGCTGCGCGAGCTGCGCGACGAGATCGTTGACCAGGGCCATCTCCACAAGGCCCGCCACCGCCTGGTCGTCGTGCGGTTGCTGCTGCGATTCGCGATGCGCGAGATCGACCTCGAGATCCCGCGCGGCCTCTTCGAGGTACGGCTGCCCAGCATCGGCGCCCGCGATCAGGTGTGGACCATGGAGCAGGAGGAGCGCTTCCTTGCCGCCGCAGACGCACAGGGAGAGCCGCTGATGCGTCTGGCGCTGCTGCTGGGGGCATACACGGCCCAGCGGCTGTCGGACATCCTGGCGATGCGCCGGGAGCAGATGGTGCGCACCCGCGAGGAGGGCCGCACCATCTGGTGGATCCGGCTGCTCCAGGCGAAGACCGCGGCGCCGGTGGACGTGCCGGTCCACCAGCGGCTGCTCAAGGCCCTGGGCACCAAGGGGGCCGCCGCAGAGCTGCTGCTGCCCTCGCCCCGGGGTCTGCAGATGGATCGCTGGAGCTTCCACCGGGCCTGGGATCGGGTGTTTGACGCCGCGGGGCTGGCGAAGTCGGGTCTGCAGTTCCGGGATCTGCGGCGGACGGCCATGGTGCGGTTGGCCGAGGGCGGGGCCACGCCGATCCAGATTGCCGCGATCTCGGGACACACGATCGAGACGACGATGCGGATCCTCGAGGTCTACATCCCCCGAAATCGGCTGATGGCCCTGGCTGGGATGCGTCATCTGAAATAGCGGTTTGCGGGCGTTTTCCACCCTGGCTGGAAAACGGAACGAATTCCCGGGCAGGGTCGGGGCGTCGGTGTGCTTGCCGTGTGGTCGGCACAGCCGATTGTCACATAGTCTGCCGGCCCGGAAACTATCTGGAAAACGACTGGAAAACGAAGCACCAGAATTTCTGGAAAATGTCGGCAACTGATTGAAAGGATTGGCGCGCTCGAGAGGATTCGAACCTCTGACCCCCAGATTCGTAGTCTGGTGCTCTATCCAGCTGAGCTACGAGCGCAACGCCAAGCGACCATTCCGGAACGTGCCGCAGGCTTGGCGCGCCCGGAAGGATTTGAACCCTCAACCCCCAGATCCGAAGTCTGGTGCTCTATCCAGTTGAGCTACGGACGCACGAGGCAGGCGCGGGTGATAGCTGAACGTCCCGCTGGCTTCAAGCTGCCAACATTTCAGGCCTCACCCGCGACCGCCGCGCGCCTCTTCCTGCGCCACGGCGCGTCATACTCCCAGTCGCCGGCCATGATCGACCCGAAGGGCTCGACCTGGTCGATCATCTCCGCCAGCGCGTACTTGCCGATCTGTGCCCGCACCGCGGCCGCGTTCTTGTACGCCGACGGCAGTTCCGAAAGGTCCGGCCGACCGCAGAACGACCGGATGTCCAGGCCCCGCGCCGCCAGCCCCGCCAGCTCCTGCACCGGGTCGCCGGACTTCAGGTGCTGGGTGCGGCTCATGTTGCGGCCGGCGCCGTGCGGCGCAAAGCCCAGCGCCTCCTTCCGGTCGCGGTGCGTGGTGATCAGGATCGGCTCGCTCATGTTCAGCGGGATCAGCGTGCGGCCGTCATCGTCCTCGGAGAAACCCGGCCACGACGGCGTCGCACCCTTGCCGTGATAGAACAGGCCGTCGCTGCGCCGGAAGACGAAATTGTGCTCGTTCCAGAACCGGTCGGCGACGCGGTTGCCCACTGCGGCCGCGACCAGGTCGTGGATCGCGTAATGGTTCGCCCGCGTCCAGCGCCGCACCAGCTGCAGCGCCTGCCAATAGGCGCGCCCGTCGTCCGAGTTCGCGTCGATCCAGGCGCTGTGCTCCGGCACGCGGGGCGCTGCGATCGCGGTATGCTTTCGCGCCACCGCCATGCCGCGCTTGAACAGCTGCGCGCCAAACCCGCGCGAGCCGTGATGCGTCACCAGCGCCGGCTGGCCGGTGGAGCGCAGCTGGCCCACGTAGGCGAAGTGATTGCCATCGCCCTGCGAGCCGAAATGCCCGATTGCCAGGTTCTCCAGCCCGCGCAGGAACGGGTTTGTCGCAATTTCCGCCAACAGCGCGGCGGGCGGCTGCAGCACATGGGCGCGGCCGCCAGGTCCGAAATGCGTCGCCGCCTGCACGGCATCCAGCAGCTTCCCCGGCGCGTCCTGCCGGTTGAACACGCTGATCGCCATCGAGCAGCAGATGTCGGCGGAGTGGAAGCCCGGATGGATCGCATCGCGAGTCGCCACCGCCCCGCCCACCGGGATGGTGCCGATGGCGGTGCCGGAAGGGCAGGCATCGGGCATCACCGCGCCCCCCACGATCGTCGGCACGCGCATCAGCGCATCCATGTGCTGCTGCACGGCGGCTGCGTTGGCACGCTCCTGCTCGGTCTCCGCATCCAGGAACATGCCGTATTCCAGGCCGTTGGTGCGCAGCGTCGCCTCGACCGGCATCATCGCCTGCAGGGCAGCGAACAGCTGCTCGTCGTCGGAACCTTGCGCACGCAGGGTTTCAGCGCGAGCGATCGCGGCCTTGAACCAGCTGCCCGGCTTGAACCCCCAGGCGATCAGGGTCTCGCCCGTGACCGGGCCTCCCGCGATCCTGCTCATCGTCGTCCCCATGTGCGTGTCGCCGGCGATCGGCCAGCCCTCCGCGATGGGCGGGTGCCTGCTGATCGGCCGGGACGGTGCTTTGGGTGGCGCCGCGACCGCATCCGGCCGGCACCAGCCCCAGGCGGAGTGTTAGGCGCTAGGCCGCCAGCTTGTCCAGCTCGCGCAGCAGCTGCTCGCCCATCACCTGGGTGGAAACCTTGGCCTTGCCGGGCTGCATGATGTCGGCGGTGCGGAAGCCGCCCGACAGCACCTTGGTGCAGGCCTGCTCGATCAACACCGCATCCTCCTCCATGCCGAAGGAAAAGCGCAGCAGCATGGCGAAGCTGAGAATCTGCGCCAGCGGGTTGGCAATGCCGCGGCCGGCAATGTCGGGCGCACTGCCGTGGATCGGCTCATACAGCGCATGGCGCTTGCCGGCGGCATCGAGGCCGCCCAGCGTGGCGCTGGGCAGCATGCCCAAGCTGCCGGTCAGCATGCTGGCCAGGTCGGACAGCAGGTCGCCGAACAGGTTCGTCGTGACGATCACGTCGAACTGGCGCGGGTTGCGCACCAGCTGCATGGCACAATTGTCGGCATACATGTGGCTGAGCTCGACGTCGGGGAACTCGGCCGCGCCCAGCGCGGTGACCACCTGGCGCCACAGCAGGCCGGATTCCATCACATTGGCCTTTTCCACGCTGCACAGCCGGTTCTTGCGCTTGCGGGCAAGCTCGAAGCCCACGCGCGCCACGCGCTGGATTTCGTGCGTGCTGTAGACTTCCGTGTTGATGCCCTTCTTCGACCCGTCCGGCAGGGTTTCCACGCCGCGCGGTTCGCCGAAATAGATGCCGCCGGTGCTTTCGCGCACGATCATGATGTCGAGGCCGCGCACCACATCGGCCTTCAGCGTGCTGGCATCGACCAGCGGGTCCAGCACCATGGCCGGGCGCAGATTGGCGAACAGGCCGAGTTCCTTGCGCAGCGTCAGGATGGCAAGCTCGGGGCGCTTGTCGAAGCCCAGCGTGTCCCATTTCGGACCGCCGACGCTGCCGAACAGCACCGCATCGGCCGCCTTGGCGTGCGCGACGGTTTCCGGCGTGATGGCCACGCCCCGGGCATCGATCGCCGCCCCGCCCACCAGGTCCTCGCTGAGGTCGAAGCTGATGGCGCGGCGACGGTCCATCCAGTCGATCACGCGGCGCACTTCGCGCATCACTTCCGGCCCGATGCCGTCGCCCGGCAGCACCAGCAGCTTCTTGTTCGACGCCATGCTCTCCCCCAATCGGTTGCGCGCCAGCCGGTCCCCCCGGCCCCGCTGGCGCTGGATAATCAGGCTACGGTTGGTGTCATCCACGCCGCCTCGGCATTGCGCCGCGCCTCGAAAGCGTCAATCGCCGCACCCTTCTGCATGGTCAGCCCCACGTCATCCAGGCCGTGCAGCAGGCAGTGTTTCCTGAAGGCATCGACCTCAAACGGAATCTCCTCGCCGTTCGGGCGCACCACCACCTGGCGCTCCAGGTCGATGGTGATGCGGCTGTTCTGGCCCAGCCGCGCATCGTCCATCAGTGCATCGCACACGGCCTGCGGCAGCCTGATGGGCAGGATGCCGTTCTTGAAGCAGTTGTTGTGGAAGATGTCGGCGAAGTCGGGCGCGATCACGCAGCGAATGCCGAAATCCAGCAGCGCCCAGGGCGCATGCTCGCGCGAGGACCCGCAGCCGAAATTCGGCCCCGCCACGAGGATCTCCGCGCGCCGCCACGGGCCCTGGTTGAGCACGAAATCCGACCGCTCGGCACCGTCCGGCGTGAAGCGCAGCGTGTCGAACAGGTTTTTGCCCAGGCCCGTGCGCTTGATGGTCTTCAGGAACCGCGCGGGGATGATCTTGTCGGTATCGACATTGGCCAGCGGCAGAGGGGCCGCGATGCCGGTCAGCGTGGTGAACTTCTGCATCAGCGCAACTCCCGCACATCGGCCAGCCGGCCCGTGACCGCCGCGGCGGCGGCCATGGCGGGCGAGACCAGGTGGGTGCGCCCGCCGGGACCCTGGCGCCCCTCGAAATTGCGGTTGCTGGTGCTGGCGCTGCGCTGGCCGGGCTTCAGCTGATCGGGGTTCATGCCCAGGCACATGCTGCATCCGGCCTCGCGCCACTCGAACCCGGCCTCGGTCAGGATGCGGTCCAGCCCCTCGGCCTCGGCCGCCTGCTTCACCAGGCCGCTGCCGGGCACCACCATGGCGCGCACGCTGGGTGCCACCTTGCGGCCGCGGGCGATGGCGGCGGCGGCGCGGATGTCCTCGATGCGGCCGTTGGTGCAACTGCCGATGAACACCACGTCAACCGGCAGCTCGGTCAGCTTCTGGTTGGGCGCCAGGCCCATGTAGGAAAGCTTCCGCTCCAGCGCGGCGCGCTTCGTGGGGTCGGGCTCGGCGGCGGGATCGGGCACGGCGCCCTCGATGGTGGCGACGTCCTCGGGGCTGGTGCCCCAGGTCACCATCGGCGCGATCTTTCCGGCATCGAGCGTGACCACGGTGTCGTAGTGCGCACCGGGGTCGCTGGGCAGCGATTTCCACCAGGCCAGCGCGCGCTGCAACGCCTCGCCCTTCGGCGCATAGGGGCGGCCGGCAATGTAGGCGTAGGTCTTGTCGTCCGGCGCGATCAGCCCGGCGCGGGCGCCGGCCTCGATGCTCATGTTGCACACGGTCATGCGCCCGGCCATGTCGAGGCCGCGGATCGCCTCGCCGGCATACTCGATGACGTGGCCGGTGCCGCCGGCGGTGCCGATGCGGCCGATGATGGCCAGGATGACGTCCTTCGCGGTCACGCCCGGCGGCAGCGTGCCGGTGACCTCGACCTTCATGTTTTTCGCCGGCTTCTGCAGCAGCGTCTGGGTTGCCAGCACGTGCTCGACTTCCGAGGTGCCGATGCCGAAGGCAAGTGCCCCCAGCGCGCCGTGGGTGGAGGTATGACTGTCGCCGCACACGATGGTCATGCCGGGCAGCGAGATGCCCTGTTCCGGCCCGATGATGTGCACGATGCCCTGGCGCGGGTCGTTCACCGGGAAATAGGGCACGCCGAACTCGGCCACGTTGCGCTCGAGCGTTTCGACCTGCAGCCGGCTTTCCGGCTCGTCGATGCCCTTGGTGCGGTCGCTGGTCGGCACGTTGTGGTCGGCGACCGCGATGGTCAGGTCCGGCCGCCGGACCTTGCGGCCGGCGTTGCGCAGCCCCTCGAAGGCCTGCGGGCTGGTGACTTCATGCGTCAGGTGCCGGTCGATGTAGAGCAGGCAGGTGCCGTCCGCCATGCGTTCGACGACGTGGCTGTCCCAGATCTTGTCGAACAGCGTGCGCGGCGTGCTCATGATGGCCGGCCCCTTCCCTGCCTCAGGCCTGCGGTTCGGCCGCAGGCTCGGCGGCGGCGGCGGCTGCCGGCGCCTCGCTGCTGCGCAGGCCGGCCTTCTCGGCGATGCGGGCCGACTTGCCGCTGCGCCCGCGCAGGTAATACAGCTTGGCGCGCCGCACATCGCCGCGGCGCATCACCTTGATCTCGGCGATCGAGGGGCTGTGCAGCGGGAACACGCGCTCCACGCCCTCGCCATACGAGATCTTGCGCACGGTGAAGTTGCTGTTCAGGCCGGCATTGCTGCGCGCGATGCACACGCCTTCGAAGGCCTGCACGCGGGTGCGTTCGCCTTCCACCACCTTCACCGATACGCGCAGCGTATCGCCGGGCGCGAAATCGGGGGCGGCGCGGGCGGCAACCAGCCTGGCGACCTGGTCGGCTTCGAATTGCTGCAGGATGTTCATGGGTCTTGGTCTCCGTTCTTCAATCGTTGAGCGCGGCGGCGCTTGAGGCAAGGGCGCGCGGCGCGGAGGCGGTCTGCGTTGACGACACGTGCCGGGCCCACAGGTCGGGGCGGCGGGCGCGGGTGATGGTTTCGGCCTGGGTGCGGCGCCAGGCGGCGATGGCGGCGTGGTTGCCGCCGGCCAGCACATCGGGCACCGCGCGGCCCTGCCAGCTGGCCGGGCGGGTATAGTGCGGATATTCCAGCAGGTGCGCGGAAAAGCTTTCATCCTCGGCGCTGGCGGCGGCGCCCATCACGCCGGGCAGCAGCCGCACGCAGGCATCCAGCAGCACCAGGGCGGCCGGCTCGCCGCCCGACAGCACGTAGTCGCCGATGCTGATCTCCTCGATCGCGCGCGCATCCAGCACGCGCTGGTCGATGCCTTCATAGCGACCGCACAGCAGCGCAACACCCGGCCCGGCAGCCAGCGCCCGCACCCGCGCCTGGGTCAGCGGCGCGCCGCGGGGCGAGAGGTAGATCAGCGGCAGATTTTTCGGCGCCCCGGCGAGCGCGGCATCGACCACATCGGCGCGCATCACCATGCCCGGCCCGCCGCCGAACGGCGTGTCATCGACGCTGCGATGCACGCCAAGCCCATGCGCGCGGATGTCGTGCGCCGTGACCGTCCAGGCGGTGCCCAGCGCGCGCCCGGCCAGAGAATGCGCCAGCGGCCCCGGAAACATTTCCGGGAACAGGGTGAGCACATGCGCCTGCCAGGTCATGGCTGCGCCCCCGCCTCGGCCGGCGCCTCGGCCGGCGGATCGACCACCACGCGGCCACCCGGAATATCCACCACCGGCACCGCGGCGCGGGTGAAGGGCAGCAGCACCTCGGCGCCGCCGCGCGCGATGCTCAGCATGGCGCCGGCACCGTAGTCCTCGACCGCCGTCACCGTGCCCAATGGCTGGCCGGATGCGTCCTCGGCGCGCAGCCCGATCAGGTCGGCGTGGTAGAATTCGTCCTCGGCCTCGGGTGCGAAGGCAGCGCGGTCGGCATACAGCTTGGTGCCGGTCAGGCGCGCGGCGGCATCGCGGTCGGCCACGCCGGCGATCCGCACCACCGGCATCGCGCCATCCGACACCAGCGCCAGATGGAGCTGCTGCCCCGCCCCGTCGCTCAGCGCGCCGTAGCGCACGATCGCCGCCGGCGGCGTGGCGAAGCTTTGCACGCGCAGCAACCCGCGCACGCCATGCGGCCTGCCGATCGTGCCGATCAGCACGCGCCCGCCCATCGCCCTGCTACCCGTGCCGCACCGGCCGCGCGCCGCTAGCCGGCAGCGGCGGCCTGGGCCGCCTTGGCGCGCTCCTGCGCCTTCTTCTTGGGCGCCGCCTGCTTCGGCTGCTCGTTCCAGCTTGGCATGGCCGCAAGGCCCGTCTGGCCCAGGAAGCGGGCGACGCGGTCGGTGGCCTGGGCACCCTGGCCCAGCCAGTGCGTGATGCGATCGGGCACCAGCTTCAGCCGGTCGGCATGGTCCTGCGGCAGCATCGGGTTGTAGGCGCCGACCTTCTCGATGAAGCGGCCATCGCGCGGGCTGCGGCTGTCGGCCACCACGATGTGGTAGTACGGGCGCTTCTTGGCGCCGGCGCGGGCAAGGCGGATTTTCAGGCTCATTCAGGCTTTCCTTTCGTCATGTCTCAGAACGGGCGGCGATTGCCGGGCAGCAGCGCGCTCAGGCCGCCGCGCATCAGGCCTTTTTGGCCCATCTTCTCCATCCGCTTCATCATCGCGGACATCTCGTCGAACTGCTTCAGCAGGCGGTTCACGTCCTGCACTTCCATGCCGCAGCCTGCCGCGATGCGCTTCTTGCGGCTGGCCTTGATGATGTCGGGCTGGCGGCGCTCCTTCGGCGTCATCGAGCTGATGATCGCCGCCTGGCGGCGCAGGATGGAGGTATCCAGGTTCGCATCCTTCAACTGGTGCTTGATCTTGGCCACCCCCGGCAGCATGCCCATGATGCCGTTCAGGTCGCCCATCTTGCCGATCTGGCCCAATTGCTTGGCGTAGTCCTCCAGGTCGAAGGTGCCGCGGCGCATCTTCGCGGCCAGGCGCTGCGCTTCCTCCTGGTCCAGCGTGGCGGCGGCCTTCTCGACCAGGCTGACCACGTCGCCCATGCCCAGGATGCGGCCGGCCACGCGCTCCGGGTGGAAATCCTCCAGCGCGTCCAGCTTCTCGCCGACGCCGACCAGCTTGATCGGCCGGCCGGTGACGGCGCGCATGGACAGGGCGGCACCGCCGCGAGCATCGCCGTCCATGCGGGTCAGCACCGTGCCGGTGATGCCGACCGCGTCGTGGAAGGCGCGTGCGGTGTTGACCGCGTCCTGGCCGGTCATGGCATCGACCACCAGCAGCGTTTCGTGCGGGCGCGCGATGCCGGCCACCGCCTTCACCTCGTCCATCAGCGCCTGGTCGATGGAAAGACGCCCGGCCGTGTCCAGGATCACCACGTCAAACCCGCCCAGCCGGGCCGCATCCATGGCGCGTGTGGCGATCTGCGTGGGGGTCTGGCCGGGCACGATCGGCAGCACGTTCACGTCGGCCCGCGCGGCAAGCTGCGCCAGCTGCTCCATCGCCGCCGGGCGCTGCACGTCGAGGCTCGCCAGCAGCACGCGCTTCTTGGCCCGGTCCTTGAGCCGCAGCGCGATCTTGCCGGCGGTGGTGGTCTTGCCGCTGCCCTGCAGCCCGACCATCAGGATCGGAACGGGCGCTGTCGCATCCAGGTTGATGCCGGTCTCGGCATCCTTGCCGCCCAGCATCTCGACCAGCGCGTCGTGCACCACCTTGACGACCTGCTGGCCCGGGCTGACCGAGCGGGTGACGGTTTCGCCCACCGCCTTTTCGCGCACCTGGGCGATGAAGTCCTTCACCACCGGCAGCGCGACATCGGCTTCCAGCAGCGCCACGCGCACTTCGCGCAGCGCCTCGACCACGTCGGAATCGGTCAGCGCGCCGCGCTTGCGCAGCCCGTCGAAGATGCCGTTGAGGCGGCCCGAAAGCCCGTCGAACATGGTTCCGCTCCAGCGTCCGACGCCCCAAAACCAAATGCGCCGCTGCGCGAGCCTTCGCGGAGCGGCGGGGCGGCCCGTGGCTTTCGCCAGGGTCCGCGAGCGGTCCGGGGGTGCCGGATCAGCGCGCCGTATGGCGCCGGCCGCGCGCCAAGTCAACTCGCCAGGCACGGCCGGCCGCGTTGATCCGGCGGCGGCGCCACATCATCCTGCCGCATGCGCCCGTTCCTGACGATTCTCGCCCTGCTGTGCCTTGCCACGGCAGCGGGCGCCCAACCGGCGCCGCTGTACCAGGCGCGGGTGATCGTGACCGGCACCGACATGCGCGAACGCCCCGCCGGCCTGGCGCGCTGCCTGACGGCGGTGCTGGTGAAGGTTGCCGGCGATCCGTCGCTGCCGGAAAACCCAAAAGCCCAGGCGCTGGCCGCCCGCGCGCCCGAGCTGATCGAGGATTTCGACTATCGCGACCGCATGGGCCACCTGCCCATGCAGGACGAACAGGGCAGCCGCGATCGCCCCTACCTGCTGACCTGCCGCTTCGCGCCCGCCCGCGTCGATGCGGCGCTGCGTGCCATCGGCAGCCGGCCGTGGCGGGGCACGCGGCCCCAGCTTCTGGCCCTGATTTCCATGACGGATCGCAGCGGCAATACGGTGTCCTTGAAGGCCGACCTGCCGCAGGCCGACGGCCCCCGCGCCGCTCTGCTGGACGCCGCCGAGCAGCTTGGGCTGCGCGTGACGCTGCCGCGGGAAGGCGGGCCTCTGCCCGACAGGCTGGTGCCGCTGGAAGGCGTGCTGGTGTGGTCCGACCAGGCGCTCGGCTGGGTCGCGGACTGGCAACTTGCCTGGCGCGGGCGCACGCACACCTGGCGGGTCGAGGGCGTTTCGTATGACGACGCGATGCGAAGCGGCATGCGGGGCGCGGCGGCAATCCTGTCAGGCAACGCCCCAAGGATCGCCTCGGCGCACTGACCGACGCCGCTACTTCGGCGTCAGCACCATCACCATCTGCCGGCCCTCGACGCGCGGCATCTGTTCCACCTTGGCGCGCTCGTCCAGTTCGGTGCGCACGCGTTCCAGCACCTTGGCGCCCAAATCCATATGCGCCATCTCGCGGCCACGGAAGCGCAGCGTGACCTTCACCTTGTCGCCTTCCTCCAGGAACGCCACCATCGCCCGCATCTTCACGCCGTAGTCATGGTCGTCGATGTTCGGGCGCATCTTGATCTCCTTGATCTCGATGACCTTCTGCTTCTTCTTCGCCTCGTTCTTCTTCTTCTGCTGCTCGTATTTGAACTTGCCGAAATCGGTCAGCTTGCAGACCGGCGGCACGGCATTCGGCGAGATTTCCAGCAGGTCAAGGCCGGCCTCGGCGGCGCGGGCCAGCGCCTCGCGGATCGGCAGCACGCCGATCATCTCGCCATCGGCATCGATCAGGCGAACCTGGGGAACGCGGATTTCCTCGTTCACGCGGGGACCCTCGCGCGTCGGCGGGGCCAGGCTGGGAGCACGGGGTATGGGGTAGACTCCTTGGACGTTGAACAGGCGGGGAACAGATTGGGGATCGCGCCCGGCCGGCGCAAGTCCAATCAGGGGTCAGGCGCCAGGGATCAGGCGTCAGACAGGCGCGCGCAGGTCGGGGGGCGTCGCCTCGGCGACAAGGCGCGTGAGGGCTGCGTCGAGCGTCACCGTCTCGTTCGCCTCGCTGCCGATGCGGCGCAGCGCCAGCGTGCGCGCCTCGGCCTCCTTGCGGCCGACCACGGCCAGCACCGGTACCTTGGCCAGGCTGTGCTCGCGCACCTTGAAGTTGATCTTCTCGTTGCGCAGGTCGGTTTCCACCATCAGGCCGGCGCGCGCGAAGTCGGCCGCGACCTGCTTCGCATAGGCATCGGCATCGCTGGTGATGGTCGCCACCACCACCTGCAGCGGCGCCAGCCACAGCGGGAACTTTCCGGCATACTGCTCGATCAGGATGCCCAGGAAGCGCTCCAGACTGCCCAGGATCGCGCGATGCAGCATCACCGGGCGGTGCTTCGCGCCATCCTCGCCGACATAGGTGGCATCCAGCCGCTCGGGCAGCACGAAATCCACCTGGTGCGTGCCGCATTGCCAGTCGCGGCCGATCGCATCGCGCAGCACGAATTCCAGCTTCGGGCCATAGAACGCGCCCTCGCCCGGATTGAGCGTGTAGGGCACGCCGGCCTTCTCGCAGGCCTCGCGCAGTGCGGCTTCGGCCTTGTCCCACACGGCGTCCGATCCCGCGCGCTGCGCCGGCCGGTCGCTGAACTTGACCACGAAGTTGTCGAACCCCAGGTCGCGATAGACGGTGCGCAGCAGCTCGACCAGGCGCACGGTTTCGTCGGCGACCTGGTCCTCGGTGCAGAAGATGTGCGCGTCGTCCTGCACGAAGGCGCGCACGCGCATGATGCCGTGCAGCGCGCCGCTGGGTTCGTAGCGGTGGCAACTGCCGAACTCGGCGATGCGCAGCGGCAGGTCGCGGTAGCTCTTGATGCCCTGCTTGAAAACCTGCACATGGCCGGGGCAGTTCATCGGCTTGAGCGCGAGCGTTTTGCCGTCCTCGGTCTCGGCGATGAACATGTTGGCGCGGTAGTTGTCCCAGTGGCCGGACTGCTCCCAGAAGCTGCGATCCAGCAATTGCGGCGTCTTCACCTCATCGTAGCCAGCGGCATCCAGGCGGCGGCGCAGGTAGTTCTCCACGTTGCGCCACAGCCGCCAGCCCTTCGGGTGCCAGAACACCTGGCCGGCCGCTTCCTCCTGCTGGTGGAACAGGTGCATGTCGCGGCCAAGCCTGCGGTGGTCGCGCTTCTCCGCCTCCTCGATCTGCGTGAGATAGGCGGCGAGCTCCTTCGCATCGCGCCAGGCAGTGCCGTAGATGCGCGACAGCATGGCGTTGCGGTGGTCGCCGCGCCAATAGGCGCCGGCCACCTTGGTGAGTTTGAACGCATCGCCCACATGCCCCGTGGTCGGCATATGCGGGCCGCGGCACAGGTCGATCCAGTCACCCTGCCGGTACAGCGTGATCGTCTCGCCGGCGGGAAGGTCCTGGATCAGCTGGACCTTGTATTTCTCGCCCTTCGCCTCGAACAGCGCGATCGCCTCGTGCCGCGACGTAACGATCCGCTCGAACTTTTCCGCGCGCGCGATGATTTCCCGCATCTTGGCTTCGATCGCGGGGAAGTCGTCGGGCTTGAACGGCTCGTTGCGGGCGAAGTCGTAGTAGAAGCCGTTCTCGATCGACGGCCCGATGGTCACCTGCGTGCCGGGAAACAGCGCCTGCACGGCCTCGGCCAGCACATGCGCCGTGTCGTGGCGGATCAGTTCCAGCGCGTCGGCGTCCCGGCGCGTCACGAACACCACCTTCGCGTCGGCCTCGATGGTGCGGGCAAGATCCTGCAACGCGCCATCGACGCGCATGGCGATCGCGGCCTTGGCCAGACCCGGGCCGATCGTGGCGGCAAGGGTGGCGCCGGAGATCGGGGCGTCATAGGCGCGGACGGAGCCGTCGGGCAGCGTATAGGCGGGCAATGGCGAGGCTTTCCAGGTGAAAAAGGCCGCGCAATCTGCTGACGCAGCGGCGGCCGGTCAAGGCAGGGCGGCGATGACCTGCCCTGCGTCAAGCGCGGCAAGCACGGGGGCGGCCAGCACCCGCATGCCGGGGCCGCGGGGTGCGGTTTGCGCCGGGTCGCTATCCGCCCCGAACAGCACCACGCCTGGCGTGCCCAGCAGGGCGGCCAGGTGCATGGGCCCCGTGTCGTTGCCGACCACCGCCTCGGCGTGGCCCAGCAGGGCGGCCAGGCCGAACAGGTCGGTGCGGCCGGCCAGGTCGATCGCCTCCGGCACCGCTTCATGCAGCGCGCGCGTGACCGGCGCATCGGCGGCGCTGCCAGCGATCACGGGCACCATGCCGCGCGCCGCCATGGCGCGCGCAACCGTGGCGAAGCCCGCCACCGGCCAGCGCTTTTCGGGCCGCGACGGCGCGGCGCCCGGTACCAGCACGCCGTAGCGCGCCGGCAGGCCCGGGCGCGCGCCGCGCAGCCAGCCCAGCGCCGGCGGCGGGAATTGCCCGATCCCCGCCATCGCCAGCTGCTGCTGCTGGCGGTCCAGCGTGTGCATCGCATCGCGCCCCGGATTGGCGTGCGGGTGCGACGCACCGCGCGCGATCCCGCTCCAGCCCACCCCCGCCGGCAGCAGCCGCCGATAGGCCGAGGAGCGGTCGGAGGTCTGCAGGTCATAGACCATGCCCGGCGCTGCCGCGCGCAGCACGCGCCGCAGTGCCAGCACGGCCGAAAAATCCCACCAGCGCGGGCGCGCATCCAGCACCACCCTGTCGAACCAGGGGGCGGCGCGCGCCAGCGCCGCGAACGGCGGCGTGGTCAGCAGCGTGATGTGCGCCCCGGCGTGGTGCGTGCGGATGGCGGCGAAGGCCGGCATGGCCAGCACGAAGTCGCCGAGTGCCGACAGCTTGATGACCAGGATGTTCAAGGCGGCGCGTATGTCTCGGCAGTTCCCTTGCCGGCACGACCTGCCACAGCTGGCGCTTCCAGGCCAGCCGCCCTTCTTCCGACCCGGTGCTTCCCGGTCACGCGCGCCGGCGGCAGCGGCGCGCCACCAGGCCGCTCAGGCGGTGCGTCGCACGCCCCAGAAGCACGGGAAATACGACTTGGTGAACCCGGTCAGGTTCGCGCGGAATGCGGTCGGCAGATAGAACAGGCCCAGCGGCACGAACGGCACCACATCCTCCAGCGCGCGGCGCTGGATGTCGGCAGCCATGCGCTGCTGCGCGGCCAGGTCGGGCGCATCGAACCACGCGGCGCGCATCCGCACCATGTCGGCATCCTGCGGCCGCCACCACGCCCGTGCATCGGCGCCGTTTGCCCATAGCGGCAGCGACACCGCCGGGCTTGCGATCGACAGCCCCGTCCACCAGGTGCAATAGGCCGACCAGCCGCCCTTGTCGGGCAGGTCGGCGTTGTTGTTGCGCCGGGCGATCATGGTGCCCCAGTCCATGCTGGCGAACTCCACGTTCAGCCCCAGGCCCTTCAGCAGCGCATCGGCCACCAGCGACTGCTGGCGGATCGATGGGAAGTCGGACGGCGACATCAGCAGGATCTTCTCGCCGGCATAGCCGCTTTCGGCGACCATGCGCTTTGCCTGGGCCACGTCGCCAGCCCCGGGCAGCCGTTCCATGCCGGCGCGGCTGGCATAGGGCGAGCGCGGCGGGAACACGCCGACCCCGGTGGCGCCCAGCTCGCCTGCAAGCTCGCCCAGCACGGCATCGATGAAATCCTGCTGGTTCACCGCGAACAGCATCGCGCGGCGCAGCTTCACGTTGTTGAACGGTGGCTGGTGGCAGTTGAAGAACATGCTCATCAGGTTGCCGAACTGGTCGAACACATCGACCTTCACACCCAGCATGCGGCGAAGCCGCGGCACCAGGTCCATCAGCGGCTGGTCCACCCAGTCCACCTCGCCACGCTGCAGCGATGCCGCGGCCGTCGCCGGGTCGGGCATGATGGTCCATTCCACGCGCTCGAAATGCGGCGTGAGCCCGCCGGCATACATGCTGTTGGGCTCGTTGCGCGGCACGTAGCGGTCGTGCCGCGCATAGGCCACGCGCGATCCCGCCTGCCACGCGTCGCGCAGGAAGCGATAGGGGCCGCTGCCCACGACCTCGGTAATCTGGCTCGACACGTCGGTGCGCGCGACCCGCTCGGGCATCACGGCCACGTCGCACAGCGCGCGCGACAGCAGCGGGAACGGCTTCTTCAGCCGGAAGCGCAGCCTTGTGTCGTCGAGTGCCGCCAGCTCGTCTGCCGCCGCCATCATGGTGCTGACCAGCGGCGCGCGCTTGGCGGTGCGCTCGATCGAGGCCACGGCGTCGATCGCCCGCACGCGCTCGCCATCGTGGAATACCAGCCCGTCGCGCAGCGACAGCGTCCAGGTCAGCCCGCCGTCGGCGATTTCCGCGCCCGCCAGCATCTGCTGGCGGGGGATCAGGCCTTCGTCAAGCCCATACAGGCGGTCCCACACCATGTAGCTGTGCATGAGCGTGACCAGCGTGGTGGACCACACCGGATCGACGCTGGCCAGATCGGCCTGCGGCACGAACTTGAGCAGTCGCGCATCCTGCGCGCGCACGATGGAAGGGGCGCCTACGGCCAGCGCGGCTGCACCGGCGGCGGAGGCGAGCACGTGGCGGCGTTGCATCGTCCGTCTCCCGTTTTGTCCCTGCCCAGGCGGCGAGCATAGAACAAACTGAAACGATCGGCGGGGAATTTTCAGGCGCGGCGTGGCGAATGGTCCTCACAGCAGCTCCCGGTACACGTCCAGCGTGGCCGCGCACATCGCCGCGGTGGTGTAGGCGCTGTCCAGCACGTGGCGCCGCGCGCGGAAGGCCAGCGCCATGCGGGTGGGCTCATCCAGCGCCAGCAGCTCGTCCAGCGCGGCGGCCAGCGCGGCGGCGTCGCCGGGCGGCACCAGCAATCCGGTTTCACCCGGCACCACGGTTTCCTTCGCCCCGCCATGGTCGGTCGCGACCACCGGGCGGCCCATCACCTGGCCCTCGATCACGACGCGGCCGAAGGCTTCGGGGTCGGTGCTGGCGGATACGACCGCGCTGGCCAGCATCAGCACCGCCGGCATGTCGGCGGCGTGCGGGCGCAGGAACACGCGGCCCGTCAAGCCGTTGACGGCGACCTGCGCCTCCAGCTCGGCGCGGAATTTTTCGCGTCCCTGCGCGTCACCCAGCAGCACCGCCACCACGTCCTTGCGCGCCAGCTTCGCCATGGCATCCACCAGCACCGCCTGGCCCTTCCAGCGCGTGACGCGGCCGGGCAGCAGCACCATCGGCGCGCCATCGGGCAGCGCGAGTGCGCGCAGCGTCGCCTCCAGCCTGGCCGAGTTCACGCTGGCCGGATCGAAGCGGGCGGGATCGACGCCGCGCGGGATCACGCGCACCACGCCGGGATCGACATCGGTCACGCGCTTCAGATGGCCCGCGATGAAATGGCTGATCGCGATCACGCGGTCGCCCTTCGCCATCACCGCGTTGTAGCGGCGCTTCAGCGGCAGGTCCTCGTTGTAGGTGCCGTGCCAGGTGGTGACGAATTTCACGCCGGCGCGGCGCGAAGCGAGCCAGGCACTCCAGGCCGGGGCGCGCGAGCGCGCATGGATGATGTCCACCTTCTCGCGCCGGATCAGCGCCTCCAGCGCCGCGGCGTTGCGCCAGATGCGGAAGGGCGACTTCGCGGCCAGCGGCAACGCGATGTGCGTGCCGCCGGCGCGGGCCAGGTCATGCTCCAGCGGTCCGCCTTCGCTGGCCACCAGGGGGCGCAGGCCGGCATCACGCAGCGCCGCCGCGATTTCCACCGTGCCGCGCTCCACCCCGCCCGCGCCCAGGGCGGGCAGCACCTGCAGCACCGTCGCTCCCGTCATGCGCGCGCTATACCATGCGCCGATGACGCAGCAAGCGATGCTTCCTGGCCCGCGCGGCCACGCCTTGGCCCATGCCCGCACGCCGGGGGCGGCGCCCGGCGTGGTGTTCCTGGGCGGCTTCATGAGCGACATGACCGGCACCAAGGCGACGTTCCTGGAAGCGCACTGCAAGGCGCGCGGCCAGGCCTTCCTGCGCTTCGACTATTCCGGCCACGGCGCGTCCCAGGGCGCGTTCAGCGACGGCACGATCGGGCGCTGGGCCGAGGATGCGATCGCGGTGATCGATGCGCTGACCGAAGGCCCGCTTGTGCTGGTGGGCAGTTCGATGGGCGGCTGGATCATGCTGGAGGTGGCGCTGGCGCGGCCCGACCGGATCGCTGGCCTGCTCGGCATCGCCGCGGCACCCGACTTCACCGAGGAGCTGATCTGGAACACGCTGAGCGATGCGCAGAAATCAGCCCTTGCCAAGGACGGGTTCCTGGCAGCGCCCAGCCAGTACGGTGGCGAATATCGTTACACTGACGCACTGATTGCCGATGGCCGCACGCGGCTTCGCCTGCGCGAAAAACTGCCCATCGCCTGCCCCGTGCGCCTGCTGCACGGCCAGCAGGATTCGGACGTGCCGTGGCAGACTTCCTTGCGCCTGGCCGACGCCCTGGACAGCACCGACGTGCAGGTCAACCTGATCAAGGACGGCGACCACCGGCTGTCGCGGCCGCAGGACCTAGCCTTGCTCGCCGCCACGCTCGATGCGCTGCTGCCGCAGGATCGCCGCCAGCCCCTGCCGGTAGGTGGGGTGATCGAGGGCACGCCCTAGCGCCGCCCTGGTGGCCGTGTTGGCCACGCGGCGGTTCTCGGCCCAGAAGCTGCGGCCCATTGCCGACATGGCGGAAACCACCTGGTGGAACGGCAAAAGCGGCGGCGGGTCGATGCCCAGCAGGCGTGCTGCCTCGGCCACCACGTCGGCCTGCGGGGCCGGCTCGTCGTCGGTCAGGTTCAGCACCCGCACCGTGCCCAGCGCCGGCGGGCGCATCAGCGCGGCCAGCACCGACCCCGCGATGTCGTCCACATGGATGCGGCCGAAGGCATGGCCGGGCTTGTCCACACGACGGGCGGACCCGGCGCGCAGGTCGTCGATGGCGCTGCGGCCGGGGCCGTAGATGCCGGCGATGCGCAGCAGGTCCAGCCCCGCGCTGGCCGGCACCGCATCGCGCCAGGCCTGCTCGGCCTGCAGCCGCCGAATGCTGCGAGGCTGGCCGGGCGCGGGCTCGGTCGCTTCATCCACCCAGCCGCCGGCGCGGTCGCCATACACGCCGGTGGTGCTGCAATAGCCCACCCAGCGCAGCGCCGCGGCGCGGATCGCGGCACCATGCGCGCGCAGCACCGGATCGCCGGAATCGTCCGGCGGCACCGTGCTGACCACGCCGGTGGCGCGCGCGACGGCTTCGTCCGCCGCCTTCGTGCCGAAGCCCGACCGGCGCCCAATGCCGACCGCGGCAACCCTGCCTTGCGCCGCCGCCCGCAGAATCGCCTGCCCGGTGTAGCCGGGGCCGAACACGACTAGAGTGTGATCCATGCGTCCTTCCTACATCGTGGCGGGCCTGGCCGTCGCCGGTGCCGCCGCACTCGCCGCCTGGCAATTGCAGCCACCCGCGCGCGAGGCCTTGCCGCCAACCTCGCCCGCCCCGCCCCTGGCTTTCGTTCCGGCAGCCCCCGAACCGACCCCGCCCACAACCGACCAGCGCCACACCGCCTGCCTCGCCTTGGCGGGCACCGACGCCGCCGCGGCGCTGCGCGAGGCCGAGGCCTTCCTGGCCGCCGGCGGCGGCGATGCGGCCGAGCACTGCGCCGCCAGCGCCCAGCTGGCCTTGGGCCAGTTGGAGCAGGCCGCCACCAGGCTGGAGCGGCTGGGCATGGCCGCCGGCCGCGATGCGTCCGACCGCGCCAGCCTGCTGGCCCAGGCCGGCCAGATCTGGCTGATGGCCGGCGACGCCGCCCGCGCCCATGCCGCCGCCACGCTGGCGCTGGTGGTCACGCCCGACGACATCGAGCTGCTGACCGATCGCGCCATCGCGCTCGCCAGCCTGGGCCGCAGCTTCGAGGCGATCGACGACCTCAATCGCGTGATCGACCTTGATCCCGCCCGCGCCGAGGCCTTCGTGTTCCGCGCCGGCGCCTGGCGCCAGGCCGGCCGGCCGGAACTGGCCGAGGACGACATTGCCCGGGCACTCGCGATCGACCCCGGCAACGCCGAGGCCTACCTGGAACGCGGCTTCCTGCGTGCCGCGGCCGGGCGGGCGGCCGACGCGCGCGCCGACTGGCAGCGCGCCGCCGAACGCGCCCCCGGCAGCCCCACCGAGGAACTCGCGCGAACCCAGATCGAGAGCCTGGACCGCGCGCGGCCCCGATAGGGTGCGGGGACGTCAGAACGCCGGCGCGCTGACGCTCGATCCGTAGAAGCCCTGCCGCACCATCGGATGGACCGTGCGGGACCATTCGGTCAGGCGCACGATGTAGTCCTTTTGCGCCTGGCTTTGCCGAGCAGGGTTCCAGCTGTTGGTGGCCGCGGGGTTCTCGTCGCGCGCAAAGCCGCGGGCTTCGGGGTTGATGCGATAGTTCACCTCGATGAAGCCGGTGCGGTCGGCCAGGCCCACAGCAAGGTCTTGCGACATGAGCGGCGCCCATGTCGGCTCGCGATCGCGCCGGTCGTAGTAGGCGACCCAGTGCTCTCCCGGGTCTGACGGGCGCGGACCGGCCCTGCCAGTGGACAGGCGTGCACAATCCCATCCGCTTGGGCTGCCCTCGCGCGCGAGCACGATGATGTTGAAGTTCCCCTGGAGGCAGGCGTTCTGTTGCAGCGGGTTCCGCCATTGTCCGATGAAGGGCGTGGCCTGGCTGACCAGGATGTGGACGAGGCCGTTGAGGCGGCCGTCCTGGTCCTGCGTCAGCACAATGCCCGTCACGCGTACCTGATCACTGATCGGTTCGTTCGCCGCGGTGCCCATCACGCGCCATTCGCCGGGCGGCAGCGGCACGTTGCGGCCCTCGATCGGGAACGTGCCGCGATGGGTGCCGCCGACCGGCGGCGGGGCCGCGGCACAGCCGGCCAGCAGCAACGCCACGCACGCGCTCAGCCAAGCCAGACGAATCATGAAGCCCCCAGATCAAATGGCCCTGACAACAACCCTGCCCCGAAGCAAGCACGCGTTCAACGCCAATGTGACGCGGCCGCTGCGTCCGTCAGGCCGCGCGGCGCCGGCGCCTCGACCATCGACCCCCGGTGCGCGGCCAGATCGAAATTCTGGATTGGTCCCGTGCGCGGTGATTGTGGCAAATGGGGCAAACGGACCGACGGTTCACCGGGTGGACCGGCTTTTTCGCGGCTGCTTCCGGCTGCAGCAGGCGTCAGGCGCAGGACCGCCAGTTGACCCGTGCAGCGTGCCCTGTCAGGCGACCCGGCACAAGGAACAAATACCTCGACCTCGCCCCGTCATGCAAAGGCGGGCAAGCCGGGCGCGCTGCTGTCGGCAAAGCCCCGCCGCACCGGCGCATCGGCGGCATCGGCCCAGGCGGCCATCCGCGCCAGGTACTGGCGCTGCGCCGTTCCCTGGTTGGCGGGGTTCCAGCCGTTCTGGGCCCACGGACGGGCATCGCGCAGCAGGCCGCGGGTTTCCGGATTGAAGGCATAGGCCAATGTCATCTGCCCGGTGCCGTCGGCCAGGCCATAGGTCACGATGTGGCCGCGCAGCGGCGCCCAGGCCGGGTCGGCATCGCGCCTGGCCACGTAGTCGCGCCAGGCAGGCATCACACCATCGCGCCCGCGCCCGTCGGTCGCGGGCACCCAGCCCAGCACGCGGCGGCAATCGAAGGACCGCTCCATGATGTCGCGCCGTCCGGGCACCACGTCGTTGGCGTCCTGGCGGCATGGAAAGCTGTTGCCGGCGCCATAATACTGCAGCGGACCGGCGCCCGGCAGCGAGGCACTGACGACCGTCAGCGCCGCCAGCCTGCCCTTGTCCTCCTGGGCCAGCAGCACCGTGCGATAGGTGATCCTGCCACTGTCCACCAGGACCGGGGTGTCGGCGCGGCCGATCTCGCGCCATTCGCCGGGCGGCAGCGGAACGGCGCGCGCGCCGACGCGCACGCTGCCCGATTGCGGCCCCTCGGTGCGCGGCGCTTCGCAACCCGTGGCCATGGCCAGTCCGGCCAGCAGCAGTGCCCGTCTATCCATCGGTGGTTCTATGCATCGGTGGTTCTATGCATCGGCGGTCCCGTCCCTTGATCGTGCGATGCTGACGCAGCCGTTCGGGCGGCGCAACGGCCTTGGCGGTGATGGCTCAGAAATCCAGGTTGTCGTAATGCGCGGGCGGGGCCGCCACGCCTGGCACGCGATCGGCCAGCAGCGGTCGGAAACTGGGGCGCGATTTCACCCGCGCGTACCACTCCTTGGCGGTGTCGTGCTGCGCCCAGTCGATGTCGCCCAGATAGTCCAGCGCCGACAGATGCGCCGCCGCCGCCAGGTCGGCCAGGGTCGGCTGCGCGCCGGCCAGGTAGCCGCGGCTTTCCGCCAGCCACCCCAGATACGCCAGGTGATGTTTCAGGTTCGCATACCCTGCGCGCAGAACGTCGGCGTTGGGTTCGCCGCGGCCCATCAGCCGCTTCATCAGTTTCTCGGCCAGCAGGTTGCGGCTGACTTCCTGGGTGAACTTGCCATCCAGCCAGGCCAGCAGGCGCCGCACCTCGACCCGTTCCACCAGCGTACGGCCCAGCAGCGGCACATCGGGGTAGGCCTCGTCCAGGTATTCGCAGATCACCGCGCTGTCGGGAATCGCCATGCCGTTGGCATCGACCAGCACCGGCACCGTGGCGGCCGGGTTGAGTTCCAAAAATTCCGGCCGGCGCTGCCACACCTTTTCCACCCGCAGGTCGAACGGCAGGCGCTTTTCGGCCAGCACCAGGCGGACTTTTCGGGCGAAGGGAGAAAGAGCCAGGTGATAGAGCAGGCGCATGCGGTGCCTTGGCTGGTGGGGGGCGGTGGGCCGACTGAAGCGCCCCTCACCCTGTCCCTCTCCCGAGGGAGAGGGGACCCTCCCTGGCGAGGTCTATCCGTGAATGGTTCCCTCTCCCTCGGGAGAGGGACAGGGTGAGGGGCGCTTCCCCGCGAGCCTGTCGCCTAGCATCGCATCGCCACCCGCGCCAGCCACGCTCACTCCGACCGCGGCGCGCGCGCCCACGGGTCATGCGCGGCGCGCGCCACATCCGGGATGGCGCGCCCCGGCACCTCATTGCCGGCGCGCCCCGGCACGACCGTGGGCGCATCCTCGGCCAAGGCCGGGCGCGGCTCGGCCACGGGCATGTCGCGCCCGCCGGCATACTGCACCAGGGCGGCGATGCGCTGGTCCATCGGCGGGTGCGTCGCCCACAGCGCAAAGCCCTTGGCGTTCTTCTGGTCGTCCAGGAACATGGCACGCACCTGGTCGGGCACGTTCGGCAGGTCGGACTGGCCGGCCACCTTGCGCAGCGCGGCAATCATCGCGTCCGGGTTCTTGGTCAGCTCCACCGCCCCCGCATCGGCCAGGAACTCGCGGTTGCGCGACAGCGCGAAGCGCAGCATGGACGCCAGCAGCCAGACCAGCAGGATCACCACGACGGCGACGATCGCCAACGCGCCGCTGCCTTTGCTGTTCGACGAGGACGACGACCGCCGCGTGCCACCGAAGCGGAAGCTCCGCGTGAAAAGTTCCGCCACCAGGCTGATGATGCCGGCGAACACTGCGGCGATCACCGCCAGCCGCGCATCGCCGTTGCGGATATGGGTCAGTTCGTGGGCCAGCACGCCTTCCAGCTCGGCATCGTCCAGCCCATCCATCAGCCCGCGCGTCACGGTCACCGCGTAGCGTTCGCGCGTGAGGCCGCTGGCAAAGGCGTTGCGGGCGGGGGTTTCGATGATGCGCAGACTGGGCATGGTGATGCCGCGACTGATGCACAGGTTTTCCAGCAGGTTCCACAGCCGCGGTTCCGCCTCGCGCGTGGTGGGCTTCGCGCCCGTCACCACGTCGATGATCTTCTGATGCGCGAACCAGGCGATGCTGAACCACACGGCCGAGGCGACCAGCGCGAAGGCGAGCGCGCCGGGCAGCGCGGCCAGGCTGCGGCGCACGCCGATCGTGAAGGTCGGCGCGCTGTCCGCCTGGAACAGGGCGACGATGGCGAAGATCAGGATCACCAGCAGCACCGGGAAGCCGGCCAGCAGCAGCGCGCCGCGGATGAAATTGTTCCACTGCCAGGTCTTCAGGCCGGTGGCGGCAACGGCCATGGCTCAGCTGTGTCGTGCGGGGTGGCGGGCCACGCCTAGAACTTCACGCTCGGCACCTGCTGCACCGCCACACGCTCGGGCTCGGGCAGCTCGAAGAAGCCGGACGACCTGAAGCCCAGCGCGCCCGCGAAGAACACCGCCGGGATCGACTGGATGGCGGTGTTGTACTCGCCGGTGGCGTTGTTGAAGAAGCGGCGGGCGGCGGCGATCTTGTTCTCGATATCGGAAAGCTCGCCCTGCAGCTGCATGAAGTTCTGGTTCGCCTTCAGGTCCGGGTAGTTCTCCGCCAGCGCGAACAGGCGGCCAAGGCCCGCGGACAATGCGCCTTCGGCGGCGGCGGCGGCCTGCGGGCCGGTGGCCGAAACCGCCGCGTTGCGGGCGCGGATCACCTCCTCCAGCGTGCCGCGTTCATGCGCGGCATAGCCCTTCACGGTCTCCACCAGGTTGGGCACCAGGTCGTGCCGCAGCTTCAACTGCACATCCACGTCGGACCACGCCTGGCCGGTGCCCTGCCGCAGCGCCACCATACGGTTGTACACCACGACCAGGTACAGTATTAGCGCGACGACAACGCCGAGAATCACCCATTCCATGCCGGCACTCCCCAATTTGCGGCACGACACTAGCGCGGGAATGTTTCTGGCGTGAGTCGGCGGCCTGAAGCTGCGCTCAGACCTTCACCGCCGACATGCCCGCGCGCAGCGACGTGAGCGCGCGGCCGGTGCCGTCGAAGTTGGACGCCTCCAGCCAGGCGGCGATCGCGTCGCGCCGGGTCGGCCATTCCTCGGCCAGCGTGCTGAACCAGGCGGTGTCGCGCGCCCGGCCCTTCATCACCAGCACCTGGCGCAGCGTGCCTTCATAGGTGAAGCCAAGCCTATCCGCGGCGCGGCGCGATGGCGCGTTCAGCGCGTTGCATTTCCAGGTCAGCCGCCGATAGCCCAGATCGTCCATGGCGTGGCGCATCAGCAGGAACATCGCCTCGGTCGCCGCGCGCGACCGGCGCAGTTTCGGGCCCAGCCAGATATGGCCGATCTCGATATGCGCGTGGCGCGGATGGATCTCCATCAGCGTCATCCAGCCCTCGGCGGTGCCCAGCGTGTGCGGGCGCACGGCGAAGCACAGCGGGTCGTGGCCGGCGGCGAAATCCTCCAGCACCTTGCGCAGGCCGGCCTTGTCGGCGAAGGGGCCGTAGGACAGGTAGGCCCAGGACCCGTCGATGTCGGCGCTGGCCGCGACCCAAAGCTCATCCAGGTGTTTTCGCGGATCGATCGGCTCCAGCGTGACCGTGGCGCCGCGATGCGGGATGCGGGCGGGCATGGGGCGCGGCGCGGTATCGACCACCGGGCCGAGTGGGGTGTCGGTCATCGGAAATCCTGGCTGAGGATGGCGGCGATCAGCGCGGTGCGGGCGCGCGTGGCATCCAGCGCCGCGGTCTGCGCCGCCAGCACCTCGGCCAGCGCCGCCGCGACGTCGGCCGAGGGTGCCCGCGCCATGGCGCGCGCCACGCCGCGCTCCAGCAGCTTTGCGCGCTCGTGCAGGCTGCGCAGCTCGGCCTCGCTCGCGCGCCACAGCGCCGCGATGGTGTCGGCGCCATCCTCGGTCATGCGGCGTGCCGGGTGATGGTGGGCTGGCGCTCGGCAGGGGGCGTGTTGCGGCTGCGCGTGATCCGCACCACGCCGCCGGTGATGACGGCGCCGATGCCGGGCAGGTTGCCCGCCGAAAGTGCCCCCAGCACATCTGCCCCCGCGCTGCCGTGATTGCTGCCCTGGGGCCTGTCCATGATCACCAGGTCGGCGGCGCGGCCGACCGCGATGGTCCCCGACTCCAGCCGGCGCACGCGGGCAACGTTGCCCGTGGCATAGGCCCAGGCGCGCGCCGGGTCGGCGCCGCCCAGGCTGCACAGCAGGCTGATGGTGCGCAGCATGCCCAAAGGCTGCACGCCCGATCCGGCCGGCGCGTCGGTGCCGATGGTGATCTGCGCTTCCTTGGCCAGCGCCAGCATGGTGTTCAGCGCGTGGATCGCGGTGCGCGGATTGCCGTTGTGGATGATTTCCACCGCGCGCGACGTGCCCGCCATGATGCGGTCGAGCTGCGCCGTATCCAGGCTGGTGGGGCCGCCATTGATGTGGCTGCACACGTCGCTGTCGGCTGCCAGCACCACGTCGGCACCGATGTAGCTGCTGCCGGGCACCGAGGGCCCGCCGACATGCGTGCAGGTGGTCATGTTCGCCGCGCGCGCCCAGGCCACCATCTGGCGGGCTTCCTCGGCCTCGACCACCGAGCCGAGCCCGATCTCGCCCATCAGGCACACGCCGGCCGCCGCCATCTCGGTGAAGTCGGCCTCGGCCAGCCCGCGCTCCGGGATGACGGCGCCGGCGATCACGGTCACGCCATGCGGGTTCATGTTGGCGAAGGCCTTGCGGGCGACGATGGCCAGCGCCTTGGCGCCCACCGGGTCGCGTGGCCGGCCGGGCAGGTGCACCTCGCCGGCCGAGACCATGGTGGTGACGCCGCCATTCAGGCAGCTTTCGATCCAGCCCAGCTGGTTCTGCCGCGGCGTCCAGTCGCCGAACACGGTGTGCACGTGGTTGTCGATCAGCCCGGGCGCCACCGCGGCACCCTGCACGTCGATCACGACGCTGGCGCCCGCGGTGTCGAGGTCGCGTTCGCGCCCCACCGCGACGATGCGCCCCGCCTCGGCCACCAGGCAGTCCGCATCGAGCAGCGGTGCCGCCAGGTCGCCGGACAGCATCAGGCCGATGCCGCGCAGCACCAGTCTTCCCGCCTGTCGTTCCAGACCCGCCGCAACCGCCATCGCCGCCTCGCTGCCGCATGCCGTGCTACTGTGGCGGCGAGGCGTCAGGCGATCAACCGGCAGTTCATGGCGGGAACGATGCGAAGGCGGAGCATTCTGGGGCGAAGCATGATGGCGTTGCCGGCCTTGGCCAGCGCCGATGGCGCGCGGGCGGAGTTTCGCGCGGAGTCGGGCGTGTTCGATCGGGCCGAGCCGGCGGGCGCCACCGACGCATACCAGCGTGTGTATTTCCACCGCCCGGCAACGTGGCGCGCCGACGGGCCGGTGGCGATGGTGCTGCACGGCGTGAACCGCAACGCCGATCGCTACCGCGACCAGTGGGCGGCGCATGCCGACCGGCATGGCTTCCTGCTGCTGTGCCCGGAGTTCAGCCGCGAGAAATTTCCCGGCGATGCCTGGTATGGCCTGGGCGGCCTGCGCGCGACCGCCGACGTCGAGGCCCGTGCCTTCGCCGTGCCGGATCGCGTGTTCCGCGACGCGCGGCAGAAATTCGGCGCGACGCGCGATCGCTACGCGCTGTACGGGCACTCGGCCGGGGCGCAGTTCGTGCATCGCTTCCTGCTGTTGGCGCCATCCGCCATGGTCAGTGCCGCGGTGGCGGCCAATGCCGGCTGGTACACGCTGCCGCTGCCGGACGTGCCGTTTCCCCATGGCCTGGCCGACACGCCGGCGACCGCGGCCGACATCGAAAAATTCCTGGCGCGCCCGCTGGTGCTGCACCTGGGTGAGCGCGACACCAACCGCGCCGATCCGGACCTGCGCAAGGATGCGGGCGCCGATGCGCAGGGGCCGCATCGGCTGGCGCGCGGCGCGCATTTCTTCGCACTCGGCGCGCGCGAGGCGCTGCGGCGGGGCGTCGATTTCGGCTGGCGGCTGCACACGGTGCCGGGCGTGGGGCACGACAACGGCCGCATGGCAGAGGCAGCGGCGCCGGAACTGGCGGGGTAGCAGCTACGTCTCGGCGCCCGCCGCGGAGCGGCACTTCTGGGCAAACGCCGCGGAGCGGCACTTCTGGGCAAACGCCGCGGAGCGGCTACCTCTCGGCAAACCCCGCGGAGTCGCTACTTCTCGGCAAACGCCTTCTCGATCACGAACTGGCCGGGCTGGCCCAGCGTGCCCATGGCGAAGCCGGCCTGCTCGGCCAGGCGCTGGCAATCCGCCAGCATTTCCGGGCTGCCGCACACCATGATGCGATCCTGCGCGGGATCAAGCCCGCCGCGGCCCAGCTCGGCGAACACGCTGCCATCCGCCATGCGGTCGGTGATGCGCCCCTGGCGCGGAAATTTTTCGCGCGTGACGGCGGGCAGGTACACCAGTTTGTCGCGCACCACCTCGCCCAGCATCGCGTGCGCGGGCAGCGCCTCGATCCCGTCGCGGTAGGCCAGCTCGGATACCAGGCGCGTGGTGTGGCTCAGCACCACGCGGTCGAACCTGTCGTACGTGGCAGGGTCCTTGATGATCGCCATGAACGGCGCCAGGCCCGTGCCGGTGGCCAGCAGCCACAGCGTGCCGCCTTCGTCCAGGCTGTCGATCAGCAGCGTGCCGGTGGGCTTGCGGCCGACCAGCACCGTGTCGCCGACGGCAATGTGCTGCAGCCGGCTGGTGAGTGGTCCGTCCGGCACCTTGATCGACAGGAACTCCACGCCTTCTTCCCAGTTGGCGCTGACCATGGAGTAGGCGCGCAGCAGCGGCCGGCCGGCGACCTCCAGCCCGATCATGGTGAACTGGCCGTTCTCGAAGCGCAGGCTGGCATCGCGCGTGGCGGTGAAGCTGAACAGTTTTTCAGTCCAGTGGTGGACCGACAGCACGGTTTCGCGATTGAGCGCGCCGGATGGCTTGGGCGCGGCAGGGTGGGCGGCCTTGGCGGCAACGTCGGACATCGAACTTCCTCAGGCCAATCGGCGCAGCAGGCTTAGAAAGGTGGTGGCCTCGGCCTGGGTCAAGGGGGCCAGCGTGGCGGCGCTGACCGCATGCGCCGCATCCAGCGCCGAGACATGCAGCGCGCGGCCCGCCCTGGTGGGCGAAAGCAGCACCGTGCGCCGGTCGGCCGGGTCGGGGTCGCGCCGCACCAGGTCACGCGCCATCAGGCGGCGCACCACGCCCTGGATGGTGGCGGGGTCCATGGCGGTCAGGCGGCCCAGCTGGTTCTGCGTCGCCTGGCCCAGATCGACCAGCTTGGCCAGCGCCGCCCATTGCGTGGGCGTGATCGCGGCATCCTCCAGCGCCATCAGGAACAGCGCCGCGTGGCGCTGGTGCGCGCGCCGCAGCAGATGGCCGACCTGGTCTTCCAGCACGTAGTTGCGGGGCAGCGTGGCGGTCATGGCGTTTGCGGGATTGTTTGTATGCAAACAATCCCGCGAAAGGCGCGTCACGTCAAGCTGCGCCAGTTGGAACTCAGGTTGCGCCGTCGCGCCGCCGCCGCGGTTCACGATTGCGCCTGGCGTCGCGGCGGGCGCGGGCCTCGGCCTGCTGCTCGGGGGTCATGGCGTCGTAGCGGGCGCGCGCTGCGGCGCGGCGCTCGGCGCGCTGCTCGGGGGTGCGTTGGGCGCGGTCGCCGCGCGGGCGGGCGGCGGGTGGCGGGGAAGCGGGCGGCGGGGAAGCGGGCGGGGCGGCTGGCGGCGCCGGCGTGGCCGTCTGGGCGGCAGCGCCCACCGGGGCCAGCCAGGCGGTGAACAGCAAGCGGGTCAGGCTGCGGCGAAGCATGCGCGCGGAACTCCGGAAAGGGCGGGGGCGGCGCGGCCAGGATGGCCGCGCCGCAGGCATGGCGTCAGGCTCAGTTGCGCCTGTCGTTGCGCACATGCTGGCGCACGTCGCGGCGGATTTCGCGGCGGTCGCCCCGCACCTCCTGGCGGTCGCCGCGGATCTCGCGCCGGTCGCCCTGCAGCTCGCGCCGGTCGCCCTGCAACTCGCGCCGGTCGCCGCGGATCTCGCGCCGGTCGGCGCGCAGCTCGCGCGGGCTCGCGCCATCGCGGCGGTCCTCGCGATAGTCGCGCACGTCGCCGCGCAGATCGCGCCGGTCCTGGCGATGGTCCTGGCGGTCCTCGCGATAATCCTGCCGGTCCTGGCGCAGGTCGCGGCGATCCTCGCGCAGCTCCTGCACGTCCTGGCGGATTTCACCCTGGGCGAAGGCGGCGGGGACGAAGGCGGGGGTTGCAGCGAAGGCAATGCCCAGGGCCAGCGCGGCCAGGGTGGTTCGGGGGAAGCGGATCATACTTGGTCCTCCTGGTTCGGGCCGTCTTGGCCACGCAGCAAGCCTGCCCGCGCCGCGTGTCGCGTCGGTGGCAGGTGTGCTGCGGCGGGTCCCGAAGTGTTACGGAATGTGCCGCCGCCTGTTGCGTCCGGCGCAGGTCGGCTCTATCTCCGGCGCAGGGGTGGGGCTGCCCGTGCTCAGGGCCGGATCCTTGCCCATCAACGAACGGGGAGGATCCGATGAACCAGAAAACACCAACGGCCCGCCGTGGCCTGCTGAAGACCGCCGCGATCGGTGCCGCCGCCGGCGCCCTTGCCATGCCCCAGGTCAGCCGCGCCCAGACGGTGACGTTCCGCTTCCAGTCCACCTGGCCGCAGCGCGACATCTTCCACGAGTTCGCCGGCGACTTCACCAAGCGCGTCAACGACATGGCGGGCGGGCGGCTGCGCCTGGAACTGCTGGCCGCCGGCGCCGTGGTGGGCGCCTTCCAGGTGCTGGATGCGGTCAGCTCCGGCGCGCTGGATGGCGGGCATGGGGTGTCCGCCTACTGGTTCGGCAAGAACAAGGCGTTCAGCCTGTTCGGCACCGCCCCGCCCTGGTTCGGCGATGCCAACCAGTTCCTGGGCTGGTTCTACCATGGCGGCGGCGAGGCGCTGTACAACGAGCTGATCACCGACATCCTGAAGGTCAACGTGGTCGGCTTCCAGACCGGCCCCATGCCGACCCAGCCGCTGGGCTGGTTCAAGCAGCCGATCGAGCGGCCGGAGCAGCTGCGCGGCCTCAAGTACCGCACCGTGGGCCTGGCCAGCGACCTGTTCAACGAGCTCGGCTCGGCCGTGGTCAGCCTGCCCGGCGGCGAGATCGTGCCCGCCCTGGAACGCGGCGTGATCGATGGCGCCGAGTTCAACAACCCGAGCTCCGACCGCGTGCTGGGCTTCCCGGACGTGGCCAAGGTCTACATGATCCAGAGCTTCCACCAGAAGACCGAGACCTTCGAGGTGCTGTTCAACAAGGCCAAGTTCGACGCCCTGTCGGTCGAGCAGAAGGCGATCGTGCGCCACGCCAGCGAAGCCGCCAGCGCCGACATGAGCTGGAAGCTGCAGGACCGCTACAGCAAGGACCTGGCCGAGATGCAGTCGGCCCAGGGCGTGCGCGTGGTGACCACGCCGCGCCCCGTGCTGGAAGCGCAGCTGCGCGCCTGGGACGCGGTGATCACGAAGATGGAAGGCGACAACTCCTCGCCCGCCAACGGCCCCTTCTTCAAGAAGGTCTGCGACAGCCAGCGCGCCTGGTGCCGCCGCGTCAGCAACTTCCTGCTGCGCTACGAGGCAAGCCCGGTGCTGGCCTTCAACCACTTCTTCGCCCGCGGCTGAACCGCGCCATGCCACGAAAGGCCCGCCGGACCAGCGCCGGCGGGCCTTTTGCCTGAAAAGGGGAACCGCGATGCAGGGATTGCTGCTGGGGATCGACCGGCTATCGGCCGCGGTCGGCAAGCTGTTCGCCTGGTGCGTGGTGCTGCTGACGCTGGCCGTGGCCTACGAGGTGTTTGCCCGGAAACTGTTCAGTGCGCCCACCAGCTGGGGCTACGACGTGTCCTACATCCTGTATGGCACGCTGTTCATGATGGCGGGCGCCTATGCGCTGTCGCGCAACGGCCATGTGCGGGGTGACTTCCTGTATCGCGCCTGGCCGCCCAGGCGCCAGGCCATGATCGACCTGGTGCTGTATTTCCTGTTCTTCTTTCCCGCGATCCTGGCCTTCATGTATTCCGGCCTGGGCTTCTTCCTGGCCAGCTACGCGCAGAACGAACGCAGCATGTTCAGCCCCACCGGCCCGGTGATCTGGCCGTTCAAGGGGCTGATCCCGATCGTGGGCGTGCTGCTGCTGATCCAGGGCTTCGCCGAGGTGGTGCGCTGCTTCCAGTGCCTGCAGCGCGGCGAATGGCCGCAGCGCCTGTCCGACGTGCAGGAGCTTGACCAGCTGATCCTGCAGCAGGCCGAGGAAGCACGCCTGCGCGGCGAGGATGCCGTGGCCGCCGCCGAGCGCGCCGCCTTCAAGGGAACGCACTGAGCATGTTCGGCCTGACCGATCCGCAGCTGGGCATCACCATGCTGGTGATGTTCATCGGCCTTTTGTGCCTTGGCTTCCCGATCGCCTTCACGCTGATGGCGCTTGGCCTGTTCTTCGGCTACCTGGGCATGCAGGAGCGCATCTTCGACCTGTTCGTGCAGCGCACCTACGGCGTGATGGCGAACGACGTGCTGATCAGCATACCCCTGTTCGTGTTCATGGGGTACATCATCGAGCGCGCCAACATCCTCGATCGATTGTTCCGAAGTTTGCAACTGGCCTCGGGCGGGCTGCCCGGGTCGCTGGCGGTGGCCACGCTGGCCACCTGCGCGCTGTTCGCCACCGCCACCGGCATCGTCGGCGCCGTGGTGACGCTGATGGGCCTGCTGGCCTTCCCCGCCATGCTGCGCGCCGGCTACAACGTGAAGCTGGCCAGCGGCGTGGTGTGCGCCGGCGGCTGCCTGGGCATCCTGATCCCGCCATCGATCATGCTGATCCTGTACGGCGCCACGGCGGGGGTTTCCGTGGTGAAGCTGTACGCCGCGGCGTTCATTCCCGGCCTGATGCTGGCGGGCCTGTACATCGCCTATGCCATCGGCATTTCCATCCTGCGGCCCGACTGGGCGCCAAAACTGCCGCCCGAGGAAAGGAACGTGCCGTTCGGCCAGGTGATGTGGGCGCTGGTCACCGGCTTCTTCCCGCTGGCAGCGCTGATCGCCGTGGTGCTGGGCGCCATCATCTATGGCTGGGCCACGCCATCCGAAGCCGCCGCCATGGGGTCACTCGGCAGCGTGGTGCTGGCGATCGTGTACCGGGCCTTCACCTGGCAGAAGCTGACCGAAAGCGTGTACCTGACCGCCCGCACCAGCGCCATGGTGTGCTGGCTGTTCGTGGGCAGCTTCATCTTCAGCAGCGTGTTCGGCTACCTGGGCGGCCAGACCGTGGTCGAGAACTTCGTGCTCTCCCTCGGCCTCAACAAGTTCACCTTCATGCTGCTGGCCCAGGCGATCATCTTCGTGCTGGGCTGGCCGCTGGAATGGACCGAGATCATCGTGATCTTCGTGCCGATCTTCCTGCCCATGCTGGACGATTTCGGCGTCGATCCCTTGTTCTTCGGCATCCTGATCGCGCTCAACCTGCAAACCAGCTTCCTCAGCCCGCCCGTCGCCATGGCGCCGTTCTACCTGAAGGGCGTGGCACCCAAGCACATCCGGCTGGAGGACATCTTCTCGGGCGTCATGCCGTTCATCTACATCGTCGTGCTGTGCATGCTGATGGTCTATGTGGTGCCCAGCATCACCACCTTCCTGCCCGACTACCTGTACGGCGGGGTGCAGGCCCCGGTGGGCGAAAGCACGCTGGAGGTGCCGCGCGGCGGCTTCACGGTAGATGAGGACGCGCCCCGGCCGCTGAACTGATGCCGGGCGCATTCGATCCCCTGCCGGCCGCGCAGGCGCTGGCCGAGGCCTGGCGCGAAGGTGCCTCGATCGGCGCCCTGCCCGCGCCACCCCGCACGCTGGCCCAGGCCGAGCGTGTCGGCTTCGCCATGCTGGCGGAACTCGACCTTGCTGCGGTGGGGTTCCGCGCGGTGGCGCTGGAAAGCGGCGCCATCGTCACCGGTCCCGTGGTCGAAACCCGGCTGCTGCCGGGTGGCGTGGCGCTGCCGGCGGGCACGGCCGGCGTGACCATGCGGGCGGGGCTGTTCGCGCCGCTGGCCGAAGCACTGCCTGGCGGGCGGGCGGAGATCACCTGGCCCAAGCTGCTGGCGCTGCTGGGGCCGATGCGCGCCGCGCTGGACGTAGCCGCGGCGCGCGTGACCACGAGCGAGGCCGACGCCGTGCTGGCCACCGCCGACCTGGCCTGGCTGGGCCACATCGTGCTGGCGCCCGCGGGGCGCCACGCGAAGGCCGACGCGGCGGCACTGGCGGTGACGCTGGGCACCACCAGAGCCAGGCTGGATGCGCGGCCCATGCTGCTGGCCACCGCCAATGCCGCGCGCCGCGCCGGCGGCCTGCCGCCGGGCGCCGCGCTGTGCGTGGCGCTGCCGCTGGCCGCGCCCATCGCGGAGCGGACGATCGCCTGCCGCATCACCGGGCTGGGCACGGCGGCGGCACGGCTGCTTTAAACCCCCGCGCTACCGCGTCACCGCGAACAGCGCGGCCAGCACCCACAGTGCCGCCGCCACCGCCGCCGCCGCCGTGGCGTGCCACAGGTAGCGGTCGCGCAGCACGCCACCCAGCACCTGCTGCACCCGCGCCGTGGGCAGATCGACCTGCCCGCCCAGCAGCATCCACAACTCGGTCCGGCGCACGTTGCGGCTTTGCGCCGCCTGCGCCATGCCCCACAGCACCACGGCGGCGAAGGCGAACAGCACCGCGCCGCTGCGGAAGCACAGCACGGCGTCGAAACTCAGCGACAGCATCACCGTGCCGATCGCGAGGCTGGCAAAGCCGCAGGCGCGGCGGATGCCGTAATCGGCCAGCACCGTCAGATGGTCCATGGCAGCGCCCATACCGTGGCAGGAAGCACGGCCCAGTATGATCAAGCGGGCGGCGGTGGCGCCAGCCCCGGCAGCAGCAGCACGCCCACCAGCACCACGCCGCCGGCCCACAGCGCCATGGCGGTGGGGGTGGCGTGCTGCAGGCCCCGCGCGCGCTCATACAGCGCCGCCGGCACGCCGCCCAGCAGCAGCGTGGCGGTGGAGATGATCAGGCTGCTGGCATAGGCCAGTACCTGCACGTCGAAGCCGAACACTTCCGGCCACCAAACCGGCGCCAGCACCAGCACCGTGATGAACAGCGTGGATTGCGCCAGCATGTGCAGCATGCCGTTCAGCGCCGAAAGCCCCATGGCCAGCACGAACAGCCCCTGCGGGGTCATGGCGCGCTCAGCCGCCCTGCATGGTGGAAAGCCGCGGCGCCCAGCCGGCCACCAGCATGGCCAGCGACGCCGCGAACCGGATGCCGAAGACCCAGACCGCGCCCAGCAGCGGCCACCACAGCGCCACCACGTAGCGGGGCGTGAGGCCCCGCGCCACCGCCACGCCGGGCGCGGACAGCACGCGGAAGGCACGCCAGATGTAGTTCGGGCTGCCGGGCGCCATGAAGGCCTGCATGGTGAACCGCGCCAGGCACGACCACGCCACCAGCGCCAGGCCGTAGTTCACTATCCAGAACGGCAGGTAGCCGACCAGCAGGTCCGGCGTGAAGCTCATGGCCGCTTGTGCCGGTCGGCTGCGGGAAAAGAAAAGGGCGGCGCCGCCGGCCCCGCCCCGAAGCCGCTTCCCGCCGGCGAACCGGCGGGAGCGAGGCTCATTCCTTCACGCCCTGCTTGGCGTCGGCCAGCATCACGCCGCCCTTCGGCATGCGGATGCTGTCGATGAAGTCGCGCATCGCCTGGCTGGGTTGGGTGGTGAACTTGCTGACGACATAGGTGGTCAGGAAGGCCAGCGGCACGCCGAAAATGCCGCCCGAGATGTTGTTGATGCCCCACAGCCGCGCCACCACGCGGTTGCGCAGCACCACGCTGTCGCTCCACAGCATGCTGCCGGCCAGCGAGCCATCGGCGATGGACTGCGCATTGGCGATCAGCGCCTGGTAGGGCGCCTTCAGGTCGGCCGCGATCACGCCGATGCCGACATACTGGCGATAGGCCGCCAGCAGCGCTTCCTTGCTGCCGAACACCGACAGGAAGTGCAGGCCGTAGAACTCGGTCCAGATCAGGTAGCCGAAGGTCACGGCATAGCCCACGACCATGCCGGCCACGGCGCCCGCATTGGTGGTGCCCTTGTACCAGACACCCATGACCAGGGCTGCGAACAGGCCGGCCGCGGCGATCGAGAACGCCCAGGCCACCAGGAACAGGATGTCGGCGCCGGCATTGCCGGCGGTCCAGGCGGCGGCCAGCGCGACGATCACCAGCAGCACGCGGCTGACCACCAGGCGGCGCGCGGTCGGCGCGTTCGGGTCGATCATCCGGTAGTACACGTCGTGGCTGAGCGCGTTGGCCAGCGCCAGCAGCAGGCCATCGGCGGTGGACAGCGCCGCCGCCAGGCCGCCGGCCGCCACCAGCCCCGCGATCACGTATGGCAGGCCCGCGATCTCGGGCGTGGCCAGCACGATCACGTCCGGATGGATGGCGAATTCCGCCAGCTGCAGGATGCCATCGTTGTTGCGATCGACGATGTTGATCCAGTTCACCCCATAGGGGCTCATCAGCTGCCAGTTCTTCAGCCAGGGCGCGATCGTCGGCAGGTCGGCGATGCGCTGGCCGATCAGCCCCTGGTAGATCTCCAGCTTGGCGAAGGCCGCGTAGGCAGGTGCCGTGAAGTACAGCAGGAAGATGAAGAACAGCGACCAGGCCACGCTGTTGCGGGCCTCGCGCACGCTGGGCGTGGTGAAGTAGCGCATCAGGATGTGCGGCAAGGATGCGGTGCCGACCATCAGGCAAAACACCAGCGCGAAGAAGTTCAGCGCCAGCGGCATGCTGAACTGGCCGTTCGGCGTGGTGAAGGCGGCCACGTGATACGGCACCACCTGGCCGGCGGCGCGCATGGTCGCTTCCAGCGCCTCGATCTTTTCCAGCGCGGCGCCGTACATCAGCTGCGGGATCGGCACGCCGGTGACCTTCACCGACATCAGGATCGCCGGGATCAGGTAGGCGACGATCAGGATGATGTACTGCGCCACCTGCGTCCAGGTCACCGCGCGCATGCCGCCCAGCATCGAGCACACCAGGATGCCGGCCAGGCCCACGAACACGGCCACGCCGAACGACACGTCCAGGAAGCGCTGGGTGATGATGCCCACGCCCACGATCTGCGCCACCACGTACACGAACGACGCGGTGATCAGCACGATCACGCCAACCAGGCGGGCCAGGTTGCCGCCATACCGCGCGCCCAGGAAGTCGGGCACGGTGTACTGGCCGAACTTGCGCAGGTAGGGCGCCAGCAGGATCGCCACCAGCACGTAGCCGCCGGTCCAGCCCAGGATGAAGGCAAGCCCGCCATAGCCCAGCGCATACAGGCTGCCGGCCATGCCGATGAAGCTGGCCGCCGACATCCAGTCCGACCCGGTCGCCATGCCGTTGTAGATCGCCGGCACCGACCGCCCGGCCACGTAGTATTCCGAAACCACCGCGGTGCGGCTGATGATGCCGATATAGGCATACACGCCGATGGTCAGGAACACGAACAGGTAGCCGATCACGCGGTCCGGCACGCCAAGCTGTTCCAGGATCGCCAGCATGACCACGAAGGCGGCGAAGCCCCCGGTGTAGATCCCGTAGATCTTGCCGAGGTTGTTGGTGAAATCACCCTTGAGACTGAGCGCCATTGCCGCCCCCTATTCCTCGGCCACGCCGAATTCCTCGTCGATCCGGTTCTGCGCCTTGGCAAACCAGAACAACTGCAGCACGAAGATGATCAGGCTGCCCTGCGCCGCCATGTAGAAGCCCAGCGGAAAGCCCAGCACATGGATGGCGTTCAGCGACGGCGCGAACAGGTGCACGGCGAAGCCGGCGACCAGCCAGATCACCAGCATCGTCCACATCAACCCGGAGGTCTTGCGCCAATAGGCAACCGTGGTGGCCTGGCTGATCTGCAGGGCCGGTTCGGTCGGCGTGTGCCGCACGTTCTCCACCAAGGCCATCGGTGCTTCTCCCCCCGCTTGGCCGTGGCTTGTGCCGTCGGCCGGCTTCCCTGATCGCCAATCAGCCCGTGGCGCGCGCGCCCGACCTTGCCATGCGCTATATTTCGGGCGACGCCAATTGGCAACTCATTGTTTACGGGGCATGCAGGGCGATGCAGCGCTTCCTTCGGCAGTTGCGCCGCATCGCGCAGCCGGGCTGGGTGCCGCCGGGCCGCGACGACCCCGACGCGCTGCGGCTTTTCCTGGGCAGCCGCGCCGCCTTCGTGGCGCAGAAAACGGTGATGGACTATTGCGGCGTCAAGCTGGGCGTGAACTGGCAGAAGGCGCAGGGCGAACCGGCCTTCCTGGCAGCCCTTGGCGCCTGCCGCTGGGCGGTCTTCTACCCCGCCGCCGCCGACCTGACGCTGGCGGCCGGCCGCTGGCTGCTGCCGCACGCCCCGGCCGCCGCCCCGCTGGCCGCCGCCATGGCCCGGCTGGGCGAGGCGGCGCTGCGTGAAGCCGGCGCGGCGGGCGATCCCGTGGCGCTGGAGAACGCCGCCCTGGCCCTTCGCGCCCGCCTGCTGGCGCTGCCCGACGACCCGCCGGCCGGCCCGGCCACCATGGCGCTGGCCGCCGCCCAGCCGCTCCTCGACACGCTGCCCATCCACCCCGACCACCGGAAGGGCGAGCGCCTGGCCATACTGGGCGGCCTGCGCATGAACCTGGTGGCGATGTGCCAGGACATGGAGCGCACCTTCGACGCAGCCCCGCTGGCGCGGCGCCTGGTCGCCGACTGAACGGCTTGCATGAAAAGGCACCCCGGCGCCACGCTACCCGCAAGCAACACCTGGGGGACAGGCCGGAGATGAGCCGCTACGACGCCGAATACGCCGCCTGGCAGGCCGACCCCGAGGCCTGGTGGCTGGCGCGCGCCGGCGGCATCGACTGGGCGGTGCCGCCCGCCCGCGCCTTCGATGCTGTGCTGGGCCTGTACGGGCGCTGGTTCCCCGACGGAAGGCTCAACACCTGCTTCAACGCGGTCGATCGCCACGTCGCTGCCGGGCGCGGCGCACAGCCGGCGCTGATCTTCGACAGCGCCATGACCGGGCGCGTGGCGCACATGACCTACGCCGCGCTGCAGGACGCGACCGCCCGCCTGGCCGGGGCGATGGCCGCGCGCGGCGTGCGCGCCGGCGACCGCGTCATCGTGTACATGCCGATGGTGCCGGAGGCGGTGGTGGCGATGCTGGCCTGTGCCCGGCTGGGCGCGGTGCATGGCGTGGTGTTCGGCGGCTTCGCCGCACCCGAGCTGGCCGCGCGCATCGCGGATGCCAGGCCGAAGCTGATCATCTCGGCCAGCTGCGGGCTGGAACCCGGCCGGGTGGTTGCCTACAAGCCGCTGCTGGACGCGGCCATCGCGCAGAGCCCGCACCAGCCGGATCACTGCATCATCCTGCAGCGCCCCGAGCTTGCCGCCAGGCTGACCCCGGGCCGCGACACCGACTATGCCGAGGCGGTCGCCGCCGCAGAGCCGCACCCTTGCGTGCCTGTGGCCGCGACCGATCCGCTGTACATCCTCTACACCAGCGGCACCACGGGAAAGCCCAAGGGCATCGTGCGCGACAATGGCGGGCACGCGGTCGCGCTGATGAACTCCATGGCCATGGTCTATGGCTGCCGGCAAGGCGACGTGTTCTGGGCGGCCAGCGATGTGGGCTGGGTGGTGGGGCACAGCTACATCGTGTACGGCCCGCTGCTGGCCGGCTGCACCACGGTGATCTACGAAGGCAAGCCCGTGGGCACGCCCGATGCCGGGGCGTTCTGGCGCGTCTGCGAACAGCACGGCGTAAAAATCCTGTTCACCGCGCCCACCGCGATCCGCGCCATCAAGCGCGAGGATTTCTCCGGCGCATTGCTGCGCAAATACGACCTCTCGAAGCTGGAAGCCCTGTTCCTGGCCGGCGAACGCTGCGACCCCGACACCGTGACCTGGAGCGAGAAACTGCTGGGCCGGCCGGTGATCGACCACTGGTGGCAGACCGAGACGGGCTGGGCCATCACCGGCGATTTCCGCGGGCTTGGCCTGTTCCCGGTGAAGCCCGGGTCGGGTGGCAAGCCCAGCCCCGGCTTCGATCTCTGCGTGCTCGACGATGCCGGCCACGCCGTGCCGCGTGGCGGCTCGGGCCACCTGGCGGTGCGCCTGCCGCTGCCGCCCAGTTGCCTGCCGACGCTGTGGCACAACGATGCCGGCTGCCGCGCCGCCTATCTGGAAAGCTTCCCCGGCTTCTACCAAACGGGCGATGCCGGCGTGATCGACGCTGACGGCTACGTCTCGGTGATGAGCCGCACCGACGACATCATCAACGTCGCCGGCCATCGCCTGTCCACCGGCGCCATGGAGGAGGTGCTGGCCGCGCACCCCGACATCGCGGAATGCGCGGTGGTGGGCGTGAAGGATTCGCTCAAGGGCCAGGTGCCGCTGGGCCTGGTGGTGGTCAAGGCAGGCGTGGCGACCGACGAAGCCACGCTGGAACAGGCACTGGTGGCGGCGGTGCGCGAAAAAATCGGCCCCGTCGCCGCCTTCCGCACCGCGCGCATCGTGCCCCGCCTGCCGAAGACCCGCAGCGGCAAGGTGCTGCGCGCCACCATCCGCAAGATCGCGGATGGCGAGCCCTATGCCGTGCCGCCCACGATCGACGATCCTGCCGCGCTGGAGGAGATCGCCGCCGTGGTGGCAAAAGCCGCGGCACCCTAGCCTGGTCGCGTTTGTCGCTGGCGTCAGGCGATTCCGCCTGACTTGAAAACGCTCTACAGCGTGATCCGCTGAAGCGGACACGCTGTCGGTTTACCTGGGCGAGCAATTTCATCCACTTGCGGATCGCTTTGCGATTCAACGCAAGCGGATATTGCTCTAGCCGTGCGGGCAGCGCCCGCTACACAAACCGCACCACCAGGAAGCCGGCCACGGCCAGGCCCAGGAAAAGCAGCGTGAACAGCGCCAGCCGCTTCTCGATCACGGCCAGCACCGGCGGGCCGAATTTCGCGGCCACGAACGCCACCATCACGAAGCGGGCACCGCGGCTGGCGAAGCTGGCCAGCACGAATGCAAGAAGGTTCATCTTGAACGCGCCCGAGGCGATGGTGGCCAGCTTGTAGGGAATCGGCGTGAAGCCCGCGATCGCCACCACCGCCACGCCCCATTCGTCGTACAGCGCCTGGAAGCGCGGCATCTGGGCCTGCAACTGATACGTCGTGATGATCCACTGGCCCACGGTTTCGAACAGCGCGAAGCCGATCAGCCAGCCGATCACGCCGCCCACCGTGCTGGCCAGCGTGCACAGCAGTGCCAGGAAGCGCCAGCGGTCGGGCCGCGTCACCGCCATGGGCGCCAGCATCACGTCGGGCGGGATGGGGAACACGCTGCTTTCCGCCGCCGACAGGATGGCCAGCCACCACGGCGCCTTCGGGTGCGCGGCCATGCGCAGCATCCAGTCGTACACAGCACGCAGCATCGTGGGGAACGTCCTTGGCGTGGGGCGGCGGACCATGCCGGCAGGGGCGCGCCCGCGCAACCACGACGCATCGCGAATTCACGCGGTCAGGCATCAGCTTTTCGCAGGTTGTTGTGAGGCGCCGATGCGTGTGACTGTTCCGGTCACACCGCCGCGGAGCCGCCCCCATGCCCAACGCGAAGTTCCTGATTGCCTGTGGCGTCGTGCTGTGCGCGCTGTCGATGGGCCTGCGCCAGAGTTTTGGCCTGTTCCTGGCGCCGATAACGGCGGCGCAGGGTTTCACCGCCTCGGCCTTCGCCTTCGCCATCGCCATCCAGATCCTGCTGAACGGCGCCACGCAGCCGATCATGGGCAATCTGGCCGACCGCTTCGGCGGCCAGCGCGTGCTGTGGGCGGGGTCAGGGCTGTACGCGCTGGGCCTGGTGATGATGGCGGCGGCCGGCAGCTACGCGCTGTTCTTCGCCGGCGCCGGCCTGGTGCTGGGTGTCGCGGTCTCGGCCTCGGGCTTTCCCATCGTCATGGCGGGGCTGCAGCGGGTGCTGCCGGAAAACCTGCGCAGCCGTGCCGTGGGCCTGGTCACGGCGGGGTCAAGCTTCGGCCAGTTCAGCGTGGTGCCGCTGGTCGCCACCGGCATCGGCGCCCTGGGCTGGCAGGGCGCGCTGTACGCCATGGCGGCGGTCGCCTTGCTGATCGGCGTGCTGGCGCTGCCGCTTTCCGGCGACGCCCCCGCCGCCGGCGCCGCGAAGAAGCAGCCGGCCGGCGAGGCGCTGCGCGCCGCCCTGTCCACCTGGCAGTTCTGGTGCCTGTTCTGGGGCTTCTTCGTCTGCGGCGTGCATGTGAGTTTCCTGACCACCCACCTGCCCGGCTTCGTCGCCAGCTGCGGGCTGCATCCCTGGTATGGTGGTGCTGCGATCAGCGTGATCGGCCTGTTCAACATCTTTGGCGCGCTGGTCTCGGGCGAGCTCGCCGGGCGCTGGCGGCGGCGCGAGATCCTGGTGTTCATCTATGCGGCCCGCGCCGTTGTCATGCTGGTCTTTTTCTACGCCCCCAAGACCGAGGTGACGCTGCTGGTGTTCAGCGCCGCCATGGGCGTGCTTTGGCTGTCCACGGTGCCGCCCACGGTGCAGTTGTGCGCGCGCAGCTTCGGCACGCAGTGGCTGGCGACGATTTTTGGCCTGGTGTTCTTCGGCCACCAGATCGGCGGCTTCGCCGGCGCCTGGCTGGGCGGCCTGGTCTGGGACCGCACCGGCAGCTACGACCTGATGTGGTGGATTTCCATTGCGGCCGGCGCGTTCGCGGCACTGGTCAACCTGCCGGTGCGCGATCCCAGGGTTTCAGTGGGGGCGAAGGCGGCGTGACGCAAGGGTTGGCCCCGCTGCTCGATACACTGTCGAGCCATCGCACGTTAGGCTGCGAGGATGGCATTCGGCGGACTGCAATTGGTCGAACATGGCCCCAGCCTGCCCGCACAGTTCATGGCGGCGCTGGAGGAAGGCACGCTCGTCTTCTTCTGCGGCGCCGGCACGTCCATGCCGACGTTTCCGGACTTCCGCGGGCTGGTGCGGCAAGTGTGGGAGAAGCTTGGCATTCCTGCGCCGGCGACCAGTGACGACGGTCTTGAGCGGACTCTCTATCGCCTCGAACGGGATTCCACGCCCGGCACGATGCGCGAGGCCATCGCGGCGATCCTGAAGCCGGCGGACACCGTCGATACTTCGCTGCACGAAGCGCTCCTGCGTTTGTCCACGGTCGGCGATGGACCACCCCGACTCGTGACCACGAATTTCGACACGCTGTTTGACCTGGCCGCAAAGCGGCTGAACATCGCCGCACATCACCACGCGGCACCACGGCTTGTGCGGCCCGACATCGCGCGCTGGCGCTCCATTGCCTATTTGCATGGCTGGCTGGGCGAGCGTTCCAGTCGCGACGAGCTTGTGGTCACCAGCGCGGATTACGGGCGCGCCTACCTGACTGACGGATACGCGACCCGCTTCCTGGTGGACCTGTTCCGCGACTTCACGGTGGTATTCGTCGGCTACAGCGCGACCGACCCGCCGATGCGCTACATGTTGGACGCACGTGCCACGGAAAGTGGGTCTGGCAAGCCGGTCTATGCCTTTGCGGGCCACTTGGAAGGCAAGCGAGAAAATGTTCGAGCGGACTGGGAAGACCGAGGTGTTGAACCCCTTCCCTATCTGATCACCGGCACCGAGACAAAGCAGGACCACGGCACCTTGCGGGCGACCCTGGTCGAACTGGCAGCCCAGCGCGAACAAGGGCTGCAAGGACGCATCAAGGTCGTCAGGGACAGCGCGAAGCACCAGGACCCACAACCGGAATCGATCGCAGTAGGCCAGACGCTCCACTTCATCAGCGAACCCGCCTGCGCTGAGGCATTCGCCACCGCCGAACCGCTCCACGGCGTGAACTGGCTGCCGCTTCTGGCGTCTGCCGGCTTGCTTGATGGCATCGCAGACCGACGCTTGCAAACGGAGTTCAACCCGCGTCGCATGCACTTCGCCCATTGGCTCATGCGCCACCTGCCGAACGAAGATGTCCTCGACTGGATCATCACCCAGGGCGGGATTGTCGGGCACGAACTGGCCCAGCAGTTGGAACGACGTCTGGCGAGCGATCCACCGCCGCCGGACCTGGAGCGGCGCGCTTTCCGCCTATTGCTGGAAGCGCGGCGATCCGCCGCGCCGGCTTCCTCAGCGGCGCGCGCGTTCACGCAAGCCGCCATGCCGGTTGCGGACGCGGTTGAGGAGATGTTGGCCAGCTTGGAGCCGTCGGTAAGCCTTGCTTCGGCGGCGAGATGGCGCGATGTGCACGACAAATTCCCGGGACTTGCGGAGGAGCCGGTGCTTCTGCTTCTGCTGGATGTGAAGATAAGGCCGCGGCCTTCCTTCTCCAAACACCGGATCAACGGCTACGAAGCCATTCCAGGCTGGCAGGCGGCATTGGCGGCGGCTGCGCATCGACTTTGCGACCGGCTTGAGACAGCGGACGCACTCCATGTCCTTGCCGACAACGCCAATGCTTTCGGGCACGGCAAGACAGCCGATGCTGGCAAGACGGAAGAGCACAGGGGCCCCTGGCGACTGGCGGTCGGCCTGTTGCGCGACGCTGCACTGCACGCCAACGCCACGATGGCGGAGAGCCTGGTGCTGCGCTGGCAGGAACACACGGCCGTGGTCTTCCGCAAGCTGGCAGCCTTCGTGCTCGCGAAGCGCGACGATCTGCCGAGTGCACGCATGTTCGATTTCCTGCTCGAACGCCGAGTCCTCTGCGATGGCGTGCTTGAAGCCGAGATGCAGCCACTCCTCAAGGCCGCTGGACGTCGTGCCGACCCGCGCCAATTGCGCCAGGTCGCAGCCGCAATCGCACGCCATCCGCCCACGACATCGCCTCGGGGCCAGCCGATGGTCCTGCGCCGGCTGACATGGCTGGCCGAAAGCGCCACGCTTCCTGTCGTGGTGGAAAAGCGGCGCGCCAGGTTGGCGGCCCGGTATCCCGACGTTGATCCCTCGCCGGACCACATCGAGGCGCCCGTCGAGATGACCGAACGCCTGTATGGCGACGGCGACGATCCACCTGGCATCTTCCACGACAAAGCGCCTGCCGAGATCGCCGCGTTGCTGAGGGAGGACCCGAAGCGGGCGGGCGCGCTTCGGAAATTCGTTCCCGACAACCCACAAATCGCCCTGGCCCTGGCGCGCCACATGGCAAAGACGGGCGAGTGGCCGCCGGAAGCCTGGCACGCCATGCTGGTCGGCCTCGTCGATGCGAAAACCGACGATGCGGCCTCAGTGCGGGCGGACATGCTGGCCCTGCTCGCGCAGGCCCCGGACGCGCTCTTGGCGCAGGAGTCATGGGCCGTCGGCTGGTTCGTGAACTGCGCCTGGCCGGAGACCGACACGCCACCCGACCCCTCGGCCGTGGAATTCTGGCAGCGCTCACTGGCGGCGTCCGAGCCTGCGGCAAGGACCGCGCTGCAGCGGGTGCCAGACCCGCCATTTGCCTCGCGTGCGTCATCCTCGCCGGAACGTACAGTCGCCGACCGCATTGTCGATATCGCGATCGACACCGGCGCCGGTCTGTTGGTCGAGGCCGTCCTGTTGCGCCTGTGGCGCGGCAAGATGCGGGTCGGTCAGACGCTGCGCGCACCGGAACGCGCGCTGCTGACCGCGATCTGCGACGGTACGGCCAGCACCGACCGCCTGGGTCGCGTTGTGCTCGCGCGGCGTCTGAACACACTGTTCGCTTTGGACCCGGCTTGGACCAGCCAGCACCTGATTGCGCGGTTCAACCCGAGCGACCCGCACCATGCAGAGCTTTGGTCGGCCTTCCTGTACGGCCCCTCCGTCTCGCCCGATCTGTTCGTTGCACTTCGGCCCGCCTATCTCGCGCTGCCGCAAGGACCACAGGACCTGACCGTGCACAGACTGCGCACGAACTTCTATGAACTGGCGGTGCTGGCTGCACTGCGGATGCCCGGTACGCTGCCCGACGACCTGGCACGCTCGTTCCTTCTGCAGGCCGGTCGGGACGGCCTGCAGCATGTCGCACGTGCCGTTGACCGCGCCGCACGCGGCACTGGCAGCGGCGGCGCGGCACTCTGGGAGCAGCGCATCCTTCCCTGGCTGAATTCGGTCTGGCCGAAGGCGAAGAAGATCCAGTCGGAGAAGGCCACCGAACGCCTTGCTTGTGCGGCGCTTGAGGCAGGAGAGGCGATGCCTGCCGCCGTCGCGTTCGTGCAGGGGCTTGGCGAACGTCTGCATCGGCCACGCGCGCTGCTGGCCCGTCTGGACGACGACGACAGTGCTGCCATTCTGCAGGCGCAACCAGACTCAGTGCTTGCGCTGCTCGGACTGATCCACGATGTGACGCACGAGGAGGCGAGGCCGCTGCTCGATGTCCTGGCGGCACTCGCCAGGAACGACCCCGGTATCAGCGGGGACGCGCGCTGGAAGAGATTGGACGAGCTCGCGCGGCGGCGTCAGGCAGGGTCATGATCAGCCGCACCGGCAGCCAAGTCCGGATGTGATGGATCTGCATCGCGGCGGGCGCGTTCGCGGCCCTGTCGATCTGCCGATGCGCCATCCCAGATACCGGCCGTGGCACCGTTGCCGATGCGACGCTGCCCGCCGCCTACCGCGCCGCGGGCGACTTCTTCCTGTTCTGAACGGCTGGTAGGATCAGGGCATGCCCCGCATCGCGCTGATCCATGCCACGCCGCTGTCGCTCGACCCGATCCACGCCGCCTTCCGTGAGGCGTGGCCCGCGCCCACGCTGGCCGACCTGCTGGACGCGAGCCTGAGTGCCGACCTGGCGCGCGACGGCACGCTGACCCCCGCGATGATCGGGCGCTTCCAGGCGCTGGGCGACTACGTGGTGGGGTGCGGCGCCGATGCCATCCTGTTCACCTGCAGCGCCTTCGGCCCCTGCATCGAGGCGGTGGCGGCGCGCCATGCAACGATCCCGGTGCTGAAGCCGAACGAGGCGATGATCGCCGACGCGCTGGCGAAAGGCAGGCGCATCGGCCTGATCGCATCCTTCGCGCCCAGCTTCGCCAGCATGCTGCCCGAATTCCAGGCCGCCGACCCGGGGGTGGAGGTCGTGACCGCGCATGCCGATGGCGCGATGGCGGCCCTGGCCGCGGGTGACGGCGCGCAGCACGACGCGATCGTGGCCCGCGCCGCCGCCACGTTGCGCCACTGCGACGTGATCGCTTTCGCGCAGTTCAGCCTGTCGCGGGCGAAGGCGGCAGCGGAGGCCGCCAGTGGACGCACCGTGCTGACCACGCCGGGCGCCGCTGTGGCGGCGCTGCGGCGGCGGCTGGAGCGGTAGCTACCGCCCCATCTTGGCCAGCACGTCGAGCTGCCAGCGCATTTCGTCGGGCGCCAGCGGGAACGCCCCGCCGGGCCCCGCGACCAGCAGCTTGCCGGGCGGCACGCGGCCCAGCAGCGACTGCACCGCGCCGGCCGCCTTCATCGAAAAACCCGCCTTCCAGCACAGGCTGACCAGCGCCTTGGCGCTGCGCAGGCTGGCCGCACGCTCGACCATGGCGAAGCTGACGCCCGAGCCCGCGGCCAGGCGCGCGGACACGCGCGTGAGGTCGGCGCTGGCGGCCGCCTCCAGCAGCTTCGCCTCGTTCAGCTCGCCGCGCGTGGCCATGCCGCGGGCCTCGGCCATGGCGTCGTCGGCATGCAGGTTCTCGGCCTGGGCGCGGGCCGGCTCGGCGGGCGGCGCGGCCGGCGCCAGGCGGCGCTGCACCGCTTCGGCCAGCGCCTCGCGCGTGGCATTGTCCAGGTCGGTGCGCTGGGCCATCTCGCGCAGCAGCGTGTCGGTGACGATCGCGGCCAGCGCCGCGGCGGCGCGGGGCGAGAGTTTCGGGCGGCGCACCAGCGGCGGCTGGTATTGCGTGCGCTCGGCCGCCTGCGCGATCAGCGCGTCGATCGTGGCTTCGCGGATGCGGGCCGACTTGTTCGCGAGCAGCGCGGTGATGGCCACGCTGTCGCCGCTGGCGGCGATGGCATCGCCGATTGCCTCCGACAGATAGGGGCGGTGCGCGATCGCGGCCACCGTGCCCTCGGCCGGTGGTGCTGCGACCAGGCCCATCAGGTCGGCCTCGGTCAGCATGGGGCTGAAGCGCAGCACGGGCTCGGCCACCGGCAACGCGGTATCGTGCGCCAGCTTCAGGATGATGCCGCGCGGCGCGTCCGGCATGGCCTTCACCGCATCGGCGATCGCGGCGCGCACCGCCATCGCGGTGTCGCCCACCAGCGTGCTCAGCGTCTCGTAGGCCAGGCGGCGCAGGCGTTCGCGTTCGTCGTCGCCCAGGCCAGGGGCCAGCCGCGCCACCTTGCGCGCCAGCGCCGTGCGCACGCCTTCATCGGCATCGGCGCGCAGCAGGTGGTCGGCCTGGGCCGGCGTGTTGAGGTTGGCGGCCACGGCGGCGCGCACCGGGGCTTCCGGGTCGGCAGCCAGGAAGAACAGGAATTCGGGCGCCGCGTCGGTGCGCGCGGCCAGCGCCGCGCGGTCGTGCACGGCGTGCGATGCCGCCGCCTGCTTGGCATCGTCATACGGCATGGGATGCGCCACGCGCAGCACGGCATTCGACATCAGGCCCCCCACGGTCGTTCACGCCAGCACCGTCATGCCACCATCCAGGTTGCCCGCCCGGCACGCTTGGCGCCGTACATCGCCTGGTCGGCACGCGCCAGCAGCGTGCGCAGCTGCTCGCCCGACCCGGCGCGACGCACCGCGATGCCGATCGAGATCGACAGCGGCCGATCGGGCCCGGCGCCGACATGCGCCAGCGCCACCGGCGCGTCCTGGCGCAGCCGCTCGGCCCGGTCGCTGGCGATGAATTCGTCGGCGCCGTCCAGCCAGATGGCGAATTCGTCGCCGCCCAGGCGCGCCACCAGGTCGCTGGGCCGCACCGCGGCGCGCAGCAGGCCCGCGACCGCGCGCAGCGCCTGGTCGCCGGCCTCGTGCCCCAGCCGGTCGTTCACTTCCTTGAAATTGTCCAGGTCGCCGAACAGCAGGCTGGCATTGATGCGCTGGTGGTCCAGGCGCTCGATGCGGCGTTCCACCTCGTCGGTGAAGGCGCGGCGGTTCAGCAGGCCGGTCAGCGGGTCGATCTGCGCCGCTTCCGTCATTTTCCGCTGCAGCTGGCCATGCGCCAGCACCACGCGCAGCAGCGGCTTCACCGTATCCAGCAGCGCGCGTTCTTCTTCGTCCCAGCCGCGGCTGGCGCCGTCGCGCCACAGCACCACGGCCACGCCCGAATCCGGACCGGCGCGCAACAGCAGGCGGGTGGGACCAGGCTGGCCGCCGGCCACGCCGGGAACGCGCGGGCCAGTCATTTCGGCAGTCCAGTCGATGCGCTCGCGCAGCAGCGGCAGCGCGAAGGCCAGGATGGGATCGGGGTTACGGCCCACGATCGCGACCGGCGCCAGGCCATTGGCGATGTCCAGCACCGCCACGCCCGCCGCCCCCAGCGCCAGCATCAGCGCCTCGGCGCTGGCCACCGCCATGCGGTCGGCCAGCACTTCGTTGCGGGTCGCCGACAGCACGCTGTCGATCAGCGCTTCCTTGCGCAGCAGGCGGGCAACGGCGGCGTTCTTTTCTTCCTCCTCGGTCACGTCGCGGGCGATGCCGCGCGTGCCGCAGGGCTGGCCCATCGCGTCCAGCAGCGGCACGGCGGCCAGGGCCAGGCAGGCCGTGCTGCCATCGCCGCGGCGCACCCAGGCGCGCACGCCGCGCACCGGGCGGTTGGCGCGGAACGGATCGAACGCGGCATCGGCCGCGACCAGGCTGGTGGGCTGGCCGGCCAGCGCCTCGCTGGGCCAGCCCAGGGCGGGATCGGGCGAGATGAAGGTGAAGTGGCCTGCCGCGTCGGTTTCCCAGACGATGTCGGCCAGCATCTCCACCAGGTCGCGCCAGCGCTGGCGGCTGTCCAGCAGCGCGCCGCGCAGCACTGCTTCCAGCGGCGTGCTTTCGCTTTGCAGCGTGCCGCCTGGCGCGGCAAGCTCGGTGCCGGGGGCGGGGATGTCCGGCCGGGACAGGATGATCGACATGTTCCGTGGACTTTGCGCTTTGCGACTTGCCGAATCGTTATCGGCGACCTGCGTATTTCCCCGCATGAACCCTGCATTCCCGTGCATTCCGCCGGGTTGACGCGGCGCGGCGCCGCTTCCAGGGTTCGCCCGACCCGACCCCACCGGAACCCGAGGAACCAGCCGCATGGACCGCGCCGCGCTGCAGGCCGAGATCGACCGCCTATGGGAATCGCGCGCGATCCTGACCCCCGCCAGCGACCCGACCGCGCGCGCCACGGTGGAGGCGGCGCTGTCGCTGCTGGACAACGGCGAGGCGCGCGTGGCCGAGCCCAAGGATGGCGCCTGGGTGGTGAATGACTGGTTAAAGAAGGCGGTGCTGCTGAGCTTCCGATTGACCGACAGCGCGCCCATGCCCGGCCCCGGCGGCGCACCCGTGTACGACAAGGTACCCATGAAGTTCGACGGCTGGGGCGAGAATCGCTTCAAGGAAGCCGGCTTCCGCGCCGTGCCGGGCGCGGTGGTGCGCCGATCGGCGTATGTCGCGCCGAACGCGATCCTGATGCCCAGCTTCGTGAACGTGGGCGCCCATGTGGGCCGGGGCACCATGGTCGATACCTGGGCCACGGTCGGCAGTTGCGCGCAGATCGGCGCCAATGTGCATCTTTCCGGCGGCGTCGGCATCGGCGGCGTGCTGGAACCGCTGCAGGCCAATCCCGTGATCATCGAGGACGATTGCTTCATCGGCGCGCGGTCCGAGGTGGTCGAGGGCGTGATCGTCGAACAGGGCAGCGTGCTGGCCATGGGCGTGTTCCTGAGCGCCACCACCAAGATCGTCGATCGCAACACGGGCGAGGTGTTCGTGGGCCGCGTGCCGGCCTATTCCGTGGTGGTGCCCGGCGCGCTGCCTGGCCGCGCCCTGCCCGACGGGTCGATGGGCCCCAGCCTGGCCTGCGCCGTGATCGTGAAGCGGGTGGATGCGCAGACCCGCAGCAAGACCAGCATCAACGACCTGCTGCGTGATTGACCCGGTTGCGCTGACCCAGGCGCTGGTGCGCTGCGCATCCGTCACGCCCGCCGATGCGGGCGCGATGGACGTGCTGGAGGCCGCGCTGCGGCCGCTGGGCTTCGCCTGCACGCGGCTGCGCTTCGGCGCGATCGAGAACCTGCATGCCCGCATCGGCACGGGCGCGCCGCATCTGTGCTTCGCGGGGCACACTGATGTGGTGCCCCCCGGCAATGGCTGGACCACCGATCCCTTCGCCGCCGAGATCGTCGATGGCGTGCTGTATGGCCGGGGTGCTGCCGATATGAAGTCGGGCGTGGCTGCCTTTGTCGCCGCCGCCGCCGCGCGCCTGGCCGCCGGGCCGCTCGATGGCTCGATCAGCCTGCTGATCACCGGCGACGAGGAAGCCGACGCGGTGGATGGCACCGCGAAGGTACTGGAGTGGATGGCGGCGAACGACCAGGTGCCGGATTTCTGCCTGGTGGGCGAGCCGACCTCGGTCGCCCAGCTAGGCGACCTGGTGAAGATCGGCCGCCGCGGCAGCCTGAACGCGACCATCACCGTGCAGGGCACACAGGGGCATTCCGCCTATCCGCAGCGCGCCGACAACCCGATCCATCGCCTGGTACGCATCCTGGCCGAGCTGACCGGCACGAAGCTGGATGCCGGCACCGACTGGTTCGAGGCCTCGACGCTGCAGGTGACCTCGGTCGATGTGGGGAACCTCGCGACCAACGTCATTCCCGGCAGTGCCACGGCAAAGCTCAACATCCGCTTCAACGACACGCATACGGAAGCCTCGCTGACCGCGCGGCTGCGGGCGGCCTGCGCGCGGCATGCGGAGACATTCGAGCTCAAGGTCAGCTGCTCGGGCGAGGCGTTCCTGACGCAGCCGGGCGCCCAGGTCGAGACGCTTTCCCAGGCGATCGCGCGCGCCACCAACTGCGTGCCCAGGCTGGATACCGGCGGCGGCACCAGCGATGCGCGCTTCATCGCGAAATACTGCCCGGTGGCCGAGTTCGGCCTGGTCGGCACCAGCATGCACAAGGCCGACGAGCACGTTCCCGTGGCCGCGATCACCGCGCTGGCGGCAGCCTATGGCGAGGTGATCGGCGCGTTTGGCGTGTGATCGGGTGGCGTGTGATCGGGCGGATCGTAGCGCACCCACAGGAAGGTCAATCCCTCGGCCGGCGCGGTCTGCCCGGCCCGCGCGCGATCCCTGGCGGCCAGGATCCCGGCCATGTCGGCAGTACTCCAGCGCCCCTGCCCCACCTGCGCCAGTGTGCCGACGATGTTGCGCACCTGGTGGTGCAGGAAACTGCGCGCGCGCAGGAACACCGCGATGCGGTCGCCAGCACGCGTCACGGCAATCTCGGTCAGCGTCTTCTCGGGCGACTTCGCCTGGCAGGAGGCGGCACGGAAGCTGGTGAAGTCGTGCCGTCCCACCAGCACCTGCGCCGCCTGGTGCATCGCATCAGCATTAAGGCGCACCGGCACGTGCCACACCCGGCAGAACTCCAGCGCCGGCGGCGGGCGGCGGTTCAGGATGACGTAGCGATAGGCGCGCTCGGTGGCGCTGAAGCGCGCGTGCCAGCCCGGCGGCGCGATCGTGCAATCCAGCACCGCAAGCGGGTGCGGGCGGGTGTAGAAATTGAGCGCATCGCGCACACGCTCGGGCGGGTGATCGCGACCGAGGTCGATCTGCGCCACCATCGCCGCGGCATGCACGCCGGCATCGGTGCGGCCGGCGGCGGCGCTGGGCACGGGCGCGCCTGCGTTCAGGTGTGCCGCCGCGTCCTCGATCAGCGCCTGCACCGACATGCCCTCGGCCTGGCGCTGCCAGCCCACCAGGCCGCGCCCGTCATATTCCAGTGTCAGGCGGTAGCGGGGCATCAGCCCAGCACCGTGCCCACCAGCACCCGATGCCCGCGGAGGAACTCGGCCGCATCCATGGCGCGCCGGCCCGGCGCCTGCACGCGCAGCAGGCGCAGCGCGCCCTGGCCGCAGGCCACGGTGAAGCGATCATCCAGCACCGCGCCCGGCGTGTCGGCGCCCGGCGCGGGTTCTGCCGCCAGCACCTTCAGCGGCACGTCGCCCAGCAGGCAGAACGTGCCGGGCCAGGGGTCGAAGGCGCGCACCCGGCGATCGAGTGCATCGGCGCTGGCCTGCCAGTCCAGCCTGCCATCGCCGCGGGATAGCTTGCCGCAATGGGTGGCGCCCTCCGGCTGGGGCACTGGTGGAGGGTTCTCGGCCAGCGCGCGCAGCACCAGGCGGGCACCGATGGCGCTCAGTTGGTCGTGCAGCGTGGCGGCGGTTTCGCGGGGGCGGATCGCGGTGGCTTCGCGCAGCAGCATCGGGCCGGTATCCAGGCCCTCGTCCATGCGCATGATGGTGATGCCGGTTTCCGCGTCGCCCGCCAGGATCGCCGCCTGGATGGGGCTGGCACCGCGCCAGCGCGGCAGCAGCGAGGCGTGGATGTTGAGGCAGCCCCGCCGCGGTGCGCGCAGCATGGGCGCCGGCAGGATCAGCCCGTAGGCCGCCACCACCGCGACATCGAGATCGCGTGCCGCGAACGCCGCCCACGCCGCCTCGTCGCGCTTCAGCCGCGCCGGCGTATGCACGGGAATGCCCAGCGCATCGGCGGCCTGGTGCACCGGGCAGCGCGCCTCGGCCAGGCCCCGCCCGGCGGGCTTCGGCGGCTGGCAATACACCGCCACCACCTGGTGCGCCCCCGCCAGCGCCCGCAGCGCCGGCACCGCGAAATCCGGGCTGCCCATGAAGGCGAGCTTCACCCCGTCTTCCGCTCCTTCGCCAGCTTGCGCAGGATCATGTTGCGCTTCAGCGCGCTGATCCGATCGACGAACAGGATGCCGTCCAGATGGTCGATCTCGTGCTGCACGCAGCGCGCCAGCAGGCCGTCCATGTCGGTCTCGTGCCGCGCGCCGGCCAGGTCCTGGTAGCGCACGCGCACCGCCTCGGGCCGTTCGACGTCGGCATAGTGGCCGGGCAGCGACAGGCAGCCTTCCTCCAGCGTCACCAGGCCAGAGCCGGTGCGCACGATTTCGGGATTGACCAGCACCAGGGGCCTGCGGCCCTGGGGGGCGGCGTCGTCGCGCTGCAGGTCGATCACCGCGAGCCGCAGCCCCACATCCACCTGGGGCGCGGCCAGGCCAATGCCAGGGGCGGCATACATGGTGGCCAGCATCGTCTCGGCCAGTGCCCGCACATCATCGGTCGTGGCGACCGGGCGCGCGCGGGCCTTCAGCACGGGCGCGGGCGCCAGCACGATCGGCAGCAGCGTGGCCGGCAGGGAGGCGGCAGGCTCATCCATGGACGGCACTTAGGCCGGCCGGCGCGGCGCCGCAACCAACCCCTTGAACCCCGGGCGCCCGGTTCATACCTGATTGGTGCCGGGTGCCCATGCGGGGCCCGGCGGAACCGAAACTCTCGCTCACCATGAGGAGACATACGATGAACCGCAGCACGATCTTCTCCAGCCCGCTGTTCCTGGGCTTCGACCATCTGGAGCAGATGCTGGACCGGCTGTCGAAGACCACCGACAACGGCTACCCCCCGTACAACATCGAAACCGTCGGCGAGCAGGGTCTGCGCATCACGCTGGCCGTGGCCGGGTTCACGATGGACGACCTTTCGATCACGCTGGAAGACAACCAGCTGGTGATCCGCGGCAAGCAGAAGGACGATTCCGAGGGCCGGAATTTCGTGCATCGCGGCATCGCGGCACGGCAGTTCCAGCGCGCCTTCGTGCTGGCCGATGGCGTGCAGGTGAAGGGCGCCTGGCTGGACAACGGCCTGCTGCACCTTGACCTGGAGCGTCCGCAGCCGGAAAGCCGCGTGAAGTCGATCGCGATCGGCGCCGCCCCTGGCCGCATGAACGGCGCGAACGGCCACGCCAATGGCCAGGGCCGCGTGACCGTCGAGGCGAAGGCTGACGGTAAGGCCGCCTGAGTGGCGGCTGCCTGAGTGGGGACGGCGTGCGTGGGGGCCGCCCCTGCGGGGGCGGCAACACCCAGGAACAAGGAAGCAACGGCATGAGCAACATGGAAGCTGGCGGGGCGACACGGCGGGTGATTTCCGTGCGCGCGCTGACCGCGGCGGAGTTCGGCCAGCTGGGCGCGGGGCACATTGCCTATGTCCGGCCCATCGTGGTCTCGGGCGCGCCCGCCTTCGCGATCTGCGCGGCGGACGGCACCCAGATGGCGGTGGCGCCCGATGCCGCCATGGCCGCCGCCGCGATCCGCCAGCACGAGATGGAGCCGCTTTCGCTGCATTGAGTGCGCAGTGGCGGCTTCGGCCTGATGAGAACCCCCTTCCGGGTGACCGGAAGGGGGTTTTTGCTTTGTGCGCCGCCCTGCCGGATTTGCGCGGAAGCGGCGTAGGCTGGCGCTGCGCCGAACCGGGCGCCCGCGACCGCGCCCCCCAACCCACCCCACGAGGCCACGATGCCCGCATACCCGATTACCCTCAGCGACGTCGTGGATAGCGCGGCCGAGGCCGCGATCGGCGGCGGGCTGAACCAATTCAACGACGGCGTGCTGGGCTACGGCGACCGGCGGCCGCTGGCGGTGACCGTGCGCGACCCCGCCACCGATGCCATCGTCGGCGGCGCCATCGGGCGCACGTCGCTGGGTCTGCTGTTCATCGACCTGTTCTTCCTGCCGGAGGCGCTGCGCGGCGCGGGGCTTGGCACCAGGGTGCTGCAGCTGTGCGAGGAGGAAGCACGCCGGCGCGGCTGCCGGTCGGCGGTGCTGTATACGATCAGCTTCCAGGCGCCCGGTTTCTACGAACGCAACGGCTGGCACAGGTTCGGCGAGGTTGCCTGCGACCCGCCCGGCACCAGCCGGGTGTTCCTGTCCAAGGCGCTGTAGCGCGACGGCGCACGACAGCGTGATCCGCTGAAGCGGACACGCTGTCGGTTTGCTTGGGCGAGCAATTTCATCCACGTGCGGATCGCTGCGCGATCGAACGCCAGTGGATATTGCTCTACCCCAGCAGCGCGGCCCGCACCCCCGCTGCATCCTGCGCGGCGCGCATCGCCGCCCGCACCGGCGCCTCGCGCAGCCGCCGTGTCAGTGCCGCCAGCGCCTTCAGGTGGTCGCCGGCGGCCTCGGCCGGCGCCAGCAGCAGCACGAACAGATCGACCCGCGCGCCATCGCTGGCCGCGAACTCGATGCCGTTGGCCAGGCGCAGCAGCGCACCCGTGGGGCCGGCGATGCCAGGCAGCCTTGCATGCGGCACCGCCACGCCATGGCCCACGCCGGTGGAACCCAGCCGCTCGCGCGCGATCGCGGCGTCCAGGATCGCGCGTTCCGGCACGCCGGCCGCCGGCGCGGCAAGCCCGGCCAGCAGCGCCAGGGCGTCGCGCGCATCGGCGGCCAGGGCGCCCTGCTGCACCGCGGCAGCGGGGATCAGCACGGCCAGGTCGAGCGTATGCGGCACCGCGCGCGGCTACGCCTTCACCGGCGCCGCCGCGCTGTCGATCCAGCCGATATTGCCATCCTTGCGGCGATACACCACGCCCAGCGCGCCCGAGGCACGGTCGCGGAACATCAGGGCCACGCGGTCGGCCAGGTCAAGCCGCATCACCGCCTCGCCCACCGACAGGGTGGCGATGGTCTCCGGCATCTCGGCGACGATCGCCGGTGCCTCGATGGCCGGGGCGGCATCGTGGCCGTTGGTCGGGGGTGCTTCCTCGGTGTCCTCGATCACCTGCAGCACCAGGCGGCGGGCGGCGGATTCGTCGCGCTCGCGGTTGGCCAGGTCGCGCGCGTGCTCGTTCACCTTGCGCCGGTGCCGGCGCATGCGCTTGGCCACGTGCTCGGCGGCGGCATTGAAGGCGGCATGCGCGTCGCCGGCCTCGCCCTCGGCCCGCATGGTCAGGCCGCGGCCGGCATGCAGCGTGATGTCGCAGTGGAAGAAGGCGCGGTGGCGGCTGAACGTCACCTGCGCTTCCAGCGCGTGGTCGAAATACTTCTGGGCCACCACGCCAAGCTGATCGGACACGTGCTGGCGCAGCGCGTCTCCCGTATCGACCTGCTTGCCGGAGACAACGATGTGCATGGCGTTCCCTTCCTTGCTTGCCAGCCTTGGTCGCCAGCCTTGCTTGCCGGCGGGCGTGCGCATCCGCGCCATCTCGACCTAGGCCAGCACCGCCTTTTCGCGCCGGCGCTGCACGGAGCTTGGGATGCGCAACGACTCCCGGTACTTCGCCACGGTACGGCGCGCGATGTCCACACCTTCCCGCTTCAGCAGCACCACGATCTGGTCATCGGACAGCACCGTTTCGGCGGTTTCGGCGCCGATCAGGTCGCGGATGCGGTGGCGCACGCTTTCCGCCGAATGCGCCTCGCCCCCGTCGGACCCGGCGATCGCGTTGGTGAAGAACCATTTCAGTTCCAGCGTGCCGCGCGGTGTGGCGATCCACTTGTTGCTGGTGACGCGCGAAACCGTGCTTTCGTGCATCTCCACCTCGGATGCGATGTCGCGCAGGATCAGCGGGCGCAGGCCGGACACGCCGTGGCGGAAGAACCCGTCCTGCCGGCGCACGATCTCGGTGGCCACCTTCAGGATCGTGGTGGCGCGCTGCTGCAGCGACTTCACCAGCCAGTTCGCCGATTGCAGTTTTTCGGCCACATAGGCGCGGTCGTCGCGCGACATTTTTTCGCGCGAGGTGGTGCGCGACCAGGTGCCCGATACCAGCACGCGGGGCAGCGTGTCGGGGTTCAGTTCCACGATCCACTCGCCATCGGGGGCGCGGCGCAGCAGCACGTCGGGCACCACGGTGGGCGCGGTCTCGCCGGTGAAGCGGGCACCGGGCTTGGGATCCAGCCTGCGGATCTCGGCGATCATGTCGGCCAGGTCCTCGGCATCGACACCACACAGCTTCATCAGCTTGGCGTGATCGCGCCTGGCCAGCAGGTCCAGGTTGTCCAGCAGCGCCGCCATGGCAGGATCAAGCCGGTTCAGCTCGCGCAGCTGGATCGCCAGGCATTCGCGCAGGTCGCGCGCCATCACGCCCGACGGGTCGAAGCGCTGCATGCGCGCAAGCACCGCCTGGACCTGCGCGGGCGGGGCACCAAGCCGGGCGGCGACCTCCTCCAGATCGACATTCAGCCGCCCGGCATCGTCGGTCAGCGCGATCAGGTGCGCGCCGATCAGCCGGTCGGCGGCGTCGGCGATGTCGCAGCGCAGCTGCTCCGACAGGTGCTCGCGCAACGACGCGGGCTTGTCGGCAAAGCTTTCCAGGCCGCGATCATCGTCGCCGAAATCGCTGCGCCCGCCCTTGCCATAGGCGCCGTCATAGCCGCCGCCGTCGCTGAAGCCGGCATCGGGCGGCGGGCCATCGGCGGCGCCGCCGGCGTCGAAATCGTTGGACCAGTCGGTATCCAGCGGCGCTTCCGCGGTGGCCGGCGCGCCATCGGCATTGGCCGCCTCGAAGGTATCGCGCGGCGCTTCCTGCGCGGGCGCGACGGCGGTGCTTTCCTCGCGCTCCAGCAGCGGGTTCTTTTCCAGCTCCTCCTCGACGAAGGCGGCCACCTCCATGTTGCTGAACTGCAGCAGCTTGATCGCCTGGCGCAGCTGCGGCGTCATCACCAAAGACTGGCTTTGGCGGATGTCGATGCGCTGGCCGAGCACGGGGCCGCTCATGGGGGGGCGCTCATGTCACTGTATGCCTACAGGCTGAACCTTTCCCCGAGGTACACGCGGCGCACGCCTTCGTGTGCCACGATGTCGCGGGGCGGTCCTTCCATCAGCACCTGGCCGTCGTGCAGGATGTACGCGCGGTCGATGATTTCCAGCGTTTCGCGCACGTTGTGGTCGGTGATCAGCACGCCCAGGCCGCGATCCTTGAGGTGCGCGACCAGGTCGCGAATATCGCCCACTGCGATCGGGTCGATGCCGGCGAGTGGTTCATCGAGCAGCACGAATTGCGGGTTGGTGGCCAGTGCCCGCGCGATCTCCACGCGGCGGCGCTCGCCACCGGACAGCGCCAGCGCCGGGGTGCGGCGCAGGTGGCTGATCGAGAATTCGGCCAGCAGGGATTCCAGCGTGGCTTCGCGCCGGTCGCGATCGGCCTCGACCACTTCCAGCGTGGCGCGGATGTTGTCCTCGACCGACAGGCCGCGGAAGATGGACGCTTCCTGCGGCAGGTAGCCCAGGCCCAGCCGGGCGCGGCGATACATGGGCAGCGCCGTGATCTCGTTGCCGTCCAGCGTGATCGCGCCGCTGTCGGGCGACACCAGGCCCACGATCAGGTAGAAGCAGGTGGTCTTGCCGGCGCCGTTCGGGCCCAGCAGCCCCACCGCCTCGCCGCGCTTGACCGCCAGCGACACGCCCCGCAGCACCGGGCGCTTCTTGAAGCGCTTGGTCAGGTCGGATGCGACCAGGCCCGCGTTGTTCGCCACCAGGCGCGGCGCGGCCTGTTGGCCGGGCAAGCCGCCCTCCTGCACCACGCCGTCGTTCATCGCGGCGCCGCCCGGGGCGAGGCGGGGCGGTCGGGCAGCGCGGGCGCGCCGGGCGCATCGCCGTTCGGCACGATCAGGCCCGCCACCCGCCCGCCGGTACCCGGCAGCAGGCGCGACACGCCACTGACCAGGTTCACCTCGGCCTGCGCGCCGTTCAACTGGTTCTGGCCGCGCGTGATGCGCACATCGCCGGCCAGGCGCGCGATGCCGGCGGGGGCGGAATAGACGCCGCGATCGCCGCGCACGGTTTCTAAGGCGGTGCGCACCTCGACATTGCCATAGGCTTCGACGCGGTCGAGCCGACCGGTTTCCGGCGTGCCCGCCTGGCGTGCGGCCGGCTGCGGCGGTGCTTCCAGGAAATACGCCACCAGCGTATCGGCCGAAAGCCGGCGCCCCGGGCTTTCCGCCACCGCATCGCCGCGCGCCACCGCCATGCGCCGTGCCGAGTAGTACTCGACGGAGTCGCGCGCGGTCACGCGGTCCTGCGGCGTGCTGAGCACCAGGTTGCGCCCGGTCAGGATCAGCACTGCCTGGTCCATGTCATACACGGCGCGGTCGGCGGTGGCGCGGTCGGTGGCGGTGGCGATCACCACGTTGCCCAGCGCTTCCAGCCGGAAGATCTCGCTGGCACCGCCGGCGCCGCCGAACGGGCCGGGCTGCGCATTGGCCGGCGGCGGCGCGTTGCCGGCGCGGGGGCGGTAGCGCGCGATCAGGCGGTCGGCGGTGACCGTGGTGCCGTCGCGCACCGCGCGCGCTCGGCCACGCGCCACCACGACCTGTTCGTTCTGCCGCCATTCGATGGCGTCCTGGGCGGTGATCTCCACGGGGCCGCCGCCGGACAGGTTGAGCTCCTGCGCCGCCACGGGGACCGCCAGCAAGGGGACCGCCAGCAGCAGCAGGGCCAGCACCGCGCGCCTCATTCGCGCGTTTCCTGCAACACCAGGCGGGCAGGGCCGGTGACGACGATGACCTGGCCAGACTCGGTCAGCACGAAGCCCGTGCCCTCCAGCGTGCCGAAGGGGCCCTGGGCAGCCACCGGGCTTTCGCCCTCGGCACTGTGGTCACGCAGTTTTACGCGCGCGGCTTCGGTCACCACCTGGTAGCCGGCATCGTGGTTCAGCGTGACCGCGCCCCGCAGGTCCAGCACCTGGACGTCGCGCGCATACGCGCCCTCCCGCGCCGCCAGCAGCACCCACGCCCCGTCCGACAGCGTCATGTCGGCCTGCGGGCGCACCAGATCGACCAGGTCGGCGCCGGTGGCCTGCGCGGCTTCCGCCGCCGTCACGGTATAGGGGCGACCCTGCTCATCGACGCCCTGGAAGCGGGCATCGCGCACCCGCAGCGTATCGGCCGGCGGCTCGGCGCCGCGGCGGAAGGTCAGGCGGCGGGCTTCATCGGACCCGTCCAGTTGCGGCCACAGCGCCACCAGCGCCAGCAGCAGGATGGCGGCGGCCGGCAGCAGGCGCTTGGCCACGCGCACGAACAGCCGCCGCCCGGCACCCTGCGGCGACGCGGCACCCGGGGGCGGGCGGCGGCCCGGCGGTGCCATCGGCACGCGCGGTGCGGCGATGGCGGGGCGCAGCGGTGCCGCGGTCATGCCAGCCCCGCGCGCAGGCAATCATGCATGTGCAGCACGCCGACCGGGCGGTCGTTCTCGATTGCGAACAGCGCGGTGATCGCTTTCTCGCTCATCAGCCGCACGCCCTCGGCCGCCAGCACGTCGGCGCGGATGGTTTTCGGCGTGCGCGTCATGATGCTGGCGACGGTGGCCGACAGCAGGCCAGGGTGCATGTGGCGGCGCAGGTCGCCGTCGGTCACGATGCCGACCAGCCGGCCTTCGCCATCGACCACGCCGACGCAGCCGAAGCGCTTTTCGGCGATGATGATGATCGCGTCCGCCACCGAGGCTTCCGGCGTGGTGAGCGGCATGGCAGCGCCCGCATGCATCAGGTCGCGTACCTTGGAAAGCCGGGCGCCCAGCTTGCCGCCGGGATGAAAGCGGCCGAAATCGTCGGCGGTGAAGCCGCGGCGTTGCAGCAGCGCCACCGCCAGCGCATCGCCCAGCGCCAGCATCATGGTGGTGCTGGTGGTCGGCGCCAGGCCCAGCGGGCAGGCTTCCGGCACGCGCGGCAGCAGCAGCGCCACGTCGGCCGCATCGGCCAGCGCGCTGGGGGCCCGGCCGACCATGCCGACCAGCGGAATGGCGAAGCGGCGGGTGTAGGCGATCACATCCGCCAGTTCCGGCGTGTTGCCGGAATTGGACAGGGCCAGCACCGCATCAGCCTCGCCGATCATGCCCAGGTCGCCGTGGCTGGCCTCGGCCGGGTGCACGAACAAAGCAGGCGTGCCGGTGCTGGCCATGGTGGCGGCGATCTTGCGCGCCACATGGCCCGACTTGCCCATGCCGGTGACCACCACGCGGCCCCCGGGCACGGTCAGGCGATCCAAGGCCGCCGCGAAGCGGTCATCCAGCGCGGCCTCCAGCGCCGCCAGTGCCTCGGCTTCGGCGCGCAACAGCCTTCGCCCGCGCTCCAGGTCGGCGCTGGCGGAGGCGGCTGGCCGGGTCATCGCGGCGGTCGCGGTCACGCAGGTCCCCTCATTGGCCGGCATCTATGGGCCGGCCGCGGGGACAGGGTCAACGACGCTTCTGGGGTTGACAAGCAATTCTCCTGCCACACAACCAAAGCTTGCAGAGTGGGCGGGCCTTGCAGGATGGGGCCGGTTGATTGACGGAGTCCTGACGCGCCGGCGTGGCGGCACGGTGGCCGGTCAGTGCGCGAAAATGTCCGGGTCTTCCCAGCCCAGCACGTCCAGCCGGCCGCGCGCCGGCAGGAAGCCGAAACAGGCGCGGGCCAGGTCCAGCCGGCCCTCGCGTTGCAGCAGCGGCACCAGCCTGGCCTGCAGCGCGTGCAGGTGCAGCACGTCGGTCGCGGCATAGGTCAGCTGCTCCGGGGCCAGCGCGGGCGCGCCCCAGTCGCTGGATTGCTGCTGCTTGGACAGCTCGATGCCCAGCAGGTCCTTGCAGATGTCCTTCAGCCCATGCCGGTCGGTGAAGGTGCGCACCAGCTTGCTGGCGATCTTGGTGCAGAACAAAGGGGCAGCGACCACGCCCAGGAAGTGCTCGATCACGGCGACGTCGAAGCGGGCGAAGTGGAACAGTTTTTCGCGCGCCGGATCGGCCAGCAGCGCCTTCAGGTTCGGGCAGTCATAGGGGGCTTCGACCTGCACCAGGTGGGCGTGGCCGTCGCCCGCGGAAAGCTGCACCAGGCACAACCGGTCGCGCCGCGGATCAAGCCCCATCGTTTCGGTATCGACCGCGACCACCGGGCCGAGGTCAAGCGCTGCCGGAAGGTCGCCGCGATGCAGGGTGAAGGTGCTGGCGTTCATGCAAACCTTGGTGCCCAGGAGAAGACTCGAACTTCCACAGCCTTGCGGCCACAGGTACCTGAAACCTGCGCGTCTACCAATTCCGCCACCTGGGCACGGGGCAGGAAGGCGCGCGATGTAACGGCCCGGCACTGGCGTGTCAACGCGCCCGCGCCATATCGTGGCTGCCCAGGGTTCGGCCCTATCCAACAGGGAGTTTCCATGCGCGGCAGCAGCGTGGCCACGGTGTTCGGCGGCTCGGGCTTCATCGGGCGCTACGTGGTGCAGCGCCTGGCCGCCAGCGGCCACGTGGTGCGCGCCGCCGTGCGCGATCCCGAAGGGGCCGCGTTCCTGAAGCCCATGGGCGCCCCCGGCCAGGTGGTGCCGGTCAATGCCAACGTGACTGACGACGCGTCGGTGGCCCGCGCGGTGGCGGGGGCGGACATCGTGGTCAGCCTGGTGGGCATCCTGTACGAGACCCGCGCGGCCCGGTTCGCGGCCGTGCAGGCCGAGGGACCGGGGCGCATCGCGCGCGCGGCCAAGGCGGCAGGGGTGCGGTCCTTGGTGCATGTCTCGGCGATCGGCGCCGACCCCGCGAGCCCTTCGCTCTACGCCCGCACCAAGGCGCTGGGCGAGGCGGCGGTATTCGCCGCGTTTCCCGAAGCGACCGTGCTGCGCCCCAGCATCGTGTTCGGGCCGGAGGATGGCTTCTTCAACCGCTTCGGCCAGCTGGCCGCCATGCTGCCGGCGCTGCCGCTGCTCGGCGGCGGTGCCACGCAATTCCAGCCGGTCTTCGTGGGCGACGTGGCCGATGCGGTGATGGCGGCGCTGGCCCGACCCGAGGCGCGCGGACGACTATACGAGCTGGGCGGCCCCCGTGTCTGGAGCTTCAAGCAACTGATGCAGTACGTGCTGCAACAGACCGGGCGGCGGCGCATGCTGCTGGACCTGCCCTGGCGCGTGGCGATGCTGCAGGGCCGCCTGGGCGAATTGCTGCCCGTGCCGCCGATCACGCGCGACCAGGTGTTTTTGCTGCAACGGGACAACGTGGTGGCCGAGGGCGCGCTGGGCCTGGCCGACCTTGGCGTCACGCCGTCGTCTGTCGAGGCGATCGTGCCGGGCTATCTGGCGCGGTTTCAGCGTGGCGGGCGGCGGCTGGGCGCGGCCTCCTCTTAGGACCGAAACGGACCCATCTGCTCGGCCGGCGATCGCGCGCGGGCCGTTCGCAGCGACATGCGCAGGGCGCATGCGTGATATTGGTCATAAAAGCTGTCTTATCGGCGAAAAACGACTCGCTCGCACCGGCACCAATCCGTATAACGCTCGGCAAGCGGGAACGCCCCCGCGCGCAACAATGCGCCGCCTGCCGCACCGAGCCCCGCCCGAGGACCAGCGAATGCCCGAACGGATGCTGAAATTCGTCGAGGTCGAGCAGCGCACGCCACCCAAGCGCGCCGTGGGCGAACGCCGCCTGGATTTCAGCGAGATCTACCGCGAGTTCGAACCGGCCCGCGCCAAGGAACAGGCCAGCCGCTGCAGCCAGTGCGGCGTGCCGTTCTGCCAGGTGCACTGCCCGCTGCACAACAACATCCCCGACTGGCTGAAACTGACCGCCGAAGGCCGGCTGGAGGAAGCCTACGAGCTGGCCAGTGCCACCAACACCTTCCCCGAAGTCTGCGGCCGCATCTGCCCGCAGGACCGGCTGTGCGAAGGCAATTGCGTGATCGAGAAGGGTTTCGAATCCGTCACCATCGGCGCGGTCGAGAAATACATCACCGACACCGCCTGGGAGCGCGGCTGGGTGCAGCCGCCCACCCCGATGCGGGGCGAAATTCCGCACAGCATCGGCATCATCGGCGCCGGCCCCGGCGGCCTGGCCGCGGCCGAGCAGCTGCGCCGCCGCGGCTACGCGGTGCACGTGTACGACCGCTACGACCGCGTCGGCGGGCTGATGATCTACGGCATTCCCAACTTCAAGCTGGAGAAGGACATCGTTCTTCGGCGCGCGAAACTGTTCGAGGATGCGGGCGTGAAATTCCACCTGGGCGTGGCGGTGGGGCACGACATCTCGATCGCCGAGCTGCGCGCGCGGCACGATGCGCTGCTGGTCGCCACCGGCGTCTACAGGGCGCGCGACATGGCGGCCCCCGGCAGCGGGCTTGCCAACATCGTGCCGGCGCTGGACTACCTGACCGCCAGCAACCGCAAGGGTCTGGGCGACGCGGTCGAGGATTTTGACAGTGGTGCCCTGGATGCCCGCGGCAAGGCGGTGGTGGTGATCGGCGGCGGCGATACCGCCATGGACTGCGTGCGCACCGCGGTGCGCCAGGGGGCGCGCAGCGTGAAGTGCCTGTATCGCCGCGACCGCGCCAACATGCCGGGCTCCATGCGCGAGGTGAAGCACGCCGAGGAGGAAGGCGTGGAGTTCATCTGGCTGACCGCGCCGGAAGCCTTCCTGGGCGACAAGGCCGTCACGGGCGTGCGCGCGCAGAAGATGCACCTGGGTCTGCCCGACGCCACCGGCCGCCAGCAGGTGCAGCCGATCGACGGCAGCAGCCACACCATCAAGGCCGACCTGGTGCTGAAGGCGCTGGGTTTTGACCCGGAGGACCTGCCGGCGGCGTTCAACGAACCGGCGCTGGCGGTGAGCCGCTGGGGCACGCTGAAGATCGACCATCGCAGCCTGATGACCAGCCTGGATGGCGTGTTCGCGGCCGGCGACATTGTACGCGGCGCTTCCTTGGTCGTATGGGCCATTCGCGACGGGCGCGACGCGGCGGAACGTATCCACGCCTATGTGCAGGCCAAGGCCCGGCGGGCGACGCCGATGGCAGCGGAGTGAGGTTTGCCCTCGCCCTGGTGGCCGCGTTGAGCGGCCCGGCGATGGCGCAGCCGGCGTCGGTTGACACGTCGCGTGCGGCAGCGGAGCGCATCGTCGGGATCGCGCATGGGCAGGACTGGGGCGCGGACTGGTTGACGGGCATGCTGGCCGAAATAATCCTGGAGCCTCATCTCAGCAACGCGAACCCGGGCAAGGAAACGGCGGTGGCGGATGCCGCCAGGGATCTGGCCCCCTCGCTCGCTGCCTGGGTTGGCCCGAACTTGCGAAGCCGACTGATTGACCACTATCTCGCAGCCTTCAGTGCCACGGAACTGGAAACCATCGCGGCATTCCTCGACACGGCGGTTGGCGCTCGCTTCCTCAAGGCGTGGTCAACGACTGGTCTGACCATCGCCAGCGAACGCATCAACGAAACAGTCATCTCTGAATTCCTTGCCACACGACGTGACGTGCTGACAGCCCGTGGCCTGAAGGATTGATCTCCATGACCACACGTCCCCCCGAATCCGCCTCCGAGTTCCTCGCCGATAGCAGCGGAGTGGTGGCGATGATCTCGACCGAAGCGCCCCTCACCCTGTCCCTCTCCCAGAGAAGAGGGAACGCGGCGCAACCATCCGCCGTATGGTCCGCTCTCCCTCGGGAGAGGGACCGAGGTGTGAGGGGCGCTTGGCCGATCATCGCGGCCCTGCGTGCCGCCGCCCTGGCCCTGGCCCTCGCCGCGCCGGTTCTGGCGCAGCCCGCGCCTGCCCCTGCCCAGCCTGCCACGTCCGAAACCGACGCCCGGCTGAGTGCCGCGCGCAAGCTGATGGAAACGACCGGCGCCATCGGCATGGCGCGGCAGATGATCGACGGGCTGGAACAGCAGCTGGTGCAGATCATCGCCAGCGCCAACCCCGGCAAGGAAGCCCAGGTGCAGAGCCTGGTGACCGAGCTGCTGATGCCGGAATTCCGCGCCCGCATCGGTGAGCTGGAGGAGCCGACGCTGCGCGTCTGGGCCGACGCCTTCACCGTGGCCGAGATGGACGAGTTGCTGGCCTTCTATGCCACGCCGATCGGCCGCAAGACGCTGTCGGTCATGCCGCAACTGTCGCAGCAATCCAGCGCCCTTGGCATGGCCTGGGGCCAGCGCGTGGCGCAGGACGCGATCGCCAAGCACGAGCGCGCCATCCGCGACCGCGGCATCAGGCTTTGAGGGGCACCACCATGCAGCACGGTCAATCCGCCGCCGCAGGCCGTGCCGCCCGGCCCACGCGCACCGGCTGCCTGCCCGCCGTGTTTCTCCTGGGGCTGCTGCTGGCCAGCCCCGCCCCGGCACAGCCGCAGGCGCCCGACCCGGCAACGCTGGAAGCGGCACGGTCATTGGTGCAGGACGTCATCGGCCCGCCCTTCATGGCGCAGTTCTGGCTGCAATTCCGCGGCGGCTACCTGCGCAACCGCATCGGTGGCGAACGCGCCGGCTCGCCCGAGGTCGCGCGCGTGTTCGACACCGAAGTGCTGCCGCTGTTCCGCGCGCGTGAGCCCGACCTGCTCGCCGGCATGGCGGTGGCCTATGCCGGCGTGTTCTCGCTGGAGGACATCCAGGCCATGCACACCTTCTTCCAGAGCCCGACCGGCCAGCGCGTGCTTGAGCGGGAAACGCAGCTGAACCAGGCGATCGGCGCCATGGTCGGGACGTGGACGCGCCAGGTCACTGACGAGACGCTTCCCCAGGTGCGCGCCGCATTCGCGCGCATCGGCGTGCCGATGTAGCCCGGCGCAAGGAACGAAGACCGTGAGCACGACCATGCCCGAATCCAACCTGGAATTCCTCGCCGCCTGGCACGACAACACCAGACGCTTGCGCTACACCTATGACCCCACCATGGAACACGACGCCTGCGGCGTGGGCCTGGTGGCATCCCTGTCCGGCCAGCCGTCGCGCGCGGTGGTGCAGGCGGGCATCGACGCGCTGAAGGCGGTGTGGCACCGCGGCGCGGTGGATGCCGATGGCAAGACCGGCGACGGCGCCGGCATCCATATCGAGATCCCGCAGGATTTCTTCCGCGACGTGGTGCGTCGCCTGGGCAAGACCGTGGATGCACGGCGCATCGCGGTGGGCATGGTGTTCCTGCCGAAGACCGACCTGGGCGCGCAGGAACGCTGCCGCCAGATCGTGGAAACCGAGATCCTCCATTTCGGCTACGGCATCCATGGCTGGCGCCAGGTGCCGATCGACGTGTCCGTGATCGGCGAGAAGGCCAACGCCACGCGCCCCGAGATCGAACAGATCATGATCGCCAACGACACGCTGGCCGACGAAGCGAGCTTCGAGCGCGACCTGTACGTGATCCGCCGGCGCATCGAGAAGGCGGCCCTGGCCGCGCAGATTCCGGAACTGTACCTGTGCTCGCTGTCGTGCCGCAGCGTCATCTACAAGGGCATGTTCCTGGCGGAGTCACTCACGGAATTCTACCCGGACCTGAGCGACAGCCGCTTCATCTCGCGCTTCGCCATCTACCACCAGCGCTACAGCACCAACACCTTCCCCACCTGGCGGCTGGCGCAGCCCTTCCGCATGGTGGCGCATAACGGCGAGATCAACACCGTCACCGGCAACATCAACTGGATGAAGAGCCACGAAACGCGCCTGGCCTGCGCGGCACTCGATCCGTACATGGACGACATCAAGCCGGTTGTGCAGGCGGGTGGGTCCGACACCGCGACCTTCGACAACGTGTTCGAACTGCTGTGCCGCGCCGGGCGTGACGCGCCGATGGCCAAGGCGCTGATGGTGCCGGAAAGCATCACGCAGAACGCCACCATGCCGGACAACCATCGCACCCTGTTCCTGTATGCGAACGCGGTGATGGAGCCGTGGGACGGCCCGGCCGCGATCGCCGCGACCGACGGGCGCTGGGTGATCGCGGGGCTCGATCGCAACGGGCTGCGCCCGCTGCGCTACACCATCACCAATGATGGCCTGCTGATCGTGGGCAGCGAAACCGGCATGGTGAAGCTCCAGGAAAGCGACATCATCGCCAAGGGCCGCGTGGGGCCCGGCCAGATCGTGGGCGTCGATCTCGACCACCCGCATTTCATCGCCGACGCCGAGATGAAGGACATGCTGGCCGCGCGCCAGAACTTCGCGGAGTGGACGAAGCGCATCACGCCGATCGACCGCGTGGTGAAGACCGACGCGCCGGAACCGACAGGACTTTCCGGCGAGGCGCTGCGGCGCGCCCAGGTGGCCACCGGCTACACGCTGGAAGAGCTGGAGATGATCCTGCACCCGATGGTGGAGGATGCGAACGAAGCCGTGGGCAGCATGGGCGACGATACGCCGCTGGCCGTGCTGTCCGACAAATATCGCGGCCTGCACCATTTCTTCCGGCAGAATTTCTCGCAGGTCACCAACCCGCCGATCGACAGCTTGCGCGAAACCCGCGTCATGACCTTGAAGACCCGGCTGGGCAACCTGGGCAACATCCTGGACGAGGATTCTTCGCAGTGTGACCTGCTGCAGCTTGAATCACCGGTCCTGTCCAACGCGGAATTCGCGGCGATGCGCGCCTACATGGGTGCTTCCGCCTGCGAGGTCGATTGCACCTTCCCGGCCAATGAGGGCGAGGCGGGGCTGCGCCGGGCGCTCGATCGCATCCGCCGCGAGGCGGAGGAGGGCGTGCGCGCCGGCGCCACGCACGTGATCCTGACCGATGCGGCGATCAGTGCCGGGCGCGCGCCCATCCCCATGATCCTGGCCGCCGGCGGCGTGCACACGCACCTGGTGCGGCAAAGCCTGCGCACTTTCACCTCGCTGAACGTGCGCTGCGCGGAGTGCCTGGACGTGCACTTCTTCGCCGTGCTGATCGGCGTGGGCGCCACCACGGTCAATCCGTGGCTGGCGCAGGACTGCATCGCCGATCGGCACCGCCGCGGCCTGTTCGGCGAGCTTTCGCTGAAGGTGGCGGTGCAGCGCTACAAGAAGGCGGTGGACAAGGGTCTTTTGAAGATCATGTCCAAGATGGGCATCAGCGTGATCTCGTCCTATCGCGGCGGCTACTGCTTCGAGGCGGTGGGGCTGTCGCGCGCGCTGGTGGCGGAATTCTTCCCCGGCATGGTCAGCCGCATTTCCGGCATTGGGCTGACCGGCATTGCCAAGCGCACGCTGCGCCTGCATGCCCGCGCCTTCGACGATGCGCTGATCGCGCTGCCGGTGGGCGGCCTGTACAAGCTGCGCAACCGCGGCGAAAGCCACGCCTTCGCGGGCCAGCTGATCCATCTGCTGCAAACGGCGGTGGCCACCGACAGCTTCCAGAGCTTCAAGAAGTATTCCGAGGCCACGCGCAAGGGCCCGCCGGTATCGCTGCGCGACCTGCTGGACTTCAAGACCGAGGGCCGCACGCCGGTGCCGGTGGACGAGGTGGAAAGCATCACCGAGATCCGCAAGCGCCTGGTCTCACCGGGCATCAGCTTCGGCGCCCTCAGCCCGGAGGCGCACGAAACCCTCTCCATCGCCATGAACCGCATTGGCGCCCGCAGCGATTCCGGCGAGGGCGGCGAGGATTCGTCGCGCGCGCGCCCGCGCACCAATGGCGACAACGCGAACTCAGCCATCAAGCAGATCGCCTCGGGCCGCTTCGGCGTGACCGCCGAATACCTGAACAACTGCCGCGAGATCGAGATCAAGGTGGCCCAGGGCGCCAAGCCCGGCGAGGGCGGCCAGCTGCCAGGCTTCAAGGTGAGCGAGATCATCGCGAAGCTGCGCCACTCGACCCCCGGCATCACGCTGATCAGCCCGCCGCCGCACCACGACATCTATTCCATCGAGGACCTGGCGCAGCTGATCTACGACCTGAAGCAGATCAATCCCGATGCGCAGGTCTGCGTGAAGCTGGTGGCGCGCAGCGGCATCGGCACCATTGCCGCCGGCGTGGCCAAGGCCAAGGCGGATGCGATCCTGATTTCCGGCCATGTCGGCGGCACCGGCGCCAGCCCGCAAAGCAGCATCAAGTACGCCGGCCTGCCGTGGGAGATGGGGCTTTCCGAAACCCACCAGGTGCTGATGCTCAATCGCCTGCGGCATCGCGTGAAACTGCGCACCGATGGCGGCATCAAGACCGGGCGCGACGTGGTGATCGCCGCCATGCTGGGCGCCGAGGAATTCGGCATCGGCACGGCAAGCCTGATCGCCATGGGCTGCATCATGGTGCGGCAGTGCCACAGCAACACCTGCCCCGTGGGCGTCTGCACGCAGGACGAAGCGCTGCGCCAGAAATTCGATGGCTCGCCGGAGAAGGTCATCAACCTGTTCAGCTTCGTGGCCGAGGAGGTGCGCGAGATCCTGGCCTCGCTGGGGTTCAGGAAGCTCACCGACATCATCGGCCGCACCGACCTGCTGGCGCAGGTGTCGCGCGGCAGCGACGACCTGGACGACCTGGACCTGAACCCGATCCTGGCCCAGGCCGACCCCGGCCCCTATGCGCGCCACTGCACCATCGAGGGCCGCAACGAGGTGCCGGAAACGCTCGATGCGCAGATGATCGGCGATGCGCGCGCGCTGTTCGACCGCGGCGAAAAAATGCAGCTGCAGTACAACATCCGCAACACGCACCGCGCCATCGGCACCAAGCTCAGTTCCTACATCACGCGCAAGTTCGGCATGACGGGGCTGGCGCCGGGCCATGCGACGGTGCGGCTGCGCGGCAGTGCCGGCCAGAGCCTGGGCGCCTTCGCGGTGCAGGGGCTGAAGCTGGAAGTGCTGGGCGACGCCAACGACTATGTCGGCAAGGGGCTTTCCGGCGGCGCCATCGTGGTGCGCCCGCCGCCCAGTTCCACGCTGCGCTCGGACGAGAACACCATCATCGGCAATACCTGCCTGTATGGCGCGACGGCCGGCGAGCTGTTTGCCGCGGGCCAGGCCGGCGAGCGCTTCGCCGTGCGCAATTCCGGCGCCACTGCCGTGGTGGAAGGCTGCGGGTCGAACGGCTGCGAATACATGACCGGCGGCGTGGTGGTGATCCTGGGCCCCGTCGGCGACAATTTCGGCGCCGGCATGTCAGGCGGCCACGCCTTCGTCTATGACCCGGACGATCGCTTCGGCGTGCGCGTCAACACCGACATGGTGACCTGGCGGCGCATCGGCACGCCCTGGTGGGACGATTTCCTGCACGCGCTGGTGACCCGGCATGTCGCGGAAACGCAGTCCCGCTTCGCCGCCCGCCTGCTGAACGACTGGGACCGCGAGGCCGGGCGCTTCTGGCACGTGGTGCCGCGCGACTTCGTGAAATACCTGCCGCACCCGCTGGAGGCGGAGGATTTCCGCGGGCGGCGGGCGTAGCGCCCGCCCCCCGCCCCCCTAGAGCCGTTTCACCGCAAGCGAGTGCGGCGAAACGGCTCTACTTATTTGTCTGGTCGCGTTTTCCGAGGCGTCAGGCGATTCCGCCTGACTTGAAAACGCTCTACCCCCGGATCAGCGTGCCGACGCCCTGGTCGGTCAGCAGCTCCATCAGGATCGCGTGGTCCACGCGGCCATCCAGGATCACCGCGCCCGAAACCCCGCCCTTCACCGCCGCCATGCAGGTCTCGACCTTCGGGATCATGCCGCCGGAGATCGTGCCGTCGGCAATCGCGGCCTCGACCTCCGCCAACGTCATCTCCTGGATCAGCTTGCGATCGCGGTCCAGCACGCCGGCCACGTCGGTCAGCATCAGCAGGCGCGCCGCACCCAGCGCCGCGGCGATCGCGCCGGCCACCGTGTCGGCATTGATGTTGTAGGTCTGCCCGTCCTCGCCCACGCCCACCGGCGCGATCACCGGGATCACGTCGGCGGCGCGCATCGCCTTCAGCACGGTGGTGTCGATCTTCTCCGGCTCGCCGACGAAGCCGAGATCGAGCACGCGCTCGATGTTGCTGTCCGGGTCCTTCCTGGTGCGGCGCAGCTTGCGCGCCCGCACCAGGTTGCCGTCCTTGCCCGAGATGCCAACGGCAAGCGCGCCCGCCTTGTTGATGGCGGCGGCGACCTGCTTGTTCACCGTGCCGGCCAGCACCATCTCGACCACCTCGACCATGGCGGCGTCGGTCACGCGCAGGCCATCGACGAAGCTTGATTTGATCTGCAGGCGCTGCAGCATGGCGTTGATCTGCGGCCCGCCGCCGTGCACGACAACTGGATACAGGCCGCTGACCATCAGCATGGCGATGTCGCGGGCGAAACTGTCCAGCATGGCTTCCTCGCCCATGGCGTGACCGCCGTATTTCACCACCACATAGGCTTCGTCGTAGCGCTGCAGGAAAGGCAGCGCCTGGCTCAGGATTTCGCCGCGCGCGATGGCGTCGGGTTCGCTCATGCGTGGGTCTCCGGGTTCGCGCCGCTTTTGGTGCGGGGGCGGGGCCGGGTCAAGCGGCCAGCGCGGCCAGCGCGGCGCGGAGCTCAGGGATGCCAAGCCCGGTCAGCGATGACGTCGTGATGACACGCGGGTGGCCGGCCGGATGGGCGCGCGCGAGTTCCGCGGCTTCCGCCTGCTTGGCGACAAGGGGGGCGGGCTTCAGGTCGTCGGCCTTGGTCAGCACGATCTGGAACGGCACGGCGGCGCGGTCGAACAGCTCCATCGCCTGGCGGTCCACGGCCTTCACCTCGACGCGGGCATCCAGCAGCAGCACCAGGCGGCGCAGGCTGGGGCGGCCGCGCAGATAGCCGAACATCATGCCCTGCCAGTCCTGCTTCACGTCCTGGTTGGCGCGCGCATAGCCGTAGCCGGGCATGTCCACCAGCACCAGGCGCCCGCCGAGATCGAAGAAATTGAGCTGCTGCGTGCGCCCCGGCGTGTTGGAAACGCGCGCCAGCGCCTTCTGCCCGGTCAGTGCATTGACCAGCGATGACTTGCCAACGTTCGACCGCCCGGCGAAGGCGATTTCCGGCAGGCCGGGCGGCGGCACCTGGCCCAGCTGCTGCGCGCCGAAAAAAAACGTGCAGGCCTGCGCGAACAGCTTGCGCCCACGTTCGATTGCGTCCGCGTCGGGGTCTTCCGCATCGCCGGTCACGTCTTCGGCGTGACCGCGGCAAGTGCGCCAGGCGTGCGCCGCATGATCAGCCACTGCTGGCCGATGGACAGCAGGTTGTTCCACGCCCAGTAGATCACCAGGCCCGCCGGCTGGCCGCCCAGCATGAAGGTGAAGATGAAGGGCATGAAGGCGAACACCTTGGCCTGCACCGGGTCGGGTGGCTGCGGGTTCAGCTTCTGCTGCAGCCACATGGTGAAGCCCATGAACAGCGGGAACAGCCCCAGGTGCAGGAAGGCGCCGACGATCGGCAGGATCGTGGGGTCCCACGGGATCAGCCCGAACAGGGTGAAGATGTTGGTGGGGTCGGGCGCGGACAGGTCGCGGATCCAGCCGAAGAACGCCGCGTGGCGCATCTCGATGGTCACCACCAGCACCTTGTACAGCGCGAAGAACACCGGGATCTGGATGACCATGGGCAGGCAGCCGGAAACCGGGTTCACGCCTTCCTTCTTGTACAGCGCCATCATCTCGCGCTGCATCGCCTGGGCATCGTCGCCGAACTTCTCCTTCAGCGCCGTCATCTGCGGCTGCAGCGCCTTCATCTTGCTCATGGCCTTGTAGGATTTGTTGGCCAGCGGGAAGAACAGCGCCTTCACGAACACGGTGAAGATCAGGATGGCGATGCCGAAATTGCCGGTGATCTGATACAGCCAGTCGATCGCGTAGAAAAAGGGCTTGGTCATGAAATAGAACCAGCCGAAGTCGATCGCCTTGTCGAAGCTGGGGATCGAAAGCGCGGCTTCGTAGCGGTCCAGCAGGTGCACTTCCTTGGCGCCCACGAACAGGTGGGTGACGGCGCTGGCGGCCTGGCCGGTGCGCACTTCCTTCACCGGGTTCAGCACATCCGCCTGCCAGCGGTCCTGCCCGCCTTCGGTCAGGTGGCGGAAGCCGATGGTCGCCTCGTTCGCCTGGTCGGGCACCAGGGCGGCCAGCCAGTATTTGTCGGTGAAGCCGGCCCAGCCGCCGCGTGCTGTCTGCTGGAACACGGTGCCGGCGGGCTTGGTCTCGCTGACCTTGGCGCCTTCGTCCTTGGCCGACTTGTAGGTGAATTCGCGCAGCGTCCCCCCGACCACGCCGATCAGGCCCTCGTGCAGGATGTAGAAGCCCTGGGTCGCCGGCGTATGCTCGCGCCGGATGCGGCCCCAGGGCTGCACCTGGATCGCCTCGGCGGCACCGTTGATCACGCGCTGCTCGATCCGGAACATGAAGTCGCGATCGACCGTGTAGATGATCTCGAAGCGCTGGCCTTCGCCGTTGTCCCAGCTCAGCGTCACCGGATTGCCCGCACCCAGCGTGCTGCTGCTGGTGGACCACTGCGTGTTCACATCGGGCACGCGCACATTGCCCAGCGCGGTCCAGCCGACCTGCGCGAAATAGGGCTGCGGCGTGCCGCGCGGGGACAGCACGCGCACGCGTTCGCTGTCGGGCTCGATCGTCTCGCGGTAGTTGCGCAGCGTCACGTCGTCCAGCCGGGCACCGGTCAGGTTGATGGCGCCCACGATCGCGGGGCTGTCGATGCGCACGCGCAGGTCAGGCGTGGTGCGCACGGTTTCGCGGGCACCCTCGCCGGGCGTGGCGGCGACGCGCAGACGGTCGGCGGCGGCCTGCGCGGCCACCTGCTCGGCTTCCTGGATCGCGGCGATCTCGGCCTGGCGGGCGCGCTGGGCCGTGCGCTGCGGGCCCTGCACGAAGATCTCGAACAGCAGCAGGATCACCACCGAGATGCCGATCGCCAGCATCAGCCGCTTCTGGTCCATCTGCATCATCGGGCGGCGTTCCGGAAACTCGGGTGGCACGTGCAGGGCGGCACGGGATCAAGCCCGCCCGGGTGCCAGGGGTTGCAGCGCAGGATGCGCCTGGTGCTCAGCACCGACCCGCGGAACGCCCCGTGGGTTTGCAGCGCCTCGATCGCGTAGTCGCTGCAGGACGGGTGGAAGCGGCAATTGGGGCCGATCAGCGGGCGGATCGTCCACTGATAGGCGCGCACCACGAAAGCCAGGCAGAGCGCGATCATGCCGAGACCCCGGTGCGCGACAGCGCGGTGCGCAGGTCGGCACACAGCAGCGGGAAGGGGCGGTCCAGCGTGCCGGCGCGGCCGATCAGCACCAGGTGCCAGCCCGGCGGCGGGGCTTCGCGCAGCACCGCGTCGGCGGCGGCGCGGAGCCGCCGGCGGGCGCGGTTGCGCACGACCGCGTTGCCGACCTTCTTCGTCACCGTGAAGCCAACGCTGAGCGGCGCATCGGGCGCCGCCAGCGCCTGCAGCACCAGGCCCGGCTGCGCGGCCTTCTTCCCGGCTGACGCCGCGCGCAAGAACTCGGTGCGGGCCAGCAGGCGCGGGATTTGGGGGAAGCGGGCCATCAACGCCACGGGGCCGGGGTGCCGGCCCGGATGATCAGAGCGGCCGGCTCAGGCGCTGAGCCGCTTGCGGCCCTGCGCCCGGCGCTTGGCGATCACGCGCCGCCCGCCCACGGTTGCCATGCGCGACCGGAAGCCGTGCCGGCGCTTGCGGACAAGCTTGCTGGGCTGATAGGTGCGCTTCACGACGGCAACTCCGTAAGGTCTGGCTGGCGCCTGGCGCGGCCGCGGGGCCGGCGCGGACGACGGTTTCAGGCGGCGGCGTATAGCTTCCACCCCAGGCGGCGTCAACTTGGTGGCCGTGCACGGTAACGTCACGGCTGCGTGGCCTGTAGTGTGCAGGCATGAACGCCGCCACGCTGCGTCGCCTGCTGCCGCTTGGCCTGATCCTGGCCGCGCTGGCGGCGGCCTTTGCCCTGGGGCTGCACCGCAGCCTGTCCTTGCAGGCGCTGGCCGGGCAGCGTGCCGCCCTGGCCGGCTTTGTCGCCGCCAATCCGGTGCTGGCGCCGGCCGCGTATGTCCTGCTGTATGCCGCGGTGGTGGCGCTCAGCCTGCCCGGCGGGCTGGTGATGACGCTGGCCGGCGGGCTGCTGTTCGGCCACCTGCTGGGCAGTGTCTTCGCCGTGCTGGGGGCCACGATCGGCGCGGTGCTGCTGTTCCTGGCCGTGCGGGGCGCCCTGGCCCCGGCCCTGGCGGCGCGCGCAAAACCCCTGCTGGACCGCATCCGCCCGGGGCTGGAGCGCGATGGCCTGTCCTATCTGCTGGTGCTGCGGCTGGTGCCGGTGTTTCCGTTCTGGCTGGTGAACCTGGCGCCCGCGCTGGTCGGCATGCGGCTTGGCACCTTCGCCCTCGGGACCTTCCTGGGGATCATCCCCGGCACGGCGGTGTTCGCGAGTGTTGGCGCGGGGCTTGCCGACGTGTTCGCCGCCGGCCGCACGCCCGACCTTGGCATCATCCTCAGCCCCGGCGTGCTGCTGCCGCTGCTGGGACTTGCCGTGCTGTCGCTGGTGCCGGTCGTGTGGCGCCGCATCCAGGCCCGCAGGGAGCGCACCGATGGCCACGCTTGAAACCGACATCTGCGTGATCGGCGCCGGGTCCGGCGGGCTTTCCGTGGCCGCCGGTGCCGCCCAGCTGGGCGTGCCCACCGTGCTGATCGAACAGGGCGCGATGGGCGGGGATTGCCTGAATTACGGCTGCGTGCCGTCCAAGGCGCTGCTGGCCGCGGCGCACGCAGCACAGGCGGTGCGCGATGCAGGGCGCTTCGGCGTGCGCACGGCGCCGCCCGAGATCGACTTCGCCGCCGTGCGCGCGCATGTGCAGGGCGCCATTGCCGCGATCGAGCCCAACGATTCCGAGGCACGCTTCACCGGCCTCGGCGTGCGCGTGTTCCGCCAGCACGCCCGCTTCACGGCACCCGATACCGTGACCCTGGCCGACGGTACCGCCATTCGCGCGCGCAGAATCGTGGTGGCGGCCGGGGCGCGCGCCGCCGTGCCGCCGATCCCGGGGCTCGACACCGTGCCGTACCTGACCAACGAGACGCTGTGGGCAAACCCGACGCTGCCCGCGCACCTGGTGGTGCTGGGCGGCGGTGCGATCGGCGTCGAGATGGCGTTCGCGCATCGGCGGCTCGGCAGCCAGGTCACGCTGGTCGAAGGTGCCGCCATCCTGGGCCGCGAGGACCAGGAATTGGCCGAGGGCCTGAAGCAGGTGCTGCGCGACGCCGGCATCACGCTGATCGAACAGGCGAAGGTGCTGCGCGCGGAAGCCGGCCCCAGTTTGGTGCTGGAGGGCGACCGCCGCGTCAGCGGCAGCCACCTGCTGGTCGCTACCGGCCGTGCGCCCAACACCGCTGGGCTGGGGCTGGAGGCGGCGAACGTCGCCACCACGAAGCTGGGCATCGCGGTGACCACCGGCCTGGTTTCGACCACCAATCCAAAGGTCTTCGCGATCGGCGACATCGCCGATGTGGACGGCATCGGGCCGCGCCAGTTCACCCATGTGGCGGGCTACCACGCCGGCATCGTCATTCGCCGCGCGCTGTTCCGGCTGCCGGCCAGGATCGACTACCGCGCCCTGCCGCGCGCCATCTACACCGATCCCGAGCTGGCGCAGGTGGGCCTGACCGAGGCCGAGGCGCGGGCCGCCGGCACCCAGGCCAGCAGCCTGCACTGGACGATGGCGGAGAACGACCGCGCCATCGCCGAGGGCGCCACGGTCGGCTTGGCCAAGCTCACGCTCGATGCGCGCGGCAAAATCATCGGCGCCGGCATGCTGGCGCCGCATGCGGGCGAGCTGATCGCGCAATGGGGCACCGCGATCATGCAGGGTGCGAAGCTTTCCGCCATGGCGGGGCAGGTCATCGCCTATCCCACCCGGGCCGAGGCCGGCAAGCGGGCGGCCGGGTCATACTTCACCGCGAAACTGTTTGCGCCCCGCACGCGATGGCTGGTGCGCAAGTTGCGTCGCCTTGGTTGAAGTTTTGCACCGACGCCGCGCCTGGCGTTAGTAAGGTCGCCTCGCCGCGATCCGGAGTTCCCGCCATGCGTATCGCCGCCCTTGCCCTGATGCTCCTGGCGGCCCTGCCCGCCCAGGCGCAGTGGTCCGGCAGCCTTGCCCCGCGCGGCGGCGTGCAGGACAGCGACGCCACCGGCAGTTCCGGTGCCGGCTGGCTGGATGGGTCGCTGAGCTTCGGGCTGGGCCGCGGCGTGACCGCCAAGGTCGAGAGCGCCGGCGCGCAGTTCAACAGCCTCAGCACCCTGGGTGGCCGCGCGCAGTTGTGGTGGCACGACCCCAGCCTGGCCCTGCTGGGGGCGCTCGCCGAAGTGTCCGACCGCGATGGGCTGACGCAGACCCGCACCGGCGTGAAGGGCGAGTTCTACCTGGGCCCGATCACCTTCCGCGGCCAGGGCGGCTATGTGTTCGGCGACAGCAAAGGGTCGCTGCGGATCGAGGACAGCACCTATGGCGTGCTGAGCGCCGGCTTCTATGGCCTGCCGGGCGTCGGCCTGAATGGCGGCGTGGCCGGCCAGGACGGCCGCGCGCTGGGCTTCCTGGGCGGCGAGGCGCGCATTCCCGGCCTGCCCGATTTCATGACCGTGACCCTGGACGGCGCCGCCGGCCCGAACGGCTACCGCCAGGCGCTGCTGGGCCTGCGCTTCTATTTCGGCCAGGCGGCGGGCCAGACCCTGCAGCAGCGGCACGTGGGCGATACCCCCGCCTTCCCCGGCTTCGACGTGGGCGGCTTCGCCGGCAAGCGGCCGGAATGCCGCCGCGTGCCGGTGGGTGGGCCTTCGGTTGGCGGAACCGCGGTGGTTTGCTCATAGGCTGATCCGCCGCCACCCCCGCCCCGCGCCGGGCGGTTGGCCTTGGCGCGGGTTCGCCTGTAGTTTGCTGCAATGCAGCAGACGACCCATCCCGCGCCCTTAACCGCCCGGCCCGCCGACTCCAGCGCCCCGCCCAAGCGTGTCAACCTGGCGTTGCAGGGCGGCGGCGCGCATGGCGCCTTCACCTGGGGCGTGCTGGACCGGTTGCTGGAAGACGGCCGGCTTGCGTTCGAGGGCATCAGCGGCAGTTCCGCCGGTGCGATGAATGCCGCGGTGATGGCGCACGGCCTGCTGGAAGGTGGTGCCCCCCGCGCGCGTGAAAAACTGCACGATTTCTGGCGCCGCATCAGCGACCGGCAATTGCTGTCGCCGCTGAACGCCACCCCGTTCGAACGCGCGCTGTATGGCTACGACCTGACCTGGAGTTTCGGCTACCAGGTGTTCGACCAGATCACCCGGCTGTTCAGCCCCTACCAGTTCAACCCGCTCGACCTCAATCCGCTGCGCGACGTGCTGGAGGAGACCATCGACCCCGCGTTGCTGCGCCGCGCCGGCAGCCCAAAGCTGTTCATCTCGGCGACCAACGTGCAGACCGGGCGGGCGCGCGTGTTCCGCACGCACGAGCTCAGCCTGGATGTGCTGATGGCATCGGCCTGCCTGCCCTTCCTGTTCCGCGCCGTGCGCATCGACGGCGAGGATTTCTGGGATGGCGGCTACCTGGGCAATCCCGCGTTGTGGCCGATGTTCCAGGCCTGCGCCAGCAGCGACATCGTGCTGGTGGCGATCAACCCGATCGGCCGCGCCGCGTTGCCGATCACCGCGCCCGACATCCTGAACCGGCTGAACGAGATCACCTTCAATTCCGCGCTGGTCGCGGAAATGCGCGCGATCGACTTCGTGCAGCGCCTGCTGGACGAAGGCCGGGTGGAGAAGGGCCGCTACAAGCGCCTGTTCATGCACCTGATCGAGGACGAGGCGCTGATGGCCAGGCACAATGTCAGCAGCAAGTTCAACGCCGACTGGGGCTTCCTGACCGAGCTGTTCGAGGCCGGCCGGGCGCGCGCCGAAGCCTGGCTGCACGAAAGCTTCGACCAGGTGGGCCGCGCCGCCACGGTGGATCTGCGCGACCGTTACCTGTAGGCGCGGCCGGCATGCGCGTCGCCGTGTTCAGCACCAAGGCCTATGACCGCGACAGCCTGGCACCCCACCCGGCCGCAAGGGCGCATGAGCTGGTGTTCCTGGAATCGCGGCTGACGCCGGAAACGGTGCGCCTGGCGCAGGGCTTCCCCGCGATCTGCGCCTTCGTCAACGACGTCTTGGATGCCGCGTCGCTGGCGGCGCTGGCGGCCGGCGGCACCCGCCTGGTGGCGCTGCGCTGCACCGGCTTCAACCACGTCGATGCCGCAGCGGCTGCCGCGCACGGCATCGCGGTGACGCGCGTTTCGGCCTATTCGCCGCATGCTGTGGCCGAGTTCGCCGTGGGCACGCTGCAAACGCTGAACCGGCGCATCCACCGCGCCTATGTGCGCACGCGCGACAACAATTTTTCGCTGGAGGGGCTGCAGGGTGCGGACCTGCACGGCAAGACCCTGGGCGTGGTCGGCACCGGCAAGATCGGCGCGATCTTCGCGCGCATCATGCTGCTGGGCTTCGGCTGCCGGGTGCTGGCGCACGACAAATTCCCCGACCCCGCGCTCGCTGCGATCGGCGTGCGCTACGTAACCCCGGCCGAGCTGGTCGCGGAATGTCATGCCGTATCGCTGCACTGCCCGCTGACGCCGGAAACCCGCCACATCGTCAACGCCGCCGCGATCGCGGCCGCCCGCCCCGGCATGCTGCTGGTGAATACCGGCCGCGGCGCGCTGGTCGATACCGAGGCGCTGATCGACGGCCTGAAATCCGGCCAGGTCGGCGGCGCCGCGCTGGACGTGTACGAGCAGGAGGCGGATTTCTTCTACGAGGACCTGTCGGCCGAGATCATCGCCGACGACGTGCTGCAACGCCTGCTGACGTTTCCCAATGTGCTGGTCACCTCGCACCAGGCCTTCCTGACGCACGAGGCACTGGCCGACATCGCGGCATCGGTGCTGGCGAGCGTCAGCGCCTTCGAGGCCGGCGCCGCCTTGGCCGAGCACATTCCGGCGCCGCCTGGGAAGCTCCCGCCTGGGAGGCCCGCACCTGGGAAGCATGCGTGAAATGGGCTATAGCGCCGTTGATGCGTCCTCGTAGCTCAGCAGGATAGAGCACAGGATTCCTAATCCTGGGGTCGTGGGTTCGAATCCCGCCGAGGACGCCATAAAGCCAATTAGATCAATCTCTTGAGTTGGTAAAGACTGCAATTCCCCAAAATATTCCCCAATCAGTCATTGGCGGCAACGTGGCGTGCGGCGCGCCCTGCGATGGCGGGGCTTGCGCGATGTGCCCGCTCCGTCAGACCGTGTGCAGTTAGCGGGGGGTCATCAATGCAGCGGTTCCTTTGTGCGGTCATAGTCCTGACGCTCGGCGCTTGCGCCAGCGACGTTCGCGTTGGGCAGCCTCCCCTACCGCTTGACCGTCCACCCGCTGCCCTTGCCGTGCCGATTGAAATCACTCGCGCTGGATGGGGGCCGTTTACCAAGGCGTGCAGCGAAGCCGCGGGAGAACAGTCAGGGCTTGGCAACCAGCCTTTGCATAACCCACGAGTGTGCCAGCCCCTTTCGGCCTCCCAGTCTTCGCCGCGAGAGTGGCGGGTGTCAGCCCGAAATTATCAACCGCCGGCCGGAGAGGTCGGCTTCGCCTTCACCCGCGATGATGCCGGGCGACTTCACAGCTTTGCGGCCTTCGGGCAGGCCCTCGTAAACGCAGACCCGGCCAGGGTGCAGCAGATAGAACGTGTGATGCGGGAGACGATGGAAAACATTGGACTGACGCGCCGTGCGGTAGCGGCCGGCACCAGCTTCACCTTACGCGCGCCACCTGGGTTGGGGGCATTCTCGCAGGTGACATTTCCTTGCGTTACGAGCGGAGTGTCCTCCATCAGGGGCCGCATGGTGGTGGTCGCTGATTGTGCTGGCGCGGCGCCAGTGACCGGTCCGGTTTTCGGCAGCCCGTTCAGCTTCGCAGGGACAGTAGAGGTGAGGGGCCAAGCCGCCGTTGACGTTCAAACAGGGCTGATACTCGCGAACTCGATGGGGCTTACCATGGTCGGCAGTGCGGCGAACCCAAACACGGGCGCACAACAGCCCGTGGCGGCGCGGTTCCGGATTGTCAGCAGCCTCGAATAGGTTCCGCGCTCACCCTAGCCGCGCCAGGAACCTCTCCGCCGAGACGCAGAACGCTTCATCAACCACCGCCTCCGCGTCCCATGCCTTGGCCTGCATCCGCTCATAGGTGGCCCAGCGCATCCATTTGGGCTTAGGCGGCAGTTCTTCCGCGTGAATGCTGTAGGGACCGCCCAAGCGTTGGCATAACTTGCCAACGCGGCGCTGCATGCGATCGGTGCGCGTGGTCTGGCGTGATCGGTAGCCCAGCCGGTAGGCCTGCCGACACGCGAACACGCGACCGCCATTCGGCAGGAATAGCTTTCGACACAGGCGGCCAGTATGGGGGCAGCGGAACCACCATTGCCGCCCACCGTAGGGCGGGGAGGTGGTTTCGAGCGTCACGACGTAATCCTGCGGCGGATGCCCGTAGCCGTGCGGGTCGGCATGCCGCAGCCGTAGCGCCCCGTGATCACTGCCGGGGTAAATCGTGATGGTGCATTCCACCGCGCACCACGGCTCGCCATCGCGGCGCCAGGTCATGGTGAACGGCGGCAGCGCCACGTCTTGGGAGAATGTGCGGCGACCCAAAGCGCGGGCGTAGGGTCGCATGACGCGCAGCACGTCCAACGCCAGCGCGCATGTGCTTTCGATGGTGGGGATGCGGGCGGGGCGGGGCACGCTTACGCCCCCACCATATCCGAAATCACTTGGCTAACCCGCCTGTCTCGCGCGCGGTGGCAACAGGATCAGGCAGGCCGAGACGGATGCGCCAGTGTGCGGCCTGCGAAGGCGTGAGCGCGGCGGCGGCCAGTGCCACGTCCATGTGCCCCTCCAACGTTTCCGCGTCGCGCCCGGTGGGCACCGCTTCGTGGAAGTCTTTCACCACACACACCATGCCGGGCGGCATCCGGCCCCGGTCGCGCAGCAGGGCTTGCCAGGCCTCGATGTTGCCGCGCAGTGCGGCGCGGCTGGCGTCCGCTTCAGGTGGCGCATCCGGGCCGGCGGCGGCCAGCATCGCCATGCACCAGGTGAGCGCGCGCAGGCTCAGTGGCCACGGCGGCAATGCCGGCTTGGGCGGGCTGACAGGCAGCAGCAGCGCCAGTGACTCGGCGGCAGTGATCGCGCCCCAGTAGATCGGCCCGGCGGCGCGATTGAACTCTGTGTTCTTGCCCATGTGTCAGGTCTCCAGGATTTCGGGGGTGGTGCCGGGCAGCGGCCCGTAGCAGGTGCAGCAGCGCCAGCCGTTCGCGTCGCCCCACCACCGGCGGCTGAGGCAGCATGCGCAGACGGCGCCGCGCTGGGGGCGTTGGGCAGGGTCGGACCATGAAGGTGGGTGGCGGCGCCCCGGCACGGCCAGCAGCGCGGCCACGATCGCGGCGTGACGCTCCGGCGGGTCGGGCGGGCCATAAGCGCCTTCACTCTCGGCGATGATGGCGGCGCGTTCGGTGTCGCCGCCGGGGTCGTGGTGCGGCCTGTCAGTCTTTTCCGCAGCGTCCCCAAAATCCCCAAAATCCCCAAAACTCTCCCGCTCGCCCGCCGCATCGGGTTGTTGGGGATTTTGGGGATTTTGGGGAGCCGATGGCGCGGCGGGTGTTGTGCTGGGCATCGCGGCGCGGGCGGCGGCCAACCACCGGCTCATGGCCGCGCACCCCACAGGGCCGGGTTCACCATGTAGTCGCCAGCCGGGCGGCCAGGGCCGGCGTTGGGGGGCGGTGCCACCAGCCACCGCGCATCCACCAACTCGGCGCACGCGGCCTTGATGGCGCTGGCATCGCGCGGCAGGCCGGCCGGCTTGTCGGTCTCGCGAAGCACCCGCACGTTCACCTTGGCCGGTCCGGTGCGCACGATCCAGCGCGCCAGCGCGGCGGCGTGGCGCTCGGGGTCGCTGGCGGCGGCATCGCCAAACACCCGTTCGGCCATGGGCAGGAAATACCCGTCCACCAGGCCGGCGGCGGCGGCGAACGCGGCATAGGAAATCGCGGCAGGCTCCGGCGCGCCGGGCGTCGCCGCCCACCACAGGAACTCCAACAGCAGCGCCAGGCGGATGACATGGCCCGGTGCCTTCCCGATCGCCCCGGCCATCAGGCCCGCCGCCTCGCGGCCGTGCATATCCGCGCGGAACGCGTGGAAGGCTTCCACGGCGGCGGCGCTGAACGGCACCACCACCGGCAGCGTCGCGCCGCGCTCGCCATTCGCCATGTCCAGCGCGGCCAGGCGGCGGAAGACAGCAAGCCCCGCGTCGTGATCCGCGCCGCGCTCAGTCGGGCGGCGATACCCACCTTTCTCGGGCCAGGCGAACAGGAAGCGCGCGACCAGGCCATCATCCGCGTCCCGCATGACGGCGCTCAGCCGGTCGGGCTGGATGCCGCCGAACACGGCAACCGACAGGTGCCGGATGTGAACCGGCTCCGGATGCTTCACGCGGTCGATGGTGAAGGACTGCCCGCCGTTCGCTTCAAGCCAGAACTGGCGATCGCCGCCACCGCTGAGTAATGCGGCTGTCAAGCGGCGCGGTGGGTGGACGAGTAGGTGGTGCCGTTGGTGAGCATGGCCCAGAGCACGTTGGTTCGCTGGCGTGCGAGGGCGATGAGGGCCTGGGCATGATGCTT